>ERZ1370068.3722-contig-2821_pt1 | contig 397415 bp, 560 predicted proteins | sample MGYA00561227_ERZ1370068 | MGnify/ENA primary metagenome ERZ1370068 (study PRJEB38410, sample SAMEA6850437) | metagenome | study: Metagenomic assessment of the ecological functions of the soil: analysis of the soil microbiota associated with the...
AAGTTACGTATTGCTGTCTGGAAGACGAGATAGAGGATCGCCGAGCAGCATCAGCAGCGAGCCGGCGATGGTGAAGAGGAAGAACTTGATGGCGGCGCAGATGCGTGGTTCTTGCAGCCGCCCGCAGACGCCGATGACGAGGTACATCGGCAGGAGCATCAGCCTGGAAGAAGACGTAGAAGAGGAGGAGGTCGGTGGCGGCGGAACGGCGCCGATCATCGCCGTCTCCATCACTTCAGGAAGGCGATGACGTACTCCTTGGGGTGCTTGTGGCTCGACGTTCCAGGCGGGAGCAGAAGGATGAGCGGGGTGAGGAACGTGGTCAGGAGGACGAGCCAGAGCGGTGATGCCGTCGACGCCGAGGGCGTAGCGTGATGCCCCACCGCGGGATCCAGTCCGGCGCTCTCGACGAACTGGATGCCCGCCTGGGCGTCGCCCCAGCCGCGCAGCATCGCCCGAGGGAGAGGACGAACGTGACCAGGCGACGGCGGAGGCCGAGGGCCTGACGGCGCTTGGCGAACGACCGCCGGCTGGGGAACGTTAGGCGGCCAGCACGACGCGCCGCGACGATCGGGAGCCAGAGGATGGTGCTGGAGGAATGGCATCGAGTTCCTTGATCCTTAGTCACGAAGAATGCGACGAAGACGAGCACGCCGATGAAGAACATCAGCGCGTAGTTGCGGACGTTGCCGGTCTGGAAGAAGCGCAGCGCATCGCACGAAGCCGCGCGCACGATGAAGCCGAGGGCAGGGCGGCGGTCCCGTCGATGACGGCGTCGATGCCCTTCCAGAAGAATCCGAGGAGCGTTCGGCGAGCGGGCGCACTGATCGATCGACCGGCGTAGAGCTCGTCGACGTACCACTGTTCTCGATGGCTTTCGCCAGCCAGCCCCGTGGCGAGCGCCGCTCGAAGGCGACGTCGGACGCGTTGCCCTTGGTCGCATAGAGGCGCATCGCGAGGAGCCAGCCGGCGAGGGCGATCAGGCTGAGTAGATGCCCATCACCATCCATTCGGCGGTGAGGTTCGTGAATCATCCCGTTGAGGAACTGCGAGCGGTTGCCCAGCTCGTACTGGAGGCCGCTCTCCGGCACGAGGGCGGCGCCCATGGCGGCTTCGCTGGTGAGGATGGAGAGATGGCTCTTCGAGGATGCCGCCGTAGAAGGACGTCTGGGGTATGGGCTGATAGGCGAGGCCCACGTTCCAGCTGAACTTGTCGTTGTAGAGCTGATGCTCGTACTGCGCCACGCGATCCTTGTCGTAGGAGTCGAAGTGGTCCCAGCGGAGGCCGCCTCGCCACTTCCACTGCGAGCCGATGGCGATCTGATCCTGGAGATACAGGGCGTAGTCGAGGAGGTGGCTGTTCCGGTTGAAGTTGGGCACCCACGTGAGGTTCTTCATGTTGGCTTCGGGGACGACGGGATCGTCATAGATGTTCGTGATGTTGAGCAGGTTGGCCCGTCTTTCTCCGCGTGAAGAGCAGGTCCATCTGGAACTGGAAGCCGCCGAGAATGGTGTGGTCCAGCAGGCCCGTCTTGACCTTCCACACCGGCTCGGCCTGGTAGATGAAGTCCGTCCACTGATCGTGCTGGTCGCGAATGCTCCGGCCGGTCAGAGTCACCCCGTTCGCTGCGCGAAGATCGGGTTCGAGGCGTTCCGCGCGAGGCGAGATCGCGCTGCATGAAGGCGGCGTTCTGCTGGAGGATCAGGCCTTCGGCCAGCTCTGAATCGAGCTTGAGGGCCAGGCGGTACACGTCCTGGCTCGTGTCCGAGAAGGGCGAGTAGAGCTTGGTGTCGCGCGGGATGCTCCACGAGGGTGCGGCCCCTTGAACGGGATGCCCACGGTGTCGGCGATGGCCTCGATGGTCCGGAAGTCGAACTTGGCGGTCAGGGTCTGACCGGGCACGGGCGTCCACACCATGATGGGGACGAACTCCGTGAAGGTGCCTCCGACACGTCACGGAAGCCGTCCGTGTGGTAGTGGTCGGTGTTGAGCCGATAGCCCAGGGTCTCGCCGAGCGGGGCCGCCCATGTCCGTCCCGAACTGAGTACGTCCCGAAGCTTCCTCCCACCGCGTATCCGCTGTAGAGCGGCGTGGGGTGGGAAGCTTGGAGATGATGCTGATGGTGCCCCCGGGCGCGCCGCTGCCGTAGAGAGCGGAGCCCGGGCCTTTGAGGATGTCCACCCGCGCCACGTCGGTGAGCGTCCGGAGATAGCCGTTGACCTGGGAGGCGTCGAGGACCCCGTCGCGGTAGAACTGCGAGGCGAGTCCGCGGATGATGTAGGTGCTGAAGAAGCCGTAGTTGCTGCTCCCCGATTGCTGGACGCCGCTCACGTTCCGGATGATGCCGTCGAGGGTGAAGGCGCTCTGGTCGTACAGGGAGCTACGCTGGGCACCGACTGCACGCTCGCCGGCACGTCCATGAGCGGCGTACGTCCGTCTTGGCTGCCCACGCTCGAGCGCTCGGGCACGTAGGGCGAGGCGGGGGCGCGTTGACGTTGACCTCGGGGAGCGGGACGACGGGCTTTTCCCTGCGCGCAGACTTCGCCGCCGAGGCTGGCGATTGCCGCTGTCACGATGCTCGTGATAGCGTGACGAATAGTGGGCAGGGAATTTCCTTTCTCATTGATGCGGGGCGGTCGGTCCATACCCTGACCGGCTGGCCGGCCGTCCTCGCGTGTCAATCTCGCTGACTTAGCGTGGTCGCGCCGGCTCCCTTCAGGCCTCTCCGAGCCCGGCGCAGCTTCGGCCGGATCCACATCACCAGCCCCGTGCCGATCAGGAGCAGCAGCGGGCACGCCGGCTATCGCCGTGAGCGTCTTCTTGAATCCGAAATAGTTGTATTGGTGGAGCTGGGTCACGAGGAAGTGAAACCGCCGCGCCGAGTCCTCGTCCGCGAGGATGACTCCCGAATCGCGGTGGATGACGATCTCCGGGTTGCGCGCCTGCTTGAACCGCACGCGATAGGCGGGGCGGGCCGCGCGCGATCCGACCGGCCCACGAAGCCGCTTTCGGCGACGACCCCTTCGACGGGCGGATTGCCGCGCACATACTGCTGGGCGATGACGGTCGCCTGCTCGGCCGTCAGCGGCGACAGCGTCTCGCCGGAAACGGCGTCCATGAGAAAGACTGAGAGCCTTCGCCGCCGCCTGCGCGGAGCTGGACGTCCAGAGTAGGCGGCCGAAGTCCGATCGGAGGGTGGCCTCGCTGGACCTGCCCCTGTCCGGCCCGCCTTGCGCGCAGCGGCCATGGCGTCCTGGACCGTCACCACCGCCGCCGTGGGCGCCGGACCGGTTATGGGCGCCTTCTTCCTCATGTAGCCTTCGTCCAGGTACAGGTAGGGCGAGAAGGCCCAGAGCAGCCCCGTGCCCGCGCTCGAGACGAGAAAGATCGCCGAGGCAATCGCGATGAAGCTGATGGGCCCGCCGGGGAGAGCGAGGCGCACGGGTGGCTAGCGCGATGCTTCGACGAAAGGAAAACCTCAGGCGAGTCGTACCCTTGCGGTGGGCTGGTCTTCGTGGTGAAGCGGACGAGCAGCTCATGCCCGGGCAGGAAAGCGAGCGTGCCCGCCCGGGGGGTCGATGCCGCGCGTGACCGGCACGATGTCGTACTCCGAGGAGGCCGCCCAGCTCGCGATCGCGCGCTCGGAGAGCGGCCGGGCTCGAGGACGAGAAATTGCGAGCGCGCGAAGAACACTGCGCGCGTCGTGCCCTTGCCGTACGCGGTCAGGTCCACCGGCGCCACGTCGGTGCTGGAGGCGAAAGGATGTGTGACGGCCCACCCACGTGGGCCGGAACGACGTCACTGAAGCGATTTTTCCTTGCGCAGGGTGAGCGAGCTCCGCTCGCCCGAGGGAGTCGACCACCCACGCCTGCAGTCCCGCGTGACGGATCCAGGTTCCCGGGCGATTCACTCACGCAGAAACTCGTGCGGCTCTCCGTAGAAGAGCGAGATCTCGACAGGGGTGTCGGGCTTCCCCACCGACTCGGTCTCGATCCAGATGAAGTGGGCCTGGGCCATCCGGGAAGGGACAGGGCGAGAACCATCATGACGAGGGCGAGGAGTCGCGGCATGGCCGAGCTCAATGCTTGAGCTCGAAGCGGACGGGCAGGGTGACCCACACCGCGACGGCCTGCGCCCCACGGCGGGCGGGCTCGAAGCGCCACTTCTGGACGGCGGCGATGGCCGCGCGGTCGAGCTCTTCGTGGCCGGCGGACTTCTCCACGGTGATCTTGCTCACCATGCCGCCCTCGGTGATCTCGAACCTGAGCAAGCTCGTGCCTTCGATGCCCGCGCGCCGAGCCGACTCCGGATACGTGGGCTTCATCTGGTAGCCGCCCTTGGGCACGGCGAAGCTCGTCAGCGTGCCCGGGCCGTCCGCGCTCAGCGTCGAGGTGCTCGGACCGACCGCGGCCAGGTTCTGACCGGCGCGGGCGCCCGAGGAGCCTCCGCGTCCGAGATTGACGTCTCCTCCCGCGAAGGTTTCCGTTCCGCGGCGGCGGGCTGCGGATTGGGTGTCTCCGCCGCTTGCACGGGGGCGGGCGGCGCTTCCGGCTGCGCGGCGGGCGGGGCGGGTGTGGGCTCCGGCGGAGCCGGGGTCGGCTGTACCTTGGGACTGCGGTTGGTCACCAGCGCGTGCTTCACGGCCGCGATGGCCCGGGCCACCGGCTTGAGCGGGAGGGGAGGCGGGACGGGATCGGCGGTCACGACCTCCACCGTCACGACCTTCGGCGGGATGAGGGCGGCGCCCGCCACCGGACCCAGCCACGCGATCAAGACGAGAGCGAGCACGTGAAGGAAGATCGAGCCACCAGGGGAGAGGGACGAGGCCCATTGCCCTGGAGCATCAGCTTCTTCTCCATGGGCTGGACGGCGATCGCCATCTTGGAGATGCCGGCGACGCGGGCCGCGTCCATGGCTTCGACCACGTGGCGGTGGGTGACGTCGCCATCGGCGCTGACCACGACCACGACCTCGGGATCCTTCTCGTGCAGAGCGCGCAGCTTCTCCGTGAGCTGCGCCGGCTCGACTCGGTCGCGATCGAGGTAGATGACGCCGTCGCGCGTTACCGACACCGAGACCCGGTCCTGGCGGGGCTCACCGCTCGCCGCCTTGGGCAGGCTCAGGGGCATGCCGCGGTACACGGTCATGGACAGGCTCGCCATCATGAAGAAGACGAGCAGGAAGAAGACCGTGTCGATCATGGGGATGATCTCGATGCGGGCCTTCTTCGGTGGGCGACGAGTCAGCTTCACGGAATCTCGTGCTCGGCGAGCGCCTGCTCGACGCGGGACCCACACCGCTCCATGGCTTCGGCGGCCCGCTCCACCTTGGCGGAGAAGTAGTTGTAGGGAACCAGGGTGGCGATGGCGATGCCGAGGCCCACCGCGGTGGCGATCAAGGCTTCGGCCACGCCGCCCGTGATGGCGTTGGGCTGGTTCATGCCGGTGGTGGAGAGCACGCCGAAGGCGGCAATCATGCCGGTGACCGTGCCGAGGAGACCGAGGGCGGCGACAGGGTGACGACCGTGTCGAGCACGGGAAGATAGCGCCGCGCCAGCCCCAGCTCTTCCTGGGCGACCAGCTCCATGGCCTGAGACGCCCCGGATCCCCGGTGGCCGAGCCCGGCCACGATCACGCCGCGCCTCGGGAGCATGAGAGGCGCCGGCGATCTCCGCCGCCTCGTCGAACTCTGGCGTGCGCCACCAGCCTGAGCGCCCGCTCGGCCCGCGCCACGTCGCGACGGCGCCACCAGAAGCCCGCGCGCTCGATGATGACGGACAGCGACAGCACCGAGCACACGAGCAGGGAATCATGACAGGCCCGCCCTTGGCGAGCATGGCGATCAATGCGGTGACGTGATGCACGAGCCCTCACACTTCCGGCGGGTCGGAAGACCCCGGTGGCTGTTGGCTCGCTGCCTAAACCGGGCAGGCTTTGGGTGGCTGGCTGGATGAACGGCTATTTGGTCAGGATCAGCTTGTCCGCCTTGGTGATGTGGAGCCAGGTATTCGGTGCCGTGGTGCACGATGACGACCTCGCGTCGCCCGTTGAAGAGATCCGTGCTCGCGATGCGAGCGGCTGCGGCATCGACTTCCCGTCTCCGGTTCGTCCTCCGCCTTCTCTGTCACTTCCGATCTCCGGTCGTGCAGACCGCGTTGCCCGCCTCTTCGACCAGAGCGGCGACGAGGTGGTGGCGAGGCGCCGCAGTCCGTGGCCGCCCGCAGGCCCGTGACACGTCTCCCACCGTCTTGGCGCCGGCGGCCACCGTGGCCTCGATGTGGCGCTCGGAAACTCCCCGACAGAGGCAGACGATCGCATGAGCGGCTCGGGCTGGCCAGGCCTACGGCGGCCGGCGCGCGGCGGGCGAAGAGGATCAGTCCCACGATGACTACGTATGCGACATACGCAAAGACCTCGGGGAGCGTGGGCTGCGCCCGATAGCCGACGAGGCCCGGAGAGAAACCCGCCGGCGACGCTCCCGTCGCTCAGGAGCCACGACGTATTCCACACTGGCTCGGAGAAGGGCAGGAAGCCCATGCCCTGCAGCCGGCCGATGCCGCGGCTCAGGAGGCCGGCGGCGAGCAGCATGATGAAGACGGTGGTCACCGAGAAGAAGCGCTGGAGGCTCAGGCGCTGTCCGCCGCGGAAAACAGCCCAGCCCAGCGCGGCCGCGCCCACGATGCCGGCGATGCCGCCGATCAGGCTGCCCCAGCCCGCGCCCTCCTCCGACACGATGCCCCAGAGGAAGAGGACGGTCTCCGCGCCTTCGCGGAACACCGAGGTGAAGGCGATGAGCCCGACCACCCACAGGCGATTGGCGGCGCGCGCCTCGTCGATCCGGTGCTGGACCTGGCCCTTGATGAGCCGGGCGTGCTGCTGCATCCACCACGCGTGCCAGGTGAGCAGGCCCACCGCGGCGAAGATGACCACGAGGGTGATGAGGTCGGGCCCGATGTCGAGGAGCGGCCCGGAGAGGTAGCTCACGCCGATGCCCATGGCCACGCTGGCGAGGAGACCGAGGAGGCCGCCGCGAGTGAGGTACCGCACTCCGTCGCGGGCGCCGACCTTCTCGAGGTAGCTGTAGATGATGCCGAGGACGAGGGCGGCCTCGAAGGCCTCGCGCAGCGTGACGATGAAGGTAGCGCCCATGGGCTATTCGGCGACGATGGTGGCTTTGGCCGTCTCGGAGTGGTACTCGCCCACGAAGGGATACTTGCCGGGCTTGAGCGCGGGCATCTTGAGCCGCACCGTCTTGCCCGCGGGGATGACCTTCTCGATTCGCGGGGAAAGCATGTCGAGCTCTTCCGGTCCCTTGTCCTTGTTGGTGATGACGAGGACGAACGGCGCCCCGGCCTTGACCTTGATGACGTCGGGCTGCCAGCGGTTCTTCTCGAGCACGAGGGGCACCTCGACATCGGCCGCCGCGGCCGCTCCACGAATCCCACCGCCATGGCCAGGAGGGCCATCACCGCCACGTATCCCTTCATCGAGCGCCTCCTTGTTGGTCAAGTAAGGTTAGCCTAGCCTAACTAAAAAGATAGTGTCAACCGTAAAGATTGCGGAGTGGGTTGGCTCAGGGGCGGCGGAGGGTGAGGCTGTCAGCGAAGGTGCTGCGGGAGCACGGTGTCGCGCGGCAAGGACTACCTGATGCTGTTTCGAGTTTTTGCTATCTAATATATCGCCGGAACTAGCCATTCTCCTTGATCTGCTGGGCCAGATAGTTGGCTTCTCCAGCCTGTCTGATCAGCTCGAGCTGGGCTTCGATCCAGTCGATGTGGCTCTCCTCGGACACGAGAATCTCCTCGAGCAGATCCCGGCTGCCGTTGTCGCTGAGGCTCCGGCAGCGCTCGATGCCGCTTGTTCAACGCGGTGACGGCCGCGCGCTCGAGATCGAGATCGAGGCGAAGCTGCTCGGGCACCGTCTGGCCGACGTTCACCTTGCCGAGCCGCTGGACGTTGGGCACACCCTCCAGGTAGAGGATGCGGGCGATGAGCCGGTCGGCGTGGCGCATCTCGCCGATCGGACTCCTCGCGGAGCTTCTTCCAGAGCCGCTCGTAGCCCCCAGTTCTCGCACATGCGCGCATGGATGAAGTACTGGTTGATGGCCGTGAGCTCCGCGGTGAGGACCTCGTTGAGGAGGGTGATGACGTCGTCGTGTCCTTTCATCTGCGATCTCCTCGTATGGCCACGGGCTAGAGCACGTGGAGCAAAGGACGGGCGGTGAGGCTACCGGGTTTCCACAGGCCGCTTGCCCTCGAGATCGGCGAGGGCGAGCTCGGCATCGGGGGAGCGCATGAGAGCCCACGTGCTCCCGCCGGGAAAGAAGCCGCCGAAGGCCATGCGGCCGGCCCCGCGCGCCTCGATCAGAGCGAAGGAGGCCATCTCCGACGTCGGGCGCCTCGCCCTCCACGATGGTGACCTGGCGCGAGCCGTCGAGCACCACGGGCGGCATCTCCCAGGGCTCGACGAACTGGGCGAAGTCCCGCGGCTGCCAGGCCTTCCAGACGCCGCCCGTCCAGTACGGATCTTCCTCGACCAGCCGATGGATGGCGCCGGGCTGCGGCACGCGATAGACGATGTCGGCGGTCTTGCCGTCGGGCGAGGGCCCGCCGCCCAGCACGAAGCCCGCTGGCGCAGCTCCACGATGCGCTCGAGGTGCGCGCTCCGGTGAGCGGCCCGGCGCTCCAGGTAGTCGTCGGCCGCGGTCATCGCAGACGCGGCACACGATCACGGCGTCACCCAGCCGCCGGCGAAGGGCACGACCTGGCCGATGAAGAAATCGGCGTCCTCGGAGGCGAGGTACACGGCGAGCCGGGCCGACTCCTCGCTGCGCGCGAGCCGGCCCGCGGGGATGTTCTTGACCATGCGCGCGAGCTTCTCCGGATCGCCGGTGAGCGGTGGCGGAAAGTAGGTCGGGTTCTCGACGTAGTTCTGGGCGATGGCGTTGACCTGGATGCCGTCGCGCGCCACCTCGCGGCCCACCGCCTTGGTCAGGCCATTCACTCCCGCGCGCGCCGCCGAGTACGCGGCGTAGTTCGGCAGGCCGGGAAGGCCGCCGCCGAGGACATGTTGATGATCTTGCCGCGCTTGGCCGGGCGCATCACGCGAAGGGCCGCGCGCAGGCAGTAGAAGGGCTCGTCGAGGAGACGCGACATCATGTCGCGCCACTGCGCGTCGGTGATCCGCTCGGTCGGGCTGCCCGTGGGGGATTCGCGCTGTTGTTCACGAGGATGTCGAGATGGCCGAAGCGCGCGACGATCTCCGTGACCACGCGGTCGGCCTCCGCCGATCGCGTGAGGTCGCCGCTCGAGGACGAGCGTCGTCGCGTCCCAGCGCGGTGGCGATGGCCGCGATGCGCGCGGCGGCCGCTTCATCCCGGTCGTGGAGAGCGACGGTGGCGCCCTCGCGCGCAGAACTCCTCGGTGATGGCGGGGCCCATGAACTCACTGACGTTGGTGACGAGGGCGACTTTCCCGGTGAGCTTCATGATCCGATGGTCTTCATGCGCCCCACAGCCTAAGCGGGATTTCGCGTCGCCGCAAGACCGTGCTAAGGTGACGATGCGGTGAAGGGAGGCCGGGACGTGTCTGACCATCTGCTGGAGTCTTTCAAGACCCGGTACTCCTTCCCGCTGGATCCCTTCCAGCTCGACGCCATCCGCGCCATCAGCGACGACAAGTCCGTCATCGTCTCCGCGCCCACCGGCTCCGGGCAAGACGCTGGTGGCGGAGTTCGCCATCCACGCCGCCCTCGCCCGCCGGCGCCGCATCGCCTACACCACGCCGCTCAAGGCGCTCTCCAACCAGAAGTACGCCGACTTCTGCCGGCAGTTCGGCGCGGACGACGTCGGCATCCTCACCGGCGACGTCAAGGTCAACCCGCGCGCCCCGTCATCGTCATGACCACCGAGATCCTGCGCAACATGTTCTACACGGGCGGCCTGGCCGGCCTCGAGTTCGTGGTGCTCGACGAGTGCCACTACATGGGCGACGAGGGCGCGGCACGGTGTGGGAAGAGATCATCGTCAACGCGCCCAAGGACGTGGCGCTGGTGGGGCTCTCCGCCACCGTCAGGAACATCGACGAGATCGCCGACTGGATCAGCATCGTCCACCGCCCCATCGTGCCCATCACGCATCCGCACCGCAGCGTGCCCCTCCAGTACCTGATCGCCGATCTCTCGGGGAGATCCACACCTACGATGCCGTGCGGCGCGGCAAGGTGCGCCTGCTCGGTCAGGAGAGCGAGGGCGGCTACCACGACAGGGGCGCTGGTACACGCGGCGGGTGGTCGACCCCACGGTGATGCTGGACGAGCTCGAGACGCGCGGCTGGCTGCCCGCCATCTACTTCATCTTCAGCCGGGCCGGCTGCGAGCGGGCCATGGAGACGGTGCTGGCCGAGGGCAAGCCCCTCCTCACGCGGAGCGAGCAGCAGCAGGTCGACGAGGCGATCCGCGAAGCCACCGGCGACAACCCGACCATCGCGGAGTCGCCGCTCAACCAGACCATCTTCCAGGCCCTCGGGATGGGGGTGGGGCTGCACCACGCGGGCGTCCTGCCCTCGGTGAAGCGGCTCATCGAGCTCCTCTTCGAGCGCGGGCTGTGCAAGGTGGTCTTCGCCACCGAGACCATGTCGCTGGGCATTCACATGCCGGCCAAGAGCGTGGTGCTGCAGTCCCTGACCAAGCGGACGGATCGGGGCTTCCGCTCGCTCACTCACAACGAGCTGACGCAGATGGCGGGCCGGGCGGGGCGGCGCGGCATCGATCCCGAGGGCAAGTGCGTCATGGCCCTCGACGTGCGCGACGGGCTCGAGGACATGATGCGCGTGGTGGACGGGCCGCCCGAGCCCATCCTGAGCCAGTTCAAGCTGGGCTACGGCTCGGTCGCCGCTGCTCCTCGGTCGACGGGCAGGACATGGCGACCATCCGCCGCACCGTCGAGTCGTCGTTCGGCCAGTACCAGAATCTGAAGAAGATCCGGGGCCTGGAGGCCGAGGTGGCGAGCCTCGAGATGGCGGTGGCGGACGCGCGACAGCTTCGACGCGCCGTGCGGAGACTTCTCGCGCATCGGCCGCTACCGCGTCGCCCGCGCCAAGCTCGAGCAGTTCCGCATGGCCCGCGGGAAGAGCGGACGCGCCGGCCGGTCCGCGGCCGACGCGGAGCCGGGACGGCTCGCCCTCGTGCGGCGCAAGACCGGCGCCTCCTCGGCCTCATCTGCGGCATCGACCGCCGGCGCCATCGCACGCTCGTCACCGTGCTCCTGCCTCACGGGGTCACCGTTCAGCTGAAGGAAGGCAACATCAAGAGGGTCTTCTGGCAGACGCCGCCGCTTCACCTGCCGCGCGACTGGGAGCGGCGCACCCGGAGCCTCTCCGAGCAGCTCGAGCGGCTGTCCGATTCCCGAGCTGGTCGAGCGCGAGCGCAGCCAGGGGCCGGAAGGGGAGCTGGCCGCCATCGAGTGCCATCGCTGCCCGTGGGGCAGCCAGAGCAAGTGCGACCAGGCCTGGAAGGGGATCGAGGCGCTCGAGGGTCGGCTCGGCCAGAAGCGGGAGATGCTCGACGCCTTCCGCAACGCCTACTGGCAGGAGTTCTGCCGCGTGGTGGCCGTGCTCGAGCGCTTCGGCGCCGTCCAGGACGGCAAGCTGCTCGCCAAGGGGCAGCTCATCGCCGGCTTCCGCCACGACAACGAGCTGCTGGTGGCGGAGATGGTGGACCGGGGCATCCTCGAGGACACCACGCTCGCCGAGGCGGCGGCCCTCTGCTCCTGCCTGATCGAGGAATCGCGCTCCGGCGACTCGACGGTGGCCCGCCTCTTCCTCAAGAAGCGCGCCAAGCTCAAGCGCAAGCTCCAGGAGCTGGAGGCGGTGGCCCACACCGTGCTGGAGGTCCAGCGCCACCACCACCTGCCCATGCCCGTCGGGGTGTCGACCGGGTTCATGCCGTCGGTGTTCCGTTGGGCTTCCGGAGAAGACGACTGGGCTGGTATCGTGGAGGAGTCGTTCGGCGGCCACGAAGGCGACCTGATCCGGGCGCTCCGGAGATTGATCGACCTGCTGCGGCAGCTCGCGGAGGCTCCCGAGGTGCCGCCGGCGCTGGCCTCGGTGCTCGGCCGGGCGGCACGGGTGGTGGATCGCGGCATCGTGCTCGAGTCTGCGCTGATCTAGGACCGCGATGATCGACAAGGAGATCGACAATGACGCGTAGCCTTCGAACGGTCGGGGTGATGGCGGTGGGGCTTCTCGCGGGCGCCTGCGCGTCGGCGCCTCCCGTGGTCGAGAACACCACGCGCGGTCCCATGGCCGCGGAGATGCACATCGTGCGGTCCCTCAACGCCAATGGCCGGGAGCCGGGCTGGGACGAGAAGAGGCAGTTCCAGGACCAGCTCGAGGAGCGGGTGTTCAAGTACCTTCGCGAGCATCCCGAGATCGAGAACGACACCCGCTACAGCAGCTTCCGTTTCTGGCGGCAGGTCAGCATCGGGAGCACCAAGGAAGAGGTGAGGATCCTCCTCGAGGAGCCGGACCAGCGCACCATCGATCCCGCCCTCATGGCGTCGCTCTCCCGGCGGCACTGGTCGCAGGTCCAGGGCAAGGCCAAGGAGGCCTGGGTCTATCCGCTCGGCTGGGTTCTCTACCTGGATGACAAGGCCGTGGTCAGCATGATTCGCGAGCGCGGAGCCTGGGACAAGCACGACGATCAGTAGTAGCCGGTCTGGCCGGGGTAGGCGGTCGAGCCGGTCGGGCTCGTAGGAGCCGATCTCGCAGTTGCAGCGCGATGCTGGGCCAGCAGGAGCCCGATCTGGTCCGGCTCGGCGGCCCGGACCCGGTGGTACACTCGGCGCGCGTTGAAATCCGCGATGACCGCACCGCCCACGTGGATAGCGCCCGGCGATGCCGCCACGCTCGTCTGGCATAGCGGACGGGCGAAGGCGCCGAGGGCGCGGCGGTGTACCTGGTCGCCGGGCCCGCTCTCGACACGCCTCCCGCTTCGCCGTATTTCCTCCTCGCTTCCGCCGACCGTGACGAGTTCGCCGAGCGCCTCTATCGCGGTGAGGTCGACCTGGACGGGCTCCGGAGCTTTCTTGCGGACTGCGTGCTCGCCCGCGGCGAAATGAGCCAGGCGCCTGGACCGCATCGCCGTGGAGGCCGAGACGCCGGTCCTGGATCTCCTCGACGCGTGGCGGGCCACCGCCGCCCCGCGCGCCTGCCCTACCTGGACGACATCAGCGCCTTTCTGCCTGGTGACCGGCCGCTCTTCGTGACCGCCGAAGCCTACGAGGCCGCGTGCGAGGCCTCCGAGCGGTTCGGCCTCGTCTCGGTCTGCGACGAGTGCGGTCTCGCCGAAGACGCGCGCGGCCTTCCTGTGGACGGCCCGCGCGGGAAGACGCGTGCGGGTCTGCTTCCTCATCCAGAACGACGGCGGCGTGTGGACGCTGCCGGCTCTCACCCTTCGAGTTCAGCAAGGAGGCCGCATGATCCGCTCCTCCTCTCCGTGACGAAGCGTACGCCGCTCGCGACCCGGGGCATGGTGGTGGCCGAGCATCCGCTGGGCGCCGAGGTCGGCGCGGGCATCCTCCAGCGTGGGGGCAATGCCATCGACGCCGCCGTGGCCACCGCTTTCGCCATGCCGGTGGTCGAGCCCCTTCATGTCCACGCTGGCCGGCGGGGGCACGATGCTCGTGCACATGGCGAAGCGCGGACGAGACGGCGTGCGTCGACTTCAACGTCGAGGCGCCCGCGGCAGCCCACGAGACGTCCTACGAGCTCGCGGACGGGGTGTCGACGGCCATCTTCCCGTGGCGGCGGGTGGTGGACGACGCCAATGTCTTCGGCCCTCGCTCCGTGGCCATTCCGGGAACGGTGGCCGGGCTGACGCTCGCCCTCGCCCGCTGGGGCACCATGGAGCTCGCGTGACGTGCTCGCCCCCGCCATCAAGCTCGCCGAGGACGGCTTCGTGCCGGACTGGTACGTCGCGCTCAACACCGCCATGATGTCCCAGGAGCTCGCGGCCTTTCCCGAGACGGCGAAGAACTATCTGCGCGACGGCCACTACATCTACCGGACGCCCTCCATGGCGGGTGGCGACGTGCTGCGGCAGCCCGACCTCGGCCGGAGCCTGCGCCTTGTCGCCAGGGACGGTCCGGACGCCTTCTACAAGGGCGCCATCGCCCAGGCGCTTCACGAGGAGATCTGGGTCAAGGGTGGCTTTCTCACCAGGACGACCTGGCGGGCTACACGCCGCGCGTGCTGCCCGCGCTCCGCGGCGAGTACCGCGGGCCTCGAGCTGGCCTTCTCGCCGGGGGCGACGGGAGGCACCACCGCCCTCGAGATGCTCAACATCCTCGCCCAGTTTCCCAAGGCGCGCGACGACGTGGAAGACGCCGGGCGGCCTGCACCTGCGCGCGGAGGCCGTGCGCCGCGCCTTCCTCGACCGGCTCGAGTATCTGGGCGACGCCGAGCGCGTGAAGTCGCCGTGGGAGGCCCTCGTCTCGCCCGAGTACGCGGCCAAGGTGGCGGCGGGACTCAAGCCGGGCGGGCCCACGCGAGCCGCCCTGCTCCCGATCCGTGGCGCTACGATCCGGCCCGCGGCGTCGATTGCACCACGCATCTCTGCGCGGTGGATCGCCAGCGCAACATGGTCTCGCTGACGAACACCGCGGTGTCGCTCTGGGGCTCACGCATGGTCGCGCCGGGGACGGGCATCCTGCTCCAGAACGGCATGGTGTGGTTCGACCCCGAGCCCGGGCACGTCAACTCGGTCGCCCCGGGCAAGCGCCCGCTCGTGAACATGGTGCCCGCCCTCGCCTTCAAGCAGGGCAAGCCATACCTCGCGGTGGGCGCGCCGGGCGGGCGCAAGATCGTCTCGGCCATTCCGCAGGTGATCGCGAACATGGCCGACCTGTGGCGACGGGCCCCAGGCCGCCATCGAGGCGCCGCGGCTTCACACCGAAGGCGGCGACCTCTGGGTCGACGACGCGGTCGGCGAGGCGTCCCTCAAGGCGCTCGGGCGCATGGGGCACCCGGTAGTGTCCAAGCGCTCGGAGCCGGGCACGCTCTACTTCTCCCGTCCCGTGGCCATTCGCGTCACCAAGCGCAGGGCTCGAGGCCGGGCTCGAGCCGCTCCACGACGCGGCCGCCGCCGGCCACTGAGAGTGCTTTCAACTTCCGCTCCCTCTCCCTCCCAGGGAGAAGGGCGGGGTGAGGGTGGAACAAGGGAGGCGAGGCACAATGGCCGAGATCAGACTCACCACGGGATTCTCCACGGTCATGGGCCCGGATCAGGAAGCGATCACGCGACTCCTGACCGAGACCATCGAGCAGATCGCCCAGGACGACAAGAGCTTCGCCCGGGCCAAGATCGTCTTCACCGAGTCGGACGAGCGATGCGGCCTCACCGCGGAGCTCGACGGAGTCAAGAAGGAAGGCGTGCCGCTTCAGATCGATCTCGAGCAGCTCGAGGACGCCCAGACGCAGCCCGGGGCGCGGGCCCAGCTCAAGGAATCCCTCCGGCTCTACTTCCGGAGGGTGATGGGAACGTCGTGACGCCGGGAGCGAAGGTCGCGAAGGTCCTCATCGTCAACGCCGACGACTTCGGCCTGACCGCGGGGGTGAGCCGCGGCATCCTGGAGGCGGGCGGGCGTGGCATCGTGACGAGCACCACGCTCCTCGTGAACCGTGACATTCCACCCGCCCAGATCGAGGAGCTCCAGGCCTCGGCGCTCGGGGTGGGGGTGCATCTCAACCTGACGCTCGGCGCACCCGTCTCCGATCCGCGGCGCGTGCCGTCGCTGGTGGATGCGGAGGGGCGCTTCATCCGGGACGCCCGCGACGCGGCGCGCGCGCCAAGCCGGAGGAGGCGCGCATCGAGCTCGGGACGCAGATCGACGCGTTCAGGAAGATCATGGGGCGCTTCCCGACCCACCTGGACACCCATCACCACGTGGGACGCCACGATCCCATTCTCGATCTCGTGCTGGACTTCGCGCGCGCGCCCTCAAGGTGGCGGTGCGGAGCCAGGACGCCACGGTGCGCACGGCCGCGCGGAAGCTCGGGCTGCGGACGCCGGATCACTTCATGGGCGAGTCAGGCCCCGAGGCGTACTGGTCGCGCGAGCGGGCGCTCGAGCAGCTGGCCGCGCTGCCCGCGGGTGTCTCGGAGTTCATGACCCATCCCGGCTACTTCGACGACGAGCTGGCCTACAGTCGCTACGGGCGACAGCGGGAGACGGAGCTGGCGGGGCTCACCGATGCGGGACGCGAGGCGGGCGGTAGAGCGTCTGGGAATACGGCTCGCTCACTTCGGCAACTGCTGATCCCGCGCGTTTCCGAGCGGCTCCGTCACCGGCCCCAGGCGCGTTGCGTGTCCTCGCGCCAGAGCCGGGCCGCGCCGTCGAGCATGAGCACGGCCACGAGCAGCCAGGTCCCCGCCTCGAGTGTGATGAGGGCGGTGACGTAGTTGAAGCCCAGCTCGAGCCCCCGATCGGTACCACGCTGGATGAGGCGCGCACCGAAAGAATTTCCGACCACGAGCAGGATCCACGCGGTTACGACTCAGGCTGGGAGCCAGCCACCGGCGCGTCGACGATACGGGCGGCCGCAAGCATGCCGAGCCAGCCCGAGATCTCCAGGAGAAGCGCCCATAGGCCTTCCGGCGGAGTCTCGGTCAAATGGAATGCCACGAAGCTTCCGGCGAAGAGTCCGAGTCCGCCGAGAGCCACAGCGAGCCGTGTCGCCGGCCGTTTGAAATCTTCTTCGACACCTGCGTGGCGGTGGAGTGTCGACTCGCTGACAGTTGTCTCGTGACCGCGGAGCCCGCTCATCGTCACGCTCTCGCGTACTCGGGGCGTCCGCTCGCTCAGCATAGGGGCGCACTCTATGCCCCGCGTCTCCTCGCGTCAAGGCCGACTACCCATCAGGCTGAAGAGCGCGGCGATCCCGAAGGCGGCGATGATCGCGCCCGAGCCGCGATTCACCCAGCGGAGCCGATGGGGAGTGAGCGACGATCGGAAGAGCCCGACACCCACGCTCAGAATGAGCCACCACAGTGCGGAGCCGAGAAAGACACCGAGCACCATCACGGAGGCGGGGCTGTAGCCGCCGACGCTTCGACCAGAGACCGAGCCCGGCGAAGATGGCCGCGAAGGAAATGATGGTGGTGGGATTGGTGAGGTGAGAGCGAAGGTCGAGGCCCACGCGGCGGCGAGCCCGACGTCCGCCCGCGGGCGCTCCCGACGCCGCGCGCGGCACGGCCATCCAGGTGCGCCCGCCGAGAGTAGCAGGAACACTCCGCCGCCCGCCTGCAGCCACAGCCGCTGCTCGACGAGGGCGTTCGTCACCAGAGAGAGCCCGAAGGCGGCCACCGCGCCGTAGACCGCGTCGGCGGTGGCCGCGCCCAGCCCCGGAAGCGAAGCCGATGGCTCGGCCGTCGGAGAGGGTGCGGCGGATGCAGAGCACGCCGATGGGCCCCACGGGCGCGGCGATGGACAGGCCGATGATCAAGCCCCGCAGGAAGATGGCGAGGATCCACCGAGCGGCTAGGATGCCTTGGTCGGCGCGCGGCGCTTGGCCGGGGCTTGAGCGCTGCCTCGATCGCCGCGGCCAGCTGCGCCTCGTCCGCGGTGGCGTCGAGTCGCGCGGCAATCTCCCCGCGCTTGTTGACGATCACCGTGTAGGGCGCCCGCTTGAACCCGAAGCGGTTGGCCACGCGGAGACCCGGATCGAGCGCGGCGGGATAGGTCGCGGCCATGAGACTGCAGGAAGGCCCGGGCCTGGCGCTCGGGATCATCCACCTGTATGGCGAGCGACCTCCACGCCGCGGTCCTTGTAGCGCTCGTACAGGCGCTGGATGCCCGCGGCCTGCGTCGCGCACGACTTGCACCACGAGGCCTGGAAGCGGACGACGAGCACCTTCTTGCCGATGAGCGAGCGCGAGTCGAAGGGCTCGCCGCCCGTGATGAGGGGAACTCGAATAGCTCGGCGCGGCCGGGGCGGGCACTGGCCGGAGAGGGCGCGAACAGGAATGCCGCGACGGCGAGAGAAGCGAGAAGGCGCGTCACGGCGCACAGTATACCCGCCGAAGGCCGCCCCGACATGGGAGCGATTCGAGCGCTCGCGTCCGGAGCGCCCGGCCCCGCGGGCCGCAGACTACACGCCACGGGCAGCGACGCCTTCGATCGCCTGGAGAGATCGGGCTGCCGGAGTCATCTCGGCATGTGCGGGCTACTCGGGATGACGTCGTAGCTGTACTCGGCGGGCAGGTGGGGCGTCCGCGTCCACTCGACGCGATGTCGACCGGAGGCCGTCCGACGGAAGAGCCCAATGCCCTCACGTCATCTGATGGGACAGCGTGCCGGGTAGTATAATCGCCGCCATGACCGATCTCGAACGGGAGTTGCGGCGCGTCGTCGAAGGCGATGTCCGCTTCGATCAGTACTCCCGCCTCCTCTACTCGACCGACGCCTCCATGTACCAGATGGAGCCGATCGGCGTGGTCATCCCGCGCCACGCGGGCGACGTGCAGGCCGTGCTCGAGCTCGCGGATCGGGAAAGCTTCGCCGTCCTCCCGCGGGGCGGCGGCACCTCGCTCACCGGCCAGACGGTGAACCGGGCGGTGGTGATGGACTCTCGCGCTGGATGCAGAACATCCTCGAGGTCAATCGCGAGGAGATGTGGGCGCGCGTGCAGCCCGGAGTGGTCCAGGACGAGCTCAACGCCCACGTGCGCCCGCTCGGGCTGCTCTTCGGGCCCGACACCTCGACGTCGAACCGGGCGACCATCGGCGGCATGCTCGGCAACAACTCCGGCGGCTCGCACTCCATCGCCTACGGCCTCACCATCGAGCACGTGATCGAGCTGACCGCCTCCTCGCCGACGGCAGCCGCGTCGTCTTCGGCGAAGTCACCCCGGAAGCCTTCCGCGCCAAGCAGCGCGCCTCGGGGCTCGAAGGACAGATCTACCGCGAGGTCGCGCGCATCCGCGACCAGCACGGGGCGCTCATCCGGGAGCGCTATCCCAAGCACTGGCGGCGCGTGTGCGGCTACAACCTCGACGAGCTGGTGAAGGATCGCCCGCTCAACATGGCCCGCCTCGTCGTGGGCTCGGAGGACGCTCCTCAGCATCGTCGAGGCGAAGATGCGCCTCGTGCCTCGCCCCAAGGCCACCGCCGTCGACGTGATCCACTACCACGACATCCAGGAAGCCCTCGAGTCTCGCAGGCCATCCTGGAGACGGGGTCCTACGCGGTCGAGCTCACGGACAAGATGATCCTCGACCTCGCGCGGGGAAACATCGAGCAGTCGAAGCGCATGGGTTTCGTCCAGGGCGACCCGGGGCCATCCTGATCGTCGAGTACGCGGGCGATACCCCGCCGAGGTCCGGTCAAGGTGGAGGCCCTCGAGGCCAAGCGCGCGCGCGGGCCGCTTCGGCTATGCCTCGCATATCGCGCTGGAGTCGGCGGAGCAGCAGTCCATCTGGAAGCTCCGCAAGGCGGGACTGGGGCTTCTCCTCGGGACCAAGGGCGAGGCCAAGCCCATCGCCTTCATCGAGGACACGGCGGTGGATCCGGAGTACCTGCGCCGTCTTCGTGCCGCGCTTCCGCGACATCATGGCCAAGCACGGCGCGGAGGGCGCGTACTACGGCCACTGCTCGGTGGGCTGCCTCGCACATCCGCCCCCTCATCAATCTCAAGACGGCGCGCGGGCTCGAGCAGGTGCGCAACATGGCGGAGGAGATCTTCGATCTCGTCCTCGAGTACGGGGCGCCATCTCGAGCGAGCACGGCGACGGCCGCGCCCGCAGCCCTTTCCTCGAGCGGGTGTTCGGCCCCGCGGTGTTCCAGGCCTTCCGCGAGTTCAAGTCGGCCTTCGACCCGAAGGGCCGCATGAACCCGGGCAACATCGTGGCGAGCCCGGCCGTCACCGAGCACCTGCGCTACGGCCCGGAGTACAAGACGTGGGAGCCCAAGACCCTGCTGGACTTCTCCGCCCAGGGCGGCTTCGCGGCGGCGGTGGAGATGTGCAACGGGGTGGGAGTGTGCCGGAAGAAGCTCGAAGGCACCATGTGCCCGTCCTACATGGCGACGCGGGACGAGGAGCATTCCACGCGCGGTCGGGCCAATGCCCTCTCGCGCCGTGCTCTCGGGCAAGGTGCCGGCCGCCGATTTCGCGGGCAAGCGGCTGTACGAGGTGATGGATCTCTGCCTCGAGTGCAAGGGCATGCAAGGCCGAGTGCCCGTCCAACGTGGACATGGCCAAGATGAAGTACGAGTTCCTCTACCACTATCACCAGGCCAACGGCCTGCCCCTCCGCAACCGCATCTTCGGACACATCGCGCGCCTGTCGAAGTGGGGCGTGCGCCTGGCTCCTCTCTCGAACTGGATCGCCGCCTCCGCCGCCCAACCGTTGGCTCATGGAAAGGTTCGCGGGCATCGACCGCCGGCGCCCCCGCCTGCCTTCGCCCGCCAGAGCTTCACCGACTGGTTCGATGGGCGGCGCGCGCCGCGGCGGCGCCCCGCGGCTCCGTCGTGCTCTTTCACGACACGTTCGTCAGCTACAACACGCCGGAGATCGGCCGGGCCGCGGTCGAGCGCTGCTCGAGGCCGCCGGCTACAAGGTGGAGCTGGTGGACCGCAAGTGCTGCGGCCGGCCCCTCATCTCCAAGGGCATGCTCGACGAGGCGCGCGAGCACGCCCGCTGGAACGTCGAGCGTCTCCAGCCCTGGGTGGCCCAGGGGTGCCCATCGTGGGCCTCGAGCCGTCCTGCCTGCTCACCCTGCGCGACGAGTGGGTCGAGCTCCTGCGCACGGACGCCGCGCGTGACGTGGCGCGCTCGAGCTTCCTCCTCGAGGAGTTTCTCCTGCGCGAGCGGGCCCGGGGACTCGAGCTCCGCTTCAGCGCGGGCCCGCGCCGCGCCCTGCTCCACGGCCACTGCCACCAGAAGGCCATGGTCGGCACGGCGCCCACGGTGGCCGCCCTGGCCTGGGCGGGCTACGAGGTGAGCGAGGTGGACTCCGGCTGCTGCGGCATGGCGGGCTCCTTCGGCTTCGAGAAGGAGCACTACGACATCTCGGTGACGCTGGGAGGCCGGCGCCTCGCCCCTGCCGTCGCAGGCCGCGGCGGCGGATACGGAGGTGGTCGCGCCCGGCATCTCGTGCCGCCAGCAGATCGAGCATCTCGCCCGGGTCAGGCGCGCGCGGCATCCCGCCCAGCTCTTGCGCGATTCCCTCGACACCTGAGAGCGATCGACTTCCTCCTGGAGGAGAGCATCATGCCATTGAGCCGTCAGACCCTCGAGTCCCTCTACCAGACCATGGTGCGCATCCGCCGCTTCGACGAGCGGACGGTGGAGCTCTTCAACTCCGGCCAGGTCATGGGCACCGCCCACAGCTACGTGGGCCAGGAGGCGGTGGCCGCCGGCGCCTGCGCCCATCTGACCAAGGACGACTCCGTCATCAGCAATCATCGCGGGCCACGGCCACTGCATCGCCAAGGGGCCCGTCTCGATCTCATGATGGCCGAGCTCATGGGACGGGAGGACGGCTACTGCCGCGGCCTGGGCGGGTCCATGCACATCGCCGCCCTCGACCTCAACATGCTGGGCGCCAACGGCATCGTGGCCGCGGGCGTGCCCATCGGCGCAGGGGCGGCCCTCGCCAACAAGCTCCGGAAAGCCGATCGCGTGGTCATCTCGTTCTTTGGCGACGGCGGGGCGAACCAGGGCGTGGTGCACGAGACCATGAACCTCGCCGCGGTGTGGAAGCTCCCCTTCATCTTCGTGTGCGAGAACAACAAGTACGCGCTCTAGCACCGACCAGTCGCGCACCACGGCGGGCGAGGAGTGTCGGCGCGCGCCCGCGCCGGAATTCCCGCCGCCCGCGTCGACGGCAACGACCTCCTCGCCGTTCACGAGGCGGTGGGGAGGCGGTGGCCCGCGCCCGCCGCGGTGAGGGGCCGAGCTGCGTGGAGGCCGTCACCTACCGCTGGGGCGGCCACAGCATGCGCGCCAATCTGCCCGAGTACCGCACCAAGCAGGAAGAACTGGAGTGGATCGAGAAGGATCCCGTGGCGCGCGTGGAGCGGCGGCTCATGGACGATGGGAGCGAGCGAGCTCGACATCAAGGAGCTGCGCCAGCGCGTGGAGGGCGAGCTCGACGCCGCCGTGGCCTACGGGAGCGAGAGCCCCGAGCCCACCGTGGAGGTGATGGAGGCCGCGGTGTACGCGCCCCACGCGCAGGTGACGGAGCCCGCGAGCCGCGCCGGGGAACGAGCTGACCTTCGCGGAAGCGCTCAACTCCGCCTTGCACGGCGAGATGGCGCGGGATGAGCGCGTCTTTCTCATGGGGAGGACGTGGGGCTGATCGGCGGCATCTTCCAGGTGTCCAAGGGATTACGCGACCGCTTCGGCGAGGATCGCGTGCGTGACACCCCGATCTCGGAGCCGTCCTTTGTGGGGATGGGGGTGGGATCGGCGGTGGCGGGATGCGGCCCATCGTGGAGATCCAGATCTGGGATTTCATCGCCATGACCATGGACCAGATCGTGAACCAGGCGGCGAAGATCCGGTACATGCTGGGCGGCCGGGCCACCGTGCCGCTGGTGATCCGCGGCCCGCAGGGCGGAGGCATTCGTCTCGCCGCCCAGCACTCCCAGAGCCTCGAAGCCTGGTTCGCCCACGTGCCCGGGCTGGTGGTCATCGCCCCTCCACTCCCTACGACGCCAAGGGGCTCCTCGCCGCGGCCATTCGCGACGACAACCCCGTCATCTTCCTCGAGCACAAGATGCTCTATCCCATCAAGGGCGAGGTGCCGGCGGGCGACTACGTCATCCCGCTGGGGAAAGCCGACATCAAGCGTGCGGGTACGGACGTGACCGTGGTGGCGACCCAGATGATGGTGCAGCGGGCGCTTCAGGTCGCGGGTGATCTCGAGAAGGAAGGGGTGTCCGTGGAGGTCATCGATCCGCGCACTCTCGTACCCCTGGACGAGGACGCGATCCTCAACTCCGTAGGGAAAACCAATCGCCTCGTCATCGTGCACGAAGCGGTGAAGCGCGGCGGCTTCGGAGCGGAGATTGCCGCCATGGTCAGCGAAAGGGGGCTGGATCTCCTCGACGCGCCCATCGCCCGGGTGGGGGCGCGCAACGTGCCCATGCCCTACAACGACAAGCTGGAACTGGCCACCATTCCCTCGCGCGACGACATCCTCGCCGCCATCCGCTCCGTCCTCTAGCCCCTATCCCTCTCCCCTCGGAGGAGGGCAGAGGGCAGGGCGAGACGGGCGGCAGGCTGGTGAGAAGGGCCCAGCTGCGAGGCGGCGCCCGATCGGCCGCACGCGAGGCGTACTCCTTGTACGTTGAGCGTGCGGCCGGCGGGCGGCAACGAAGCAGATGGGCCCTTATCGGCAGCCTGCCCCTACTTGTCCTTGATCGCCGCTTGCACCTTCGCCGCCAGATCCGGCGGAATCGACGTCATCCCGTGCGCCGTCTTCGCGTGCTCGGCGCCCTTGGCCATCACCTCCGCTGTGTCCTTGCCTTCCACGACGAAGCTGCAACCGGGCATCAGATCACCACACTTGAGTACCTTGGGCATGCTGGCCTCCTTGGGGCGGTCGCCCCGTTGTCGCGGGAACCCGACACGGGCCCCGCGCACGTATGATCCCACCGAATGCAAACGTGCGGGCGAGAGAGTGGCCGACGCGAGCGCCTCGGCTCAGCGAACGGGTGCGACGACGACGTCCCGCGGGGTGCCCTTGAGGAAGTGCTCGATGTTCTCCACCGTGCGGAGCAGCCCGTCGCGGATGACCTCGGCCGTCTGGCCGGCGTGGTGCGGGGAGAGAATCACGTTCGGCAGAGCGAGGATGGGATCGTCGGTGGCCAGCGGCTCCTGGTGAAACACATCGAGGCCCGCCCCAAGGATCTTGCGTTCGCTGAGCGCGGCGAGGAGCGCCTCGCGGTCCACGAGGGCGCCGCGGCCCGTGTTGACGAGGATGGCCGTGCGCTTCATCTGGGCCAGCTCTTTCCGGCCGAGGAAGCCGCGAGTCTCGGGAGACAGGCGCACGTGCAGGCTGATGACATCAGCCCGCTCGAGGATCTCGTCCTTGGAGGCGGGGGTGGCTCCCGCGGCGCGGATACGCGCGGGATCGCCCGTGGCCGACCAGCCCAGCACGTTCATGCCGATGGCCTTGCCGAGGGTGGCCATGCGCGCCCCGATGGCGCCCATGCCGAAGACGCCGAGCGTCTTGCCCAGCATCTGGGTGGGGAGCTCGCGCGGCCACTTGTTCTTGCGCATCTCCGCGTCGGTGGTCGTGATCCTTCGCCCGACTGCGAGCATGAGCGTCAAGGCATGCTCGGCCACCGCGAAGGCGTTGACGCCCGGGGTGTTGCAGATGGTGACGCCGCGCATGCCCGCGGCGTTCAGATCGAGGTTGTCGGTGCCCGTGCCCCACACCGAGACCATCTTGAGGCTGGGGCAGGCGGTGAACACCCCGTCGGTGAAGCGGGCATGCGCGCGGATGTTGATGGCGACCTTGGCCCGGCCGATGCGGCGAATCAGCTCCTGTTCCTGATCAGCGCCGCGCTCGGTGAACACGACGACGTCCCCCAGTTTCTTGGCCCGCTCGTGGGCGGGGTGCCGTCGAACACCGAGGGGAAGTCATCGGGGACCGAGATCATGCCTGGGCGGGACGAGAAGATGGCCTGGGCCGCGGACACCCCCGCGCCCGCCTCGCACCGATAGCCGAGATCACGCAGCGTCATCTCGAGGGCGGACAGGGTGGGCAGGATGTAGAGCGGGCTGGAGGTGATGCCCATGTGGCCCACGCGGAGAGTGGTGGTGCGCATGGTGTCGAGCCCGGTGCCGATGAGGATGCCGTAGTTCTGGCGCATGTGCTTCACGATGGCCGCGGGGTCGATCCCGGCGGGCGCCTTGATGCACGAGACGGTGTCCGAGAGGAGCGACGCATCCGAGAACATTTCGAGGCGCATGGCGTCGAGGCCGGCGCGGAAGGCGCGGGCGGCCACCGCGTGACGACGGAAGCGCGCCTCGATTCCTTCCTCGAGCACGAGGCGAACGGCGGCGGCGAGGGCGTGGACGAGGTGGGTAGGCATGGAGATGGGCTGCGAGCGCCCGGCGCCGTCGGGCACGCGCCCGCCGCGGGACACGGGAATCCACGATTCGCGCCAGCGCAAGAGATCGTAGACCCACGAGGACGCCTTGTGCTTGCGCCGCTCCATGGCTTCCCACGCGGGCGGGTGACGCCGATGAGGGCCATGCCGAGGGGCGCGGCGAGGCACTTCTGCGAGCCCGTCATGTTCAGGTCGATGCCCCACTTGTCGGTCGGCACGTCGATGCCCGCGAGCGACGACACCGTGTCGAGGAAGAAGAGGGCGCCGTGGCCCTTCACGATTCTCGCCACCTCGCCCGCCGGATAGGTCGCACCGGTGGACGTCTCGTTGTGGACCATGGTGACGATCTTGGGCTTGACGCGGCCCATCTCCTTCTCGAGCTTGACCATGTCGATGGGCTTGCCCGCCTCCACCGTGAACTCCGTCACCGTGGCGCCGATGCGCTCCATCACCTCACGCATGAGGGAGGCCGAAGCGTCCGGCCACGATGACGAGGACGCTATCGCCCGGCTCCACCAGCGAGAGCGCGCTCGACTCCAGCGCCGTCCTTCCCGAGCCGGGCATGGTGATGACCTCGCCCGCCGTCGTCTGGAACACCTTCTCGAGGGCGAGATTCACCGGCTCCAGCACGGCGAGGTCGAAGCTCTGGTCGTAGTGGATGACCGGCGCCTGATTCATGGCCTGGATGACGGGGAAGGGAAGCTCGGTGGGGCCGGGGATCATGAGGATCTCGCGCGCCTGCGGTACGGCCCACTGGATCTTGTCGGTGGTGGTCGGAGTCATCGGTGGAATCCTTTCGCCGGAGAGGCTCAGGCGCCGGCCTGAGCGAGCTGGCGCTGCTTGCGCCGGATGAGATAGACGTTGCGAAGGTAGACGAAGAGTCCTGCGCCCTGGCCCATGATGAAGACCGGGTCGCCGCGGTGAATGGCATAGCACAGGAGTACCGCCCCGCCTCCGATGGAGAAGAACCAGAAGGAGACGGGGATCACGCTCTCCTCCTGCGCTCAGAGGCGATCCACTGCACGAGGAAGCGGCTGAAGAAGAATGCCTGTCCGAGAAAGCCTATGGACAGCCAGAATTGCTCAGTAGTCATGATCGGCGCCTCGTTGGATCACCGCAGCTGGGATCGGGCCACGCAAGCTTTTCGCGAGGTTACGGAACGCACTTCACCTTACCGGAGACGGCGAGGAGTGGCAAGAATTTTTCGCCGTCTCGCCCACTATCGAGCCCGCGTTTCCTTCAGCGCGTCGCGAATGGCTTCGCGAAATGCTTCGATTGGCTGGGCGCCGATCAGAGGCCTGCCATTGACGAGGAAGCTCAGGGTGCCCGGAAGCTTCAGGGCGCGACCCTCGCGCACGTCGGCCTCGATCTCCTTCCTGAACTGATGCGTGTCCGAGGGCAGGTGGCGAAGGCCTCGCGATCGAGACTGAGGCGTCCCGCGTAGCCCACGAGATCGTCACGGGAGAAGTCTGGCACGGCGAGATAGAGGAGATCGTGATACTCCCAGAACGCCCCCTGGGCGGCGGCACAGCGCGCCGCCTCCGCGGCGGAAAGGCACCCTTGTGACTGGGCACGGGATAGTCCCTGTGCACGAGGCGGACCTGGCCGTCGAACTCCTTCATGACCTGCCCGAGCGCCTGCTGAGCGCGCTTGCACGACGGACACTGGAAGTCGGAGAACTCCATGATGGTGACGAGGGCATCGGCGGGGCCGCGGGCCAGCGCGGGGTCGATGCTGAGGGTCGAGGGTTCACCGGCGGCCGCCGCGGACCACAGGAGCACCGCGCACAAGGCAGCGGGAAGGGAAGCCTATAATGAAGTCTCGGCACGACGGTGAGTATACGCCGCCTCGGAACGCGGCCGACTCTTCACGAAACGGAGGCGTCGATGGGCTTCCTGCTGCGGGTGGTCGGTCAATGCGCTCGCCATCATGCTCGCGGCCTCGATCGTGCCCGGCATCAGCGTGGACGGTCTGGTGCCCGCGCTGGTCGGGGACTCCTCCTCGGCCTCGTGAACGCGGTGGTCCGCCCCGTGCTCATCATCCTGACCCTGCCCATCACCCTCGTCACCCTCGGCCTCTTCCTGCTCGTCCTCAACGGTCTCTGCTTCTGGCTGGTGGCCTCCATCGTCAAGGGCTTCTACGTGGCCGGCTTCTGGTCGGCGTTCCTCGGCGCGCTCATCGTCAGCATCGTGAGCTGGACCATGACCGCCCTCATCAGCGACAGCGGCAAAGTCACCGTCATCACCAGACGGAGATAGCCAGCACGTGCAATCGGCCGGGTGGTGCGGGGGCGGGGGTGCGCTCCCCAGACCCGTGTCTTCTGGGGAGCTTCTTCGAAGCGCGAAACCACAATCTCGTGGCGGGCCGGAGTGGCCCCGCGGATCGCGACTCAGCGTGGTCTGGGAGCGCACCCCGCCCCCGCGCCAGCCCGGCCGCCTCGCGTCTGCGCTACGCGGCTTTGCCTTCCTCGAGTGACGTGATGATGTACGTCCCGCTCTTGGCGTCCCGCTCGAGGGTGACGATCCGCTGCTTCGCCGCCTCCTCCAGGAGCTTCGAGAAGGTCGAGTAGCCGTAGTAGGACTCGTTGAAGGCCGGGTTCTTCCGCTGCATGGTCTGCTTGACCATGGAGCCCCACAGAGTGTCCTTGTTCTCGCGCTGGAGCGCCTGGATGGCCTCGATGAGCTGCTGCATCGCTTCCATCTTCTTCTCGGGCAGGCCGCGGAGCGCCGTGGTCTTCTTCGACTCGCGGATCAGGTCCTCGTAGAAGATGAACTCGTCGCAGTTGCCCACGAGGAGCTCCGACGAGGAGGACTTGACGCCGAGCCCGATCACGTAGCGGTCGTTCTCCCGCAGCTTGGACACGAGCGGCGAGAAGTCCGAGTCGCCCGAGACGAGCGCGAAGCTGTCCACGTGCTGCTTGGCGTAGGCGAGGTCCATGGCGTCCACCACCATGCGGATGTCCGCCGAGTTCTTGCCGCTGTAGCGGCTCTGGGGACATCGATCAGCTCGATGGCGTGCTCGTGGAAGGGACGCTTGTACTCGGCGTAGCGGTTCCAGTCCGCGTAGGCCCGCTTCACCATGATCTTGCCCTTCTCGACGAGTCTTTCCGAGGACCAGCTTGATCTCGAACTGCTTGTACTGCGCTTCCTTCACCCCACGGACGATGTTCTCGAAATCCATGAACATCGCCAACTTCCTGTCATCACTCATCCAATGCCTTTCGTATTCCTGCGTTGCCCAATCGGCGTCAGTGCTTCCGGGACGGGCCCATGCCCATCCTCTCGCCACCTGCATTATAGGGGCAGGGCGCGGGCTGTCCAACCTTCTATCGGGAGGAGCCGGGGGTAGAATTGACAGGGGCGTGACACCCACGGTCCCGCGAGGCGGTAGGCTGGCCACCATGAAGACACTGTGGGCGTGGATGACGGCGGTAGGGCTGGCGGCGATGCTGGCCGTTCTCGCGGCTCCCCTCGGCGGGCAGGCGGTGACCACGCGCGTGGGGCAGCCCGCTCCGGATATCACGGGCGGCCCGTGGATCAACAGCGAGCCGCTGACCATGGAGAAGCTGCGGGGACGGGTGGTCGCGGTGGAGTTCTGGACCTACGGCTGATACAACTGCAAGAACGTGATCCCGCAGTTGCGGGACTGGCATGGAAAGTACGAGAAGGACGGCTTGACCATCGTGGGCGTCCACGCTCCGGAGTTCACGTGGGAGCGTCCCTACGCCAAGGTCGTGCAGGCTACGAAGGATCTCAAGGTCGCCTATCCGGTGGTCCAGGACAATGATTTCGCCATCTGGAAGCGCTTCGGCAATCGCTACTGGCCGGCCCTCGTGGTCATCGACCGCAAGGGCATCGTCCGCTACACCCACATCGGCGAAGGCGACTACGAGGAGACCGAGGCGCATGATCAGGAAGCTGCTCGCGGAGAAGTGAGCCGGTCGCGCGTCTTCATCTTCGGGGCCGTGCTGGCCGCCACCGTGATCCTCGCGGTGCTCGGCTATGTCTCGCTGCGCCAGTGGCAGGCCTCGGCCGAGCTGCTCTTCCGCGAGCAGTCGCGCGACATGGTCACCATGGCGGCCGAGAAGGTGGAGATGGCCATCCTCAAGGCCGAGGAAGAGAGCCTGTCGAGCCTCCACGTCCTCCTCATGACCGCGGAGCTGCGTCCGGAGGCGATCGAGGACTGGCGCGGGAAGAATCCTCTCTTCGACCGCGTCACCCTCATTGACCACCAGGGCCGCGTGCTCTACCCGCCGGGGGTGACCCGCCCGCCATACTGCGCGAGATTCCGGAGGGACTGTGGGACCGCGGAGGGTCGGCGTCACCTCGTGGTAGGCGACCAGGTCGTCCTCGCCGCCGTGATCCCCGGCGCGACCGGTGGTCCCGTGCTCGGCCGTCCTCGAGCGCAGCGTGGAAGGAGTGAAGCGCGACGTGCTCGCGAAGACCCTGGGCGGGCTCGAGGGGCCGACGGTGCTCGCCGTGCTCGACGCCGAGGGCGAGCCTCTGTACGTCTCGCGGCCGATCGACAACGCCCGCCGCGTGCTCACGGTCGCTCTCGGCGACGCCCTGCCCACGTGGCGGGTGGCCCTCTACCAGCCGGCGGGCGCCTCGTCGCGCGGGGACATGCGACGCCAGGCCATGCTCTTCATGGCCGCCTTCTTCCTCCTCCTCGTGGTCATCGCCCTCGGCCTGGGCGCGACCTACCGCGTGATCAAGCGCGAGACGGAGATGGCCCGCCTCAAGTCCGACTTCGTGGCCAACGTCTCCCACGACCTCAAGACGCCGCTCTCGCTCATTCGCATGTTCGGCGAGACCCTCGAGCTCGGCCGCGTTCCCGACGAGGCCACCCGGCGCGAGTACTACGCGGTGATCACGCGGGAGAGCGAGCGGCTGACCCGGCTCATCGACAATGTCCTCGACTTCTCGCGCATCGAGGGCGGGGGACAGCGCTACGAGATCGGCCCGCATCCGGTGGAGCCGCTGATCCACGACGTGCTGGACGCCTTCCGCTACCCCCTGGCCCAGCGCGGGTTCAAGCTCGACGTGGCGGTGGCGCCCGACTTGCCGGATGCCCTCATGGACCCGGACGCCGATCAAGCAGGCCCTCGCCAACCTCGTGGACAATGCCCTCAAGTATTCGACAGAGCGCCGGCGCCTCGGCCTCTCCGCCCGCCGGGAGGACGACTGGGTGGTGATCGAGGTCGCCGACGAGGGCATCGGCATCCCCGCGGAGAGGCGGAGCGGATCTTCGAGAAGTTCTACCGCATCGGACGGAGTGAGACCCTGGGCACGCGGGGGAGTGGGGTGGGGCTGGCCCTCGTCAAGCACATCGCGGAAGCTCACGGGGGACGCGTGACGGTGGACAGCCGTCCGGGCCAGGGCAGCCGGTTCTTCCTCTACCTGCCCGTGGCTCCGTGATCGGGAGTGAAGGAGACCGTGGCGTGCCGCGCATCCTGATCGTGGACGACGAGCCCGAGATGGTCCGGGGTCTCGAGGACAACCTTCGCTTCGAGGGCTACCAGACGCTCTCCGCCACCGACGGCCGACGCGGGCTCGCCCTCGCGCTGTCCGAGGCGCCGGACCTGCTCCTGCTCGACATCATGATGCCGGGCATGAGCGGCTGGGACGTCTGCCGCGAGCTGCGGGCCAAGGGGCTCGACATTCCCGTCATCATGCTCACGGCCCGCGGCGAGGAAGCCGATCGCGTCCAGGGGCTGGAGCTGGGCGCCGACGACTACGTGACCAAGCCCTTCGGACTCCGCGAGCTCCTGGCGAGGATTCGCGCCGTGCTGCGGCGCCCCGGCCCCGGCAGAAGTTCGAGGAGTTCGCCTTCGGCGATGTGCGGATTCGCCTGCGGGGCCGCCAGGCCTTCCGCGCCGGCCGGGAAGTGCGGCTCACGCGCAAGGAGTTCGACCTCCTGCGCTACCTCGTCGAGCATCGCGGCGAGGTGATCACGCGCGACCGGCTTCTCGAGGAAGTGTGGGGCTACGAGCAGTTTCCCACCACGCGCGACCGTGGACACCCACGTCCTGCGCCTGCGCCAGAAGTTCGAGCGGGACCCCGAGCATCCCGTCTACATCCTCACCGCTCACGGGCAGGGCTATCGCTTCGCCGGGTAGGTGTGCGATTCTGGGAATGCCGGACGTCAGAGCGAGGAGATGACATGACCGCGAATGCCGAGGATCTTGCCAAGCGCACGCCCCGGGCCAGGTCTTGACCACCAAGTGGCCGGTGCTGACCTACGGGCTGACCCCGAAATTCAATCCGAAGACCTGGACGTTCCGCTGCTTCGGGCTCGTGGAGGAGGAAGTCTCGTGGACGTGGGAAGAGTTCCTCGCCCTTCCGCGGAGCGAAGTGTTCTGCGACATCCACTGCGTGACGCGCTGGTCACGCCTCGACAACTCCTTCCAGGGCGTGCCCATCCGCGAGATCATGCGGCGGGTGCGCATCAAGCCCGAGGCGAAGTACGTCATGATTCACGCGGATCCTGATTACACGACCAACCTTCCTCTCGAGGATCTCGTGGACGACGACGTGATCCTCGCCCTCTCGCACGACGGGAAGCCGCTCGAGCCCGAGCACGGGGGCCCCTGCGCCTCGTCGTCCCCAAGCTCTACTTCTGGAAGAGCGCCAAGTGGCTCCGCGGCTTCGAGTTCCTCGACGTGAATCCGCCCGGCTTCTGGGAGGTCAACGGCTATCACATGCACGCCGACCCCTGGAAGGACGAGCGCTACTCCGACCAGGAAACGCGCGCCATGCAGCAGATGCGCGCCGAAGCCGCCCGCAAGCTCCGAGCTAGGTGAGCCGTCCCCACCCTATGACCCTCTCCCCACCGGGGGGGCAGGTGAGGGGCGGTGGTGAGCAGGCAATCCCGCCGGCGCGATACCTAAGGCTTCCCCGCCCCCAGGATCCCGATCGCCTCGATCTCCACGAGGAACTCCGGCGCCGCCAACGCCCGCACCTCCACCAGCGTCGAGACGGGGAAGTCCCCGGTGAACACCTCTCGCCGCGCCTTCCAGACTTCCTCGCGCCGCTTGATGTCCGTGACGAAGATCACCACCTTGACGATGTCGTTCATGGTGCCGCCGGCCGCCTCCATCAGGTGCTTGATCTTGGCGAAGATGGCCTGGGCCTGGGCATACATGCTGTCGCCGCCGACCGCGCCCTCTGATCCCGCGCGCCACCATGCCGGCCACGAAGACCTGGTTGCCGACCACGAGGCAGTTCGACCACGTCTGCGGCGGCGGATCCGGCACGTGCGGGCTGCCGATCTTCTTCTTCATGGCTGATCCACTCCTCTTTGTGGGTGCACGTCGACGTCTCCAGCGGCTTATGACAAGGGCGGCTACCGCCTGAGCTGGATGAAGGACCGGACGCTTCTCACGCCTTCGACCGAGGCCGCGCTGGCCACGATCCTGTCCGCTTTCGCCTGATCGTCCACCATGCCCACGAGCACTACCGTGCCCGCGACCACCGTCAGATCGGTGCCGGGAACACGGGTGTTCGCGTCTCGGTCCAGCGCCGCCCTGATTCTCGTCGCGACGGCCGCGTCGCTCGCCTCCTGAGCGGTCTTGGGCGCGAAGACTGTCTCCACGCGTTTGACGCCCGGTGTCTTGGTGGCGATGTGCACGGCCTCGACCGCGGGCTTGTAGTCGGGCGGCAACGCGCCCGCGATGACCACGAGCTGGTTGCGGCAGAAGATGGTGAGCACGGAAAGCACGCCGGGATCTCTGGCCCCGAGCGCCGACCGGATCGACGTGCAGGCCTTCGCGTCGGCAGATTCGTCGCCCTCCGTTGCCGCCGGTGCGGGTGTGCCCCGCGCAGCCGGAGAGGAGCAGCGCGAGCAAGGTCAGGAGGAAGCGCGTCATCAACCGGCGGCGGCCACCGCGAAGAGCCGCCATTCGCCGGGGACTCCTTTGAGGACGTGGGCGCCGCGTTCCTCGAACCGGAGTCCTGAGCCCGCCACCAGATCCTTGACCGTGCTCGGACACGAGCACCTCTCCGGCTCCGGCCCGCCCAGCCACCCGGGCGCCGATATGGACGGCGATGCCGCCGACCTTGTCGCCGATGACCTCGCACTCTCCGGTGTGAAGCCCCGCCCGCACCTCAATGCCGGGGACGGACGCCGGCGGCGATGGCCTGTGCGCACCGGATGCCGCGCGCCGGGCCGTCGAAGGGAGGCAGAAGAAAGCCGTCGCCGGCCGTGTTCCACCTCGCGGCCACGGAATCCAGGTGAGCTCGCGTCGCGCGACCGAGTAGTAGCCGTCGAGCACATCGCGCCACTTCCGATCCCCGACGCCGCCGCCCGCTCCGTCGAGCCCACGATGTCCGCGAAGAGCACGGTCGCCAGCACCCGGTCGCTCTCGGGCGCGTGACGAGCGCCGGTGAGGAACTCCTCGATCTCGTCGAGGATGGCGTCCGAAGTCCCCGACCCAGGGGTGTGTGATCGATGCCGGGGAACTCGACGAAGGCGGCTGCCGGGAATATGGTCGGCCAGGTATCGTGCCTGTTCCGGCCGGATCGCGCGATCGCCGGTCCGATGGAGCACGAGCGGTTGGCACGCGCACAGCGGGCAGGACGGGACGGACGTCGATCTCCTTGTTCATCTCCATGACGGCCACCGCGGCTCCGGGGCTCGCCGCGAGGCGCCGATCATGTGGCCCACCATTGCCGGATACGGTTCGTCTTTCGCAGCGCCGGGTGCCCGCACATCGTTGGCGGCGCTGTCACCCCAAGCTCTTCTCTATGGCCTCGATCATGGTCCGCCATTCCTCCTCCGTGTGGCCGAAGGGATGGTCGGGCGCCCAGGAGCGGCGCGCATAGGAGACCATAGAGCACCAGCGCGGAGGTGCGGTCGGGATAGGTGGCGGCGAAGAGCAGCGACATCGGACCACTTCGGAGACCCCGAGGAGGGCGGCGCGCTCCGAGCCACGCAGCATCCGCTGACGGCTCGCACGTCGTCCATGCGTTGCTCGAGCGTGGGGATTCCGCCGACCCGATCGGAGAGCCGTGCCGCGCTTGTCGAAGCGGATGAGCCGCGAAGGTGCCCAGCCGCTCGAAGTAATGTGCAGGCCAGGGTGCTCACCCCTCCAGGTGTGACACGAAGCCCGGCACCACCACGAGGTCAGGCGCCCGCGCCACTGACCTGGTACGCGATGTGAAGATCGCCGCTCTTCGTGTACTGGGTCTTGGGTGGGCTCGCCATGACGTTTGCGGCAGACTATGACCGCCGCCGCCTCGGACGTCAATGGGCAGCGCTCGGCCGATCACGGCCCTATACTGCCGCATTGGGGTCGTTGCAATCGTGGCACGCGGCCTGTAGATTCTCCGCGTATCTCGCTAGCGTGACGGGAGGAGCCTCATGGCAACCTTACGCCATCACCGACGTCGCGTCGTCCTCAACCCGGGGACGACGTGGCCATCGCCAAGAAGGAGATTCCTGCGGGCAGCGTGCTCGAGGACGCGGGCGGGCGGATCGAGGTGCGGCAGGACATCCGGCCCGGGCACAAGGTGGCGCGCCACGCGCGCGCCACGGGGAAGAGGTGCGCCGCTACGGGCAGGTGATCGGCTTCGCGACGGCCGACATCGCCGTGGGCGACCACGTGCACACCCAGAACCTCGCCGTGGGCGACCTCCACCGCGAATACGAGGTCGGCACCGACGTGCGTCCCGTGAACTTCTATCCGCCCGACCAGATGCGCTACTTCGACGGCTACCTTCGCGAGGATGGGCGGGTGGGGACGCGCAACTACGTCGCCATCATCTCCGGGGTGAACTGCTCGGCCAGCGTGAGCCAGTTCGTGAAGGACAAGTTCCGCGACGTGTCGAAGGACTACCCGAACATCGACGGTGTGCTCGCCGTCACCCACAAGTCGGGCTGCGGCACCGAGCTCTTCGGCGAGGACCACATGGCCCTCCAGCGCGTGCTCGCGGGCTACGCCAAGCATCCGAACGTGGCCGCCTACATCCTGATCGGCCTCGGCTGCGAGGTGAACCAGGCGGCGGTCATGGTGGACAAGCAGCGCATGGCTGCGCCCGGGCACCCTGAGCGCAAGCCCCTGGTGATCAATATCCAGGAGGCGGGTGGGATCAAGAAGACGGTGGAGAAGGCCGCCGCCGAGGTGGCCAAGCTCCTGCCGCTCGCCAACGCCGCCAAGCGCTCGAAGCAGCCGGTGTCGGAGATCACCGCTCGCCACCAATTGCGGCGGCTCCGACAGCGCCTCCGGCATCACCGCCAATCCCGCCCTGGGCTGGGCGGTGGACGAGCTCGTGCGCTACGGCGGCACGGGGGTGCTCGCGGAGACGCCCGAGATCTACGGCGCCGAGCACCTCCTGATCCGCCGCGCGGTGAGCGAGGCGGTGGCCAAGAAGCTCATCGATCGCTACAAGTGGTGGGAATGGTACTGCCGGGGCATCGAGCGCATGGACAACAACCCCGCCCCCGGCAACAAGGCGGGAGGCATCACCACGGTCTTCGAGAAGTCGCTGGGCGGCGTCACCAAGGGCGGCACCACTCCCATGACGGACGTGTTCCTCTACGGCGAGCCGATCACCACGCGCGGCTTCGTCTTCATGGACACCCCGGGCACGATCCCGTCTCCATCACCGGGCTCGTGGCGGGCGGCTGCAACCTGATCTGCTTCACCACGGGTCGCGGCTCGGTCTTCGGCTGCAAGCCCGTGCCCTCGATCAAGCTCGCCACCAACTCGCTCATGTACCGCCACATGCAGGAAGACATGGACATCAACTGCGGCGTCATCCTCGAGGGCACGCCGTTGCCCGAAGTGGGCCGGCAGATCTTCGAGGAGATCGTGGCCGTGGCCTCGGGCAAGCAGTCAAAGAGCGAGCTCTCCGGCGTCGGCGAAGAAGAATTCGCCCCTGGATAATCGGGCCGGTAATGTGGAGAGCCGCAGCCGAAGGCGAGGCGACCACAAGACAGGAAGTACGCGAATCCGGGCGCCCACCGCCGACACCCGACCAATGGTGTGAACGGCGAGACGCACTGGGAGCCGCAGCCGAAGGCGAGGCGACCACACGATAGGAAGTACGCCAATCCGGGCGCCCACACCCGACTCAATGGTGTGAACGCGAGACGCACTCGGAGCCGCAGCCGAAAGCGAGGCGACCACACGATAGGAAGTACGCCAATCGGGCGCCGCGCCGATACCCGACTCAAGGGTGAGAGCGCGAGGCGCACTGAGAGCCGCAAGGCGAGGCGACCACACGATAGCAAGTACGCCGGTACAAACGCCCACACCTGACCCAAAATGTGAGGCGAGAAGCAGAACGACAGCACTCAACACCCAGCGCCACGGCCCAGAAATGTTGGCGACGGCGCAGGGGCCCCGGTTATCGATGATCGGCGACAGTCGAGCCGCCTACGTTCTGAAGCCAGCCTAAGGGGAATCGATGGCGGGACGCCCTGGAATGTATCGCGGCGACCGGCGCCGCAAGGAAGACGCGCGCAAGGCGAAGCAGGAAGCCAAGAAGGCGCGCAAGGCCGAGCGGAAAGAAACCGGCGAGTCAGGCCCGGAGATGGGTGAAGCCGCCGAAGCGCTTGGTCAGGGACAGGTGGAGTGGGTGTGGTTCTCGCCCAGCAAGGGACGAACCCTCACCACCTCTTCCGCCGCCGCGCCTGATGTTCCCGGCGTGGATGACTGGACCCTGGTGAGCGGGCCTCCCGCCCAGAGTCCTAGGCGCGGCGCCCGCCGCGCTTGAAAAGATCCGGCCGCCGCCATGCCGGCGGCCGGTGAAGTTGAGCCCCTCACACCGTGGTGGCCCCACGGGACAAGGCCGTGGAACCCGGTGCCCGCCAGGGCCCGATTGTTAGGAGTGGCGGACTAGAAGCGACGTTCCCTGCGAACGCTCACGCGCGCATAAGCTGCGCGGCTGAGCGGCAAGATCCAGAAGAACGGTATGAATAGCGTCCCCATCACCATCCAGAATTCCTGCCTCATGTACAGCGGTGGCCGCGTCATGCTCGATCTCCCTCGTGAGGTCTCTGTCGCTTGCGTGTTGCTGATCCATGGAGAGAGCAAGGGTGGTGCCATCGCGAGGAGGGCCAACAACCATAGAAATCCGCACAGCTAGCGTGTATGTCGCCCGGATGACACTAGCGGTAGCGACGAAAAAGGGAAGAGGCTACGACGGAATGCGGAGCGGAGACGACAGCTAGGACTGCGTGACGGTGACGACGAGTCCGGTGGCGGCCAGGATATTGCCGACCCGGACGCACTCCGTCTCCGGCCCAACCTTCACCACGGCCTTGCCCGTGTTGTGAACTTCCCAGGCAATCTCCCAGGCCCGGTCCTCCGAGCACGCGATCGCTTTGATGAGCTGCTTCACCACGTCCTCGAAGGTGTGGCAGTCGCAGTTGTGGAGGATGGTGATCCAGGGCGGGGCGAGGGCGACGTCGACCTCCTCGATCTCCTCGACCTGAGGAGTCGTCTCGGTGGCGTCGAGGGTGGGCCCGGCGCTCACTTGCCGATGACTCCTTCCGCCCGGAGCCGGGCGATGGTCTGACTGCCGTAGCCGAGGATGCCGCTCAGGATGGCCTCGGTATGCTCGCCCAGCGCCGGCGCGGGCGCGGGCTGCCGGATCTCGCCGTCGGTCCGGATGGGGCTGGCCACCTCGCGAATGCGTCCGAAATGGGGATGCTCGACCTCGAGGATCATCTCGCGCGCGCGCACCTGCTCGTCGTCGAGGGCCTGGGCCACGCTGTTCACGGGCGCGCACGGCACATGGCCGCGGAGGAGGCCCAGCCATTCGGCGGTCGTTTTCTCCTCGAAGCGTGCCTTGAGGAGGGCGACCAGCTCGGCCTTGTGGGCGAAGCGCTCCGCGAAGCCCGTGAAGCGCGGATCGTGGCCCAGGGCGGGCAACTCCATGCGCTCGAGGAGGGCCTGCCAGAACTTCTCCTTGTTGCAGAAGATGACGATCCAGCCGTCGCGGGTGGGAAAGTTCTGGGCGGGCACGAGAGTCTGATGGCCGGAGTCGGCGATGCGCTCGGGCTGCCACTCGCGATTGAGGGTCCAGATGGCGAAGTAGGAGAGCATGCTCACCGCCGTGTCGAGGAGGGACACGTCGACGTCGCGGCCTATGCCCGTCCGCTGGGCGTCGAAGAGGCCGACCATGAGCCCGACCATGCCCGCATAGCCACCCGCGAAGTCGATGACGCTCACGCCGCACTTGCCGGGCGGTCCGTCGGGCTCGCCGGTGATACGCCATGTAGCCCGCGTAGCCCTGGATCAGGTAGTCGAAGCCGGGCTCAGCTCGCCCGTGGCCCGGTGGCGCCGAAGCCGCTGAGCGGAGCAGCAGACGATGCGCGGATTCACGTCCTTGAGCTCGCCATAGGTGAGCCCGAGCCGGGCGGGCAGATCGCCCCGCACGTTGTTGAACACCGCGTCGGAGACCTTCACGAGATCGTGCAGAACGGCGCGGCCCGCCGCGTGCTGGAGATTGAGAGTGAGCGACTTCTTGCCGCGATTGAACGACTGGAAGTAGAGCGAGTCCTGCTCGTGCAGATAGGGCGGCACGTAGCGGGCGCTGTCGCCGCCCACCGCGGGATCCTCGATCTTGATCACCTCGGCGCCCAGGTCGGCGAGGACCTGCGTGCCGAACGGGCCGGCCCCGAACTGGGACACGGCGAGGATGCGGACGCCGTCGAGCGGTGGTCGGGTCATATCAGTACGGTAGCCGGCCTTCGCCGAGGGTCGGATGATTCTTCTTGGGCACGAGGACCTTTCTCGTATAGGAGCATACCTGCTCGCCCCGCTGATTGTCCGCGGTGGTTTCCACGGTCACGATGCCCCGGTCGCCCTGTCTCGACTCGCGCAGCTCGAGCACGCGGCTCCGGGCATACAGGGTGTCGCCGATGAAGGTGGGCTTCTCGTGCTTGAGCGCGTTCACCTCGAGATTGGCGATGGCCCGCCCCGAGATATCGGCCACGGTCATGCCGATGACCACGCTGTACACGAGCGGTCCCAGGACCACCCGCTGCTTGTGCTGAGTATGCGTCTCCGCGTAATGGGCGTCCGAGTGCAGGGGATGCTGGTTCATGGTGAGGAGGGCGAACCAGGTGCAGTCCGCCTCGGTGATGGTGCGGCCCGGCCAGTGCCGGAAGGCCTGGCCGATCGAGAACTCCTCGAAGTAGCGTCCGTAGCTCATGGCGCTCCCACGTTCAGATGGACGCTGGCCACCGCGTGGCGGGCGATGGCGTCCCGCAGGTCACCGCTCCCGCGGCGGCGGCGAGCAGCATGGCCGCGTCTCGATAGTAGCGCTCCACGGGAACTCGGCGGTGTAGCCGTAGCCGCCGTGGATGCGCATGGACTCGAGCGTCACCGCGGCGGCTGTCTCGGCGGCCTGGAGATAGGCCATCGCCGCCTCCGCGATCGCGCCGTCGCCGCTTCCTCCCTCCGCAGCCGCGCGGTGAGTGAGGAGGCGAGCCACCGCGATGGCCGTCGCCATGTCGGCCAGCTAGAGCTGTATCGCCTGGTGCTGGCAGATGGGTACGCCGAAGGCCGAGCGCTGCTGCGAATAGCGGAGGGCGCTCTCGAAGGCGGCCTGGGCGAGCCCGACGGCGCCGCCGGCCTCCCGCACTCTCGATGCGCTCTCGAGCGCGGTCATAGCCGCCGGCTCCGGAATGAGGTCGCCCCCGAGTGCCTGTGCCGGCGGCACGAGGCAGCCCGTGAGCTCGGCGTGGCGGAGATCGGCCCCGCGGTGTCCCAGGGTCGGGAAGGGACCGATGAGGGCGAAACCGGGTTGACCGGCGTGGAGGACGAAGCATCGCAGCCGACCATCGACGGGAGCCATCACCACGAAGAGATCCGCGCGCCCCGGGAGGCGATGAGACCACGGCCGGTGATCACGAAGCCATCCGCCTGCCTCGCCACGCTGGGCTCGCGCTCCTCCGATCTGTCCAGCCGCGTCAGCGTGCCGCCGCGCAGCTTGCCCGAGGCCAGACCGGGCAGGAGCCGCTTCTGCTGATCGACAGAGCCGAGCCGCCGTATGGCCTCCGCGGCCTGGAGGTGGCTCGAGCACGGCGGCCACGGTGGCCGAGCCACGGCCGATCTCCTCGGCGATGAGGACGTAGGCGGTGGCGTCGAGGCCCAGGCCGCCCATCTCGGGGGGAATGGTGGCTCCGAAGAGACCGAGCTCGCCGAGCTTGTCGAGCGACGCCGCGGGAAAGCGGTCCGAGCCATCGTCCTCGACGGCGGCGGGCGCGATCTCGCGCTCCACGAGCTGGCGGACGGCGAGGGCCATCAACCGGCAGCTCTTCCGGCTCGGTGTCGAGCGAGGTGAGGGCGCCCAGCCGCTCCCCGTGTCGCTGGAGCAGGTTCTTGGCGATGATGGTGCGCTGGATCTCGTTGGTGCCCTCGCCGATCACCATGAGCGGAGTGTCGCGATAGAGGCGCTCGGCCGTTCCCGACGTCGCCAGTCCCCGACGGCCGAGAACGCGCAGGGCGTCGGTGGCCGCCTCCTGGGCGCTCTCCGAGGCGTAGAGCTTGGCCATGCCCGCTTCGAGATCACAGCGCTCGCCGCGATCCTTCATGCCCGCCGCCCAGTAGGTGAGAAGCCGCGCGCCTTCCACCCGGAGGGCGATGGAGGCGAGCGCGGGCGGCGCTTCGGGCAGGCCGAGGGCGGCGTGGGCCGCCTCTTCGAGGGCGGCCTGGGCCACTCCCACCGCCCGCGCCGCGATGTTGATGCGCCCGGTCTCGAGCCCCGAGAGGACGTGCCGGAAGCCGCGGCCTTCGATGCCGCCCACGAGGTTGTTGACCGGACAGGGAACTGGTCGAACTGGATCTCCGCGGTATCCACGCCCTTGTAGCCGAGCTTGGCGATGGACTTCACCACCTGGAGGCCCGGCTGTCCCTTCTCGACGATGAAGCAGGACATGCCGGCGTGGCGCGGCGAGGCGGCCGGATCGGTGACGGCGAGGAGAGCGAAGGCATTGCCCTCGCGGCCATTGGTCACGAACATCTTCGAGCCCGAGATGAGATAGCGGTCGCCGTCTCGCCGGGCCACCGTGCGGATGGCCTGAACGTCCGAGCCCGCGTGCGGCTCGGTGAGGCAGAAGGCCGCCGCGGGCCTCGCCGCGGGCGAAGCGCGGGAGGAGACGCCGCCGCTGCTCGTCCGTGCCGTTGGTGAGCACGATGAGGGCGGCCATGGTGTGGCTGTTGATCACCCCGGCCAGTGACATGAAGCCGCGGCAGATCTCCTCGATGACGCGGGCGTAGGTACCCACGTCGAGGCCGAGCCCGCCGTAGCCCTTGGGCACGAGCGCTCCGAAGAGGCCCGAGCTCGCGCATGCGCGCGACGAGCTCGTGCGGATAGGCGTCCGCGTGCTCGAGGGCGGGAGCGGCGGGCGCCACTTCCTTCTCCACGAAGCGCCGCACCGCCGCGATGATGGGGTGCGCGTCGGAGGACGGCGTCGACATGCCGGGGTCCCGCGCTACGGAGCGCCCGCGAGTCGAGGCGGCGAGGAGCAGCGTGTTCGCGCCGTGCTCGATATCGTCCATCGGGGTGAACTCCTCCTCGCAGTGGCTGCGTCCGTCGCGCGACGGCACGAAGATCATCCCGGTGGGGCAGATGGCGGCCATGTACTGCGCGTCGTGGCCCGCGCCCGACAGGATGCGGCGGTGGCCGCAGCCGAGGCTTCGCACCGCGGCTTCGATGGCGTCGACCACCTCGAGAGCGAAGCGGGTGCGGGGCACGCGCCAGTAGTGCTCGAGTTGGTAGCTGACGCCCTCGGCTTTGGCCGCCTCCTTCACGATTCGGTCCACGAGGCCGAGCCCTCGCGTGATGTGGTGCTCGTCGGGCGCGCGCAGGTCGATGGACATGGACACGCGCCCCGGGATGGCGTTGGGAATATTCGGCGTCACGTCGAGCCGCCCCACGGTGGAGACCATGTCGCCGCCGATCTTCGCGGCACCTCGCGGACGCCGCGAATGATATCGGCGGCCGCGACCAGCGCGTCGTGGCGGATGCGCATGGGGGTGGGGCCCGCGTGGTCCTGCACGCCGGTGAGGGTGACCCGCGACCAGGCGATGGCCACGATGCCCTCCACCACGCCCACGGGGAGGCGCTCCTCTTCGAGGATGGGTCCCTGCTCGATATGGAGCTCGAGATAGGCGCGGAGGGGACGGGGGATGCAGGGCTCGGGGCCCAGGTAGCCGATGCGCTCGAGCTCGTCGCCGAGGCGCAGGCCGTCCCGGTCGCGCGCATTGTAGCGCGTCCTCGAGAGGGATCTTGCCCGCCATCACGCCCGAGCCGATCATGGCCGGCTGGAAGCGTGCGCCCTCTTCATTGGTGAAGATGGCCATGGCCACGGGATGCCGCGTCTCGATCTTCCGGTCGTTCAGCGTTCGAATGGTCTCGAGGGCGCACAGCACCCCGAGCTGCCCGTCGTACTTGCCTCCGGTGGGGACGGAGTCGGCGTGCGAGCCCATCAAGACGGGGGCCGGCCGTCACCACCCGCGCGCTGCGCCGAAGATATTGCCCATCTGGTCCACGGTGACGGTGAGCCCGGCCTCGCGCATCCAGCGCACGAGCAGATCGCGCCCCCGCCGATCGTCATCGGTGAGGGCGACGCGGTTCAGGCCGCCCTTGGCGGTGGCCCCGATGCGACCCAGCGCCTCCATGCTCTCTTCGAGCCGCTTGCGATTGATGCGCACGGTCCCTCCGGGCCTAGAGTCCGAGATACGCCTTCTTGAGCCGGTCGTCGGCCGCCAGATCACGCGCGGCGCCGCTCAGCACGAGACGACCATTCTCCAGCACACAAGCCCGATGGGCAAGCGCCAGCGCCCGGCGGACGTTCTGCTCGACGAGGAGGATGGTGACGCCGGCGCGATTGATGGCGGCCACCGTCTCGAAGATCTTCTGCACGAGGACGGGAGCGATGCCGAGGGTGGGCTCGTCGAGCATGAGGAGGCGCGGCTTGGTCATGAGGGCGCGGCCGATCGCGCACATCTGCTGCTCCCCGCCGGAGAGCGAGCCGGCGAGCTGGCTCGTCCGCTCGCCGAGGATGGGGAAGAGATCGAGCACGTAGCCAAGGCTCTTCGCCTGCTCGGCCCGCGCCGCCGCGGGATGGGCACCGAGGAGGAGATTCTCGCGCACGGTCATGAAGGGGAAGAGGCGCCGCCCCTCAGGTACCTGCACGATGCCGTGCCCGACGCGGTCGTGAGCGGCCACGCGCGTGAGATCCTGGCCGGTGAAGGTGACGCGCCCCGTGCGCGCGGGCAGGGTGCCCGAGATCACGCGAAGGGTCGTGGTCTTGCCCGCGGCATTGGCGCCGACGAGGGCCACGATCTCTCCCTCCTGCACGTCGAGGCTGACCCCGTGGAGGGCCTGCAGGTCGCCGTAGAAGGCGTCGATGCCCTCAAGCGTCAGCAAGCACGAACTCCTCGCCGAGGTAGGCGTCGACTACGCGGCGGTCGCTCGCGATCGACTCCGGTGTGCCTTCGGCGATCTTCTCGCCATGGTGAAGCACCACGATGCGCTGGGCCAGCCGCATCATGGCCGCCATGATGTGCTCGATGATGATCAGCCCGACCCCGTCCCCATGGAGGGAGCGGATGAGGGTAATCATCTCGCCGAGCTCGGTGGCATTGAGGCCCGCCATGACCTCGTCGAGGAGGAGCAGGCGAGGCCGGGTGGCGAGGGCGCGGGCGACTTCGAGCCGCTTGCGCAGGCCGATGGGGAGCGAGCGCGCGGCGCTCGCCGCGAACGGCTCGAGGCGGCACAGGGCGACGACCCGTCGCGCTTCCTCCGCGCCGCGGACACCGACGTGAGGCGGGTGAGGGCCCCGATCATCACGTTGTCCTCGACGGAGAGATTGCCGAAGGGCTTGACGATCTGGAAGGTGCGGCAGAGGCCGAGGGCGCAGATCTCATGGGCGGGCATGCGCGAGACGTCGCGGCCGTCGAGGAGCACGCGGCCCTCGTCCGGAGCGAAGAAGCCCGAGATGACGTTGAAGAGCGTGGTCTTGCCCGCTCCGTTGGGACCGATGATGCCCACGATCTCCCCGGCCCGGCGCGCAGCGAGACCTCGCGGACCGCGGTCAGGCCCCGAAGCGCTTGGTGACCGCGTCAAGCTCGAGCATAGCGGCGCGCGGCGCGGATGCGCTGGCCGAACCATCCGACCAGGCCCTGAGGGATGAGGCGAACCACCACGATGAGGAGGCAGCCGTAGATGATGAGGTAGATGCCGACGAGGCCGCCCCTGATGTCGCTGAACACGGCGCGGAGGGTAGGTCTCGAGCGACGTGATGAGGAGCGAGCCCACGAGAGGTCCCATGGCCGTGCCCACCCCGCCGATGATGGCGTTGAGAGCGAAGCGGACGGAGAGATCCACGGAGAAGACATAGAAGGGATCCACGAAGCCCACGTACTGCGCCCACAGCGTGCCGCACACGCTGGTGAGGGCGGCGGAGGCGGCGATGGCCCGCACCTTGAGCCGGCGGCTCGGAATACCGAGAGCCTGGGCGGCGTCCTCGTCCTCCCGCACCCCGGCCAGCTGATAGCCGATGCGCGATCGCTCGAGGTAGACCTGCACGAGGTAGATGGCGAGGGCGAGACAGAGGACGAGGTAGACCCAGGAGACCTTGCTCGCGAAGCCGAGGGTCCGAAGCCCGGGCGAAGGGCACGGGCACGCCTTCGGAGCCCGCGGTGAAGGCGCGCCAGCGGCTGGCCACGATGAGGAGGACCTGGGAGAAAGCGATGGTGGCGAGGGCGAAATACGGCCCCTTCAGCCGATTGGACAGATAGCCGATGACGAGCCCGGCGGCCGTGGCGACCACCGCGCCCGCGAGCATCCCGAGCCACGGCGAGGCGTGCAGGCGCGTGGCCATCAGAGCGGCGGAGTAGGCGCCGATGCCGAAGAAGGCGGAGTGGCCGAGGGAGACCTGTCCCGCGTAGCCTCCGGCCACGTTCCAGGCTCCGGACACCGCACCCCACATGAGGATGAGGACCAGGCTGTCGAGGAAGAAGCCGTCGTGGATGACGAGGGGGTGAGGGCGGCTGCGCCGAAAAAGCCGACGGCGAGGGCGTGGCGGCGCACGTCAGACGCCCAGGGCTTCGGCGCCCCGCTGGCCGAAGAGCCCGGCGGGACGGAAGACGAGCACGGCGATGAAGAGCAGGAAGTAGATCACTTCCTTCCAGGCCGATCCGAAGACGTAGGAGCCGATGACCTCGACGCCCGCCACGATGAGGGCGCCCAAGAGCGCGCCCACCATGTCGCCGAGCCCGCCCAGCACGACCACCACGTAAGCGAGGAGAACGAACTGGAGTCCCGCCGTCGGGTACACCGAATAGAGAGGGAGACGAGAACGCCCGCCACCCCGACGCAGGCGATGCCGATGGCGAAGGCGAGCCGGTAGACGCGATCGGTGTTGATGCCCATGAGGGTGGCGGCCTCGCCGTCCTGGGCGGTGGCGCGCATGACCCGGCCGGCGTGCGTCCACTTCATGAAGGCGAAGAGGGCGAGGGTGAAGAGGAGAGCGACGGCGAAGGCGATCACCTGGGAGAGATTGAAGGCCGCGCCGAGGATGCGGACGACCACCGAGGACTCCCACGGCCTCACGAAGCGGAAGTCGCCCGTCCAGAGCACGAGGGCCACGTTCTGCAGCGCGGTGGAGAGGCCGACGGTGGTGAAGATCTGGACGTTGTGGCTGGCGTGGATGACCCGCGCATGACGAGGGCGTAGACGCCGAGGCCGATGGCGAAGAAGAGGGGCACGGCGACCACCAGGATGAAATACGGATCCACGCCCCACCAGGTGAAGGACCAGAAGGCGAGGTACATCCCGAGCATCAGGAACTCGCCGTGGGCGAAGTTCACCACGCGCATGATGCCGAAGATGAGCGTCAGCCCCACCGCGATGAGGGCGTAGATGCCGCCCAGGAGCACGGTGGAGATGAGGAGCTGCGGAAGCGCGGTCACCTGGGCGCGGGGCCCGCTACTTCCTCTGGTCCCACGGGCCGAGGGGGATCCACTTCGCCCGGAGCGTGGTGAACTCTTCCGGCCACACCGTGTTCATCTTGCCGTTCTGCCACTGCAGCATGTAGTGCTGCACGCGCTCGTTGGCGTTCTGGCCGTTCTCGCCGAACTTGACCCCCAGCCGTTGAGCATCGAGCCCACCGGCATGTCGATGGCGAGCACGGCCGCGCGGAACTTGTCGAGATCGTCCGTCTTGGACTGGTCGAGCACCACCTTGAGCAGCCACAGTCCCGACCCCGCGAGGCGATGGCTGGCCAGCGGCTCGTCGCCCGTGCGCTTCTTGATGGCCTCGCTGAAGTCCGTCTCGAGCTTGCGCGCCTCCGGCCGGAAGGCCTCCAGCCGCAGGCCCGCCGAGGGCTCGGCGAGCACGAAGGGGCCGTTGCCGTCCGCCCCGAGGGCCTTGCCGAAATCGATGGAGCCGTAGCCGGTGGCTCCGGCGTGGATGAGGGCCTTGAACATGAAGTTCTGCTCGCGCGACTGGCGCCAGAAGAGCACGGCGTCGTTGCCCCGCGCGATGTGGTGGACCACGTCGGGGTTGAGCTGCTTGAACTTGGCGATGATGGGCGAGAAGTCGTTGGTGGAGGCGAAGGCGTAGTACTCGAGGGCCACTTCCTGCATGCCGAAATCGGCCTTGGCCCGCTGCCGCGCCGACTCCGTCACGCCCTGACCGTAGGAGGAATCCTCGGCGAGGAAAGCGACCTTGATCTGGTTGGGGGCGAGGTTGAAGCGCGGGGCGAGGTGCTTGGCGATGAACTCGATGTTGTACCAGCCGAACCCGGTGGCATCGATCTCCGTCCGGAACACGTTCTTGAGCCCCGCTTGTTGAAGCGCGGGTCGACGCACGACGATTCCCAGTAGATGACGTTCTGCCTCGAGGCGGCCTCGCTTGCCGCTCCGCACAGGGTGGACGAGTAGGTCCCCGTGATGATCTTCACGCCCTCGCGCGTGATGAGGCGGTTGGCCTCGCTGGCCGCGGCGGTCGGGTCGGTGGCGTCTCCCACCACGAAGACGAGCTTCTTCCCCATCACCCCGCCCTGCGCGTTGATGAGGTCGCGCATGACCTCGTAGCCGTCGATGTGGCGCTTGCCTTCGAAGGCGAGCGGTCCGGTGAGGGCTCCAGCACCCCGATCTTGTACTCGCCCTGCGTCGCCTGTCCCTCGCTCCACGAGACGAAGGCGAGCGAGAGGAGAGCGAGGCCCACGAGCGAGACGAGGGCAGAGAGGACGATATGGCGACGGCGCATGAAGGCTCCTCCTCCGGGAGGGGTTGAGTACTGGCGGCCGGACGCTTCGGTAGGCCGCCTTTCTACCATCGGCGACGCGCGGGTGTCAACGCCGGACCGTGCGCGCGATGGTAGACTGGGCGGGCCATGAGTGACGCGCACGTCCATCATCAGCTCTCGCCGGAGAGCATCCGCTTCTGCCCCCTGTGGGGTCGGACTCGAGCGCCGCACCGTGCCGCCCGAGGGCAAGCAGGAGATGGTGTGCACCGGCTGCTCCTTCATCTTCTACCTGAATCACAAGGTGGTGGCCGCCACCATTCCCGAGCACGAAGGGCGGGTGCTCCTCACGCGCCGGACGATCCAGCCCGCCCGTGGGAAGTGGACGTTTCCCGGGGCTTCGTGGACTGGGGCGAGCCGGTGGAGGACGGGGCGGTGCGCGAGACGTGGGAGGAGACCGGGCTCAAGGTGGATCTGGGCGGAGTCCTCGGCGTCTACTCCTACGCGGGGACGCCCATCGTGATCGTGGTGTACCGGGCGCGCGTGGTGGGGGCGAGATCAGGATCTGCCAGCGAGAACGACCGCGTGGAGTGGGTGCATCCCGCGGACATCCCGTGGGACGATCTGGCTTTCCTGTCGACCCAGGCGGCCCTCCGCGATCTCCTGTCCGCCCGCTCCGACTAGCCCGGCTCAGCCGCGCGAGATCAGCGCGGCGGTGGCCTTGCCCGTGATGACCTTCTCGCCTTTCTGGTTCTCCGCCCAGAGCTCGAGATCCACGAGGGAAGGCCCGTCGCCGTCCTTGGACGGCCGCTTGGCCACCACCTTGCCGCGGCAGGTGACCACGTCCCCCAGGCGCACGAGGGCGGCGAAGCGCACGCCGACCTTGCGCACCGTGCCCACGCCGAACCAGTCCGTCACCGACTGCGCGACGAAGCCCATGGAGAGCATGCCGTGGGCGAAGACGTCGCCCATGCCCGCGGCCTTGGCGAAGGCCGCGTCCTGGTGGATGGGATTGAAGTCGCCGGAGGCGCCGGCGTAGCGGGTGAGCTGGATCTGCTCGTATGGGCGGCTTCACGAGCGGCGGCATCTCGCTCCCGACCTGGACGTCTTCCGCGTAGACCTTGGCGTATTGCATGACTAGAGCCTCACCACCGTGGTGCCGCGCATGACGGCCACGATGTCGTTGTCGGCGTCGGTGACCGTGGTCTCGCGGACCACGAAGGCCATGGGCCCCGACTTGCCTGCCTTCTCGTAGATGTCGGTGACTCGGTTGCGGCAGAGATAGGTCTGGCCGGGGCGGATGGGCTTGAAGTGCTCGAACTCCTGCTCGCCGTGCAGGATGCGCCCGATGTCGACGCCGAGATCCCGCAGGAGCACGCCGGTGTCCGCTCCTCGTCGCGAAAGGTGATGGGGAAGGTGGGCGGGGCGATGATGTCGCCCCACGGACCCGCCGCGGCCACCGCGTCGTCGAGATAGAGGGGGAGAGGTCGCCGATGGCCCGGGCGAACTCCTTGATCTTGCCCCGCTCCACGCTCACGCGGTACGGCGCGTATTCCTTGCCTTTGACCGAGGTGTTGATCTGGATCGGCATCAGGACTTGCCTTTCGGTACGAGCATCACGATGTGGGTATGAGCCATCAGGATTTGCCTTTCGCCATGGCCCGGGTGAGGAACTTCTCCAGATTGGGGACGACGAAGCGCTCGTGGCGCCCCTCCGCGATCTTTTCCACTTCGTCGAAGACGTCGACCTGGAAGAGCAGCGCTTCCCGTCCGTCTCGAGGAGGGCGGCCTTGGCGCGCACCTTCATGCCGAGAGGGTGGCGGCGAGGTGTTTCATCTCGACCATGGTGCCCACACTGATGGCGCCCGCGGGGAGATGCGGCTTCATCGCCGCGTTGCAGGTGAGCTCCATGAGGTTGATGACGAACGGGGTGGCGAACACCTGGACGCCGTGGTTGCCGAGCGCGTCCGCGGTCAACTCGGGTACGACCACTTGCTCGATCTCGGCGGTGAGCCCGGGCTGGAGCGGCATGGCAGCCCCTCTTCTACCCTGATTTCCCGGCTCCCGTCAATGCGTCGACGGGTGGACTCACCGCCCCCGGAAGGTGCCGGCCTTGGCCGACCACCGGCCGGTCGAGAGATCGAGCACGAAGTTCTGGGAGGCGGTGCTGCTACCGGGCCGCACGGTGGCGAGGGTGGAGGTGGACGTGAGCGCCACCTCCGTCGGCGAAACGGTGGCCGGCGTCACGACGAAGCTGCACACGACGTTGCCATTGACATCGATGGTGCTGCTGAGGAAGGGCGCTCCTCCCGGCACGTTCATCTCGGACAGCGCGTACTCGAGGCCGGCCTCCGCGCACTGGCGAGCCTGCGCGGCCGCGGTGAGGTTGGCGGCGATCTGCACCTCACTGCTGCTCATGGACAGCAAAGGGAGAAGCAAGGCGGTCATCATCAGGAGCGAGAGGAGGGCGAGGGCGAGAGCCATGCTCTATTGTCGCTCCACCGCGGACAGTACACCAGAGGTTCGTGATGATATCGGCATGACGCCGACCCGGGTACAAGCGGGGCCCGCCCGCCCCGGGTGGGGCCGTATACTCGACGCCATGCCGGTGCTCCTGGCGGCAGCGGCCTTCCTGCTCGTCGGGCTCGACGGCTCCGTCAACATCGCATTTCCCGCCATGTCGGCGGCCTTCGGCGTCGGCCCGACCACCATTCGCTGGGTCATCATCTGCTACGTGGGGACGTACGCGCTGACCGCGTTCGCCGCGGGCGTGCTCGCCGATCGGCTGGGCCCGGGGCGCGTGGTGCGCGCCGGCCTCGTGCTCTCGCTTCTGTGCTTCGCGGGCTACGCGCTGGTGCCGTCCTTCGCCGTCTTCCTCGTCTTCCGCGTGCTCCAGGGAGCAGCCGGCGGCCTCCTCTACGGCGCCTCGCCCGCGCTCGTGACGCTGTCGCTGCCCCCTCTCGCCACGGCTGGGGCCTGGGCTGGGCGAGCACCGGGCTCGGTATCGGGCTCAGCGTGAGCCCGCTCATCGGCGGCGCGCTCGTGGGCGCTTTCGGGTGGAAGAGCGTCTTCCTGTTTCGCGTGCCCATCGTCGCCCTCTTCGTGGTCCTGGCGGCGTGGACGGTCACTCCGCGCGCGGGCGGACACGGCGCGCGGATGGTCGCGCCCACCGATATTCTCCGCTGGCCCGTCCTCCATGCCGGGCTTCTCGCCTTCCTCGCCAACTTCGCCCAGTTCGCGGTGTGGCTCCTCGCCCCGTACTACCTGGTGACCGAGCGTGGCCTGAGCGCCACCGCGGGCGGGCTCCTCTTCATGCTCACGCCGATCGCCACCGCGGTGGCCGCGCCCATCGCGGGTCGCGTCACCGACCGGTGGGGCCCCCGCGGTCCCATGGTCGCCGGGCTCGTGACGGAGGTTGTCGGCCTGCTTCTCGTCGGCCGCTGCGGAGCCTCGACCCCGCTCGCCCTCGTGGGGGCCGCCCTCGTCCTCGTGGGCTTCGGCCTCGGCATGTTTCAGGTGCCCAATCTCGCCCAGATCATGGCGGCATTTCCGGCGCGCCAGCAGGGGCGGCGGGCGGCTTTGCGTTTCTCGCGCGCACCGTCGGCATCGTGGCGGGCGTCCAGTGCGCGGCCTCGCTCTTCGGAGGGCGCGCGCAGGTCCTCGGCTTCCTTCCCGCCTTTCGCTTCACCTTCGACGCGGCGGCCATCGTGTGCGGGACGGCCGCGCTCCTCTCCCTCCTGCCTGGACGCCGTTCCGGTGCATGACCCGCCACCGCTGGATCGTTCTCGGCATCTGCGGGCCTGATCGGCACGGCCTCGGGCGTGGTGAACGCGTTCTGCTTCGTGGGAAGCTTGCTCATTCCCGTGCTCGTGGGCAAGATACTCGACGTGAGCGGCAGCTTTCCGGCAGCCTTCATCGCGTGCGCGGCCTGCGAGGCCCTGGCGCTGGTGAGCGGCGCCTTTACCCGAGAGACGGGCCTGCGTCGGCGCCCCGTCATGGTGACCTGACATGCACATCGTCGATCCGGCAAGCTCGAGCGCCGCCGCGGCCAAGACTCTCGCCCCTCGCCCGGCCTCTCTCCAGGGGGTGACCATCGCCCTCCTCGACAACTCCAAACCCAATGCGAGCGTGCTCCTCGAGCGGGTGGGCGAGCTCCTCACGGCGCGCGGCGGCGCCCGCGCGGTGCGCGTCTGGGGCAAGCCCGGCTCGTCGATCGGCGCCTCGGTGGCCGTCCTCGAGGAGATCGCGGCCGTCGCGCGGGTTGCCCTCACCGCCTCAGCCGACTGAGGCTCGTGCACGTCGTGGAGTGTCCACGACGCCGCGGAGCTGGAAGCGAGGGGAGTGGCCTGCGTGGTCCTGGGGACGGATGAGTTCATTCCGCTCGCCCAGGCCCAGGTCAGCGCCAGGGGCCTTCCGAGTCTGCCCGTGGTGACGGTGCCTCACCCGATCGGCGGCATACCGGCGTCGCTGGTGGCGGCCAAGGCCGAGGCCATCGTCGAGCGAGTGCTGCGTGCCCTCACCGAGAATCCGGACGCGAGCAGGGCCGCCGCCGGCGGCGCCGGACCGTCGATGGAGGCGCCCGGCGACATCGAGGAGTTCCAGACGTGGCTCATGGAGCAGGGATGGGGTGACGGGCTTCCCGCCATTCCTCCCACGCGCGAGCGTGTCGCGCGCATGCTCTCCGGCACCCGTCGCCGGCCCGACGACATCGCGGCCATCCTCGTGCCGAGGCTCGGCCGGGCGAGCGTGGAGGCCATCGCCGCGAACGCGGTGATGGCGGGAGCCGGCCCGAGCATTTCCCGGTCATTCTCGCCGCCGTCGAAGCCGTGGCCGATCCGCGTTCAATCTGCAGGCGATCCAGACCACGACGCACCCCTGCTCGCCCCTCGTCATCGTCAACGGACCCATCACCCAGCGTCTCGGCATCCACGCCGGAGGCAATGTGCTGGGGCAGGGAGCCCGCGCCAATGCCGTGATCGGCCGCGCCCTCCGGCTGACCCTGCAGAACGTGGGGGCGCGCGCCCGGGCAAGGAAGATCGCGCCACGCACGGGCATCCGGGGAAGTACTCGTACTGCATGGCGGAGAACGAGACGGCGTCCCCGTGGGAGCCGTTGTCGGTCGAGCGAGGCTTCGCGGCCGGAGAAAGCACGGTCACCGTGTGCGGATCAGAAGCACCGCACAACATCAACGATCATGCCTCGACCACGCCGGCCAACATCGTCACCACCGTGGCGAGCGTGATGGCCACCGTCGGCTCGAACAACATCTATCTCGGTGGCGAGCCGCTGGTCGTGCTCGGGCCGGAGCACGCGGCCACCGCCGCCTCCTCTGGGTGGTCCAAGGACGACTTCCGGTGCCAGGTGTGGGAGCAGTCGGCGGTTCCCCTCGCCAGCTTCGCTCAGGAGAACATCGGGCGATTCGCGACGATATTTCCCGAGGGATTCAAGGACCGTCCGCCGGGAGCGGTGGCGCGGGTAGCCCGCGACTGGCGGGACATCATGGTCGTCGTGGCGGGAGGCGCGGGAAAGCACTCGGCTCTCATCCCGACCTTCGGGGCCACGCGATCCGTCACCCGACGAATCACGGACGAGCAAAAGGAGGGTGGCCGATGAAAAGAGTCGCGATGATCATGGCGCTGTTCCTGGGTATTGCCCTCGGGGTGGGGAGGCTCTGGCCGCGAGCGGCCGCGAGCCGCCCCGCGCTCAGCCGAGCGCCGTGCCCACGGCCGAGCAGGAATACAGCCGCGGCATGGCCGCCAAGAACGCGAAGAACTGGCCGGCGGCGGTGGAGTTCTTCCAGAAGGCGGTGAGCCTCAAGCCCGCTTTTCCCGAGGCGTGGAACGAGCTGGGCTTCGCCCTGCGCAACCAGGGCAACTACCCGGATTCGCTCAAGGCCTATGACGAGGCGCTCCGGCTCCGTCCGAACTTCCCGAAGCGCTCGAGTACCTCGGCGAGGCCTACGTGAAGCTCGGCCGAGTGGACGACGCCCAGAAGGTCCTCGAGCGCCTCAAGCCGCTCGACGCGGCCCGGGCCGCCGAGCTTTCCGAGGCCATCGCCAAGGGCAACTAGCTCTCGATGCCCTAGCGCGGGCGCGCCGATTCGAGCAGCTTGACCTCGTGGGCGGTGGCTCCGAAGTCGATGCCACGGGCGCGAAACGCCTCCACGAACGACTGGTAGAGCTCGGGCTCGGCGGGGACCACGTCGACCACGCGGACCCACGCCCACACGGCGATCTTGAACCCGTTGTCGTCGACGGCGGCGATGCCCGCGCTCGGTGCGGGATCCTTGAGCACGCGGGCGCTCTGTACCGCCACCTGGTGCGCGGCCTGCAGCGCCACGTTCAGATCCGTGGCGTGCGGTACGCGAATGGTGAGGGTGAGCTGGCGCATGGTGCCGAAGTTGTGGAGTATCTCCCCACGATCTTCCGGTTGGGCACGATGACCCGCGAGAAGTCGGGCTGGATCAGGGTGGTGGTGGAGAGCTCGATCATCGACACGTCGCCGTGGACATTGTTGAGCTCGATGTACTCGCCCACCCGGAACGGCTTGGTGAAGATGATGGTGAGGCCGGCCACCAGGTTGCTGAACACGCCCTGGAGAGCCAAGCCCGCCCCGAGGCCGGCCACCCCGATGCCCGCCACGAGGGGAGCCACGGAGAATCCGAACTTGTCGAGGGCGACGAGAAAGGCCATGACGAGGATGATCATCCTGATCACCCGCACGAGAAGGATCCGCATGGGCGGCTCCATCTGCGACTTCTGGAAGCGCCGGTCCGCCGCGCCCCCGATCCATCGCGCCACGAGCAGACCCGCCACGAGAATGGCGAGGGCGCCCAGTACCTGAAAGCCGTAGCGCGTCACGATCTCCATGATCATCTCTTGCATGTTCGCGCTCATGTGCATGATCGTCTCCTTGTCAGGTGTCGCCGCGGCAGGCTAGGGGGCGGCGGAGTAGAGGCGAGCAAAATACTCGGTGACCATGCGGTCCGAGGAGAAGCGCTCCACGCCCATCCGGATGGAGGCGCGCATCATGCGGGCCCAGCGGGCGGGATCGGCCCACGCGGGCACCACGTCCCGCTCGAGCGTCGCGTACAGGGCCTTGAGGTCGCGGACATCCTGCACTGCATCCGGCTCCGACCGTCTCGTCCCCGATGGCCCAGCCGGTGACGCCGTGCTCGCACCCTTCCGGCCACCAGCCGTCGAGGATGGAGAGGTTCAGGGTGCCGTTCATGGCCGCCTTCATGCCCGAGGTGCCGCTCGCTTCCATGGGCCGGCGCGGGGTGTTGAGCCAGACATCGCAGCCGCGGGTGAGCAGGCGGCCCAGGGCCATGTCGTAGTTCTCGAGGAAGACGATGGACTCCGGCCACTGCCGGATCGTCTCGATGAGGAGGGCGACCACGGCCTTGCCCGCCTGGTCCGCCGGGTGCGCTTTCCCGGAAAAGATGAGCTGGACGCGGCCGTCCTTCAGGAGGGGCGAGGCGGTCCGGATCGCGCAGCAGGAGGTCCGGGCGCTTGTACGTCGCCGCGCGCCGGGCGAAGCCGATGGTGAGGGCCTCCGGCTCGAGGCTGACTCCCGTTCTCGCCGCGACCTCGGCGAGGAGCTCGTCCTTCATCTCCCGGCGCGCCGAGCGAAGGGCGCCGTCGTCGCCGTCCACCGCGGCGGCGATGCGCGGGTCCTGCCACGTCCCGCGATGGACGCCGTTGGTGATGGCGATGATGGGGCGGCGTCGTCGACCTGCGCCCACATCGAGCGCGCCGTCTCTCCGTGGAGCTGGGCCACCGCGTTGGCGCGCCGGGCGAGGCGCAGCCCCGCCACCGTCATGTTGAAGGGGTCGCCCCCGATCTCCCGCAGCTCGGCCTTCACGAGCTCGCAGCCCGCCCGAGACGGTGCAGATGCTCGATGGCGTGGATCTCGTTGCCCGCGGGCACCGGCGTATGGGTGGTGAAGACGATCCTCTCGCGCACCTCCTGCCACGCCGCGCGGAAGTCGGCGCCCGCCTCGATGCGATCGGCGATGAGCTCGATCCCCGCGAAGACCGCGTGCCCCTCGTTGAAGTGATAGAGATCGACGGGAAGGTGGAGGGCGCGGAGGGCCCGGATGCCCCCGATACCCAGCAGCATCTCCTGGGCAATGCGGCAGTCGGGCGCGGGGTCGTAGAGGCGGCGGGTGATCCAGCGGTCCCGCTCGTCCACCGGCTCGATCAGGTAGAGAGGGGCGATGGCGTAGCGCTCGACCTGCCACACGCAGCACTCGACCTCGCGCGCGGCCACCCGCACGCGCACACGAAAGCCCGTGTCGCGCAGAGGCCCCGGAGGAAAGTCGCGCCACGTGTCGTAGGGGTAGCCGTCGGATCCGATGCGCTGCACGGTATAGCCTTGCGCCCAGCGGAGGCCGATCCCCACCACGGAAAGGCCGAGGTCGCCCGCGGACTTCATGAAGTCGCCGGCGAGGACGCCGAGTCCGCCGGCATAGGAGTGGAACTCCTCGTGGAGCCCGTACTCCATCGAGAAGTAGGCGACGAGAGGCGGCACGCGGCAAGAGAATACGTTAAAGGCGGCTTTCACGCGAGTCTTCCCGGACGCGACGCGCCGACTCACGCCCCGGCGCTGGAGTATAATCCGGCCCATGTCGACACAACTACTCACCTCCAAACGGCACGTCGTCGAGGATCCGACTCACGCTATCGAGTTCTGCTTCCAGCAGGGGTGGACGGACGGGCTGCCCGTGGTGCCGCCCACCGAGCCGGCGGTGCGCGGCCATGCTGGAGGCGGCCGGCCTCGAGCCGGACAAGCGAAGTCTGCTTCATCACGAATCGCCAGGTGGCGGTGAGCGCGGAGAAGGTCGCCGTCAATGCCGTCATGGCGGGATGCCTGCCCGAGCACATGCCCATCGTGGTGGCGGCCATCGAGGCCATCGCCGATCCGAAGTGGGGCTACCATGGGCCCGCCGCGTCCACGGGTGGCGCCGCCGTCCTCATGATCGTCAACGGCCCCATCGCGGCCCGGCTCGGCTTCAACTCGGGGGACAACCTCTTCGGGCCGGGCTGGCGCAGCAATGCCACCACCGGGCGCGCGGTGCGCCTGATCATGCGCAACGTGATCGGCACGCTGCCCGGAGCTCTCGATCGGGGACGGTGGCGCACCCGGGAAGTACAGCTACGTGATCGCCGAGAACGAGGCGGAGAGCCCGTGGACGCCGCTCCATGTCCAGCGCGGCTTCACCAAGGAGCAGAGCGCGGTCACCGTGCTCGCCGCGGAGGGGCCGCGCCAGTTCTACAACCAGCTCTCCAGCACCGCCAAGGGCGTGCTGACCTCGCTGTGCGACGACATGAAGCATCACGGGGCCACCAACAGCCAGCCCCAGTACGTGGTGGTGCTGGCGGGCGAGCACATGCGCACCATCGCCAATGACGGCTGGTCCAAGGCGGACATCCAGAAGTTCGTCTACGAGAACACGCAGAACCCCGTCGCCCACATCAAGCGCGTCGAGCGCCTGGCCGGATCGGTCACGCCCCAGGACGAGACGAGCATGCGGCCGCTCGTGGCCAGCCCCGACGACGTGCTGGTGGTGGCGGCGGGCGGCCGGGCCGGCGCCTTCTCCTGCTACATCCCGGCGTGGGCGGGCGGCAAGAAGTCGAGTCAGAGCGTGACGAAGCTCATCCAAGACAGGGAGGCCATGATGGCAGGCTTTGAAATCCTCGATCCCACCGTCGAGCCGCGCAAGCAGCCGCTCACCTACGTGCCGAGGCCGGACTCGCTCCGGGGCAAGCGGATCGGTCTCGTCGAGAACACCAAGTTCAACTCGGACAATCTCCTGGTGAGGATCGGCGAGATCCTCAAGAACGAGTACGGCGTCGCCGAGTGCAAGATGTGGCGGAAGCACAACTCCAGCGTCCCCGCCCACGAGGAGATCATCGAGGAGGCGCGGCGGAGCGTGGATTGCATCGTCGCGGGCATCGGCGACTGAGGGTCCTGCTCGTCGGGCAGTGTGCTCGACGGAATCCTGTTCGAGAAGATCGGCGTTCCTTCCGCTTCCATCGTGACCGATGTGTTCCGGGGCACGGGCCACGCCATGGCCCAGAGCTGGGGCCTGCCGGACTACAAGTTCCTGGAGCTGCCCCATCCGATCGCCAACCTGACGGAGGAGCAGCTCGACCAGCGGGCGCGGGAGATCACGCCTGAGATCGTCAGGCTCCTCCTCCAAGGCCAGGAATAGCCTCTCGGAGACCGCGGGCGGCCGGCCGGCGAGGGAGAGTCCACTGCCGCTCCTCCTACCGGCCGCCCTGGTGGTACCGGGGCCGCCATCTCCAGACGCTGTGGGGTCCCTTGCTCCGCGGCGGCCGGCGCCCGGAGGTTCGCCGCGAGCGGGTCGAGACCGCCGACGGCGACTTCGTCGATCTCGACTGGCTGGCCGGCCGCGAGCGCGGCGCGCCGCTCGTGGTCATTCTCCACGGACTCGAGGGCTCGGCCCGCTCCCACTACGCGGTGGGCCTTCTGCGTGGCCTCGAAAGCTCGGGTGGCGCGGCCTCGTCGTTCACTTCAGATCCTGCGGCGGCGAGGTCAATCGCGCGGCGCGCCTCTATCACTCGGGCGATACGGGAGACCTCGAGTTCGTGATCTCCCGGCTCACCTCGCGCGAGCCGCGGCTGCGCCTGGGCATGGTCGGCGTATCCCTGGGTGGCAACGTCATGCTGAAGTGGCTGGGGGAGCGCGGTGACGCCGCCCCGGCGCAGCTGGTGGCGGCCGCGGCCATCTCGACCCCGTTCAATCTGGCCGCGTGCGCTTCCGTGCTCGACCGGGGGATCAATCGACGGCTCTACACCGCGTCTTTCCTCTCCACCATGAAGGCGAAGCTCGACAAGAAGGCGCACCTCTTCGGAAACGTGCTCGATCTGTCCGCGGCCCTCAAGGCGAAGACCTTCGCCGAGTACGATCGCCTCGTCACCGCGCCCTTGCACGGCTTCGCCGACGAGCGGGACTACTGGGATCGATCGAGCAGCGCCCAGTTCCTCCCGGGGATTCGCCGGCCCACTCTGCTCATCAATGCCCTGAACGACCCCTTCATGCCGGCCTCCGCCCTGCCGCGCACCGCGGTGGCGAAGTCGCGCTGGCTCGAGGCCGCCTTCGTCAAGGAGGGCGGCCATGCGGGCTTCCTCGAGGGCTTCGCGGGGCGGCGCTCGTGGGCCGAGGCCCGCGCCCTCGCCTTCCTTCGCCGCCATCTGCTAGGATGACCGCCGTGTCGCTCACGGATCTCTACGGCAACCCCGTGTCGTCCGGCTCGCGGGCCGCCGTCGACGCCTATGACCGCGGGGTGCGGGCGCTGCTCGGCTTCAGCGCCGACATCATCGACTGCTTCCGCTCGGCCCTCGCGGCCGACCCGACTTCGTGCTGGCCCGGGCGGCCCTCGCCATCTCCCTCTATCTCGCGGAGAAGATTCCCGAAGGGCGGGCGGAGATGGACCGGGCGGCCGCCGCCGCGGCCTCGCTACCCTCCGGGAGCGCCGCCACGTGGAGGCCCTCGCCCTGTGGGTAGGCGGTCGCGCGCCCGACGCGGTCCGGCTGATCAAGGAGAGCCTGGTCGAGCACCCGCGCGACATGGTGCTGATGCAGCGTCTCTACTACATCTACTTCTGGCAGGGACGCTCCGCCGAGATGCTGGAGCTGACCCAATCTGTACGGCACGCCCTCGGCGGGGACGGCTTCATGCTCGGCTACCACGCCTTCGCCCTCGAGGAGAACCGGCGCTTCGACGAGGCCCTGCCCCTGGCCGAGCGCGCCATCGCCATGAATCCCCGGGATGCGTGGGCCGTGCACACCGTCGCCCACGTGCTCTACGAGCGGGGCGAGAATGCCCGCGGCGTCGATCTCCTGCCTCTGCGCATCGACCCCTGCGATCACCTGGGCTACTTCAAGAACCATCTCCTCTGGCACCTCGCCCTCATGCATCTGGCGGAGGGGCGCTACGATCACGTGGGCCGGCTCTTCGAGAGCGTCTTCGGCGACATCCCGATCACCGTGGGCTCGGACCTTCAGGATTCAGTGGCCCTCGCCTGGCGGCTCGATCTCTACGGCCGCCCGGATCCTCAGCGATGGAAGCGGCTGGGCGCGGCGGCGCGGAGCTGGCTGGAGATGCCCCTGCTGCTCTTCCACGACCTCCACGTGGGGATGGCCCTGGCCGCCGCGGGTGACTGGAGCGCCGCGGAGACGCAGCTCGACCGTCTCCGCGAGCGCGGAAAGAAGTCCCGCCACCCCACGCTCCCCGAGGTGGTGGTGCCGCTCATGGAGGGCCTGCACGCCTTCGCGCGCGAGGACTATCACGACGCCGTGGCCAAGATCGCGCCGATCGACGAGCGGATCATCGAGGTGGGGGCAGCCACGCCCAGCGCGAGGTCTTCCACGACACGCTACTGGAGGCCGCCCTGCGCGCGGGGAGGCGGAGCGCGCCCGACCGCTTCTCGAGCGGCGCCTCGTCAAGCGCCCGAATCCCGGCCGGCACTGGGAAGAGGTGCGCGCGTGATGGACTGGCCGAAGATCGGCGAGGAGGCCGTGGAGCTCACCCGCGGCTACCTCCGCGTGAACACCACCAACCCGCCCGGCGGGGAGACGGCGGGCACGCGCTTCCTCGCCCAGGTCCTGGACGGCGCTGGGGTGGCGAGCGAGACGGCGGAGTCGGCGCCGGGGCGGGGAAATCTCGTGGCGCGGGTGAGGGGCGACGGCTCGCTGGGCGGCATCGTCCTCCATCATCACATCGACGTGGTCTACGCCGACGAGCGCTACTGGACCGTCGATCCCTTCGGCGGGCTGCTCAGGGACGGCTACTGTACGGGCGCGGCGCCCTCGACATGAAGTCCACCGGGGTCGTCCAGCTCGCCGCCCTCCTCGCCATCGTGCGCGCCAAGGTGCCGCTCAAGCGGGATCTCATCTTTCTCGCCACCGCCGACGAGGAGGCGGGGAGCCGGTTCGGCGCGCAGTGGGTCGCCGACCAGCGGCGCGCCTGGATCGACGGCGCGGAGTACGCGTTGTCGGAGCTGGGCGCGATCCACGCCGGCGAGGCGCCCCGGCGGGCGCCCTTCGGCTCCATCGTGATCTCGGAGAAGACGGGACTGCCCCTCCGCCTCACCGCGCGCAGCGAGCCCGGCCACGGCTCCATGCCGTGGCCGGAGACGGCTCCCCATCGCCTCGTGCGCGCCCTCGGCCGGCTTCTCGACGCGGAACGGCCGCTCCGCGTCCTCCCCGAGATCCAGGAATACTTCGCGCCGCATGGCCTCGGTGCTCCCGAGCGGGGAGGGGCGCGGCTTCGACCGGCTCGCGGAGTCGCTGGGCGAGCCGGGCTTTCGCGCGCGCTTCCTCGCCAACCGGCACCACGCCGCCCTCGTGCGGACCACCTTCGCCATCAACATGCTCAAGGGCAGCGAGAAGCGAAACGTGATTCCGCCCGAGGCGGTGGCCGATCTCGACTGCCGCATGCTCGCGGGCGAGGATCCGGAGGAGATCGTGAGCTGGGTGCGCGGGGTCATCGCCGACCCGCACGTCGAGGTGAGCCTGACCGGGACGGCCAAGGTGCCGAATCTCTCGCCCCCGGACACCGAGCTCTACAAGTCGCTCGGCCGACGCCCTGCGCCGCCGCGCCCCGGGAGCGGTGGTGGCGCCCGAGATCATGGTGGGCTTCACCGACAACTGGGTGTTCCGGCGCTGCGGGCTGCACGGCTACGGCTTCGGCCCCTTCGTGCTGGAGGCGGAGGACTGGAAGCGGATCCACGGCAACGACGAGCGCATCTCCGTGGAGAATCTCCAGGCGGGTGCCCGCTGCTACACGGAGATGCTGCTGGACATGGCGGCCGCCTGATGGCGCGGGCCACCTTCAGCATCCGGCCCGGCTCGGCCCGCGACGCGGCGACCATCGTCGCCCTCATCCGCGAGCTGGCGGTGTACGAGCGGCTGCTCCACGAGGTCAAGATCACCCCCGCCCACGTCCGCCGCCACGGATTCGGCCGGCGCCCCTACTTCAAGACCTTGATCTGCCGCCGCGGACGCACGCCGGTGGGCCTCGCCCTCTACTTCTTCACCTACTCGAGCTTCCTCGGCAAGCCCGTGCTCTGGCTGGAAGACCTCCTCGTGCTCCCGCGGAGCGCGGACGCGGGGCGGGCAAGGCGCTCCTGAAGGCGCTGGCGAAGATCGCGGTGACTCGTGGCTGTGGCAGAATGGAATGGTCGGTGCTGGACTGGAACGCCCCGGCCATCCGCTTCTATCGGCGGATCGGCGCGCGGCTCGACAAGGAGTGGATCATCACGCGGCTCAAGGACGCGCCGCTCAAGCGGCTGGCGCGCTCCCGCTGAGTCCGGTGGCGGCGGGGACGGGTCAGCACGGCAGCGGAGGGTGGGCCGTGTTCGCCGACTACGACGCGAAGAGCTTCTTCGACGAAGTGTTCGAGGCCGACGGGACACCCCGCCCGCACTACGCCGACATCATCAAGCGCATCCGGTCGCTCTCCCCGTGGAGTTCGGGCGACGGCGCGCCCTCGCCGACCTGACCTTCCGCAACCAGGGCATCACGTTCACCGTGTACGGCGACGAGTCCGGCACCGAGCGCACCTTTCCCTTCGACCTCCTTCCCCGCATCATTCCCGCCGCCGAGTGGTCGCTGATCGAGGCGGGGCTGATCCAGCGCGTGCGCGCGCTCAATCTCTTCCTGCGGGACATCTACCACGAGGCGAAGATCCTCGACGAGGGCGTGATCCCGCGAGGACTCGTCCTCGGCAATCCCGCCTTTCGCCGCGAGGTGCACGGCATCGCCATGCCCCACGACGTGTACACCCACGTGAGCGGCATCGACCTCATCCGGGGCGACGACGGCCGCTACATGGTGCTGGAGGACAACCTGCGCACGCCGAGCGGGGTGAGCTACATGCTCGCCAACCGCATGGTCATGACGCGCACCTTCCCCATGCTCTTCGAAGGGCGCGGGGTCCGGCCCGTCCAGCACTACACCACCGCCCTCCCTCGAGATGCTGCGGAGCCTTTCCCCTCGTGACCTCAAGGAGCCGACCATCGTGCTCCTCACCCCGGGGCTCTACAACAGCGCCTACTTCGAGCATGCCTTCCTCGCCCAGCAGATGGGCATCGAGCTCTGCGAGGGCCGGGACCTCTACGTGGAGGACCGCCGCGTCTGGATGCGGACTACCCAGGGCCGCCAGCAGGTGGACGTGATCTATCGGCGGATCGACGACGACTTCCTCGACCCCGCGGTGTTCCGCCCCGATTCGATGCTCGGGTCCCGGGCTCCTCAGGTCTATCGCCAGGGTCGGGTGGCCCTCGCCAATGCCGTGGGCACCGGGGTGGCCGACGACAAGGCCATGTACAGCTACGTGCCGGCCATGATCCGTTTCTACCTGGGACAGGAGCCGATGCTTCCCAACGTCCCCACCTTCCTCGGCGCGGAGCCGGAGGGGCTCGCCTACATTCTCGACAACGCGGAGTCGCTCGTGATCAAGGCGGTCGGGCAGTCGGGCGGCTACGGCATGCTCATCGGCCCCGAGTCCACCGCCCACCAGCGCCAGGCTTTTCTGGAGACGGTCCGCGCCGATCCCGGCAACTACATCGGCCAGCCCGTGGTGGCCCTCGGGCGGCACCCGTCTTTCTACTCCGACACGGGATGCTTCGAGCCCTGTCACATCGATCTCCGTCCCTACGTTCTGGTGGGCGAGGACATCACCGTGGTGCCGGGCGGGCTCACGCGGGTGGCGCTCAAGCGCGGCTCGCTCGTGGTCAACTCCTCGCAAGGCGGTGGCTCCAAGGACACCTGGGTCCTGTCGGACACCGGCCAGGGCTGATGCTCAGCCGAATCGCCGAGAACCTGTACTGGATCGGGCGGTACATCGAGCGGGTGGAGAACACCGCGCGCCTCCTCGACGTGAACTACCACGCCATCGTGGAAGCGCCCGTGGTGGCCGGCGCCAAGGGCATCGTCACCGAGCAGTGGGCGCCGCTCCTCGCTCTGACCGGAGACGAAGGCGCGTTCCGTGAGCACTTCGACCGGGCGGATGGCCGGACGGTGCCGGAATGGCTCGCCTTTCATCCTCAGAACTCCTCGAGCATCCGATCGAGCCTGAGCCGGGCGCGGGAGGACGCGCGGGGCTTGCGCGACCGCATCAGCCTCGAGATGTGGGAGACACTCAACCGGGCGTATCTGGCCCTCTGCTTTTCCACCGAGCGCATTCTCGACGAGGACGGTCTCCACGAGTACTGTGTGGCCGCGCGCGAGGCGAGCCACCTCTTCCTCGGCATCGCCCACGCGACCTTGCCCCGCGACCTCGGCTGGTACTTCCTCCTCGCCGGGCATCACCTCGAGCGCGCGGACAACGTGCTCCGGCTGCTCCAGGTGCGCCAGCGCCAGGGGGCGGGCCTCGAGCCGGTGGCCCGCGGTCTCGAGAACCACCGCGGGATGGCCCTGCTCAAATCGGTCTCGGCCTACGAGGCCTTCCGCAAGCGCCACCACTCCGCGCTCGAAGGGCGCCGCATCGCCGCCTTCCTGCTCCTCGATCCCGATTTCCCTCGCAGCGTGCGGCACAACCTGGCCGCCCTCCACGCGACTCTCGGGAGCATCGAGCGGCTCAACCCGGGGGCCTCCGATTCCTCCACCCGACAGGCGGGCTGGCTCGCCGCCCGTCTCGAGTACCTGCCGGGGGTGGAGGCCATCCTCGACAGCCGGGAGCCAGGCATCGAGACCCTGCTCGAGGAAGTGGCGGCGATCTCCGATGCCATCAGCTCGACGTACTTCGGCGTGAAGGGAACGCTCGAGCCTCGCGAGGCGCAGAGACAGGGCACGTCGTGAGCAGCGCCGCCGACGCGCCCGTGCACCTCACCGTCGTTCATCTCACCGAGTACCGCTATCCCGAGCCGGCGTGGGACTCCTTCAACGAGGTGCGGCTCTTCCCCATGGACGATCACGGCCAGAGCCTCCTGTCCTTCGCCCTCGAGCTCACCCCGGACGCCACCGTGCGCAATCACACCGACTACTACGGCAACCGGGTGCATCAGTTTCACATCGCGGAGTCCCATCGACGCTTGGCCATCCAGGCGCGCTCGAGCGTGGTCACGTATCCGCGGGCCGCGCCCGTCCCCGTGGCGGCCACCAGCCTGGCCGAGCTCCGCCCGCGCTTCTTCGACTTTCTCGCGCCCACGCGGCGCGTGCCCTGGACCGGGACTGGGCGGCGGCCATGCGAGGCGCCCGCCTTTCCTCGCGATGGCGACGTCGTCGACTATCTCGCCCGGCTCACCCGGCACCTGCACGGATTCTTCACCTACCGGCAGGACGTGACGGAGATCGACACGCCCATTGCCGCCTTCGTCGAGGCGGGGGTGGGGGTGTGCCAGGACTACACGCACGCGATGCTCGCGGTGTGCCGGATGCTCGGCATTCCCTCGCGCTACGTGAGCGGCTATCTCGAGACAAGCCCGGGCCTCAACCTCGGCTCGGATGCCTCGCACGCCTGGGTCGAAGCGTATCTTCCGGGCAGCGGCTGGGTCGGCTTCGATCCCACCAACGGCGTGGCGGTCGGGCAGACCTACGTCAAGGTGGGCCATGGCCGCGACTACGACGACGTGCCGCCCGTGAAAGGTCTGCGGCGCGGAGGCGGGACGGAGAGCCTCCGCGTGGCGGTGAGCGTGCTGCGTGCTCCCGAAACCGGAGCGAGCGCCGCGTCTACGGCGTAGACATCCGATCGGCGCGTCGACATCCAGGCGGCGTGGAGACGACGGGGCGCGCTTTCCCCTCTCCCGTCGCGCGGTTTGATGCTAGTATCGCCAACCGTCATGGCCCTTCGTCACGTCGTCTCGACGCTCACCCTCGCGCAGGCCGTCGCCGTCGCCACCCACGCCATCGCCGCGGGCCGCCGCGAGCGAATGCTTCCGCTCGCCGTGGTGGTGGTGGACGCTGGGGGCCAGATCGTCACCGTGCAGCGCGACGACGGATGCGGGACGCTGCGCGTGCGCATCGCCCAGGGCAAGGCGCGCGGCGCGCTCGGCATGGGCATTCCGTCACGTACCATTCGCGACCGGCTCCAGAATCGGCCGGCCTTCCAGAGCGCGGTGGCCACTGCCTCTCGAGGGACAGTTCATCCCCGTGCCGGGCGGGGTGCTCATCCTGGACGGCGAGGGGAGGGCCATCGGCGCCGTAGGCATCAGCGGCGACACGTCCGATCGGGACGAGTACTGTGCCATCGAAGGTATCAAGGCCGCGGGCCTGGGATGTGATCCGCCAGAGCCCGCGTCCGATTGGCGGGAGTCCGCCTTCTAGGGCGGCTCGGCGTCAACCACACGTCCGCCGGGCACACGTCCGCCGGGCACACGTCCCCGGGAGGAGCGCCCGATGCTCGTTCGACTCGCCGTTGCCGTCATGATCATGGCCGCCACCATTCACCTGCCCGCCGGCGTGCTCCACGCCCAGCCGGAGAGGCCTCGAGGTGGGCGACGCCGACTCCGTGAAGATGGTGCTCGAGCGTCAGGTCGGCAAGCGGGTGGCGGTGGTCTTGTCCACGGGGCAGGAGCTGAACGGCGTGGTGATCAAGGTGACGCGCGACCTGCTGCACCTGTCAGAGCTGGGCGGACGCGAGTTCAACGACGCGGTGATTCCCCTCGACCGGATCAACGCGGTGGTGATCCGGGTGCGAACCCGCTAGGGCGCTTCCGGGGCGGCGAAAGCCCGCTCAGCCTTCCGTCACGATGGGCGGTATCGTCCGCCCCACGGCGCCGCCGCCTCGAAGGCGGCCGCCGCCCGCAGCACCATCGCCTCCTGATGTCGCCGCCCGACGATCTGAAGGCCCACGGGCGAGGCCGCTCCTCGTGAAGCCGCACGGCACCGATATGGCGGGAAGCCCCGTCACGGTGATGCCGTAGGTCAGGAAGAACCACTGGGTGTAATTGTCGAGCGGCTTGCCGTTGATCTCAGTGGGATAGGGCACGTCGACGGAGAAGGGCGGCACGGCCACCGTGGGCAGGATGAGCAGGTCGCGCGTCTCCATGAAGACCCGCACGCGATGCCACAGGGTGGTGCGGAGCGCGTCGGCCCGGCCGATCTCTTCCGGAGAGAGCTTGAGCCCCTGCTCGATGTTCCAGACGAGCCCTTTCTGCATCTGGTCTTTCCAGCGCGAGAGCTTGTCGGCGTGGCTGGCCACCATGCTGACCCCGCGCGTGCCGAGCACGATGTCATTGACCTCGCTGAAATCACAGCACGCGGACTCGACCTTGGCCCCGAGGGAGCGGAAGACGCGCGTGGCGCCCTCCGCCACCGCCGCCACCTCGGCGTCCACCGGGATGAGGCCGTTCAGGTCGGGCGTCCACGCGACTTTCCAGCCCTTGATGGACGGCGAGCGGACGGCGCGCGGGAAGGCGGCCGTGTCCACGTCGTAGGAGATGGGCGACCGGTCGTCGGCTCCGGCCACCACTGACAGCATCAGGGCGACGTCGGCCACTGTGCGCGCCATGGGGCCGGTCACGCCGATCGAGTCCCAGCCGATGAGCTTTGGATAATACGGTACGAGCCCGGGGCTCGTCCGGAAGCCGACCACGCCGCAGAAGGCCGCGGGCGTGCGCAGGGAGCCTCCGGTGTCCGAGCCCTGGGCGATGGGGCCCATGCCGGTGGCGAGGGCGACCGCGGCGCCACCGCTCGATCCTCCGCAGGTCAAGGCGGGATTCCACGGGATTACGCGTGGCGCCGAACACCGCGTTGAACGTGTTGCCACCCGCGCCGAACTCCGGCGTGTTGGTCTTGCCGAGGACGATGGCCCCCGCCGCCTTGAGACGCTCCACGATGAGGGAGTCCTCGGTGGGCACGTGGTCCTCGAAGACCCTGGATCCCCACGTGGTGCGGAGGCCCTTGGTCTGCGTCAGGTCCTTGATGGTCACGGGCACGCCGTGGAGCGCCCCGACCTTCTTGCCCTTTCTCTTGAGGGCCGCGGTGGCGACCTTGGCTTCGCGGAGCGCCGACTCACGGGCCAGCGTCACGATGGCATTGAGCTTCGGATTGACGGCGTCCACGCGGGCGAGCACGGCCTGCATCACCTCGAGGGAGAGGTCTTGCCCGTGCGATAGAGCCGCTGGAGCTCGGTGGCGGGGGTGAAGCAGAGATCGCGGTCAGACACGATGACCTCCGATGGGCCCGGATGAGAGTGGGAGACCGCCGAAGCTTAGCAACTTCCGCCGGAGCGCGGCGGGGAAAGCGCTACTCGACGGGACCGATGCCGCGGCGCCGGAAGATCCGCCGGAGGCGGGCGGCGTGGCGTCCCCGTGAAGATTTCGATCCGCGTCGAGAATGGCCCGGGCTCCCCGCGCGAAGGAGGTGAAGCCGTCGAGCTGGAAATGGCTGTCGATGATGATGCGGTCGGCCACCCGTCGGGTGAGGGCGTTCCAGATGTCCCACAGGGTGGCCGACCAGATCTGCCCGTTGTCGTGCTCGTCGGCGTTCGCCCTGTGGTCGAAGCTTTCGTAGGTGAGGGCGCAGTCGAGCCGCCGGACGCCGGGCGGGATGCCGTCGCCGCGCGCGCCATCCCAGCTCATCACCGTGTTGCGGTAGGCGTCGGGCTTCTTCGTCGCGAAGAAGCTGGCCGCGAGATAGTCGCCGAACCCTTCCCCCATGGCCGCCGCTTCCTGGGTCTGCCCGAAGTCGGGGCAGATGGCGTCCTGGAGGGCGTGGCCGAACTCGTGGAGCACGGTCTCGCCGTCCTCGGCGTCGTCGATGTCGCCCGTGCCGAAGGTCAACGTGCGCTCTCCCGGGCTGTACCACGAGTTGTCGTCACGCGTGCCGCGGGCGTTCACGCGAATCGGCTCGGTGAAGATGCGGCGGCCTCCCGGTAGCCGAGCTTCTCAGGTAGGTGATGGCCTCGTTCACGTGATAGTAGGACGAGACTTCCTCGAAGCCCGCCTGGCTGCTCGGCATCACGAAGTCGAGGCGCGGGCTCGAGACACGCTGCTTCGTGAGCCGGGTGCTCACGCGGCGTCCATCGAGCCGGCGCTTGCCGCGCGAGGCCGGTGAGGGTCACCGCGACATACGCGTTTTCGAGGGGCGCTGCACCCGGCCATTCGGGCCGAGGGTTGAAATCCGTAGGCGCGCGCCATGGGATTGGGCAGGAAGACGGTTGCTCTTCCCCGTCGCCTCGGCCAGGTTGTCGACCCGGGAGATGATCCGGCCCGTGATGGCGTGCACGTACACGATGACTTCGGCGCGAGGCTGGCTCCGATGGACGCGCACCCGCCAGGCCGGATGGAGGAGCCGCCGCGAGGGTACCACAGGAGCTCCGGCCGCCCCACCACGCGCACGCTGCCCCGGGCGTGGCCGACCGCGGCGAGGGCGAGGCGCACCGCGCGGCGCTGGAGGAGCGTGGGCTCGTGGGTCTGGCGCAGGATGTCTTCGGGCACCGCGCGGCTCTTCACGAGGTAGACGCGCCGATCGCGGCCGATGTGCACGGTGACGTAGGCGCGGTGAATGCGGCGGCGGCGCCAGATCTGCTGGTAGATGACGTGATCCGCGCCGAGGCCGTGGATCACGCGGCGCAGGTCGAGGCGATCGAGGGCGGAGGTGATGCCGAGGTGCTCGCGGTTGGCCTCGAGGATGCCAGGCGATGCTCCGCGGCGTTCCGCGGCCCCGCTCGCTCCGGAAGCCCCAGAGCTCCTTGGGCGTCGCGTAGCTCTTCCCCGGTATGGCCTTGAACGCGCTCGCCGCCAGAGGCTTCATCGCGCGGGGACCGGGTCAGGGGCGACCGGTCTAGAGGACTTTGCGAGGGTCCAGCGCGTCACGGAGACCGTCGCCGAGGTAGTTGATGCTGAGCACGGTGAGGAAGATGGCCGTGCCCGGGAAGATGGCCCAGTGCGGGGCGAAGTCGAGATTGTCCTTGGCGTCGAAGAGGATGCGTCCCCACGTCGGGATATCGGGAGGGAATCCCAGGCCGAGGAAGGACAGGGTCGACTCGGCGAGGATGGCCGCGGCCACGTCGAGCGAGCCGGCCACGATGACGGGGCCGAGGGCGTTCGGCAGGATGTGTCGGATGACCTGGCGGAGCGGTCGGGCGCCCAGACTCCGCGCCGCCTCCACGAACTCCTTCTCGCGCAGGGAGAGGAACTGCGCGCGCACGAGCCGCGCCACGGGCATCCAGCGCAGCCCCCGATGAAGACGACGATCATGACGAAGACGCCCGTTTCGGGGCCCAGCGCTTTCGTCAGCGCGTTGCGGAAGAGATACACGATGAGGAGCAGGAGCGGGAGCTGGGGCAGGGCGAGGAAGAGATCGGTGACCCGCATGAGCGCGTTGTCCACCGCGCCGCCGGCCTGGCCGGAGATGGCGCCGATGGTGGTGCCCACCGTGATGGCCATGAGCATGGCGGCGACGCCGACCGCGAGCGAGATGCGGCCGCCGTAGAGCATGCGCGCGAGCAGGTCCTGCCCAGGTCGTCGGTGCCCATGCGGATGCGCCCACGACGGCCCCTTCAGCTTTGCCTTGAAGTCGATCTCGTTGATGGGCACGCGGTAGATCAAGGGGCCGGCGAGGACGGCGAACACCATGATGGCGAGCGCGGCCGCGCCGAGGTGGCGAGGCGGTGCCGGCGGAAGCGGCGCCACGCGTCGGCCGCAGAGCGACTCGGGCGGGCGCCGCCCCATCACCATCGACCGTCGAGCACCGTCTCCGACACCGTCCCGTTCGCCACGGCCGGTTACCGGAAGGAGATCCGCGGATCGAGCCAGCCGTAGACCAGGTCCGCGATGAGGTTGAACAGCACGACGAGCGCCGAGAACACGAAGGTGATGGACATGATCACCGGGGTGTCGTTGGAGAGGATGGAGCTGATGAGCAGCGAGCCGATGCCCGGCACCCGGAAGATCTGCTCGGTGATGACGGCGCCCGTGAAGATGCCGGGGATCTGGAGGGCGACCAGGGTGACCACCGGGATGAGAGCGTTCCGGACCACGTGCTTGAGGATCGTGACCTTCTCGGACAGTCCCTTCGACCGGGCGGTGTTGACGTAGTCGAGGCGGACGACCTCGAGCACGGCCGAGCGCACGAAGCGAGTCATGGCCGCGCCCTGGAAGAGCCCGAGCACGGCGATGGGCATGATGGCCTGCCGCGCCATCTCCCACGCCCAGCGCCAGCCCGTGGCGCTGATGTCCGCGCGGTAGATGAAGGGCAGCCAGTCGAGATAGATGCTGAAGAAGAGGATGAAGAGGAGACCGGTGAAGAAGGTGGGCAGCGAGAAGCCGATGAAGGCGAAGGTGGTGGTGATCTGGTCGAAGAGGAGTACGGGCGTATGGCCGAGTAGATGCCGATGGGAAGAGCGACGAGGAGCCCCAGGAGCTGCGCCGTGCCGAGCACGAAGAGGGTGGTGGGCAGGCGCTGCATGATGAGGGCGGAGACGTTGATGCGGCTCACGAAGGAGAAGCCCCAGTCGCCCTTGAGCATGGCGGCGACCCAGCGGATGTAGCGGACGGCGATCGGGTCGTCCAGCCCGAACTGCGCGCGAAGGTTGGCGCGGACCTCGGGGGGACGTTTGGATTGGTCGCGAGCTCTTCGAAGGGATCGCCGGGCGCCAGCGCGAGCACGGTGAAGAGGACGAGACTGATGCCCAGCAGGGTGGGGATGGAGATCAGGAGGCGTCGGAGGAGGTACTTGGACATTGCTCAGCGCGGCGTGGGGACCAGGCCGGCGGGCCCGGTCCCCCGCAGCCTGCCTAGGCCTCGCGATACCAGTTGTGCAGGTTCCAGAAGTCGGAGTCCCAGCCGCTCTGCTCCAGCCGCAGCTTGCTCGCGATGGCGCGACACGCGCGGCCGCCAGACCACCGGGATCACGACCACGTTCTGGATGGCGAGATCGTTCATCTTGATGTACATGGCCGCCCGCTTGACGGGGTCCAGCTCGCCTTCCGCGGCCTTGTACAGCTTGTCGTACTCCTCGTTCCGCCAGCGGGTGATGTTGCGGCCCTGCCACTTGTTGTCCTTGGACGCCACCTCCCACGACGTGAACTGCGATCATGAACAGCTCGGGATCCGGCTGGGTCATGGTGGTGGTGTACATCTGGATGTCGGTGGAGAAGTGCGGGTAGGTGTCGAGGTTGGCGGCGTCGGACGAGAAGTAGACCGGAGGCCGTCACGGACTTGATCTCCATGTCGATCCCGGCCTTGCCCGCGGCCTGCTTCACCACCGCTTGGGTCTTCTGGCGCGAGGCGTTGATCGACGTCTGGTACACCATCTTGAGCTTGACCCCGCCCTTCTCGCGGATACCGTCGCTGCCGCGTCTTCCAGCCCGCCGCGTCCAGGATCTGGTTCGCCTTGTCGACGTTGAACTCCCACTTGGTGCTCTTGGACTGGAAGCGGGCGGGCGCGTTCAGGAAGTTAGCGGTAGAGATGCCGGTGCGGCCGTAGATCTGACTCCTGAATCGCGGCACGGTCCACCACCAGGTTCAGCGCCTGACGGACGGCGGGGTCCGAGAGGAAGGGGTGCTTGGTCTTGATGCTCGACCGCTCGCCGTCCACTTCCTTCCACGGGTCGGTGAAGTTGCACTGGATGTGCTCGATGTCGCCGCCCGCCACGATGTCGACCTTGCCCTTGCCGCCCTGCTCCATGCGCTTGAGGATCTCGTCCTCGACCTGCAGGTTCCAGGCGTAATCGAACTCGCCGGTCTGGATCACCGCCCGCGCCGCCGAGACCGCGTCGCCGCCGCCCTTCATCTCGATGGTGTCGAAGAAGGGCCGGTTGGGCATGTGATAGTTCGGGTTCAGCTCGCCCTTGACCATGTCTCCCGGCTTGAAGTCCACGAAGCGGTAGGGACCAGTGCCAACCGGCTTGAGGTTGGCCGGCGCCTCACGCGACTTGCCGCCCTTGAACGGCTCGAACACGTGCTTGGGAATGATCATGCCGCGCACGCCCACGAAGGCGTCGGCCCAGAACGGCGTGGGCTTGGCGAGGGTGACGCGGACGCTGAGGGCTGTCGATCTTCTCGACCTTGATGTCCTTGTAGGTGGCGATGCAGTAGGCGGCGGTGGCCGGATCGGCCGCGTACTCCCAGTTGAAGACGACGTCGTCGGCGGTGAAGGGCTTGCCGTCGTGCCACTGCACGTCCTTCTTGAGCTTCCACACGATGGTCTTGCCGTCCTTGGAGAGCCCGCCGTTCTGGACGGTCGGGACTCTCGGCGGCGAGGACGGGAGACAGGTTGCCGTCCGGATCCCAGGAGGCCAGGGGCTCGTAGAAGATGCGCGACCCGTCCTGGTCCTTGGTGCCCACGGCGAAGTACGGGTTGAGCAGGGTCGCCCCCTGCCACCAGAGCGTCTTGAGCGCTCCGCCTCCGCCGCGCTTGGTCGGCTTGTAGACCAGCTTGGACTGCGCCTGGGCGACCCCGGCCGACGCGAGCATCTGGGCCGCCATGGGCGCGGTCAGACCCAGACCGACCATCATCTGCACGAAGCCGCGACGGCTCAGGCGCCCGGTCTTGACGTGGGTGATCAGCTCCTTCAGTCCGTGCTCATCCATGGAAATCCTCCGTGGTGTCCGCGGGCAGGGGCGCCGCGGTGTCGTATCCGGCTATGGTAGGTCGGCAGTGACCGAACGGCTGCGCTTTTATAATCTCGCGCCTCCCGAGTGTCAAGACGGCCTAGGTCTGGCGATACCAGTGGGAGAGCCGCCAGAGGGTCACGTCCCAGCCCGACAGCTCCAGGCCCTGGAGCTTGGTCGCCGGCGGCGGAGACGCCGTTGCGCCAGATGATGGGAATGACCAGCGACGTTCTGGATGGCGAGGTCGTTCATCTTGATGAAGAGGGCCGCCCGCTTGACCGGGTCCATCTCGCCCTCCGCGGACCGGAAGATCCGGTCGTACTCCTCGTTGCGCCAGCGGGTGATGTTCCGCCCCTGCCACTTGTTCTCCTTGGAGGCGGCCTCCCACGAGGTGAACTGGTTCATGAAGTACTGCGGGTCGGGCGCCCCCATCGTGGTGTTGTACATCTGGAGGTCCGCGTAGAAGTGCGGGTAGGTGTCCGGATTGGCGGGATCGGACGCGAAGAAGACCGAGGCCACCACCGACTTGAGCTCCATCTCGATGCCCGCCTTGGCCGCCGCCTGCTTGCACGATCTGCTGGGTCTTCTGGCGCGGGGCATTGATCGAGGTCTGGAACACCATCTTGAGCTTGACGCCGCCCTTCTCCCGGATGCCGTCGGCGCCGCGCTTCCAGCCCCCGCGTCCAGCACCTGGTTCGCCTTGTCCACGTTGAACTCCCAGCGCGTGTTGCGGGAATAGAAGCGGGAGGGCGAGTTGAGGAAGTTGGCGGAGGTCCGGCCCCCGCGGCCGTAGATCTGCTCCTGGACGGCGCCCCGGTCCACGAGGAGGTTCAAGCGCCTGACGGACGGCGGGATCGGTGAGGAACGGATGGGTGGTCTTGAGGCTCGACCGCTCGCCGTCGACTTCCTTCCCGGGGTCCGTCTGGTTGAGCTGGATGTGCTCGGGATTGCCGGTGGCCCAGATCTCGACACGTCCCTTGCCGCCCTGCTCGAGGCGGCGGAGGATGTCGTCCTCCACCTGCAGGTTCCAGGCGTAGTCGTACTCGCCGGTCTGGAGCACGGCCCGCGCGGCCGAGGTCGCGTCGCCGCCGCCCTTCATCTCGAGGGTGTCGAAGAACGGGCGGTTCGGCACGTGATAGGCCTGGTTGATCTCGGCCCGCACGACGTCGCCGGGCTTGAACTCCACGAACTTGTACGGCCCGGTGCCCACCGGCTTGACGTTGGCGGGCGCCTCGCGGACTTCGCGCCCCGGTAGGCCTCGAAGAGATGCTTGGGAATGATCATGCCGCGGTAGCCGCAGAAGGCGTCGAACCAGAAGGGCTGAGGCTTGCCGAAGACGAGCTTGACCGCGTGGGAGTCGACCTTCTCCGCGCGCTCCACGCCGGTATACGAGCCGCTCGTCACCGCGGCGGTGGCGGGGTCGGTCGCGTACTCCCAGTTGAAGATCACGTCGTCGGCGGTGAAGGGCTTGCCGTCGTGCCAGGTGACGCCGCGCTTGAGCCGCCAGATCACCCACGTTCCGTCCTTGGCCAGCGTCCCGCGCGGCACGCTCGGTATCTCCGCGGCGAGGATGGGCACGAGGTTCCCGTCGGGATCGTAGGAGCAGAGCGGCTCGTAGAAGATGCGCGAGGCGTCCTGGTCCTTGGTGCCCGTGGCGAAGTGGGGATTGAGAAGGGTGGGCGCCTGCCACCAGAGAATCCGGAGGGGCCGCCGCCGCCCCGCTTGGTCGGCGTGAACACCGGGTTCTTCGCCTGGGCCTGGGCGACGCCGGCGGAGGCGAGCATCTGCGCGGCCAGGGCGCGGTGAGCCCGAGGCCGACCATCATCTGCACGAAGGCCCGGCGGCCCAGGCGCCCGCCGCGCACGTCCTCGATCAAGTCGCGAAGCTTTCGCTCGTCCATGTGCTGTCTCCCGCGCCCTAGAGCGCTCTGATGACGGCTTCGCCCGCCGCGCGTGTGGTGGCATTTCCACCGATATCGCGGGTACGGGCTCCAGGTTCCTGACGGGCCTTGGCCACCGCGGCTTCGATGCGGTCCCCGGCCGCGTCGAGCACGCGCACCGCCTCCGCCACCACGTCGGGGCCGATGCCGTCCCCGCCGATCTCCGCGATCCTGTAATGCGTCACCCTAGTCGGCACGGGCGCTCAGCATCCTGACCGCCACGTCGATGGCCTCGAGCATGCTCTCGGGGTTGGCGATGCCCTTCCACGAGCGGTCGAAAGCCGTGCCGTGGTCCACGGACACGCGCAGGAACGGGAGGCCCACCGTCACGTTGACGCCGGAGAGCCCCGTCCACTGGCCGCGCGCCTCGTCGTAGGTGAAGCCGAGAGTCTTGACGGGCACGTGGCCCTGGTCGTGATACATCGCGACGACGATGTCGAACTCGCCGCCGCGCGCGCGTGAGAAGAGCGTGTCGGCGGGGAGCGGGCCATAGACGTCGAGCCCTTGGCGACGCGCCGCCTCGATGGCGGGGATGATCTGCGTCTTCTCCTCGTCACCGAAGAGCCCGTCTTCTCCGGCATGCGGGTTCAAGCCGCACACGGCGATGCGGGGCCGGGCCACGCCCAGGCCGTTCATGGTCTGCTGGGCGAAGCTGGATCACGCGCAGCACGCGGTCCTCGGTGCAGAGATCGGGGACGCGCCGGAGGGCCACGTGGGTCGTCACGTGAATCACCTTGAGCTCTCGGCCCATGAGGAGCATGGCGAAGTCCTTCGTGTCGGAGAGCTTGGCCAGGATCTCCGTATGCCCCGAGTGCTGCACGCCGGCGGCGGCGAGGGCTTCCTTGTTGACGGGGGCGGTGACCATGCCGTCGATCTCGCCGCCTTGACAGAGCCTCACCGCCTTTTCGATATAGGCGTAGGCGGCGCGGCCCGCTCCCGCGCTGACCTGGGCGCGCGGCAGGGTAGCGGCATCCACGTTCCCAGATCGAGGCATTCGAGCGTGCCGGGCGCGAAGAGACACTCGGCAGGCTTGGCCACCGCGTGGAGCGTGAGAGGTGAGCGAAGCAGGGCGAGAGTGGCCTCCATCACCGACCGGTCGCCGATGACCATGGGTCGGCACGATCCCACAACTTCGGGGGCGGTGAGTGCCTTGGCCGTGATCTCGGGCCCGACCCCGGCGGGGTCTCCCATGGTGATACCGAGGAGGGGAAGACGCTTGGCCATCACATGAATCCTTTCAAGGCGGCGAAGAGTCCGGGCGAGGCGAAGCCGCCCGCCTTGGTCAGCAGGGGCAGAGGAGGCCTGCCCGCGGCAATGAGGCGCCCCAGAGCGAGTCCAGTGGCGGGAGCGCCGTCGATTTCGAGGTGGCGGGCGCCGAGCGCCCTCATCACGGCCAGAGCAGTCTCGCCGCCGGAGAGGACGACGAGCGACGGCGTTGATTCGGAGAGGACGGCCCGCGCGGCGCGCGGCGAGGCGTCGGGCCACCTGTTCGCGGGCTCCGTCGAGGGCGTCTCCACTGCTGAGGAAGGCGGGGCGGCCCGCGCGGATCGCGCCGATGACCCGATCCAAGATGGGCTCGCGCGGTCCGTCGACGCGCAGGCCGACCACGCCCGAGTCTTCGAGGCCGCGTATCTGGGCGCGCGTGGTCGGGTGCTGGCTGCCCGCCACGATGAGCCAGGCTCCGGGAACGGGCATGGGCGGGACGGGCGTGGCATGGCCCCAAGCTCTTGCGGCAGCAGAGGCGAGCCCGGCCGAGCCCACGAGAATGATCCCGAGGTGGCCGAGCGGCGGCGCGCGCCAGCGTATCCAGGTCCTCGTTGGTCTCGGCGTCGGCGGCCACGAGTCCGTGACGTTCGCGAAGCGCCCGCCCGAGGTCCTCCTGAGCGCCGCGAACCTCCTTGAGGGGAGCAGCGATACGGGAAGGCTCGAGTGCCGCGCGAGGATGTCCACGACATCGGACGTGCCGCCTGGATAGTGCGGATCGAGGCCGATGGCCGACTCATGAGGCGGGGACGCCGTGCACGGACGAGGAGACCGTGCACGACCGTGCGGCCCTGCGCAGGAAAGGCGGGGCAGACGAGCGCGGCCCGGGCCCCCACACCCTCGACGAGCGCATCGAGCTCGGCGGCGATGGGGCCGCGGAACGTCGAGTCGATCTTCTTGAAGACGGCGTGATCGACGAGGCTGAGGCGTGCTCCGGTGGCCGCGGTCAGGCGTCGCATCGCCGCCGCTGCCTCGGGGGCGGGGAGCGCGCGAGTCTCGATGTCGAGAGCTGCGGCGTCCACCTCCGGGCCGGGGAGCGCCGGCGCCACGAAGACGCCGACCGGCCCTTGTCCGGCAAAGAGGGCACCGGTGTCGCAGGCACCGGTCAGGTCATCGGCGATGATCGTGACGGCCATGGATGTCCCTGTAAGCTATCACAAAGAGCCGGAGGCATGAGGGCCGCCCCCGCCCATGTATACTCGATGCGCAATGTCTCGAGCCTGGCGCATCGCTCTGGCTTTCTCGTCTGTGCCGTGCTCCCGGCCACGGCCGCGGTCGATCCGGCGAACGAGCTCGACCTCATCAAGCCCAACCGCCAGCAGCAGGCCAAGGACTTCAAGGTCGCCTCGCTCGACGGCAGCGGGCTGAGACTCGCCGATCTCAAGGGCAAGGTGGTTTTCCTGAACCTCTGGGCTACCTGGTGCCCGCCCTGCAAGGAAGAGATGCCCGCCATGGAGCGCCTGTGGCAGCGCTACAAGGATCAGGGGCTGGTGGTGATTGCGCTCAGCATGGATTCGGGGGAGCCAAGGCGGTCAAGCCGTACATCGAGCAGTCCAAGTACACCTATCCGGTCGGGCTCGACCCGAAGATGGAGGTGGCGCAGCTCTACGGCGCGCGCTCCGTCCCCTCGACGTTCATCATCGACCGGAGCGGTACGCTCCGGGCCATTGCCGCTGGGCCCGCGCGACTGGGACGGCAAGGCGGCCTTCGCCTACATCGAGGCCCTCTTAAAGGATGGCAAGCCCCGTGGCTGAGTCGCTGGGCATCCTCGTCGCCTTCTCCGCCGGGCTCTTCTCGTTTCTCTCGCCCTGCGTGCTCCCGCTCTTCCCCTCGTATCTCTCGTTCGTGACCGGAATGTCCGTGGACCGGCTCACCTCGGAGGTCTCGGTATCCGAGCGTTCCCGGATCCTCCTGCACTCGCTGGCTTTCATCGCGGGCTTCACCGCGGTCTTCGTGAGCCTGGGCGCGTCCTTCAGCGCGGCGGGCCAGTTCTTCCTCGAATACCGTGACTGGATTCGCATCGCCGGCGGCATCCTGATCATCTTCTTCGGGCTCTACATCGCGGGCTTCCTGCAGTGGGGCGTGCTCAGCCGCACCCGTCAGCTCCAGATCCGCAACAAGCCCGCCGGGTTCATCGGCTCCTTCGCGGTGGGACTGACCTTCGCGATCGGCTGGACGCCGTGCGTGGGTCCGATCCTCGGGGCCATCCTCACCCTGGCGAGCAGCGAGAGCACGGTGAGGCACGGCGTGGGGCTGCTCTTCGCATATTCCGCGGGGCTCGGCTTGCCCTTTCTCGTGTTTTCCTCGGCTTGGGCTTCTTCCTCCGCTTCTTCAAGCGCTACCGTCCGTTCATTCCCGTGGTGGAGCGCGCGGCCGGCGTTCTCCTCATCGTGGTGGGCGTGCTCGTGGCGACCAACTACTACATTCTCCTCAACTCGTGGACGTTGAGTCTCACCCCGGAGTGGCTGCTGCGGCGACTTTAGGTTCTACGGCCCGCGCCGGGTTATTCTCGCGCCATGAGCCCGGCGGAGGGCAGCGGCGGCGAGGCAGAGCAGCGGAGCCGCCGGCTCAGATTCCGGATCGCCTTTTTCCTCACCTCCCTGGTCGCCCTCTGCGTGGTGGTGACCCTGCCCTTCTCCGTGAAGAGCGTGGTCGATGACATCCTCGGACCGGTGACGGGACGGGTGATGAGGATCACGAGGGACAGGCCGGACGCATCACATCGGAGCCACACCAAGCTCCACATGGCCTTCGTGGCCATCGACGAGACTCAGCTCCTCGCCTCCATCCGTGTCTCCGGACACCATGTGTGCGCGGCCTGCGACTGGAGCGATCGAGTCCTTTCGTCTCGGTGACCCAGGACGACCTCGACGCCGACGGTATGCCGCCATCGGTCAGTGTCACCCTGCCCCAGAACAACTCGGAAATTTCCGAGGTGATCCAGCTTCCGGTTCGGGGCCATCCCATCCACTATCCCTTCGACAGCTACCGCCTCGTGGTGGGGTAGTCCTCCAGCGCCTCCGCCCGAACAGCCCGCCGGAGATCCTCTCCGTCGCCGACGCCAAAGGCCACCTCTTCCTGTCCGTGCAGGAGCTGCTGCCCCGTCAGACCATGACCGGCCCCTTCATGCTCGACCGCGCGAGTATCCGGGCCGCCGATGACCCCTTCGAGTACGTCGAGGCCTTCGAGATGATGTTCGAACGGCCTCCCTACCTTCGGGTGCTCGCCGTGCTCCTCGTCCTGCTCATTGCCTCGGCCGCCGCCTATTCCGTCTTCCTGCGGCCCCTCCACGACCTCGTCCTGAACTCGGGAGCGCTCGTGCTCGGCGTGTGGGGTATTCGCTCCATCCTCACCCCCGCGAATCTCTACTATCTGACCGCCATCGACCTGGCCCTCTCCATCGTCATCATCTTCACCCTGGGAGCCATCACGGTGAGGGCGCTCATGTACGTCCACGACCAGGCCGGCATGGATTTCCTCCGGCGTCGGCGCCTGTAGCGCTTCGCCGCCCATGATCATCGATGTGCGGGTGCCCGCGACCTCCGCCAACCTCGGCCCGGGCTTCGACGTGCTCGGCCTCGCCCTCGGGCTCTACAACGACATTGCCTATGAGGAGGCCGAGGGTGTGGTCGTGGCCATCGAAGGTGAGGGCGCCGGGAGGCTCGACACCGGGGCCGACAACGTGGTGGCCCGCGCCGCGCGCATGGTCTACGAGGCTGCGGGGCGGCGGTTCCCGGGCGCGACCATCCGCTGCGTGAACCGCATCCCGCCCGCGCGAGGCCTGGGCTCGAGCGCGGCGGCGTGGGTGGGAGGCCTGATCGCGGCCAATGCGGCGCTCGGCTCTCCACTCGACCGCGACGCGGTGCTGGCCCTGGCCTGTCGGGCCGAAGGCCATCCGGACAACGTCGCCGCCGCACTCCTCGGAGGCCTGACGGTCTCCTGCGCGGCGGGCGACCGGGTCACCGCCGTATCGCTGCCGGTATCCGCGGAGATTGGATGGGTGGTCCTGGTGCCGGAGACGGAAAGCTCGACGCGGGAAGCGCGGGCCGTGCTCTCCGCGGACGTCTCCCGGTCAGACGCCGTGTTCAATCTCCAGCGTCTGGGGCTTCTGCTCGCTTCTGTCGGCTCGGGGCGCATCGATCTCCTGCGCCTCGCGATGGAGGACCGGCTGCACCAGCCCCAGCGTCAGTCACTTTTTCCCTGGATGGAGTCGGTACGACGCGCCGCCCTCGACACGGGGGCGCTCGGCTGCGTGCTCTCTGGAGCCGGTCCGTCGCTCCTCGCGGCGGTACGAGGGCTCCGGTGAGGCGGCGGCCCGCGCGATGGAGAGGGCGTTGGGGGCGGCCGGCGTGCCCGGTCGCGCCTCGGCGCTCCTCGTTGACACGGTCGGCGCGACCTGGAACCGGCGCGGCTGACCGCACGTTGAGCGAGTGAGGGGTTCAAGACTTGACTCCCTCCGAGGGTGGAGGATACGATGCGGGCAAGGCTGGCCTTTGATCAAGAGTGACCGGTGGATCAGGCAGATGGCCCTCGAGCAAGGCATGATCAAGCCTTTCGAGGAACGGCAGGTTCGCGCCGGCGGCATCTCCTACGGGCTGTCCTCGCTACGGCTACGATCTGAGAATCGCCGACGAGTTCAAGATCTTCACGAACATCAACAACACCATCGTGGATCCGAAGGCGTTCGATCCGCGCTCGTTCGTGGACTATCAGGGCCCGGTGTGCATCGTGCCGCCGAACTCGTTCGCCCTCGGCCGCTCGCTCGAGTACTTCAAGATCCCGCGCAACGTGCTGACCATCTGCGTCGGCAAGTCCACTTACGCCCGCTGCGGCATCATCACCAACGTCACGCCCTTCGAGCCCGAGTGGGAGGGCTACGTGACGCTGGAGATCAGCAACACCACGCCGCTGCCCGCCAAGATCTACGCCAACGAGGGGATCGCCCAGGTCCTCTTCTTCCAGTCAGACGAGGCCTGCCAGACGTCCTATGCGGACAGGCAGGGGAAGTACCAGGGCCAGCAGGGGATCGTCCTCCCGACGGTCTAGGCCCCGGCGCGGGCCCCGATCCAGGGGCCAGGAGGTGAATGGCTCATGGCGGAACAGAAGAAGAAGGAAACGAGGCCCACCAAGCCCAACGAGGGTGACGAGGAGGCGGTGCCAATCCCGAGGTCGCCAAGAAGGGGAAGAAGATCAAGGAGGATCTGGACAACCTCCTGGATGAAATCGACGATATCCTCGAGGAGAACGCCGAGGAGTTCGTGAAGAGCTACGTCCAGCGAGGCGGCCAGTAGCCGTCGGATCGCCCAAGGAGCCGAGATGCCGATCTACGAGTACCGTTGCAATCAGTGCGAGCGGGAGTTCGAGAAGTATGTCCAGGGTGCCCAGACCGCGGTGGTGTGTCCCGCGTGTACGAGCGAGCGCGCGTGACGCGTCGCCTGTCCGTGGTCGGCATCCGGAGCACGGGCGGCTCGGTGGCCGCCGCTCCGAGCCTGTCGGGTGGCGGCGGGTGCTGCGGCGGAGGTGGCTGCGGCTGCCATTGATTCTCCGCGTGCGGTCTGACGTGCCGAGGGCCCTTCGGGGCCCTTTGTTGTCCGATCGTCCCTTGTTGGCCCATCGGTAGACACCGCGCGGGCACGCGCCTATACTTCGCACCATGGATCTGAGACAGCTCGAGATTTTCGTGAAGGTCGCCGAGCTCAAGTCCTTCTCCAAGGCGGCGCAGGCGCTCCGGCTGACCCAGCCCACCATCTCCGAGCACATTCGCACGCTCGAGCAGGAGCTGGGCGTCCGGCTCCTCGATCGTCTCGGTCGCGGAGCGGAGGCGACGCGGGCCGGGCAGCTGCTCCTGTCGCACGCCACCCGCATGCTCCAGCTCCAGCGCGAGACCCTCCAGGCCATGGACAGTTTCCAGGGGCGACTCGCCGGTGACCTCCACGTGGCGGCCAGTACCATTCCCGGCGAGTACGTGCTGCCCGCCCTCATCGGGCGCTTCAAGGAGAAGTTTCCCGACATCGTCATCAGCCTGCTCATCGGCGACAGCCGGGCCGTGGTTGATTGGGTGATCGACGGCCGGGCGGAGGTTGCGGTGGTCGGGGCGAGGCTGGCCCATCGAGGCATCGAGTACCGCGAGCTGATGCCCGACGAGCTGGTGGTGGTAGTGCCGGTGGCCCACCCCTGGCACGGGAAGAAAGAGATCGCGCTGGCCGATCTTCGCGGCCGAGCCGATGCTGCTGCGCGAGCAGGGCTCGGGCACCCGCGCCGCCTTCGAGTCGGCCCTCGCCCAGGCCGGGCAGGACCTCTCGACGTTCCGGATCGTGGGCGAGATGGGCTCGACCCAGGCCATCAAGCAGGCGGTCAAGGCCGGGGTGGGCGTCTCCGTGATCTCCCGACGCGCCGTGGACGAAGACTGCCGGAGCGGTCTCGTGTGGTGTCTCAAGATCCGGGATCTCAAGGTTACCCGGGCCTTCCACATCGCCACTCACCGCGATCGCAGCCGCTCGCCGCTCGCGGAAGCCTTCCGCTCCTTCGTCGAGGCGGAGTCGTCCTGAGGCACCGAATCGCCGCGTAGTTCCCCCACGTCCAAACCTCATGGATGCAGATGCGCGGCTGACCGATCCCAAGACGGGAAAGCAGATCCGTCTCACCAGCTACGCGGCCTGCGCGGGCTGAGCTTCCAAGATGGGTCCTGGAGATCTCCAGGACGTGTTGAGCGGTCTCACGCGGCACGAGCACACGGATCTGCTCGTAGGGCTCGGGCGAAGCGATGATGCCGCCGTCTACCGCGTCACCGACGAGCTGGCCATCGTCAGCACGGTCGATTTCTTTCCTCCGATCGTCGACGATCCCTATCTCTATGGCGCCATCGCCGCCGCCAACTCCATGTCCGACGTGTACGCCATGGGCGGCGAGGTGCTGTTCGCCCTCAACGTGGCCGGCTTCCCCGCGAGATGCCCAAGGACATCATCGCCGCCGTCTTCAAGGGCGGCGCGGACAAGGTGCTCGAGGCGGGGGCGTCATTGCCGGCGGCCACACCGTGGTGGACGCGGAGCTCCAAGTACGGCCTCGCGGTGACGGGCCGGATCCATCCGAAGCGCATCTTCATCAAGGGAGGTCTCCGTCCCGGCCACCGGCTCTTCCTCTCGAAGCCGCTGGGCACGGGTGTGATCGCCACCGCCGCCAAGAACGATGCGTGCGAGCCCACGGTGCTCGAGGGCGCGGTGCGCAGCATGCTGCGCCTCAACCGCGTGGCCGCGGAAGTGGCGAGAGAGACCGGAGTAGGCGGGGCCACCGACATCACGGGCTTTGGTCTGCTCGGTCACGCCACCGAGATGCTCCAGGCGTCGGGGGTAGGGATGGCGCTTCGCATGGACGACCTTCCCTGCTCGCCGGCGCGCTTGCTCTCGCCGAGAAAGGATCCTTCAGCGGAGGCATGACGCGAAACCGGAAGCATCTCGAGGACACCCTGGGAGGGCGGCTCTCGCTCGGCGCGTCGCTCAGCAAGGCTCAGGCCGGTTTGCTCTTCGAGTCGGAGACGTCGGGCGGCCTCCTCTTCGGGGTCGCCCCCGAGAACGCGCGCCTCGTCCGTGACGGCTTCGCCCAGCGGGGCGAGGCGTGCTGGGAAATCGGCGAGGTGACGACGGAGATCGGCCTCTCCGTTCGGTAGGTCTCGCGTGCTCGGGCGGGTGTTGCGGTTACTGCTGGACTGAACGCTTCAGGAAGGCCCGCAGCTTCTCTTTGAGCTCAGGAGGCAGCGTAGTCTCGCGGAGCCTCCGGGCGGCGTCCACCGTGCCCTTGTAGGTTCTGACGAAAGCGACGCAGGGGCCGCATCCTTCCAAATGCCACTCGAGAAGTTCAGCCTGGTGCCGAGGCAAGGAACCGTCCACGTAGTCGGCGAGCAGATCCATGCAGTCCGGGCAATCCATATCGCCCTGCGCGTCGGCCATCCGATCCTCCCTCGTCGATGAGGCTCTGTTAAAGGGAACGATACCATAGTTGTCTTATTCGAGCCGAGTCAAGCGCTTCCTGCCGCCCCAGACCGGGCCCGGCGGCCCCCGCGTCGATCCATCGATCCCCGTCGGAGCGGCGCGTATGTGCGTATGAAATGGGTGCGCCCGCGACCAGCGTCGTGATGAGTTGACGCGCACCATAACCACCCCTATGATGATCGAGTCTGTCGGCCGCAGTCCCATCAAGATGGGAAAGGAGTTGCGCATGGCGCAGTCTTCCACCCCGCCTCAGACTCAGGAACAGCGCGTCCAGGAGTTCGTCTCCGACTTCAACGCTCTCCGCAACGAAGTGCGCAAGGTCATCGTCGGGCACGACGAGGTGATCAATCACGTGCTCACCGGCCTCTTCGCCGGCGGGCACGTCTTGCTGGAGGGCGTGCCGGGTCTCGGCAAGACCCTCCTCATTAAAACGCTGGCGGAGAGTCTCGATCTCTCGTTCTCTCGCATCCAGTTCACGCCCGACCTCATGCCCGGCGACATCATGGGCACGAACATGATCGTGGAGGACGAGTCGGAACGGAAGCACTTCCAGTTCCATCGCGGCCCGATCTTCGCCCACATTCTTCTCGCCGACGAGGTGAATCGCGCCACCCCGAAGACGCAGTCGGCCCTGCTCGAAGGTATGCAGGAAGGGGCGGTGACGGTGTCCGGGCACGCCAATCCGTTGCCCCAGCCCTTCTTCGTTCTCGCCACCCAGAATCCCATCGAGATGGAGGGGACGTATCCACTCCCCGAGGCCCAGCTCGACCGCTTCCTCTTCAAGCTCCGGGTACAGTACCCCGCCCTGGAGGATCTGACCGAGATCATCAACCGCACGACGCAGGTGCGCGAGGTCAGCGTGCAGCGCGTGATGACGGGGCCGCGGGCGCTGTCCTTCCGCGAGCTGGTGCGGGAAGTTCCTATCGCCGCGCACGTGCGTGACCTGGCCGCCCACATCGTGCTCGCCACCCATCCCCAATGGGAGCGGTCTCCCGAGCAGACGCGGCGCTTCGTCCGGTACGGGGCGAGCCCGCGCGGAGCGCAGGCTCTCGTGCTCGGCGCCAAGGTGCGGGCGCTCAGCGAGGGGCGGTACAACGTCAGCGTGGAGGACCTGCGGGCGATGGCGATGCCGTCGCTGCGCCATCGCATCATCCTCAACTTCGAGGGTGAGGCCGAAGCCGTCGACGTGGACCGGCTCATCACGCAGATCATCGAGGCGGCTGAGAACATGAGCGCGACGGAGAAAGAGGTGTTTCTCCGCTAGCGTATCGAGGAGGGCGTCATGCCCGACCTGACCATATTGCAGCGCGCGGTTGCCGACGTGTCCCGGCAGATCCGGCTGCGCCGTGCCGAGTTCTACGGGCTCCGCGGCCTGTTCGGCGGCTCCCTGTGCGCGCTGCTTCCGCTCGTTCTTCGCGATTCCCTGGGTTGGCAGAGCTTCCTCTGGGCCGGGGTGTGCCTGGCCGTGGGCGCTCTCGCGGGAGCCGGGATCGGTTTCTTCATGCGGCTCCCGGCGGAGAAGCCGCGCGTCTCGCCGACCGGGGCTATGGGCTCCAGGATCGCATCTCCACCGCGCTCGAATGGGCGGACCGCCCCGACCGCACGCCTCTCGTGGACGGGCTGGTAGCCGATGCGGTGGCGCGCGCCCAGGCGCTCGAGGGGCGGCGGGTCATCCCCGGCGCGCCCCGCGCGAGGCGCGATTCGTCCCGGTGCCCCTGGCCCTCGGCCTCGCTCTCGCTCTCGCTCCGGCCATTCCCTTGCCGCAGGGATCCCTCCCGAGCCTGTCCGGAGCGCGCCAGGAGGACGAGGACAAGCAGCAGGAGCGTACCGGCAATCTCGAGAGCCAGGATCAGCCGCGTCCCGCCAAGCGCGAGGACATCCGCCGCGCCGAAGTGCAGGAACGGACGGTGGGACCGCGCGCGGGAATGGGCGGGGCGACCCAGCCCGGCGATCTCTCGGCCATCTTCAAGGACACGTCGATCGCCGGGCAGACGCCTGACTTCAACGCCTTCCTCAAGAAGGGCGACGAGCGGATCCGCATGCTCGAGCAGATCGACCGGCTGCCCGACCTTCAGCGCGACTTCACGCAGAGCCAGCAGCGCATGGTCTTCCAGAAGGCCAAGGCGCTGCGGGGCGGCCTCAAGGGAGAGCAGTTCTCGCCGGACAAGCTGCGGGAGCTCCTGAAAGAGATGGAGCGTCTCGGTCGCAAGGGTGATCCGGGATACTCAGGTGACCTCAGCGAGGGCATGGAAGCGCTCGAGCAGGGCCAGAGCGACCGGGCCATGGAAGCCATGGAGCGCGCGCTCAACAAGCTCCGCGCCATGGAAGAGAAGGGACGCGACGGCAAGGGCCTCCGCGGCGGGCGTGAGGACGAGCGGCGGGGCGGGCGCAAGGGCGAACGCGGGCAGGGTGGCTCGCCGGGCGACGAGGGCGACTGGCCGGAAGGCGAAGGATCACTGCCGGGCAAGGGCAAGAGCGGCAGCCCCAAGGGCGATCCCTCCCAGCGGCTGCGCACTAATCCCTTCGACGTGGGCGTGGAAGGGAAGCGCGCGCCGGGCGCAAAGACGGCATGGACACCAATCTCGTGGGTCGGGGCGGCAACGTTCCCTCGCGGCTTCAGTACATGGGCGTGCTCGGCCAGTACCGGAAGCAGATGGAAGAAGACGTGGCCCGGGAGCAGGTTCCCCGCGACTACCACGGGCAGGTGAAGGACTACTTCAAGGCCCTCGACGAGAGATAGCCCATGGCTACCACCACCCGGGCCCAGGATCTCTTGTCGTCGGAGTTTCTCACCGCAGCTCGAGCGCCTCGCGCTCGTCTCGCGGAAGGCCTTTCGCGGCCGCACGCGGGGTGAGCGCAAGAGCCCGCGCAAGGGCATGAGCGTCGAGTTCGCCGACTATCGCCCCTACGGGGCGGGCGACGATCTCCGCTACGTCGACTGGAACATCTACGGCCGCCTCGACCGGCTCTATCTCAAGCTCTTCGTGGACGAAGAGGATCTGTACCTCCATCTCCTCCTCGACGGCTCGGCTTCCATGAGCTTCGGCGAGCCGTCCAGCTCCGCTATGCGGCGCGTCTGGCCGCGGCCCTCGGCTTCGTCGGCCTCGCCAATCTCGAGCGCGTCGGGGTGGCCGTGGTGCGCGAACGGATGGCGGAGGGCTGGAGCCCGGCGCGCGGCCGGGGCATTTCCTCTCGCTTCTCGAGTTCGCGTCACGGCTCCGGCCCGGGCGGGCTCACCGGTCTCAGCGAAGGCCTGGCGAACTATGCCCTGCGCTCGCGGGAGGCGGGGGTGGCCGTGCTCATCTCCGATCTCCTGGATCCGGCGGGATACGAGCGCGGGCTCAAGGCGCTGCTCGAGCACCGCTTCGATCTTCACGTGATCCACGTGCTCGCCCCGGAGGAGATGAATCCGGTCATCGCGGGCGATCTCCGGCTCACCGATGTCGAGACGGGCGAGGTGCGTGACCTGACCATGGACGCCGAGGCGCTCAAGGGCTATCGTCAGCGCCTCGCCGACTTCCTCGGCCGCGCCGAGAGCTTCTGCCGCGCCAACGAGATCGTCTACCACCGGGTCGTCACCGATGCGTCCGGTGGAGGAGATGGTGCTGCGCCAGCTCAAAGGACTTCTCCTCGCATGAGCCTGCTCTCGCCTCTCGCCCTGCTCGTCGGTGCGCTGTCCATCCCGCTCGTGCTCCTGTATTTCCTCAAGGTGCGGCGGCGCGAGGCGACGGTGCCCAGTCTCCTTCTCTGGGACCCCGCCCTCCGCGATCGCGAGGCGTCGACCTTCTTCCAGCGTCTCCAGCGCGACCCGCTGCTCATCCTGCAGCTCCTCGCCCTGCTCGCCCTCGCCTTTGCCCTGGCTCGCCCCGCGGTGACCGTCATGGGCCACGGGGCGAAGCGCATCGTGGTCGTGCTCGACACCTCGGCGTCGATGAAGGCGACCGATGTCTCGCCCTCGCGCTTCGCGCGGGCCCAGCGCCAGGCTCTGGATGTGGTGAGCCGGCTCGGGGCGGGGGCCGAGGTCATGGTCATCGAGGCCGCCGTCCAGCCGCGGGTCCTCGCGCCCTTCAGCCACGAGCGCGATCAGACACTCGCCGCCATCCGCGGGGCGCACGCCACGGATCTGCCGAACCGGCTGGGCGAGGCGGTACGCACCGCCCGCGCCCTCGTCGGGCAGGACTCGCGGGCGGAGATCCATGTCTTCACCGATGGCGCTCACCCGGCCGCCCTGCGGGGTCAGGCCGATGACGTGCGCGTGCGCTGGGTCGGGGTGGGGCAGCGCGGGCGGAACGTGGCCATCACCAGCCTTGCGGTGCGCCGCAACTATATCGGCGCCTTCGACTCCCAGGCCTTCGTGTCGTTCGTCAATTTCTCCGACGTGCCGGAGAGCTTCTCCTTCTCCCTGACCTTGGACTCAGAGGTGGTGGCGGAGAAGTCGCTCACCCTCGAGCCGAAGGTGCGGCGCGCCATCGTGCTCGCCCTTCTCTCACGTGGGAGGCGGCGTGTTGCGCGCGCGGCTCAATGTCTCCGACGACCTCGCGGCCGACGACACCGCCTACGCCATCATTCCGCCCGTGCGGATGATCCAGGTCCTCCTCGTGAGCGCGGGGAATCTTTTCCTCGAGAAGGAGCTGTCGACCGATCCCCAGGTGAAGCTCGAGGTCCGGAAGCCCGAGGCCTACCAGGGAGGCATGGAGAACTTCGACGTCGTGGTGCTGGACAGCTTCAGTCCGGCGCGCATCGGCAGCGGGCGCTTCGTCCTCGTCAACACCGCGCCGCCCGACGTGCCGCTTGGAGGTCCTGGGGCGGCTCGAGTCGCCGGTGATCATGGACTGGGACCGCAATCACCCGATCATGCGCCAGGTCGACTTCGCCAAGGTCACCATCGAGGACGCCTTGCGCGTGCGCCCCCTCGCCGCAGGCAAGACGCTGGTGGAGGCGGTGGGCGGCCCGATCGTATACCTCCTCGAGGAGCCGAATCGCAAAGCCGTCTTCTTCGGCTTCGATCTCTTCCGCTCCGACCTCCCTCTGCGCGTGGCCTTCCCGCTCATGATGTCCAAGGCGCTGCGGTGGCTGCATCCGGCCGGGCTCGACCAGTCGAGCCTGTCGCTCCAGACCGGGCAGCCGATCCTGCTGCCCGTCGAGCACGGAGTGACCACGGCCACGGTGACCACGCCCTCCGGGCGGCGCGTGAGCGCGCCGGTGACCCGCGGTGTCACCAGCTTCACGGAGACCGACGAGGTCGGCGTCTACACGGTGGCGACGGCGCGGGGAGACCAAGGTCGCCGTCAACCTCTTCAACCCCGATGAGTCGGAGCTGCAGCCGAAGGCCCTGCCCACCTTTGTCGAAGGCGCGCGGCCCGACTCGGCGCCCGGTTCCCGTGCAGCGCGAGCTCTGGCAGTACCTCGCGTCCTCGCCGCCTTCCTCCTGCTCGCTCGAGGGCTTTCTCTACTGGCGTCGCCAGACCGCGGGGCGGCTCGGCGTGCCCCACAATCCGCGGCGATCGCTGGGCCCTCGGCCTTCGCTGCGTCCTCGTCGTCCTCGTTCTGCTCGCGCTGGTCAGGCCCACGCTGCCGCGCTGGGTCGACCGCCTGAACGTCATCTACCTCCTCGACGTCTCGGACAGCATCAGCCTGGCCGCCCGGGAGAGCGCCTTCCGCTTCGCCGCGCAGTCGGGCGGCGGGGCGAGACCGGGAGACCAGTCGGGCGTCATCGTCTTCGGCGAGGAAGCGGTGGTGGATCAGCCGCTCAAGCCGGGCGGCAAGATCGAGCGGCCGCAGGTGCAGGTGGGCGGGCGGGGGACCAATCTCGCCCAGGCGCTCCAGCTCGCGCTCGCCACCGCGCCTCCCGGACACGCCAATCGCTTCGTCCTCCTCTCGGACGGGCGCCAGAACGTGGGCAATGCGCTGGCCGTGGCTCAGGCGGCCAAGGACGCGGGCGCGGACATCTGGTACGTGCCGGCCCCGCTGACGTTCAAGCAGGAAGTCGTGGCCGAGTCTCTGCTCCTGCCCCGCGAGGTCAAGTTCGGCGAGCCGTTCCAGGCCAAGGTCGTGGCGTGGAGCCAGGCGGAGACGCAGGGGCGGCTGTCCATGTTCCGGAACGGCGAGTTTCTCGGCTCGCAGGTGGTCAAGCTCAACGCGGGCAAGAACGTCTTCTCCTACCAGCCAATCCCTCGAGCAGAGCGGCATCCACGTCTACCAGGCCGCCCTCGACGTCGAGGGCGACATCATCGAGGAGAACAACCGCGCGGTGGGCACGGTGGTGGTGCGCGGCCGGCCCCAGGTGTTGCTGGTGGAGAAGGACCGGAGCCAGGCCCAGGCCCTGACCGCCGCGCTGCGCACCCAGCACGTGGACGTGGATCTCGTGGAGCCCGACCGCATTCCGAAGGACGCGGCGGGCCTGCAGAAGTACGACGGGGTGATTCTCTCCAACGTGTCGTCGCTCAAGATGACGAAGAAGCAGATGGAGGGCATCCGCGACTACGTCCGCGAGCAGGGCGGCGGGCTCATCATGATCGGCGGCGAGGACAGCTTCGGCCTGGGCGGCTACTATCGCACGCCCGATCGAGGAAGCGCTGCCCGTGACGATGGAGGTGAAGCAGAAGGTCGAGATTCCCAGTCTCGCCGTGGTGCTTTCCATCGACCGCTCGGGCTCCATGGCCATGACCACCGACGACAAGGCGACCAAGCTCGACATCGCCAAGGAGGCCTCGCACCTCGTCGTCGACCTGCTCGACGACCGGAACGAGGTCGGAGTCATGAGCTGGGACACGGAGTTCGTCTGGGACTCCGCCATGCGCACGGCCCGGGACAAGCAGGCCATCCATCACGCGATCGCCACCATCAAGGCGGGCGGCGGCACGGACGGCTACCCGGCGCTCAAGGAGGCCTATCAGGTCCTCTTCGACCGGCCTGCGCTCCTCAAGCACGTCATCTTCCTGTCCGACGGGCAGATGACCCGCGGCGATTTCGCCGGTCTGATTCGCCGCATGGCCAAGGACAAGATCACCGTGTCCACGGTGGCCATCGGCAAGGACGCCGACGTCCAGCTCATGGTCGACATCGCGAAGTGGGGACGCGGCCGCTTCTACTACACCGACGAAGGCGCGACGGTGCCGCGCATCTTCACCCTCGAGACGCAGCTTGCTTCCAAGGCCTCGCTGGTGGAGCAGCCGTTCAAGGCGTCGGTCGCCTCGCCCGGCCACGAGGCCATCCAGGAGATCGACTGGAAGGAAGCGCCTCCGCTCGGCGGCTACGTGGCGACCACGCTCAAGGGCAATGCCGAGATGGTCTTGATGACCCATCAGGAGGATCCGCTCCTCGCCACCTGGCGCTACGGCCTCGGACGCTCCGCCGCGTTCACCTCGGACGCCAAGGGCAAGTGGGGCGTGCTCTGGCTGCGCTGGGGCGCATTCAACAAGTTCTGGTCGCAGGTGACGCGCTGGACCCTGCGCACCGGCTCGCGCAGCGACACGGTGGCCACCGTGTCGCGGGTGGACGAGACGGGCGAGATGCATGGTGGACGCCATCGACAGCAAGGGGAGTTCATCAACTTCCTCGACTCCCAGGTCGGCGTGGTGGCGCCCAGACAAGCAGCGCGACATGGTGGAGCTCGAGCAGATCGGTCCCGGCCGCTATCGGGGACGTTTCCCGGCCTCCCAGGAAGGCGTCTACCTGGTCGGCATGGCCCAGCGGAAGGCCGATCAGATCGTGGGCTCGCAGCTGGCCGGGCTGGTGGTACCTTACGCTCAGGAGTTCCGGGACCTGGGTGTCGACGAGACGTTCTTGCGCGAGATATCAGAGCTGACGGGCGGTGGCCCGGTGGCTCGGCCGCGAGACGTGTTTCTCCAGAACCGGCGCAAGTCGCGCCTCTCGCTCGACCTGTGGCCGTGGCTGATCGGTGCGGCCGCGGTGCTGCTCGTGCCCGAGATTGCGCTCAGCGCCGCATCGGTCCCGGCGTCTTCAGCCGGACGACGGCGCGCTTCAAGGCTATGCGTGGACAAGGAGGATCAGGCACATGACTCGAGCCGGACGAGCTAAGGCAGCGATGATGTGGCTGGTTTCCTGTGGCTGAGCCTGGCCATGAGCATGCCGGTGGCGGCCCAGACTGCCCCCTCCCGCCTCGGCGTCAAGGTGAAGAGCGTGGTCATCCTGCCCTTCACCACGCCCGATCTCTGCGCGAGACGAGGCAGTGGATAGGGGAGGGCGATGGCCCAGTCGATCATGACCGCCTTCCGGCAGGTGCCGGGACTGATCCAGGTCGATCGCTCGCGGCTCAAGGCGTTGACGCAGCCCGAGACATGGGACGAGTCGTCGGCGGTGGCCGCGGCCCGCGCCGTGCACGCCGACCTCGTCATCTTCGGTGAAGTGCGGCGCACCGGCGGCGAGCTGACGATCCAAGGACGCTGGGCGGAGCTCCGCGGCGAGCGCGTGGAGCGCGGGCAGATCGACGCCGGTCACCGTCCCGGACGGTACCTGCTGGATCGGCAGCGCGGTATTCCCGCTGGCCTACACGAAGGCCCTCAAGATCCTGGTGACTGAGCCGGAGTCGGCGCGCATGCAGAGCTGGGCCTCGCCGACGACCTCCGCGAAGGCGTGGGAGGCCTACGTGCGCGGCGCGCATGGCCGCCAATCGCGGCACCGCAGGACGGCAACGAGGCGGCCGTGGAGCATCTGAGCCGCGCCATTGAGGCCGACGACCAGTTCGTGCTCGCCCAGTACGCGCCTCGGCACGGTGCATCAGGCGCATCGGGCAACCGCTGGAAGGCGTCGGCCCAGTTCCGCGCGTCGAGCCAGCTCGATCCCGACCTTCCCGACGCCGTACAAGGCCCTGGGCGACCTGTTCCTGACCGCGCCGCGCCGCCTCTTCGACCAGGCCGACGGAAGCGTACAGCAAGGCCATCGATCTCCGTCCCGTTCTACGCCGAGGCCTACGTCGGGCTCGGTGACGCGAAGGCGGCCAAGGGCGACGTGGACGGCGCCATCAGCGCGCTATCAGAAGGCCCTCGTCCACAACCCGCTCTCCGGAAAGGTCTACGCGAGCCTGGGCAAGATCTACTACTCGGAGAAGAGCCTCTACTACGAGTCGGTGCAGGCCTACAAGAAGGCGGTGGACCTCGATCCGGTCAATACTCGAAGCGCGCATGGGGCTCGCCGAGGTGTACGAGGACAAGGGCCTCTACCCGGAAGCCATCGGCGAGTACCAAGAAGGTCGTCGAGCTCGACTCCCAGAACACGGGAGCGCTCTACAATCTCGCGCTCGTCTACGAGAAGGTGGATCCGAAGGAGTCGATCTCCCTCTGGGAGCGCTATATCCAGCTGGCCGGCTCACAGCCGACGGAGAAGGACTGGGTCGACGTCGGCCAAGCTCCACCTGCGCAAGCTGAAGAGCCAGTTCGAGAAGGACAAGTAGGCTCTAGATTCCCAGCAGGCTCTTCGAGCTTGGGCTTGTTGAAGCCCTGGACGACCTGGTCGTCCACCACGATGACCGGAATGGACATCTGTCCCGTGAGCTTGATCAGCTTCTCACGCGACTCCGCATCGGCGAGTACGTTGATGTCCTCGAATGCCACTCCCTGAGACGAAAGATACTCTTTCGCCGCTTTGCAGGGGCCTCACGTAGGGCTCGAATAGACCGTCGACCCGGTGGTCGCTCATTGGCATCCTCCTAGGCAGAAAGCTAGCACACCTGATGGCCTCCTCTGAACCTTGACTTGCGGGAGCCGCTTCCCTATCGTGAGATCAGGCATGAGTGAACTCGAGAAAGGATCCCACCCGCGGCCATTGGGTGTCTGGTGAGGCCGGCGGGCGCGGCACCGATGGCCGCGGATGAATGCCCGTTCTGTCCCGGCAACGAGTCCCACACGCCGCCGGAAATCGCCGCCTATCGCAAGGACGGCTCGTCGCGCCGACGGTCCGGGATGGAGCGTGCGCGTCGTTCCCGAGATCGATCCCTACTTCGTGGTCGAGCACGAGCGTCGGTGCGCGAGGGCGTGGGCCTCTACGACAAGGTCGCCCGCGCGGGGCGACCGAGCTCATCATCGAGAGTCCTGACCACGATCGTGTCGCCCGCGGGCATGGACGAGGCGCAGTGGGAGCAGGTTCTCTGGATGTACCGCGACCGGCTGCGCGATCTCAAGAAGGACCAGGCCATCCGGGACATCCTGATCACGCGGCGCTACCAGAAGCCGGGCTCCCGCATCCAGCCATCCGTATTCGCGGGTGGTGGCGGTGCCGGTCATCTTCGACGACGTCCGACGCCAGCTGATCCAGTGCCGCGACTACTACGAATACAAGCGCCGCTGCGTCTTCTGCGATATCATCCGCCAGGAGATCGCCGACGAGGTGCGCGTGATTCGCCTGACGCCTCATTTCGTGGCCTTGCGCCTACGCGCGCGCGCTCTCCTACGAGGCCTGGATCCTGCCGCGCCAGCACGCCTGCGCCTACGAGCAGGCGCTCACGCCGGACGCGGCGGCGGACCTGGCCAGCTCTGCTGCGGGGCCACTTCAAGACGCTGGCCGTGGTGCCCGGCGATCCGTCGTTCGAGATGGTGCTCTACACGGCGCCCAACCAGGCGGCCAAGCTCCTCCCGGGGAATGGTCGACGCATCGCCGACGACTACCACTGGCATCTCGAGATCACCCCATCGCCCGATCGACTGAGTCGGATCGGCGGCATTCACGTCAATGAGCATGCCTCCGGAGGAGGCCGTCCGACGGCTCCGCGACGCCTGGAACGCCTAGATCAGGCCCAGGGCTGGGTAGCAATTCGTAGCTAAAATCATCGCTTAGGGCTTGACAGCGCCTCCATCGGGTGGCAGACTCCGACTATAACGGTCGGAGATGGCTTTGGTCGGATATAGACGGGGCCAAATGGGGAGCGCGGGCAATGCTGAGATTCACGAAGCGGGCGGATTACGGGCTCATGGCGATGCACTACATCGCCTGCCCACGGGGATGACGGCGCGGTCAGCGCCAAGCGCATCGCCGAGGAGTTCCATATCCCGGCCGAGCTCCTGGCGAAGATCCTTCAGCGTCTCGCCAAGCACCGGCTCATCACCAGCCACAACGGGCCCAAGGGCGGCTACGTGCTGACCCGGCGGCCTGACGGACATCACGGTGGGGCAGGTGGTGCGCGCGCTGGAGGGCCCGATCAAGATCGTCAGCTGCATGACCGATGGGGACGACTGCCCGCAGTACTCGCGCTGCAACCTGCGGCGGCCGGTCCAGAAGATCCAGGCCAGCATCAGCCGTGCTCCTCGACACGATGACGCCTGGCCGAGCTCGCCTCGGACGGCTTCGTGCCGGTGACCGAGCTGGTCTCCACGACGTAGGAGAAAGAGACGATGGCTCCCAAGCTTCCCATCTTCATGGACAGCCAGTCCACGACGCCCGATGGATCCCCGGGTGCTCGAGGCGATGCTGCCCGTACTTCACCGAGAAGTTCGGCCACCCGGCGAGCCGCAACCACCCCTTCGGCTGGGAGGCGGAGGCCGGCGTGGACAAGGCGCGTGAGCAGATCGCCACGCTGATCGGCGCCCGCGACCCGAAGGAGATCGTCTTCACCTCGGGCGGGACCGAGTCCATCAACCTGGCCCTCAAGGGCGTGGCGGAGATGTACCGCGAGAAGGGCAATCACATCGTGACCACGGTCATCGAGCAGCGCGCCAGCCTGGACGTCTGCAAGCGGCTCGAGCGTCAGGGCTTCGAGGTCACCTACCTGCCCGTGGGCCGGGAAGGGCTGGTGGACGTCGACGGCGCTCAGGGCGGCGATCACCGACAAGACCATCCTGATCTCGGTCATGTTCGCCAACAACGAGATCGGCACGATCCAGCCCATCGCCGAGATCGGCAAGCTGGCCAAGGAGCAGGGCATCGTCTTCCACACCGACGCGACCCAGGCCGTGGGCAAGATCCCGGTCGACGTCGAGGCCATGGGCATCGACCTCCTGTCCGCCACCGCCCATCTCATGTACGGGCCCAAGGGCGTGGGCGCCTCTACGTGCGGCGCAAGAATCCCCGGGTGCGCATCTGGCCGCCATGATGGACGGCGGCGGCCACGAGCGCGGCATGCGGTCGGGCACCGTGCCGGTGCCGCTCGTGGTCGGGTTCGGCAAGGCGGCGGAGATCTGCCGCGAGGTGATGGGCGAGGAAGGCAAGCGCCTCGGCCGCGCTGCGCGATCGGCTGCAGGACCTCATCCTCTCCAAGGTGGACGAGGCCTACGTCAACGGGCATCCGTCGAGCAGGCTGCCCCACAACCTGAACATCTCCTTCGCCTACGTCGAGGGCGAGTCGGTGCTGATGGGGCTCAACAAGGAGTCGGCCCTGTCCTCGGGCTCCGCCTGCACCTCGTCGACCCTCGAGCCGTCGTACGTGATCGCGGCTCTCGGCGTGGACTCGGAGCTGGCCCATTCCTCGATCCGCTTCGGGCTGCATCGCTTCTCGACCGAGGAAGAGGTCGACTTCGTGGGCAGACGGACGGTCGAGGTGGTGCAGCGGCTGCGGGAGATGTCGCCGCTCTACGAGCTCGCCAAAGAAGGCGTGGACCTCAAGATCGATCCAGTGGAAGGGTGAATAGAGACGCCGTCCAGGCGCCAGGGAGGCATAGCGAGCATGGCCTACAGCGACAAGGTGGTGGATCACTACAACAACCCGCGCAACGTCGGGTCCTTCGGCAAGGACACCCCGGGCGTGGGGACGGGGCTGGTGGGCGCGCCGGAGTGCGGCGACGTCATGAAGCTCCAGATCAAGGTCAACCTCGAGACCGGGCGTCATCGAGGACGCCAAGTTCAAGACCTTCGGCTGCGGCAGCGCCATCGCCTCGTCGAGCCTGGCCACGAGTGGCTCAAGGGCCGGACGGTGGACGAGGCGGCCAAGATCAAGAACACGGACATCGTGAACGAGCTCAAGCTGCCCCCGGTGAAGATCCACTGCTCGGTGCTCGCCGAGGACGCCATCAAGGCCGCGCTCCAGGACTACAAGGAGAAGTGGAACGGAGACGCCGGGCTCGGGCGGCGCATCCTAAGGTCAGGGAGGACCGATGCACATGGCGCTGGCACTGACGGAGAAGGCAACAAGTGCAGGTCAAGAAGATCCTCGAGGATCAGAAGCTCGAGAATGTCTTCCTGCGCATGGGCGTCAAGGGCGGAGGCTGCTCGGGCCTGTCGTACTCGCTCGAGTTCGACTCCGAGCTCGGGACCGCACGACAAGAAGTTCGATGTGGACGGAGTGCACGGTGGTGTGCGACGCCAAGAGCTACCTCTATCTCAACGGCACCACGCTCGACTACGTGACGGAGGGGCTGCAGGGGGCTTCACCTTCATCAACCCCCAGGCCAAGTCGAGCTGTGGCTGTGGAACGTCCTTCACGGCGTAGGGTCGGGACCGTGGCGTAGCCGGGCGCGGACACGGACGCGACGAGATCCTGAACGGGCCCGGGCGGGGCCCGTTCGTATTTTGTGGAGACGACTTGAGGAGACCGATGACGGACTACTTCGAGGTGTTCGGGCTGCCCCGCAAGCTCCAGATCGATCTGGACGCGCTGCAGCGGAGCTTCTACGAGCTCTCGCGACGTCACCACCCGGACTTCCATCAGGGAGCGGGCGCCGAGGACCAGGCGCGCGCGCTCGAGGCCTCGGCGCTCGTGAACCGCGCGTACCGGGCTCTCCGCGATCCCGTGCGGCGGGTCGAGTACCTGATCGCCCTCGAGGAAGGGCGCGAGGTGAGGGAAGAGACGACCGCGAAGGCCAAGGTGCCCATGGATCTGCTCGCGGAAATGCTCGAGGTGCAGGAGGCCCTGGAGGATGCCAAGTCATCCGGGTTGACCGACGAGGCGGCGGAAGGGCTGCGCGCCGAGCGGCAGCGACTCCGAGGAGCGCTACCAGGCCGAGGAGAACGCGCTGATCGCCGCGGGGCCCGAATGGGATGCCGCCGTCGACGCGGGCGAGCGAGCGGCAACCGCTGCTCGAGCGATTCAAGCAGCGGCTGGCCGCGCGTGCCTATCTGCGTACCGTGATCGATGATCTCACCGCAGGCGGTCGGAGAGGACGAGGGACGGCATGTCGCGCATCGTCGGCATTGATCTCGGGACGACCAACAGCCTCGTCGCGTACGTCGACGGGGCCGGCGTCCCCGGGTCATCCCCGATCGGGAGGGGCGAAGGCTCCTGCCCTCCATCGTCGCGTACACGCCCGGCGGGGTGGTGGTCGGGGAGGCGGCGCGGCGCCAGCTCGCGCGCAATCCCGGGCGCACCGTGTATTCGGTCAAGCGCTTCATGGGGCGCGGCTGGGACGACGTGCGTGAAGAGGCGCGCCATGTCCCCTTCGAGATCATTCCCAACGCGGAGGTCGTGCGCATTCGCGCGGGTGACCGTGAAGTGACGCCGCCGGAGGTGTCGGCCCAGGTACTGCGCGCGCTCAAGGTGCAGGCCGAGGCACATCTGGGAGAGCCGATCGAGCGGGCGGTGATCACGGTACCGGCCTACTTCAACGACGCCCAGCGCCAGGCGACCAAGGATGCCGGGCGAATCGCCGGGCTCGACGTGCTCCGCATCGTCAACGAGCCGACGGCGGCCTCGCTCGCCTACGGCCTCCAGAAGCTCGCCCAGGGCATCATCGCCGTCTACGATCTCGGCGGCGGCACCTTCGACATCTCGATCCTGCGCGTCAAGGACGGCGTCTTCGAGGTGCTGGCGACCAACGGCAACACGCATCTGGGCGGCGACGACTTCGACCGGGCCATGGTCCAGTGGCTGCTCGGCGACATCCGGGCCGCGCCACGGTGTGGACCTGTCGGCGGACCCCGAGGCCCTGCAGGAGCTTCGGCTGGGCGCCGAGGCCGCGAAGTGCCGCCTGTCATCCGAGGAGCGCACCGCCCTCACCATCCCATTCGACGGCTTCACCTATCGGCGCGACATCACGCGGAGCGAGCTGGAGGGACTGATCGCCCCCTCGTGGAGGCCACCCTCGGGCCCTGCCGTATGGCCCTCGAGGACGCCGGACTGTCCGCGGGACAGATCGACGAGATCGTGCTGGTGGGCGGCTCCACCCGCGTGCCTCTCGTGAGGCGGCGGGTGCAGGAGCTCTTCGGCAAGACGCCGCACAGCCAGCTGAATCCCGACGAGGTGGTGGCCCTGGGCGCGGCCGTCCAGGCCCAGATCCTCGCGGGCGGGATCACGGACATGCTGCTCCTCGACGTCACGCCTCTGTCTCTCGGCATCGAGACCCTCGGCGGTATCGTGAGCGTGTTGATCCCGCGCAACACCACCATTCCGACCATGGCCAAGGAGTACTTCACCACGTCGGTGGACGGGCAGACCGCGGTGGACATGCACGTGCTCCAGGGTGAGCGTGAGCTCGCCAAGGACAATCGCTCGCTCGCCCGCTTCGATCTGTCCGGGATCGATCCCATGCCCGCGGGAATGCCCAAGATCGAGGTGACCTTCCTCATCGACGCCAACGGCATCCTGCAGGTCCAGGCCAAGGAGCTGCGGACGGGCAAGGCGGCCTCCATCGAGGTCAAGCCGACCTATGGTTTGAGCGAGGGACAGGTAGCCCAGATGGTCGAGGACTCCTTTACCTACGCGGAGGAGGACGTCAACGCGCGGCTCCTGATCGAGACGCGGACCGAGGCGGAGACCGTGCTGAACCACGTCCGGCGCGCGGTCAAGCAGGCCGACCACCTGATCGAGCCGGCCGAGCGGCGGGCGATCGATCAGGCCATCGAGGCGCTGCGGGCGGTGGAAAGCGGGACGGACCGGGATGCCATCCGCGAGCGCACCATCGAGCTGAACAAGGTGACGGAGCGGCTGGCCGAGGCGATGATGGACGCGGCCCTCAAGGGCGCGGTCGGATCCCGGCGGGCCGACGAGATCCTGCGCGCCGGCGAGATCCCTGAAGGACCAGTGATGGCGACGCACAAGGTCACCTTTCTTCCCTCCAACGTCACCGTCGAGGTGGACGACGCGAAGTACCCGCTCGCTGATCACGGCCGGCCGGGCTCGCTGTTGGACATCGCCCTCGCCCACAACGTGCACCTCGAGCACAACTGCGGAGGTAGCTGCGCCTGTACCACCTGCCACGTCATCGTGCGCGAGGGAGAGGACAATCTCTCCGCCATGGAGCAGGACGAGGAGGATCGCCTGGACACCGCGGAGGGCTCACCCTCCACTCGCGTCTCGGCTGCCAGGCCATCGTGCGCGGCGACGTCGTGGTGGAGATACCGAAATGAGTGGGCGACCATGACCTGGAAAGACGCCGAGGATATCGCTCTCGCCTTGATGGAAGCTCATCCCGACGTGGATCCGCTCACCGTGCGGTTCACGGATCTCCATCAGTGGGTGGTGGCGCTTGCCGGGCTTCCGCGACGACGCCAAGGCCTCCAACGAGGGCATCCTGGAGAAGATCCAGATGGCGTGGCACGAGGAATTCAGTGACCGCTGACTACCAGGTGACGACGTGATCGCTTTCGAAGATCAGCTCGAGGAGCTGTCCGTAGTCGAGATCGCCTCCCAGCGTCCTCACCGTGACGTCCTTGGGCGCGTCGATCCCTTCCTCGAGAAGGACCACGGTCACCTCGGCTCCCGGCTCCCGGCGGTTCTGTTCCACCACGGCCGCGGCCAGGGCGGGGAGTCGCGCTTGAGAAGGTGAAGGAAGCGCGCCATCAGAACATCATGAAGCGGGTGGCGCCCGGCACGAGGGCGGCGATCTCCGCGGGGGACACGGGGATGAGAGGGTGTCCCTCGGTGTTCCATCCGGGCCCGGAGGGCACGGCGGTGGCCTCCACGTGGAAGGGAATGCCGAGCTTCTTGAGGGCGGCGCGGAACTTGGCGATGTCGTCGCCGTCCACCAGATCGTCGGTGTCCTCGTCGAGAAGGTGCACGGCGGGGCCGGTGAGCACGATGCGCACGGGATTCTCGCCCGCCACCACGCCCAAGGCGATGCGCATGGCCTCGTTGGCTCGGTGGGAGACGCGCGGGTCCTCGGAGATGACGACGAGAACGGGCTGGCGATCCGCCATGCCGTCAGTTCAACGAGAGGAAGCGATCGGTGCCGTTGATCACGTCGGTGAGCACGACCAGGCCACAGTTGGTGGCGAGATCGGACAGAGGCCGCCGACGCTTCTGGCAGCCGTAGGCGCACACGAACAGCCGCGCCCCGCGCTCGCCGAGCGCCTGGATACGCCGGTCCTCGATGGCGGCCACCCCGTCGTCGATCAGGTAGAGATACACCTCGCCGCCACGGTCGAGCGCCGCCGTGGCGAGTCCCAGGGCGGTGGTGAGGTTGGGATGATCCGGCGCCGTAGACACCATGAGACCGAGCTTGCGCTTCGCCGCATCCATGATGGCGCCGAGCGTAGCATCGCGACAGGAGAGGGTCAATGAACCGTTCCGTGTACCTCGATCACAACGCCTCCACTCCGGTGCATCCCGAGGTGCTGCAGGCCATGCTCCCGTACTTCAGCGAGCGATTCGGCAATGCCTCGAGCGTGCACGGCTTCGGCCGCGAAGCGCGCGAGGGACTGGAAACGGCGCGCGAGCAGATCGCGGGATTTCTCCGCGTGTCCAAGGACGAGATCGTCTTCACCTCCGGGGGCACGGAGTCCGACAATCTCGGGATCAAGGGCATCGCCGCGGCCCGGCGCTCCGGGCACATCGTGACCTCCCAGATCGAGCACCACGCCGTGCTCCGCACCTGCGAAACGCTGGAGACCCAGGGCTTCACCGTCACCTATCTTCCCGTGGACGAATACGGGATGGTGCGGCCGGAGGACCTGGAGAAGGCCATTCGGCCTGACACCATCCTCGTCTCGCTCATGCACGCCAACTCCGAGGTGGGGACGCTCCAGCCCATGAGCGAGCTCGGGAAGATCACGCGCGGGCACGGGGTCCCCCTTCACGTCGATGCCGTCCAGACCTTCGGGAAGGTGCCGATCGACGTCGACGCTTTCGGCATCGATCTGCTCTCCTTCTCGGGCCACAAGATCTACGGTCCCAAGGGGGTGGCTGGTCTCTATATCCGCAAGGGCACCAGGATGGCCGCCGTCCAGCACGGCGGGGACCACGAGCGCCGCCGCCGGGCGGGTACGGAGAACGTGGCGGGGCTGGTCGGCTTCGGCAAGGCCGTGGAGGTTCGCGGACGCGAGATGGCGGGGAGGCGGTGCGGCTGGCCGGCCTTCGCGACAAGCTCTGGGACGGGATTCGTGCTCGGGTCGACGAGGTGCGCCTGAATGGGCATCCCACCCTTCGTCTTCCCGGCACCTGCAATATGTGCTTCCGGAACGTGGAGTCTGAATCCATCGTGCTCGGGCTGGATCTGAAGGGCATTGCGACTTCGGCGGGCTCCGCCTGCACCTCGGGGAGTGTCGAGCCATCGTACGTGCTGGTGGCCATGGGGCTGCCGCTCGACTGGGCCATGGGCTCGGTGCGCTGCTCGCTCGGACGGAGCACGACGGCCGAGGACATCGACTACGTCATCGAATCGGTGGTGCCGCTGGCGGCGAAGCTCCGGGCGCTGTCGCCCGTCAAGGCCTAGTGGAGTACAGCGCCACCCTGATCGATCACTTCCGCAATCCGCGGAACGCGGGCATGATGCGGGAGCCTGACGGAGTCGGGGAGGGCGAGTACGAGCAGTGCATGGATCTCGCGCGCTTCTACCTGCGCGTGCGGGATGGACGGGTGGAGGAAGCGCGGTTCCAGGCGTATGGCTGCGGGCCGACGCTCGCTGCCTGCAGCGCCGGCACGGAGGTGGCGGCGGGAGCCGCCCTCGAGGAGCTGGCGGAGATCAGGGAAGCGCGGATCGAGGAAGCGGTGGGCGGGCTGCCCGCCGAGCGGCGACACGCAGCGGCAGTGGTGGCGCGGGCGCTCCAGGCGGCGGCGCGCGATGCAATGACCCGGCGCGAAGTACACTAGAGGACTCATGCTCAAGGAGATGCGGAAGGACGTCAGAACGGTACTGGAGCGCGATCCGGCCGCGCGCTCGACCCTCGAGGTTGTCCTCTGCTATCCCGGCGTCCACGCCATCTGGGCCCACCGGGTCTCCCATGCCCTGTGGGGCGCGGGCTGGACCACCACCGCCCGATTGCTTTCCCACCTGAGCCGCTTTCTCACGGGCATCGAGATCCATCCCGCGGCCAAGCTGGGTTCGGGGCTCTTCATCGACCACGGCATGGGCATCGTCATCGGGGAGACGGCCGAGGTGGGGCAGAACGTGAGCCTGCTCCAGGGCGTGACCCTGGGCGGCACGAGCAACAAGCGGGAGAAGCGCCACCCCACGCTCGGCGACCACGTCATGGTCGGAGCGGGGGCCAAGATTCTCGGCGGCTTCACCATAGGTGCGGGCAGTCGTATCGGCGCGGGCTCCGTGGTGGTCCGGGAGGTGCCCGAAAACTCCGTTGTCGTGGGCGTGCCTGGGCGAGTAACATTCCGCGACGGGGCGCGCGTGGCCGGCATCGACCTGAACCAGACCGACCTGCCCGATCCCCTGGCGCGGACGCTCGAGCAGATGGTGGACAGGATCCACGCCCTCGAAGAGGAGATCGAGTCGCTCAAAAAAGCTCTCAAGGAGGCCTCGCGCACGTGATTCCCAAGGACACCATGACGGTCAAGGAAGCCTCGACGTATCTTTCCATGGATGCGGACGCCCTCAAGCTCCTGGCCGTCGAGCGCCGCATTCCCGCGATCGAGCAGGATGGCCAGTGGCTGTTCTCCAAGAAGTCGATAGACAAATGGCGGACCCGCACCGGCGCGTCATGAACCGGGCGGGGGCCTGGGCCCTCCTCACCGAATTCACGCAGTCCGACAGTCTCCGCAAGCACGCGCTGGCCGTGGAAGCGTCCATGCGCGCCTACGCCGACCGCTACCGCGCCGATCCCGAGGCGTGGGGGTGGCGGGCATGCTCCACGACTTCGACTACGAGATGCATCCCGCGGCGCCGCATCATCCCATGAAGGGTGCCGAGATACTTCTCGCCCGCGGCGCCGCGCCGGAGGTCGTCCACGCCATCCTCGCCCACGCGGACTACTCGGGTTTCCGCGCGTGTCCCTGCTTGACCGGGGTCTCTACGCGTGCGACGAGCTGTCGGGCTTCGTCACCGCCTGCGCCCTCGTGCGTCCCGGCCGCGCCATCGCCGGGCTCGAGGCGGGCATCGGTGAAGAAGAAGCTCAAGGACAAGGGCTTCGCGCGCACCGTGAATCGTCACGACGTGTACCGCGGAGCGGAAGAGCTCGGCGTGGACCTCGACGAGCACATCGGCTTCGTGATCGCCGCACTGACCGCGGTGGCTCCTCGCATCGGTCTCGGCGGACCAGCGTCGTAGTCCGGCCGTGGGCCCCGCGCCCTCTTCCCGCACCATCATCCACGTGGACATGGACGCGTTCTACGCGTCCGTGGAGCAGCGGGATCGTCCGGAGACCCGCGGCCGGCCCGTGATCGTGGGCGCCGACCCGCGCGGGCGCGGGTGGTGTCCGCAGCATCCTATGAGGCCCGCCGCTTCGGCATCCATTCCGCCATGCCCATCGGCCGCGCCTTCCGCCTCTGCCCGCAGGGCGTCTTCCTGCCCGTGGACATGGACAAGTACGCCGCGGTCTCCCGCGAGATCATGGGCATCCTCGCCGGCTTCACCCCGCTCGTGGAGCCCGTGTCCATCGACGAGGCCTTTCTCGACGTGACGGCGAGTCGAGCTCTTCACGGTGACGGCCCCACCATCGCCCGGGCCATCAAGGCGATGATCAAGGCCCGCGTCGACCTCGCCGCCTCCGTGGGGGTTGCCTCGAACATGTTCGTGGCCAAGGTCGCCTCCGACCTCGAGAAGCCCGACGGCCTCGTGGTGGTTCCCTTCGGTCGCGAGGCGGAGTTCCTCGGGCCGTTGCCCGTCTCCCGCCTCTGGGGCGTGGGCAAGGTGACGGGCTCCGAGCTCGAGGCCATGGGCATTCGCACCATCGGCCAGCTCGCCCGCGTCCCCGCCGCCCACCTTACCGCCCGCTTCGGCGAGCACGGCCCCATCTCCTCGATCTCGCACGGGGCCTCGATCAGCGGGTGGTCGAGCCGGACGGTGCGCCCAAGTCGATGGGCGCCGAGGAGACGTTCGGTCAGGATACGCACGATGTCGACCTGCTGCGCGCCACCCTGCGCGAGCAGAGCGAGCGGGTGGCCCGGGAGCTCCGGGCCGAGAGCTACGCGGGGCGCACGGTGACGCTGAAGCTCCGCTTCGCCGACTTCTCCACCATCACCCGCGCTCACAGCGGCGATCCCACCCAGGACGGACTGAGCATCTTCCGCTCGGTGGACGCTCTCTTTTCCCGCGTGCGCCTCGCGCAGGCGGTGCGACTCATCGGCGTCTCCGTGTCGGGCCTTGGTCCCGCCGGGTCGGGCCAGCTCTCGCTCCTCGAGCCTGATGCGCTGCGCCGGGAGCGATTGGCGCGCGCCGTCGATCGGCTCGCCAGTCGTTTCGGCGACAAAGCGGTCCGTCCCGCCAGCACCATGGGCAAGCGCCGGCGCGGCCGGTCGGAGCCCTCGGCGGGCAAGACCGTTGACTTTGCCGGGGGCGATTCCTATACTCGCCCCACTTTTCAGCCTTTCACGCGCCTGCCCGCCCGTCATGCCCTCCGTGTATCGAGGAGGTTCGCCGAAATGAAGCTCAGAGTGCTCGCCGCACTGCTGCTCGTCGCGTTCCCGGCGGTGACCAACGCGCAGAGCCGGGTGCCCGGGGTGACGGACACGGAGATCGTCATCGGTCTCACCGCGCCGCTGTCCGGACCGGCGGCCATCTACGGTAATCTCGCTTTCGCCAAAGAGGCCTGGGCGCGCTACGTGAACGATTCGGGCGGAGTCCACGGACGCAAGCTCAAGGTCGTGCTCAAGGACGACGGATTCAGTCCCACGCGGGCCGTGGCCAATCTCCGGGAGATGAAGGATTCGGTGTTCCTCACCGCGGGGCTCGTGGGTTCGGCGGTGGTGAATGCCGCCAAGGACGAGATCGCCGAGGCACGCCTGCCCCTGGTCAATGCCTATGCCAGCCCGCAGACCTGGGCGCGGCAGCCCCGCGACAAGCTCAGGTATGTCTTCATCGACTATCCGGACTATGCCGACGAGGCGGACTATCTCGTCACCTATTCGGTGACCAAATTGGGGGCCAGAAGCTGGCGGTGTTCTACCAGAACGACGACTGGGGCAAGGAGGTCATGGACGGCGTGAGCCGGGCCATGAAGACGCTGGGCGCGAAGGCCGACCCTGGCCGTGGCCGTGCCCTACGAAGTGTCCGACCGTGAGCTGGGGAGGCAGGCGGTCAGGTTCAAGGAGTCCGGGGCCGACACGCTCTTCCTGGCCGCCCTCAACACTCACACGGCGAATCTCGTGCGCGAGATGGCGAAAGTCGGATACCGGCCCCGCCTCGTCGGCTCCTTCACCATCGGCGACTACCAGGTGATGTACCGGCTTCTCGGCGAGCTCTGGGAGGGTGCCTACTACACGGTGATCGGGGCGGTGCCGGGGGAGCCGGAGACCAAGATCGTGCTCGACATCCTCATGAAGTACGAGCCGAGGCTCCAGGGCCGCGAGGCCACGGCGCTCACCGGCGCCGTGAACATGATCCTCGCCGTGGAGGGGCTGAAGAAGGCCGGCCGTAGTCTGACGCGCGACAGCTTCGTGGAGGCCATGGAAAGCATCAAGGGTTTCACCATGCTCGGCTTGTCCGCGCCCGTCACATTCGGCCCATACCACCACCACGGGCTCAACGCCGTACGGCTCATGCGGGCGCAGAAGGCCGCCGATCTCTCCTACGTGCAGGTCGCGCCCTATCAGCTGTTCAAGCCTCTCTTCTGAACCCTCCTCCAGGAGGAGCTGAGGGATCGGCCGTAAGTAGCCGGATTGCCTTTGCGTGGAGCTTCGGCTAGACTCGCTGAACAGTCGTTCATTCGGGCCGGGGAGGCACCATGGAGCGTCAGATCGCGTATGACAAGCTGGCCCGCGAGGACCGCTTCGTCCGCATGCGGGCCCGAGAGGTGGCGGAGGCGAAGATCAGCCAGGGGCTCGCGCCCTTTCCCGAGCTCACGTCGCGCGAGTCCATCAAGGAGCGCGCCCACGGGATTCTCGTGGGGGAGATGCAGGCCATGGAAGGCGCCGGCCGGACCGTCTACGACTTCCCCGACGCGCCGTGGGAGTTCACCATGGACATGGCGCGGCAGGTCTGGGACGAGTCCCGCCACGTCGAGATCTACATCCGCCTCGTCGAGCACCTGGGAGGCTATATCGGGGAGTTTCCCGAGACGACCATTCTCTGGCGCTGCGCCTGCGCGGAGGACGCGGCGGCGCGGGTGGCCGGCGTCAACCGCGGCCTTGAGGGGCTGGCCTGTGACGTCTTCAATCAGCTCGTGTACATCGGCAAGAAGATGGGTGATCCCATCCTCGAGCGCGCGGTGGATTTCGTGCTCGCCGACGAGATCACCCACGTGCGCATGGGCTCGAAGTGGCTGACCCGGCTGACCGAGAACGATCCGGAGCGCCGCCGCAAGGCCATCGAGTTCCAGGAGACCATCGACGAGCGCTTCAACCTCGGGGGCGCCCGCCAGCTCGGTGATCACGAGATGGTGCCCATCTCCATCGCCACCGAGGCCCGCAAGCTCGCCGGCTTCACCGACGAAGAGATCGAGCGCCTCATCAAGACGACGCAACGGTCCCAGGTGTACTGATCCACCCAGGCTCCCATTTCCATGCAGATCCTCGACGGACATTTCTCGGCGGACGACTCCGCCCGCCTTTGCCGCAACTACCGTTACGCCTGCGAGCGCATGACCCGGATCATGGCGGGCTGGATCGCCTCACCCCCGAGCTCTCGGCCAAGCTTCTCCTCGGCCGCCACGTCTGGGACAGCGCCCAGCACGCCGACGCGTGGGGCCGACGGCTGCCCGAGCTGCGCGCCCACGCCCAGGAGTCGCAGCCGCCCAATGACGCCTTCATCGCCTTCATGGACGCGATCGAGGCGCCGGAGGAGCCCGGGCGGACGGCGGAGCGACTCGCGGGAATCTATGGGGTGCTCAAGCCCCACCTGCTCGCGGTTTACGAAGAGCACCGGGGGCAGGCCAACCCGGTATACGAGCCGCCCACCTGCAGGATTCTCGGGCGATGCATCGAAGACGAGCGGCGCCACATCGCGGCCGGCCAGACCATCATCCGGCACCTGGCCGCCACCCCCGAGTCGCAGTCCCGGGTCGCCACGTGGCAGGCGAAGCTGGAGCGCCTGCTCGAAGCCGCCCAGGGAGTGACCGGAGGGGGACTTCCTCCGATCACCGCGCGGCCGAGCGGGAGGTGCCCCTCTCCGACGACGCGCGCGAGTTCATCAGCCTCGAGCAGGCCGGTCTCATGTGGGCGATTCCCGAAGACCTCGAGACGGCCATCCGGGCCTTCGGAGATGCGCTGGTCGCGGGCGACCGCACCGGGCTCCGTCGGTTCCTCGACACCGATCCCGACGCGGCGCCATGGCCGATGCCCTCAGGGACGGCGGACTTGTCCGGCACACCCTGGTCGCCTTCGCCAAGCTCGGTCGTCACCGCATCGTGAAGTACCGGCTGGAGGGGCAGAACCGGACGGCCACCGTCAATGCCCGCTGGGAGCAGAGCGGGGGCGGATGGCGGGTGGGCGCCGTGGATCTGGTCAAGGTCGAGCAGAGCCAGCCCGCCTGAGCGTGATCGAGAGCGTCCTCGTCGCCAATCGGGGAGAGATCGCGCGCCGGATTCTCCGCGCGGCGCGCACCCTGGGTGTCCGCTCCGTGGCCGTCTACTCCGAAGCCGACGCCGGACTGGCCGCATGCCCGCGAGGCCGACGAGGCCGTTCTCATCGGACCCGCCCCGGCCCGCGAGAGCTACCTCAATGTCGAGCGCATCCTCGAGGCCGCTCGGCGCACGGGCGCCCAGGCCATCCATCCCGGCTACGGCTTCCTCTCGAGAACTGGCGCTTCGCCAAGGCCTGCGAGGAGGCCGGCCTGGTCTTCGTGGGCCCGTCCTGGCGTGTCATCCAGCAGATGGGAGACAAGGTTGGCGCGCGCCTCCTGATGCGGCAGGCCGGCGTGCCCGTGGTGCCGGGAGCGAGGGTCCGGTCGCCTCGGTGGACGACGCGCGGCGAGTGGCGGGCGAGATCGGCTATCCCCTCATGCTCAAGGCCGCGGCGGGGGCGGGGGCATCGGTATGGTCAAGGTCGCCGACGAGGCGGCGCTCACGCAGGCGTATGCCACGGCCGAGCGGCGGGCGCAGGCGGCGTTCGGCTCGGCCGCTCTCTTCGTCGAGCGCTATCTGACCGAGCCCCGCCACGTCGAAGTGCAGATCTTCGGCGATGGTGGCGGACGGGTGGTCCACCTCCACGAGCGCGAGTGCTCCATCCAGCGCCGCCATCAGAAGCTCATCGAGGAAAGCCCGGCCCCGCGGCTCTCGCCCGCCGTGAAGGAGCGGCTGACCGCGGCGGCGGTGATGGGGGCGCCGCTCGGTGGGATACGTCAATGCCGGCACCATGGAGTTCATCGTGCAGGGCGAGGAGTTCTATTTCCTCGAGATGAATACCCGGCTCCAGGTGGAGCATCCCGTGACCGAGGAGGTGACGGGACTCGACATCGTGCAGGCGCAGCTCAGGGTGGCCTCGGGCGAGGCCCTGCCGTGGCGACAGAGAAGACGTCGTCCAGCGCGGGGCGGCCATCGAGTGCCGCATCTATGCCGAGGATCCCGCGAAGAATTTCATGCCCTCGCCGGGCACCATCACCCGCTGGGTGCCGCCGTCGGGTCCGGGCATTCGAATGGAAAGCGGGGTCGCGGAAGGCTGCCAGGTTTCGGTACACTACGACCCGCTGCTCGCCAAGCTGGTGGCGGCCGGCGCCACGCGCGACGAGGCGATCGCCCGCATGCAGAGGGCGCTCGAAGCCTTCGTCGTGGAGGGGCTCGAGACGGCCATCCCGTTTCACCGGCGCGTGATGGCCAGCGCGGCATTTCGCGAGGGGCGCACCCACACCCAGATGGTCGAACAAGGAGCGTTCAATGGCTGAGGACGTCAAGGCGCATATCACCGGCGTGGTCTTCCAGATCACGAGCAAGCCGGGCGATTCGGTCGCGGCGGGCGATCCGGTGATCGTGCTGGAGTCGATGAAGATGGAGATCCCGGTGGAGGCGCCGCGGGCGGGCAAGGTGAAGGAGATCAAGGTGACGGAAGGGCAGACCGTCCAGGAAGGCGACACGGTCGCCGTTCTCGACTAGGAGACCAGGCGATGGAGCTGGAGCTGATTCAGGGAATCTGGGGCTATCACTGGTGGGGCAATCGCAAGCTCTTCGACGAGGCGGCTGCCCTGGGCGAAGCCGCGGCCAAGAAGGACCTGGGCGGGCACTGGAGCTTCCCCACGCTCAAGGGCATGCTCGCCCACATCTACGGGGCCGACCGACTTTGGCTCGCGCGCTGGAAAGGGGAGTCGCCGACCAAGCTCTATGGGGACGCCGACTTCGCCAGCCTCGCCGACCTCCGCACGGGCTGGAACGCGCTGGAGGCGGAGCAGCGTGCCTTCGTGAGCTCGCTGGGGACAGAAGCGCTCAAGCGGACGCTCGACTACAAGTCGACGGACGGCAGGCCCTTCGCCCAGCCCCTCTGGCAGCAGCTCCAGCACGTGGTCAACCACGGGACCCACCATCGCAGTGAGATCGCGGCCATGGTGACCCTGACCAAGGGCTCACCCGCGCCCACCGACATGGTGCTCTTCTACCGGCAGCCCAAGAGCTAGCGTCGCGAGAAGCGCCACCGCTGGAGGTGACATGAGCGTCGATTTGATCCGGGAGCTCTACGCCTATCATCGCTGGGCGAACGGCCGGCTCTTCGGCCTGGCCGCCGGCCTGGGCGACACCCTGATGACCCGTGACATGGGCAAGCACTGGAGCTTTCCCACTCTCAAGGGTATGTTCGCCCATCTCTACGGAGCCGACTCCATCTGGCTCTCCCGCTGGAAGGGCTCGGCGGCCGGGCGCATGCAGGGCGACGCCGATTTCTCCACGGTGGGCGACCTGCGCGCCAAGTGGGACCTGCTGGAGGCGGAGCAGCGGGCCTTCGTGGACGGCCTCGCCGAGCGCGATCTCACGCGCCTCGTGACCTTTGTCAACAACCAGGGCGTGGAGTCGGCGGTCGCCCTCGGGCCTCTCCTCCAGCACGTCGTGAATCACGCCACCCACCATCGGAGCGAGGTCGCGACCATGCTCACCATGGCCAGCGGCTCGCCCCCGGACACCGGCATCGCGACCTATCGCACGACCGTCGTCAAGGGCTAGCCGATGGCCATGAAGGATCTCGCCGACGACCTCGGGGCGCGACGCGAGAAAGCCTCTCGCCATGGGCGGGGCCGAGGCCATCGCCAGGCAGCACGGCAGCGAGCTCACCGCCGTGCGGAGGCGTGGCGCGGCTTTTCGACCCCGGCTCCTTCCAGGGAGATCGGGCTCCTGTGGCCACGGCCGAGGTCTCGCCCGCCATGAGGAGAAGGACACCCCCGCCGATGGCGTGGTGAGCGGGTCCGGCAAGATCAGGAGGCGCCCGGGACTCGCTGATCGCCTCCGGCTCCACGGTCGTGGCCCGGCCCCATGGGGCCCCGGCGGAGGTAAGTGCAACCGCGCGCTGGAGGTCGCGCCCTCTGGCGCTGCCGGTGAGCCTGGCGCATCGGCGCGGAGGGCTGGGCGGCTCAAGTGCACTACCGCAGATGTCCGGCGTCGCCGATCTGGAGGTGGCCGACGACGCGCGCTGCATCGACGTGATCAAGGAGTACCTGGGCTATTTCCCGGCTCCAACCTGGAGCAGCCGCCGGCGATCGCCTGCGACGATCCGGTGGATCGCATGCGACGCCAGCCTGCTCTCGATCGTGCCCGGACAGCCCGCGGCGCGCCTACGACATGCAGCAAGGTGATCGCGCGCCATCGTCGATGGCGGCCGGACTGCTTCGAGATCAAGCCCGGGTGGGCGAAGAACCTCGATCACCTGCCTGCGCGCGCCTCGGCGGCCGCCCGGTCGGCGTGGTCGCCAACCAGCCGCTCGCGCTCGGCGGCGCCTCGACGTCGACGCGGCCGACAAGGCGGCGCGCTTCATCATGCTGTGCGACGCCTTCCACGCTTCCGCTGGTCTTCCTGCAGGACGTGCCGGGCTTCATGGTCGGCTCGAAGGTCGAGCGCGCAGGGCATCATCCGCGCACGGCGCCAAGATGCTCTACGCGGTGAGCGAGGCCACCGTGCCGAAGGTGACGGTGGTGATGCGCAAGGCGTACGGCGCGGGCTACTTCGTCATGTGCGGCAAGGCCTACGAGCCCGACCTGATCGTGGCGTGGCCTACCGCGGAGATCTCCGTGATGGGGCCGGAGGGCGGCACCAACATCATCTTCCGCAAGGAGATCGCCGCCGCCGCCGATCCGGACGCGGAGCGCGCGCGAGAGGATCGAGGAGTTTCGCCAGCTCATCAATCCCTACATCGCGGCGGGGGAGCGCTCATCGACGACGTCATCGATCCGCGGGAGACGCGCCCCGTGCTCATCCGTGCCCTCGAGATGGCCGCGACCAAGAAGGTCGACCGCCCGTGGAAGAAGCACGGGATCATGCCGGTATGAGCCGGCTCCTCGCCGCGGCGCTCCTCCTCCTGTCCGCGGGCCCGGCGGCTGGCCCAGCCCGCCGAGCAGCGCAACATGAGCCTGGTCGGCGCGGACGATCTCCAGGCGCGCTCGGCGTATCAGCCCGTCATCCAGCGCCAGGGCGCCCGCTGGATCGCCTATGTCGGCCATCACGGGGGCCGGCGGCTCAATCAACTGACGGGACAGATGGAGCTGAACGGCACGTCGATCGTGGACGTCACCGATCCGAGGCGGCCCCGCTACCTCCATCACATTCCCGGGGCGGCGGGGAGGCGGAGGCGGGCGGCGCGGCCATGGTCCGGGTCTGCGAAGGCCGGACCTTGCCCAAGGGTGATCCCGCCAAGACCTATCTCCTGCGCACTCTGGGCAATGAGGGCCACGAGATCTGGGATGTGAGCGTGCCCGAGCAGCCGCGGCTTCTTGTCACGGTAGTGAAAGGGACTCGGCCACACTCACAAGAACTGGTGGGAGTGCGACACGGGCATCGCCTACCTCGTCTCGGATGGCCGTCCCGCGGGCTGGCGGACCAATCGCATGACCAAGATCTACGACCTCAGTGATCCCGCTCAGCCGCGCTTCATCCGCGATTTCGGTTTACCCGGCCAGGAGCCGGGAGCGACCGGCCTCGCTCCCGAAGGGTGCACGGCCCCATCGCGTTCCGCGATCGTGTCTATTTCGCCTACGGCACGGGGGCCAAGGGTGTTCTCCAGATCGTGGACAGGAGAAGCTTCTCCAGGGCAACCCGCAGGCGACGGACCGCTTCGCGCCCACCGTGGGCAATCTCGTGTACCCCAGGTGGGGCGCCTCGACATGGCGCCGGACTGGGGCGGCCACACCGCTCTTCCCGTGCTCGGCCTGGCCGTGCCGGACTGGGCGGGGAACTCGGCGGGCCGCGTGCGAGACGTGGTCGTCCTCGTCTCGGAATCGCTTCGAAACGAATGTCGCGAGGTGCGGCAGCTCACCTTCCTCGTGGATGTGACCGACCCGTCGAGGCCTTTCTCCGTCTCGACCTTCGACGTGCCGGAGACCCCCGGAGACTTCTGCCGTCGCGGCGGGCGATTCGGACCGCATTCATCCAACGAATCCTTCACGCCCATCTACTACGGCCGGCTCGTCTTCATCGCCTACTTCAACGGCGGGGTCCGGGCCGTGGACATCCGCGACCCGTTTCATCCGCGCGAAGAGGGATTCTACATCCCCGCCGTCTCGCCCCGGACCGACAAGCGCTGCGTGGGCGCCGCGGGAGCCGAGCGATGCAAGGTCGCCATCCAGACCAACAACGTGGAAGTCGACGATCGCGGATACGTCTACATCGTGGACCGCGCCGACACCGGGCTGCACATCCTGGAGCTCACGGGATCCGCGCGCGCGATCGCCAACTTCCCCGCCCAGACGAACTAGACCTGCCTGCCTCTACCGCTTGATGAGCTTCGCCCACTGGTCGAGAAGTGGGAGCACGGTGTCCCGGCCCGCGGGGGCAGGCGCAGGATGGCCCGCGTGATGCCGGCCTGGGCATAGGTCTCGAGCGTCCCCGCCTCCGGCTTCGCCCCGAAGATCGACGTCGAGATGGTCTTCATGTCGCGGCCGGCCTTGGCCGCGCGCTCCCCAGGTCCTTGAGGGCGGGCAGGATTATCTCGGCGGCGCGCCCGCGCGGGAACCAGCCGTCGCACAGGTCGACCACGCGCTGGAGGGTGTGCGCGCTCTCGCCGCCGAGGAGGACGGGCGGGTGCGGCTTCTGGGCGGGCTTGGGCCAGGACCAGATCTTGTCGAAGTTCACGTGCCGCCCGTGGAACTCCGCCTCCTCCTTGGTCCAGATCTCCTTGAGCGCGCGCACCTGCTCCTCGAGACGCTTGAAGCGGGTGGCGTACACCGTGCCGTGATGCTCCATCTCTTCGGCGTTCCAGCCGCCGCCGATGCCGAACTCGAACCGCCCGCCCGAGAGGAGATCGAGGCTGGCCACTTCCTTGGCGAGGGTGATGGTATCGCGCTCGATGATGAGGCAGATACCCGTGCCGATCCGGAGGCGCGTGGTGGCCGCGGCGGCCGCCATGAGCGACACGAAGGGATCGAAGGTATGCGAGTACTCCTTGGGAAGCTCGCTGCCGCCGGGGAAGGGTGCGCCGGCTCACCGGAATGTGGGTGTGCTCGGGCACGAAGAGCGACTCGAAGCCGCGCGCCTCGGCTTCGCGGGCCAGCTCGTCGATGCGGATCGCGTAATCAGTGGCGAAGATGCAGACGCCGATGTGCATGGTGTCCTCCTGGCTGGGGTGAAGATGGGCGGATGAGTGGCAAGTCTAGCCACGATCAGGCCCAAAGTCCATGCCCGCAGCGCGTTCTCCTGTTACTCTGGAAGCTGGCTCGCAGCGGAAGGCGCAGCGACGCCGATGTCATTTCCCTGGGAGCGTACGGCGGATGAGTGGTCGTTTTCGATGAGCGGCTTTCTCGAAGGGTGGGGTCGCTGGGTCTATCGTCTGCGAGGATGGCTGCTCATCCTCTCTCTCGTGTCCCTTGCCCCCGCCTTCGTAGTGGTGGCCAAGGGCGCCCGGGCCCCCGCCGCCCCTGTTCTCGCCAGCACGGAATCCGGCCGGGCCGCCGACTTGATGTCCCGCCAGCTCGCGGACCGGCCCATCTCCTTCGACCTGATCCTCAGCCATCCCACCCTCCGCGCCACGGATCCCGCGTTCAAGGCCGAGGTGAAGCGCGCCCTCCAGGCGCTGCGCGACGATCCCCAGGTCGCGCGTATCCGTACCGCCTACGATCTCGATCCGCCCGACCAGGCCTTCATCTCCCGCGACGGGCATCGCATTCGCGCGGTGGTCGAGCTGAAGCACCGCGGCTCGGCCGTGGAATCGCTCGAGTTCTCCTCGCTGCCTCCCGGACTCTACGCCACCCTCCGGGGCCTGGTGGCGCCGAGCGCGCTCGACGTGGTGGCGGCGGGCAGCCTCGTCCTCCACCACGATTTCGTGGAGGTGGCCCAGCGCGATCTTCACCGGGCCGAGATGATCATCCTGCCCGTGGTGGCGCTCTTCCTTCTTCTCGCTTTCCGCTCGGTGGTGGCCGCTCTCCTTCCTCTCGGGGTGGGGCTGCTCGCCATGACGGGGGCATCGCGGGAACGGAGATCCTCGGACGCTACATGTCGGTGTCGGCCTACGCGCCGAACATCGTGACCATGATCGGCCTCGGCGTCGCCATCGACTACTCGCTCTTCATCGTGAGCCGCTTCCGGGAAGAGATCACCCGCCGCTCGGTCGCCGACGCCCTCGCCGTCACCATGGCCACCACCGGGCGGGCCATCCTCTTCTCTGGGGTGACGGTGGCCATCGGTCTCCTCGGCATGCTCATGCTCGGGCTGGGGAATATCGGCTCGCTGGGGCTCGCGGGCACCCTGGTCGTCGTCCTCTCGGTCGTGTATGGGCTGACCTTTCTCCCTGCCGCCCTGGCCTTGCTGGGTCCCCGCGTGAATGCTCTGTCGCTCCCCGGCTTCCGTTCCTCCAGCATGGATAGAGGATCCGGATTCTGGCATCGCCTCGCCGCCCTCGTCATGGCCCATCCATGGCGGGTGCTCGTGCCCGTGACGGCGCTCCTGCTTCTCCTGGGCTCCCCTTCCTGCATCTCCGGCTCGCCGCGGGCGATGCTTCCTCGCTCCCGCCGTGGGCGGAGGCGCGCCGTGGCGCGGAGCTGCTGCAGCGGGAGTTCGAGGGAGCCAGGTCGCTCCCGTCATCGTGGTGGTCAACCACCGTACCGGCTCACCGCTCGAAGCGGCGCGGGTTGGCCAGGCGTACGACCTGAGCCGGTGGCTGGCCGCCCAGCCCGCGGTCTCCGGCGTGCAGAGCGTGATGGATCTCTCGCCGGACACGAGTCGCGAGGAGTACCAGCGCTTCGTCAAGGTACCCCTGGCCCTCTGGCCCGAGGACATGCGCCGCGCGGTGGCGCAGGTTGTCGGCGAGCACATCATGGTCTTTGCGGTGTCCACCAAGGTGTCCGCGGGCAGCGACGAGGCGCGAGCGCTGGTCCGCACCATCCGCTCCTCGCATCCCCGGTGGACGGTGAGCTGCTGGTCACCGGCGCCACCGCCTTCGATCTCGACTTCATGGGCGTGGTGGCGGAGAACGCTCCGCGGGCGTTCGCGTTGGTGGTGGGCGCGACCTACCTCGCCCTGCTTCTCTCCTCGGGTCAGTGCTCCTGCCTCTCAAGGCGGTGGTGGTCAACCTTCTCTCCATCAGCGCCTCCTATGGGGCGCTGGTGTGGATATTCCAGGACGGGCACCTGTCCAGGGTGCTGGGCTTCACGCCCGGTCCCATCCAGACGGCCACTCCCGTCATCATGTTCTGCCTGATCTTCGGCCTCTCCATGGACTACGAGGTCCTGCTCCTTAGCCGGATGCGAGAGGAGTACCTGCGCACGGGAAACAACGTGCTCGCGGTGGGGGCGGGTCTCGAGCGGACCGGACGTCTCATCACCTGGGCGGGGGCCATCATGGCCGCCGTCTTCTTCGCCTTTGCTCTCGCGGAGTCCGTGATCATCAAGGCGGTGGGTATCGGGATCGGCATTGCGGTGATCCTCGACGCCACGGTGGTGCGGGGACTGCTGGTGCCGGCGACGATGCGGCTGATGGGTCACTGGAACTGGTGGCTGCCGGGACCGATCGCCCGGCTGGTGCGGCGGGATGCAACGCCACCCGCCGCCCGCGGGGCGTCCGCGGGCGGCGGGTAGGGATCAGTTCTCGACGAAGGCCTTGAGCGCCCGCCCGCGCAGCGGGTGGCGGAGCTTGCGCAGGGCCTTGGTCTCGATCTGGCGGATCCGCTCACGGGTCACCGCGAAGCGCTTGCCCACTTCCTCCAGCGTGTGCTCGCCCTCCTCGCCGATGCCGAAGCGCAGGCGAAGGATTTCCTTCTCCTTGGGCGAGAGCGTGCTGAGCGCCCGCTCGACCTGATTCGTCAGGTCCTGGCTGATCAGCGTCTCGTTGGGCGACTCCGCGCTCTTGTCCTCGAGAAAGTCTCCAAGCTCGGAGTCCTCGCCGATAGGCGTCTCGAGGGAAAGCGGCTTGCGCGACGACTCGAGGATGAGGCGCACCTTGCGGGCGGGCACTCCCGTCTTCTTGGCCAGCTCCTCGGGCGTGGGCTCCCGGCCCATCTCGTTGACGAGCATGCGGTTGACGCGCGAGATGCGGTTCAGTGTCTCCACCATGTGCACGGGAATGCGGATGGTGCGGGAGTGGTCGGCGATGGCCCGGGTAATGGCCTGGCGGATCCACCACGTCGCGTACGTGGAGAACTTGAAGCCCCGCCGGTACTGGAAGCGGTCCACCGCCTTCATGAGCCCGATGTTGCCTTCCTGGACGAGGTCGAGGAGCGTGAGCTCGCTTCCGAGGTAACGCTTGGCCACGGACACGACCAGGCGCAGGTTGGCCTCCATGAGCTCGCGCTTGGCCTGGCGCACCACGCGATCGTGCCCTTCGATCTCCCGCAGGGCAGACTGCAGCGCCTTCTTTCCCAGGCCGATGGCCGATTCGAGCTCTCGGACCTGCTTCGGCGTCTGAGCTTCGCTGATGGCGACCACCCGGCGACGGAGCTCGGCCAGCATCTGCTCGACAAGGGCCGGCTTCAGGGGAAGCTTCTCGACCGCTCCCTGTATGGCCGCGCGGTTCTGCGCGATCCACTTGTGATAGTTGGCGCGCGTGGTCTTGCTGCGGCGCTTGTCGGCCAGCGACACCTGCAGCCGCTCGATCTCACGCTCGAGGCGGCGGATGCGCGTGAAGGTTGCGAGGAGCGGCTTGATCTCCTCGGGCTTGGGCTCCCCACCCTCGGGAAGCAGGATGACCTCGTCGAGGTCGATCTGTCCGTGACGGACCTGATCCACGAGGGCCAGAAGCTTGCTCGTGACCATGGGAATACCCGCGAGGGCGCGGCGGAGCTGGATTTGACCTACCTCGATGCGCCGGCCGAGGCTCACCTCCTGCTGGGCCGTCAGCAGATGCACCTTGCCAATTTCCTTGAGGTACAGGCGGACGGGGTCCTCAGCCGGACCCGAGCTGGGACGGAGGGCGTCGGCCGAGTGCGGGAGTCTCCTCGAGGATGACGGTCTTTTCTTCCTCCTCGAGATCGACCCCTGACGGCTCAGCCTCGACCTTGGGCAGTGCTCCCTTGCGCAGACGTGACTTTGGCCGAGAAGACGGTGCTCCAGAATGGCTGGTTTCTAGCGTCGCGGAGTCGCTGGTCTCTCTGAAGGTCATGGCGTCTGTTCTCCTCGCCGTTTTAGATGCTTACGGATGACGGAAGGTTGCCGGACTTGCTGACGAAATTGAAACGTCCGAAAATACGCCAGCGTTCCGTAATATCGTGTTTTTTCTACAGACGCGGCGCGCCCCGACCTTATTCGCGAATCGGGGCAGGTGAGGCGGAAAGCAAGTCGGAAATTTAGGGACGGCGCTCCAGGAGCAGATCGAATCCGACCCCCACCTCGTCCTTGACCCGGAAAAGAAGGTATTGCGGGGGTCTGATGCCGAAATCACTCATCTTGAACCGGCTTTCGCCGCGTACCCATAGCCGCCCCTGCTTCAGGCGAACGCGGCCCGAAAAACGCTTCACCCGCTCGACACCCGCAATTGAGAGCCGGCCCTGTATGGTGAGCAGGGTGTCCGTGTGCTCTGCGACGCCCAGAGGAAATGACGGTGCCTCAACCGTCTGGACCACGAAGAACATGGTCGGGTTCCGCTCGGCGGAGAGCGCTTTGTACATGTCCTTGTCACGACCAGCGCTACCGGTGCTCATGGTGCTGACCAGTACGCTCAGATGACCGGTCACGCCCTGACCCAGATCACTGGCGTCGAGCTCGAACTCTCCCGTGATATCTCGGGCGAACCCGCTGAAGTCGGCGGGGGAAAGCTCGCGTCGAAGGACACCAAGCTCTGGCCTGCCACCGGCGTCCACCGCGCCATTTCGGCTGAGGCGACGGCCGATCCCGGCCCAGGGTCACCGGCCCCAGCAGGGTCACCGGCCCCAGCAGGGTCCGGAAGGGAAGAAGGCAGAGGAGCAATACGGCGGGAGGCATGGGCGTGGATAGCATGGCGCGAAGCCGGGGGTCAATTCGACGTCTGGACGAATGCCCGGGAATTTGGTTGACACGAGCCGAGTAAGGGTCCTATCGTGAAAAGCTCATATATGACGGGAATTTTGCGGGAACCACACTGATGGCCGTTGCCCCCAGCGCCTCTTATAGCTTCACCGTACGCCTGGCGATCCTGAACCGCACCGGCATGCTCGGGCGCGTCACCATGCTCATCGGAAGGCAGGTGGCGACATCGGAGCCGTCGATCTGGTCGAAATGACTCGGGACCGCGTCTTCCGGGATATCACGATCAAGGCACGGGACAGCGAGCACGCCCAGCGCATCATCGACAGGCTTCGGACCCTTGCCGGGGTGAAGATCGCCAATATCTCGGACCGTACGTTCCTGATGCACCTTGGAGGCAAGATCGAGGTCCGCAGCAAGGTCCCCATCCGCACTCGCGACGACCTCTCCATGGCCTACACGCCCGGGGTGGCGCGAGTGTGCCAGGCCATCAAGGAGGATCCCCAGCGGGCCTTTTCGCTCACCATCAAGCAGAACACCGTGGCCGTGGTCACCGACGGTACCGCGGTGCTCGGACTGGGCGACATCGGCCCCGAGGCAGCCATGCCCGTGATGGAGGGCAAGGCCATGCTCTTCAAGGAGCTGGCGGGGTGGACGCTTTTCCGATCTGCCTCGACACCAAGGACCCCGACGCGCATCGTCGAGACGGTGAAGCTGATCGCCCCGCCTTCGGCGGCATCAACCTCGAAGACATTTCCGCCCCGCGCTGCTTCGACATCGAGGCGCGGCTGCGCGAGGAGCTGGATATCCCGGTCTTTCACGACGACCAGCACGGCACGGCCGTGGTGGTGGTGGCGGCCCTCCTCAATGCGCTCAAGATCGTGAAGAAGGAGCCCGGGCAGCTCAAGGTCGTGGTGTGCGGCGTGGGCGCCGCGGGCACCGCGGTGATCAAGATGCTGCAGGCCGCTGGGGGTCAAGCACATCATCGGGGTGGACGAGCACGGCACCATATACCGCGGCCGGCCCGTGGGCATGGATTTCATGAAGACATGGGTCGGCGAATCGACCAATCCCCAGCAGATCAAGGGCAAGATGGGAGCCGCCACTCACAATGCGGATGTCTTCATCGGCCTGTCCGTACCCGGTGCCCTGACTCTCCGCGACCTCAAGCGCATGTCGCGGAACCGCATCGTCTTCGCCATGGCCAATCCCGTCCCCGAGATACAACCGGAAGAAGCCCTCCCGCACGTGCGGGTGATGGCCACGGGACGGAGCGACTATCCGAACCAGATCAACAACGTGCTGTGCTTCCCCGGCTTCTTCCGCGGCCTCCTCGACATTCGCGCGCGTTTCGTCAACGACGAGATGAAGCTGGCCGCCGCCCACGCCATCGCCTCGTGCGTGACGCGGAGCGAGCTCGGCCCCGAGTACATCATCCCGAGCGTGTTCAACAAGAAGGTCGCCCAGGCGGTGGCGAGCGAGGTGGCGCGGGCCGCCCAGAAGACCGGAGTGGCCCGCCGGCGGCCGCGGGCCGAATCGCCGACCTGGGCCTGAAGTGCCAGATATCATTCCGCCGCGGTGGTCGGTGGTCATCCCCGCCTACAACGAAGCCCAGCGGCTGCCCGCCTATCTCAGTGAGGTGGTGGCCTACTTCGACGGCCGCGGGGAGCCCTACGAGGTGATCGTGGTTGACGACGGCAGCGCGGATGAAACGGCCGCCCGGGTGCTGGAGGCCCAGGCGATTCACCAGGCGGTGACGCTGCACCGGTTGGCGGAGAACCGAGGCAAGGGCTTTGCCGTCCGGGCGGGCATGCGCGCGGCGCGCGGAGACCTGCGCCTCATGGCCGACGCCGATGGCGCCACCCCCATCGCCGAGGTGAAGCGTCTGGAGACGGTGATAGAGGCGGGGGCCGACCTCGCCGTCGGCTCCCGCGCCCTTCCTGACCCCTCCGTGCGGCGCGAGGTGCACATCCACCGAAAGCTCTCGGGCGAGATCTTCAACTTCTTCGTGCGACGCATGGGAGTGGGGGACGTGACCGATACCCAATGCGGGTTCAAGCTCTTCCGCGGCACGGTGGCGGAGGCGCTCTTCGGAGAGCTCGAGACGACCGGCTTCGGCTTCGACGTGGAGCTCCTCATGCTCGCGCGCCGGCGCGGCTATCGCGTGATCGAAGTGGCCATCAACTGGGCCGATCAGCCCGGCTCCAAGGTGGACGTGCTCCGGGACGGGCCGCGCATGCTCGCCCAGGTCGTCCGGGCGCGCGTGCGCCTGAATCGCCGCGGACGACCGGCCATACATCAGCTATGACGTCGAAGCGCGCGCAGGTCATCGAGCCCTTCCTCGCCGTGGAGATCTTCGAGCGGGCGCAGGAGCTCGAGCGGCAGGGCAAGGACATCATCCACCTCGAGTTCGGTGAGCCGGACTTCGACACGCCGCCCATAGTCCGCGAGGCGGCCGAGAAGGCTCTCAAGGACGGGCGCACCCGGTATGCGCACAGCCTGGGTCTCCTGCCCCTGCGCGAAGCCATCGCGGAGCACTACCACACGCGATACGGCGTCACCGTCTCCCCCGAGCAGATCCTCGTGACCGCGGGGACGTCCCCGGCCATGCTCCTCCTCTTCTCAACTCTGCTCGACCCCGGCGACGAAGTGCTCCTGACCGACCCCGCTACGCCGTGTACCCCAACCTGATCCGCTATCCCGGCGGCGAATGCGTGCACGCGCCGACCTGGGAGACGGATGGCTTCCAGTGCCGGCCGGAGGAGTTTGCGCAGCGGCTCACCCCGCGCAGCAAAGCGGTGCTCATCAACTCGCCGGCCAATCCGACGGGGGCGGTGATGACGGCGGAGAGTCTCCGCGCCACCGCCCGGCTCGGGCCCTGGATCATTTCCGACGAGATCTACCACGGTCTCACCTATGAAGGCGCGGAGCATTCCATCCTCGAATTCACGGACCACGCCTTCGTGCTCAATGGGTTCTCGAAGGCCTATGCCATGACGGGCTGGCGACTGGGATATCTGGATCGCGCCCCCGGGATTCGTGCGGGCGCTCCAGGTCGCCCACGGCAACTTCTTCATCTCCACCAACGAGTTCGTCCAGTGGGCGGCCCTCGCCGCGCTCACCGAGGCGGGGACGATGCCCTGCGCTTCCGCAAGGTCTTCGACCAGCGGCGGAGCGCCATGGTGGCCGAGGCTACGCCGCATCGGCCTCGGGGTGGAAGTAGCGCCCACCGGAGCGTTCTACGTTCTCGCCAATGCCCGGCGCTTCGGCGCCGACTCCAAGGCCCTCGCCTTCGACATCCTCGAGCACGCTCACGTGGGCGTCACGCCCGGCGTGGATTTCGGGAGCCGCGCGGAAGGGTACCTGCGCTTCTCCTACGCCAATTCCCTCGAGCGGATCGAAGAAGCCATGGAGCGGATCGGGCGCTACCTGTCCCGGAGGCGGGCATGACCGGAGCCGATTGCGTGATGTGCACGCGCGTGGCGGGGAAGGACCTCTCTACGTCGCCGACCTGCCCACGAGCCGCGTCTATTTCAACGAAGACCAGTTCTTCCCCGGCTGGGTCTTCGTCGTCCTCAAGCGCCACGCCATCGAGCTCTACGACCTCACGCCTTCCGAGCGCGCCGCCCACATCGAGGACGTGAACCGGGTGGCGAGCGCCCTCGCTCGCGTCTATGAGCCGGTCAAGATGAACTACGAGCTTTTGGGAAACCAGGTGCCACACATCCACTGGCATCTCGTGCCACGCCTCGCCGGCGATCCGGAGCCCCGATGGCCGGTTTGGCGGGTGCCCCACGAGCCGAAGGCGCTCCCCGCGGCCGAGGTGGCCCGGCGCATCGGGCAGATTCGCGCCGCCCTCGGATAGACAGGCCTTCATGGCGGAGTCGCTGGAGGCGAAGAAGGGAAGGGCCGCGACGATTCTCACGCGGCTCGCCAAGGCCTATCCCAAGGCGGGGATCGAGCTGCGCTTCACCACGCCGCTGGAGCTCCTGGCCGCGACCATCCTGTCCGCCCAATGCACGGACGAGCGGGTCAACGCAGTGACGGAGAGCCTCTTCACCCGCTACCGGCGCGCGGAGGATTTCGCGCAGGCCCGCCCCGCCGCGCTCGAGAAGGAGATTCACTCCACCGGCTTCTTCAAGGCGAAGGCGAAGTCGCTCATGGGCATGGGCCGCGCCCTCGTGGAGCGGCATGGGGGCGAGGTTCCCCGCACTCTCGAGGAGCTGGTGGCCCTTCCCGGCGTGGGACGCAAGACGGCGAGCGTCGTGCTCGGCAATGCCTTCGGCATACCGGCCATCGCCGTGGACACGCACGTGACCAGAGTGAGCCAGCGGCTCGGCCTCACCCGCGCCGACGATCCGGAGAGGATTCACGATGATCTCTGTGCCCTCCTGCCCAGGGCCAAGTGGACTCGGGCGACCCATCTCCTCATCATCCACGGCCGGCGCACCTGCTTCGCCCGCAAGCCTGCGTGCCCGGGCTGTCCCGTCCGCACGCTGTGTCCGTGGCCTGACAAGACGACGTCACCGTGAGGTTGACTCGGACGTCGATCTCCTTTATAGTTGCCCGTTGCCAATCTACGAATCATCGAACGCCAAGTAGCTGACTTCACTAGCGAGAGAAGGGCTCTGAACATGTCGACGGTGATGCCGAAGGAAGCTGAGATCGACCGTAAGTGGTTCCTCGTGGATGCGGACGGCAAGGTGCTCGGCCGGCTGGCCACCAGCGTGGCCCACGTGTTGCGCGGCAAGCACAAGCCGACCTTCGCTCCGCACCTCGACGTGGGCGACCACGTGGTGGTGATCAACGCGGAGAAGATCCACCTCACGGGACGCAAGCTCACGGACAAGATGTACCGGTGGCACTCCGGCTACATCGGCGGTCTCCGGGAGGTATCGGCCGAGCGCATGCTGAAGAGCCACCCGGAGCGGGTGGTCGAATGGGCCATCCAGGGGATGCTGCCCAAGGGACGGCTGGGCCGGGCCATGGCCCGCAAGCTCAAGGTCTACAAAGGATCTGATCACCCGCACGCCGCGCAGAAGCCCGAGCCGCTACCGTCCGGCGCCCGGTCCAAGCATTGATGCAGGTCTGAGAGGAGAGCGAATGGCCGCGACGCAGTTCTACGGTACGGGGAGGCGCAAGACGTCGGTGGCGCGGGTGTGGCTCAGGCCCGGTGGGGGCGTATTCTCGTCAATCGCCGCCCCTTCGAGGACTATTTCCCGCGTGAGACGCTGCGCATGATCATTGCCCAGCCCCTCCAGTTGACGAACACCTTCGGAACCTTCGACGCCACCATCAACGTGGGCGGAGGCGGCCCGACCGGCCAGGCGGGCGCCGTGCGCCACGGCATCGCCCGGGCCCTGCTGGAGTTCGATGTCAATCTGCGGCCGACGCTCAAGCGGGCCGGTCTCCTCACACGCGACCCGCGTATGAGAGAGCGCAAGAAGTACGGTCAGCCGGGGGCGCGCTCCAAGTTCCAGTACTCAAGCGGTAGGCGCCATGCTTCGCGTCGCGGTGGCGGGGGCGAGCGGATACATGGGGGCGGAAGCCCTTCGTCTGCTCTGCGTGCACCCGAAGCTGCAGCTGACCGTGGTGACCTCGGAGCGTCTGGCCGGCGAGCGGCTCGACAAGGTCTATCCGCACCTCCGGGGCTGTCCTCCCTCGTCTTCAGCGATCTCGATGCCGCCCGCCTGAGCGACGAGGCCGATCTCGTCTTCCTCGCCCTGCCCCACATGGAGTCGCAGCGGGCGGTGCCTGTCCTCCGCCAGCGCGGGCGCAAGGTCATCGATCTCTCGGCCGACTACCGGCTGCGCGACCGCTCTCTCTACGCGACCTGGTACAAGGCGGACCACATCGACGCGGCCGGGCTCGGCGAGGCGGTGTACGGGATGCCCGAGCTCCATCGGAAGGACCTGGTGGGGGCGTCCCTCGTGGCCAACCCCGGCTGCTATGCGATGGGCTCCATCCTAGCCACGGCGCCGCTTCTCAAGAGCGGGCTTGGCCGCGTCGAGGGCATCGTCGTCGACGGCAAGTCCGGGGTCACCGGGGCGGGAGCGCAGGGACGCAAGATCGACCCCATGTATCTCTTCACCGAGGCCAACGAGAACGTCCAGGCCTATGGCATCGCGACGCATCGCCACACGCCCGAGATGGAGCAGGAGCTCTCGGCGCTCGCGGGCCGGCCGGTGGTTCTCGGATTCACCCCGCACCTCGTGCCCCTCAATCGTGGAATCTTCACCACGGCCTCCGTGCCCCTGGCGAAGAGCGCGAGCACGGCCGATCTCCTTGCTCTCTACCGGGAGTTCTATGCGGGCGAGCCCTTCGTCCGGGTCCTGCCCGAGGGTGAGCGGCCCACCACCCGCTCCGTGGTCGGCTCCAACTTCTGCGACGTGGCGGTGGTCTCGGACCCGCGGACGGGGCGCGCCGTCTGTGTCTCCGCTCTCGACAATCTGGGCAAGGGTGGCTCGGCCAACGGCATCCAGAACCTCAACATCATGATGGGGTGGGACGAGCGGACCGGTCTGGAAGCGCCACCGGTGTACCCGTAACCTCCATGGCCGACGTGCAGTGGATCGACGGCGGCATCACGGCGGTCCCGGGCATTCTCGCCGCGGGCATCACCGCCGGCATCAAGCCCAGCGGCAAGAAAGACATCGCCCTGATCTATTCGTCGGCGCCCGCGCGCGCCGCGGCCGATCTTTACCACCAACCAGGTGAAGGGCGCCTCCGTGCTCGTGTCCCAGGAGCACGTCCGGGACGGCAAGGCGCAGGCCATCGTCGCCTCGAGCGGGTGCTCCAATGTGTGCACGGGTGAGCAGGGAGTCAAGGACGCCCGGGAGATCACCAAGACGGTGGGCGAGCTCCTGCGCATCAAGCCGAATCAGGTGCTCATCGCCGCCACTGGCGTCATCGGGCAGCCCCTGCCCATGGACAAGATCCGACCCGCCCTGCCCAAGCTCGTGAAGGCCCTCTCGCCACAGGGTGGACGGAGCGCGGCGGAAGCGATCATGACCACCGACACCCGGCTCAAGGAGGCGGCCCTCCGCGTCGAGGTGGGCGGGCGACCCATCACCATCGGGGGCATGGCCAAGGGCGTGGGAATGATCGAGCCGCACCTGGCCACCATGTTCTGCTTTCTCGCCACGGATGCCATGGTGGCCGCCGATGCCCTTCCGCGCGTGCTCAAGCGGGCCGCGGATGCTTCGATCAACCGGATCACCGTGGACGGCGACCAGTCCACCAGCGACACGGTGGCCGTGCTCGCCAATGGGCTGGCCGAGAACGCTCCCTCGAGCGCGGCAGCCGGGGGTTGCGGGAGTTCGCCGTCGGGCTCGACGCGATCGTGGCCCGCCTTGCCCACATGCTCGTGGCGGACGGGGAGGGCGCGACCAAGGTGGTGGAGGTGGCGGTGAGCGGAGCGCGGACGCGGCGCGAAGCGCTGCTCGCCGCCCGGTCCGTGGCCAACTCCCCGCTCGTCAAGACGGCGATCAACGGCGCCGATCCGAACTGGGGGCGCATCATGATGGCCCTCGGCAAGTCGGCCGCCCGCGTGGTCCAGGACAAGGTGTCCATCCGCTTCGGCGACGAGCTGCTCGTGGAGAAAGGCATGCTCAAGCCGGGGCGCGGGTGGACAAGATCCGTACCCTCATGGCGGAGCACGAATACCCGATCGCCATCGATCTCGGTCTGGGTCGCGGCCGGGAGACGGTGTGGACAGCGGATCTCAGTGAGGAGTACGTTCGAATCAACGGGAAGTACACGACCTAGCAGCAGAGCAGCTCACTACGCACGATCGCCAGCTTCGGTCCCCGGCTTCGGCTCGGGGAAGTGCGGAGGCGCCGCCCCGGCGCCCCGCCGCTCGCGATCGGAGGCCAACCGAACAGGAGCGACAGATGGCGGCATTGACCATGAAGGAATTGCTGGAGGCCGGCGTCCACTTCGGCCACCAGACCAAGCGCTGGAACCCCAAGATGCAGAAGTACATCTTCGGGGAGCGCAACGGCATCTACATCATCGACCTGCAGAAGACTCTCAAGAAGTTCCGCGAGGCCTACGCGTATCGTGCGGGATCTCGCGGCCGGCGGGGGCACCCTGCTCATGGTGGGCACCAAGAAGCAGGCGCAGGAGACGGTGCTCGAGGAGGCCGGTCGGTGCGGAATGTACTACGTCAACCACCGCTGGCTGGGCGGCACCCTCACCAACTTCGCCACCATCCGCAAGTCCATCGCGCGCCTCAAGAAGCTCGACGAGATGAAGGAGACAGGGGACTACGAGCGGCTGCCCAAGAAAGAAGTCATCGTGCTCGAGCGTGAGCGGGAGAAGCTCCAGCACGCCCTCATCGGGATCCGGAACCTCGACCGGCTGCCCTCGGCCATCTTCATCATCGATCCCAAGAAGGAGACGATCGCGGTGGAGGAGGCCCGGCGCCTCGCCATTCCCATCGTGGCCATCGTGGACACCAACTGCGATCCGAGCGGGATCGACTACCCGATTCCGGGCAACGACGACGCCATCCGCTCCGTGCGCCTCATCACGTCCCGCATCGCCGACGCCGTGCTGGAGGGGCGGGCACCCACGCCAAGGAGGCGGCCACCGCCGACGAGATCCCGGACTCGCCCAACCTGCCCGTGGTGACCGAGGCCGAGATGGCCGCGTCCACCGAGGGCGGATCGTAAGACAAGGAGAACGGCTCTCATGGCATCGTCCGCTGAACTGGTCAGAGACCTCCGGGAGCGCACGGGGCCGGCATGATGGACTGCAAGGCGGCCCTCGAAGCGTCCAAGGGCGACCTCCAGGGCGCCGTCGAGCACCTGCGAAAGAAGGGCTTGGCCGACGCGGCCAAGAAGCAGCACCGGGAGGCCAAGGACGGACTCATCCACGCCTACATCCACCCCGGGAGCAAGATCGGCGTGCTCGTGGAGGTCAACTGCGAGACCGACTTCGTCGCGCGCACCGACGATTTTCAGCAGCTGGTGAAGGACATCGCCATGCAGGTGGCCGCCGCCAATCCGCTCTATGTCTCCCGGGAGCAGGTGCCGGAGCCGGTGCTGGCCAAGGAGCGCGAGATCTACGCTCAGCAGATGGCGGATCAGAAGAAGCCGCCCCAGGTCCTCGAGAAGATCGTGGAGGGCAAGATCGAGAAGTTCTACACCGAGATGTGTCTGCTCGATCAGCCTTTCATCAAGGACGCCACGGGTAAGACCCGGATCAAGGACATGGTTGACGGCGCCACCGCCAAGATGGGCGAGCGCGTGGTGGTCAGCGCTTCGCGCGCTTTCAGGTGGGCGCGGACTAGCATCATGGCCCAGGCCGGGGCGCCCGTATACCGCCGCGTCCTCCTGAAGGTCTCCGGCGAGGCGCTGGCCGGCAACCAGGCCTACGGCATCGAGCCCGAGACGATTGGTCGCATCGCGGAAGAGATCCGCGGAAGTGATCGGCATGGGCGTCCAGGTGGCCGTGGTCATCGGGGGCGGGAACATCTTCCGGGGCATCGCGGCGAGCGCGGCGGGCATGGACCGTGCCACCGGTGACTACATGGGCATGCTCGCCACCGTCATCAATGCCCTTGCCCTCCAGGACGCCATCGAGAAGGCGGGGGTGGCCACCCGCGTCCTCTCCGCCATCGAGATGCGCGCGGTGTCCGAGCCCTATATCCGCCGGCGGGCCATCCGCCATCTTGAGAAGGGACGGGTGGTCGTGTTCGCGGCGGGCACGGGCAATCCGTTCTTCACCACGGACACCGCGGGCGCCTTGCGGGCGGTGGAGATCGGGGCCGAGGTTTTCCTCAAGGCGTCCAAGGTAGACGGCATCTATACCGCGGACCCCGCCAAGGATCCAGGGGCGGTCAAGTTGCCCCGGGTCGGCTACATCGAGGCCCTCAACCGGGGACTGGCGGTGATGGACACCACGGCCATCTCGCTCTGCATGGACAACAAGCTCCCCATCGTCGTCTTCGATCTCACGCGACGGGGCAATATCCGGCGCATCGTGGCCGGCGAGGATGTGGGCTCAGTCGTCACCAACGACGCGACGCCACCCAAGGGGTAGAGCCATGCAAGAAGTCATCAAGGATCTCGAAGCGCGCATGCAGGCGGCCACCGATCTGCTCACCCGCGAGTTCTCCGGGGTACGGACGGGGCGCGCGAGCGCCGCCCTCCTCGACAACGTCCGCGTCGAGGCCTACGGCAACATGACGCCGATCAACCAGCTCGCCTCCGTCTCCGTGCCCGATCCCAAGACCATTGTCATCCAGCCGTGGGATGCGTCGCAGATCGGCGAATATCGAGAAGGCCATTCACAAATCCGATCTCGGCATCACCCCGTCGTCCGACGGCAAGGTCGTCCGCCTCACCATGCCCACGTTGACCGAGGAGCGCCGCAAGCAGCTCGCGAAGACGGTGGGCAAGTACGCGGAAGACGCGCGGGTGGCCATCCGCAACGTCCGCCGAGAGGCCAACGACAAGCTCAAGACGATGGCCAAGGACAAGCACGTGTCGCAGGACGACGAGCGCCGTGGTCACGATTCCATTCAGAAGACCACCGACAAGTTCATCGCCAAGGTGGACGAGCTCGCCAAGAAGAAGGAGCAGGAAGTTCTCGCCATCTAGCCGGCGCCGCTCGCGCTCGGAAGAATGGACCCGGTCTCGCGCGGACCGGGTCTTTTGCTATGCAACGGGCCGAATTGCATAGAATTTGCCCCCGTCGTCACGTAAAATGACGCGATATGGCGCTCAAGGCAGGAGCCGACGCCGCGTCGGTGCCGGGGTCGACGCTCGGGGAAAATGAATTGCGCGAGCGGATTCTCGCGCATCCGCTGCCCCGCCATGTGCGCCATCATCATGGACGGCAATGGACGCTGGGCCACGTCGCGAGGGCTGCCCCGCGTCGCCGGGCACGCCGAGGGCGTCAAGGCCGTGCGCAACACGGTGCGGGCGGCGGGGAGATCGGCGTCGAATATCTCACCCTCTATGCCTTCTCGTCGGAGAACTGGAATCGGCCCAGTCACGAGGTGTCGACGCTCATGACCCTGCTCGAGCGGTCGATCGATCGCGAGCTGCCCGAGCTGATGCAGCGCAACGTGCGCTTCCGGGTCATCGGCCGTCCCAACGGCGTGCCGCGCGAGGTGCAGCACCGGATCGACCACGTGGTCCAGACCACCGCCGGCAACACCGGCCTCACCTCCTCATGGCGTTCAACTACGGGGCGCGCGACGAGATCGTCGACGCCTGCCGGCGTCTCGCCCTCGACGTGCAGGACGGTCGCGTCAAGCCGGAGGAGATCGACGAGGTGCGGGTGGGGCGGGCCCTCTACACCGACGGAGTCCCCGATCCCGACCTGCTCATCCGTACGAGCGGGGAGATGCGGGTGTCGAACTTTCTCCTCTGGCAGATCGCCTACACCGAGCTGTGGGTGACGCCCACGCGGTGGCCCGACTTCGAGGCGCGGGATCTCTACCTCGCCGTGGCGGACTTCCAGCAGCGGGACCGGCGCTTCGGGCGAGTGTGATGTCCGAGGCGCGCGGCGTGCCGATGCCGACACCGGTGGACGCACGAGGCTCGTCGCGCACCGGTGAGCTGGCCCGTCGCGTGCTCAGCACCGCCGTTCTCCTTCCCGCCTTCGTGTGGATTCTCATCGGCGCGCCCGCCTGGGCCTTCACCCTCTTGATCGTGGCCGTGGGCATGCTCGCGAACTGGGAGTTCACGCGCATGTTCGCGCGAGCCGGTGTCCCCGTCCTGCGCGACGCGGGGCTGATCTGGGGCGCCCTCGTCACGCTGGCCTTCATGCGTCCCGATCGCGCGGGGGCGGCCTTCGCGGTGGTGGTGATCGGGCTCCTCGTGGCCAGCCTCGACCGGGGCGCGGGGGAATGATGCGCTGGCAGCGCGTGGCCGTGACCCTCCTCGCCGTCTGCTACGTCAACTGGCTGCTCGGGCACACCATCCTCCTGCGCGCGCTCCCCGACGGCCTCCACTGGATCCTGCTCCTCGTGTGGATCACCTGGCTCGGCGAGACGGCCGCCTACGCCGTGGGCTCGCTCATCGGGCGGCACAAGCTCGCGCCGGGCATCAGCCCCGGCAAGACGGTGGAAGGTGCGGTGGCTCAGCTCGCGGCGTCGCTGTGCGCGGCCCTGACCGCGGGGGCCTGGCTGTTTCCCGGCCTGCCGTTCCGCGACGCCCTCGTGATCGGCATCCTCCTCGGTGTCGTCGGTCAGATCGGCGATCTCGTCGAGTCGGCTCTCAAGCGGAGCGTGGGCACCAAGGACACGGGGCAGGTCATTCCCGGGCACGGAGGCATTCTGGATCGGATCGACGGTCTGCTCTTCAATGCCCCGGCCCTCTTTTACTACGTCACCTACGGGCGGGCTCTCCACGCATGAAACGGCTGACCGTGCTGGGAGCCACGGGCTCGGTGGGCCGGCGCGCCCTCGAGCTCGTCGCCCATTTCCCGGAACAGTTCCGCGTCGAAGGTCTGGCCGCCCGCGGCTCGAATCCCGATCTGGTGGCCGAGCTCTGTCGCGCGCACCGTCCGCGCGTGGTCGCGCTGTCGGACGAGGGCGCAGTGGATGCGCTCGCCCGGGCTCTCGGGCATCCGCGTCCGGAGATCCTCGGGGAGCCCGCGGGCTGGTGGCGCTGGCCCGCGATCTCGGATCTGACGTGGTGCTCTCGGCCATCGTGGGCGGCGCGGGACTCTTGCCCACCATGGCCGCCATCGAAGCGGGCAAGGCGGTGGCCGTCGCCAACAAGGAGCCGCTCGTCATGGCGGGCAGCCTCATGACCGCGGCGGCCCGCCGGCACAAGGCGCCCCTTCTCCCCGTGGATTCCGAGCACAGCGCCATCTACCAGTGCCTCGAAGGCCAGCAGCGAGGCCAGGTCCATCGCATCCTGCTCACCGCCTCGGGCGGGCCGTTCCGGCGCCCGCCCAAGGCCGAGATGACCGCGGTAACCGTCGAGGATGCCCTCAATCATCCGACCTGGAAGATGGGAGCGAAGATCACCGTTGACTCCGCCACCCTCATGAACAAAGGGCTCGAAGTCATCGAGGCGCGCTGGCTCTTCGACCTTCCCTCCGACCAGGTGCAGGTGGTGGTGCACCCGCAGTCCATCATTCATTCCATGGTCGAGTACGTGGACGGATCGGTCATCGCCCAGCTCGGGGTGGCCGACATGGGAATTCCCATCCTCTACGCCCTCAACTATCCCGACCGCCTCCCGTGGCCGGGGAGCGGCTGGACCTGACGAAGACGGGCCCGCTCACCTTCGAGGAGCCCGATGTCGATCGCTTCCCGTGCCTGGCCCTCGCCCGCCAGGGCTCTGGCCGCGGCGGGCTGCGCTCCCGCCATTCTGAACGCGGCCAACGAAGTGGCGGTCGGCGCTTTTCTCGAAGGGCGCATCGGCTACACCCAGATCGCGGAGCTGATCGCCGCCGACGCTCGATGGCATGCCCGCGCGCGCGCTCGACAGCATCGAGACCTGTGTAGCCGTGGACGCGGAAACGCGCCGCTTCGTCGAGGAGCGCGTACCGGGCAAGGTTCCCGCGGCCGCGGGGAGGATGGGACGATGACGACCATTGTCGCCTTCGTGGCGGTCCTCGGCATCCTCATTCTCATCCATGAATGGGGCCACTTCATCGTCGCCCGACTCTCCGGGGTGGGCGTCGAGCGCTTCTCCATCGGCTTTGGCCCCGTTTTGTGGAGAGTCAAGGGCAAGGAGACGGAGTACTGCATCTCGCTCATCCCCATGGGCGGCTACGTCAAGATGGTGGGAGACGACGAGAACCCACTCGAGGGCGGGCGCACCGGGAGTACGGATCCCGCGCGCTCCTTCAACCTCAAGCCGATCTGGGTGCGCTTCCTCATCGTCTTCGCCGGCCCCGGCATGAACTTCGTGCTCGCCGTCGTCCTCGCCAGCCTCGCCTTCATGATCTGGGGCCGGCCCGTGGTGCCCGCGGTGGTGGGGCGCGTGGCCGAGGGGAGCGTGGCCGCGCAGGCCGGCCTCAAGCCCGGAGACAAGATCGTGGCCGTGGACGGCAAGCCCGTCCAGTACTGGGACGAGGTGCAGGGGCTGGTGCAGGACAGTCGCGGCAAGAAGCTCGTGCTCGTCGTCACCGGCCCGGACGGCGAGCGGAAAATCGAAGTCGTCCCCCAGCGGGTGGCGGGCCGTGACATCTTTGGCGACGAGCAGGACTACTGGGACTTGGGCGCCCGGCAGGCCGCCTCCGACTCGGCGAAGATCGGGGAGGTCATCCCGGGCGGACCGGCGGCCGCCGCCGGTCTCAAGCCCGGCGACATCGTGGTCTCCGTGCAGGGCCAGCCCACCGCCTCGTGGGACGATCTCGCGGACGCGATCAGCAAGCGGCCGGGCCAGCCGACCGAGCTCGGCGTCAAGCGGGGCGACACGACGCTGACCCTGACGGTGACGCCGGCCCCGTACGGGCCCCGAGGGAAAGGGGCGCATCGGGATCAGCCACGCGGTGACGCCCGGCCCAGGCGCGGTGTTCGTGCGCTCCAATCCGGTGGTCGCGGTGAAGGAAGGCGTGCTCAAGACCTGGGAGTGGACGTACATGACGGTCAAGGGCATGTTCAAGCTGGTGACCGCGCAGCTCGCGCCGTCCAATATCGGCGGCCCCATCCAGATTGCCGCGGCAGCGGGGGAGCAGGCGCGCCAGGGCTTCGCGTATCTCACCCTCTTCACCGCGCTTATCAGCGTCAATCTGGCCGTGCTGAACCTCCTGCCCGTGCCCATGCTCGACGGCGGCCACCTGCTCTTCTTCGTCTGCGAGGCGGTGCTGGGGCGGCCGATCTCGATCCGCAAGCGGGAGATCGCCCAGCAGGTGGGCTTCGTGCTCCTGATGATGCTGATGGTCTACGCCGTGTACAACGATCTGTCGCGACTCGACCTCTTCCACCGCTTCTTCCGCTAGCCGGGGATCTTCATGGGCCAGTACAACTGCCACGTGTTTGTGTGCACCTCGGGCGAGACCTGCCCGCAACAGGGTGATGTCGAGAAGTACGTCAAAGTCCTGCGCACGGCGGCCGCGCAGGCGGGCAAGCATGCCGAGGTGCGCATCAACAAGGCGGGGTGCTTCTCGCAATGTGGCCACGGCCCCATGATCGTGGTGTATCCGGACAATGTCTGGTACGCGAGGCGTCCAGGAGTCCGATCTCCAGGAGATCCTGGAGTCGCACATCCTGGGGGCCGGCCCGTCAAGCGGCTGATCTACGATCCCGGCGTGCCCGGAGCCAACAAGGTCAAGACGGCGACCTGACGAAATGCGCTGGATCCGCTCCCTCATCCCCACCCTGCGCGAAGACCCCGCGGACGCGGAGGCCATCAGCCACAAGCTCATGGTCCGCGCCGGGCTCGTGCGCCAGCTCGCCGCCGGCATCTACGTCTATCTTCCCCTCGGCCATCGGGTGATCGACAAGGTCAACCGGGTGATCCGCGAGGAGATGAACGCCATCGGCGGGCAGGAGATCTCCATGCCCGTGCTCCAGCCCGCGGAGATCTGGCAGCAGTCGGGGCGGTGGGACGCTATCGGCGGAGAAATGTTCCGCCTCAAGGACCGTAACCAGCGGGACATGTGCCTGGGCATGACCCACGAGGAGGTGGTGGCGTGGGTCGCCGCGCGCGAGCTTCGCTCCTACCGCGACTTGCCCCAGATCTGGTACCAGATCCAGACCAAGGAGCGTGACGAGGCGCGCCCGCGCTCGGGCGTCCTGCGCACGCGGGAGTTCCTCATGAAGGACTCCTATACCCTGGATCCCGACGCGGCGGCCCTCGACGTGTCCTACAACGCCCACAAGCAGGCGTACTGCAAGATCTTCGACCGCTGCGGTGTCCGCTACGTGGTCGTCGATTCCGATCCGGGCATGATGGGCGGATCGGGCTCGCACGAGTTCATGGCCCCTTCCGCCGCGGGCGAGGACGACGTCGCCCTCTGCGCGGCCTGCGGGTACGCGGCGAACGTGGAGCTGGCCCGCGGGGTGCCCGCGCCCGGGGACTTCCCGACGCGGCAGCTCGCGAAGTGGCCACGCCGGACGCCCGCACCATCGCCGAGGTGGCGGCCCAGCTGAAGGTGGACGCCTCGAGTACCGTGAAGTCCCTCGTGTTCATGGTGGGCGACATGCCCGTGCTCGCCCTCGTGCGGGGCGATCACAATCTGCACGAGCGCAAGCTCGCGCGGGCCCTTCGCGCCGAGGCCCGGCCCGCGCAGCCCGACGAGGTGCGCAAGCACCTCGGGGTGTCGGTGGGCTCCGTCGGGCCGGTAGGGGTCAAGGGCGCTTCCCGTATCGTGGCCGACCAGTCACTCAGGGATGGCGCCTACGTGGTGGGGGCCAACCGCGATGGCTACCACCTGGTCGGCGTCACGGCCGGGAAGGATTTCGCGTGCGAGTGGGCCGACCTCCAGGTCGCGCTTCCCGGCGAGGGCTGTCCCAAGCTGCGGCCAGTCGCTCTCGGTGGAGCGGGTGATCGAGGTGGGCAATATCTTCAAGCTCGGCACCAGGTACTCGGAGTCCCTCGGCGCGATGTACCTCGACGAGCAGGGACAGCAGAAGCCCATCGTGATGGGCTCGTACGGAATCGGACCGGCGCGCATCGCCGCCGCCGCCGTGGAGCAGCGCCACGACGCCGACGGCATCGTCTGGCCCTGGGCGATCGCGCCGTTCCACGTCCACATCGTTCCCGTGGCGGTCAAGGACGCCACCCAGATGGCGGCGGCCACCGAGATCGAGAAGCTGCTGGAGGGCGCGGGCTTCGACGTCCTCATGGATGACCGCGACGAGCGGGCGGGCGTGAAGTTCAAGGACGCCGACCTGCTGGGTGTGCCCATCCGGATCACCGTGGGCAACGCCTTGGCCAAGGAAGGGTGGTCGAGATCCGCGAGCGGGCTACCCGGGCGGAATGGAAAGTGCCCCGCGAGCGCGTTCTCGAGGCCATTCGCAAGATCGTGGACGGGTTGGCGATGGGTTAGGGTACCCTTCCGACCCGCCCAGGGCTATCCGGCCTTGCGGGTGGTGTCTACATGTGCTAAAGTTTTGACAAAAGTGGGCGCCGCCCACTTTTTTGTTCTCTACGGGGCAGGGGGTGGGCTGGAAATGGACCCGCGGGCGGGTGACGGGGAGGCGTTTCTGGCTAAGGTCGAAGCGGTAGTATCCCCTGTGCTCGAAGCTCACGGGCTGGAGCTCGTCGATCTGCAGTGGCGCCGGGAAGCCCGGCGCTGGGCCTTGCGGTTCTTCGTGGACAAGCCGGGAGGGGCGGGTATCGTCGACTGCCAGCGGCTCAGCCACGAAGCCGCCGATGTCATCGACGTGTCGGGGCTGATCTCGGAGAGCTACGACCTCGAGGTCTCGTCCCCGGGCCTCGATCGCGAGCTCAGGACCAATCGTGAATTCGCCTGGGCGGTCGGAAAGGACGTCCGGTGCTGGCTGCGGGAGCCCGTCGAGGGTCGCCTGGAGTTCGCGGGAAGGCTGGAATCGGCCGGCCCCGAGCGCCTGGCCATCGCGTCGCCCGATGGGAAGACGGCGGAGGTGCCGCGGGTCCTCGTGACGAAGGCGCGGCTGGACCCGCCCTTCCGGCGCAAGTGAAGGCGCAGGGACATGGCAGGTGAAGGTGCAGGGACACGATGAACAAGGAACTCATCTACGTGATCGGGCAGATGGCCACGGAGAAGGGGATCGACAAAGAGATCCTCTTCGAGGCGCTGGAGTCTCGCCCTGTTGTCCGCCTCCAAGAAGACCATGGGCGTCGCGGACAATGTCCGCATGGAGCTCGATCGGCACACGGGCGTGCTGGAAGGTCTTCGCCCGGAAGAAGGTGGTGGAGACGGTCGCCGACGCCAAGCTCGAGATCACCCTGAGTCAGGCGCGCAAGCTCAATGCCGAGGCGGAGCTCGAAGATGAGATCGAGATCGAGCTGCCGCCCCAGGAGTTCGGACGCATCGCCGCCCAGACGGCCAAGCAGGTCATCCTCCAGCGCGTGCGGGATGCCGAGCGTGACGCCGTCTACTCCGACTTCATCGACAAGCAGGGCAAGATCATCCGCGGCACCGTCCACCGCATCGAGAAGCGCAACGTGATCGTGGATCTGGGCAAGGCCGAGGCGGTGATCACGGAGCGGGAGCAGATTCCCGGCGAGCGCTACAATCCGAACGACCGCGTGCGCGCCTACGTGCAGGAGGTCAAGAAGACGGCCAAGGGGCCGCAAATCCTCCTCTCGCGCGCGGACGCCGGCTTCCTCGTGCGGCTCTTCGAGGCGGAGATCCCCGAGATCGCCGAGGGTATCGTGCAGGTGAAAGCGGCCGCCCGTGAGCCGGGAGAGCGCGCCAAGGTCGCCGTCATGTCCACCAAGCGTGACGTGGATCCCATCGGTGCCTGCGTCGGCCTCCGGGGCACGCGCATCCAGGTGATCAGCCGCGAGCTCCGCAGCGAGAAGATCGACATCGTCGAATGGTCGGCCGGATCCCGCGGTGTTCGTGGCGCGGGCACTGTCGCCGGCCAAGGTGTCGACGGTGACCCTGGGCCCACCGATCCCACCGGGGAGCCGCGCTCGGTGCTCGTCATCGTGCCGGATAACCAGCTCTCGCTGGCCATCGGCAAGCGGGGCAGAACGCCCGGCTCGCCGCCAAGCTGACCGGGCTCCACGTGGACATCCGGAGCGAAGGTGAGGTCGAGGAAGAGCGGCGTCTCGCCGAAGAGGAGCTACTGCAGGGCCGTGAAGCCCTTGCGAGCTTTGCCGGCGTAGGTCCCCAGCTCGTCGAGAGGCTCGTGGAGCACGGCCTCTTCTCTCCCGCGCGTATCGTCCACGCCGGGCTCGAAGTGCTGGAGGCCGTGCCCGGGCTGGGCGAGAAGAAGGCGGCGGGCCTCCTCGCGGCGGCCCAGGAATGGCTGGACCAGCATCCGCCCGCCGAACCCGAGCACCCAGTCGAGCCCGAGGCACCCTGCCGAGCTCGAGCACACGGACGCGACGGAGGATGTGGGGGCCACGGGGAAGCCATGACGGCTCCCGAGGAAGGCGCGGGAGATGCGCCGCCCGAGAGCATGGCGAGGACGTCCGCTGAGTGACCGCGGCGCCTCAGCGGACCTGCATCGGGTGCCGGCAGAAGCGGCCCAAGGTCACGCTCCTTCGCCTGGTCCGGGGGCCGACGGGAGAGTGCAGGTGGATGATGGTGGTCGGGCTGAGGGTCGGGGCGCGTACGTGTGCCCCGACTCCGAGTGTCTCGGGAAGGCCTTCAGTCCGGGCCGGCTCGGGCATGCGTTCAAGCGGCCCAGCGAGCCGCCCGCATTGGGCGCGGTGGCTACACTGAACGGCCGGGTCGGGAACGACAAGGCGAGGAGGTAAGCGGGCTGTGGCGGCACGAGTCAAGGTCATCGACCTCGCGAAGGAGTTGGGTGTCACCAGCAAGGATCTGATCGTCGCCCTCGAGGCCATGGGCCAGAAGGGGATGCGGGCCATGAGTCCGCTACAGGCGGCCATGGCCAATGATCTCCGCGTGAAGCTGGGACGCGGCCGGGATCTGCCGGAAGAGGCCAAGCCCAAGCGGACGCCCAAGGCCAAGCCGCCGGTGGACGAGGGCGGAGTAGCCGTGGCCCCCAAGGAGAAGACGGGCGAGGCCGCGACGGCGCCGAAAGCTCCTCGCAAGAAAGCCGTCACGATCGAGCCCCAGGAGACGGTGCTTCCCGAGCCGGCCGAGGAGATCAAGCCCGCGGCCACGCTCTTCCGTCATACCGCGGCCCCTGCGCCGGTGGCGGAGCCCGAGCCTGCGCCCGCGCCGGTTCCTCCCGCGACTGTGGTGATGACGCCTCCGGCGCCTTCCGTCGCTCCTCCGCCACCACCACCGGTGACACCGGCACCTCCGGTCGTCCGGCGGGAGCCCACGGTGCTCCGTCCGACACCTCCGCCCGCGCCCATCGCTACGCCGCGTCCTGTCGTGCCGCCCGCCGCGGCCGGTCCGGCAGCGCCTCCCGCGGCGCCCCGGCGCGTCGTGCCGACTCCTCCGGTGCGCCCGGCGGCGCCGCCTGTTCCTTCGCGGCCCGCTGCTCCTGCCGTCCCGGCGCGCCCTGCCGCCGCGGCACCCGTGGTACCGGCCGCGCCTCCGAAGGTCGAGGTCAAGCCCGAGCCTCCCATGCCCGAGCAGAGGCCCGGCCCGCCTGAGCCCCCGGTCGAGATCAAGCGTGAGCTGATCAAGCTGCCGGAGTCGGTGACGGTGGGCGAGCTGGCCGCGGCCATGCGCCACAAGTCCGGTGAGGTGATCAAGGCGCTGCTCGAGCTTGGGGTCATGGCGACCGTCAACGAGGTCCTGGATCCAACCGCGGCCAAGCTGGTGGCGGACAAGTTCCATTTCGACGTCGAGATCCGCTCGCTCGAGGGCGACATCCTCGAGGAAGAGGAGACCGATCCGAGCCAGCTCAAGCTCCGGCCGCCCGTGGTCACGGTCATGGGTCACGTCGACCACGGCAAGACGTCACCCTCGACGCGATCCGGACGACCAAGGTCGCCGAGCGCGAGGCAGGCGGCATCACCCAGCACATCGGCGCGTACCAGGTCGACACCTCGCACGGCAAGGTGACCTTCCTCGATACGCCGGGCCACGAAGCCTTCACGGCCATGCGCGCCCGCGGCGCCCAGGCCACGGACATCGTTATCCTGGTGGTGGCAGCCGACGACGGCGTGATGCCGCAGACGGTCGAGGCGGTGAATCACGCGAAAGCCGCCAATGTGCCGATCCTCGTGGCCGTGAACAAGATCGACAAGCCCGGCAGCGAGCCCGATCGCGTGAAGCGGGAGCTGTCGAACCTGGGTCTGGTACCGGAGGACTGGGGCGGACAGACCATATTCATTCCGACCTCGGCGAAGCGTGGCGACGGCATCGCGCAGCTCCTCGAGATGACCGCTCTCCAGGCGGAAGTGCTCGAGCTACGCGCGAACCCGAACCGGCCGCCCGCGGCACCATCGTGGAAGGCCGGCTGGACCGCGGTCGCGGCCCCGTGGCCACCGTGCTCATCCAGTCAGGCACGCTCAAGGACGGGGATGCGGTGGTGGTGGGGCAGCATTCGGGTCGCGTGCGCGCGATGTTCAGCGACCGCGGCAAGAAGGTGACAAAGGCCGAGCCGTCCGACCCCGTGGAGATCCTCGGTCTTTCCGGAGTGCCGCAGGCGGGGATACGCTCCTCGTCGTGGCCGACGAGCGCAAGGCGCGGCAGATCGCGACCGTGCGGGCGGACCGCGAGAAGCTCAAGGGCAAGGGCGCGGCGCGGGTGACTCTCGAGGACCTGCACAAGCAGATCGAGGCGGGTGAGGTGAAGGAGCTCCGGCTCGTCCTCAAGGCCGACGTGCAGGGCTCGGTGGAAGCGCTCACGGAGTCGCTGGAGCGTCTCTCCACCGACGAGGTGCGGCTCAAGGTCATCCACGGATCGGTGGGCGCGGTCAACGAGTCGGACGTCATGCTCGCCTCCGCCTCCAACGCCATCGTGCTCGGCTTCAACGTGAAGGCCGAGCCCAAGGCGGCGAGCCAGGCCCAGGCCGACGGCGTCGACCTCCGGAACTACAGCGTCATCTACGACGTCCTCAACGACGTCAAGGCGGCCCTCAGCGGCATGCTCGCTCCCGAGATCCGGGAAACCGTGCACGGCCGCGCCCAGGTCAAGCAGCTCTTCCCCATCTCCAAGGTGGGGACGATCTTCGGCTGCGCGGTGATCGAGGGGAAGATCATCCGCACCGCGCGGGTGCGCATCAAGCGGGGGACACCGTCCTCGGCGAGAACTCCCTGAGCTCGCTCAAGCGCTTCAAGGACGACGTGCGCGAGGTGCTGCAGGGGCTCGAGTGCGGTATCGGCGTGCGAGGGCATCAAGGGCGTCCAGCCCGGCGACGTCATCGAGGCCTTCACCACGGAAGAGGTCGCGCGGACCCTCTAGCATGTCGGCGGCCCGGGTGGCGGTCGGCACCGTCGAGCTGCACCTGCCGGACGTGGGCTCGCTCAAGGGCAAGCGCCACGTCCTCAAGGGCCTCAAGGACAAGCTCCGCCGGCGCTTCGAGATCTCCGTCGCGGAAGTGGATCATCACGACGCGTGGCAGCGCGCCACCCTGGCCGTGGCCTGCGTCTCCGGCGACTCGCGCCACGCCAACGAGGTCATCTCCAAGGCGCTCGACTACATCGAGGACAACGTGGACGGCTACGTGACGGACATCCAGGTGGAGATTTTGTAGAGTGCAAGGGAAGCGGCTCGAGCGCGTCAATCAGCTCATCAAGGAGGAGATCTCCGCCGTCCTGCAGCGGCAGATCAAGGATCCTCGCCTGGGCTTCGTCACGGTGACCGAGGTGGACACCACGGCGGACCTCAAGCTCGCGCCGCGTCTACGTATCCGTGCTGGGGCCCGAGGACCAGTGGGCGAAGTCCTTCAAGGCTCTCGAGAGCGCGCGCGGCTTCGTGTGGAACTGGCTCCGCAAGCACCTCGATCTCCGGGTCACGCCCCAGATCGCCTTTCGGCCTGACCGCTCCATGGAGCACGCCGCCCATATCCAGTCGCTCCTCGCCGGGCTCAAGTCCCAGGAAGCGGAGGAGAGCGAGTGATGGACGGCAAGGGCTCCGGGTTCTCCGTCACGCCGCCCGACGAGCTGACGGCTACCCTCCGCGATCCCCAGGGCACGGTGCTCTGCCTTGGCCACGTGCATCCGGACGGCGATGTGCTGGGCACGCTCTTCGGGCTGGGGCTGGCCTTGAGCGCGGCCGGCGCCTCCGTCACCTTCGCGGGCCCCCACCCCGTGCCGGGCGTGCTCGCCTTTCTGCCTGGGTCGGACCGCTGGAACGTGTGGAAGACGGCGCCCCAGACGTACGACGTGATCGTCATGACCGACTGCCCCAATCCGGACCGCTCGGAAGGGCTGCTCGAGGGCGCGCGCGGGCCGCAGAGCCGGGTGCTCAACATCGATCACCACCCGGACAACCGGCGCTACGGCACCGTCAACTGGATCGATCCCTCGGCGGCCGCCACCGGGGAGATGATCTTCGACCTCGTGAAGACCCTGGGACTCCGGGTCACTCCCGCCGTGGCCCTGAATCTCTTCACGGCCGTTCATACCGACACCGGCTCCTTCCGCTATTCCAACACCACCCCGCGCACCTTCCGCATCGCGGCGGAGCTCACGGCGGCGGGCGCCGACCCGTCGCTGGTGTCCGACCGTCTGTACCAGCAGCGTGCCCCGGACTCTCTCGTCCAGCTCGGCGAGGTGCTGCGTCTGATCCAGGTGAGCGAGGACGGCCGGATCGCCTGGCTCGCCGTGCCGCGTGGCCTCGTCTCCCGCGAGTTTCTCGACGCGGAGGATCTCGTGGGCTATCCGCGCTCCGTGGGCGGGGTGAAGGTGGCCGTGCTCCTCCGCGAGGAAGGGCCGGGCACCATCAAGGCGAGCCTCCGCGCCAAGGGCGAGGTACCTGTGAATGCCATCGCCCATCGCTTCGGCGGCGGCGGCCACGAGAATGCCGCGGGCTGCACGCTCTCCGGCACGCTCGAAGAGGCCACCGCGGCTCTTCTCGAGGCGGTGAGGGAATCGCTGGACGCGGTGCGGCCGCGATCGCCGAAGTGATCCGCGACACCCGCTCCGGCATCCTCCCCGTCGACAAGGGCCCGGACGTGACCTCGTTTCAGGTCGTGGCGCAGCTGCGCCGGGTCCTGCGCGCGCCCAAGATCGGACACGGCGGCACCCTCGATCCCGCCGCCACCGGGCTCCTGCCCATCTTGATCGGCGAGGCGACGAAGCTCACACCCTATCTCGTGGAGCTGGACAAGGAATACCTGGCCACGGTGAGACTGGGCGTCTCCACCGACACCCAGGACCTCTCCGGGACCGTGCTCGAGAGCCTGCCCGTTCCGGGGCTCGACGCGGCGACGGTCGCCAAGGCCCTCACGCCCTTCGTGGGTCTGATTCGCCAGGTGCCGCCCATGTACTCCGCGCTCCACCACGAAGGGCGGCGGCTGTACGAGCTGGCCCGCGAGGGCGTGGAAGTCGAGCGCCAGGCTCGGGAGGTCACGGTCCACGCCATTCATCTGGAAGCGCTCACCCTGCCCGACCTCGTGCTCCGGGTCACCTGCGGCAAGGGCTTCTACGTGCGGACGCTCGCGGCCGATCTCGGCGCGGCGCTCGGCACGGGGGCCCTGGCCCGGCTCGTGCGGACCCGGGTGGGACCATACCGGCTCGAAGAAGCCGCGCCGTGGAGCCTTGTCCTCTCGGCGCGGGACGGCGAGCCTCTGTGGGCGCGCACGCTTCCGCCGGACTCGGCCCTGCAGGCCATGCCGCCGGCGCGGCTTTCGGAGCAGGGCGCCCGCGCCTTCGCGAACGGCCAGTCGGTGACGGAGCCGGGCGCGGCGGGCCTCGTTCGCGTCTACGGCGCGGATGGAGCGCTCCTCGGCATCGGTGTCCGGCGCGGCGCCCTCGTGAAGCCCGAACGCCTCCTCCATGCGGATACTCCGCGGTCTCGCGTCCTACCCGCCTGATCTGCGCCCGTGCGTGACCGCGCTCGGTGCCTTCGACGGCATCCACCTCGGTCACGCGCTGCTGATCAGCACCGCCGTGGAGCGGGGACGTGCCCTCGGTTGCCCTCGGTGGTGTGCACGTTCGACCCGCATCCCGTGAGCGTGCTCTGGCCGGAGCGTGCCCCACGCCCCATCGCGACCCTCGACGACAACCTCGAGCGCATGAAGGGACTGGGGGCCGACGCGGCGCTGGTCATTCCCTTCACGCTGGAGTTCTCCCGCATGGAGGCGGAGGCCTTCGTGGACGACATCCTCGTGCGCACCCTGGGCGCTCGGGAGGTGGTGGTGGGCTTCAATCACACGTTCGGCCACGACGCGCTGGGGACGGCGGCGCTCCTCGCCGAGCTCGGGCCCCGGCGCGGCTTCACCGCGCGTGTCCTGCCGCCCCTCCGGTTCCAGGGGCAGACGGTGTCCTCCGGCGCCATACGCCATCTTCTCGGCGAGGGCGACGCGGCCCGGGCCGCGGAGCTGCTCGGTCATCCGTACGCCATCACGGGCACCGTGATGCGCGGGGCAGGGCGGGGAAGGACGCTTGGCTTTCCCACGGCCAACCTCAAGCCCGACCGGCCGCTCGTGCTCGCGGCCGGCGTCTACGGCGCCCGCGCCTCGTGGGAGGGCGGGGCGGCCGACGCCGTGGTCAACGTGGGCTATCGGCCGACGTTCGGAGAGAATCAGTACTGGGTCGAAGCGTACCTGCTCGATTTCTCCGGCGACCTCTATGACCGGACGCTCAGGATCGAGTTCCTCGAGCGGATCCGCCCCGAGATGAAGTTCTCGGGCGTGGATGCCCTCAAGGCGCAGGTGATGGCGGACATCGAGGCGGCGCGTGCTCGCCGCGACAGCCGGGCGCGGACGTCCTAGGCGCCTCCGCGCCTTTACAGGTCTGTGACGGCGTGCTAAACTTCCTGCGTCCTTGCACGTTTAGGCCATCCACACGAACCCGTCCCGTCGGAGCCGCAGCCAGGGCCCTGGGGGCGTGGCGATTGGGGGAACCCCGGGAGGATCCAGCATGCGGCTGTCCCTTGACAGGAAGAAGGGCCTCATCGAGCAGTTCAAGACGCACGACGGGGATACCGGATCACCGGAAGTGCAGATCGCGCTCCTGTCCGAGCGTATCAACGGGCTGACCGACCACTTCAAGACCCATCAGAAGGATCACCACTCGCGCCGCGGCCTGCTCATGCTCATCGGCAAGCGTCGCGGCCTCCTGGAATATCTCAGAAAGAAGGACGCGGAGCGATACCGCGTCCTGACGGATAAGCTCGGAATCCGCAAGTGACCGCGGGCTCCGGCTGGCTTCGATCCTCGACGGCCCGGACATGCCGGGCTCGCACGACCCACGTTACTCTCACCCCTGAATCAGCCCGGGCACCGCGTGCTGCCGCCTCAACACCGGCCGCCGACGCTTTGATGGCTGCCCACGCCAAAATGGCTGGAGAAAGATCATCCTCATGACGACGAGTCACTCCGTACAGACAAAGCTCAACGGCAACGCCATCTCGATCGAAACCGGCAAGGTCGCCAAGCAGGCCGACGGCGCGGTGGTGGTACGCTGCGGCGGCACCATGGTGCTGTCCACCGTGGTCGCCTCGCGGTCGCCCATGGAGGGCCGCGATTTCCTCCCCTCACCGTGGAATATCGCGAGAAGGCCTACGCGGGCGGAAAGATTCCCGGAGGCTTCTTCAAGCGGGAGGGCCGGCCCGACGAGAAGGAGACGCTGACCTGCCGCCTCATCGACCGCCCCATCCGCCCCCTGTTTCCCAAGGGTTTCCGGAACGAGATCCAGGTCATCAACCTCGTCATCTCGGCCGACAACGAGAACGACCCCGACGTGCTGGCCATGATCGGCACCTCGGCCGCCCTCTCGCTCTCCGGCATACCGTTCGCGGGCCCCATCGGCGCCGCCCGCGTGGCCATGGTCGACGGCAAGCTGGTGGTGAATCCCACCTATGCCCAGCAGGCCACGGCCACGCTCGAGATCGTGATGGCGGGCACCGAGGAAGCGGTCCTCATGGTCGAGGCTGGCGGCAAGGAGATCGCGGAGGACCAGATGCTCGAGGCCCTCGCCTTCGGCCATGAGCAGTGCAAGCAGCTGGCACGCATCCAGAAGGAGCTGATGGCGCAGGCGGCCAAGCCGCGCTGGGCCTTCGACGCCCACGCGGGCGCGGATCCGTCCCTGCAGAGCAAGCTGCAGGAGGTGGCGACCCCCGCGTAGTGGAGGCGCTCGCCATCCACCAGAAACAGGCGCGGGCCGAGGCCCTGACCGCCGCCTTCGAGGCGACCTGGACCCGTCTGGTCACGGTGGACCATGTGCCGGACGAGCCGGCCACGAAGGCCAAGGCGCACGAGTATTTCGAGAAGGTGGAGAAGACCGAAGTCCGCCGGCTCATCGTGGACAAGGGCATCCGTGTCGACGGGCGTAGCGTCAAGGAAGTGCGCCCGATCTGGTCCGAGGTCGGCTACCTGCCCAGAGCCCACGGCTCCGCCCTCTTCACGCGGGGTGAGACGCAGGCGCTGGTGGCGGCGACCCTCGGCACCAAGAACGACGAGCAGAAGCTCGAGTCGTTCGAGGGCGACAGCTACCGCAACTTCATGCTCCACTACAACTTCCCGCCCTTTTCCACGGGCGAGGTCAAGCGCTTCGGCACGGCGGGACGGCGCGAGGTCGGCCACGGCGCCCTCGCCCATCGCGCCATTTCCGCCGTGCTCCCCGCCAAGGATGTCTTCCCGTACACCATCCGCATCGTGTCCGAGATCCTCGAGTCCAACGGCTCGTCGTCGATGGCCACGGTGTGCGGAGCCTCCATGTCGCTCATGGACGCGGGGGTGCCTCTCAAGGCGCCGGTGGCGGGCATCGCCATGGGCCTCGTCAAGGAAGGTGAGAAGGTCGGCATCCTCACCGACATCATGGGCAGCGAAGACCACTACGGCGACATGGACTTCAAGGTCGCGGGCACCGACAAGGGCATCACCGCGCTCCAGATGGACATCAAGATCGCCGGGGTGTCCGTCGACATCATGCGCCAGGCCCTCGCTCAGGCGCGCGAGGCCCGGCTCCACGTCCTTGGCAAGATGGCCGAGACCATCAAGACCGCGCGCACGGGGTTGTCGGAGTACGCGCCCCGCTTCGTCACCATCAAGATCCGCCCGGAGAAGATCCGCGAGATCATCGGCCCCGGGGGCAAGGTCATCCGCGGCATCCAGGAGAAGACGGGAGCCAAGATCGACGTGGAGGACGATGGCAAGGTGACGGTCTTCTCCTCCTCCTCGGAGAAGGCGCAGATGGCGGTGGACATCATCCAGGACATCTGCCGCGAAGCGGAGCTCGATCGCATCTATCTCGGCAAGATCAAGAGCATCAAGGAGTTCGGGGCCTTCGTGGAGATCATGCAGGGAACGGAAGGGCTCCTGCACATCTCCCAGATCGCCGAGGCGCGTATCCGCGCGGTGGGGGACGTGCTGACGGAGGGTGACGAGGTTCTCGTCAAGGTCATCGAGATCGACGGCAACGGCAAGATCCGCCTCTCGCGCAAGCAGGCTTTGCGCGACCAGCCGGCCCTCGCCGACAAGGAAAAGCTGAAGATCGCCCCCACCACCGCCGGCGCCTGATGCCGTGCCGAGCCGCGGAGTGACAGTAGGGGGCCGCGCGGACACCTACCGCAAGACGGTGCTGCCGAACGGCGTCCGCGTGGTCACCGAATCGCTTCCCTGGGTTCGCTCCGTGGCCGTGGGCATCTGGGTGGAGACGGGCTCGCGAGTGGAGCCGCTCGAGCGGGGGCATCTCCCACCTGATCGAGCATCTCGTCTTCAAGGGCACGGAGACACGGTCGGCTGAACACATCGCGCGCGCCATCGACTCCGTGGGCGGCCACATGGACGCTTTCACCGCCAAGGAGCACACCTGCTTCTACGTGGGGGTGCTCGATCAGCATCTGGAGATGGCCGCCGATCTCCTCTCCGACGTGCTCTTGCATCCGCGCTTCGACGCCGGCGACATCGAGCGGGAGAAGGCGGTGGTCTTCCAGGAAATGAAGATGGTGGACGACACGCCCGACGACCTCGTCCACGACCTCTTCGCAGAGAAGGCATGGCCCGGGCATCCCTTGGGCCGTCCCATTCTCGGACGGAGAGAGGTCGTCGAGAAGCTGGACCGGGAGACCATCCTCGGGCACTTCCGCGGAGAGTACACTCCGACCCGCGTCACGGTGGCGGTGGCGGGCAATGCCGAGCATGACCGGGTGGTGGAGGCGTTCGCGGGCCGCTTCGAGAGCTTCCGCGGCCCGGCTCTCACTCATGTCGAGGTGGCGCCCGTGCTCAGGCCCGGCGTGCACCTGATCTCCAAGCCCCTCGAGCAGGTGCAGGTGGTCATGGGCTTTCCGGGGATATCCGAAGTCTCCCGGAGCGCTACGCGCTCTATCTCATGAACGACATCATGGGCGGCAGCATGTCCTCCCGGATCTTCCAGGAGGTGCGGGAGCGGCAGGGCCTCGTCTACTCCGTCCATTCCGGCGCCCAGCAATTCCGCGACAGCGGCGTGCTCTACCTGTACGCGGGCACGGAGACGGGCAACTTCGGCAAGGTCCTCAAGGCCTTCATCAAGGAAGTGCGAGGGCTCAGGAAGGACGGCGTCACCGCCGAGGAGCTGGGGCGGGCCAAGGACCACCTCAAGGGCAGCTTCATGCTGTCCCTCGAGTCGTCCTCCTCGAGGATGAACCGTCTCGCCAAGCAGGAGCTGCGCTTCGGCACCTTCCACTCGGTGGACGAGATGCTGAGCCAGATCGACGCCGTGCGCTCCGAGGAGATCGACGCCCTCATCCAGCGCCTCCTCGACGAGGAGCAGCTCTGCCTGGTCACCCTGGGCCCCGTGACGAAGAAGAACCTCCCCGAGAGATGAGCCTGAGGTGATGCGATACCCAGCGGATTGCTCTAACCGTCTCGCCCACGGTCAACATGCCCAAAGGCATGTTGAGGTTAAATGATCGCCCGATATTCGCGGCCGGAGATGGCCCGGCTGTGGACCCAGGACGCCAAGTACGAGGCGTGGCTCAAGGTCGAGCTCGCGGTATGCGAGGTCTACGCCAAGCGCGGCATCATCCCCGCGGAGGCGATGGGCCGCATCAAGACCGCGGCCCGCGTGTCCGCCTCCCGCATCGACGAGATCGAGGCCACGACGCGGCACGACCTCATCGCGTTTCTGACCAACCTCGAGGAATCGATCGGCGCAGATTCCCGCTACGTGCACATCGGCATGACCTCCTCCGACGTGGTGGACACCGCGCAGGCCCTCCAGATGGTCGCGGCCTCCGATCTCCTCCTCGCGGGTCTGGAGCGCTTCCGGGAGGCCCTCCGCAGTCTCGCCGTCCGCCACAAGGAAACCCTCTGTGTCGGGCGCACCCACGGCATTCACGCCGAGCCCATGGTGTTCGGGCTCAAGCCCGCCCTCTGGTTCACCGAGGCGGGGAGAAACCTGGAGCGGTTGCGGCGGGCCAAGGAGGCCGTCGGCGTGGGGAAGATCTCCGGCGCCGTCGGCACCTTCGCCCATATCGATCCCGACGTGGAGGAGGAGGCCTGCCGCCTCCTCGGCCTCGCCGCCGCCCCCGTGTCCACCCAGATCGTCCAGCGGGATCGCCACGCCGAGTTCTGCTCGACCCTCGCCATCATCGCCGCCTCCCTCGAGAAGGTCGCCACGGAGATCCGTTCGCTGCAGCGCACGGAGATCCTCGAGGCGGAGGAGCCGTTCACGGAAGGACAGAAGGGCTCGAGCGCCATGCCCCACAAGCGCAACCCCGTCTCGTGCGAGCAGGTGTGCGGGCTGGCCCGGCTCGTGCGCACCAACTCGCTGGCCGCTCTCGAGAACGTGGCGCTCTGGCACGAGCGCGACATCAGCCACTCCTCGGTGGAGCGCGTGATCCTGCCCGACTCGACCCTCCTCGTGGACTACATGCTGCATCAGATGACCCGGATCGTGGAGGGGCTGCAGGTCTACCCGGAGCGGATGCGCGAGAACATGGAGCGGAGCTTCGGCCTCATGTTCTCCCAGCGCGTGCTCCTGCGTCTCGCCGAGACGGGACTGCCGCGTCAGCAGGCCTACGAGATGGTCCAGCGCAATGCCATGCGGGCATGGCGCGAGCGGGCGCCCTTCCGGGCCTTCCTGGCCGGGGATCCCGAAGTGACGGCGCGTCTCACCGCCGCCGACCTCGACGCGTGCTTCGATCCCGCCTGGTATCTGCGCAATGTCGATGCCATTTACAAGCGTGCCGGACTTTCCTGAGGGCCTCTGACATGGAGAAGCGGGAGAAGCTCTACGAGGGCAAGGCCAAGATCGTCTACGCCACCGACGATCCGGGCAAGGTCATCCAGTATTTCAAGGACGACGCCACCGCCTTCAACGCCCTCAAGCGCGGGACCATCCTGGGCAAGGGCGTGATCAACAACAAGATGTCGGCCACCCTCTTTCAGCGCCTGGCCAAGGCGGGCATCCCCACCCACTACCTCGCCACGCTGTCCGATCGCGAGATGCTGTGCCGCAAGCTCGACATCATCAAGATCGAGGTCATCTCCCGCAACATCGTGGCGGGGAGTCTCGCCAAGCGCACCGGGCTCGAGGAGGGGTGCCCATCAAGCCGCCCATCGTCGAGCTCTACTACAAATCAGATCCGCTCGGCGATCCCATGTTCACGGAGGATCACGTGCGCATGCTCAAGCTCGCTTCCCCAAGGAAGTGGCGTGGCTCAAGCGCATGGCCCTCAAGATCAATGCCCTCCTGCGGCCCTCTCCTCAAGCGGAAAGGGCTGATCCTCGTGGACTTCAAGCTGGAGTTCGGCCGCCACGCGGGCAAGCTCTATCTCGGCGACGAGATCAGTCCCGACACCTGCCGGCTGTGGGACGCCGACACCCTCGAGAAGCTCGACAAGGACCGCTTCCGTCGCGACCTCGGCAACGTCGAGGATGCGTACCAGGAGGTCTACCGCCGCATCGTGGGCTCCGGCTCGTGAAAGCCCGTGTCCTCGTCCGCCTCAAGCCGGGCATTCTCGACGTCCAGGGTGCCTCCGTACAGCGGGCGCTCCAGGGCCTGGGCTTCGGCGAGGTGCAGGGATTGCGGGTGGGCAAGGTCCTCGACCTCGAGCTGGACGGCGTGAGCGGGGATTCGGCCCGGCGTCGGGTGGAGGAGATGTGCGCGCGGCTGCTCACCAATCCCGTCATCGAAGACTACACGGTGGAGATGCTCGGCTGACCGTCGAAGCCCTTGTAAGATTCTGACGGGCAGGGTAGAGTGAGTTAGCACCCACACAGGGAGGATGGCTCGGCCCCATGAACTTCGGCGTGGTGGTGTTTCCGGGAACCTGGAGTGACTGTGATTTCCACTATGTCATCGGCGAGGTGCTCCACCAGCCGGTCCGCTATGTCTGGCATCGCGACAGCCAGCTCGCCGACTTCGACTGCCTGATTCTCCCCGGTGGCTTCTCCTATGGTGACTACCTGCGCGCGGGCGCGGTGGCCGGGCGCTCTCCGGTGGTCGAAGCGCTCCCCGAGTTCGTGGCCAAGGGCGGCGTGGTGCTCGGGTCGTGCAATGGCTTCCAGATCCTCTGCGAGTCCAAGCTGCTGCCCGGCGCGCTCATGCGCAACGAGTGCCTGCAGTATCGCTGTCAATCCACGTTCCTCCGCGTCGAGAACGCCGAGACCTCGTTCACCCGCGCCATGCGCCCCGGGCAGGTTTTGAAGATGCCCATCTCGCACGGCGAGGGCAAGTTCTACGCCGATGCGGAGACGCTCCGGCGGGTGCGCGATCAGAAGCAGATCGTGTTCCGGTATGCGAGCGAGGACGGCCGCGTGGTCAAGGACGCCAACCCGAACGGCTCGCTCGACAATATCGCCGGGCTCATCAACGAGGAGGGGACCGTCCTCGGCCTCATGCCCCATCCGGAGCGCGCCAGCGAGAACGCCATGGGCGGCACGGATGGCCTGCTGATCTTCCACTCGCTCCTCGGCAGCCTGGTCGAGGATGGCTCATTCCTCAAGAGGTAGGAGGCGTGCGTCTGGGGTGGAGACGGGGTGACCGGGGCGGAGCCTAAGGTCACTCTGGAGCTGGCCCTCGCCTCAGGCCTCACCGGCGAGGAGTACGACCGCATCATCCGGCGGCTCGGCCGGGAGCCCTCCTATACCGAGCTCGGTCTCTTCTCCGCCCTGTGGTCGGAGCACTGCGCCTACAAGCACTCGCGCGTCTTCCTGCGCGGGCTGCCCACCACCGGACCGGCCGTCCTCCAGGGTCCGGGCGAAAACGCGGGCATCGTGGATCTGGGCGGCGACCTCGCGCTGGCCTTCAAGATCGAGAGCCACAATCATCCATCGTTCATCGAACCCTTCCAGGGCGCAGCCACCGGCGTGGGCGGCATCCTCCGTGACATCTTCACCATGGGAGCGCGCCCCATCGCCATCCTCGACTCCCTGCGCTTCGGCGATCCCGGGGATCCGAGGAGTCGCCGTCTCATCGACGGCGTGGTGTCCGGCATCAGCTGGTACGGCAACTGCTTCGGCGTGCCCAATCTGGGCGGCGAGGTGAAGTTCGCTCCGGAGTACGCGGGCAATCCCCTCGTCAACGCCATGGCCGTCGGCCTCCTCCGCAAGGACAGGATCTTCCGCGCGCGCGCGGAGGGGCCCGGCAATCCCGTCTTCTACGTGGGAGCGAAGACCGGACGCGACGGCATCCACGGGGCGACCATGGCTTCGGCCACGTTCGACGAGGGCGCCGAAGAGCGCCGGCCGACCGTGCAGGTGGGCGATCCCTTCACGGAGAAGCTCCTCCTCGAGGCCTGCCTCGAGGCCATGGAGACGGGAGCGGTCCTGGGCATCCAGGACATGGGGGCGGCCGGGCTCGCCTGCGCCTGCTCGGAGATGCCGGCGCGAGCGGGCACGGGCATGGAAGTGGAGCTCTCCCGCGTGCCCCAGCGTGAGTCGGGGATGACGCCCTACGAGATCATGCTGTCCGAGTCGCAGGAGCGCATGCTGCTGGTGGCCGCGCGCGGCCGCGAAGACGAGGTCAGGAAGGTCTTCGCCAAGTGGGAGCTGGACGCCGTGGAGATCGGCCGGGTCACCGGCGACGGCATGCTGAGAGCGACCATGAACGGAACCCTGGTCGCGGACGTTCCGGTGACGGCGCTCGCCGACGAGGCGCCAGTCTACGAGAAGCCGACCGCGCGGCCCGCCTGGCAGGATGGCCTGGAGGCCTTTGATCCGCTCTCGCTGCCCGCGCCGGCCGATCCAGGCGAGACGCTCCTGGCTCTGCTCGCCTCGCCCGGCATCGCCTCCAAGGAATGGGTGTACCGGCAGTACGACATGCAGGTTGGAATCAACACGCTGGTCATGCCGGGCTCGGATGCGGGAGTCCTGCGTATCAAGGGCACTCGGAAGGCGGTGGCTCTAACCACCGACTGCAACAACCGTTTCGTGTATCTGAATCCGCGTGCCGGAGCGGCCATGGCGGTGGCCGAGGCGGCGCGGAATCTCGCCGTCACCGGCGCCAGGCCGCTCGGCCTGACGGACTGTCTCAATTTCGGCTCGCCCGAACGTCCGGAAATCCTGTGGCAATTCAAGGAGGCGGTGGCGGGCCTCGCGGAGGCCTGCCGCGCCCTCGATATCCCGGTGGTCGGCGGCAATGTCTCCTTCTACAATGAAACTCTCGGGCAGGCTATCCTGCCTGCTCCGGTGATCGGCATGGCCGGGCTCATCGACGAAGCGGACAGCCGTCGTACCCAGTGGTTCGAGGCGGACGGGGACCGTATCGCTCTCCTCGGTCCGGACGATGTAAGCCTGGGCGGCTCCGAGTATCTCTGGCTCGTTCACGGACGGGTGGCGGGCCGACTGGCGCCTCTCGACCTGGGGCAGGAGCGCCGGGTTCACGAGGCCTGCCGCGCGGCCATAGCGGCGGGGCTGCTGCGCGGCGCTCATGATTGCGCGGAGGGAGGCCTGGCGGTGACGGTGGCCGAGAGCTGTGTCAGCGGACCGCGGCTGCTTGGCGCGGAGATCGATCTGCCCGCGGGAACCCAGCGCGCCGATCTCCTTCTCTTCGGAGAGGGGCCGTCGCGGGTGGTGGTGTCGGTGCGGCCGGAGTCAGAGCGTCACTTCGAGCGGCTCATGGGCGAGTTCGCGCTGCCCTGGCGATGGATAGGGCGAGTGGGGGCGAGGCTCTGGTGATCAAGCGGGGCGGGACGCCCCTGGCCGAGGCGTCTGTCGATCGTATGGCTCATGCGTGGAGGAGCGGCTTTGAGCGACATGTCGCCTGAAGACGAAGGGCTCGAGCTCGACGACAAGTTCCACGACGAGTGCGGCCTCTTCGGCATCTGGAATCACGCCGAAGCGGCCAACGTCGCCTACCTCGGCCTCTACGCGCTACAGCATCGAGGCCAGGAGTCGGCGGGCATCGCGGCCACGGACGGCCACGCCTTCCACGTGGAGAAGGCCATGGGCTGGGTCGCCGACGTCTTCAGCCGGGACCGTCTCAGGCGCCTGCCCGGCCACCGGGCCATCGGCCACGTGCGCTACTCCACCGCGGGCAGCTCCAATCTCCGCAATGCCCAGCCCATCACGGGCACCACCGCGCATGGCCCCGTGGCCATCGCGCACAACGGCAATCTGATCAATGCCGAGGAGCTGCGCCGCCAGCTCGAGGCGGACGGCGCCGTGTTCCAGTCCTCGTCGGATACCGAGGTGATTCTCCACCTCCTCGCGCGCTCCGAAGGCGGCACCCTCGTGGACCAGCTGGCCCGGGCTCTGACCCAGGTCAAGGGCGCCTACACGCTCCTGCTCCTCACCCCGACCTCGGTGATCACCGTGCGAGATCCCTCGGGCTTCCGTCCCATGACCCTCGGCCGGCTCGGCGACTCCTGGGTCCTCGCCTCCGAGACCTGTGCCCTCGACCTCATGGAAGCCGAAGTCGTGCGCGACGTCGAGCCGGGGGAGTTCGTGGTCATCGACGACGCCGGGCTGCAGAGCTACAAGCCCTTCCGGCCGGCGCCCAAGCTCCAGTGCGTCTTCGAGTACGTGTACTTCGCGCGCCCGGACTCCGTGCTGTGGGGCCGCAATGTCCACGCGGTGCGCAAGGCCTTGGGGCACCAGCTCGCGCGCGAGTATCCGGTGGCGGCGGACCTCGTCATCCCGGTGCCCGACTCGGGGGTGGGCGCGGCTCTCGGCTATGCCGAGGAGGCGGGACTCCCTATGACTCGGGGCTGGTGCGCAACCACTACGTGGGGCGAACCTTCATCGAGCCCAAGCAGGGGATCCGGCACTTCGGCGTCAAGGTGAAGCTCAATCCTAACCGCGAGGTGCTGGCGGGCAAGCGCGTGGTGGTGGTGGACGACTCCATCGTCCGCGGCACCACCAGCCGCAAGATCGTCAAGATGGTGCGCGCGGCGGGGGCCCGCGAGGTGCACATGCGCATCTCGTCGCCGCCCATCCAGTGGCCGTGCTACTACGGCATCGACACGCCGACCCGAAAGGAGCTGATCGGGTCGAGTCACGAGGTGGCGGAAATCGAGCGCTACCTCGCCGCGGACTCGCTCGGCTACCTCTCGCTGGACGGGATGCTCAAGGCCACCGGCAATGACCCGGGCAACTTCTGCCATGCGTGCTTTACCGGGCAGTACAAGGTCGGCTTCGACACTGGGGACATCGCTCAGCTCAGACTGTTCGAATCGTAGTTTGGAGTTCATGGACCCACTGACGTACCGAGAGGCCGGTGTCGACATCGGCGCCGGCGACGAGGCCGTGCGCCGGATCGGCCCGCTGGCCGCTTCGACGCGCCGTCCCGAGGTGCTGGGCGGCATCGGCGCCTTCGCGGCCTTCGTCACCATACCTGCCGGCTACCGCGAGCCCGTCCTCGTCTCCTCCACCGACGGCGTGGGTACCAAGCTGCACGTCGCCTTCGCCGCGGATCGTCACGACACGGTCGGCATCGACCTCGTGGCCATGGGGGTGAACGATCTTCTCGTGCACGGCGCGGAGCCGTTCTACTTTCTCGACTATCTCGCCGTGCACCAGGTGGATCCCGCGCGGGTGGAGGCCATCGTCTCGGGGGTGGCCGAAGGGTGCCGCCGGGCCGGGTGCGCGCTGGTGGGCGGCGAGACGGCGGAGATGAGCACTCTCTACGCGCCGGGCGAGTACGATCTCGCGGGCTTCGCGGTGGGCGTGGTCGAGCGAAGCGGCATCGTGACGGGGGCCGAGGTCAGGCCGGGGACCGCGTCCTCGGCCTCGCCTCGTCGGGGCTTCACTCGAACGGTTATTCGCTGGCGCGCAAGGTGATCTTCGAGCGGCTCGGCCTCAAGCTCGGAGACACCGCGCCCGGCCTCGGCCGCTCCGTGGCCGAGGAGCTCCTCGAGCCCACGCGCATCTACGTCAAGCCCGTGCTCGATCTGCTCCGGAGCGTGCCCGTGCTCGCCATGGCCCACGTCACAGGGGGCGGGATCACCGAGAATCTTCCGCGCGTCCTTCCCGAGGGCTGCCAGGCGGTGATCGACCCTCGCGCGTGGCCCGTGCCTCCCATCTTCCGCGTCATCCAGGAGGGCGGCCGGGTCGAGGAGGCCGAGATGCGGCGCACCTTCAACATGGGCATCGGCTATCTCCTCGTGGTGCGCGCGGGCGACGCGGTCCGGACCGCCCAGGCCCTCACCGCGGGCGGGGAGCGAGTCTTCGAGGTGGGCGAGATCCGGGATGGCGCGCGCTCGGTCGTCTATGCCTGAGCTGCTCCGTGTCGGCGTGCTCGCTTCAGGTCGGGGCTCGAACTTCCAGGCTCTCGTCGAAGCCGCCCGCTCCGGCCGGCTCCCCGCGGCGGTGGTTGTCCTCATCTCCGACCGCGCGGCCGCTCCCGCCCTGCGACATCGCGCGCGGCTACGGCATCGAGGCGCTCTTCGTGGACCCGAAGCAGTACCCGAACCGGGAGGCTCACGAGAAGGCCATCATCTCCGCCCTCGAGGAGCGCCGGGTCGGCCTCGTCTGCCACGCGGGCTACATGCGCATCCTCACCGCGGCCTATGTCGAGCACTTTCGCGGGCGCGCCCTCAATATCCATCCCTCGCTCCTGCCGGCTTTCCCCGGCCTTCACGCCCAGCGGCAGGCCCTCGAGCACGGCGTGCGCATGGCCGGCGCCACCGTCCACTTCGTGGATGAGGGCGTGGACAGCGGCCCCATCGTCCTGCAGGCGGCGGTGCCCGTGCTGCCCGGGGACACCGAAGAGACCCTGTCACGGCGAATCCTCGCCGAAGAGCACCGCATCTACCCGGAAGCCGTTCGCCTCTTCGCGGAGGGCCGGCTCAGCATCGAAGGACGGAGCGTCCACATCAGGGAGAGCCCATGAGCCGAGTGAAGCGCGCGCTCCTGAGCGTGCACGACAAGACGGGGGTGGTGGAGTTCGCGCGGGGCCTGAGCGACCTCGGGGTGCAGATCCTGTCCACGGGCGGCACGGCCAAGCTCCTCCGGGACTCGGGGGTGCAGGTTCTCGACGTGGCCGAGGTGACGGGCTTTCCCGAGATGCTCGACGGCCGGGTCAAGACCCTGCACCCGAAGGTGCACGGAGGCATCCTCGCCCGGCGCGACGTGCCCGCCCATCTGCGCGCCCTCGAGTCCCACGGTATCGAGGCCATCGATCTCGTGGTGGTGGCGCTCTATCCCTTCGAGCAGACGGTGGCCAAGCCCGGGGTCGGCTTCGACGAGGTCATCGAGAACATCGACATCGGCGGCCCCAGCATGATCCGGGCGCGGCCAAGAATCACGGCGGCGTCGGGGTGATCACCGATCCCTCCCAATACGCCTCCGTGCTCGAGGAGCTCCGGGCGAGCGGGGGCAGCCTCTCCGACGAGACGCGCGGACGGCTCGCCCTCGAGGCGTTCCGGCGTACCGCCCAGTACGATGCGGCCATCGCCGCCTATCTGGGAGCCGCGCCGGCTCACCGAAGCCCGCGGCCGATTTTCCCGAGCGCCTCTCCCTCGACGCCCGGCGGCTCCAGCATCTCCGCTACGGCGAGAACCCGCACCAGGCCGCCGCCTTCTACCAACCCGAAGGCCCCTCGGCGGGACTGGCCGCGGCCGAGCACCTGCACGGGCCCGAGCTCTCCTACAACAACCTCCTCGACTGGTCCGCCGCCCTGGGGCTTCTCCTCGAGTTCGACGATCCGGCGGCGGTGGTGATCAAGCACACCAATCCGTGTGGGGTGGCCTTGGGCCGGAGCGTGGCCGACGCGATGAGCCGGGCCAAGCAGTGCGACCCCGTCTCCATCTACGGCGGTATCGTGGGCGTGAACCGCACCCTCGACATCGGCGTGGTCAAGGAGCTCTCGGGCATTCTCCTCGAGATTCTCTTCGCCCCCGACTACACGGCGGAGGCGCTCGAGGAGCTCCGGCGTACCAAGAAGAAGTGCCGGGTCCTGCGGCTACCCTGTCATGCCGTCGATTACCCGGGGCGCCAGCGGGAGATACGGAGCGTGCTGGGCGGCCTGCTCGTGCAGGATTCCGATCTCACCGACCTCGACCCCGCCGCCCTCAAGGTCGTCTCGAAGCGGCCGCCGACCGAGGCCGAGCTGGCCGCGCTTCGCTTCGCGTGGCGGGTGGCCAAGCACGCCAAGTCCAACGCCATCGTGCTCACCAGCGCCGACCAGGTCATCGGGGTGGGGGCAGGGCAGATGAACCGGGTGGACTCCGCGCGCATCGCGGTCATGCGGGCCCGCGCCAACAGCCTCGAGACGGTGGGCACGGTGTGCGCCTCGGATGCCTTCTTCCCCTTCCGCGACGGCCTCGACGTGGTGGCCGCGGCGGGGGCCACCGCGGTGATACATCCCGGCGGCTCCCTGCGCGACGAGGAAGTGGTGAAGGCGGCCGACGAGCACGGCATGGCCATGGTTGTCTGCGGCATACGGCACTTCAAGCACTGAGACGGTGACGCGATTCCACCTGGGTTAATGGCTCAGCCCGAACGGGTATTCACACTCCGGGAGCTGACGCGGCTCTTGAGGCTCACGCCCAAGCGGGCAGCCCAGCTCAAGCGTCTGGGACTGGTGCGGAGCGACAGCACCGGCTATCGCTTCCGGGAGCTCGTGGCCGCGCGGGTCGCCTCCGCGCTCCTCGAAGGGGGCGCCACCGTGCGCCAGGTGCGCGAGGCCCTCGACGGCGCCCGGCGCCTCGCCCCCGACGCGGAGGCGCCCCTCGCCGAGCTGCGGCTGGTCGTGCAGGACCAGCGCATCGTGGTCGAGCAGGACCGGCTCCGCCTCGATCCGCGCACGGGCCAGACCTTCCTCGATTTCGACGGGGTCGCCCTCGAGAAGGAGACCCGCGAGTCGTTCCTCATGGGCATGGTCCGTCCCCTCATCCCGCCCACCGACGCCGCGGAGATCTGGTTCGCGCGGGCCTCGGCGTGGGACGGCGATCCGGAGCGCTGGGAAGCGGCGGTGGAGGCCTACGAGCGTGTAGTCGAGATCGATCCCGGCTATGCCGCGGCCTGGAACAATCTGGGACTGCTCCAGCACCGCATGGGGCGCTACGAGCGGGCCCAGGCCTGCTACCGGGCCGCCCTCGACGCCGACGACTCCTGCTGCCAGGCCGCGTTCAATCTGGGCTCGCTCCACGAGGACCTGAGCGATCTGGGCAGCGCCATCGGCTGGTACCGCCGCGCCCTGGAGATGGAGCCCGACTATGCGGACGCCCACTTCAACCTGGCCGGCGTGCTCGGCAAGGCGGGCCAGGGCGAGGCGGCGGCCATCCACTGGCGGCGGTATCTCGAGCTCGATCTGGGCAGTCCGTGGGCACGCATCGCGCGCTCGCACCTGGAGGAGACCGGGGTGGCCGCGGACGATGGCGACGACAAGCCCGAGGCCGGCCCGTGAGGGTTCTCCTGGTGGGCGGAGGCGGGCGCGAGCACGCCCTCGCGTGGAAGATCGCCCAGAGCCCGCGCCTCACCCATCTCGTGGCCGCTCCGGGCAATCCGGGCATCGCGCGTCACGCCCGCTGCGTGGCCGTCAAGGACACGGCGGTGGACGAGATGGTCGCCCTCGCGGGCGCGAGCGGATCGACCTCGTGGTGGTCGGGCCCGAGGTGCCGCTCTCCCTCGGCCTGAGCGATCGCCTCCGCGAGGCGGGGATCGCGGTCTTCGGCTGCAGCCAGGCGGCGGCGCGGCTCGAGAGCTCCAAGGCCTTCTCCAAGAGCCTGATGGCGCGCTACGGCATTCCCACCGCGCGCTTCGCGACCTTCGAGGACGCCTCCGCCGCGCGGCGCTACTGCCGGGAGCTGGGGCTGCCCCTGGTCGTCAAGGCCGACGGGCTCGCCGCGGGCAAGGGCGCCATGATCTGCCGCACTTTCGAGGAGGCGGACCGCGCGGTGCGGATCTGCCTCGAGGAGGGAGCCTTCGGCGCGGCGGGCCGCACCGTGGTCATCGAGGAGTTCATGGAAGGCGAGGAGGCCTCGTGCTTCGTGATCTCCGACGGGACGCAGCGTCCTGCCTCTCGCGTCCGCGCAGGATCACAAGACCATCTTCGACGACGACCGAGGCCCGATGACGGGCGGGATGGGCGCGTACTCTCCCGTGCCCGCCATGGACGAGGCGCTCAGCCGGCGGGTGATGGACGAGATCGCCGTCCCCGTGCTCGCGGCCATGGCGAGGGAAGGCGCGCCCTATGCCGGCGCGCTCTTCGTCCAGATCATGATCACCAAGGACGGGCCGCGCGTGGTCGAGTTCAACTGCCGCTTCGGCGATCCCGAATGCCAGACCATCCTGCCCTTCTCGACGAGGACATCCTTCCCATCTTCGAGGCAGCGGCCCACGGGCGCGGGCTTCCCGCGTCGCTTCGCTGGCGCTCCGGGTCCTCGGTCTGCGTCGTCCTCGCCTCCCATGGCTATCCGGGCACGGTGCGGAGCGGAGACGAGATCACCGGGCTCGACGCCGAGGGCGGCCTGCCCGGGGGCGTCAATGTCTTCCACGCGGGCACGGCCAGGCGAGACGAGCGCCTGGTCACCGCGGGCGGCCGCGTGCTCGGCGTGCAGGCTCACGGCGCCGACATCCGCTCCGCTCTCGCCGCCGCCTATGCCGGCGTGGAGCGCATCCGCTTCGCGGGCATGCAGTTCAGGCGCGATATCGGTCGCCGGGCCGTCGAGCGCACGTGAAGCTCACCGGGGTGATCCAGGCGGGCGGCCGGAGCACGCGCATGGGGGCGAGCCCAAGGCCCTGATGGAGGTGGGCGGCCGCCGCATCATCGAGCGCGTGGCCGATGTCCTGGGGCAGGTGACCGACGATCTCCTCCTCGTCACCAACACCCCGGAGCTCTACGCGTGGATGGGCCTCGCCATGGTGCGCGATGTCTTTCCCGACAGCGGCTCGCTCGGCGGCATCTATTCTGGTCTCGAGGCCGCGCCGGAGAGGCGGCCTTCACCGTGGCCTGTGACATGCCGTTTCTCTCCGCGGCGGTGGCCCGCCTCGTCACCGCGCGCGCCCATGAGGCCGACGTGGTGGTGCCGCGGTCCGGGCCGCACTACGAGACGCTCCACGCCTGCTACGCGCGCGCCTGTCTCGCTCCCATGGAGCGGCGGCTCCGGGCCGGCCAGCTCAAGATCACCGGCTTCTTCGACGAGGTGCGGGTGCTCGCCATCGCCGAGGAGGAGGTGGCGCGGCTCGCCGACCCCGCGGTGGTCTTCTCCAACGTGAACACGCCCGAGGAGCTGGCGCGGGCGCGCGCCCTGGCATCCGCGGAGGCGAGCGGGTAGCGTGGACGCGCGCGCGGGCGGCGTCGGGGTGTCCTCGATCCAGGAGATCAACCAGCTCCCGCGGAGATGGCGGAGGGCCTCTACGCGCGCCTCGTCCCTGACGACCTGCTCACCCGCTTCGCCATCGATCCCCAGACCCTCAAGGGTCCCGAGGGCACGCGGCTCGTCCGCATCACCGCGCCCGCCGACAAGCCGTGGGCGCGCGTCGAGGTGCGCTCCTCCACCGAGGACCGCGATCCCGCCCTCCTCGTGGACGTCGAGATGTCGGCCCGCTCCGTGCCCGCCCTCGCCTTCGTGCAGATCACCAACCCGCGGGCCGCGCGCTACGGCATCGACCGCGATCCCGAAGGGACGCGACACCCTCTTCGGCACCGTGTCGCGCAACGTGGACGAGGAGATCCGCGCCCGGAACGATGGGCTCGCGCCCGGGCAGGTGAGGCGCGGCCTCACCATGCTCCCAAGGTGCTCGAGGCCATGGACGGGTTCTGCCGGCTCATGGGCACGGAGCTCTACCTGATCGAGCCGCTCTTCTACCACTCGGCCATCCTCTACGAGCGCCACGGCTGCGGCTACCTCCTCGGCCGCGAGGTGATGGAAGCGATACACGACGGCTTCGCCGTGGATGGCCCGCTCGCCGCGGGTCTCGACGGCTCCTCGCCCTTCCGCCTCCCCGCCGCCGCGGACACCGTGCGGGGCCGAAGCTGGGCCCTCCACGACGGGCTCGCTCCCAGCGCGTGGGGCGGGGTGAAGATGTACCGGGTAGCGGGGCGTCCCGCGGGCATCAGCACCTTCCCGGGTGGCATATACTGACTCGGTGAAGCGCAAGAAGCCGGTTCACGCCACCGTTCGCAAGCCCATGCCGCGCAAGCCACCCAAGGTGGAAGTGCCGAAGACCACCTACCGGCGGCGCCCCAAGCATCCGCGCGCCCGGAGCCCGACGCGTGAGCGAGCACGGTCTCCGGCCCTGCGTCATCGTCCACTACCACGAGATCAGCCTCAAGCGCGGCAACCGTCCGCTCTTCCTCCGCCGCCTCCAGGAGAATCTCGCGCGGGCGGTGGGCGATCTCGGGCCCGCTCCCGTGCATCAGCTTCCGGGGCGCATCGTGCTCGACCTGGCCGGTCACCCAAGGCCCGAGGCGGTGCGCGAGCGGCTCGATCGCGTGTGCGGCATCGCCAACACCGCGCTCGCCGTGCGCACGGGCTCGTCGCTGGAGGCGCTCACCCGAGCGGTGGACCACGTGATCGAGGGGCAGACCTTCCCGTCGTTCCGCATCACGGCGCGCCGGGCCTTCAAGACCTTCCCCATGACCTCGACCGAGCTCAACCGCGAGCTGGGCGCCCACGTTCAGCGCCGGCGCCCCGAGGCGCGGGTGGATCTCCACCACGCCGCCCTGGAGATCCACGTGGAGGTGCTGCCCCACGAAGCCTTCGTCTATCCCGACCGGCGCCCGGGCCCGGGGGTTTGCCCGTGGGCTCGGGCGGGACGGTGACCGCGCTCATCTCGGGGGCATCGACTCGCCGGTGGCGGCCTGGCGCATGATGAAGCGCGGCTGCCGCGTCCTCTTCGTGCATTTTCACAGCGTGCCCTACCTGCCGGATACGTCGATCGGCAAGGTGCGCGAGCTCGTGGGGCGTCTGACCCAGTGGCAGTACTTCTCCCGCCTCTACCTCGTGCCCTTCGGTGAGATCCAGCGCGAGGTCGTGCTCTCGGTCAGCCCCATGGCCCGCGTGGTCGTGTATCGCCGGCTCATGGTGCGCATCGCCCAGGCCCTCGCGCGACAGTCGGGCGCCCTCGCCCTCGTGACGGGCGAGAGCCTGGGCCAGGTGGCCTCCCAGACCCTTCACAACATGGCGCGCATCGACGAGGCGGCCGAGCTGCCCATCCTGCGTCCCCTCATCGGCATGGACAAGCTCGAGATCACGGACCAGGCGCGGCGGCTCGGCACTCTCGAGATCTCCAACGAGCCCGACGCGGACTGCTGCACGCTCTTCGTTCCCGCCCATCCGGGAACCCGGCTCGCCAGGAGGAGATCGCGGCCATGGAGGCCCGGCTGGACATTCCCAAGCTGGTGACGGCGGGCGTGGAAGGCGCGAGCGTGGAGACCTTCGACTTTCCCGTGGGCGCGGGACCCTTCCCGGGGTGGTCGGCCCGACGGGAGCGCGCGGCGCCGCCCCGTGTCACGTGAGCGCGCGCCGATCACTCGATCCTGCCTCTCCGCTCTTGGCTGAGCCCGCCCGCTCTCGACTCTTCCGGATACTCGCGCGCTTCCTCGCCGGCCTCTTCTACCGTCGTGTCGAGGTGATCGGGCGCGAGCGTGTGCCGGCCGCGGGGCCGCTCGTGGTCGCCGCCAATCACCAGCAGGGACTCATGGACGGCATTCTCCTCGCCGCCTCGATGCCCCGGCGGCTCCGTCCCATCGCCAAGGCTCCGCTCTTCCGCTATCCGCTCATTGGCCAGTTCGCCCGGCTGGCCGGGGCCATTCCAGTGCACCGGCGCCAGGATGAGGGCAGGGGACCGGTGGACAACGAGGCCATGTTCGGCGCGGCCCACCGGGCCCTCGCTGAGGGCGAAGCGCTTCTGATCTTTCCCGAAGGCGTGAGCCAGCCCGAGCCCACGCTCATGCCGCTCCGCACGGGCGCGGCCGCGTCTCGTCCTGGGAAGCGGCGCCTCCGCGCCCGCGCGCCATCCTCTTGCCCGTGGGGCTCATGTTCCACGAGCCGGGCACGTTCAGGGTGGGATCGGCGGTGGTGCTGATCGGCGAGCCGGTCCCCACCGAGGACTTCGAATCGATGCCCCAGGGAGACGAGGCGGTGCGACGGCTCACCGCGCGCCTGGAGGCGGCGCTCCGGCGTCTCATCGTGGAGGCGCGAGACCGCCATACCCTCGATCTCGTTCTCGCCGCCGAGGCGATCTGGCGCGAGGAGGCGCCGGAGGTCGCGGCCGATCCCTGGGCCCGCACGACGTGGCGCCAGCGCGCGGCCCGCGCCCACGCGTATCTCGCCGCCTTCGAGCCCGCCCGGTTGTCCGCGCTGCGCCAGCGGCTGGAGCGGTATGTGGGCGAGCTCGAAGGGACGGGGCTGACCGACCGCGACCTCTCGCAGGGATATCAGCTGCGCGCCGTCCTCCGGTACGCCCTGCGCCAGGGCCTGGCCCTCGTGCTCGGGCTGCCCCTCGCCCTGTGGGGACTGGTGAACCACATCGTGCCGTACGGGCTGACCGCGCTGGCCGTGCGCGGCATGGACCCGGAAGCCGACGTGGAGTCGACGTACAAGGTGGCGGTGGGGCTGGTGGTCTACCCGGTGTGCTGGGTGCTCGAAGGATGGCTGATCTGGCGCCTGGGCGGCGGTGGAGTCCTCGCCGTCTTCGGGCTCTCCCTCCTGCCTACGGGCTTTTTCGCTCTTTCCTGGACGCAGCGGCTCGACCGGGTGCGCCGCGACACGCGCGGGCTCCTCACCGTCCTCATGGATCGGGATCTCCGCTCTCACCTCCTCGAGCGGCGCCGCGCCATCATGGCCGAGTTCCAGGAGCTGCTGCGGCAGGTGCCGGGGCGGGTGCTCGACGGAGCCGCGCCGTGAACGTGCGGGCCATCGTGGCGTGGACGCTCTACGACTTCGCCAACTCCTCGTTCGCCGCGGTGGTGTTCGCCACGATCTACGCCGCGTACTACGCGATGGCGGTGGTGGGCAACGAGACGGGCCTCGGCGACCTGTGGTGGGGGCGGGTGATCTCCGTCTCCATGGCCGCGGTGGCTCTGACCTCGCCCTTCCTGGGCGGCGCTCGCCGATCGCGCGGGGATACGGCGGCCGCTCTTCATCGGGTTCACCGCGCTCTCCGTGGCCGCCACCGCGCTCCTCGCCACCGTCCAGCCCGGGATGGTCTACTGGGGCTTCGTCCTCGGGGTGATCGGCAACTTCGGCTACGAGAGCGCCCTCGTCTACTACAACGCCTACCTTCCCGATCTCGCCCCGCCCACCCATCAGGGCCGGGTGTCGGCCTGGGGATTCGCCGTCGGCTACGCGGGCTCCATCGCTGCCCTCCTCACCGCGCTGCCTTTCGTGCGGTCCCACCGGTACGGGGGCGCCTTCCTGTGCACGGCCGGCCTCTTCGCGGTCTTCGCGATGCCTGCCTTTCTCTTCTTGCCCGCCCCTGCTCCCGGCCGCCTCGGTGTCTGGGCGGCCGCGCGCCAGGGCGCGGGAGAGGTGGTGGCCACCGCCCGCCGGATCCTCGCCCTCCGCGACCTTCGCCGCTTTCTCGGCGCCTATTTCCTCTACGAGGACGGCGTCAATACCGTGGTCGCGTTCTCGGCGATCTTCGCCGCGCAGACCCTGGGCTTTCCCATGGAGCGGCTCATCATCCTCTACATCGTGGTCCAGATCTCCGCCCTCGGCGGGGCGCTGGCGTGGGCGAGGCCCATCGACCGCCTCGGCCCCAAGCTCGTGGTCATGATCACCCTCGTGCAGTGGACCATCGTGGTGGTGACCGCGTACTTCGTGGAGACGGCGGGACAGTTCTGGGTGCTCGCGGTGGTGGCGGGGACGGGCCTGGGCGCGGTGCAGGCGGCCAGCCGGACGTTCCTGGCACGCCTCTGCCCCGACGGCATGGAGGCGGAGCTCTTCGGCTTCTATTCGCTGTGCGGCAAGAGCGCGGCCGTCATGGGGCCGCTCGTCTTCGGAGGCATCTCGCATGCCGCAGGGGGCGATCAGCGCGCGGGCATCCTCGCCATCGGCGAGCTTCTTCCTCATCGGGCTGGTGCTCCTCTCCCGCGTGCGCGCGGGCGGGCCGGTGCGCGCTGAGGGTTCCCGCGTGCTCCCTTGACCTTGCCGTGATACGAAGGACAACATGACGATGGCCACCGGGAGAGAGCGCCCCCTGTCGAGCCGGCTTTGCTCGATGAGGGCGGCCCTTGCCCTCGCGGGCGGACTTCTCGTCGGGGGCTGCTCGCTGGCCGGCCAGCTCCCTCCCACGAAACTCGCCGGGGTGACCCAACAGCTGCTCATCCGGTCCCTGGAGCGGGCCCTCGCCGAGCTCGACCTCGGAAAGCTCCAGGGTCCCGGCGTCAACGTCGACGTCTTCGTGCAGGACGGGAACCAGGCCTTCATCAAGGAGTTCGTCACCGCGTGGCTCCAGGCGCACGGCGTTCGCACCGTCTCCGAATCGCCCGAGGTCAAGGTGAAGCTCTTCGCCTCGGTGTACGGCACTGACTTCGATCGCACCTTCATCGGGATTCCCGCCTTCCAGGTCCCGGTGGTGAACGTTCCATTCCCGGAGATCGCGCTGTTCAAGTGGGAGCGCAATCGCGGCCAGGCCGAGCTCCGCATCTACGAGTTCGAGGGAAAGACCGACACCCCGCTCGGCCCCCAGGCCCCCGGCGTCGGCCGCGCGAAGTACGACAACATCACCGTGCTCCTGATCTTCGGCTTCACCCTGAGCGACGTCGACGTGGAGAAGCGCGAGTGACGTTCGTCCCGGTATGAGAAATGTCCGGCTTCTCATCGCCTTCGCCGCCTTCCAGTTCATCCTCTTCCCATCCCCATCATCACCCTCTTCTGGAAGGATCAGATCGGGATGTCGCTCGCCGACATCATGGTCCTCCAGGCGATCTTCGGACTGGCCGTGGTGCTGTTCGAGTTCCCGTCGGGATACGTGGCCGATCGGGTGGGCTATCGCTGGTCGCTGCTCGTGAGCACCACGCTCCTCATGGCGGGATGGCTTCTCTACACGCGCGCGGAGAGCTTCTGGGCGGTGGCGGTCGCCGAGACCACGCTCGGGGCGGCGAGCGCCTTCATGTCCGGGGCCGACCGCGCCCTCCTCTGGGTCTCCTGGACGGCGCGAGCCGCACCGCGCAGTACACGCGCTGGGATGGCCGGATCCGCGCCGTGTCCCAGTCCGCGGAGGCGTTGAGCGCGGCCGCGGGCGGCTGGCTCTACGCGATGGGGCCGCGCTGGCCCTTCTGGCTCCAGGTGCCGGCGGCCGCCCTCGGCCCTGTCCACCGCGGCCCTGCTGCATGAGGCTCCGCGCCCCCGCGTGGCCGGCGGCCGCTCGCACACCGAGCGCGCCATGCACATCATCGGCTTCACGCTCTGGCACCATCGGAGACTGCGCGCGGCCATGGCGCTGAGCGTCGCCCTCGGCTTGTCGACCTTCGTGATGATCTGGCTCATCCAGCCCTACATGCAGGCGCGCGGCATTCCCCGGCGTGGTTCGGTCCGCTCTGGGCGTGCGCGCACGTGTGGCTGGCCGGGGTGTCGCTGGCCAGCGGCGCGTGGTGGGGACGCTCGGCGTGCGGCCGGCTCTCCTCGGCTGCTGCCTGCTCGTTCCCCTGGGCTATGCCGGGCTGTCCCTGAGCCATGCCGCGTGGGGCATCGTCTTCTATCTCTGCTTCATGACCATCAGGGGACTGCAGGGGCCGATCCTCGCCACCGTGATGCAGCAGGACGCGCCCCCGAGGACAGGGCGAGCGTCCTCTCGATTGCCACGCTGGTGTTCCGGCTGTCCTTCGTGGTGGCCGGCCCGCCCATCGGAGCCCTCGTGGATCGGCTGGGAATGGAGACGGCACTGGGCGTGCTGGCGGTGGTGCTGGGAGTCCCCGCGTTCCTGGGCCTGAGGGCGTTCTCCGTGGCCCGCTGAGCCGCCGCGCTCGGGCGGCGCGGCGTCTGTCGAGTTTCCTTACGATTCGCGGATCCGGATTGTGTCCGCGTCCCACAAAGCCTTGTCTCTAAAAGCGGCACCGAATTGGCGCTTTTTTGCGGTAAGGACCGCGCCACGGGCATCCCTGGTGGATACTCGCCGACTGCGCGCAGGGCGGCGGGCCACTGCATACCTTCGCACGGACGATGACGGGAGCCGGCAGGCACGCCCCACGCGACGGGCGACAAGGCCATGAAAGAAACGGTCTTCATCTCGGGTCTCTATTCCGGTCCCAGCCCATCGGCGGGGCTCGGAGTCGCGCGCTCCCTGCGCGCGGCCTTTCCCTCCGCTCATCTGGTCGGCGTCGACTACTGGGCGGGGAGCTCCGGCCTCCACCACGAGGTCTTCGACGCCACCTGGCTGAAGCCGCCGTGGGACCTCATCGAGGAAGATCTCTACGCCAAGGAAGTGCGGGCCGAGCTCGACCGGGGCGCTCTGTGGATTCCCACCCTGGATCTCGAGGTGGCGTGGCTCGCGCGGACCCTGGCCACCCATCCGCTGCTCCTCGCGCCGGACGAAAAGGCGCTCGCCCCCAGCCGCAAACCGCGCCCCAGCGTGGCCGAGCTCCTGCCGTTCGAGATCGCGCCGTCGCTTGATCTCTCCGCTTCCGACGAGGAGATCTACGCCTTCTGTCGCGCCCATTCCTGGCGCGTGTGGATCAAGGGGCCCTACCACGAAGCGGTGGCGGTGGGGGACTGGCGCCAGCTCGAGCAGGTGCGCACCTGGATGCGAGAGGGCTGGCAGACCGATCGCCTGTCCGTCCAGGTGCACGTGCGCGGCTACGAGGAGTCGATCTGTCTCGCCGCCTACGACGGCCGGCTCTGCGACGCCCTCTACATGCGCAAGCGCATCACCACGCCCGAGGGCAAGACGTGGGCGGGCCACGTCGGCGAGCTGCCCGCGGATCTCCTGGGCTCGATCGAGGCCGCGGTGAAGGCCATCGGCTGGACGGGCGGAGCGGAGATCGAGGTGCTGCGCGACGTGGACGGACGGCGCTGGTGGCTCGAGTGGAATCCGCGCTTTCCCGCCTGGGTGCACGGGGCCACCCTGTCGGGGCGAAACCTTCCTGCCGCCCTCGTCCGGCGCGCCCTCGGGCTCCCCGACGGACCGCGCGCCTTCTCGGCGCAGGCGGAGTTCACTCGGGTCGTCCTCGAAGTGCCGGTCCGTTCCGGAATACCTCTGCCGCTGCCCGCGGAGCCCGAGCACGGGCAGCTGGGCGTCCACGGCAAGTACGGCGCCTCGCTCTCCGCCATCGTGCCCATGCTCGTGCCGGACGAGGCGCCGAGCGCGGCTGCGCCCACCCTTTCTCCGGAGAGCGAGGCTGATCTCCTGGCCACGGCCGCGGTGGTGGCCACGCCCCACCGGCTCTTTCTGCCTCGCACCGCCGAGGCGGCCTTTGCACGTATGCCCACAGTGGCGCCGGTGGAGGGTATTCTCCTGCGCTACGCGTACAGCCTCAAGACGAGCCCCGACGCCGAGTACCTCATGCTCGCGCGAAAGGCGGGCATGCTCGCGGAGTGCATCAGCCTGCTCGAAGTGCGACGGGCCCTCGAGGCGGGCTGGCGGGCTGACGAGATCGTGCTCAACGGCCCCGGCAAGTGGTGGCCGCCCACCGAGCGCGCGGTGGATGGGCTGCGCGTTGTGTTCTGCGACTCGGTGGAAGAGCTCGAGCGGCTGGCCGTCTCCGGCCGAACGGACGGCTTGTGGGGTGTGCGTCTCCGGATTCCGGGAAGCCGTTCGCGCTTCGGCGTTCCCGTGGACGAGCCGGGGGATTTCGAGCGCCTCTGCGCCGCGGTGGCCAACCTGCCCCCGGGTCGCGATTTCGGCATCCACGTGCACATGGCGAGCACCATGATCGGCGTGGGGCACTGGCGTGACGTCGCGGAGTCTTCCGTGGCGTGGGCGGGAGCCATCGAGGCCGCCTCCGGCCGTCGCGTCCGCGCCATCGATCTCGGCGGCGGCTACCATCCCGACGATTTTGCACGCCTGCCCTTCCGGGACATTGTCCGCTTCGCCCGGGAGAAGCTCACGAGCCTGACCGCGGTCTACGTGGAGCCGGGACGCGCCCTCACCCAGGCCACCATGGCCATGGTGACCAGCGTCCTCGACGTGCGACGGCAGGAAGGCAAGCTGCAGGAGGTGGTGGTGGACTCCTGCATCGCCGAGCTGCCTCTGGCCGCCGTGTACCCGCACCGCTTCTTCCATCTCGTGGGCGAGCAGCCGGTGCCCGTGTCGCGTGGCCCGGTGCGCGTGCTCGGCCGAATCTGCATGGAGGACGACGTCCTCTCCCAGGGCCTCGACCTGCCGGACACCCTGCGAATCGGCGACCGGCTCGTGATCTGCGATGCCGGCGCGTATGAAAGGAGCATGAGCTATGCGTTCGGGCGTGGCGGATACTCCTGAGCGCGAGGAGTGGAAGCAGGCGGTAGGGTCCACCCTCACCCACCACGGCCCCTGCTGCGACCGCGCGCGCGCCTGGCTGATCGCCATGGGGCGCTCGTACGATTTCTCGTCCACGGATGGTCTGGCCCTCGCCGGGCCGCGGTGGATCACCCAGCGATGGGCGTGGGGGCCGATCCGCTGGCCGGTGGCGTGGTGCGAGGCGGTGAAGGCGGAGACGATCGACTGTGGCGTCTTCGGCGCCTTTGCCCTCGAGCTGTTCCGCGCCAAGGGCATCGAGGCGTATCCGGGACAGCTCCTGCGCGGGTGCGCGGAGGAGAGAATCAGCCACTGGCGCCGGAAGTGGGACGCCATCCCCACCGCCTTCAACTGGATTGGTACGCGCGTGGTCTATCACGAGGTGAGCGTGGTGCGTACCGACGCGGACCAGGCGCGCATCTACGATCCCACCGAGGGATTCTGGCTCGAGCCGGGGACGCAGAGCGGTCACCACGGCCACCTCGCGATTCGCGCCGAGATCCCCGTGCCCTCAAGTGGGGCGACCACGAGCTCGTCAATGGCCGATGGACGGCCACCGCGCTGGCCACCGCGCCAAGTGGATGAGACCCTGAGCCGATCGCGGCGAGTCGTCGTACGCCACCTCGCCGCGATCGGCCAGACCTTCTTCGTGTACGACCCGTGGGTGGGGCTGGCCGCCATCGTCGTGCTGGCGGTGGCCGCTCCCCATCTCGCGGTAGCGGGCATGGTCACGAGCGTGATTGCCCGGATCACCGCCGAGCGCGCGGGCGTGTCGTCCACCTTCCTCGACACCGGGCTCGCCGAGCTGAACGGCTGGTTTCTCGGCCTGGCCTGCGCGACCTTCTTCGCCGTGGGCCCGAGCCTCGCCGTGTCCGTCGCCCTCGGCGGCGTCCTCGTGAGCGGCCTCTCGATCGTGATGTACCGCGTGCTCGCGGCCTGGGACATCCCGCTCATCATCGGACCCTACGTACCGGCCTTCTGGCTCCTCTGGAGCGCGCTCACCACGTTCGCGTGGGGCAAGGTCGCGGTGCTTCCCACCGTTCCCCCGCGCCCGCCTCGCCGCTCCTCGTCATTCTTCTGGGCGGACTCCGCGGGGTGGGGCAGATCTTCTTCCTCCCGAACGCGGCGGTGGGAGTGGGCCTGGCCGTGGCGGCGTCGATTGCCGATCGCCGGCTCGGCGTGGCCATGGTGGGGGTATCCATCGCGGCGGTGGGCGTGGGCTATCTCGCCGGCACGCCTGCGTGGCAGGTGGAAACGGGGCTCGCCGGCTTCACCGCGGCCCTGATCGCGGCCGCGGCAGTGCGGCGCTTCGCGGGAATCGGCCTGGCCGCGGTGGTCATCACCATCGTGACCATTCCCTTCCTCGAGGTGGCGGCGCTGCGCCTCGCGGGCGTGCTCGGAGTGCACGCGCTATCCGCGCCCTACGTGTCGCTCGTGTGGATCTTTGCTCTCCTCCGGAAGTCGAGCGACCCTGACCGGTCGACGACAGATCGCCCGACCGGTCGCGGCGCGGACTCGTCGGGAGCGCCTGGCTCCCACCTCCCGCCCATCTCTCGCGCGGGTGCGTTCGCGAGTGAGAACGGAATGCGTGGCGCTCCGTGGAGGACATCGATCCCGACGGATCGATCCGGGTCCAGCTCGCGCTTCCCCTGACCCTAGCCGAGCTCTCGGGCACGGAGTGGGCCGCGACCTGATGGCTAGCGCATCAGCCTGAATCGGAAGCGCGCCACGTCCGATGCACGGGGCGCATCTCCGGCGTGAGCGGATGCTCCCAGCGCGTGTGCATGACCCGTTCGAGGGAGAGCTCGAAGGCGATCTCCGACGGCTCCGGGCGGTGTTTCGCGTCGGTAAAGATCCTCGCCCGGGTCGCGTGCATCCTCCACGACGGTAGCGGTGCCTGCAATGTAGAACTCGTCGCTGCCCGGCTTGGGCTGGGGAAAGGTCTGAAGCGCATAGCGGCCGTCGCGCTCGAGATCCCGGCGCTTCGGCGACGCCGCGGTGATGAGGACGAAGAGGCGTTCCGCGGAGAGGACGGGGCAGACGGGATGCAGGCGGGGCGCCCCGTCGGCCCGCACGGTGGCGAGAAAGGCCAGCCCCGGCCCGAACTGCTCGAGGAGGGCGCGACCGGTTTCGGCGAGCTCGGGCGCGTCGACGGAGAAGGCCTTCCATCCCACGGCGCGCGCGCTCACAGTGGGCGCACGGGGAGGCAGAGATCGCAGCGAAAGGCGCCGGTCCTGGAGCCCGAGGGTGGCGCGCCGCGATAGATCTCGAAGCAGGTGCGATCATCGGGCTGATACCTGCTCTCGGGCAGCCAATTCGCGAAGACCTGATGCCACGCGCCCTCGATCTGGTGGGCGGTGCCGTGAAAAGCGCTCACCGCGTATCTGCCGCCGGGGACGTCCATGAGATTCACCCATCGATCGGCGGCGAAGGCTTCGGGGACCACGACGCAGGCATCATAGGAGCACTTCGCGGGCTCGGTCACCCCGGCGTCATCGTAGGCGACGCCGAGCCGGACGGTGGAGGCGACCTCGAGGCCGCGCGTTTCCATCCACCGACGGAGCCGCGCCCACAGCTCCGGAATGCCGCGCGGCCCGTACGGTCCGACGTAGCGCATGTACGCCACGTGCTGCGTGGCGAGCTCCTGACGACGACGCTCATGGCGGCCTCCCCGGTGTGACTGGGAGGAGTATCTCGGCGGCGCCGGTCCGATGCTTTGCCCGCCTTGCGAATCTCTTTGCTCATCTTGCGCAGGTGCGGCTCGCGCCAGCGCTCCGCTCCCCCGCGCCGCCATTGGCTCGCGCTCATGCCGAAGCGGGCGCGAAAGGCCCGGGCGAAGGTGGCAGCCGAAGAGAAGCCATGATCGAGTGCCACCTCGAGGATGCTGGGTTTCCCCACCGGCGGCGAGGACCGCCGCGGCCTTCTCGACCCGCTGCCGCTGGATATAGGCGAAGAGCGTCTCGCCGGTGAGCGCGAAGAAGACCCGGTGAAAATGGAAAGGGGAGAAGGCGGCCACCCGGGCCAGCCCGGCGAGGGTCAGGGGCTCGTCCAGCCGCCCGCGGATGTGGTCGATGACGCGATTGACGCGCTTTTCGTATTCAGACCTGGTGGTGTCCGTCCGTGGGCTGTACCGGCTCAGTCGCCGCCTCCATCACCCCAGCCGCCCCCCACCGTCGCCATCACCCCAGCCCCCACCATCGCCATCACCGCAGCTCCCACCGTCTCCTTCCCCGCCCACATCCCAGCCACTCCCTATATCGCCGAGGGCATCGAATACTCCATCGAGCTTCGTCCAGCGCGCCCAGATCGGAGACGTCCGCTCGCGGACCGTGCAACAGCACGTACGACTCGGGTGCGCTGAGGGGCCAGGGAGCCGATGATTCCGGGATGGGCCGATCGAGGATGGGTGTCTCCATGCCCTGCCTCCTGTGCCGGTCCGACTACCGGCGGCAAAAGTGGCGGTGGAAACGAGCCCCAATGTAGGCGCCTCCGCGGACGAAGAGCAATCGAAATCTGTCCTTACACAGTCCGTGGTCGGTCCGCGCGACCGCGTGACGGGGCTCCCGCGCGGAGGCCGGCCGTTGACGGTGCTCGCGGACGGGGGTAGGGTGCAGCTCACCGTGGCGCGATTCGTCCTCAAGCACCTCGCGTTCCTGCTCCTCACCCTCCTCGTGGTGTCGTTCCTCGTCTTCACCCTCAACGAGTTTTCCCCGGCGACGTGGCCCGGAAGGTCCTCGGCGCCTATGCGACCCAGGAGCAGGTGGACATCCTGACGCGCGACCTGGGACTCGACCGGCCTGTTCTCGTTCGCTACGTGGAGTTCCTCGGCAAGCTGGGCCGGGGCGATCTCGGGACATCGACCCGCTTCAAGGTGCCCGTCAAGGACATCATCTGGAGTCGTCTGGGCAATACCGCCTTTCTCGCCGCGCTCGCCTTCGCCTGCATCGTGCCGCTCTCGATGCTCCTCGGCATCGCGGCGGGCATGCGCGAGTCCTCCGCGCTCGACCGCGCGATTCTCATGTTCAGCACGGTGGTCGCCTCGGTCCCCGAGTTCGCCCTCGGCGTCTTCCTCGCCAGTGTCTTCGTGGTTGCCCTGGGCTGGCTGCCCGGCACCGCGACCATGGTGGCGGGAGGCGGCTGGTCGGTCGGCTCGCAGCTCGTCCTCCCCGTGGCGGTGATCGTGCTGTTCGACGCCGGCTATGTCATCAGCATGATCCGCGCGTCGATGATCGAGGTGATGCAGCGGCCGTACATCCGCACGGCGATCCTGAAAGGCATGGCCTTTCGCCGGGTGATCGTGCGCCACGCCCTGCGAAACGCCATGATCAACCCCATCACCGTCATCCTCCTCCAGATCAACTACCTGATCTCCGGCGTGGTGGTGGTGGAGACGGTGTTCGCGTATCCGGGCTTCGGCCGGATGATGCTGGAGGCGGCCCTCTTCAAGGACATCGCCCTCGTCGAAGTGGGCGCGCTCGTGGCGGTGGGGGTGGCCGTGCTGACCCAGATCGCGGGCGATCTCGCCTACATGCTGCTCGACCCGCGCATACGGACCTGAGGCCCCGGGTGACCCTTCCCGCCGCGGCCGAGAGCCTTCCCGCGATTCCGGAGCGCGTGCCCGTCGGATTCGCGCGCTCGTGGGCGCGTCGCCTCGGCCTCGTCGCCGAATCGAAGCCGGCCCTGATCGGTGCGGGCATCGTGCTCGCGTGGGTGCTGGCCGCCGTGCTCGCGCCGCTGATCGCTCCGTATCCGCCCAATGCCAACAATCTGGCCGCCCTGGCGCACCCGACGCCGTCGGCGAGCCACTGGCTCGGCACGGATCATCTCGGGCGCGACCTGCTCTCGCGCATCCTGTGGGGGCGCGGACGGTGCTGACGGTGGCGCCGCTGGCCGTCCTGGGGGCGGCCATGCTCGGCTCGCTCCTCGGTCTCGCCGCCGGCTACTATCGCGGCTGGGTCGACCTCGTGATCGCGCGCGCCTGCGACATCGTGCTGTCCTTCCCCGTGATCATTCTCTACATGATCATCCTCGCCCACTTCGGCTCGTCGGCGCTCAACATCATCGCCGTGCTCACCCTGACCAAGGCTCCGATCATCGCGCGCATCGTCCGCGGTCTCACCATCGAGCTGCGCGAGCGGGAGTACGTGGCCGCGGCGAAGATGCGCGGCGAGTCGCCGCTCTACATCATGCTGGTGGAGATCCTGCCCAACGCGCGGGGCCCCTGATCGTGGACATGTGCCTGCGCACCGGCTACAACGTGGTGATCATCGGCGCCCTCGGCTTCCTCGGCATCGGCCTGCCGCCGCCCGATCCGGACTGGGGCGGCATGGTCAAGGACACCTACGGCATGATGTCGGTGTGGCCGCACATGGCGCTCTTCCCTGCGCGGCGATCTCCTCGCTGGTCATCGGCTTCAACCTCCTCGCCGTCGGCCTTCGCGAGATCGGGCTCCGTGACTGACGCGCCGATTCTCGTCCTGGACGGCGCGCGCATCTCGTACTTCACCCGGGCCGGTGAGGTGAACGTCATCCCCGGCCTGAGCTTCGCCCTCGGCGCGGGGAGGCGATGGGACTGGTCGGCGAATCCGGCTGCGGCAAGTCGACGGTGGCCCTTGCCATCGTCCGCTATCTCGGGCGCGCCGGCCGGATCACGGGGGCCGCATCCTCTTCGAGGGGCGCGACGTCGCCAGCCTGAGCCAGGGAGAGCTCCGGGCAATGCGGGGGCGCCGGGTCGCCATGGTCTACCAGGACCCGATGGCGAGCCTCAACCCGGTGATGACGGTGGGCCGCCAGCTCATGGAAGTGCCAATGCTCCACGAAGGCCTGGGCGAGCGGGCGGCCCGTGCCCGGGCCCTCGACATGCTCGCGGAGGTCAAGCTGCTCGACGGCGAGAGCGTGCTCGCCCGCTACCCGCACCAGCTCTCGGGCGGCCAGCAGCAGCGCATCGTGATCGCCATGGCCCTCATCGCCGAGCCCGCGCTCCTGATCATGGATGAGCCCACCACCGGCCTCGACGTGACGGTGGAGGCGGCCGTGCTCGATCTCGTCCGTGAGCTTCGCCGGCGCCACGGCACGTCCGTGCTCTTCATCAGCCACAACCTCGGTACGGTCGTGCGCGTCTGCGACCGGATCGGCGTCATGTACGCGGGCGAGCTCGTCGAGGAGGGATCGATCCGGCAGGTGTTCGCGAACCCGCGCCACCCGTATACACGCGGGCTGCTAGACTGTCTCCCGTCGCTTGGCCGCGACAAGCGCCAGACACCGCTCGTGCCCATTCCCGGGCAGGTGGCGTCCGCTCTCGCGCGACCTGCCGGCTGCGGGTTCGCCGCGCGCTGCGCCCATGTCGAGCCGGGTCGATGCACGTCCGAGGCCATTCCCGCCTTGCCGGTGGCGGGTGAGTCCGGCCACGCGGCGCAATGCGTGCGCGCGGCCGAGCTTCCGCCATGGGAGCGTCGGCGGGTGGTGGCAGATCCTGTGATGACCCGGCGCTCCGGCCCGGTCGCGCTGAAGGTCGAGGGTCTCGAGAAGCTGTATCGCCCGCGCCAAGGAATTTTCGGATCGGGAGGATGCCGGTACGCGCCCTCAACGGCATCGATCTCGTCGTCCGCAAGGGCGAGACCCTGGCGATCGTCGGCGAGTCCGGATGCGGCAAGTCGACGCTGGCCAAGGTGCTGGCCGGGCTCGAGACGGCGAGCGCCGGCCGCGTGGAGATCGACGGGACGGAGGTCGCCTCGAAGCGTGTCGAGTCACGGCCTCTCGAGCTGAGGCGGACGATCCAGATGGTGTTCCAGAATCCCGACAGCACGCTGAATCCGAGCCACAGCGCCGGCTACGCGATCGGGCGGGCGCTCCGGCGCCTGCGGCGGATCCCGAAAGGCGAGGCAGGGAGCGAGGCCGCGCGGCTCCTCGGGGTGGTCAAGCTGCCCGCCGACCTCGGCAGCCGCAAGCCCGACCGGCTGTCCGGCGGCCAGAAGCAGCGGGTGGCCATCGCGCGCGCGCTTGCCGGCAATCCCGACGTGATCGTGGCCGACGAGCCCGTGTCGGCCCTCGACGTGTCCGTGCAGGCCTCCATCATCAACCTGCTGAACGAGATCCAGGCCTCGCGCGAGGCCACCCTGATCTTCATCTCCCATGACCTGGCCGTCGTGCGATACGTCGCCGATCATGTCGCGGTGATGTATCTGGGCGTCGTGGTCGAGCTCGGCTCCGTGGCCGACGTCTTCGCGCCCCCGTACCATCCGTACACGGAAGCGCTTCTGTCGGCCGTCCCCGTACCCGACCCAGACGCCCAGGGCACCCGCATCGTCCTCGAGGGCCCGCTTCCCAGCGCCACGGAGATCCCGAGAGGCTGCCCGTTCAGCGGGCGCTGCCCCCGCCGGATCGGCCCGATCTGTGACGAGACGCCGCCGCCCACGCGGCAGATCTCGAGCGGCCACCGGATCGTGTGCCACATTCCAGCGGAAGAGCTGGCCCGGCTTCAGGCCGCCGGCTTCTCGCCGCCTCCTCCTACTCGATGACGTAGTGCGCTTCGGTGGTCGATCCGGTGCGGCCGTTGATGGGCAGGATGTCCTGGGGGCACGCGGAGAAGGCGATGACCAGATCCATCTCCGCGCGAAAGACCGCGTAGCTCCTGGGCGGGGACACCGGTTCCGCCCAGGCGAGGGTCCCGTCGGGCGTCCAGGGAATGTTCATGAACAGGTTGAGCGGCGACGGCGTCGCGGGGACCGTGATGCCGAGGCCGGCCAGCGCCGCGTGCAGATTGTCGCGGCAGTTGTCGTGATGGCCTTGGACCCCGAGCAGCCGATACCGCGGAAGGTCGCAGGCCGCCATGAGGGTGTCGTGGGCGCCGCCCGAGGTGTCCTCGACCAGCGTCAGGATGGGCCGGCGCTGGTTCGTGAGGAAGGCGTCGCCGACGGCGGCCCGCAGCTTCAAGAACCACGCGCGGCTGGCTTCCATGGACATCCACTCCGCGACGTCGCGCGCGTTGAAGGCCCACGTGTCGACCACCTGCGTGCCGTGGGTGTTGATGACCTTGATACGCTGGCCCGCGGCCACCCGCGCCGCGGCGCCCGTCGGGCGGGGATCGTGTGGGTCTGTGTGGTGGCCATAGGTCCTTTCTCGCTCGCGCGCGGCTAGCCGCGGCGGAGGCCATGGTCTCCGCGATAGTCGGAGACCGCGGGAGAGCGCCAGCCGGCGAGCAGCGCCGGATCCGGCTGCCAGATCTCCACGGCGAGGGGCCGGCAGGTGCTGAGCGGATCGCCCGCGTCGTCGCCCCACATCTGCACGGAGAGATCGCCGTGGGGGCAGGTGGAGATGGCGCAGAGCACGTCGATCTCGGCGAAGAGCTCGATGAAGTCGCCCTTCTTGGCCGGGCTTCCCTTGACGAAGTAGCGGTCGTCCTTGGTCAGCCCGGTGACCTGGAAGATGTTGAGCACGTCGTGGACGTCGAGCTCGGTGAGGCGGTAGGGGCGACCGCGCGCACGAGGTTGGAGTGGCAGCAGAGATCGAAGTCCTCGCCGTTGAGCATCTTGTGCACGTACGGATCACAGCGCGTGCCGAGCAAGTCGTGACAGCCCGCGCCATCCGCGTCGAGGCCGTAGCGGATGGTGTCGTTGGTGATGGTGAGCATGGGCCGGAGGTAGGGCAGGGAGGACCAGAGCCGGTCGTAGGTGGTGACGTGCGCGCGGTGGAGCTGCTTGGTGCGTGAAGCCCAGAAGCGCTCGCGCGGGTTGTCGAGATTCCACGCGTTGAAGTCCGCGACCTGCGGCCCTTCCACGGCCACGATGCGAAAGAGCTGGCCGGCCCGCACCGGCCAGGCGCGGCCCGAGCGCATGGGCACGATGAAGCGCTCGACCAGCGTGCGGGAAGCGGTCTGCCCGGCGAGCCGGTCGTAGAAGGCGTGATCCACCGCGATCGGTGAGCCCGGCTTCGCATCGTAGATGACTCGTGGTGCCGCCATGTTGGCCTCCGTTCGATGGGGCACAGGATAACCCAGGACGGGACGGAAGAAACCCCTTGACAGTTGACGCCTGAGTCTCCAGCATCCGGCCAAGCCTGTGGCGGATCGCTAGTCGCTGCTCACGTCGTAGTCATGCGGGAGGGGACGCTATGCGCAGATGGGGATGGCTGGGAGTCATTCGGCGCTGCGGTGCTCGTCATGGTGGCCACCATTCCGATGGACGGAGCTGCCCAGTCGTGTCCGAAGGGCAAGCTCCGCATCTACACCTCGTGGCCCATGCAGGGCGCGATGATCCCCGAGGGCACGGGCATGAAGAACGGGCTCGACATGGCCATCGCGGAGACGGGGGCGTGGTCGCGGGGTACTGTCTGGAGATCGTCAACCTCGACGACGCGTCGCCGCAGACCGGAAAGTGGGACGGCGCGGTCGAGGCAGAGAACGCCAACAAGGCGGTGGCGGATCCGCTCGCCATCCTCTACGTCGGCACGTACAACTCCGGGGCGGCCAAGGTCTCCATCCCCATCAACAACCGGGCCCACATGGCCCAGATCACCCCGGCCAACACCTATCCCGGCCTCACCAAGAAGCAGGGCGCGGCCCCGGGCGAGCCGGAGATCTATCGCCCGCTCGGCTTCGTGAACTACTTCCGGCCCATCCCCGCCGACGACATCCAGGGCGCGGTGGCGGCCAAGTGGGCCAAGCGCCTCGGCGTGAAGAAGGTGTTCATCCTCAACGACCAGGAGCTCTACGGCAAGGGCATCGCCGACGTCTTCGAGGCGACGGCCAAGAAGATCGGGCTCCCCGTGGTGGCCAACGAGGGCATCGACTGGAAGCAGCCCGACCAGAAGCCCATCCTCACCAAGGTGCGCGCCTCCGGCGCCGACCTCGTCTACATGGGCGGCGTCATCGAAACCGGCGCGCAGGTCATCATCCGCCAGATGAAGGAAGTGGGACTGGTCGCCCCGCGCGTCCGCTTCATGGGGCCGGACGGCCTCCTCGAGGAAGAGCTCCTGAAGGGGGCGACCTGCGAGGTGGCGATGGCCACCGACATGCGGGTGACCTTCGCCGGCCTGCCCTTCGAGAAGATGAAGGGAGTGGGCGCCAAGACGTACGAGGAGTACAAGAAGAAGTTCGGCAAGGAGCCCACGGCCTATGCGCTGTACGCGGCGGAGGGCGGCCGGGTGGCCGTCGAGGCGCTCAAGCGCGCGGCGCCCGAGATCGACCGCGCCAAGGACATCACCGAGAAGCGGGAGGCCCTCCGCAAGGCCATCTCTCTCACCAAGAACTTCGAGGGCATCAACGGCAAGTGGAGCTTCGACGCCAACGGCGATGTCGACTACGACACCATGTCGGGCTTCAAGGTCGTGAAGTCGGACGGCCCCATCGGCTGCAAGTTCCAGTTCGAAGCCATCCTCGAGTAGCTGCGCCCACCACGGTGAAGGACGGCGCGCGGACAACCGGTGGGAGGTTCTGGGGAGGAGCGGCGCCGCTCCCCGATTCAATCGCGGGACCCGGGCGCGCGGCCAGTCGGTGGGGGTCTGGGGGAGGAGCGGCGCCGCTCCCCCAGTCAGATAGTTGGACTGGCATGAGGTCCTGATCCAGCAGACCGTCAACGGGGTGACCCGCGGCGCCGTCTTCGCGCTCATCGCCCTCGGCTACACCATGGTCTACGGGATCATCGGCCTGATCAACTTCGCGCACGGCGACGTGTTCATGCTCGGCCTCTTCATCTCGCTCAGCTACCTCACCCTGCTCGGCATGGCCACCACGCTCCACGGCTGGCAGCTCGTGATCGTGCTGCCCGCCGTCTTCCTCGCCACCATGCTGACCACGGGGACGATCAACGTGGTCATCGACCGCGTCGCCTATCGACCGCTCCGCCACGCCTTCCGGCTCGCCCCCTCATCACCGCCATCGGGGTGTCGTTCATGCTGGAGAACCTGACCCTGATCTGGAAGGGCCCCGCGCCCATCGCCTATCCCGACGTGTTCCCGTCGGTGGACATCCTGCGCGAGTGGTTCGGCATGGACTCGCTCCTCTTCATCACCACCAAGGATCTCCTGGTCCTCGCCGGCACCATCCCGCTGATGATCGGTCTCCAGTACTTCGTCACTCGCACCCGGTGGGGCAAGGCGATGCGGGCCACCGCCCAGGACAAGGACACCGCGCTCTCCATGGGGATCGACGTCGAGAAGACCATCGTTCTCACCTTCTTCATCGGAGGCGCCCTCGCGGGGGCGGCCGGCATCATCCAGGGGCTCTACTACAACATCGGGATGTGGTGGATGGGCTACCAGGCCGGTCTGCGCGCCTTCACCGCGGCGGTCCTCGGGGGCATCGGGAGCATGCCGGGCGCCGCGCTGGGCGGCCTCGTGATCGGCTTTCTCTCCGCGTGGAGCGACCAGTACATCTCCGCGCGCTGGACGAACGCCATCGTCTTCTCCATCCTGATCCTGGTCCTGATCTTCCGGCCCCAGGGACTGCTCGGCGAGAAGGTACCGGACAAGGCGTGAGCGACTCCGCTCCGTCCGGGTGATCCCCGCCGCCCTCCTCGTCACCGCGCTCCTCGGCTATCCGTTCCTCGACCGCTGGCTGCAGGCGCGAGACCGTGCACGCGGTCACCGACGCCATGATCTACGTCCTCCTCGCCCTCGGGCTCAACATCGTGGTGGGCTACGCGGGCATGCTCGACCTGGGCTACGCCGCCTTCTTCGCCATCGGCGCCTACACCATGGGCCTGCTCAACTCGCCGGTGCTCGGCTCACCCCTCTACGGACACGTGTGGAGCTTCTGGGTGGTGATCTGGATCGCCGCGGCCGTCTCCGCCGGGCTCGGGGTGGTGATCGGGGCGCCGACCTTGCGGGTGCGCGGCGACTATCTCGCCATCATCACCCTGGCCTTTGGCGAGATCATTCCCGTGGCCATCCGCAACATGGGCGACATCACCATCGATATCGCCGGCTGGAAGCCCGTGGAGCGGCTCAACCTGACGGGGGCGAGAACGGGGTGAACCCGGTGGGCCGGCCGCACCTGCCCTTCGTCAACTTCGATACCGACTTCATCCCCTGGTACTTCCTCATCCTGGTCATCGGCGCCGCTGTCGCTGTGGGCCATGAACCGGATGCGTGACTCGCGGCTCGGGCGGGCCTGGATGGCCATCCGCGAGGACGAGACGGCCGCCGACTGCTCCGGAGTCAATCCGGTGAAGACCAAGCTCCTCGCCTTCGCCCTCGGCGCCTCCTTCTCCGGCTTCGCCGGCTCGTTCTACGCGGCCAAGCTGCAGGCCATCACGCCGGGTGCCTTCGAGTTCAACGTCTCGATCATGCTCCTGTGCATGGTCGTCCTCGGGGGCATGGGCAGCCTCAAGGGCGTGATCCTGGGCGGCATGCTGATCACGCTCTTCGACCGGATCCTGCTCTCCCAGATGACGTTCTTCATCCGCTGGGTCGGTCGCTCGCTCGGCATCGGCGTCGCTCGCCTCCGTCGATCTCACGCTGTGGCGCTGGTTCTTCTTCGGTCTCGGGCTGGTGATCATCATGCTGATCCAGCCCGGAGGGCTGGTGGGTCGCCGCGTCCGTCCGCCCGCGGCGGATGTCGACGAGGCGAGGAGGCGCTCGCGCTGGTGGCCGCTCCGCCCCGTCCCCGCGCCGAGGCGCTGCCCGGCCTGGCTGCGGGAAGCGATCGGACCCTGGTCGCCGGCCCCCGGCGGGCCTTCCGTCCTCGAGGTGCGCGGTCTGACGCGGAGCTTCGGGGGCCTCGTGGCGGTGAGCGACGTGGAGCTGGTGATCCCGGCGGGCGGCATCATCGGCCTCATCGGCCCGAACGGGGCGGGCAAGACGACCTTCTTCAACCTCGTCACGGGGCTGCTCGCGGCCGGACCAGGGCGAGATCCGGCTCGACGGCGCGAGCCTGGTCGGCCTCCGGCCCCACGCCATCGTCGGCCGAGGGATCGCGCGCACCTTCCAGTCGATCCGGCTCTTCCAGAACATGAGCGTGCTCGACAACGTGCTGGTGGGCGAGCACTGCCGGCTCCACGCCTCGGTGGCGGGCGCGGTCTTCCGGCCGCCGCGCGTGTGATGGCCGAGGAGTGCGGGCGCGCGGCCGGGCCGCCGATCTCCTCGCCTTCGTCGGTCTCGGCGGCAAGGCCGAGGAGATGGCCAAGAATCTCGCCTACGGCGATCAGCGCGCGGCTCGAGATCGCGCGGGCGCTCGCCACCGAGCCGCAGTCTCCTCCTGCTCGACGAGCCCACCGCGGGCATGAATCCGCGAGAGACCGACACGCTCACCGAGCTGATCGGCCTGCTCCGGCGCGAGCTCGGCCTCGCCGTCCTCCTCATCGAGCACCACATGGAAGTGGTCATGGGGATCTCCGATCGCATCACCGTGCTCGACTACGGGACGCGGATCGCCGAAGGCACCCCGGCGGAGATCCGGCAGAACGCCCAGGTCATCGAGGCGTACCTGGGCAAGGGCTACGAGCAGGAGCTGGTCTGGCCACGTGAGCGCGGAGCTGCTCGCGCTGCAGGACGTCCACGCCTACTACGGCAACATCCGCGCGCTCAAGGGCGTGTCCCTCACCGTGGGGCGGGGCGAGATCGTCACCCTGATCGGAGGCAACGGGGCGGGCAAGACCACCACGCTTCGCACGGTGATCGGCCTGCGTGCGCGCGCTTCGCGGCACCGTCACCTTCGACGGCCGGCGCATCGACCGGGTGCCCACGCACCGCATCGCGCGCCTCGGCATCGCCCAGTCGCCGGAAGGCCGGCGCATCTTCGCGCCCATGACCGTGCTGGAGAACCTGGAGCTGGGCGCCTTCGCGCGCACCGACCGCGAGGCGATTTCGCAGGATCTCGAACGCGTGCTCGCGCTCTTCCCGCGGCTGCGCGACCGCCTCGCCCAGAAGGGGGCACGCTCTCCGGGGGCGAGCAGCAGATGCTGGCCATGGGGCGCGCTCTCATGGCCAAGCCCGACATGCTGCTCCTCGACGAGCCGTCGATGGGGCTCTCGCCCATCCTCGTCGAGACCATCTTCGACATCATCCGGAACATCAACCAGCCTCGGCACGACCATCCTGCTCGTCGAGCAGAACGCCCGGATGGCCCTGCGGGTGGCGCATCGGGGCTACGTCATCCAGACCGGTCGCATCGTCCTGCAGGATGCCGCCTCCGCCCTCCTCCGCTCCGACGTCGTGCGCAAGGCCTACCTCGGCGAGAAGTAATCCAGCTCGGTCACTCGAGGAGCTTGTCCGCCCGTCCCCGAACCGACTGCGGGATGGTGATGCGTGAGCTTCGGACTACCGCCGCGGCGTCAGGCCCTCCAGATCCAGCTCCGGCATGCGGCCGCTCATGAGATCGGCGACGATGCGGGCGGTGCCGCAGGCCATGGTCCAGCCCATGTGCCCGTGGCCGCTGTTGAAGAAGAGATTGCGGTGGCGGCCGAGGCCGAGGATGGGGGCCCATCGGGGGTCATGGGCCGAAGACACGCGCGATACTCGCCCCGATCGAAGTCGACGGCCTCCGGGAACACGTCGCGGGCGAAGCGAAGGATGTTGTTGAAGTCGCGCGGGGTCCAGCCCCAGTCGTAGCCCGCGAACTCTGCCGTCGAGGTGAGACGCAGCCGGTCGCCGAGGCGTGACCAGGCCACCAGCCACCGCTCGTCGACGCCGGGGATGATCGGCGCGCGGCCGCCGGGCCGGAGGGGAAAGGTCGAGGAATAGCCCTTGGCCGGATAGATGGGCAGGCTCACTCCCACCGTCCGGGCCACGATGGGACTTCCCACCCCGAGGGCGAGCACGTAGCTGTCCGCGGTGAGGACGCCGTCATTCGTGACCACGCCGTCGATCCGGTCCCCACCGCTCCGGAGGGCGATGATGCGGGCGCCCAGCTTCACGCCGACGCCGAGCCGGTCCCGGCAGAGGGCGCCCAGCTTCTCCGTGAAGAGACGCGAGTCGCCGCTCGCGTCCCCGAGATCGCGGATGGCCCCGGCGATCCGGCTCTTGACCGGCTCGAAGACCGGATCGAGCCTCGCCACCGCATTCGCGTCGAGGATCTCCTGCTTCTGGCCGTGCTCGGCGAGGAGGGCCATCTTCTTCACTCCGGCCTCGAGCTCGGCCGGATCGCGATAGAGATAGAGGGCCCCCTGCGCGATGGCGTCGTACTCGATTCCTTCCGCACGCGCCAGCTCGTTCAGCACCCCTGGCTGTACTGGCAGAGCCGGAGCTTGATGAGGGTGTTCCGCCGCGCCCGCGGGGCCGTGCACTCGCGCAGGAAACGGAGTCCCCACGTGTACAGGTGCGGATCGGGCGCGAGCCGCACCCGGATGGCGGTTTCGTCGCCACGGAGCGAGCGGAGGAGCATGGCGGCGCGCGCGCGGCGAGGCCCACGCGAAGGAGTGGCCGGGCGCGATGATTCCCGCGTTGCCGGCGCTGGCCTCGAGGCCGAGCCCGTCCTTCTCCTCGAGAATCGTGACCTCGTGGCCGGCCTTGGCGAGGAAATAGGCGGTGGTCACCCCGACGACGCCGCCTCCCAGCACGAGGGTCTTCATGGCTACACGTCGAGCAGGTAGCCGGCCCGCATCGGGTCGTCGGGATCGAAGAGGAGCTGGCTGAAGCCGGTCAGGTACGCGGTGCCGGTGATCTCGGGCAGGATCGCCGGCCGCCCGCCCTCGACCACCGTCTCGCCGCCGATGCGGGCGGTGAAGCTGAGCCCGAGCAGCCCCTCGCTGACGAACGTGGATCCGACGCCCATGAGGCCCCGATGATGGAAGAGGGCCAGTGCGCGCGCACGTGCCCGACCCACAGGGAGCGGCGTCGACCTGGCCCGGGCCCCAGACGAGGGCATTTGCGCGACACGCCGCCGGCATCCGGCAGCTCGTGGACGAGCACGTTGTCCACGCTCGTCTTGCCGAGATCCGGTATCTCGACCTGGAGCTGGGCGTTGACCGCGTGGCGGACGGCCATGCCCCGCTGGGCGATGCGCTTCGCGAGACTCCGCTGCACCGAGAGGCCGAGGTGCGCCGCCTCCACGATGGCGAAGACATTGCCGGCGCCGACCGCGATGTCGACCGACACCTCGCCGACGCCCTCGACCTCGATGACCTGCCCGGGCAGCGCGACGAAGGATGGGGTCCACCGGAGCGTGACCTCGCGCACCCGATCACCGGCCGAGCGCGCGATGGTCTCCACGACCCCCGCCTCCGTGTCGATGAGGACCGCGGTCTCATCGCCCGTCCGGGACACCATCCCGGTCTCGACGGCCACCGTGGCCGCCCCGATGGTGCCTTCGCCGCACGAGACGTAGTAGCCGCCGGGATAGATGAAGAAGAGGCCGAAGTGCGCGGCGGGGGTGACCGGCTCGGTCATGACCGCGATGAGGAGGCCCCGGTGACCGCGCGGCTCGAGACAGAGGCCCGTGCGGAGATCGTCGAGATGCTCCTGGAACCACCGCCGCTTGTCGGCGATGGTGCTTCCCGGCAGGCGGCCGAGGCCGCTCGTCAGGAGCCGCATCCCGATCCCCGCCGTGTGGAAATCGATGGTGCCGATCACGCGATTCGATCGCATAGCGCCTCCGGTCGAGGGCCATGAGACGGCACGCCCTCACGCCCTGTCAAGATCCGGATCGTCCGGAGCGCCGGCGGTCAGGATGGGGTGCCACGACCTAGAGCCGGTGCTTCGGGTGCGGGGCACGATCCAGCCCGCCCGGGGAAGGAGGTCACCCTCACGGAAGCGGCTCCAGCGGAAAGGCGTGAGATCGAAGTCGGCCGACTTTCCGTGGAGGACCACGTCGGAGAGGATGTCGCCGATGACCGGTGAGTGCTTGAAGCCGTGGCCGCTCCACCCGAAGTCGACGTAGAGTCCCGCGTACTCGGGATGGCCCCGAGCACCGGCTGATGATCCGGCGTCACGTCGTACACGCCGGAGTAGCCGCCCATGGCCAGGCCGTGCTCCATGATGGGGAAGCGGTGGGCGATCCGCTCGGCATTGCGGAGGATCTGCTCCGGGGTCGGCGCCTTCGTTGTAGTGGTCGGGATCGACCACCTCGTCGTAGGCGAGGAGGCCGTGGATGGTGAGATCGCCGTGCTCGGGCCGCATGTAGGTCATGGAGACCGTGTCGGCGATGGCCGGATGCGTGCCGAAGCCGGAGGGCGCCGGAAGAAGCACATCTGGTGCCGGGTCGGCGTGATGGAGATCTCGATGCCGAGGGGACGGAGGAGGCGGTCCGCCCACAGCCCGCCACAATTGATCACCACCGGCGCGTCGATGTCCTGCGTCTCCGTCCGCACGCCGACCACCCGCTGGCCCGCGGTGCGGATCGACTCCACGCGCTCGTACTGATGATGACCGCCCCCAGCTCGCGGGCCGCGGTTCACCAGGGCGTTGGCGGTGGAGGAAGGGTCCGCGTAGCCGGATTCCGCCTCGTAGGAGGCGAGGGCGATGTCGTCCACGTTGACGGACTGGGACGAGGGCCTTGACCTCGGCGGCGGAGATGAGCGCGACCTTGGCCCCGATCTCTCGCGCGCGCTGGGCATTGTGCACGGAGATGGGGAGCGTGGTCGGGGCCGGCGAGGACGAGCATGCCCACCTGCTGGAAGCCGGGACCGCCGTCACCGCCGATGACGTCCGACCAGTGGCGGAACATCTCGGCCGCCGCGCTGCTCGTGCGCGTGAAGAAGTCCATGGCGTAGAATCCGCGCACGAGCGCCGTCGAGCGTCCGGTCGGGACCGGACGCGATGAACTTCTTCTCGACGAGGACCACGCGCCCGGCCTTCTTGCGCGCGAGGTGATAGAGCGAGGCTGGCCCCGTGCACGCCCCGCCGATCACCACGATGATCCGCCGCGCGGCGCCGCGGTCGGTCCCGCGTCGTGCCCGCTCACTCGTCGCTCAGGATGAGGGCGTCTGGGCGGTGGGCTCTCGCCACGGCCATGCCCGCCTCCCAGTGCGGGCTGAACTGGGTCGGAATACCGAACCAGCTCACCCAGTGCTCACGCATGGCGGGCGGCTCGTCCGTCGGCCAGAGGCACATTCAAGGGCAGGGGACGGAGGGGCGGGCGGAAGGTCGGCAGAGGGATCCTGTCGACCGGGTGCCCGGTGGCCTGAGCGAGCAGCAGCGCGACCTGCTCGCGGCAGCGGCTGACTCTGGCAGGGCCCCATGCCCGCGCGCGTGAGCCGCTTGATCTGGTCCTGGTTGACCGGCCCGTCGCTGCAGCAAGGTGTCGAGACTCCGCGCCGCCATCTGGGACGATTCCCACTTGAGATAGCGCGGCGGCTTGACCTCGACCAGCTCGCGTCTCGTGACTTCCTCGCACTGGCAGATGTTGACCTCGAGGCCTCCCGCGTGGATCAGCGACTGGAGCCATTGCTGCCAGTATGCGTGGAGGCGCTCTATCAGCCCTCGCCTCACCGCTCTCCTCGCCGCGGCTCGTCGGCACGTTTCGTGAACTGCGCCTCTCCCCGGTGGAGAGGGTCACAGGTGCACGGAGGGATTCGGCGGCGGCGATGCCCGCGGCGTGGCCCTGGGCGCGCGCGATCTCCGGATCGGCGAGCATCCCGTCGTGGATGCCCGCGCAGTCGCCGGCGGCGAAAACGGTGGGGATGGTGGTCTGCATCAGCTCGTTGAGCCGGGGCACCCAGCCACCGAGGGAGAGACGAAGTCGAGGCGCGCTCCCACGAGGGGAGGAGCTCGACGCTTGGGGCGAGCCCAGGGCGGAGGCAGACCGTATCGCACCTGATTTCGCGCTCGCTGCCCGCCACCGGCTCGAGCTCGGCGTCGACCTGGACGACCACCACCGGATTCGACCTCGCCGACCGTGCCGCGCGCCTCGCGAATCGTGTGAGACGTGTAGATCGGCACGCCGCGGGCGGTGAGGGCGGCCGCCACTGCGGGATCGCCGCGGACCACGTCTCCCACCTCGATCACGCCGGCGATCTCGACACCCCTGCTGGAGGGCCAGGGCGGCCGTGCCGAGGCCCAGGCTCCCCGATCCGACAACGACCATGCGATGGGCGGCGAAGGCGCGGTAGCGGGTGAGAGGGACCAGGCTCCGCTCGCTCCCATCGCGCCCGCCCGCTCCCAGCCCGGGAAGCCCAGGGCGACGTCGCGGGCGCCCGCGGCGACGACGAGACGGTCATAGCCCACGAGCCATGAGCGCCGGTCGTCCGCGAGACCGAGCAGGGGACCCGGAAGCTCGCGCACGGTCGGCCCGTTGACGAAAGCGCCCCAGACATAGGTCCCGAGCTGGACGTCGACGCCGGCCTCGTACGCCTCGGCCAGCGCGGCATTCGCCTCCACCACGCGCTCCATCATCAGGGCGCGGTTCCTGACCACAGGCTGCATGCGCTGGCCGAAGTAGAGCGGCACGTCCATGGCCATCATGTCGTTGTCCACGGGGTTCTCGTCGACGAGGAGGACCTCGGCCCCGCTCCGCGCCGCGGCGATCGCGGCGGCCACCCCGGCCGCTCCCGCCCCCACCACCACCACGGCCACGTGGCGCTCGACGGCGGGAGCCTTGTCGGCTACCGAGCGTGGGTCGATCTCGCGAATCACCGCGCCGCCTCCGGTCGCGATCTCGACGGGCGCCGCGGATATCCAGCCGACCCGCTCGCGCCAGTCCGGGGGAGTGTCGGCGAAGCGGCTCAGGGCGAGCGCCGAGAGATCGGCGAAGAGACAGCGCCCGTGGATGACCAGCTCGCTCAGGGCCTTGCCCACCGCGGGCGAGAGGCCGAAGCCTACGCTCGACATGGTGGCCACCACCACGTTGTCGGGAGAGGCGGAGGCGATCGATGACGGGAAGCCCGTCGGGCGTGTTCTCCACCACGCCGCCCCAGGACCGGATCGACCCGGAGGTGGGCGGCGCCGGGCAGGAGCTCGGCGAGCCGGCGCGCGAGGTTTCGCACGAGCGGGGTGTTGGGATGATCGGGCGCGGCCATGTCGGGAACGTTGATCCACTCGTGAGGCCCGCCGCCGTACACGAGGTTGCCCCGCAGGGTCTGCCGGCCGTAGAGGCCATTGCCCGCCACCCCGCCGTGCCGCATGAGGGAAGAGGCTCCGTGGCGATCATCTCGACCCTGGCAGGCGCGAGGGGCAGCGAGATGCCGAGCATGTCCGCGAAGAGTCCGGTCTGCGGGCCCGCCGCCACGATCACGGTGTCAGCGCCGAACGAGCCGCGGGTCGTCTCGACGGCGGTGACGCGGCCGCCGCGACGCGTGAGCCCGGTCACCGTGGTGTGCTGGAGGATCCGCCCGCCGTGGTCCTGGAGCGCCCACGCATACGCCTGCACCGTGCGCTGGGGATTGGCGTGGCCGCCGAAGTGGAGATAGGTGCCGCCGATGGCGTTGTCGCCGGCGATGGGCACCAGCTCCTTGAGCTGCTGCCGATCGAGGAGCTCCCAGCGAAAGCCCCGCGTCTCTCCGATCTCCGCCCAGCGCCGGGCCAGCGCGAGCTGGGCCTCGCTCAGGGCGATGCCGATCCGATAGGGCTGGTGCTCCGTGGGATAGCCGAGGAGCTCGTCCATTTGAGGCCAGAGGCGTTGCTCCTCGAGGCCGAAGGGACTGTAGACGTGGGTGGCGCCGCCGCCATTGCGGCCGGAGGCTTCCCAGCCCACGATGCCCTTCTCGAGCACGAGCACGTCCACGCCCGATCGGGCCAGCCACCATCCGGCGCTGAGCCCGGTGACACCACCGCCGATGATGACCACCGCCGCCCCCTTCGGCTGCTCCATCGGCGCGGCTACCGGGACGTCGAGCCGGCCGGGCCGTACGTCTGCCGGCCGTACTCGAGATTCCTCTGCCAGAGGCGCTTGTCGGATCCGAACAGGATGTGCTTGGACATGTCCGGCGAGAACCGGCTCGCGGGTGGCCGCCGGCCCAGGGCCTCGGCGAGGCTCCGGATGTGATGCGGCCCCGCCCCACAGCAGACGCCGAGATAGCGGACGTCGAGCGCCTGCGCTTCTCGAGCGAACTCGGCGATCTCGTAGCGGCTGAGGAGAAACGGATCGAGGGCGGTGGGGAAAGCGCGATTGTCCGGACGGGACGGGTCACTGAGGCTCTGGAAGACCGGCTCGGCCTGGCTCGTCCGGTACGGCACAGGCAGCGCGGCCACGTGGCAGGTGACGGCGGCGCGAATCTCCCGGAGGAGCGGCAGCATCGTGGCGGGGCCCCGGGCGCAGTTGAGCCCGACCACGTCGGCGCCTCCTGCCTCGAGCCGACGGCAGGCATCGGCGGCACTCCAGCCCTCTCGCGTGGTGCCGTCACGCGGGATGGCGAGGGTGATGACGGAGGGCTTGCCGGCCCGCCTGATCGCTTCGAGGGCGAGGAGAGCCTCCGCTCCGAAGGCGTAGGTCTCCGCCACGATGAAATCGACCCCGGCCTCGACCGCCCAGTCGATCTGCTCGTCGAAGATGCGGCGTGCCTGCTTCTGCGCCTTGGCGTCCTGGGGATCGTAGATGCTGGTGTTGCAGATGTCGCCGGCGAGCAGGGTGCCCGTGCTCCGGGCGACCTTCTTGGCGATGCGCAGGGCGGTGCGATTGATCTTCGCGAGGTCTCCTTCGCGGCCGATCATCCTGAGCTTGGCCCGATGGGCGTAGTAGGTGAAGGCCTCGACCACGTCCGATCCGGCGTGGACGAACTCGCGGTGGAGCGATTCGACGAGGTCCGGCCGCTCGAGGACGATCTCGGGCACATAGGCGCCGGCCTGGAGATAGCCGCGCCGCTCGAACTCGAAGAGATACCCTTCGGCGCAGATGACGGGGCCCTCGGCGAGCCGCTCGAGCAGACCGCGCGGCTTCGGCCTGGGCCGGCCCGCCTTCGGAGCCCGGATGCTCCGCTTGCTCGCCCCGGTGCGCGCCCGGGTGGCCATCACGCCTGTATCGCCAGCTGATGGCCGAAGATGTAGAGCGTAGGGTGCGGCTTGAAGCCCTGCACGCGCTTGTCGTGGAAGGTGAAGATGGCCCGCCACACCGGCTGCACGATGGGGCCGTCCTCCTGGAGGATGGCCTCGAGCCTCGACATGATCTCGCGCCGCGAGGCCACGTCCAGCGTGCCTTCCGCCTGGGTGAGGAGGCGGTCGAACTCGGGATTGGAGTACTTCGACTCGTTCCACGGCCCGCCCGACCGATAGGCGAGGGCGAGGCTCATGATGCCCAGCGGGCGATGGGCCCAGGTGGTGAAGCCGAACGGCACCTTGGTCCACACCTCCCAGTACTGGGTCGAGGGCATCACGTTGATCTTGACGCGAATGCCCGCCTCCTTCCATTGCTCGACCATGGTCTGAACGGCGAGGAGCTCCCAGGCGGGCTGAGGCCGGCAGATGATCTCGACATCGATGCCGTTCGGGTAGCCGGCCTCCGCGAGGAGCTTCTGGCGCGGGCCACGTCGCGCGAGGGCGGGGGAGCTTGGCGTATTCGGGATGGACGGGGCTCACGTGGTGATGCTCGCCGGGCTGGCCGAGGCCGCGGTGGGCCACCTGCAGCACGGTGTTCGAGTCGATGGCGTAGCGCATGGCCTGGCGCACGCGCTTGTCGTCGAAGGGCTTCACGGGCTGCATGCGCGCGGTGGCCGTGTAGGCGGTGGTGACCTGGTACATCTGTACGTGGGGGATCTTCTGGAGGGCTTCGAGCTGGACGATATCGGCACCGTAGAGCCCATCCACCTGCTTCGAGGCGAGCGCGGCCACCGAGGCGGCCGGATCGTCGCCGAGGTCGATGAACTCGAGCTGGTCGAGGTACGGCCCTCCGCCCCAGTAGCCCTGCTTGCGCGCCTTCAGCACCTGGCGGCGTCCCACCTCGTTTTCCACGAGGGTGAAGGCGCCGGTGCCGTTCGAGCCCACCTTGAACTCGCCGTTCTCCGCGGGATCGAGGATGAGGAACGGGTAGTGGAAGAGCTGCTCGGGCACGGCGAGCTGCGCCGTCTTGCCGTTCAGCCGCACCGTGAAGTCGTCGACCTTCTGGATGGCCCCCGCGTCCCAGAGACGGGCCGTCTTCTTCGGGTTGCCCTTGTCGTCCTTCTCGCCCGTCTCGACGTCTTCGAGGAGAAAGCCCTTCATGAGGCCGAGCACCGAGGAGCCCGTCTTGGGATCGAGCACGCGCTTGATGTTCCAGATCACGTCGTCGGCGGTGAACTGCCGCCCGTTATGCCACTTGACGCTCCGGCGCACGCGGAGCGTCCACGTCTTGAGATCGGGGCTCGGCTCCCACTTCTCGATGAGGCTGGGGCGGGTGACGTTGTCCACTCCCGTCACGGCCAGGTAGTCGAGAACCTGACGCGCGGAGTTGGACGACTCGACCCAGCTGTAGGTGTGGGGACTCTTGAGGTCCTGGCAGCGCATGGCGATGCGCAGGGTTCCGCCCTTGGGCAGGGTGCCCTGAGCGGCCGCCGGCGCCACCAGGGGCGCCCCCGTGACCTTGGCCGCGAAGGCGTAGGCGGCGGGCGCGGCCATGCCGAGCAGGGTCGCGTAGCGCACGAATTCGCGCCGGTCGATCTGACGCTCCACGAGCTGGCGCTTCAGGGTGGGGACGAGGGCGTGTTCCTCGGTGGGTCGCATGGGCGGATCCTCCATGGGGCGATAGTCTCAGGGGCGAGTCCTCTCTTGTCAACGCTCGCGCGGCGCTCCTCCGGACGCCTCAGGTGGCGCCGTCGCCTTCGAGGGCGGTGATGGCGGCGTCGTCATAGCCCAGCTCCTTCAGGATCTGGTGACGGTGCTCGCCGAGCAGGGGCGCCATGGTGATCGCGCGTCGGCGAGGCGGACAGCTTGACGGGGTTTCCCGCGGTGACGTAGCGCCCGCGCACGGGATGCTCGACTTCCACGATCATGTCGCGGGCGAGGAGATGCGGATCGGTCAACACCTCGCCCGTGTCGAGACAGGCCCCGCAGGGAACCCCGGCGCCGGCGAGGATCTTCATGACGTCGTGCTTCGTCGCGCTCCAGCGTCCATCCTTCCACCAGCGCATTGACCTCCTCCTTGCGCTGCCAGCGCGCCTCCGGCGTCTCGTAGCGCGCGTCGCCGATGAGCTCGTGACGGCCGATGGCGCGGAGGAGCGCATGCCACATCTGCTGCTGGGCGAAGATGAACACGTAGTCGTTCGGGCCGCCGGGATGGCAGCGATAGGTGGTGCCCGGCGCGGTGGTCCCGAGCTGGTTGCCCGGTGCGCGCCAGGCGGCTTGCCGTGACGCTGGTGATCGCGGAGGCTCACCCGGATGAGGTTCACCACCACGTCCTGCATGGAGACCTCGACCTGCTGGCCCTCGCCGGTGGTGTGGCGCTGCATGAGGGCGGCGAGGATGCCGATCACGCAGTGCATGCCCGGTGCCCGAGTCGCCGATGGAGGGCCAGACATACGTGGGCGGGCCGTCCGGCGAATCCCGTCACGCTCATGCCTCCGCCCATGGCCTGGGCGATCGGCTCGTAGCTCTTGTAGTCGCTGTACGGTCCGTAGGACCCGAAGCCCTTGATGCTGGCATAGACCAGACGCGGGTTGAGCGCCTTCACCGCCTCGTAGCCGAAGCCCAGCCGGTCCATGACGCCGGGGCCGAAGTTTTCCAGGAGGACGTCGGCGGTCTGGAGGAGGGTACGGAAGACCTCCTTGGCGCGCGGGTGCTTGAGGTTCAAGGGAAGGCTGCGCTTGTTGGCGTTGAAGGAGAGGAAGAAGAGGCTGTCGGCGTCCGGTCTGTCCCGATGCGCTCTGGCGAGCGACATCGCCTCGATCCGGCTCTTCGACCTTGATGACGTCGGCCCCCAGCCAGGCCAGCATCTGGCCGCACGAGGGACCCGCCTGATTGTTGGTGAGGTCGACTACTCGAATGCCCGACAGGGCCTGGGTCATGGGTCGCACCGTCCGCTCACGGACGCCTCCTTGGGTGCTCGAAAGAATCTCGCGGCTGATCTTTCGTGGCACATCGGGCCGTAGCATGGCCCGCTCGCCGGGGCGAGTCAGAGACAGCGCGGCACGTCTCTGCTACCCTTGGCCATTCCATCTCGAGGAGGCGGCATGCGATATCGTAAGCGCGCGATGGTGGTGGCCGCGCAACCGGAAGCGACCGAGGCCGGCGCGGATATTCTGAGAGCGGGCGGCAACGCGGTGGACGCCGCCATGGCCTGCGCGCTCGTGCAGGGGTGGTCGACCCGCTCATGTGCGGCATCGCCGGCTTCGGGAGCTGCGGCATCGCCATGCCGGGGTCGGGCTTTCATGGCTACATCGACTTCCACGCCCCCGCTCCCCTCGGCGCGCGCCCGGAGATGTGGGCGGACCTGGTCGAATCCGAGGCCCGCGACGGGTATGGCTTCATCCTGCGCGGCCGGGTGAACGACATCGGCTACCAGTCGATCTGCGTCCCCGCCAGCCTCCGCGCCTACCGCGACGCCCATCGCGAGCATGGGCGTCTCCCGTGGGAGCAGATCGTGGAGCCGGCCATCGGCTGGGCGGAGGGAGGCTGGACGGTGCGGCCGCACGTGGCCTACTGGTGGGGCGAAGAAGGGCAGATGGGGCGGGCGTCGGGAGCCGAGCGCCTCGCCTTCACCCCGCCTCGCGAGTCCTCTACTGCCGCCCCGACGGGACGCCCAAGCGCGTGGGCGATCGCGTGGTGAACCGCGACCTTGGGCAGACCCTCCGCCTCATCGCCAAGCACGGCGACGACGTCTTCTACGAGGAGAGATCGCCCACGCCATCGTCGAGGACATGCGCCGCCACGGCGGCCTCATCGCCTCCGCAGACCTTCGCGGGTGGAAGACGGTGCGGAACGCTCCGCTCTGGGGTAGCTACCGGGGCTATCGGGTGGCGAGCAATCGGCCGCCGGGGGCGGCGTCATGCTCATCGAGATGCTCAACATCCTGGAGCGTTTCGCCCTCGGCGAGCTCGAGCACAACTCGGCCGAGTACATCCGCATCGTGGCCGAGGCCATGAAGCGCGCCACCATAGACAAGGACCGCCACGTGGGGGATCCGCGCTTCGTCGACGTGCCCGTGGAGCGTCTCACGGGCAAGGAGTATGCGGCCGCCCTCGCCGAGGAGATTCGCGTTGGGCGAACGGCCGAGGTGCCGCGCTTCAACGCGGGGGGCTCGCCGAACCGCGACACCACGCATGTGTCCGTCCTCGACGCCGACGGCAACTGCGTGACCATGACCCACTCTCTCGGCATGCCCTCCGGGGTGGTCACGGAGGGTCTGGGCTTCATGTACAACGGCTGCATGGGGGTGTTCGACCCGCGCCCGGGCCGGGCGGGCAGCCTCGCTCCGGGCAAGGCTCGCTTCAGCTCGGTGGTCCCGACCATCGTGTACGAGGGCGAGCGGCCCCATATCATCATCGGAGCGCCGGGGGCAACCCACATCGCCATGGGCGTCTTGCAGGTGCTCCTGAACGCCATCGACTTCAACATGACCATGGTGGAGGCGGTGAGCGCGCCGCGCTTTTCCGCCACCAGCAATGCCATCGACGTGTCGAACCGTATACCGCGCGGGGGTCCAGCGCGAGCTCGAGGGCCGGGGCTACGAGGTCGTGCGGAACCCCTACACCTACGGCTTCGCCGCGGTGCACGCCATCCGGTGCATCCCGACGGCCTCGACGGCGGCGCCGATCCCGGCCACGACGGCATCGTGCTCGCGGTCTAGCTGCCCGCGGTCTAGCTGGTTGACGCGGGCATCGACGAAAGGCATCCTGACTGGCATGACGGCCTTTCGAGCGTGTGCGGCGTTGTTGTTCCTGGCTGCCCTCGGCGGGGAGCCAGTGCCGCCGAAGGCCAGCTGGAGCGCGGTCGCAACGCCATCCTGAGTCTCGCCGGCTGCTACCTCGTGGACTACAGCTACGTGGAGACGGAGAGCCTCAAGCCGGGCTACGTGAAGGACTCGCGCGTCTACGACGTCAATCGCGACAAGTCGGTGAAGGAATGGATCACCGCCGAGGCGCTTTCTCCTCGAAGAATACGGCTCCAGCGGATCCTGTTCTTCGCCGACCCGAACGGGTGCCCCGGGCGGGCACGGAGATCCGGCACCAGTCGGAAGACTGGGAGTTCGACGCCGCCTTTCTCTACGACTTCGTGGCGCCCCAGACCTGGCAGGTGAAGGACCTCCGGTCGACGCCGGGATTGTGGACGAGGCGGGTGACCAATCTGGACGACGGCCTTCGCTACCAGTGCGCGGCGCCGTGGTCGACGGACACCGCCTATCCCGACTGGTCATGCCGGAACTACGCGCCCATTCCCGGCCGCGAGAGCCGGGACATGAGCCGCTCCGACTACAACGCCCTCGACCGCCACACGCGCGTGGTCGCCTACGGCAACAGCTGGCTGGAGCGGCAGGACAATATCAAGACCATTCACGGCGACGCGGGACGTATCCCGCTCGCCCGCGAGACGGGGAAGAACTGGTACGTGAGACTGCCCGATGCCGAGTGCGCGGCCGCCCGGGCCTTCGCCGAGCCACGGCAAGCTTTCTGGACCCTCCTTCGCGAGACATGGGATAACGTCCTCGACGGGCGGGGATCTTCGTGGAGAAGACACCGGCCGGCGCCCCCCGCGCTTCGTGAAGATGTTCGAGATCGAAGAGGACTATATCGGCCGGGACCTGCCCGACCCCTCCGGAGCGCCGCCCGCCAGCGCATCCTGGGCGTCATCGAGGACTACCGCGTCCGCTAGCGAGCGCTCTTGACGGACGGGCCGCCCTCGGCCCACTATCGTGCCCCGGAGCGATGCCATGAAGCCACTCGAGATCGGACGTGTCCGCGTGAGCAATGTCGTGGAGTGGTACGGCCCCACGCGTCCCACCTGGGTGTTGCCCGAGGCGACCAAGGAAGGCGTGGAGCGTCACCGCGACTGGCTGGCTCCCATTTCCTCGACGAGCGCGGGCGCTTCCTCATGAGCATTCACAGCTTCATCGTCCAGGCGCCCGGCCTCACCGTGCTCGTGGACACCTGCGTGGGCAACGACAAGCCCCGTGAGAATCCGACGTGGAACATGCTGAAGACGGATTTTCTCGAGCGGCTGGGCGCGGCCGGCTTCCCGCCGGAGTCCATCGACCTCGTGCTGTGCACGCATCTGCACGTGGACCATATCGGCTGGAACACCCGGCTCCAGGACGGGCGGTGGGTGCCCACCTTTCCGCGGGCCCGCTACCTCTTCGCCCGCAAGGAATGGGAGCACTGGTCGACGCGGGATGGCGATGAATACGGGCCCATCATCGCGGACAGCGTCCGGCCGGTGGTGGAGGCCGGCCGCGCCGACCTCGTCGAGGGCGACCACCGGATCAGCGAGGAGCTCGCTCTCGAGCCCACCCCGGCCATACTCCGGGCCACGTGAGCCTCCGGGTCAGCTCCCAGGGACACGAGGCGGTGATCACGGGCGATCTCATGCATCACCCCGTCCAGTGCGGGGAGCCCGACTGGAACAGCAACTTCTGCGACGATCAAGCCATGGCGCGGGCGACCCGCCGCGCCTTCTGCGCGCGCTACGCGGACGGGGAGGTCACCATTCTCGGCACTCATTTCGGCGCGCCCACCGCCGGCCGCATTGTCAGCCATGGGCGCGCGTGGCGGTATCTCACTGAAGGAGCACGGTCATGATCGTTCCCCTCACCCTGAGTGACTTTCTCGAGCGCGCTGAGCTCGTCTACGGCGATCGCGAGGCGGTGGTCGACGAGCCCAATCCGCCCGGGGCGGCCTCGGCCGCTTCAGCTACGGCCAGTTCGCCGAGATGGCCCGGAGCCTCGCCGCGACCCTCGACGATCTCGGGGTGGCCGAGAACGACCGGCGTGGCCATCGTGTCTCCCAATGCCGCGCGCTTTCTCGTGAGCCTGTTCGGGGTGAGCGTGTTCGGGCGCACCCTCGTACCCGTCAACTTCCGCCTGCATCCGGAGGAAGTCCGCTACGTCATCGAGCACTCCGGCTCGTCCGTTCTTCTCGTCGATGCCGAGCTCGACGAGGCCCTCCGCCACATCCCGGTGAAGCATCGCTTCGTCCTCGGGGCGGCCACCGACCCGCAGCTCTTCCTCCGCAAGGGCGCAAAGCCGCGTCTGCACGTGACGGACGAGAACGCCACCGTCTCCATCAACTACACGTCGGGCACCACGGCGCGGCCCAAAGGCGTCCAGCTGACCCACCGCAACTTCTGGCTCAATGCGGTGACCTTCGGCTGGCACCTCGGCCTGAGTGACCGTGACGTCTATTTGCACACCCTGCCCACCTTTCATTGCAACGGCTGGGGCATGCCCTACGCGGTCACCGGCATCGGGGCCCGCCAGGTCATCATCCGCAAGATCGACGGCGAGGAGATCCTGCGCCGGATCGCCGCGGAAGGCGTGACCCTCTTCAATGCCGCGCCTGCCGTGATCGCGGCCGTGCTCGACGCGGCGGCGGTGCGCCGGCAGAAGGGCATCGAGGTGCCGGGTCGCGGCCGCATGCGCGTGGTCATCGCGGGAGCGCCCCCGCCCTCCAAGACCATCGAGCGCATCGAGACGGAGCTGGGCTGGGAGTTCATCCAGATCTACGGTCTCACCGAGACCTCGCCGCTCCTCACCATCAACCGCGCCCCTGCGGAGTGGGACGGGCTGGAGGCGACGGAGCGGGCGCGCCGGCTGTCCCGCGCGGGAGTGCCCGCGGTCGGTGTGCGCATGCGCGTGGACGACGAGGGTGAAGTTCTCGCCCGCTCCAACCACGTGTTCGAGGGGTACTGGAATCAGCCCGAGGAGACCTCGAAGGCCATCGTGGATGGCTGGTTCCACACGGGCGACGGCGGCTTCGGCGAGGGGCCTTTCATCGCCATCGCCGACCGCAAGAAGGACGTGATCATCACGGGCGGGGAGAACGTGTCCTCGATCGAGGTGGAGGACTGCCTCTACCAGCATCCCGCGGTGGCGGAAGCGGCCGTGATCGGTGTGCCCGACGAGAAATGGGGCGAGACCATCAAGGCCTTGGTCGTCCTGCGCCCCGGGCGTCGGCGACCGAGAAGGATCTCGTCGAGCATTGCCGGAGCCGCATGACGCACTACAAGTGTCCGACCTCCATCGAGCTGCGCGATGCCCTCGTCCGCACGGCCACCGGCAAGCTCCAGAAGTTCAAGCTGCGCGAGCCCTACTGGGCGGGTCGGGAGCGCAAGGTCAACTGACGCGGCGGCCCGCGCGCCGCTCGAGGGCGCGGAGGAGAGGCGACCAGCGCCGGATTCTCCGGCTTGTCGCGCCGCTTGATGATCCCGAGCCGCCGGACAAGAGGCGGCGAGAGGGGATGACCCGCAGCTCCCCTCGCGGGCCTCCGCTCACCGACGCCCACGAAGTGATGGACGGTCCGAGTCCCGCACTCACCAGCTCCTTGATTGCCTCGCTATTGCCGAGCTCCATGGCCACCCGCGGGGTGACCCGGGCGCGCTTGAACCAGCCCTCGATGACCTGGCGGATGGTGCCGCCCCGCTCATAGAGGATGAGGGGCTCTTCCGCGAGGTCGCCTGGGGTGAGCGTGCGCCGACTGCCCGGCGGCCGGCGGCGGCTCCGCCGGGTCCGCCAGGGCCAGGCCCGGGGAGCGATGGCGACGAGCCGGTCGGTATAAAACGGGGTCACCACGAGCTGGCGCGGCCGCACGGGCAGGGTCACCACCCCCACGTCCAGCGCGTTCTCAGCCACCGCCTTGGCGATATCCGGGGTATTGCCGGTGACGATGACCAGCTCCACCTCCGGGTAGCGCGCGCGAAGACGGCGAAGAATGGGCGGCAGGAGATAGATGCTGGCGGTGGCCCCCGTCCCCACCCGTACTCGTCCCGCCACCACTCCCCGGAGAGCGCGGATGCTCGCCGCCGCGGCGTCGAAGGCTTCGAGGGCGCGTCCGGCGCGCTCGAGGAGGAGCGCCCCCGCCCGAGTCGTCTCCGCGCGCTTGCCCACGCGCTCGAGCAGGGGCATGGCGAAGGCCTGTTCGAGCTGGCGGCACGTGCAGGCTGACCGCGGGCTGGCTCAGGTGAAGGAACTCGGCGGCCCGCGAGAAGCTCTGGAGCCTCGCGATCTCGTGCAGGGTGCGCAGGTGGACGGGATTGATGGTCATGACTATCAGAATTTCTCATGAAATGGATAATAACAATCTATTTTACTGATGGCGCCAAATCCGCGGATCCTTGAGACAGGAGGAATCACCTCATGGAGTCAATGGCCATCCGGTTTGCTTCGCTCGACGATGCGTCCGCCATCTGCACGATCTACAACCAGGGCATCGAGGATCGCGTGGCTACCCTGGAGACCGAGCTGCGCGACGCCGACGAGCGGCGCCGCTGGCTCAGCTCGCGTGGCTCGCGCTATCCCGTGGTGGTGGCGGAGTCGGGAGGCCGGATCGTGGCGTGGGCCAGCCTCAACTCGTTCAACCTTCGCCATTGCTACGACCACGTGGCCGACATCTCCGTCTACGTGGAGCGGAGCTGGCGGGGCAAGGGTGTCGGCCGAATGCTCCTCGCCCGTCTCGTCGAGCTCGGCCGGAGCCTGAGCTTCCACAAGCTCGTCCTCGCCTGCTTCCCCACCAACAAGCCCGGCGTCGCCCTCTACGAGCGGATGGGGTTCGTCGCCGTGGGTGTCTATCGGGAGCAGGGTCTTCTCGACGGCCAGTGGGTCGACGTGCTCATCATGGAGCAGCTCCTCTAGCCGATCGCCGGCAAGGCGGCCGCCCGAGGCCCCACATATAGGGTGTCCTTGACACTCAGGCCCGACAGAGCGTAACGTGTGGCCGCAATGCTCTCCGTCGCCCTAGGGGCCGATCACGCCGGCTGGGAGCTCAAGGAAGCGCTCAAGAGCTGGCTCCTCGAAGGTGAGTACCAGGTTCTCGACTTCGGTACTCACTCGCCCGACTCCGTGGACTATCCCGACTATGCGCAGCAGGTGGGCGAGTCCGTCGCCGTCGGCAAGGTCGATCGCGGCGTCCTCGTGTGCGGCACCGGTATCGGCATGGCCATGGCCGCCAACAAGGTCGCGGGCGTGCGCGCCGCCCTGTGCGGCGACACGTTCACCGCGCGCATGAGCCGCGAGCACAATGACGCCAACGTTCTTGCCCTGGCCGGGCGCCTGACCGACGCGGAGATGGGGCGGGCCATTCTCAAGGTCTGGCTGGAGACGGACTTCGCGGGAGGGCGCCATGCCCGCCGCGTGGACAAGATCACGGAAATGGACGTCCGCCGCGGCGCGACCGAGAGCGGGCTATGAGCCGGCTCGAGCAGGTCGATCCGGAGATCGCGAAGGCCATCCACGATGAGACGGTCCGCCAGTCGCGAAATCTCGAGCTGATCGCCTCCGAGAACTTCGTCTCCGAGGCGGTGCTGGAGGCGGTGGGCTCGGTGATGACGAACAAGTACGCGGAGGGGTACCCGGGCAAGCGCTACTACGGTGGCTGCGAGATCGTGGACATCGCCGAGGATCTCGCCATCAGCCGGGCCAAGGAGCTCTTCGGCGCCGAGCACGTCAATGTCCAGCCCCATTCGGGCTCGCAGGCCAACATGGCCGTGTACTTCACCCTCCTCAAGCCGGGCGATACCGTGCTCGGGCCGAACCTGGCCCACGGCGGACATCTCACGGCGGGCAGCCCGATCAACTTCTCCGGCCGCTTCTACAAGATCGTGCCCTACGGAGTCACCAAGGACACGGAGCGCATCGATCTCGACCAGGTGCGGGATCTCGCGAAGCAGCACCGGCCCAAGCTCGTGATCGCGGGCGGCTCGGCGTTTCCCGGGCCATCGACTTCAAGCCCTTTCGCGAGATCGCGGACGAGGTGGACGCAGCGTTCATGGCCGACATCGCCCATCCCGCCGGTCTCGTGGCCGCGGGCCTTCATCCCTCCCCGCTGCCCTACGCCGACTTCGTCACCACCACCACCCACAAGACGCTGCGCGGCCCCGGGGCGGCATGGTCATGTGCCGGGAGCGCTACGCGAAGGACCTCGACCGGACCGTGCTCCCGGCATACAGGGTGGCCCCTGATGCACGTCATCGCGGCCAAGGCGGTGGCCTTCCGCGAGGCGCAGACGCCGGAGTGGCGGTCGTACCAGGGGCAAATCGTGAGAAACGCGCGAGCCCTCGCGGACGCCATGCTCGCGCGCGGCTACCGGCTCGTCTCGGGGGGGACGGACACCCATCTCCTCCTCGTGGACCTGACGGCCAAGGGCATCACGGGCAAGGACGCCCAGGAAGCGCTCGACCGGGCGTGGATCACCGTCAACAAGAACGGTATCCCGTTCGACACCAAGGGCCCCATGGTCACCAGCGGCGTGCGCATAGGGACGCCCGCCGTCACCACCCGCGGCATGGCCGAAGCGGACATGGTCCAGATCGCCGCCCTCATGGACCGGGTGCTCACCAACATCGGCAATGCCTCGGTGGAAGCGGCGGTGCGCGGGGAAGTACAGGAGCTCACGAGCCGTTTCCCGCTCTACCCGGAGCGCCTGACATGAAGTGCCCCTTCTGCGGCCACACCGAAGACCGCGTGGTGGACTCCGCGCGTGGGCCGGGAAGGGGAGTTCATCCGCCGCCGGCGGGAGTGCCTCAAGTGCCACCGGCGCTACACGACCTACGAGTACATCGAGGACGTGCTCCCGCACGTGGTCAAGCGCGATGGCCGGCGCGAGCCCTTCGACCGGCAAAAGCTCCGCGGGTCCATCCTCAAGGCGTGCGAGAAGCGCTCGGTCGGCGTCCAGGCCGTGGACGACGTGGTGGCCGACATCGAGGCCAAGCTGCACGAGCGGGCGGAGAAGGAGATCACCAGCCTCGAGCTGGGCGAGGTGCTCGATGGAGCACCTCCAGAAGCTCGATCAGGTCGCCTACGTACGCTTCGCTTCGGTGTACCGGCAGTTCAAGGACATCAACCAGTTCATGGACGAGGTCAAGGGGTTGATCAAGGACGGCGACAAGTCGAAGGGTGGCAAGCCCGCTCCGAAGCCCGCCGCCAAGAAGTAGCGCCCCCGCTCACGCCGCGCGGTACACGCTGACCTCGACCGACTTCCCCTTCACCCGCACGGCGGGGAGCGCCTGCAGGGCGGACTCGTCTCCGAGCCGGGTTCGCGTGGCGTCGCTGACCAGGATCTCCGTCCCGAGCTCCTTGTTGAGGCCCTGGATGCGCGAGGCGAGGTTGACCGCGTCGCCCACCAGGGCATAGCTCGACCGCTCGGCGCTCCCGATGCTTCCCGCCAGCACCGTGCCGGTGTGGATGCCGATGCCGTTCCTGAGGGGCGGCTTGCCCGCCGCCGCGCGCCGCGCGTTCAGGCCCTCCAGGCGGGCGCGCATCTCGAGGGCGGCGGCGAGGGCGCGGTCGGCATGGTCGGCCGCGGGGAGGGGGCTCCGAACACCGCCTCGATCTCGTCCCCGATGTACTGCAGCACGAGCCCGCGCTGGGAGCGAATCGCCGCTTCCATCTCCGTGAAGTACTCGTTGAGGTCGCGGACCACGTCACGTGGCTCCGTGCGCTCCACCCACGGCGTGAAGTCGCGCAGGTCCGCGAAGAGGATGGTCACCTCCTCGAGTCGCCCCTCGAAGCTGGCGCGCCCGGCGAGGATTTCGTCGCGGATCTCCCGCGTCACATAGCGGCCGAAGGTCTCCCGGATACGCTCGCGCTCCCGCAGTCCCCCAGCATGCGGTTGAAGCCCTCGGCCACCGCGCCGATCTCATCGTTCGCGACCACCGGGCATCCCGTCTCCAGGTCACCCCGTCCCACCGCCGCCATGGCTTCTTCCACGCGCTTGAGGGGAGCGGCCACGCTGTTGGCGGCGAAGAGAGCCAGGCCGATCGCGGCGAGGATGCCCACGGCCACGATGAAGAGGATGAGGGGGCCGAGGGCACTCACGATGACGGCGGCCCGCGCGCGATCGGCGTGGAGCAGGGCATCCGCCCGGTTGTAGGCGAGGAGGCCGAGGATGGTGAGGGGAATGACGCTGATGAGGAGGAAGATCCCGAGCAGGCGCACGCGCACGGGCAGGCGAAGGGTGCCCTCACGTCGCCCACGTCACCGTGGGGAAAGAAGACGGGCATGGCGCGGCGCCAGTAGTACTCCACGGCCAGGAAGGAGAACACGGTGGCGACGCTGCCCGCGAGGCCCGTGATGCCGAGGAAGAGGCGAAGGGAGAGGCGCAGGTCGAACGCGCCGCTGGCCACGGTGGGCCAGAGCACACCCCAGATGAGACCGGCCAGTACCCAGCCGACCAGGGTGAGGCACGCGAACATGTAGGGCACCTGCAGGGCGCGGCGCCGGACCAGCGGAGACGCGACAGTATCGCCCGTGAAGCCGATGAGGGCGAACTCCATCGCCGTCCCAGCGGATAGGCGATGGTCACGAGCGCGACAAAGGCCGCCACAGAGATCGCGATGTCGATCAGGCTGACCCCGCCTGCGGTGGCGGCGCTCTCGGGATCCACGACGCGGAAATAGAAGAAGGTGAGGATGGCGCCGAGGAGATTGCCCGCGGTGGTGGTGACGCGAAGGGGACGCCAGGGCAGGTCGGGGACGCTCATCAGCCGATTCTAGCTCTAGAAATGGATCGGCCCTGTCGGGATGGGGCCGACAGGGCCGAGCGCCAGAAGAGCGCCTTACTTCTTCTTCTTCTTGGCCGCCTTCTTCTTCTTCGCCATTGTGTCACCCCCTCCCGCACCGCGCGCGTCCCGCGGTTGGCTCGATCTTTCGCGACTCTACGGGGTGGCCGGAAGAAGTGTCAAGAGGAAAATACACTATGCGGGGCTACGGCGTCCTCGGACGCTACATCTGGGGGATACCGGCTGGCTGGAGAGGGGTCAGTCCTGCTCGCGGACCGACGAGGGCTTGCGATGCTCCCGGCGTCGGACGAATTCCTGATTGAGAGCCATGCCCTTCTTGCACATCGGACATTGCTCGGGCGGGTACGTCGGGAAATCCCGACTCACCAGGCTGAAGATCTCCTTGCCGCCGATCTCGGCCTTCTTGGTGCGCCGCCAGAGGGCGCCGATGCCCACGACCTGCCCGCCCAGCTCCTCCACGAGGTCGCTCAGGAGCTTCACCGTGCTCCCCGAGCTCACGAGGTCTTCCACGATCAAGACCTTGGTGCTCGGCCGGATGAGCCGGTGGAACTCCGCGGGGAGCGTCACCTTGCGCTTGCCCGCGCTCACGCCCTTGGTCCCGTACATCAGGGTGGGGCGCGAGGGATGGGCACGTGCCACGCAATGAGAGAGGATGAGGGCCCCCGGTCCCGTGGAGAGAACGACGTCGATGGGCCACGGCGCGAAGTGCTTGGCGATAACCGCGCCCAGGCCCTCCGTGAACGAGGCTTCGGTGGTGACGAGCGTCTTCTCGATGTACTCGCTGGTGTGCTGACCGGAGGGGAGGAGGATGTGATCGTTGGCGTGATAGGCGCCGGTGCGCTTCAGGATTTCCAGGTGGATCTTCTCGCGCACCTCCGCGTCCATGCGGGCGTTGTCCTTCGCGGTCGGCGGGGTCATGGAGATGTAGGATGACGGCGGGGGCGCGGGCTTGTCAATGCCAAAGATGGCTTGGGGGCCGCGTGGTAGACTTTGCGAGCCATGAAGCTGCTCGCCGTCGAGAGCGCGACGCTGTCGGGCGGGGCCGCAATCCTGGACGGTGATCGCCTGCTCGGCGAGATCACGCTCAACATCGCCATCACGCATTCGGAGCGCCTGCTCGCCGCGGTCGATCGCCTCCTTGCCGACTGTGGCCTGGCTCCCGCCGATCTGGAAGGTCTCGCGGTATCGGTGGGGCCGGGCTCCTTCACCGGCCTTCGCGTCGGCCTCGCCACCGTGAAGGGGCTGGCCATGGCTCTCGACCTCCCCATCGCCCCCGTGCCCACGCTCGATGCCCTCGCGGCGCGTCTGCCGTTCGCCGACGCCCCTGTTTGCCCCATTCTCGACGCCCGCAAGAACGAGGTGTACCTGTCCCTCTACCGCTGGCGCGGCGATCGGATGTGCCGCGAACGGGATTATCTGGCCCTTCCTCCCGAGCTCGCCGCGGCCGAGCTCACCGCCCCGGTGATTCTCCTCGGTGACGGCATCGAGGCCTGCCGCCCGTGGCTCGATGGGCAGGGGGACGGGATCCGTATCGCGCCGGCCGCCCAGCGGTTGCCGGCGGCGGCCACGGTTGCGGAACTCGGCCACGCCGTGCTCGCCGCGGGCGACGGAGTGGGGGCGGAGGCTCTGGTTCCGCTGTATCTCCGCCCGTCCGAGGCCGAGCTCGAAAGCGCGGCGAGGCTGAACGACGTGGCTCGGGAGCTGACCGCCGCGCCCATGGCCGAGGCCGACCTCGACCAGGTGCTCGCCATCGAGCGCGTTTCTTTCGTGACGCCGTGGACGCGGGCGGCCTTCTGTTACGAGATCGAACAGAACAGAGGTTGCCCGATGCACGGCCATGAAGTCGGCGGGGCGCATCGTGGGCTATCTCTGCCTGTGGGAGATCGGCCACGAGATCCACATCACCAACCTTGCCGTGCATACCGAGTGGCGGAGACGGGGCGTGGGCCGCCGGCTTCTCGCCCTCGCCATGGCCGAAGGGATGGCGCGCGGCGTTACCCTCGCTTTCCTCGAGGTGAGACCGTCCAATGCGCAGGCGCTCAAGCTCTACGAGAGCCTGGGCTTTCAGGTGATCGGCCGGCGCACGGGCTACTACTTCGACACCGGGGAGGATGCCCTGGTCATGGAGGCGCGCCTGGGTGGTGACGCGGCGCGGGCGGTCGCCGGGAACCGCACCGCGGGCTCCTGAGTTCTTATTCCAACGCGCCGGCCTTCCCGCCGGACCCCTTATCCCCACAAGGAGAACCGGATGATTCGACGACTCTCACTTGGTGCGCTCGCCCTGATCGTGGCGTCGGCCGTGCCCGGCGCGGCCTTCGCCGAACCGATGACCTTCAAGATGCTCTCCAACCAGTCTCGCGCCACCTTCAAGACGGACGCCCCCTCGAGACCATTGTCGGAAACACGGCTGGCCCCGGCGTCACCGGCACCCTGACCGTCGACCCTTCAAAACCCGCGGAGGGAACAGGCACGATCAAGGTGGACCTGACTACGCTCAATAGCGGTATCGCCAAGCGCGATCAGGACATGCAGCAGCCGCAGTATCTCGACACGGCCAACGAGGCCAACAAGTTCGCCGTCTTCGAGATCAAGAGCATCGAGATCGCGGGTCCGCTCGAGGCGGGCAAGGAAGTGCCCGCCAAGGTCAAAGGCGTCCTCACCATCAAGCAGAAGCCGGTGGACGTGGTGGCCGACGCCCGCGTTACCTACATCAAGCTCACCCCGACCAGGTCGAGGCGCAGAAGCGCTTCGGCTTCACCAGCGACAACATAAAGGTGCGGACCAAGTTCGGGACGCTCTTCAGCAATCACAACATCACCATCCCGCAACTCATGTTCCTCAAAGTGTCGAACGAGATTCAGCTCGAGAGCGATCTGACCTTCGTGAAGCAGTAGCCGCCCGCATCGCGTCGGGGTCGGGCCTCCGGGCCCGGCCCCGTTTCCTTCCTCGTCAAATCTGCTAAGATCCCGTCGTGCCAGCCCTTTCCCCCGGATGTCCGCGTGATCTCGCTCGTCGACCGCATGCTCGCCGGTGATCGGCTGGCCCTCGCCCGCCTCATCACCCGGGTGGAGAACCGCCTGCCGGGCGTGGCGGAGATCATGCGCGCGGTGCAGCCGCACCTGGGCGGGCCCACGTGCTCGGCATCACCGGACCACCGGGCGCGGGCAAGTCGACGCTCGTGGACCGGCTGACCACGCGTCTCCGTGCCGAGGGCGAGCGGGTGGGCATCATCGCCGTCGATCCCTCGAGCCCCTTCACGGGTGGGGCCGTGCTGGGCGACCGCATCCGCATGCAGACGCACACCCTCGATCCGGACGTTTTCATCCGCAGCATGGCCACGCGCGGAAGCCTGGGGCCTCGCCGCCGCCACCGGCGACATCATCAAGCTCATGGACGCGGCGGGCTTTCCGTGGATCCTCATCGAGACGGTCGGAGTGGGGCAGACGGAGCTGGACATCATCAAGCAGGCGGATACCACGGTGGTCACTCTCGTGCCGGAGTCGGGCGATTCCGTGCAGGCCATGAAGGCGGGGCTCATGGAGGTGGCGGACATCTTCGTGGTGAACAAGGCCGACCGTGACGGCGCCCACGCCCTCATGGCCGAGCTGCGCTTCTCCGTGCACCTGCACTACTCGAGCAGCGTGTCGCCCAAGGACATCGACTGGGAGATTCCCGTCCTCGCCGCTCAGGCCACGAACGATGTGGGGCTGGCCGAGCTCCTGGCCGAGGTGAAGCGTCACCGGAGTGTGCTCGAGCAGACGGGCGCGCGGGAGAAGCGCCGCCGCGCGCCGGCGCGCGGACCTGCGGACGCTCCTCGTCGAAGAGTTCGCGGGGCGGGTGATGACCTCGGTGGAGGCGGACCTGGAGCTGGTCGCCACCATGGACGCGGTGGCCGAAGGCAGGCTGGACGCGTATACCGGCGTGGAGCGGATCCTGGCCCGTCTCCTGCGCCAACCTTGACAACGACGAGACCACAGGCAAAGGTGGGCATCGATCATGACTGAGCTGGTCGCGAGCGGCGTTCCCTACCGCGACACCTTCTGGAACATTCCCATGTGGGCGCGCGTCTTCGTCTACGTGGGAGGCACCGCGGCCATTGCCGTGTTCGCGTGGGGCTGCTGGCAACGCGTCTCCTCTGGCTCAAGGGCAAGCCGGAGCGGCGCACCGATCGCCTTCCCGAGCGGATCGTTCTCGTGCTGACCCAGGCCCTCGGGCAGGCGCGCATCCTCTCCCAGGCCTATCCCGGCGTCATGCACGCCATCGTCTTCTGGGGCTTCCTCGCCCTCTTCATCGGCACCGTGCTCGCTACCATCGACTACGACATCACTCTCCCCTCCTCCACGTCAAGCTGCTCAAGGGCACTTTCTACCTTCTCTACGAGCTCGTACTCGACATGTTCGGACTCTTCTTCGTCGTGGGCCTCGGCATGGCCTGCTGGCGCCGCTTCGTGGCGCGGCCGTCCCGGATCGATCCCACGCCGAAGTTCGCCTATGCCCTCCTCATCCTCTTCGTAATCAACGCCACCGGCTTTGTCATGGAGGCGTGCCGGCTCGCCGTGGTCAAGCCGGCGTGGGCGGCGTGGTCGCCCGTCGGCTACGTCCTGGGGCAGGCCATGCTCGCCGTCGGGCTGGGGGAGGGGCCTTGCGCGGCATCCACCTCTCGGTGTGGGTCTTCCACGCCGCCATCGCTTTCGTCTTCATCGCCCTCATACCGCAGTCGTACTTCATGCATCTCGTCACCACCCCCTCAACATCTTCTTCTCCAAGCTCCGTCCGCGTGGGGAGCTCGCCAAGATCGAGAACATCGAGGAGGCCGAGAATCTCGGGGTGAGCAAGTTCGAGGAGTTTTCCTGGAAGCGGCGACTCGACTTCGATGCCTGCGTCGAGTGCGGGCGCTGCCAGGATGCCTGTCCTGCCTATATCTCGGGCAGCGCCCTCAATCCCAAGCGCATCATCGTCAAGCTCAAGCGCTACATGCTGGACGGCGACACGCGGCCGATCCACGGCGAGGTGATTCAGGCCGACGAGCTCTGGGCCTGCACCACCTGCATGGCCTGCGTCCAGGAATGCCCAGCCTACATCGACATCGTGGACACCATCGTGGATCTCCGACGCTTTCTCGCTCTGTCCGAGGGCGCCCTGCCCTCCACGGCGCCCCTGGCGTTGCAGAACATCCAGCGCGCGGGCAACCCGTGGGGCCTTGCGCCCACCGAGCGGCTCAAGTGGGCGGAGGGGCTCGACGTTCCCGTGCTCGTGGAAGGCAAGCGCGTCGAGTATCTCTACTGGGTCGGCTGCTCCGCCTCCTACGACCGGCGCAATCAGAACATCGCCCGCTCGGTGGTGAAGATCCTCAAGAAGGCGGGCGTGTCGTTCGCCGTCATGGCCGAAGAGCGCTGCCACGGCGAGGTCGCCCGCCGTCTCGGCGAGGAGTATCTCTACCAGACGGTGACCACGGAGAACGTGGAGAACATCAAGAAATACGCGTTCGACAAGGTCATCACGCACTGCCCCCACTGCTTCAACACCATCAAGAACGAGTATCCGCAGTTCGACGGCAACTTCGAGGTGCTGCACCACTCGGTGGTCATCGCCGACCTCGTCAGGAGCGGCCGCATCAAGCCGACCAAGACCACGGACCAGACGGTAGCCTTTCACGATTCCTGCTACCTCGGCCGCTACAACGGGATCTTCGAGGCTCCCCGCGAGACGGCTCGCTCCGTGCCGGGCCTCCGGCTCATCGAGATGCCCCGCAACCGTGAGCGGGGTCTGTGCTGCGGCGGCGGGCGGTGGGCAGATGTGGATGGAAACCCCCGCCAAGAAGCGCGTCAATGTCATCCGGGTCGAGGAGGCGCTCGAGTCCAAGCCCGACGTGGTAGGCGTGGCCTGTCCCTTCTGCCTTGCCATGGTCGATCTTGGGCGAAAGGTTGCGGGAGCCGAGGAGACGCTCCAGGTGAAGGACATCTCCGAGCTCGTCGCCGAGAGCCTCGAGTAGGTCCCCACGCCTGAAATTCCTTCCCCCAGAGGGGGACGGAAGCGCGCGAGGCCTCGTGTCGAGGCCCTCCGCGAGCCGCTACGCCTGTGGATTTTCCATCGTGGCGTTCAACTCTCCAGCTGGCAGTTCTTCTTGAGCGCGCCTCCGTGTAATCACGCTTCGTTGATTCGGTGATGAGTAACTGTTACCGGGTCCGAACGGGACTCGTCTTTTCTCAGCTGCCCACTTCGTGTCGCGAGGGAACTGAGAATCAGCGTATTTGGCGGACTATCGAGCAGGCCCAGACCCTCTAATCCTTGGCACAGCAAATGCGTCTCGTTCGACAGTGGTTGGTTGCGGGTTGGTGGCCGGGAACAAACTTCAAAAAGGAGACTCGATGTTCCTGATTCTGGCGATCGTCTTCCTGCTGATCTGGGCCTTCGGCTCGCTGGTATTTCACGCGGTAGGCGGGATGATCCATTTGCTCTGGCCGTCGCGCTGGTGTCGGCACTTCTTCACTTCGTACGCCGCCCCGGGGAGAGCGGGGTCTGAGTAAATTGCTCCAACGAAGTCGCCTCACACAAATCTGGACAGGAGGAAGCCTATGAACGCCATTCAGTTTCTGAAGCAGGAGCATCGGACGGCCAAGGCAGCATTCGAAAAGGTCCTCCAGGCGTCGGCCGCGAAGCGGGGAGACCTGTGGGAGGAGCTGACCCCGGAGCTGGAAGCCCACGAGGAGATAGAGGACGCTTGCCTGTACGAGCCACTGGCCCGCGATGCGGGCGGGAAGGACGCCAAGCTCGCGGAATGGCGGCGGAAGCACCAATCTGAGGTCGACGAGGTGGAAGACCTGATCGGAGAAATCGACGAGCTCGACCCAGAGGGCGACAAATGGCTGGCCAAGGTCAAAAAGGTCCATGAGAGCCTTCAACACCATATCCAGGAAGAGGAAGGCGAGATCTTCCCGAGAATCAGCAAGGTGTGGGATGAGGCACGGCTCACTCAGGCCGGGAAGAAGATGATGGAATATGAAGGCGGAGAAGGCGGATGCGGCTTGAGCCATGTCGCGGCATAGGGTAGACCGGACGTTTCTCGTAGTAGCGCGAGGAGAAGATCGTGCCGGAGGAGGAAGACCTGGGTCTTCTTCACTCCGGCACGTTGCGTCAGGTCGTTCTTTTCCGGGTCTCCGGTCTCCGCGGACTTCCTGAGCCCCCTGAGTGCTCTTAGGCGCGTCTCTTCAACCCACCTAGGCAGCCTGAGCAAGCGCGCACGCCACCGCTTCGCGCAGGCGCTGTAAGCTGAAGGGCTTCCAGAGGACGGTAAGGGGAGCCCTGGGCGTCCGTCTGCGGGCCGTTGCTGGACCGATGGGCCGTCATGAACACGACCCTCCGCGCGAGATGCGGCCACCATCGCTGGATGTGGCGGTAGAGCTCGACGCCGTCCATCGTCGGCATCTGGATGTCGCTCACGACGACGTCGTAGCCATGTTTGGCGAGCAACTCGACAGCCTCTCGACCATTGGCGGCAGTGTCCACATCGTAGCCGGACGTCTCGAGCAGAATGGCGAGGGTCGTACGAGAAGCTGTATGATCCTCCACCAGCAGGATTCGATGGGCCATGACCTCAGCCTCCTTGATCATCAGAAATGTACGCCCACATCAAAAACACGCATACTCTGTGCCGGAAGGTCCTCCCTCTGCCCGATCTCCGTTGCGGACCGCCTATCGCAGCACTTCGGGCCCCCAGGCCGGCCCGCTGCATGCTTGACATGCGCTCGAACCATGTAACTAGTTCCCTCCCAGAGTTTCTTTCCGACGAGGCCGGGTGCGCCCGTCCGATGGAGCCGAGTGACCTCGGGTCTCGCAATGGCTCCTGAAGGATTTCTCATTGGCTCCTCATTTTTGTCAGGGTAGATTTGTTCGCATGCATACGCAGCACAGGGTCTCTGGCCGCGGGTGCCTCCGAGGGAAACGGGAGAGCCTGCGCCACCAGCCTCAGGACCGCCCCACCGAATGAACGGTCGGCGCCTGCGTCTTTTCTGGCTGGCCGGCGGGATGTTGGTCGCCCTTGCCACGCTGGCGGCGTCTCCGGCTTCCGCTCCGGTGGACACTGCGCGCGCCCTCCTGCTCGATTTCCGAGCGGATCCTGCCCGGATCGACCGGGCGCGCGACCTGTTGGAGGCGGCCGTCTCGCGCGACGAAGCCGCCGACACGCGTACCCTGGTGACACTGTCTCGTGCGTGGTTTCTCTACGGAGAGAATCGCGCGGCGACCGAGGAGGCGCGCCTCGCCGCCTACGATCGCGGGCGCGTCGTGGCGGAGCGGGCCATCGCCCGAGCCCCGGGAGACGCGGAAGCTCACCTCTGGTGCGCGATCAATCTCGGCAGCTGGGCCAACGTCAAGGGGCTCTTCCGCTCCGTGCTGACTCTCCAGACCATCCGCCGTGAGGTGGACACGGTGCTCCGCCTCGACCCCGACAACGTCGACGGGCATGTCATGGCCGGGAGCCTCGCCCGCGAGATTCCCGCCATCCTGGGCGGCGACAAGGCGAAGTCGGAGCAGCATTTCAAGACCGCGAGGAAGCTGGCCCCGCGCCTGACCGGCGTCCGGATGGAGCTCGCCAAGCTCTATATCAAGATGGATCGGCTTGCCGAAGCGCGCCAGGAGCTGCAGGGCGTGCTCGACGAGGCCGCTCCCGCCGATCGCTCCCGCTGGGAGCTGACGGAGGTGCCGCAGGCCCGCGAGATGCTTCGATCGCTCGGCGCCGCGCCCTGAGTCCTCGTGCCCCTGGGTCAGCCTCGCGCCTGCTCCTGATCTCCACGATCCAGGAGCCACGATGCGGCAAAGCCGAAGACGAGGCCCCAGAAGGGAGCCCTGATGTTGAGGATCGTCACGTCGGAGACGGTGACGATGAAAGCCAGGAGTGCGCCCAGCGTGTATCGTTCGGCGAAGGCGACGGAGAAGGCCGCCTGGAGCACGCGCAACATAGCGAGACCCGCGAGGGCGGAGATGAAAGCCCGAGGCGTGGCGAGCATCAGACGGGTGACGGTGGGAGACAGGAGCCCGAAGCCAATGGCGAGGATACCGACCCCTATTCCCGCCGTGTACTGACGAGACCGCTCCCCGGCGCTTGAAATGACGGCGTTGACGGGGCCGGTGAGGCACGTCGAGACGGTGCCCGTGCAGGCGGTGAGCATGGACATCGCGCCGCAGGCCGCGGTGATGGCGTTGACGGGCGGATGGTGTCCGGCTGCGCGGAGCACGGCGATGCCCTGGGCGTTCTGCACGACGAGCACGGCGATGGTGAGCGGGATGACCAGCTCGATCAGGGCCTGCCACGAGAACACGGGAGCGTGGAGATTGGGGCGGGCGAGCATGAGGGTTCCTCCGGCCGCCGGATGGAATTCGCGGAGCGCCACTACCATGACCGCGCCCACGATCATGGCGGCGATCAGGGGCGGCAGGCGCGGGGCAAGGAAGGGTACTGCGCTCACGGCAAAGAAGACCAGCACCATCGGCGCCGCTATCCAGAACTGGTCGCGCATCGCGTAGACGAGATCGAGGGCGAAGCGCAGAAAGACGCCCGCTACCATGCCCATCACGACGGGCATGGGCACTGCCTCCATGCAGCGACGAACCCAACCGCTCAGCCGAGACCCAGCATGAGCACGCCGGTGGCGAGAAAAGCCCCGATCACTTCGGGAAAAGCGAGGTGGGTGAGCGCCGGTCCGACGAGCACCGTTCCCGGTATCGACCACAACAGGACCAGCGGCTCACGGTAGAGCCAGGAGAAGGCGATGCTGATCAGGCCATTCATCAAGAAGCCGCCAAAAGCCAGGACGCCACGTCCGACGGGTCGAGGCCGCCCCGGGTGGCAATGGTCAGAATGATCGCCACGGGTCCGGAGGCGGCGAAGATGAACCCGGCGAGCGCGCTGGCGCCGTAGACACTGCCGAAGTCCGCCACCACTTGGCGGAGTGAACGCGGCCGCGTTCCCGGTCGCTCGATCTGCATGGTCGCCTACTTTGGTCGCGGTTGGGGCGGGCGAGGCGGGCGGGTCACCCCGGCATTGTAGTGTAGGACGTCCGTGCCGCCCGCAGTTTGAACTCGGGGCCGCCGCAGTAAGGACAGGGCCCGCTCCGCTCGTCATTCTCTCCTCCGCGCCCGAGTCGCGTCCTCATGATCCCGGGCAAGGTGCCCTCCTCTCCTTGAATCCCGCCTCCGAAACCCGCGATTTCACGGAATGACGAAGTGGCATCGCTGATGCTGGGAGTCCGCCGAGCATGGATCCCAGGGAATCCGGGTGAAGCGGGAAAGCCCGGACCGGCCCTCCGGATCGTGGCGAGCACCCAGCAACGGGGAGGAGGCGGCCATGGACCTGATGAAGCGGATCGGCGTCGGTACCGTGTTGATGGTGGGATTTCTGCTCCTCATGATGAAGGAATCGCGCAGGACTTTAACCGCAGCCATTCAGACAGGGCGGATGACCGTGGTGGACGTCAACAGAGAAGCTCAGCGCATCGTCTGCATGAACAGCCAGGGCCGGGTCTCGGAGCACAGAGTGACCAACGGCGCCAAGGTGGTCACCGAAAACAAGACGGCGAGTGACCTGGCTCTCCTCAATACCGGAGACGTTATCCGGGCGGAGCTCGGGCCGGGCGGATTCAAAAGATCGTCGTGCTCCGTCAGGCCTGGCACGAGACAGCGAGCCCCGAGTGATGGACACGACTGTCATGCCTGACACGGCTGTCGTCGGCATACTTGGAGAACGGCATTCCGACCACATTGTCCTGAGTAACGGCACGGTGAGTTCCTCCTCGATGGCGTGCGTCTGCCGATCACGTGGCCATTGGAAGGAGCCTGACCGTCACCTGCACGGTTCACGACGGCAGGACGTTGGCCACCGCTGTCCAGCTCAACCCGGACTGGCTCCTCGATGCGCTCGACGCTCTGTCGCTCGGCGGCTGAGCGTCGCCTGTCTCGGCATTTCTCTCCTGTCGCGGCCTTTCTCGTAAGTCACTCTTCTCTATCGTGCTAGATTTGCCCGCATGAGTGTCAACCCACGCATGTGGCTGACGCGGATGACGGCCATGCGCAAGCCAACCGGTGGGGTGGGATCCGCGCGTCTTCTGGAACGTGATCTATGGCTTTCCGGGTGAGCCGCCGGAGGAACATGCGCGCATGGCGGCCCCCGTGCCCGCCCTCGAGCATCTGGCCCGGGCGGCCGTACTCCGATCGGGCCAACTACGCGTTCGGCGAGCAGGAGGCGGCGATCTATCTCGCGTGCGGAGACGGCGCGACGCCCGACGAAGCCCACCACGCCGCTGCGCGCGGCCGGGGAGGGGGCGTCGGCGCGGAGGACATCCGGGAGGTTCTCGAGGAGCTCACGCGCGCTCGTCCCGTCTTCACCGAAGGCGGACCCTACCTGGCCCTCGCGTTACCTTGGTGGCTCCCCGAGCCGGCATAGGTCCCACGCTCATGAGCCAGCTCAGCGCCCGGGACCGAAAGAAGCTTCCCAAGAGCGCCTTCGCCTACGTGGATTCGAGGGGCCGGCGGCGTTTGCCGATCCACGACGAGTCGCACGTCCGGAACGCCCTTGCGCGCTTCGCCAAGGTGGTCTTCGAGGATGAAATGGCCCTCGAGCGGGCGCGCAAGAAGCTCCTCGGAGCCGCCAAGAAGTACGGGATCGTGCCCATCGGCTTCATGACCGGCCAGCTACAGGCTCAGATGAGCGCGGCCACCGCGGGCCGGCTCGTGATCGAGCTCGGCCAGGTCGACACTCCGTCTGAGTTCGAGCGCCGCCTCCGGGTGCGCTCTGCGCGATCCCACCCTTTCCGTCCTCCACTGGTCCGATTCGGCCGGCCGGTACCTCGATGGAGCAGGGCGGCCGGCCACCTTGCCCCCGATGGCGAGGGCCGCGCGGTGACGCTCCTCGAGCGCCACGGCCGACCCATGACCGCGCTCGTGCATGCCCGCACGGTTCTCGACAATCCGCACCTGGTGAAGACAGTGACCGCAGCGGTGAAGCTGGCCGTCGAGAACGAGCGGCTCCGTGGCCAGGTCGACGCCCAGGCGAGCGAAACGCGGACCTTGCCGACCGGGCACGTGACCTTCCTCCTCACCGATATCGAAGGGTCGACCGGCCTTCTCCAACGGCTGGGCGATCGCTATGCTGCCCTCCTCGCCGACGTGCGCGCCATGATCCGACTGTCCGTGAGCCGGGCGGGCGGCCGCGAGGTCGACGCTCGCGCAGACGAGTTCTTCGCGGTTTTCGATCGTGCCCCGAAGGCGCTGGAAGCCGCCTTGTCCATCGAACGTTCGGCGGGCGGACGGGCGTGGCCCGACGGTGTCGAGGTGAAGATCCGCATCGGCATTCATGGCGGCCGGCCCACTCTCACCGATGCCGGGTACGTGGGGCTGGCCGTGCACACGGTGGCGCGCATCTGCTCGGTCGCCCACGGCGGCCAGATTCTCCTCTCGGCGGCCACGCGGAACACCGTGGGCCGCGCACGGCCCGCCGGCATACGCTTCCGGAGTCTGGGCTCGCATCGGCTCCGGGGCCTCCGCGAGGCGCAGACGCTCTTCCAGGTGGAAGCGGCTGACTTGCCGACTCGCTTTCCGCCCTGCGTGCGCTTGCTGCGTCGTCCGGCGAGACGGGCGAGGCCGTGTAGCGTCTCGATCAGGCTTCCCGCGGCGGCGCAGGACGACGCCATTCCGCGCCGCCGGGCCACGGGCCCAGCGTCCGTTCGGCCTCTTCGGCGTCGGCCTGAGGTCGCACCAGACGCGACAGTCCGTGCAGTACACGCGCCGGACGTCGAGGGTGTCCGCTTCGAGGAGGACGGTGGTCCTCGCCGACTGGTGAGGCCGCCGCAGCGCGCGGTGCTCCAGGAGGAGGGCGTGCAATCGCCGGAGGAAGGCGTTGTCATGCGCGGTATCCTCGCGCGGGATTCGCCCGCTCGCGAGGACCCAGCGGCTACCGTCGGGCAAGCGCAGGTATGCTTCGCCTCTCTGGAGCCAGCCGATCTCATCGAGGAGCACCGAGGGATAGACGTTCAGGAGCTCCCCGTTCGACGCGGTTCGCAGGGATTCCCAGTCGCCCCAGTACGCCTCCATGGATTCAGCGTGGATCTCGCGCACGGGTAGGGCGGCCATCGATTGGGCCCGGAGCCGATCCGACTGCTCGGCCGCCGTCACCGGGGCCTTCCACACCGCATCCGGGGTCGTCACGGTCGCGCCGTGACGACGGAATCGGAGAGGGAAGCGCTCTCCGACGAGGCGCTCACGCCTTGTCTGGTTGCTCTGATTCCGGCACGGGTGAACCCGAGAGCAGGCGAAGCCGCGCTTCCGCGTCGGTGATCGGAGAAGGTCCGTGAATCATGGCCCGGGCCATGTCGAGGCATCGGATAGCCGTTCTTGGCCTCTTCCTGGAAGCGCGCGCGCGAAGCCGCCGCTCTTGATGTCTTCCAGGGTCGCCCGGAAGCTGGTCATGATCGCGTCCCGGTCCATCTCGAGGGTGCGAAGCATCCCGCCGAAGACGGCGGTGGGTCCGTGATCCTCGGACGACCGGAAGAAACCGGCCTTGCGGAAGGAGCGGAAGACGATCTCCATCTCCCCCGACATGTACATCTCGAGGACGAGGGCCTCGGCAGGAATGCCGGCATCCCGGCCCACCTCGAACGCGGTCATGATGGCCATGCCGAGCACTGCGCCCACGGTCTGCTCCACGAAGAGATCCAGCGAGGCTTCGATCTTCGCGGTCATCTCTGACAGCGCCGGAGCGGAGGACGCCCAGCGCCTCGGCGAGACCGAGCATGCGCTGCTGGGCGCGACCGCTTCGGTCCGCTTCCACGCCCACGCAGCCCCAGAAGCCCTCGCCCGCGACATAGCGCGCCGCGCCGACACCCCGGACATGCGCGGGGCCACGAGGAGCACGTCGACGGAGGGGGAGGTTGAATGAGGTCGAAGGCGAGGCTGTAGCCGGAGCCGAAGGCGACGGCGCTACCCGGGCGGAGGGCTGGCGCGATCTCGCCCTCGAAGACGGCGGGAATCACCTCGTCGGGGAGGAGCACGAACACCACGTCATCCGAGGCAGCGAGAGCGAGCGGGACGACTTCGAACCCTCGGAGCGGCCGCGCTCGGCGTATTCATCTTCCTGATTGCCCACCCGGACCTTGACCCCGAGTCCCGGAGATTGAGAGCGGCCGTCCGTCCCAGGTTGCCGTAGCCGAGCACCGCCACCACTTCGCCCGCGAGCGCTCTCGGAGGCGCATCCTCCGCGCGATACACCTTCACCTGCGTCTTGGGTGAGTTCGTCATGTTCGGGCAGTTCTCACTCCCTCGAGTGACCTAGGGGCCGCGTGGTCCTGCGACAGGCAGCTGGCCGTTCAGCACCCCGCGTACCTTGCTGACGAGGTCCGCCACCGCGAAAGGCTTGACGACGAAGGATTCGCCGGGGGCGAGCCGGATGCCATAGTTCTCGACCGTTTCCGCACTGTACGCGGACATGAACAGGACCTTGATGCCCGGACGGAAGACCCGGAGCCGGCCCGCCAGCTCGCGTCCATTCATGCCAGGCATCACCACGTCGGTAAGCAGCAGGTCGAGCGGCTCCTGGCGGGAGCGCGCAATCCGAAGCGCCTCGCGCGGATCCCCGGTGGCGATGATGGTGTATCCCTCCGCCCGCAGGATGCTGCTGGTCACCCCCAGTACTTCGGGCTCGTCGTCGACGATCAGAATGGTTTCCATGGTCTTGGATCATGAACCGTCGCCAAGAACGTGCACCTCCGCCCGGAGCAGGTGTGCGAGATGACCCGCCTTCAGGGCGGGTAGCCTCAGGACAGTCGCCGATACCGTCCTGCATAATAACCCAAATCGAGTGCGCGACGGTGTCTGACCGGAGTGACCCGCGGCTGTGTGCTACCATTCGCCGAATGGCGCGCCGCGGGCCGGCCACGCGGAGACATTGCACTCGCCAATCACGTAGAGGAGAACGCATGACCGGAAGCACGAGGCGCGTCGTCCTGATTGTGCTCGTGGGTCAACAGACCGGCTTCGATCCCGCCAATCCCCAGGTGGGCATGGCCCCGCCCCCGCCGCCGCAGTACTACGGTCAGCCCCAGGCGGCTCAGGGTGGCCTGCTCCGGGCGCGGCGGGAGGCGCCGCACTGGGAGCGGTGGGCGGCGGCGACGCGGGCAAGGGGCGGCCAATGGGGGCAGGGTGGGTGCGCCGTGTACACGGCGCAGCGGCAAAACGCCATGGCGCGGGGCCGGTCGAACTATGAGCGTGCCTTCGGCGCGTGCATGTCCTCGCGCGGCTACACGGTCCGCTGATGAATCCATGAAGGCTCTCGGGCGGTGGGTGGCGGTGCTCGGAGTCGCCGTCGCTGGCCTGGGCCCCGAGGGCAAGCGCGGCGGCCGGGAAATACGACGGATCGGTGCCGCTCGTCTGCGCGGCCGCGACGGTGAGCGAATGCGACGCGGACGGGAGATGTCAGCGGCGCAATGCGGAGAAGGTGAACTTCCCCGCTCTTCGCGGTCGAGGTCAAGGCCATGAAGCTCTGGGAGCTCGGAGCCGAGAAGCCCAGGGAAACCGCCATCCGCAACGTCGACCGGGCCAACAACAAGATGATACTGAACGGGGCCGAGGGCGAGTGGGGATGGACGGTGCTGGTCAACGAGGCCAACGGCAAGATGTCGGCAACCGCCGCGGGAGACGGCGAAGGCTTCGTCATCTTCGGACAGTGCGCGCTTCCCTAGCTCCTGCCCATTGCCCGCGGTGGGATACCGCGCGTATCCGCGACTCACGACTGAAGGAGATGACCGCATGACGAAATGGTTGGCTGGCGTGTTCCTCGCGGCCCAGGTCCTCGCGGGCTGCGCGGGCGGCCAGGGGCAGTTCGGAGGCGGCGGGTTCGGCGGATACCAGCCGCCACCACCTCCGGCTCCGATGCCTGCATATACGCCGCCGCCCCCGCCTATGCGCCTCCCCCCGCCTATGCGCCTCCCCCTATGTCTACTCGCCGCCACCGACCCAGCCCTACATCTATCCGCAGCGGGGCCAGTCACCACAGCAGGAGGAATCGGACAAGGGCCAGTGCTACGGCTGGGCCGTGCAGCAGACCGGCTTCGACCCGGCGAATCCGCGGGTCGCCATGTCGCCGCCCCCGCCCATGTACTCGCCCCCGCCCCAGCAGTCTCTCGGGGCGGCGCCCTCGAAGGCGGGCTGGGTGGCGCGGCACTGGGAGCGGTGGGCGGGGCCATCGGGGCAATGCCGGAGAAGGCGCCGCCATCGGCGCCGCCGTGGGCGGCCTGTTCGGAATGATCCGGCGCGCGCGGTCCAATGAGGAAGCGCAGGAGCAGGGGCAGCAACAACAGCAGCAGCAGCAGGCGTACATGGCCCAGCAGCAGAACGCGATGGCCCGGGGAGATCCAATTACAATCGCGCGTTCAGCGCCTGCATGTCGGGGCGCGGTTATACAGTCAACTGACGTCATGGCGAGGCAGGGAACGATACGGGTCGTGGGCAGGATCGCCGTGGATCGAGCGTGGTGGGTGAGCAGCTGGCAGGATTGTGCTAGCTTCCAGCGCATGAGCATCCGCCGAGGCCCGTTGCCGCCGTCCGGATCTGCGTGAGCGACGCGATCGCCGCCCGCCCGAGCTGGATGCCGGGCGTCCAATGGGGCCGGCGTGTGCGCCGCGTGGCGCGGAGCGGGATCGTGGTAGCGGGGGCCATCGTGGCCCTCCTCGTCGTCGGGGTGGCGATCTTCGCCCACGTGATCGCTCCGCATGCGCCTGACGAGCCGAACTTCGAGCTGATCGAAGCCCGCCCGAGCTCCAAGGCGTGGTTCGGCACGGATCGGCTTCGGCCGCGACGTCCTGAGCCGCGTCATCTACGGCTCGCGCATCTCGCTGTCCGTCGCCCTCGTCTCGATCGGCGCTTCCATGCTGGCGGGAGGCGCCCTGGGGCTGGCGGCCGGCTTGCGCGGGCGGCGCGTGGGACAACATCATCAACCGCGTCATGGATGTCTTCTTCAGCATCCCGGGCCTCCTCCTCGCCGTGGGCAGTGGCGGCCATGCGGGGGCCGGGAGTGCAGCAGCGCCGTGCTCGCCATCGCCATCGTCTACACCCCGGTGTTCGTACGGGTCATGCGGGGACCCGTGCTCGCGGAGCGCGAGAAGGACTACGTGGAGGCGGTGCGCGCGCTCGGGGCCACGCGGCTGGCCGTGGCTCTCAAGCACGTGCTGCCGAACGTGCTCTCGCCCTTCGTGGTTCAGGGCACGGTGGCCTTCTCGCAGGCTGTCCTCATCGAGGCGTCGCTGAGCTATCTGGGTCTGTCGGCCCAGCCGCCCACACCGTCGTGGGGCAACATGCTGAACGAGGGCCGGACCTATCTCGAGACCGCGCCCTGGATCTCCGTGTTTCCGGGCATCGCCATCATGGTGACGGTGCTCGCCTTCAATCTCCTCGGCGACGGCCTGCGCGATGTCCTCGACCCCAACTCGCAATAGCGGCACTTCACGGGAGGAATGACGATGACGAACCATCCGCGAGCCCTCCGATTTCTCTCGCCTCAGCCGCCGCGACGCCCTGAAGCTGGGTGGCGCCGCGCTGGGCACCCTGGCCTTCAGCACGCCAGGCCTTCGCCCAGACGCCCGAAGCCGGGGGCAGCTTCATCTCCGCCCAGACCACCGAGGCGACGGGACTCGATCCGCAGCTCGTCCCCGCCCTGTCCCGCAGCCGCCGCTCGCCCATGATGTACAGCCAGCTCGTGCGCTTCGACGCGCGACATGAACGTCGGTTCCCGAGCTGGCCGAGTCGTGGCAGATCAGCCCCGACGGGCTGACGTGGACGTTCAAGCTCCGACCGGGCGTCAAGTTCCACGACGGCCAGGAGACTGACCTCGGCCGACGTCAAGTTCACCTTCGACCGGCTCTTCGAGGTCTCGCCGGGCAAGTCCGACTTCATCGCGGTGGACAAGGTCGAGCCGGCGGGCAAGTACGCGGATCAAGTTCGTCACCAAGGAGCCCTTCGCCGGCCTCCTCGCGGCCCTCGGCGGCTTCTGGGGCTTCATCATCAGCGAGGCCGGGGTCAAGAAGTACGGCGATCTGAACAAGGCGGCCCTCGGCACGGGGCCGTTCATGCTCGAGGACTGGAAGGTCGAGCAGCAGCTCGTGCTGAAGAAGAACCCCAACTACTTCCGCAAGGGCCAGCCCTACGTGGACGCGCTGACCCTGCGCGTGATTCCCGACGAGGCCAACATCGTGGCCGCGCTCCGCACGGGCCAGATTCACCACGCCTTCCTCGAGGACAACAAGAACTTCAACCTCCTCAAGGACGAGAAGACGCTCACCGGATACCGGTCAGCTCGCGCCTCGGCTACGACTACCTGAATATCAATGCCAGCCGCGGGCCGCTCAAGGACGTGCGGGTACGCCAGGCCATTTCGCTGGACGGTGGACCGCAGCCAGGTGATGCGGGTGGCCGCCTCCGGCTTCGGCCGCCTCACCGCGCCGGCGACCGCAGCCCATGAAGCAGTGGCAGATTCCCGAGGAGCAGTGGATGCGCTACTACAAGCCCGACGTGGAGAAGGCCAAGAAGCTCATGGCCGACGCCGGCCAGGCCAACGGCTTCACCGTCAAGCTCCTCGTCATCCCCACCTTTCCCACCATGGTGTCCGGCGCTCCCGTGGTCGCCGCCCAGCTCAAGCGCATCGGCATCAACGCGGAGATCGAGAACGTGGAATACGCGATCTGGATCAAGCGCTGGCTCGCCCACGACTTCGACATGACCATGAACTCCACCCCGGGCTACGCCGATCCCGACACCGCCTTCTTCCGGGCGCTCCACTCCACCAAGGGCCAGAACTGGAACAGCTGGAGCGTGCCGGAGCTCGACGCCGCCCTCGAGCAGGGCCGGCGCACCATGGACCCGAAGAAGCGCAAGGAGATCTACGATCGCGTGCAGATCATGATCCTCGAGAACGTGCCGCACCTCTGGCTCTTCTCCGCGGAGCGGATCGACTTCACCCAGGCCTCCGTCAAAGGCTTTCAGCCAGCACCCCACGACCCTCCTCTACAGCTTCGAAGACGTCTGGCTCGACAAGGCCTGAGGAGAGAGCGCGGCGGGAGCGCGGAGGACATGGGCCGTTACCTCGCGGTGCGTCTGTACTCGATGGGCATCACCCTGGCCGGGCTGACCGTCGCTCGTCTTTCTCATGCTGCGCCTGGTGCCGGGCACGGTGGTCGAGCAGATGATCGGCGCCGACGCGGTGGTGAGCAAGGAGATGGTCGAGCAGCTCAAGCGCTTCTTCGGTCTCGACCAGCCGTGGTACGCCCAGTATCTGGCGTGGATCGGCCGGCTCGCCCACGGCGACCTCGGCACCTCGTGGCGCACGGGCAAGCCGGTGGTGAGCCTCATCCTCGAGCGCCTGCCCGTCACCCTCGAGCTGACGCTTCTCTCCGTCACCTTCGCCCTCGTCCTCGGCATGGCCGCGGGCGTCCTCTCCGCCATACAGCGGGACCGCGCCGATCGACCAGGTGGCGCGCGTGGGCACGCTCTTCGGTCTGTCCATTCCCGTCTTCTGGCAGGGGACGATGCTCATCCTCTTCTTCTCCCTCTATCTGCGGTGGATGCCCCCGATCGTGTGGGTGGATTTCTTCACGGATCCCCGGCGCAACCTGACCATCATGCTCCTGCCCGTGGTGTGCCTCGGCACGGCGAGCGCGGCCAATATCGCGCGCACCACCCGCGCCTGCATGCTCGACGTCCTGCGCTCCGAGTACGTCCGCACCGCGGCGGCCAAGGGCCTCGCCCGCCGCAAGGTCATCCTGAAGCACGCGCTCAAGAACGCCCTCATCCCGGTGGTCACGGTGGCCGGCCTCCAGGCGGGCATCCTGCTCGGCGGCACGGTGGTGGTGGAAGAAGTGTTCACGCTGCCCGGGGTGGGGCGGCTGGTCCTGTGGTCGATCTACCAGCGCGACTATCCGGTGACCCAGAGCACCATCCTCTTCATCGCGGTGCTCTTCATGACCATCAATCTGGCGGTGGATCATCCTGTACCGGTACCTCGATCCGCGCATCCGGTACGCGAGCTGACCGCAGGAGACCTCCATGCGCGCATCGGTGCTCTTCGAGCAGGGCAAGCCGCTCCACACGGAAGAGCTCGATCTCGAGCCGCCGCGGGCGGGAGAGGTCACCGTGCGCATGACGGCGAGCGGCGTCTGCCACAGCTGTCTTCACGCCGCGGACGGGAGCTGGGCGGGCGTGCCCGTGCCCATCGTGCTCGGCGACGAAGGCGCGGGGGTGGTGGAGGCGGTGGGGCCGGGCACCCAGAGCCTCCAGGAGGGTGACCACGTCATCCTCTCCTGGGCGCCCACCTGCGGCCGCTGCCACTTCTGCGTGATCGGGCGTCCCAATCTCTGCGAGCGCCGGCAGCCCGGCCGCGGCGTGCTGCCCGACGGCACCACGCGCATGTCCCTCCGCGGCCAGCCCGTCTATCACTACGGCCACGTCGCCACCTATGCCTCGCGCACCGTGGTGGCGGAGTCGTGCGCCATCGCCATCGACAAGCGGATGCCCCTGGACCGCGCCGCCCTCATCGGCTGCTCGGTGATGACGGGCGTGGGCGCGGTCATCAACACCGCGGCGGTGCCCGCGGGGGCGAGCATGGCCGTGTTCGGAGCGGGAGGCATCGGCCTCAACGTGGTGCAGGGCGGGGACATGGTGGCCGCGCATCCCATCATTGCCGTCGACGTCAAGACGGCGCGGCTCGATCACGCGCGGGCCCTCGGGGCGACCCACGGCGTGGACGCCTCGGCCGAGGACCCGGTGGCCGCCATCAAGGCGATCACGCGCCGGGGCGTGGATTTCTCCTTCGTGGCTGTGGGCGATACGCGCGCGGTGGCCCAGGCGTGCGACGCGCTGAGCCCCGGGGGCACCTGCGTCCTCATCGGCGTGCCCGCCACCGGCGCCACCGTGCCCCTCGACGTCCGGCCCCTCGTCACGGGCGAGCGGGTCATCCGGGGCTGCAGCTACGGGGGAGCGCGCACGCGCGAGGACCTGCCGAAGCTCGCCGAGCTCTACCTGGCCGGTCGTCTCCGCATCGATGAGCTCATCACCCACCGCTATGGTCTCGACGACGCGAACGAGGCGTTCCGCGCGCTCGCCGCGGGCGAGCTCGGCCGCGGCCTCATCGTGTTCTGAGAGGGGATGCGATCGTGACGGAGCTGGTCTTCGCGCTCGAGTTCAGGGGCCGAGGAGGTCCCAGCGGCGCCTCGCCTACCAGACGCCAGGCCAGCACGACGGCCCCGAGCCAGATTTGGAGGACGGTGCTGAACGCGGGGACCATCGACACCGCGGTCCAGCCCGTGGCCGGCGACGCCGCCGTGCTCGACTCCACCGTCGAGCGCTTTCCTGACGGCAGCTTTGTCGAGGCGGGAACGATCGCCTACGGGCGCTTCGGCTCGGTGTCCTTCGAGACGGTGGGGCGGGGGCACGGTGGGCCCGAGCCCCATCGACGGCTGGGTCCATGGCGCCGTCATGTGGACCATCACGGGCGGCGAGGGGCGCCTGGCCGGGGCACGCGGCCTCATCACGTCCAACTTCGTGGCGAGCGCCCAGGGTGAGGTCGTCGACAACCAGATCGCCCGGCTGTATCTGCCCCTAGATTAGAGGTCTCGCGTTACAGGAGGGTGTGCGCGGGGCGAGCCGTCGCTAGGGCGCCCTGCCGCACAGGCAGCGTCCGGTCCACCATTGCCAGCTCCGAGACGCCGACCCGCACCTCGACCGATGAGGGCGGGCGGAGTCGGCCCGCATCGTCGCGGAGCTGGTAGCTCAGCCTCGCCGTCACCACGAGATCGCCCGCTCCGGGAGCGGCGGCGAAGGTGAGAGGCACGAGGCCACGGATCGTGCCTCCATGCATCAACGCGAACGCCGTCCTGTCCTGCTCGTCGACTCTCCTCGGCGTCCGGCCACTCGGCCACGCCGGCCACGACTCCGGGAGTCTCCGCGACCTGCACGGTGAGCGGGGCGATGCCGTGTGACGCCCCCGGCGATCCGATGCGGAAGCCCGGCGCCAATCGGAGCTCCAGGTTGAGATGCATGCGCTGGAAGAAGCTATAGGTCGGTGAGTCGAGCCATGCGCCCACCACGATCGACGGGCCGGGGAAGTCGGCGGCCCGGGGCGGCCGAGGCTCGAGAACCCTCAGGGTCTGGGCGAGCAAGGCCGCGCCCGTGTCGCGCTCTCGATAGCTCTCGTGGAAGCGCTTCGCCACGATCACGCCCGCCTCGTCGAGAACGAAGACACCGGGATAGGGAAGGTTCGTGTGCCGCGGATCGGGCTTGATGCCGTAGGCCGCGTGGTCTTCCTGCACCCGCTCGTTGAGGAGGCCGAGGCGACGCATCACGTGGCTGCCTTCGTCGGAGAGCAGGGAAAGGCGATGGCCTGCTTGTCCGCGAAGGCCCGGAGTACCGCCACCGGGTCGTAGCTCACGGCGAAGAGCGCGACCCGGGCGGTCTCGAGCCGGGGAGAACCTGCTGCAGCTGGACCAGCTGCGTCTTGCAGAACGGTCACCAGTCCGCGCTGCGGTAGAAGACGACGAGGGCCCGCCGGCCGCCCCGCGCGGCGTGCAGGTCCACCGTGACGCCATGCTGATCCGGCAGGACGACCTCCGGAAAGCGCGTGCCTCGCGAGGGCCGATGGTCGAGAAGTCTCTAGGCGGAAGCGCCATCTGATTCTTCTTCCTTGAGCGAGAGGACCTCGTCGCCCGCCTTCACCGTGGCCGCCCAGGTGATCTTGATCGCGTTCTTCACGCTCTGGTGGGCGGGGCAGCCCTGCGGATGGGCCACGAGGGCGCGCTCGGTCGCCTCGCGCGCCGCCGCGGGCACGGCCAGCTCGTAGTGCACGTGAATGGACTTGATGTGGATGGTCTTGCCGATGCCCGCGATGCGCCCCTCGACGGTGGCGCGGTAGGACTCGCGGTCGTACTCGATCTTGCGCCCTGCCAGGGCGCCGCGCAGTGTGCCGTACATTCAGCCGGCGACGGCGGCCACGATGTGGTCGAGGGTGGACGCGACGGGCGGCCCTCGGCCACCCCGTAGTACTCACGCAGCGCGCCCTGGACGCCGTAGACCACCGGCGCGGGCACGTCGCCCAGGTAGGCGTGACGGTAGCCGTAGCGATACTCGAGCTTCGACTTCGAGACGTACTCGAATGGATCAGCCATGAGAGCCTCCGTGTTGGTGGTGAAGTTCCCGCCCCGGCATGCTCCAGCTCCAGCGGAATGGGACGGCGCGGGGAAAGGACAGAGGCGCCCACCGCGACGACCGCGCAGGCGCCGCAGACGATGGCGAGGGCCGCGGGCAGCCCCAGCGCATCGGCGGCGAGGCCGATCAGGGCGGGCCGGCGAGGCAGCCGAAGTATCCCGTGATGGCCACCGCCGCGATGGCCGTGCCCGCGGGTACGCCGCGTGTCCGTCCGGCGGCGCTGAAGAGAATCGGAATGAGATTGGCCACACCCAGCCCGGCGACGGCGAATCCCAGAAGCGCGATGGCCGGGTGTCTTGAAAGCAAGGATGCGGCGAGGCCGCCCGTGGCCAGCGAGGCGGAAAGACGGAGCAGGCGTACCGGGCCCATCCGTCGAGCCAGGCGATCGCCCGCGAAGCGACCCAGCGCCATGGAGAGGAGAAGACCGCGAAGCCCATGGCCGCGGTGGACGCCGTGGTCCCCAGCGAGTCGCGCAGGTAGACGGCGCTCCAGTCTCCCACCGCACCTTCCGCGAGGAGGGCGCAGAAGGTGAGAAGGCCCAGACCGAGGAGGGCGGCGGAAGGCACCGCGAAGACCGCCGCCGAAGAGGTCCGCGCCGGCGGCGTGGGCAAGAGGTGCTTCGTGGCCCGCCCCACGGCGATCAGCGAGAGCACGGCCACGATGATGACATGGCTCGGTGCGCTCAAGCCCGCGGCCAGGGCCAGCGAGGCGGCGCCCGCTCCCACCAGTCCGCCGAGGCTGAAGAGCGCGTGGAATGACGACATGATCGGCCGGCGGTACGCGTGTTCCACCAGCACTCCGTGAGCGTTCATGGCCACGTCGAGGGTGCCGTTGCAGGCCCCGAGCAGAGCGAGAGCGGCCGCGCTCGAGGCCACGCTCGGAGTCAGCACGGGAAGAACGACGGCCGCCGAGAGTGCGGCGGCGCTCGCCGAGGTGACCACGCGGCTCCCCAGCGTGGCCACGAGCCAGCCGGCGATGGGAGAGCCAGAATGGCGCCCGCCGCCATGGCGAGTAAGAGGAGACCGAGCCCGCCATCGTCGAGCAGGAGCCGGCTCTTCAGATCGGGGATATGCGGGAGCCAGCTCGCGATGACGGCGCCGTTGAGAAGGAAGATGAGGGACACAGCGCGGCGCGCCGGAGCCGGGCCAGCCCCGGGCGCGTCACGCTCACTCATCCCGGCCACCGGGTCGATGGTCTGTCAGCTCGATACGCTGTCGGAAGACTCGAGACCGATCAGACGGTCGAGGGAGAAGGCGCCCGGGCCGCGGGTGAGGAGGAAGACGAGGATGGAGCCCCACACGAGGTGCTCCGGCCATGCCTGAGGATACACGAAGAGCTGGATGGTCATGATCATGCCGAGGAGGGGAGGGTGGCCAGCCGACTGGCCAGTCCGCCGGCCGACGCTGGATGAGCAGGGTCGAGCAGCCCAGCTCGAAGCAGGTGGCCATGACGGCCGCGATCTCCGGCGGGAATCCCGGCAGCTTGTACTCATCGCTGAAGAGGGCAATGGTGGTCTCCCAGCCTCTGGCCTTCTGAAGCCCGCGCGGAAGAAGACCCCGCGACGGCCAGCCGGAAGAGCAGCTGATGAATGCTGAGAGGGAAGCGCCTGAGCAGTGAGGGTAATCGAGGTGAGGTGTCCCCGAAGGCCCGAGTCGCGTATCGAGGGCCCTGCCGACGGAGCGGCGGCGTTGGCGTGCATGGTCATGCTCTTTCTTCGGTCACGAGGGTGAAGTTACTGAAAATACAGTCATCCAAGAGTTCGCTGATTGCCTGCTGAAGACCGAAGGACGGATCGCGTTCGAGAGCTGAGCCCGCTGCCTCGCCCAGGGTCAGTCCCCGGGTGAGCGCGTCACGGAAGGCAAAGGTCGCGGGCTCGAGGACGCGCATGGCCACGGTCTCTCCGACCACGTGGATCTGAAGGCAAACGGGCCCGTCCTGAAGGCCCGGAAGCTCTTTGCTCGTTCCTTCCTGGTGAGCCTTCCAGATCCTGTCCACCGGCCACGGCGAGGCGAGCAAGGCCAGGCTCGGATCGGGGACGAAGCGCAGCTGCGCCATGTCCCGTGGGTCGACGCGCCGGAGTCGCGCGAGATCGAGCGAAGCGGCGTCCGAGTGCTGGGCGGCGGTGTGAACCGCCCACTCGAGACGCGCCACGTCAGGGAGATAGGGAAGCGCGCCGCAGGCCGGGAAGCTCGCGAGGAAGTCCGGGAAGCCCGCTCCGTACTCGGCGAGGCACGGCTCGGTCGGCAGATGCCGTCTGATGAAGGCGTCGGCCGCGTAGCCGAAGAAGCGCCGGTCCACGAGCCGGCAGACCACGGGATAGGCGGCCTCGAGAGTGGCGGTCAGGGTGGTGAGGACATGGTGGCGGTAGACGGCGAGGCGTGCCCGCGCGTCGAGCCCGTCGCCGTCGACGAGGTCGAGGAGCGTGGGGTCTTCGGTGGCGAACAGGCTGTCCGTGAAGCGCGCCTGGAGCTCACGCAGCGCAAGCATGGTCATCCTCGCTGGTGAATGCTTCGAGCAGGCGGTCCGCGACACTCGCCTCGCCGAGCAGGACGGACAGCTCGGGAATGTCGGTGTCCCACTCGATCAGGGTGGGCACGGAGCCGAAGCGCTCGAGCGCTCGCTGATACAGCTTCCAGACGGGAGCGGTCACCGGCGAGCCGTGATCGTCTATCAGGATGGTCCGGCCGTCGGCGTCGTTCGCGGCGTGTCCGGCCAGATGGATCTCGCCGATCGCCGGCACGGGCAGAGCGTCCAGATACGACCCGGCGTCGAGGCCCACGTTCCACGCGCTGACGTAGATATTGTTGACGTCACACAGGAGGCCGCAGCCGGTGCGGCGCGCCAGCTCCGCGAGGAAGTGCGGCTCCGCCATGCTCGAGTGACGGAAGCGGAGATAGCTCGAAGGGTTCTCGATCAGGATACGGCGCCCGAGGGCGTTCTGGACTTCATCGATATGGTCGGCCACCACCCTGAGCGTCTCGTCGGTGTAGGGCAGGGGCAGCAGGTGGTTGAGATAGGCGCCGCCCGCCGTGCTCCACGAGAGGTGCTCGGACACCAGACACGGCTCTAGGCGGTCGACGAGGCTCCGGAGGCGGCTCAGGTGCCGGGCGTCGAGGTCTCCCGCCGTGCCGAGCGAGAGACCGACGCCGTGCAGCGACACCGGATACTCCCGCCGCACGGCCTCGAGCAAGACGAGGGCCGGGCCGCCACTCATGTAGTTCTCGGGATGGACCTCGAGCCAGGGGACGGCGGGACGCGTTGCCAGGAGCTCGCCGACGTGCGGGGCCCTCAGACCGATGCCGGCCCCCGACGGAAGAGCGCGCTTCCCGTTCATGGTGTCCACGCCGTCCCGGTGGGCTCAGGCCCGCGGCTGGGTGCTGCCGCCGACCAGCTTCTCGCAGGTCCCGGCCGGCACGTAGATCCACGCGTCCTTCTGGCCATCGCGGCGCGAGGTGCCCGCGCAGGAGGAGTTGGCCGTCTGGCAGTCATTCTTGCCCGCCTTCGAGATGCCGTAGCACTTCTCTGACTCGAACTTGGGCTTGGGGGCTGGGCCGGCCTGGCCGTGGGAGACGAGGGGCACGGCGAGAGCGGCGATCATGGCGGACGCTATGAACAGGTTCTTCTTCATTTCACTCTCCTTCTGGCGGTTGAGGTTTGACGACTCGCGGCCCGGCGGTGGGCGGCGTCGGGAGATTAGACACGGCGAGGCGCCTTCGAGGTTCGCCCGGTTCGAAGCGGACCCTTTCTGATTCGAAGCGAACCTTGAAGGCGGGCGGGTGAGTCTAACCGCCCGATGGTCAAGCCACTCGGTGACGCCGCTTCCCCGGTAGAGCTCAAGCTGAGGCCCTGGCAGCGGCTCAGCGTTCGCCTGGCCTGCCTTCTTGCCGCGGTGACCCTGCTCGCCGTGGCCGCGGTGGGCGGCTTCACCTACAAGCGTCACCAGCGCGAGCTCGCGGACACCGTGGGGACGCAGCTCCTCAACATCGCGCGGGTCACCGCCCTCAGCGTGGATCCCGCATTGCACGGCCAGGTCCAGCGAGGGCCTCGATCCGCGCTCCCAGGCCTATCTCCGCATCAAGAGGGATCTCGTGACCATACAGAACGAGGTCCTCCTCACCACGCCCATCTACACGCTATCGGATCTGGACACGGCCCATCGGACGGCGCGCGTTCTCGTGGCGAGCGACGGGCCGGCGCGGCCCGGGAATCGTTCCCGGTCGCGCCGGCGATGCTCGATCCGCTGCGCTGGACCTTCGACGACGGCGTCGCCCGCTACACGGACGTCTATACCAACGCCCAGGGAACGTGGATCAGCGCCTTCGCGCCCATTCTCGACCGCGCCGGCCGGACCGCCGCGGTGGTCCTCGTCAACTACCCGGTGGAGATCTACCTCGACCGGCTGCAGGAGCTTCGCCGCACCATCCTCTGGGCCTCCGGCCTGGGCGGGCTGGGCACCCTGATGCTGGTCTTCCTCTTCGCGCGCCGGCTGACCCGCCCCATCCGCGCCCTCACCGTGGGGGTGACGCGTGTGGCTGCGGGCGACCTCTCGCAATCACTTCCCGTCCGCTCCCGCGACGAGGTGGGCCAGCTCACGCGCGCCTTCAACGGCATGCTCGAGGGCCTGCGCCAGCGGGACTTCATCCGGTCCGCTTTCGGCCGCTACGTCTCACCCGAAGTGGCCAAGGCCCTCCTCGAGTCTCCGGGCGGCCTGCGCTTCGGAGGGGAGAAGCGAGTGGTGACGGTGCTCATGTCAGACCTGCGCGGCTACACGCGATTCGCCGAGCGCGGCGATCCCGCCATGGTCATGGAGGTGCTCAACGGCTTCCTCGGCCAGATGACCGACATCATCATCGAGCACGGCGGCACCATCAACGAGTTCATCGGCGATGCCATCTTCGCGGTGTTCGGGGCGCCTCTCGAGCATGCGGACCACGCGGAGCGGGCGGCGGGCTGCGCGCTGGCCATGCAGCGGGCCATGGCCCGGATCAACCGGGACCACGCGGCGGCGGGCCGCCCGCAATTCGAGATGGGCATCGGCGTCAACACCGGCGAGGCGGTGGTGGGCAACATCGGCTCCGAGCAGCGGGCAAAGTACGCCATCGTGGGCAGCGCGGTCAATGTCGCGGCGCGGGTCGAGGGCGCCACGGTGGGCGGCCAGGTGTTCGTCACGGAGACGACCTACGCGCGTATCCGCGAGATCGCCGAGGTCACCGGTCCCATCCCGCTCGACGCCAAGGGGCTGTCCGAGCCTCTCGCCCTCTACGATCTCCGGAGCCTCCGCGGGCGCTTTGCCCAGGCGGAGGCTCCGCCGGCGTCGGACCGCGAAGTCGCGGTGTCTCTCCCCATGACGTGCAGGGTCATCGACGGCAAGGTGGTCCGCCCCTGATGTCATCGAGGGGGAAGTGGTTCGGGTGGCCCGCCACGAGCTCGTGGCCCGGCTCGCCACGCCGCTCGACCCGCTCACCAATATCCGAATGCGCCTCCGCTATGCCGCACCGCCCGCTGCCGAGTCGGAGGACATGTACGGCAAGGTCGTCGGGGCCGACGGCGACGGAGCGGAGCGGCTGATCCGCATCCACTTGACCTCCACCAGTGACACCGACGCCCGGCGTCTCGAGGACCTTCTGCGATGACCACGACCAGGCCCACACGCATTCTCATCCTCGGCGCGGGGCAGGGCGAGACGCCGATACGGCGGCTCGGCCCCGGCGACTGCTTCGGCGAGATCGCGCTCCTGGGCGATCACGTGAGAACGGCGAGCACGCACAGCGTCACCAGCGCCAACGTCCTCGCTATAGACCGCGACGCCTGCCAGGCCCTGCTCTCCACGCTGCCGCCGCTCCGGGACTTCTTCAACCGGCTCCTCGAGGAGCGAGTGGGCATGCGCCCCGAATCCCGAGATAGCGCTCGACGTGTCCAATGACGTGATCACGATGAACGCAGAGAGCTTGCAGGGCCAGATCGCCCTCGTCACCGGAGCAACGGGCGGCACGAAAGCGAGGGGTGGCTCAGTGAAGAGTGGAGGCGGCCAGGTGCCGCGTCAGCTGCTCCCTGAGCGCCATACGCGCCCGATGGAGCCGCGACTTGACCGAGGAGACGGACTCGCCGAGGATCCGGGCCGTCTCCTCGTTGGAGAGCTCTTCGACGTCACGCAGGACGAGCACAGCCCGATAGGTCTCGGGCAGCTCGTCGATGGCTCGGGCGAGGACGGCGCGGGCCTCTCCGTCGAGCAGCTCCGCCTCCGGAGTGCCTGACCAGTCGGCCAGGAGGTAGCTTCGCGGGCCTCCCGGTGGCCGTCCTGCATGAAGGTAGGGAGATTCTCCTCCAGGCTCACCTCGAGCTGGGCGCGCTTGCCGCGGCGCTTGATGAGGGCGGCGTTGGTGGCCACCCGGTAGATCCAGGTGCCGACCGCGGCGCGTCCCTCGAAGCTGTCGATCTTGCGGGCGAGAGTCAGGAACACGTCCTGCACCACCTCCTCCGCGTCGGCGTCGGTGCGGGTGATACCGCGTGCGATCCGGAAGACCCGCGAGGCGTAGCGCTCCATGAGCAGCTCGAGGGCGGCGCCGTCGCCATTTTTCAGGCGCTCGACGAGCACTGTCTCCGAGATGTCATCCACGCGAGCGCTCCTCCGCCGGGAAGGCTCCGGGCCGGCCCTCGGGGAAAGATCCGGGTGCCATGGCCAGCCATTTTACCGGTGCGAGGCCCCGCATTTGTAACGAGGATGTGAACCTCTGAGCCGGGTGTGCGTGTCTAAGAGGGGAGACCATGGGTGCCCGGGACGCCGATTCAGGTGGTCTGACCTGTCGCGAGGCGATTGGCCTCCTCGCCGACTACCTCGAGTCTGCCCTCAGCGAGGAAGAGATCAGGGAGCTCGAGGAACACCTCGCGGGATGCGGGCCCTGTCAGGCCTACCTGAATACCTACCGGCGGACGAAAGACCTCACGGGCAAGGCCGAGCGGGTAGCCATGCCGGAAGAGATGAAGGACCGGCTGCGAACGTTTCTCCTGCGGGCCCTCTCGAGCGACGGGTAGAGGCGGGCGCTCCGCGCGCCGTCTATCCGGCGGCGGTGCCGGTGGCCGCGGCCTTCTGGAGCTTGGCGGGCATGTGCACGAACAGGTCGGCCGGGTTCGGCTTGAGCACGGCGGCCTTGGGCGGCCTCATCTCGTACTTCACGGGACGCTGGTGGTCGGCGTATTGCCGGTTCTCGTTGACCACCTTGGCGAACTTCCAGAGCATGTTGACGTAGTTGGTCTGCCCCCGCATGAGAGCGCGCACGGCCGGGAAGCCGTACTTGGGGATGGCGCCCCAGCCGAGGTGCTTGCGGTTCAGGATCTCCTGCGTCTTCACCAGCTCGGCGTAGAACTTGTCGAGGGGCATGCGGGTGGGCAGCACGGCGTGGGCGACGTCGAAGAGGCGATAGTCGCGCGAGGTGAGCCGGCGCGCCTCCGTGAACCAGATCTCCGTGCCGGGATAGGGCGTGGCCACGGTCAGGTGGACGACCTCCGGCACGGTCATGGCCCATTCGCGGACGACCTCGAAGCGACGCTCGTCCCAGTCGCAGTCGGCGATGATGTTGACGGCGACCACCAGCCCGAGCTCCCGCGCGATCTCCAGCGCCTCGAAATTCTCCCCGGTGTCACGCGCTTGCGGTGGAGCTTGAGCGCTTCCTCGTCGAGGGCTTCGAGGCCGAGGAACATGTAGAAGAGCCCGAGCTTCTTCCAGTACTTGAACAGATCGCGGTTCTTGATCAGCACGTCGCAGCGGGTCTCGAGGTAGTACTGCTTCTTCACCTTCCGCCGCTCCAGCTCCTCCCCGATGGCGAAGCCGTGCTCGGCATGGATGAAGGCCACGTCGTCCACGAGGAAGACGTTGGGCTCGCGGATGGAGGCGAGATCCTCGGCCGCCTTCACGGGCGACGACTTCCGGTAGCTCCGGCCGTAGAACGTCCACGCGCTGCAGAACGAGCAGTCCCACGGGCAGCCGCGCGTCAGCTCGGCGGACGCGCAGGGGTCGAGCACGCCGATGAAGTATTTTTGCTATTCCGCGTGAGATCACGGGCGGGGAGAAAGGTGTCGAGGTCCTCGAGAAGAGTCGGGGAGGGCCCGCGCCCCTGGAGGGTCACCACCCCGGGAGTGTCGAGAGCTTGGGATCGCCGATCGCCTCCAGCACGCGGGGGCGATGACTTCGCCCTCGCCGCGGACCACGCAGTCGATGGCCCCGTGGCCGTGCTCGAGCAGCTCGTCGGCGATGAAGGATCCGCTGTGCCCGCCGATCATGAAGAAGCAGTCGGGGAGGAGTCGCTTCGTCTCCTTGGCGAAATCGATGATCTCCGGCGCGTTGGCGAGGTAGTTCATGGAGAAGCCGACGGCCTGCGGCCGGAAGGACGCCAGCTCGGCGCGATAGTCGGCCGCGGTGAAGATCTGAAGGTCGAGGAGGCGAACCTCGTGGCCGGCCGCGCGTATCGACGCGGCCACGCGCTCGAGTCCGATGGGCTCGAGACGCAGGTAGAGCTCGGAATACATCAGCGCGCTGGGATGGACGAGGAGCACTCGCATGTCGGACAGTATACCCGCGCCTAGCGGGACCTGGGCTTTCCCTGCCCAGGCCGATCTCGGCCGAGGGAAGATTTTTCCCTTTCTGGAATACCGCGCGGTACGCCTCGAGCCCGCCGTCGCGATGGAGATGGGCCCCCGCCCAGAGGTAGATCTGGAAGAGCCGGAACACGCGCTCGCCGTACCGGCCCACGAGCTCCCGCCTCGCCGCCTCGAGGTTGCGCGCCCATGCCTGCAGGGTGAGGTAGTAGCTGTGCCGGTCGTTGTGGAGGGCGACGGGCTCCAGCGCGGTCCGGTTGGCGGCGGCGAAGAGCTCGGGGAGCACCACCGGAGTGTGATCGCCGGGGAAGACGTAGCGATAGGTGAAGGCGCTCACGTCGAACTTCTTCCGCCCCGCCGCGAAGTCCATGTACACGCGTCCGCCCGGCTCGAGAAGCATGTCGAACCTCTGGAAGAGGGCGGGATAGTCGGGCAGGTGCTCCATGACCCCACAGAGCACGATGGCGTCGTACCGCTCGCCCGGCGCATAGGCGAAGATGCTCTCGTAGGCCACGCTCAGCCGGGCGGGCAGGGTGTGGGTGGCGCACCACTCGGAGAGGTAGGCGAACTGCTCGCGCGAGATGGTCAGCATGGTCACGTCCGTCCCGCGCGAGGCGGCGTAGCCCGCGAAGGACCCCCAGCCTCCCCACGTCGAGGACGCGGCGGCCCGGGCCGAGCCGGCAGATGTCCATCACGTAGTCGAGCTTGTTCTGGGCCGCCTGCTCGAGGCGTCTCGTCGTCCGCGGTGTAGACGGCCTGGGAATAGAGACGGAATTTCCGGTCGAGGAAGGAGAAGTAGAACTCGTTGCCGTAGTCGTAGTGCTGCGGCACCCACGTCTTGTCCGCGCCCACCTCGCCATAGAGCCAGGGCTGGACGAAGCGCCACAGGGACGCGAGATGGTGCCGGTCGGAGAGGAACCGCCTCAAGTCGAGGGCGGCGAGCATGTCGCCGTCGAAGTCGATGTCGCCGTGCAGGTAGGCCTCGGCGATGCGCGTCTCGTCGAGCGAGCCGAGGGCGCGCCATCCCCTGTCGTTGGTGAGACGAAGGGTGAAAGCGGGCACCGCCTGCGCGGCGCCGATGCGATGCAGCGCACCACCCGGCACCACGAGGTCGAAGACGGGGGCGCCCGCGCCGGTGACACGCTCGCGGAGGAGCCGCACGGCGTAGGGGACACGTTCCGGGGCCGACATTGCCGCAAAAAGGTAAGACGAGCATTGCGGAGTGTCAAGGTTATTGACCCTCCGTTGCTGGGAGGGCTACTCTCGTCAAGGCCGCGCGCACTCCCGCGGGCGGTATCCACGAAAGGCTGCCATGCATTGTCCGCGCTGCCGGGGCGAGAATCCGGCGTCCGCGCGCTTCTGCACCCAGTGCGGGGCGCGCCTCCAGCGCCAGTGCCCCGGGTGCAGCGCCGAGCTCGGGGAAGGCGTGCGCTTCTGCGGCCAGTGCGGGCGGCCCGTCGATGCGTCCCGCCCCCCAGCCGCGCTTCACATCGCCCGAGACCTACACGCCGCGGCACCTCGCGGAGAAGATCCTCACCGCCCGCACCGCCCTCGAGGGCGAGCGCAAGCAGGTGACGGTGCTCTTCGCCGACCTCAAGGGCTCCATGGAGCTGCTCGCCGATCGCGATCCCGAGCAGACGCGCAAGCTCCTCGATCCCGTGCTCGAGTACATGATGGACGCCGTCCACCACTACGAAGGCACGGTGAACCAGGTCATGGGCGACGGCATCATGGCCCTCTTCGGCGCGCCCCTCGCCCACGAGGATCACGCCGTGCGTGCCTGCTACGCCGCCCTGCGCATGCAGGAGTCGGTGCGGCACTACGCGGACGAGGTTCGCCGCACCGAGGGCATTCCCATCCAGATTCGCGTGGGGCTCAACTCGGGCGAGGTGGTGGTGCGGTCCATCGGCAGCGACCTCCGCATGGACTACACGGCGGTCGGGCAGACCACCCACCTCGCGGCGCGCATGGAGCAGATGGCGGCGCCCGGCACCGTGCTCACCACGGGAAGCACCCTGAGCCTCGTCGAGGGCTGGGTGGAATCGCGCTCGCTCGGGCCCATGCCCGTCAAGGGGCTGGAGGCGCCGCTCGAGGTGTGCGAGATCGTCGGGGCGGGCGCGGCGCGGTCACGGCTTCAGGCCTCGGCGCGGCGCGGTCTCTCGCGCTTCGTGGGACGGACGCCCGAGCTCGATCAGCTCCGCGAGGCGCTCGAGCGTGCCGCCGCCGGCCGGGGTCAGGTGGTGGCGGTGGTGGGGAGCCCGGGGTGGGCAAGTCGCGGCTCTTCCACGAAATCATCACCGCCATGCCGCAGCCCGCCATGCCGCCGTCCGGATGGCGTGCTCGAGAGCCGCTCCGTCTCCTACGGCAAGTCCACCCCGTACCTGCCCGTCGCCGATCTCCTCAAGGGCTATTTTCAGATCGAGGGCCGCGACACGGCCCGGCAGATTCGCGACAAGGTCACGGGCCGGCTCCTCGCCCTTGACCCCGCCCGCGAGGCAACCCTGGCGCCGCTCCTCGCCCTCCTCGACGTGCCCGTGGACGAGCCGCGATGGCAGAGCCTCGACCCTCGCAGCGGCGGCAGCGCACCCTCGACGCGGTCAAGGCGCTCCTCCTGCGCGAGAGCCAGGTCCAGCCCGTGCTCCTTGCTTTCGAGGATCTCCAGTGGATGGACAGCGAGACGCAGGCCCTCCTCGACAGCCTCGTGGAGAGCCTGCCCCTCGCCCGCATCGCCCTCGTCGTCAATTATCGGCCCGAGTACACGCACGGCTGGGGCAGCAAGACCTACTATGCCCGCATCCGGCTCAACACCCTGCATGCCGACGGCTCGGCCGAGCTCCTCGACGCGCTCCTCGGCGATGATTCCGGTCTCGAGCCCCTGAAGCAGCTCCTCGCCGAGCGCACGGGCGGCAATCCCTTCTTCCTCGAGGAGAGCGTGCGCGCCCTGGTGGAGACAGGGCGCCCTCATCGGCGAGCGCGGGGACTATCAGGCCCCGGGGACGCTCGATTCGATCCAGGTGCCGGCGACGGTGCAGGCCATACTCGCCGCCCGCATCGACCGGCTGCCCCTGACGGAAAAGCGCCTCCTGCAATCGGCCTCGGTCATCGGCAAGGACGTGCCCCTCGCCCTGCTCCAGGCGCTCGAGGATATTCCCGACGAGGAGCTGCGCAGCGGGCTCGCACGGCTGCAGGCGGCGGAGTTCGTCTACGAGACCAGCCTCTTTCCCGACCTCGAGTACACCTTCAAGCACGCCCTGACCCACGAGGTCGCCTACGGCGCTCTCCTCTACGAGCACCGGAAGACGCTGCACGCGCGGCTCGTCGCCGTCATCGAGCGTATGACTCCGGGGCGGCTGGCCGAGCAGATCGACCGGCTCGCCTATCACGCCCTGCAGGGAGGGCTCTGGGAGAAGGCCGTGCTGCTCTTCCGCAAGGCCGGCGCCAAGGCGGCGGGCCGGAGCGCGTACCGTGAAGCCGTGACGTGCTTCGAGCAGGCCCTGGGCGCCCTCGGCTATCTCCCGGGGTCCCGCGAGCGGAGCGAGCTGGCGATGGATCTCCGCTTCGATCTCCACAACGCCCTCATCCCGCTGGGCGACGTGGGGCGCATGGCCGACATGCTCAACGAGGCCGAGCGCGAGGCCGAGCTGCTCCAGGACCAGCGCCGGCTCGGCCAGGCCGCGGCCTACATGACCCAGTGCTACTGGTGGACGGGCCAGCCGGAGCGGGCGGTGGAGTCGGGACAGCGCGCCATCACCATCGCCCAGGCGCTCGGCGATCACGCCCTCGAAGGGGTGGCCACCCAGCGGATCGGCCAGGCCTACGCGAGCCTCGGCGAGTACCGGCGCGCGATCGAGGCCTTCGGCCGGCACCTCGCCCGGGTCGAGGCCGAGGGATCGCACGGGCGCTCGGGATCGGCCAGGCTCCGCTCGGCCGCCAGCCGGGCGTGGATGGCCTGGTGCCTCGCCTATCTCGGAGACTTCGACGAGAGCGACGCCCACGCCAAGGAGGCGGTGCGGTTGGCCGAGGCGGGCCAGCACGACCTGAGCCTCGCCATGACCTACTCGGGAGCGGGCCGCCCGTACCTGATCCGCGGCGATCTCCCCACCGCCATCTCCTGGCTCAGCCGGAGCATCGAGATCTGCCGGCGCTCCAACTTCGCCCCGCTCTTTCTGCTCGTGGCGTGCGACCTTGGTCAGGCCTTGATGCTGTCGGGCCGGGTTCCCGAGGCGGTCGCCCTCCTCGAGGAGGCTACCGCCCAGTCGGCCGCCCTCCGACTCATGCCCACCCACGCCTGGAACGTGACCATGCTCGCCGAGTCGTACCTCCTCGCAGGTCGCTTGGACGATGCCGCGAGAGAGATCGAGCGGGGGCTCGGCATGGCCCGGGCCAACAAGCAGCGCTGGCTCGAGGCGGAGGGCTACCGGATCAAGAGCGAGGTGCGGTCCCAGGCCGATGCCACCGACCTGGCCGGGGCGCTGGCGGACGGCGAGCGGGCGGTGAGCATAGCCGGTGAGATGGGCCTCCGCCCGCTCCTCGGCCGATGCCACCTTGCCCTGGCCCGGCTGGGACGGCGGGCGGGGGACGGCGGGGCACGGCAGCACCTCGAGCGGGCGACCACCCTGTTCGGCGAGATGGACATGCGCTTCTGGATGGAGCAGGCGGAGGCCGAGAAACGGGCCTTCGGAGGGACCTCCAAGGCCTGAGTCGGCGACCCGTCGCCTGTGGGATAATCGGCTGTGATCTGGCGCGGGTCGCTCTTTCGCAAGTACGCCGTCCTCTTCGTCGCCCTCGTCAGCGGGGCGCTCTTCACCAGCGGTCTCCTCGAGATCTACTTTTCCTACCAGGAGAACAAGGAAGCGCTCGTCACCCTCCAGCACGAGAAGGCGCTGGGGGCGGCCGCGAGCATCGAGCAGTTCGTCAAGGAGGTCGAGCGCCAGATCAGCTGGACCACCCAGCCGTCGATTGTCGCCCCCGCCGCGGCCATGGAGCAGCGCCGCGCCGACTATTTCCGCCTCCTCCGGCAGGTGCCCGCCATCACCGAGGTGAGCTATCTCGACGCCCAGGGGCGCGAGCAGCTCCGGGTGTCGCGGCTGGCCATGGACGTGGTCGGGAGCGGGACGTCCTACGCCACCGATCCGCGCTTCCGCGATCCCAAGGCGGGCAAGACGTACTTCAGCCTCGTCTACTTCCGCAAGGAGTCGGAGCCGTACATCACCATCGCGCTCGCGGGAGCGGCTCCACCTCCGGGGTCACGGTGGCCGAGGTGAACCTCAAGTTCATCTGGGACGTGGTGTCGCAGATCAAGATCGGCAAGGCGGGCCACGCCTATGTCGTCGACTCCCACGGCCACCTGATCGCCCACCCGGACATCAGCCTCGTCCTCAAGAAGACGGATCTCTCGGCGCTCGACCAGGTCAAGGCGGCCCTGGGGGTGGCCGCGCAGGGCGCGGGCATGCCGAGCATCGCGCGCGACCTCGACGGACGCCAGGTGCTCTCGGCCTCCGCGCGCATCTCGCCTCTCGGGTGGGCCGTGCTCATCGAGCAGCCGCTCCTCGAGGCCTTCGAGCCCATACGCTGGTCGATCATCCGCACCATCGGCCTCGCCCTCTTCGGCGTCCTCCTCTCCGTCCTCGCCAGCCTCCTCCTCGCCCGGCGCATGGTGCCGCCCCATCCGCGCCCTCACGGAAGGCGCGGGCGCGATCGGGGCGGGCGATCTCGGCCACCGCCTCGAGGTGCCGCACGGGCGACGAGATCGAGACGCTGGCCGAGCAGTTCAACCGGATGACCAGCCAGCTCCGCGAGTCCTACGCCAACCTCGAGCAGAAGGTCGAGGAGCGGACGCGCGAGCTGTCAGAGTCGCTGGAGCAGCAGACGGCCACGAGCGAGATCCTTCGCGTCATCTCGAGCTCGCCCACCGACGCCCAGCCCGTCTTCGACGCGATCGTCGAGAGCGCGATCGCGTCTGTGCGGGGCGCGCTACGGCCGCCTGTACCGCTACGACGGCGAGACCATTCACCTCGTGGCATCGCACGGCCTGAGCCAGGGAGGACTCGGTCAGGTCCAGCAGGTGTTTCCGCGGCCCGCGGCCGATGACACCATCGCGGCGCGCGCCATCCTCAGCCCGAAGGAGCCCGTCTACATCCGAGGACATCGCGAGGGACGAGAACGTACCGCCGCCTGTCCCGGCAGATGATCGAGGCGCTCGGACACGCGGAGCCAGGTCACCATCCCCATGCTGCGCGCGAGGGAGCCGATCGGGCGCGATGACCGTCGGATGGGCGGAGCCGGCGCGCTTCGACGACAAGCAGGTCGACCTGATGAGGACCTTCGCCAGACCAGGCCGTCATCGCCATCGAGAACGTGCGCCTGTTCCAGGAGCTGGACGTCCGCAACCGGGACCTCACGGAGACTCTCGAGCAGCAGACGGCCACCGCGGAGATCCTGCGCGTCATCTCGAGCTCGCAGACCGACGTCCAGCCGGTGTTCGAGACCATCGCGGAGAACTCGCTCGCGGCTCTGCGAGGCCACCTTCAGCACCGTCTTCCGCTTCGACGGCCAGCTCGTCCATCTGGAAGCGCTCCGCAACATCTCGCCGGAGGGCGCGGCGGCCATTCGCGAGGCCTTCCCCATGCCGCTTGAGCCGCGCCGGAGCCTCGGCCCGCGCCATCATGACCCGAAGCATCGTCCACATCGCGGACGTGCGGGAGGATCCGGACTATGCGCTGCAGGGCCTGGCCCAGGTGGCGGCCTTCCGGAGCATCCTGTCCGTGCCCATGCTGCGGGACGGCCTGCCCATCGGCACCATCACGGTGGCGGCGGAGCGGACGGCGCCCTTTCCCGACAAGCAGGTCGCGCTCCTCAAGACCTTCGCCGACCAGGCGGTGATCGCGGTGGAGAACGTGCGACTGTTCACGGAGATCCAGGAGAAGACCCAGCAGCTGGAGATCGCCAACCGGCACAAGTCGGAGTTCCTCGCCAACATGTCCCACGAGCTGCGCACGCCGCTCAACGCCGTCATCGGCTTCTCCGAGGTGCTGCTGGAGCGGATGTTCGGGGAGGTCAACGAGAAGCAGGAGGAGTACCTGCAAGATATCCTCTCCTCGGGCAAGCATCTCCTCTCGCTCATCAACGACATCCTCGACCTGTCGAAGATCGAGGCGGGCCGCATGGAGCTGGAGGCCCAGCCCTTCGATCTGCCCGCCGCCTTCGACAATGCCCTCACCCTCATCCGGGAGCGCGCCTCGCGCAACAGCATCGGGCTCGGCGTGCACGTCGACCCGCGCATCGGCGAGGTGGTGGCGGACGAGCGCAAGGTGAAGCAGGTGCTCCTGAACCTTCTGTCCAACGCGGTCAAGTTCACGCCGGAGGGAGGCACCATTACGATGAGCGCGGTCTTGAACGGGGGCATGGTCGAGATCTCGGTGGCCGATACGGGTATCGGCATCGCGCCCGAGGATCAGGCCGCGGTGTTCGAGGAGTTCCGCCAGGTGGGCACGGACTACGCGCGCAAGCGCGAGGGCACGGGCCTCGGCCTCGCCCTCGCGCGGAGGCTCGTCGAGCTGCACGGCGGGACCCTGACCGCTCCAGAGCGAGCTCGGCAAGGGCTCGACCTTCACCTTCACCATCCCGGTGCGCGCCCATGGCCGGTGAGCTGATCCTCATCGTGGAGGACAACGAGAAGAACCGGCAGGCTCGTGCGCGACGTGCTGCAGTTCAAGGGCTACCAGACCATCGAGACCGAGACGGGCGAGGAGGGCGTCGAGCTCGCGCGCTCGCGCCACCCCGCCCTCGTCCTCATGGACATCCAGCTGCCCGGCATCGACGGCATCACCGCCCTCAAGAGATTGCGGGAGGACCCGACCACTCGCGCCATCCGGGTCATGGCGGTGACCGCCTCCGCCATGACCCAGGACAGGCAGAACATCCTCGACGCCGGGCTTCGACGGCTATCAGAGCAAGCCCATCAACGTGAAGGGCTTCCTCGAGGCCGTCCAGGAGATGCTCGCTCAGCCCATGAAAGATCCCGCGCGCATCCTGGTGGTGGACGACACCGCGCACAACGTGAAGCTCCTCGCCGACGTGCTCGGCGCGCGCGGCTATGCCGTGAGCACGGCCTCCTCGGGCAAGGAAGCGCTCGACAAGGTGGCCACCGATGCGCCGGATCTCGTGCTCCTCGACGTGGTGATGCCGGAGATGTCGGGCTACGAGGTGCTGCAAGGCCCTCCGCGCCGATCCCGCCACCGCGCTGCTGCCCGTGGTCATGGTCACCGCCCTCGATCCCGTCGCAGGAGCGGGTCGAAGGGGATCGAGGCGGGCGCCGACGACTTCCTGACCAAGCCCATCAACCAGCCGGAGCTGCTTGCCCGCGTCCGCTCGCTCCTCAGGGTCAAGCAGCTCTGGGACGAGCTGGCCGAGCTCAACCGCACCCTCGAAGAGCGCGTGCAGTCCCAGGTCGCCCAGCTCGAGCGCCTGGGCCGGCTCAAGCGCTTCTTCTCGCCCCAGCTCGCCGAGGCTGATCGTCACCGGCGGCGCCGAGGATCCCCTCAAGAGCCACCGCCGCGACATCACCGTGGTCTTCCTCGACCTGCGCGGCTTCACCGCCTTCGCGGAGACGGCCGAGCCCGAAGAGGTCATGGGCGTGCTGCGCGAATACCACGCCGAGATGGGCAAGCTCATCCTGGAGTGGGAGGGCACGCTCGAGCGCTTCACCGGCGACGGCATGATGATCTTCTTCAACGATCCGGTGCCCGTGCCCGATCCGGCGGAGCGCGCGGTACGCATGGCCGCGGCCATGCGTGATCGCGTCGCCGAGCTGGCGGTCGGGCTGGAAGAAGGCCGGCTTCGAGCTCGACTTCGGCATCGGCATCGCCCACGGCTACGCGACCCTCGGAGCCATCGGCTTCGAGGGCCGACTCGACTACGGCGCCATCGGCACCGTGACGAATCTGGCCGCCCGTCTCTGCTCGGAGGCCAAGCCGGGCCAGGTGCTGCTCGCCCAGCGAGTGATGATCGCAGTGGAAGCGCTGATCGAAGCCGAGCCCGTGGGCGACGTGTCGCTCAAGGGACTCAGTCGCCCCGTGAAGGTCTTCAATCTGGTCCGTCTCACCGCCTCCCCGTAGCCGCGCCTACCGTCTCGGCCGGATCACCCGTGACGGGATGTCCGCTTCGGCGGCGCCTAGAGGCGGCCTGGCGGTCCGCAGCGAAGGAACTCGCCTCGGCCCGGCTCGACCTGAAGCTTGCCCTCCTCCACCACCACCTCGCCCCGTGACATGACCATCACCGGCCAGCCCCGCACCTGCATGCCCTCGTAGGGCGTGTAGTCACAGTTGTGGTGGAGGAGGTCGTTGGTGATCACCACCTCCCGGTCCTTGTCCCAGATCACCAGGTCCGCGTCGGATCCCACGGCGATGGTGCCCTTGCGCGGGTAGAGCCCGTAGAGCTTGGCCGCGTTGGTGGCGGCGAGGGCCACGAACGTGGTGACGTCGATGCGGCCCTTGCTGACGCCTTCCGAGAACAGGAGGGGCAGACGGGTCTCGACGCCGGGCACGCCGTTGGGAACCTTGGTGAACGATGCGCTTCGTCGCCGTGACGCTTCTTGCCCACCGGATCGTCGAAGCGGAACGCGGCGTGATCCGAGGAGACGACCTGGAACACGCCGCCCGCCAGCCCGCGCCACACCGCCTGCTGGCTCTCCGCGTCGCGCGGCGGCGGGCTGCAGATGAACTTGGCGCCTTCGAAGCCCGGCGCGTTCAGGTGGTCGGCGGTGAGGACCAGGTACTGCGGGCAGGTCTCGGCGTAGATCCGCAAGCCCGTGCGCCTGGGCCCAGCGGATCTGCTCCACGGTCTCCGCGCTCGAGACGTGAACGAGGAGAATGGGCACGTCCACGATCTCCGACATGGTGATGGCGCGGTGGGTGCCCTCGCGCTCCACCGCCTGGGGGCGGGACAGCGCGTGGAAATACGGCGCGGTCTGGCCGTGCCTCTCGAGCTCGGCGGTGAGCCAGGCGATGCAGTCGGAGTTCTCCGCGTGCACCATGACCATGGCGCGCTCGCGCCGGGCGAGGGCGAGGACGGAGATGACCTGCCGGTCGTTGAGCTTGAGCGTCTCGTAGGTCATGTAGATCTTGAACGAGGTGTAGCCCTCGCGAATCAGACCCGGCAGGTCGTCGCGCAGCACCGCCTCGGTGGGATCCGAGATGATGAGGTGGAAGGCGTAGTCGATGACGGGCTTGCCCGCGGCGCGGCGATGGTAGTCCTCGACGGCTGCCCGCGCGGTCTGGCCCTGGAGCTGGCAGGCGAAGGGCACCACGGTGGTGGTGCCGCCGTGCGCCGCCGATATGGGACCGGAGAGGAAGTCGTCGGCGAGGGTCACGGAGTCTCGCATCGGCTGGTCGAAATGACAGTGCGTGTCGATGCCGCCGGGAAGCACGTAGCGGCCGGCGGCGTCGATGTCCCGGCGGGCCGGGCCGAGGTTCCGCCCGAGGGTGGTGATGACGCCGCCCACGATGCCGATATCGGCTTGGTAGACGTCGGCCGCGGTGGCGACCACGGCGTTCCGGATGACCGTGTCGAACTCTGCCATGGGACCGTCCTTTCTCTGTGACCGGCGTTAATCTGCATCCGGCAATGGTCGGCGGCGCGGACCACCGGGAGTTCGCGTGGAGCATAAGCCATAAGTGTCGCGGCCGCACTCGAGGCGCCGGACTCCTCGAGAGGACGGGCCGGCCCCTGCGCATCGTCTCCGGCCGTGCTCCACGACGAGTGCGCAGCGTTCCGGCTGCCCCCGCGCGCCTGAGGGCGTGCTTGCGCGGGAGCGGGCCCAGCCGCTAGACTCGGCCGTCATGGCCGATTCGCCGGGCGATCTCCTCCCTGGTCCGCGCATCCTGCTGGGGCCCGGGCCCACCATGGCCGACCCGCGCGTGCTCCGCGCCATGGCCACCCCGCTCCTGGGCCAGTTCGATCCGGAGTTCACCGCGGTCATGAACGAGGTGATGGATCTCCTCCGCGTGGTCTTCCAGACGCGGAACGAGCGCGCCTTTCCGGTGTCGGGCACGGGCCGGGCCGGGCTGGAGGCGGCCATGGTCTCGTTCCTCGAGCCGGGTGACCGCGTGGTGATCGGGGAGTGTGGCCGCTTCGGCCTGCTCATGATCGAGATCGCCGAGCGCTGCGGCGCCGACGTGATACCGGTGCGCGCGGAGTGGGGGCGGGTCATCGAGCCCGACGCCATCGCGCGCGCCCTCGCGGGCGGCCGCACGCGCATGGTGGCCATGATCCACGGCGAGACGTCGACGGGCGTGCTCCAGCCCCTGGCGGAGATCGGGCGGCTCGCCCGCTCCCACGACGCGCTGCTCATGGCGGACGCCGTGGTCACGCTCGGCGGCTCCGAGGTGGCCACCGACCTGTGGGGCGTGGACGTGATGGTAGCGGGAACCCAGAAGTGTCTCTCGCTGTCCGTCGGGACTGGCGCCCGTCACGTACAGCGCCCGCGCGGAAGCGGTGCTGGAGAAGCGGGCGAGCCGCATCCGGAGCAACTACCTCGATCTCCTCCAGCTCCAGCGCTACTGGAGCCCGGCACGCTACAACCACCACACCGCGCCGACCTCCATGGTGTTCGGCCTGCGCGAGGCGCTTCGCGCCGTCGTCGTCGAAGGCCTGGACGCGCGCTTCGAGCGTCACCGTCTCCACGGGGCGGCCCTCCGCGCCGGACTCGCCGCCATGGGTCTGTCGCTCTTCGGCTCGGAGTCCGACGAGCGGCGGCTGACCTTCATCACCCCGGTGATCGTGCCCACGGGCGTGGACGAGCTCGCGGTGCGCCGTCGCCTCGTCGAGGAGTTCGGCATCGAGATCGGCGCCGCCTTCGGTCCGCTCCAGGGCAAGATCTGGCGCATCGGCACCATGGGCTACTCCGCGCGCCGGCAGAACGTGCTGCTCTGCCTCGTCGCGCTCGAAAGCGTGCTGAGAGCCGAAGGCTTCGACTCGGCTCCTCAGCGCGGGAGTGGAGGCGGCGCGGACCTTCTACGCGAAGGCCGGTGTCACCGACGCCAGGATGGGGGACAATCTCGGCGCCAGCGGCATCGGCGCCACCTGACCCTCTCCCTCAGGGAGAGGGCAGGGTGAGGAGTCTGCGGCGGACGTACCACGGCCAGTACCACCTCACCCGGCCCTCTCCCTGGGAGGGAGAGGGAGAGAGGAGAAAAGCCATCGCAAGGGTTGTGACGGTAGGGGCAGCACAGCTTGGCCCGATCCAGCGCGCCGACTACTCGGCCTCAGGTGATCAAGCGGCTGCTCGATCTCCTGCATCGAGCCAAGGCGCACGGTTGCGATCTCGTGGTCTTTCCCGAGCTGGCCCTCACCACGTTCTTTCCCCGCTGGTGGATGGAAGACCAGCGCGAGATCGACGCCTTCTTCGAGCGCGAGATGCCGGGGCCGGAGACGCGCCCGCTCTTCGACGAGGCGCGGGCTCTCGGCGTCGGGCTCTGTCTCGGCTATGCCGAGCTGAGCGTGGACGGCGGCGGAGCGACGCGACGCTTCAACACGTCCATTCTCGTGGACCAGGGCGGGCGCATCGTCGGCAAGTACCGGAAGATTCACCTGCCGGGGCACGCGGAGCATGAGCCGTGGCGGGCCTTCCAGCACCTCGAGAAGCGCTACTTCGAAGTAGGCGATCTCGGCTGGGGAGTCTGGCCGGCCTTCGGTGGGCTCATGGGCATGTGCATCTGCAATGACCGGCGCTGGCCCGAGACGTATCGCGTGATGGGACTGCAGGGGGTGGAGATGGTGCTGCTCGGCTACAACACGCCCGTGCACAATCCGCCGGCGCCCGAGCACGATCTCCTCGCCAACTTCCACAATCAGCTCTCCATGCAGGCGGGTGCCTATCAGAACGGCACGTGGGTGGTCGGTGTCGCCAAGTGCGGCCGGGAAGAAGGCTGCGACATGATCGGCCAGAGCCAGATCATCGCGCCTTCGGGCGAGACGGTGGCCATGTGCACCACCCTCGGCGACGAGCTGTGTGTGGCCCGCTGCGACCTCGATCTGACGCGGTCTTACAAGGAGACGGTCTTCAATTTCGCCCGGCACCGCCGCCCCGAGCACTACCGCATGATCGTGGACCGCACGGGGGCTATCCCGCCCGCATAGATCTCGGTGCTACACTGTGGGTCATGAGCGACTTCAAGGCGGCCTACGGGGCGCAGACCGGCATCAGGGCAGGGCTCGACGAGTTCCCCTTCCGCGTCGAATTCAGTCTGGAGCCGCTCATACGCTACTGGGAGACCGATCTCGCCGTTGACGACTGTCTGCTCGGCTCGGCGGCCCGGGTCGTGCTGGACCGTGTGGCCAAGGTCCCGGCGCTTCGGGGGCAGGCCACGCTGGACATCGTGCGCGAGAACCAGGACCTGATCGATGCCCTGATGATCGCCGTCTTCTCTCCCGCCTTCCAGGAAGAAGGCTATGCGGCGGCCCTGCTGCCCTTCAGACTGCAGACCTTCTTCGCCACGGACAACTTCGAGCGCTTCCTGACGAACCACGAAGGATTCCTCAAGGGACGCATAAACGCCGACGCCTCCCTCCTCGCGAAGGTGCGCCTCATTCACGCGTACTCGCTCATCCTGCAGCGGGTCTATGGCGTCGAGGGTGGCATCGAGTTCCCGTGGATTTCCATCGTGGACGACCCGGAGACCGGGCTGGAGCGCCACTTCAAGCTCCTCCTCGAGACGCGCTTCCTTCACGTGGACGTGCTCGGGGAGGCCCCGTACTCACCGACGAGACGCGGCGGCGGATCCGCGCGCTCACCCTCGATCCGGCCGCCCTCATGGAGATCCTGCCCCCGGAGAAGTTCGTGATCCGCGGCTTCTCGGTCATTCGCGCCATCGAGATCACGGAGCAGGAGGTCCTCTCCTCCATCGAGCGCGACCTCATCGAGAAGGAATCCATCGTCTCCACCGAGCGGTTCCAGACGCTCCAGCAGAAGCTCCGTGCCCTTCTGCGGCGGCCGGAGATCGAGCTGGGGATCGCCGCCATCGAGGGCGACCGGGTGCTGATCCTCAACTTCGGCTCCCGCTTCGAGCACTCGTGCATCTTCGCCGACTCGATGCACGCGCGGCTGGGCGACTTTGCCGGGTCACTCTACGAGCGCGCGGCCCTCGAGCGGCAGCCCGTCTTCGTCGAGGACCTCGAGAGCCTATCCGAACCGCTCGCGCGTGGAAGAAGGCATGCTGGCCGCCGGCTACCGGAGCGTGGTGGTGGCCCCTCTCGTGTACCAGAATCAGATCATCGGCAGCCTGAAGGTCGTGTCGCCCAAGCCCAGCTCGCTCAACGTGGAATTCATGCCGCAGCTGCTCCAGATCCTGCCGCTGTTCGCCATGGCCGTCCGGCGCAGCATGGACGAGCTGAGCAACCGCATCCAGGCGGTGATCAAGGAGAAGTGCACGGCCATTCACCCCGTGGTGGAATGGCGCTTCCGCAAGGCCGTGCTCAACAGCATCGAGAAGCCCGGGCGCACGGGCGAGGCGGCGACGGGAGAGATGGAGCCCATCGTCTTCCGGGACGTCCACCCGCTCTATGCGCTGGCGGACATCCGGGGCTCGTCTACCCACCGGGCGTGGTCGATCCAGGTCGACCTCCTGAGCCAGCTCGGGCTGGCCCGCGGACATCCTGGAAGCCGCGTATCGGGTGCGCCCCATGGCCATTCTCGACCAGCTCCGCCACAAGGTGGAGACGCAGGCCGCGGCCATCGAGGTGAGCCTGCGCACGGGAGACGAAGCGGGTCTGATCGCCTTCTTGAGGAAGGAGGTCGAGTCGCTCTTCACCCATCTCGAGACGTACGGGCCCGAGGTGCGGGAGCGGATCGAAGCCTACCGCGCGGCCATCGATCCGCAGCTGGGATCGGTGGGGACCAAGCGCCGCGGCTTCGAGCAGAGCGTGGCCATGCTCAACGAGGCCATCTCGGTGTATCTCGACGCCGAGGAGCGCGCGGCCCAGGACACCTGCCCGCACTACTTCGAGAGGCAGCGCACCGACGGCGTGGACTACAGCATGTACGCGGGCCCCTCGCTCCTCGAGGATGGCGCCTTCACGCCGCTCCACCTCAAGAACCTCCGGCTCTGGCAGATCATGATCGGCTGCGGCATGGCCGTGCAGGCGGAGCGGATCAAGCCTCGGCTGCCCGAGCCGCTCGAGATCACCAGCCTCATCCTCGTCCAGCACGCGCCGCTTGCCATCAGCTTCCGCTTCGACGAGAAGCGCTTCGACGTGGACGGCGCCTACAACGCGCGCTACGAGATTCTCAAGAAGCGCATCGACAAGGCCGTGGTCAAGGGCTCCACGGAGCGGGTGACTCAGCCGGGCAAGATCGCCATCGTCTATTCGCAGGCCAGCGAGGCCGCCGAGTACCGCGACTACATCGCCTATCTCCAGGCCGAAGGGTATCTGCTCGACGAGGTCGAGACCCTCGACCTGGAGGACCTCCAGGGCGTCTCCGGACTCCGCGCCCTCCGTGTGACCGTGAACTTTGCCAACGCCCGCACGGAGCCCCCGCACCCCAGATCCAGGCCGCGGCCCGCGCCGACCTCTCCGCCGCCCGCTAGCCCTTCCACGCGGGTCGCGTTCTTCAGCGACCCTCCCGGCCGCCGGCGAACTCTTCACGCCCTCACCCTGCCCTCTCCCCCTCCGGGGGCGAGGGATCGAACTCCCTCTCCCTCACTGGAGGGCGAGGGCCGGGTGAGGTGCCGCCGCATTCGCGAGTAACTTTCGAGTACTATTGGGCCTCGTACGCCAAACCTTCACCTCTTCCCAGGAGGACGTCCGCGATGGCGAAGTTGAAATTCGGTGCCTGGATCCCCACCTATGCGTGGAGCGGCGGCAAGAGCGACCCGAAGAACGTCGAAGCGCATCCGGGAGTCCATCGAGAAGTGCGAGGACCACGGCATCGACGTCTGGGTCATCGACCATCTCCTCTCCGCGCCCGGGACTCTACGGCAACGCGTGGCTCGAGCCGCTCAACTCGCTCGCCTTCGCGGCCGCCCTGACCAAGAAGGTCAAGATCGCCACCGGCATCCTCGTGCTGCCCGTGCGCCATCCCGTGGTGCTGGCCAAGGAGATCTCCACGCTCTGCCACCTCTCCGAGAACCGCTACATGTTCGGCGTCGGCCCGGGCTGGTACGCCCGGGAGTACGAGGTGACGGGCTCGCGCATCGAGGAGCGGGGGAGACGCACGGACGAGATCATCGAGGCGGTGACCCTCCTCCTGACCAGGCCCAACGCGTCCTACCAGGGCAAGTACTACCAGTTCAACGACGTGACCATCGAGCCGCGCCCGCCGAAGATGCCCGCCATCTGGGTGTCGGGGGATCGCGCGTGCCGGACGAGACCGACCACGACGTGCCCGTGATCGCCACCACGGTCATGGACCGCATCGTCAAGGCGGGGAACTGGCTCTCGCGCTGCTCGGGCAAGCAGGAGTGGGTCAAGCGCGACTGGGTGCAGCTCCAGCGTCACGCCAAGGACATGGGGAAGGACCCGAAGAAGATCACCTTCGGGCACTGCAACTTCACCCACCTCGTGGACACGGCCAGCCACGACAAGGCGGTGGCGCAGTCGAAGGCCCCCTTCCTCCGCGCCATGGGCACCCATCGGAGCTACGAGCACCTGCAGGAGTGCTACATGGTGGGCGGCATCGACCGCATCAACACGCGGATCGACGACCTGCGGAAGTCGGGGCTCGAGTATCTCGTGCTCGGGCCGGTCACCGACGATCCGAAGCAGATCGACCTCATGGCCAAGAAGGTCGTGAAGCACTTCAAGTAGCCGCGTCGTGGGCGCGAAATACGTCGGCGCCATCGTCCGCCGCCAAGAGGACCCGCGCTACCTCACGGGGCGCGGCCGATTCGTCGACGACATGTCGCCCGCGGGATGCCTCCACGCCGCGCTGCTCCGGAGCTCCCACGCCCACGCCCGCCTCGCGGCCATCCGCACCGAGGCGGCCCGCGCCTGTCCGGGCGTGGCCGCCGTCTTCACCTTCCACGACCTGACCGGGCTCAAGCCCATCCCGGAGGCGGGAGTGGCTCCGCCTCCGCTCAAGGCCCGCGTGGGCTTCCAGCTTCGCTCAGCGCAGCAGTACCCGCTGGCCCGGCGACAAGGTGCGCTACGTGGGCGAGCCAGTGGCCCTGGTGATCGCGGAGAGTCGCTACGCCGCCGAGGACGCGCTGGAGCGGATCGAAGTCGACTACGACCCGTTGCCCGTGATCGTGGACGTCGAGGCCGGAATCCGGACCGACGCGCCGCGCATTCACGACGACTGGCCAGACAACCTCGCGGTGAGCTTCACGGCCGAGGTCGGCGACACGGAGGCCGCGTTCCGGAATGCGCCGGTGGTCATCGCGGAGCGCATCGCCGTGCAGCGCTACGCGGGCATGCCCCTCGAGCCTCGCGCCGTGCTCGCCGTCCCTGACGCGCGCGACGGCAGCATCACCGTGTGGGCCTCCACCCAGCTCCGCATCTCGTGCAGAAGGCTCTGGTCGACCAGCTAGGCCTGGCCGCCCATCGGGTGCGGGTGGTCACGCCTGATGTGGGCGGCGGATTCGGCACCAAGTGCTCCATCTATCCCGAGGACATCCTGATCCCGGTGGTCGCCACGCGCCTGGGCCGATCGCGTCAAGTGGGTGGAGACGCGTCGCGAAGCATCTCCAGAGCGCGACCCATTCGCGGGAGCAGCTCCATGACATCAGGCTCGCCGCGACGCGTGATGGGATCATCCTCTGCCCTGGACGACCGCTTCCTCCTCGACCAGGGCGTGTACACGCCCTGGGGCATCGTGCAGCCCTACAACACGGTGGGCCACATGCTCGGACCCTTCCGTGTTCCACATGCCCGCTTCGAGGGAAAGAGCGTGGTCACCAACAAGACGCCGCATGCGCCCTATCGAGGGGCGGGGCGGCCCGAGGCCGTCTTCGTGATGGATCGCATGGTCGATCGGCTTGCGAGAACCGTCGGGATCGATCCCGCCGAGGTGCGCCGGCGCAACTTCATCCGCATCGACGAGATGCCGTACGACGTCGGAATGCTCTACCGTGACGGTAATCCACTTGTCTATGATGGCGGGACTTCCACGCCACCCTTGAGGCAGCGCTTGAAGCTTCTGGTTACCGGTCGATCCGCGGCGAGCAGACGGCGCTTCGGGGTCGCGGAGTGTTTCGAGGGGTCGGGATCTCCTCGTACGTGGAGGAACCGGCATCGGCCCCTTCGAGGGCGCCGTGGTCCGGCTCGACCCTTCGGGGAAGGTGCTGGTGTCCACGGGCGCCTGCTCGCAGGGCCAGGGACACGAGACGGCCTACGCGCAGATCGTGGCCGATGCGCTCGGCGTGACGCCCGGCGACGTCACCATCGTGGGTGGCGACACGGCGGCGATTCCCTTCGGCATCGGGTACCTTCGCCAGCCGCAGCATGGTGATGGCGGGCAATGCCATCGCGGAGGCTTCGCAGATGGTGCGGGGCAAGCTGGTGACCGCGGCCGCCTCCCTCCTCGAGGCGAGCGCGCAGGATCTGGACGTGGACGGTGGCCGTGTCTTCGTGCGCGGCAGCGCCGATCGCGGCCTGACCTTTCCCGCCATCATGCAGGCGGGGCTGCCCACCTTCGCGGGCGCCCGCACGCGGCGAGCCCGTCTTCGAGGCATCCAGCTACGCCTCGGTGCCCACCGTTACCTTCGCCCACGCGGTGCACGTGGCCGTCGTAGACGTCGATCCGGAGACGGGCGCGGTGAAGCTCATCCGCTACGTGGTCGCCCACGACTGCGGGCGCGTGGTCAATCCCTTGCTCGTGGACGGCCAGATCCACGGCGGGGTCGCCCAGGGTATCGGGGGCGGCCTCTACGAGGCGTTGCGCTACGACGAGGCAGGGCAGCTCCTGACGGGCACGCTGATGGAGTACCACATGCCCGTGGCCGACGAGGTGCCCCTTCATCGAGACCATCCACATGGAGTCGCATTCCTCGCGCAATCCGCTGGGCGTGAAGGGCGTGGGGGAAGGTGGGGCCATCTCACCCCCGCCGCCATCGCCAACGCGGTGGAGGATGCGCTCCAGCCCTTCGGCATCAAGATCACCACGGCGCCCGTGACACCTCGCTGATCCGCTCTCATATCGAGCGCCTAGCCTGTGTCGTGCGATCCCTTCATGCCGGCTCACTGGTCGACCTGGCGGCGGTTTCCCCGAGAGGCCGGATGATTCTTGCCCCGCAGGCGCAGGTCATCCACACGCGCCCGCCATCGGCGCCGCTCGTGAGCTCGCCGCAACGGCGATGCTCTTGAAAGAAGGCATTCAGGTCGCGAAGCAGGCGCGACATGGGCGGGAGTGTAGCAGCGCGGGCGGGCGAGCGCGATGGGTCGTCATGCCGAAGACGGGGTTTTGCGCTATCACGTGCGCCCCTCGCCGACCGAGGAGGCTAGAAGCGCTCGAAGGTCTGAGAAGCGGTGGCCATCTTCAGGCGGAGTCCCGCCATGAAGACGAGGTAGGCGTGGGCGCCGAGGGCGATCAGCCGGTCGCGATCGAGGGCGCGGAGGGCGGCGATGCGATCGGGGTCGAGGCCCGCTTCCGCGAGCGTGGCCTCGGGATCGGCGAGGTAGCGCTCGCGGAAGGCGTCGTCCGACTTGAGGCGATAGAGGCAGCGGTTGAGCGGATAGCCGGCGGCGGGCGGGAACGTGTAGTGGAGGCTCACGCGATGGGCCAGGTCACCACGGCGTTGCCGTGATGCCAGGAGGGCTCGTAGCACACCACGCGGGCCTTGGCGTCGCCCACCGCGCCGAGCAGAGTGATCCACGTCCGGAACTCCACGTTGCCCGCCTTGTCGAGCTCCTCGCCGGTGAGGGTGGCCGTCTCGCGGCCCGCGCCCCGCGACGAGGCGATCGAGCATCTGGCGATCCCAGTCGTAGTCGGGGGAGCCGTAGCGATCGCTGCCGGGAAAATGCGAGAGGCCGCCCGAGGCGAGCAGGGCCACCCGCTCCGGCCGCGCGTCGAGCATGGCGCGGAGAGCCTGGCCCCACGCGTAGCACCGCGCGGGCGTGGGCTGGGGCGGCAGATAGACGTTCACGTAGAGGGGCACGATGGGCACGCGCGGCTCAGGCATGGCGAAGTGGAGCGGCACGTAGAAGGCGTAGTCGAGGGCGAGATCCTGCGAGTAGGTGAGATCGAATCCCGCTCGATGCCCTGCTCGAGCACGGCGCGGGCCAGCGGCTCGTGCACGTCGAACGTGTAGCGGTAGCGGTCGAACTTTCCGGAGACGGTGGCTCCCACGTAGACGGCGAGGGCGGGCACCGAGGTGAGGAAGAAGCCCTCGATGTGATCGCCGCCGATGATGCAGATGACGTCGGGCCGGGCCGCGGCGAGGCTCTGCTTGATCCCGCCATACGCCGCGTGGACGCGGAGGACGAGCTCGCGATCCTCGGTCTCCGGACGGACGAGAAGCTGGGGCGTGTGGGGCAAGGCAGCCACGGCCACGATCGGCATGAGGCGATGCTAGGCCATCCCAGGCCGGGCACGCAAGCCCGGCCGCCTGCTGCTTCGTCCATGAGCTTGCCTGCGGCGCTTGTTCATTTCGTGGGCAGGGGACAGCGACTCGCTTGGCGCAACGTCCCGAAATCACAGGCAACCACTCCGGGCAAGGCTCTTGCTATGCCATGCCCGGTCGGCATATAACTAGGGCCTCTCGTCGTCTTGGGCCGCGGCGGTTTTCCACCAGCAGCGAAGGAGGATGGCGCTTCATGAAGATATCCAGGGTCATCACATTGGCAGTCCTCGCGGCCTTCGCCGGGGTCCTCGCCACCGGCGCCCCCCAGGCGCAGACGAAGGAGCCCATCAAGGTCGGCCTGATCCAGCCCCTGTCGGGGCCCATCGCCGCCGCCGGCTCCTACATCACCAACGGCGCCAAGATCGCCGTGGAGCGGATCAATGCCAAGGGCGGTGTGCTCGGCCGTCCTCTCGAGCTGATCATCGAGGACAACAAGTCCGATCCCGCTGAGACGCGCAACGCGGCTGAGAAGCTCATCGTGCGCGACAAGGTGCCAGTCATCATTGGGGCCTGGGGCTCGTCCATGACCCTGGCCATGATGCCGCTGGCCGCGCAGCACGGCATTCCGCTCGTGGTGGAGACGTCGAGCTCGAGCAAGATCACCGATCCGAAGACGCCGGGCCAGAAGGTAGTGAGCCGTATCAGCCCGACCAGCGAGCTCGAAGCGGTGGGCGCAGGCGCCCTCATTCCCAGCCTGGGCATGAAGAAGATCGGCTACCTGGCCGTGAACACGGACTGGGGGCGCGGAGCAGTGGCCGCCTTCGGCGAGGCGTTCAAGAAGAATGGCGCCACTGTGGAGGCGGTCGAGTACGTGGGCCAGGCCGACACCGATTTCTACGCTCAGCTGACCAAGTTCAAGGCGGCAGGCGTCGACAGCGTGGTCATCACGGACGACGCGCCCAAGGCGGCCAAGATGCTCCAGCAGATGAAGGAGCTCGGCCTCAACGTCAAGGTGCTGGTCACGGGCGGCTCGGCGTGGCCGGACTCCATCGTCCAGCTCGCGGGCGCCAAGGCGGCCGAAGGGGCGATGTTCATCAACTTCTACAACCCCTACGACCCGGCCATGGCCGGTGACGCCGAAGCGAGCAAGGCCTACGTGGAGGATTGGAAGAAGAAGGGTCTGCCGTGGATCGGCGTGGTCGAGGGCATGCGCGGCTTCGACGCGGTGTACGTGGTGGCGAAGGCCATCGAGATGGCCAAGGAGCCGACGGCGCCCAAGATCATGACGGCGCTCAAGACCTTGGAGTCACGTGGCCTCTACGGACTCAACAAGTTCGATCAGAACGGGCAGAGCTACTGCAACATCATCGTCACCCAGGTCAAGGACGGCAAGTACTCCGTGGTGGCCATCACCCCCAGCTCAAGCTCTGGGAGATGTCTGCCGCCAAGTAGCGGTGGCCCTGCTTCCTGCGTCACCCGCGGCGGGCGCCCACTCGGGCGCCCGCCGTCTTTCGCTCATGCTCGCCGAGCTCGTCCAGCACATCGTCAACGGCCTGATCGTGGGTGGCGGCTATGCCCTCATGGGGATCGGCCTCACCCTCATCTTCGGCATCATGCGAGTGGTCAACTTCGCCCACGGCGAGTTCTTCATGATGGGGGCGTTCTTTCCTCTTCACTCTCTTCAGTCTGTGGGGCTTGAACTTCTTCGTGGCCAGCGTGCTCTCCGGTGCTCGGCGTCGGCCTCGTAGGGGCGGTGGTGGAGCGGCTGATCCTGCGACGACTGCGGCAGACGCCCATCGAGATTCCCATGCTGGCCACGGTGGCGCTGTCGGTGATCATCCAGAACGCGGCCATTCTCATCTGGGATCCGTCACCCAAGACCATCAAGCACGTCTTCTCGCCGTTGCCGCTGACTCTCGGGCCCATTCACGTGGTCTCGATCCGCGTCTTCGCGGGCCTGGTGGCGGTGGCCCTCATCGTGGGCTCGCATCTCCTTATCCAGAAGACGCGGATCGGCCGGGCCATGCGCGCGACCTTCCAGGACACCGACATGGCGCGGCTCGCCGGGCGTGGACGTGGACAAGGTCTACATGTTCACCTTCGCCTTCGGCGCCGCGCTGCGCGGGCGCCTCCGGCGCTCTCCTCGGCGCCGGTCTTCTGGGTCTATCCCGGCCATGGGCGACCTGGCCGCCCTCAAGTCCTTCGCCGTCGTCATCATGGGTGGGCTCGGCAACTTCCTCGGGCGCCATCGTGGGAGGGCTGCTGCTGGGCGTATCGGAGAGCCTGGGCGCCGGGTATATCTCCTCCGGGCTACAAGGACGCCATCGGCTTCGTCCTCATCATCCTGCTCTTGCTCTGGCGCCCCCAGGGTCTCTTCGGCAAGAAGGTGTTACCTCGATGAGAGCAGGACGCCGTGGGTGGGTGGTGATCCTGGCGGTGGTCCTCGCCCTGCCCCTTCATGGGCGTGGACGACTACTATCTCCATCTCCTGATCATGGCCGGCCTCTTCTACCTCCTCGCCGCGGGCATGAATCTTCTCCTCGCGGCAGGCCAGCTCAATCTCGGCCACACGGCTTTCTTCGGCATCGGAGCCTACACGTCAGGCCTCCTCGCCGTGCACTACGGGATCTCGCCTCTCCTGACCTTGCCCACGGCCGCCGTCTTCACCGGCTTCATCGGCTATCTGCTGGGCCGTCTGACCCTCAAGCTGCGCGGGGCGTATTTCGTCCTCGTCACGGTGGGATTCGCCGAGGTGATCCGTCTCGTGGCCACGAACTGGATGGATCTGACCCAGGACCCATGGGCCTGGCCGGCATTCCGCCCTTCAACCTGGGCACGGAGCGCTGGACCCTCGTCTCCAAGCGTGACTACTACTACCTGATGGTGGTGCTGGCGGGGGAACGCTCTTTCTCACCGCGCGACTGCTCGGCTCGCGGGTGGGGCGCGCCCTCGCCGCCATCCAGAGCAACGAGGCCTGGCCGAGTCGTCGGGCATCAGCGCGTACTCGCACACCATGCTCGCCATGATCGTCTCGTGCGTGCTCGCCGGGGTGGCCGGCGGCTTCTATGCCCACTACATCACCTTCCTGTCCCCGGAGCTCTTCGGCTTCCAGAACACGGTGACCATGGCCGTGATGGTGGTGGCGGGAGGGCAGGGCATGGTGCTCGGCCCCGCGGTGGGCTCGCTCGTCTTCACCTTCGTGCCCGAGCTCCTGCGCATGGCCGCCTTCTATCGCATGCTGCTCTACGGCATCATTCTGCTTCTCGTGGTCATGTACATGCCGCGCGGGCTCGTCTACTACCTCCGCGTCATGCTGCGTGGCCGGGTGCCCGGGCCCGCCGCCTCCACCCCCGCGGACCGGAGCTTCGTGTCGGAGGCCGCGCTCGGCCGCGGCGGCGCGGCGGCGCTCGGCATGCGTGGGGTGACGGTGCGCTTCGGCGGCCTGGCCGCGGTGGACGGCCTCAGCCTCGACCTGGGACGAGGGGAGATCCTCGCCCTCATCGGCCCCAACGGGGCGGGAAAGTCCACGGCCTTCAACGTGATCACGGGCTTTCAGCCCGCGGACGCGGGGCGCGTCGAGTTCGACGGCGCGGATATCACGGGGCTGCCGCCATATCGCATCGCCGAGCGCGGGCTGGTCCGGATGTTCCAGCGCACGAGCGTCTTTCCCGAAGCGCCTGCCCATCGACAATGTCCTGACCGCCTGTCACCGTCTCGCGCGGACCCGCCTCTGGGAGCTCGTGCTCATGACGCGGGCCTATCGCGAGGAAGAGCAGCGGCATCGTGAGCGGGCGCAGGCCATGCTGAACTTCGTGGGGCTCGGCGGGAAAGCCGGAGGAGCCCGCCAGAATCTCTCGTGCGGAGAGCAGCGCCTCCTCGGGCTTGCCATCGCGCTGGCCCCCGACCCCTCCGTGCTCCTTCTCGACGAGCCGGCGGCGGGGCTCAATGCCGTGGAGACGGAGCAGCTCATGCGCCTCATCGAGGAGATTCGCGGGCGCGGGCTGTCCGTGCTCCTCGTCGAGCACGACATGAAGCTGGTCATGGGCATGTGCGATCGCGTGGTGGTGCTGAACTACGGCGTGAAGATCGCGGAAGGGACGCCCGCGGAGATCCAGCGGCACCCCGAGGTGATTCGCGCCTACCTCGGCTCGGGAGAGATCCTTGCTGACGCTTGAGGGCGTGACGGTGGCGTACGGAGCGGTCGAGGTCCTCCACGGTGTCTCCCTGCGCGTGGACGAAGGGGAGATGGTGTGCCTGCTCGGCGCCAACGGCGCGGGCAAGAGCACCACCGTGCGGACCATCTCCGGCTTGCTTCGCCCCACCGCCGGCCGCATCACGTTTCTCGGAGAGCGCCTCGACGGCCGGCCCGCTCACGCCGTGCTCACGCGAGGCATCGCCCAGTGCCCGGAGGGCGGCGCATCTTCCCGGAGATGACGGTGCGCGAGAACCTCGAGATGGGCGCCTATGTGCGGGGCGGCGCGGGAGCGCGGCCGGATGACCTCGCGCGGGCCTTCCACCATTTCCCGCGGCTCGAGGAGCGGGCGGGCCAGCTCGGAGGCACGCTGTCCGGAGGCGAGCAGCAGATGCTTGCCATCGCGCGGGCGCTCATGTCCGGGCCCCGGCTTCTCCTGCTCGACGAGCCGTCGCTGGGGCTCGCCCCGACCATGGTGGCCACGGTCTTTCGCGTGATCCGCGAGATCCGGCGCCAGGGCGTCACCGTCTTGATGGTCGAGCAGAATGCCGCGCTCGCCCTTCAGATGGCGGACCGGGCGTACGTGATGGAAAGCGGGCGCATCGCCCTCGGTGGCCCCGCCAAGGATCTGCTGCACAATGCGGACATTCGCCGCGCCTATCTCGGAGGGTGAGGAGCCATGATACGAACCGGCGCACAGTACATTGCCAGCCTCAAGGACGATCGCACCGTCTTCGTCAATGGCGAGCGGGTGGCCGACGTCACCGAGCATCCCGCGTTCAGCGCGGCCGTGCGGAGCATCGCGCAGCTCTACGACCTCGCGGCCGCTCCTGAGCACCGCGAGACCATGACCTTTCCCTCGCCGGCCACGGGGAGCCCGTCAACAAGTGCTTCCTCATCCCGAGGACAGCCGAGGACCTGGCCGCGCGCCGCCACGCCCATCGTCTGTGGGCCGACGCCACCTTCGGATTCATGGGCCGCTCGCCGGATCACGTGCCGGGCTTCATCACCGGCTTCGCCATGCGGCCGGATCTCTTCGCGCAGCACGGGCAGCGCTTCGCCGAGAACATCGTGCGCTACCACGGCTGGCTGCGGGACGAGGATCTCTACGCCGCCTATGTCATCATCCCGCCCCAGATCGACCGCTCCCGGCCCGCGCATCAGCAGGAGGACCCGCATCTCTACGCGGGCGTGGTCGAGGAGCGCGGCGACGGCATCGTGGTCAGCGGCGCCCAGATGCTCGGGACAGGCGGAGCCATAGCCAACGAGATGTTCATGAGCTGCATCGGCCCCCTCGTTCCGGGTGACGAGAACTACGCGATCTCCATCGCCGTCCCCGTCGCCGCCCCGGGCCTCCGGCTCATCGTGCGGCGGCCGTATGCGGAGGGGCCACCAGCGTCTTCGACTACCCGCTCTCCTCGCGCTTCGACGAGACGGATGCCCTGGTGATCTTCGACCGGGTCTTCGTGCCCTGGGAGCGCGTGTTCGTCTACAAGGACGTGAGGCTGACCCGGGCGCAATTCTACGAGACGCCCGCGCACGTGCTCGGCAATTTCCAGGCCCAGGTGCGCTTCGCGAGCAAGGCGCAGTTCCTGGCCGGGGTGGCCCTCCGCATTGCCGAGGCCATCGGCGTGGACAAGACCCCGCACACCATGACCATGCTGGGCGAGCTCGCCAGCTACTGCGCGATGTCCGAGGGTCTGGTCCTCGCCTCGGAGGCGGAGTGCGTGCATGACCCGCGCGGCTTCGTCTACCCCAACGCGAAGTACCTCTACGCCAACAACTGGCTCCAGGCCACGTATCACCAGACCATGCTCACGTATCTCCGGGAGCTGGCGGGCGGAGGCGTGCTGCAGGTGCCGTCCTCGTACAAGGACTATCTCAACCCGGAGATCGCGGCCGATCTCGAACGCTATGTCCGCTCGCCCGGGCTCAAGTCGGTGGAGCGGACCAAGCTCTACAAGCTGGCGTGGGACATTGTCGGCTCGGAGTTCGCGGGGCGGCACCAGCAGTATGAGCTCTTCTATGCCGGCGCGCGGGCGCAGACCACCGCGGTGCGCGCCTATCGCGCCTTCGACTTCGACTCGGCGCGGGCCATGGTGGAGCGCTGCCTGGCGGGCTACGATCTGCCCTCGCCGCCGCCGGCGTCTCCCTGAAAGGCGACCATGCTGAAATCCCGGCTCATCGATGAGTTGAGGAAGCGGCCGGACGATCTCTTCACGCTGTGCTCCCGCCTCGTGCAGATCCCGAGCGAGAATCCGCCCGGCGACACGAGCAAGCTCGCGGCATTCATCCGCGACCACCTCGCCGTCCAGGGCCTTGCCGTGGAGTGGCACGAGCCCAAGGCGGGACGGCCCAATCTGGTCGCCACCATCGGAGCCGGCTCCGGGCCGAACGTGGTGCTCTCCGGCCACCTCGACGAGTTTCCCGCGGGGCAGGGGTGGTCGCGGCCGCCGTTCTCCGGGGCCATCGAGGGCGGGCGCATCTGGGGGCGCGGCGCCGGGGACATGAAGGCCGGCCTCGCCGTGGCCCTCACCATCGTCTCGCTCGTGCGCGAGCTCGAGATTCCCCTCGCGGGCAGATTGACGCTGGCCTTCGCTTCCGACGAGGAGACGGGCGGCGCCTGGGGCACCCAGTGGCTCCTCGCCAATGTCCCCGCCGTGCATGGTGACGCCTGCCTCATCGGTGAATCCTCGGGCACATGGTCGGCGGGCATCGGCGAGAAGGGCGTGCTGTGGCTACGGCTGCGCTCGCGCGGCGTGTCGGGTCACGCCGCGTATCAGCAGGGCACGAGCGCGGTGGCGCGCGGTGCGGGGAGCGCTGGCGGCCATCGAGCCCATGCACGGCCGGCGCGCGAGGGCGGAGAAGGCGGTGGCCGGAGTCATCCTCGGTCAGCGCGGAGCGGCGGAGCGCCGATGGGGTCGGGGCACCGGCCGCCTCGCCGACACCGTCGCGCTGAGCGTGGGGACGCTCGAGGGCGGGGGCCAGGTGAATCTCATTCCGGCCTCCGCCATGGCCGAGGTGGACTTTCGCGTGCCGCCGGGATTGACCACCGCGGCCATCGAGAGCGAGGCGCGTCGGCGCATCAGGCAGGCCTCGCGGGGCAAGGTCGAGGTCGAGGTGTTCAACCAGTGTGATCCGTACGTGACTCCGCCGGAGGCTAGGCTCGTGAAGCACGTCCTCGCCAACGCCAAGCAGCTGAATCGCCGGAAGGTCTTGCCCGTGGTGAGGCTGGGCTATACGGACGGACGATTCTTCCGCCGGGCCGGCATTCCCACCGTGGTGTACGGCCCCGCCGTCCACAACATGGGCGGGCCGGACGAATACATCGAGACGGCGGACCTGCTCGAGGTCGCCGCGGTCCACGCCGGCGCCGTCCTCGACCTGCTTGCTCCGGGAGCCGCGTGATGGCCGGCGAGTGGCGCATCGCGGGCATCGACGTGCCGCCGGGCACGCGCGCCCGGTCCACCATCGAGCTGACCGAGCTGCCCGACGGCTCACGCGTGAAGCTGCCCGTGGCGCTGGTGCACGGAGCGCGGCCGGGGCCGACCTTCTATCTGGGCGCGGCCATCCACGGCGACGAGGCCAACGGGGTGGCCATCGCCACTCGCGTGCTGGCCGCGGTGAACGCCGCCGCGCTGTCGGGGCGGCTCGTCTGCGTTCCCGTGCAGAACCCGCTTGCCTTCCAGGTGGATCATCGCGTGCCCGTCGGGCTCTATCTCAAGACGCCGCTCGACCAGGCGCCCATGGACCCGTGGACCACGTTCCCCGGCGATCCCGTGGGCACCATCACGGAGCGGCTTTCCCATGCGCTCTTCTCGCTGATCCGCGGGTGCGATGCGGCGATCGACGTGCACACGCCGACGCGCGGCGGGCGCTACGTGCCCATCACCATCCTGCCGCACCCGTCGCTGCCCGCCTATGACAAGGCCGATGCCCTTGGCCGGGCCTTCGGATCGGGATGGATCATGGCCACGGACCAGGGCATGTACGTGCGCGACGGCATCCTCTGCGTCGAGGCGACGCGGGCCGGCGTGCCCTGCTTCACCTTCGAGATCGGCGAAGGCGGCCGGGTGGAGGAAGAGGCGACGGAGACGGGTACGCGGTGCGTGCTGAACGCCATGCGCCACCTGGGCATGCTTCCCGCCGCGGCCGAGTCGAAGATACCGACGGTGCGGATGAGCGCCTTTCTCGGGCTCCGCGCGTCGCGGGGCGGGCTCCTGACCACTGACGTCGAGCTGGGGGTGCGGGTGGCGAAGGGAGCCACACTGGCGAGGATTCACGACGTGTACGGCGACCTCGTGGAGACGATTAGCGCGCCCTGCGACGGCTACTTCGTCCGCTCCACGACCTTCGCGGCCGTGGCCTCCGGCGAGCGCGTCGCGACGCTGGGTGTGGAGTAGCTCGGGCTAGGCCTCGGACTCACCCTCACCCCGGCCCTCTCCCTCGGTGAGGAGAGGGAGTTCGATCCCCTCGCCCCCGGAGGGAGAGGGCAGGGTGAGGGAGATCCTAGGCCGGGCGGAGCCGCTAGAGGAACACGGAGCCGCCGTCGACGATCAGGGTCTGGCCGGTGATGAAGGCGCTGTCCGCGGAGGCGAGGAAGACGGCGGCGCCCACCACGTCGTCGGCCACGGCCTCCCGCTTGAAGGCCCGCGACGCGATGACCTGCGGCGCCTGGAAGCCGGTGAGGTCCGCGTTGGCGCGGGCCGTGTCGCTCATGATCAGCCCAGGGGCGAGCGCGTTCACGGCGATGCCGTGCTCGCCGAGCTCGCGCGCGAGCACGCGCGTCATGGCGATCACCGCGCCCTTGGAGGCGACGTAGTGCATGAGGAGGGGCGTGCCCTTGGCCACGATGGCCGAGGCGATGTTGATGATGCGCCCGGAGCGCTGCTCTTTCATCACGGGCGCCACGGCGCGGCAGCACAGCCAGACGCCCTTGACGTTGACGGCCATGAGCCGGTCCCACTCCGCCTCCTCGATGTGCTCGAAGGGAGTAGGGGCGAGGCCGGCGAACAGGGCGGCGTTGTTGACGAGGACGTCGATTCTGCCAAAGCGCTTCACCGCCGCGTCCACCATGGCCTCGACGGAGAGGGCAGACGCCACGTCCGTGCGCACGGCATGGACCTCGCCGGAGCGTTCCAGCTCCTTGGCCGCGGCCGCCGGATCCACGATGTCGGCGATGAGGACGCGCGCGCCCTCTTCGAGGAAGCGCCGCGCATAGGCCAGGCCGAGCCCGGCGGCGCCGCCGGTGATGATGGCAACCTGCCCCCGAGTCTCACGGCGCCACTCTGCCCCGCGCCAGACGCCATGTCCAGCGGGGCACCCGCGCGAGGGTGTTCGGTCGGCTTGACCGGGCCGGAGCCGCCGTGTTAGTAGACGGCAACCGGAGCGCCCGGACTTGACCCCCTCTGCACATCCCGAAGGAGATAGACACATGCGCCGATGCATGACCGTCGCCGCCGCCCTCGTGGCAACCGTGGCCATGGCCTGTCCGTCGTGGCCCACGCCGGCGTGGGCCCAGCAAGCGCCTATCGTGCTGAAGGCGGGCACGGCCGTGGGCGTAACCAGCCCCTGAACGACGCGATGATCGCCCTCGACAAGACGCTTCAGGAGAAGAGCAAGGGCCGGATCAAGATCGAGCTACACATCAACAACTCGATCGCCAAGGGCGAAGGCGCGCACCTGGAAGGCGCCCAGCTCGGCACCATCGACATCGTGGCCATCGGCAGCGCGCCTATCGGCGGCATGTTCGAGCCCACCTATCAGGCCCTCGACCTTCCCTTTCTCTGGGCCTCGCGCGAGCAGGTGTGGAAGGTCATGGACGGGCCCTTCGGCCAGGATCTCCTGAAGAAGATGGACTCCAAGGGCGTCAAGGCCTTCTGCTTCGGCGGCGGCTGGGGCTTCCGGAACATGATGTCGAACAAGCGGCCGATCACCGTCCCGGAGGACATGAAGGGGCAGACCATCCGGGTGCAGGAGTCTCCGACCTATATCGCGATGATGAAGGGGCTCGGGGCCAATCCGGTGCCCATGCCCTACGTCGAGGTCTATCTCGCGATGAAGCAGGGCACCATCGACGGCATGGAGCTGCCGTCGTTCTCCCTCACCGCGGACAAGTTCCACGAGGTGACCAAGTTCTACTCGATGACCCGCCATTCCTACCCGCCCATCGTGTGGTTCATGAACATGAAGCGCTACCAGGGGCTCCCTCCCGACCTGCAAAAGGCGGTGGACGATTCGATGAAGGAGAACCTGCGTGGCCCACCGGAAGATCGAGGTCGAGCGCGAGAAGCTCGACCTCGACATCATGCGGAAGGCGGGCGTGCAGATCAACGAGGTGAAGGACATCAAGCAGTTCCAGGCGCTCATGAAGCCCGCCTATGACAGCGTGGAGAGCAAGGTGGGCAAGGACTTCATGACCAAGCTGAACGGAGCGATCCAGGCGGCCGGCAAGTAGCCGGTGCTCCTTCGCGCCGCCGCCAACTGCGTCGAGGGCCTCCTCCTCGTCATGATGGTGGTCCTCTGCGCGGACGTCTTTCTCGGCGTGTTCTCACGGTACGTGCTGCACAGCACCTTCACGTGGTACGACGAGATCGCGCGCCTCCTCTTCGTGTGGATCGTCTTTCTCGGGGCGGCGGTGGGGGTGAGGCGCTCCGGTCACTTCCGCCTCCAGCTTCTCATCGAGCGCTTCTCTCCGGCGTGGCGACGGGTGGCCGACGTGTTCGGGGTGCTCGCCATCATGCTGTTCGGCGCGGTGCTGATCCAGCAGGGATGGAAGCTCGTCGAGCTCGGGCAGTTCCAGCAGACACCGGTCATGGGTCTCTCCAAGGCCTACGTCTATGCCTCGATGCCGGTGGGGGCGCCCTCGTCATCCTCTACAGCCTGCGGCACCTCTGGCGCGCGGTCACGGGCGCGCCCACCGCCGTGCACGGGCACTGATGGTCGTCCTGACCGCCGTGGCGTTTCTGATTCTGCTCGCCCTCGGCGTGCCCGTGGCCTTTGTCATTGGCGTGTCGGGCTTCATCGGTCTCTGGTGGTCAGGGCAGTATCCGCTCACCGTCATCGTGAAGCAGACCTTCGAAGGCGTGGACTCCTTCGTGCTGCTCGCCATTCCGCTCTTCATCCTCGCCGGCGCCTTCATGGAGACGGGGGCATCGCGGTGCGCCTGGTCAGGCTCGCCCAGGTGCTGGTCGGCTGGATCCGCGGCGGCCTCAGCATGGCCGTGGTGGTGGCCGAGTACATCTTCTCCGGCATCTCGGGCTCGACGGTGGCCGACGTCTCGGCCATCGGCTCGACCATGATCCCGCCCATGCTCAAGGCGGGCTACAGCAAGGAGCAGGCGGTGGCCGTGGTCTCCGCGGCCTCGGCCATGGGCATCCTGGTGCCGCCCTGCATTCTCATGATCGTCATCGCCTCTGTCGCCAATGTCTCGGTGGCCGCCCTCTTCGCCGCGGGCTTTCTTCCCGCGGTGGTCATCGCGCTCGCCATCATGATCTACATCTGGCTCGACGCGCGGCGGAGCGGCATCGAGGCGCGCGCCCACGTGACGTGGGCGGCCATCCGCCACGCCTTTCTCGACGCCATCATCCCGCTCGGGCTGCCCGCCATCATCTTCGGCGGCATCCTGGGCGGGGCGGTGACGCCCACCGAGGCCGCGGTGCTCGCCGTGGTGTACGCGTTCATCGTGGGGCTCTTCGTCTACCGCGAGATCAAATGGCGCGACCTGCCCGGGCTCCTCATCCAGAGCGCGGTGGTGACGGCGGCGGTGTGCTTCCTGCTCGGGACGGCGGCGGTGGTGGCGTGGGTGCTCGCGATACAGCAGGTCCCGCAACTGCTCCTCAATGCCATGCTCACGGTGCCCGGCGGCAACGTCGTGTTCCTCGTGCTCACGTCGGTGCTGTTCATCCTCCTCGGGGCCGTCCTCGAAGGTCTCCCCGCCGTGGTCATCCTGCTTCCCACCTTCATGCCGGTGGTGACACGGCTGGGCATCGACCTCGTGCACTACAGCACGGTGGTGGTGGCGGCCACCGGGATCGGCTTGTTCCTGCCCCCATCGGCGTGGGCTTCTTCATAGCCTGCGGCATCGCCAAGGTGCCCGTCGATCGCGCGAGCGGCGCGATGCTGCCCTATGTCTGGATGATGTGCATCGGCCTGCTCGTGGTGATCCTTTTCCCTGGTTCACCCTCGTCGTCCCGAGAATCCTGAAGCTCGTCTAGTCCGTGGGCGCGCGGCGGGTCGAGCGGCACGCCCGCGGCGAAGTCTCCCGGCTCCACGCCATCCAGCCAGCAGCGGACCTCGTCGTGGTCGTCTCAAGCGAGCGCCCGTACGAGCCCTGCGCGATCAAAATCACGAAGCTCACCACGAACATCCAACCGCAGCAAGCGGTAGCGCCGGCCTTCGCGATGAAAGAAGTAGAACCATAGCCCACGATGGCCAGCGGCGCAGCAACGACGTTCACGTTGACCCAGGAGTTGCTCCGCAGAAGAATCCGTCGTAACGCTCGCCTGCCGCAGATCGCGGGACGTGCAGATAGGACAAGAACTCGCGAGAGATGAAGTGATGCTGCGCCTGCCAAATGAGATTGGGCAGAAAGATCAGGATGGAAAGGCCGACGCCGGCCCAAAGCCAGCCGCTCAGCAGCCATCGCCGGGCAGGCGTGAGCAACACCGCGGCCACCACGCCGAGAGCCAAAACGCCCATGGTGTGAGCGCGTCTCCATGCCGCAGGCCGATGACGCCGCCAATGGCCAGCCACTCGGCGCGGTGTCGTCCGACTTCAACAGCCGGATGAGAAAACAGGTCACGGTGACGCCCCAGAGATAGTCAAAGGAAACATACTGAAAGACCGCGCCCTGGATCAGCGAGACGGGCGCAATTCCGGCCGCGATGGCGGTCAGCAGTTGAGCGTGGCGCTTGCCCCCGAGTTCCTTCGCCATCAGCCCCGCGAGCACCATGATGGCGCTCATGGCCAGGGCGGAGAAGACGCGAAAGCCGGTGAGCGATGTCCCAAAGAGGATCAGCTCAAGTCGCCCGATCAGGGGCGTGACCGGCGGGTACACGACGAAGCCCCAGTCGAGATGGCGCGCGTCGTCGAGAGTCTGGAGTTCGTCGCGATGGAAGCCGTACTGGCCGTTGGTGGCGACGTGGAGAAGGAAGAACAGCATCGCCGGGAGAAACAGCACGCCGGCGTCCGAACGAAAGGAAGTCGCCGGATTCGTTTGTCCATGGTTTACCTGCTAGGACTTGACGCGCGCCTCCTCGTACAGAGGCAGGACCTTCTATCAGCCCTACGGATGACGGAGCTCAACGCGCTATCCGTGGCTCCTCCCACTGGGACAGCTCCACCGTGATGCCTTCCGGGCCCTTGACGAAGATCAACTTGCGCGAGTGGAAGTCCATCAACTCGTTGCGCATGGCGATGCCGTGCGCCCGGAGCCGGGCCACCTCGGCCTCGATGTCGTCCACCACGAAACACACGTGGTTGAAGCCCACCTTCTCGAGCCGCTCGATGTTCGGATCGGCGAGCGGCTCCGGGTGCCGGTAGCGGAGGAGCTGCACCTCGAGCCGCGGCGCGACGCCGCGTAGGACCAGCGTCACATGGTCCGCCTCGATGCCCGGCACGCCCATGTAGGCGTCCATCACGGGCCCCTTGATCACCACCGCCTTGTCCTCCGCGAAGCCGAGGAGGCCGAAGAACCTCCTCGCCCGCTCCAGATCGCGGACGACGACGGTGACGTGGTCGAAGCGCTGGATCATGGTCGCTCTCCTTCGTGCGCGGGGAGCCCGGCTCCCGGTCGGAGGCAGCATAGCACCGCGTCGCGTGAGATGATCCGGCCGACATGGACGCGTCGCCGACCACCGACGAGCGTCAGGGAGTACTCCACGCCGGTGATTTGGTGTTCGAACGTCGGGTGGGGTCCGTGCTTCACTTCCGTGGTCATTGGCGCCTCCAGAATCGAGTCGATCCTCCCACTGGCTGAGAGCCTAGCAGACAGCTGCCGACGACGCGCGGCAGAGGGCCCGTAAGGTGTGGTCGCGACACTCGATCAAGCGTCGACGGCATGGTAGCCTCGCAGCCATGCCGACAGCCAGGATACGCTGCGGACGTGTTGGGGAAGAAGCACCGGTGGCAGGAGCGGAAGGAGCACTACTCGCCCTGGTTCACGCAGGAGGTCGGCAGCTACTGGGTGTGGCTCACGTGCGACGCGCGGTCGGAGGAGAAGCCACCGGAGTGACCTTGGAGGGCCCGGGAACTCTTCTGACCATGAGGATGCGCGGCAGTGCCCGCAGCCGCGGCCACAGATTCGATACGAAGGGCGGCAGCGTGATGAGGCGAGGACGTGATCAAGTAAGAGGTGGGCCAATTCCCCGGAGGCACCCACCGGTGGTAGCCTAGCGTCTTACGGGAGCAAAGACGATGACCTCCGAGCTTCGCTCGCTGTTCTCGCCGATCCAGGTCGGCCGTCTCACGCTCAAAAATCGGATCTACTCCTCGGCCCACGCCGAGGCCATGGCCGAGGGCGGGCGGCCCGGTGAGCGGCTGCGGCGGTACCACGAGGCCAAGGCGCGCGGCGGCTGCGCGCTCACGATCTTCGGCGGCTCCTCGAGCGTTCACCCCTCGTCGCCGGCCGCCGCGTGGAAGCAAATCGCCAATCACGACGACTCCATCATCCCGGCGTACCGCGCGATTGCCGACGCCGTGCACGACCACGAATGCCTGGTGTTCACCCAGATCACTCACCTCGGCCGCCGGGCGCAGGCCGATGGCGAGGAGACGAACGTCCTCCTGGCGCCGTCGCAGATCCCCGAGCGCGTGCATCGGGACGTCCCGCACGAGCTGGAAGCCGAGCAGATTGCCGAACTCGTGCGCGCCTTCGGCGAGGCGGCGCGCCGCTGCCGGGACGGCGGCCTCGACGGGATCGAAATCTCGATGGCCCACAACCACCTGATCGATCAGTTCTGGTCACCCTCTTCAACGAGCGGCTCGACGACTACGGCGGGAGCCTCGAGAACCGGATGCGCTTCGCCATTGAAGTGCTGAGCGAGATCCGGCGTCAGGTCGGGGGTGACTTCGTCGTGGGCGCCCGCATTTCGGGGGACGAGTTTACGCGGGGCGGCCTGAGGGCAGCCGACATGGCGGAGATCGCACGGCGTCTCGCCGTGTCCGGCCTGATCGACTTCCTGTCGATCATCGGCGGCGGCGCCCACACCTATGAGCTCCAGGCCGCGGCCGTGCCGAACATGAGCTACGCCACCGGCGTCTACGTGCCGCTGGCCGCCGCCATCAAGCAAGCCTCGCCTCAGACGCCGATCTTTCACGCGAGTCGCATCGTCGATCCGGTCCACGCCGACCGCACCGTGGCGGCCGGGCACGTCGACGTGGTCGGCATGACCCGCGCGTTGATCGCCGACCCCGATCTACCGCGGAAGGCGCGTGAGGGCCGACTCGACGACATCCGCACGTGCGTGGGGGCGAACGAAGGATGCATCGATCGGATCTACCAGGGAAGCCGGTGACGTGCGTCCAGAACCCCGCCACTGGCCGTGAGGTTGAGCTCGCCGAGGTTCATGCGGCGGCGAAGCCCAAGAGGGTCGTGGTGGTCGGCGGCGGGGTTGCTGGGCTGGAGGCGGCCCGGATGGCGGCGGCCCGGGGCCATCGCGTCGTCCTGTTCGAACAGGCGGCGGAGCTGGGAGGGCAGGTATTGCTCGCGGCCCGTGCACCGGCCCGCGCCGAGTATGCGGGCATCGTCCGCTTTCTCGTCGCGCAGATCGGCAAGCTCGCGGTGAATGTCCGGCTCGCCGTGGAAGCCACGGCGTCGGCGGTGTTGGCAGAGCGCCCCGATGCCGTGATCGTCGCGACCGGCTCGCATCCGTACATCCCGCCCGTGCCGGGCTGCGACGGCAAGCACGTCGTGACGGATCGCGACGTGCTCCGTGGCGAAGCGACGGTGGGGGCGAGCGTGGTCGTGGTCGACGACGTGCACACCCAAGAGGCGCTCTCGACCGCCGAGCTGCTCCTTGAACAGGGCAAGCGGGTCGAAGTGATCTCGCCGCTCTTCTACGTGGGCCAGGACATCGGGGTCACCTCTATCGCGCCGCTCTACAGGCGGCTGTTCACCAGGGGCGTAGTTCTCACCCCTGGCACCGAACTCCGCGCCGTCGAGGGCTCGACAGTGGTTGTCGCGAACGTCTATTCAGGCGTCGAGCGGCACATCGAGTCCGTCGACACGGTTGTGCTGGCGGCCGGAAGCCGCTCGACGGACAGCCTCTACCGCACGCTCAAAGGCCAGGTCCCCGAGCTCTATGCGGCGGGCGACTGCGTCGCTCCGCGCGGCGTCCACCAGGCCATCCTCGACGGCACACGCGTGGCGCGGGCGATCTGATGGTGAGGTGGTGGAGTGCCGAGTAGAAGGCGTGAGCGTGTCATCGACGGAACCGGCGCCAGGGTGGGGGTCTTGGTCACGTCGTAGCTTTGTCTCTAGCGATAGATGGCTGCCTGAAACTTTGGCAAGAACCTGGGCGCGACCAAACATCGAGCTCTAGACAGCTCCCCCTTCGTCCGGTACTCCTCCAGGAAGAGCGCGAGCTGGGAACAGGAGGCGGGCGGAGCCGGGGTCCGTTTCCCGAGCTGTGGACCGGCGATGTCGTGCGTCGCGGTCATGTCGATCTCCTCTGAAGCCGGGTCGGTCGCTTACCTCGGGGCCGTCGTCACCCGACGCGGTAGCGCTCCAGCATGCCCTCGTCCAGCAGGATGCCGAAGCCCGCCTCGCTGCCCGCGTCGAACCAGCCGTCGCGCGGCGTGGGGCGGTTCGCCCACATGGTCTGCCAGACGGGATCGCGGGCGGGGTCGGCGAAGCATTCCACGTAGGTGCCGTGGCGGACGCCGGCGAGCAGGTGCCGGGCGATCTGCGACTCCTCGTGGTGCGCCATGTCCACGCCCGCCGCCGGCGCAGAGGGCGGCGGCGCGACGCCACTCGGTGACGCCGCCGCCCTCGGAGGCGTCGAAGTTGACGAGGTCCACGGCGGCCGCGTCGAGCAGCCGGCGCACGCCGTGGCTGGTGATCTCGGACTGGCCCGCGGTGACGGGAATGCGCGTGGCGCGGCGGACCCGGGCCATCATGGCGACGTCGTCGTGCCAGTGGCAGGGCTCCTCGAACCAGCGCGAGGTCGAGCGGCTCGGCGAGGCGGGCGAAGCGGATCGCCTCCTCGGCGGACCAGCCGCGATTGGCGTCGACCATCAGGACGAAGTCCGGCCCCGCGGCCTTGCGCGCGGCGGTCACGCGCTCGAGGTCGGCCTCGGGAGCCAGCCCGCCGACCTTGAACTTGCAGCCGGCCATCCCGGCCGCGCGATAGGCTTCCATCTCGCGTCCGATGTCGGCGAGCGTCTTGCCCTCCATGTAGTAGCCGCCGATCGAGATGATGGGCAGCCGCTCGCGGTAGCCGCCGAGCAGCGTGCGCACGGGCTGGCCCAGCGCCTTGCCCACCGCGTCCCACGCGGCGCAGTCGACGCAGGCGATGGCCTCCATCAGGAGCGGGCGGCTCATCCCCGCGCTGTGGGTGAGGGCGAAGCAGCGCTCCCAGATGCGCTCGCCCTCCATGATCGACAGCCCGGCGACCTGCGGTGCCAGCACGTCACGCACGAGGCGCGCGATCTCGGGTCCATGGGCGCGGTTGTCGCCGTTGTAGACCTGGCCGACCAGGCCGTCCGCGGTGCGGAGCCGCGTCACCACCGTGGAGCGCTTGAGGACGGAATAGGTGCTGCCGCCGAAGTTCCGGGTCAGGGGAATGTCGACCGCGATCGCCTCGATCGAGTGGATCTTTCCCGCGCTCAGAGGTCGTCCTCCATTGTCAGGTGGTCGCCTGGTCGCCGCATCCCGATGAGGCAATCGACTTCCGACCCACACGGTAGCGCCGGATCGACGCGGCGTCCAGATCTCGGCCGCGCGCGCCGGATCTGGGGACAGGGCTGGTACGGGGCGGGGCAGCGGGACGGTGGAGGCGGGCTCCGCCCCTGTGGCATCGGCTCCTGCGGCGTACCGCGTCCGAGTCTGGCAGATTACGTCATGGGGACGGGGACCCCGAGGGGAGCAGCCGCTGCCGCAGGGGGAATAGTGTTATTGCGGGCGCGCAGCCCGACGCGATCCGGGAGGGCGCGACGGTCGTGGTCGGCTGGAGACCGGGCGACGAGCACCTGATCGCGCGGTCTTTGGATCCCGCCCCGCGAACCCAATCCCGCGATCGGGGAAAGGAATACGATGAGCGCTCCCTCGGACGCGGAGGTGATCGGCCGCTCGCTGGGCGAGCCCGAGGCCTTCGGGCTGATCTACGACCGCCACGCGGCCACCCTGCTGCGCTTCCTGGGCCGCCGGGCGGGCGCCAAAGTCGCGGAGGGGCTGGTCGGCGAGCTGTTCCGGATCGCGTTCGAGCGGCGCAAGACGTTCGACGTGTCGCGCGCGAGCGCGCTGCCGTGGCTGTACGGGATCGGCTCGAATCTGCTGCTGAAGCACCGGCGCGGCGAGGCCCGGCGGTTGCGCGCGAGCGCCCGGATGGCGGCGGCCGGCGAGGCGACGGACAGGCGCGCGAGCGCCGCGGCGCTCGATGCCCGCCTGCTGTTCCCGCGCGTGGCCGACGCGATCGAGGCGCTGCCGGACGACGAGCGCGAGGCGCTGCTGCTCTTCGCGTGGGAGGAGCTCCCGTACCAGAGCATGGCCGAGGCGCTCGAGCTGCCGATCGGCACGGTGCGCTCGCGGCTCAACCGCGCCCGCGCGCACCTGCGCGAACTGCTCGAGGCGAAGGGGAAAAGGAGGGTGAGGTCGCGATGAAGCCGGTGGACCTGGCGAGGAAGCTGCGGCGCGAGGCCGCGTTCGAGCCGGCCGCGCTCGACCGAGGAAAGGCAGCGCTCATGGCGGCAATCCGGCAGGAGGTCCAGCCCATGCGACGACCAACGATCGTTCCGCGGCTTCCGTATGAGGACGTCGGTGCCGCGCTCTCGTTCCTGGAGCGCGCGTTCGGGTTCCGCGAGGTCCCGGCCGCGCGGGGCGTGCGCGCGGACGGCGCGATCGACCACACGATGGTCGAGTTCGGCGACGGCATGATCGGGCTCGGCGCGCAGGGCGCCCATGGCGCGTTCAGCCCGAAGAGGGCCGGCACCGCGAGCCAGTACATCACCGTGCACGTCGACGACATCGACGCGCACCACCAGCGCGCGCTCGCCTCGGGTGCCGAGATCGTAAGCCGGTTGCACGATCACTTGCGGGACTATCGCGTCTACGAGGCGCTCGACCTCGAGGGCCACCGCTGGCGTTTCCTCCAGTGGCTGCGCGAGGTGCCGCACTAAATGACCCTGCCGCACGGCACAGACCGGCTGGAGTCGGATCGCCTCGTGCTGCGCCGAGTCTACCCTCGGAAGGAAAACACTGACGTGGATTCCGGCCCACAGCGACAAACTGATTTATTGACGGGCAGGCCGAAGTCCGCGAGAATCGAAACATAGGCGGATAGCTCAGTTGGAAGAGCGCGGCCCTTACACGGCTGAGGTCGCAGGTTCGAACCCTGCTCCGCCTACCAATTATTTCTCGAGAGAGCACCCGGCAGAGAAGCCACGCGAGCACCCCACCTCAGTCGAGCATCAGCACCGCCGAGGCTTCGACCGTTGACGACTTGATGTCCGCGAGCGCGCGGTTCGCCTCCTCCAGCCGGTAGCGGGTAACCCGCGGGCGAAGAGGAATGGCCGCGGCCTCGGCAAGGAGCGCCTCGCCGTCTTCGCGCGTATTGGCCGTCACGCTCTGAACGGTCTTCTCCCAGAACAGGTGAGGCTCGTAGGCCATGGCGGGCAGGTCCGTCATGTGGATGCCGGCGAGCGCCACCGTACCTCCCTTGTCGAGATCGCGCAGAGCGACGGGGACGAGCGCGCCCACGGGAGCGAAGACGATGGCCGCGTCGAGCTTGGTGGGCAGGGCATCGCCCGGGCTCCGGCCCAGGACGCGCCGAGGTCGAGGGCCAGCCGCCGACGGTCGGGTTCGCGCGTGGCGACGTAGACGGCGCAGCCCCAGTGCCGCGCTACCTGCAGCGTGATATGGGCGGAAGAGCCGAAGCCGTAGAGACCGAGTCGGCCGCCTCTCGGCACCTGGCTACGTCTGAGGGCTCGATAGCCGATGATGCCGGCGCAGAGAAGAGGCGTCGCTTCCGCGTCGTCGAACATGGGGGCACGGCGTAGGCGAAGGCTTCCGGTACGCACGCGTATTCGGCGTAGCCGCCATCGTGGGTCCAGCCCGTGTAGGTCGAGCGCTCGCAGAGATTTTCGCGGCTCGCCACGCAGAAGGGGCAGCGACCACATGTCGAGCGAAGCCAGGCGATGCCGATGCGGTCACCGATTCCGAAACGAGTGGCGCCCGGCCCGCACGAATCCACCGTGCCCACCACCTGATGCCCCGGGATCAGGGGCTGCCGAGCTGCGCGAGCTCTCCCTCGACGATATGCAGGTCGGTGCGGCATGCGGCGCAGGCCCGCACCCGCACGCGCACTTCTCCCGGACCTGGCTCGGGCATGGGCTGATCGGTCGATACGAGCGGTGAGCTCTCGATGGGAGCGGGGGAGGACAGCACCATGGCGCGCATGCGTCGAAGCTCTACCGCGTCGGTTCGCGAGCCCCGCACACGGCCCGCCGAACGATGGCCCCGGACGTCTTCGCCGTCTTCATGTCGCTCTCCGATCGCGATGGGAAGCATACCTCAGAGGGAGCACTTGCGAGGCCGACGCGTGACGGGGTAGGCTGTGGGCGGCTTGGGCGCGGAACGCGGATAAAGGCGGTTGTCGCTGGTGCGGGCCGCCTCTCTCGGCACGGCCCTTTCTCACGCCACTTGCGGAGGCCACATGGCAGAGCTGACCCGGCGCTACATCGTCATGCAGATGGCGACTGAAGGGCCCTTCGATATCCGCGATGCGCGACGCTCCCTTCGTGCTCAAGCCGTGGAAGGACCCGGCTGCTCTCCAGGCGCTCAGGGCCTATCGCGATAACTGCTACGAAGAGCTCGCCCAGGACCTCGACCAGTGGATCGAGGCCATCGAGATGGGACCGCAGATACGGGGTGGCGTAGGCTCTCGCAACGAGCAGGCGAGCGCCAATCGGCGAAAGCCGGCCATCAAGGCCAAGGCTAAATCAAAACCCAAGGCGAAGGCGGTTAAGTCCCTGAAGAAGAAGGCCAAGCGCCGCTCGTGATCGACGTCTCCTCCCAGATCGCCGACTGGGTCAAGTCCTCTCGCCGAACGGTGGTCTTCACGGGCGCCGGCATGAGCACCGAGTCCGGTATACCGGACTTTCGCAGCCCCGGCGGGGTCTGGGATCGCTTCGACCCGAACGAGTTCACCTTCCAGAATTTCATCGGCTCGGAAGCGGGTCGCCGGCGCTACTGGGAGCTCGGCCGCGTGGTCTACCCTGTCATCAAGCGCGCCGAGCCCAACCCTGGCCATCACGCCCTGGTTACTCTCTGGCGCCTGGGCCTCCTCGACTGCGTGATCACCCAGAACATCGACAACCTGCACCAGCGGGCCGGCCTGCCCGCGGAGCGCGTGATCGAGCTTCATGGCAATGCCACGCGCGCTCGCTGCCTCACCTGCGAGCGCCCTTACGATCGCGCGGAGATCCAGGACTGGCTCGAGGCGGGGGTGCCCGTACCAGGGTGCGCGCCTCCATGCGGGGCGTCATCAAGCCCCGCACGGTGATGTTCGGGGAGGCCATGCCGCGCGAGGAAACGGAGGAAGCAGAACGGCGCGCCCGCGCCTCCGACCTCTTCATCGTCGTGGGCTCCTCGCTCGTGGTGTATCCGGCCGCCCACATGCCCGTGTATGCCAAGCGGTCGGGGGCGCGCCTCGTCATCGTCAACCGCACGCCGACGCCCCATGACGGCGAGGCCGACCTCCTCCTCGCCGATAGCGCCGCGGCCGTGCTGTCCGGTGTGGCCGCCATCGTCGCGGGCGCCAGACCGTCACGTAGCTTCCGAGGAGCCCCGCATGCCCATCGTGGTGAGCGATGCCGTCCAGCGCCTCGTCAAGAACCGCTCGGTCAAAGAGGTGGCGCCGCCCTTGTCCGAAAGCGTGCCGGACCTGACCCTGGACCAGGGCTACGCCATCCAGCGCTCGCTCGAGCGGGCCCTCTGCGACGGAGGAGACCGTGTGGTTGGCTGGAAGGCCGGCTTCACCAACGCGGCGCTCCAGGAGGCCTACGGAGTCCACGAGCCCGTGCTGGGCTTTCTCCTCGCCTCCGGGGTCTTCGGCAGCGGCGACGCCGTCCCCTCTCGCGGTTCGTGAGCATCGGCCTCGAGGTGGAGATGGGCTTCGTGATGCGGGCTGATCTGGCCGGCCCCGGCGTGACTCCCTCGTCCGCGCTCCTCGCGGTGGAGGGGCCATGCCCTGCTTCGAGCTCATCGACTTCCGGCTGTCGGGCAAGCCGCGCGGCACGGACGTCGTGGCTGATGGGGTCTACGCCAATGCCATCGTGCTCGGCGGCCCGCTGACGCCGGTGAGCGGGCTCGACCTCTCCCTGGAAGGTGTCGTATACGAGGAGAACGGGCAGCGCGTAGCCACCGCGACGGCGGCGGAGGTCATGGGCAATCCGCTCAACTCGTTGGCCTGGCTGGCCAATGCTCTGGGCGGTCTGGGCGGCAAGATTCGTGCGGGCGACGTGGTCCTGACCGGCTCCATCTCCAAGGTGTTCCGGCCCAAGGCGGGGACGCCGCCCGTGCCTCCTTCACGCGCATCGGCTCCGTATCGTGTCGCTTCGTGTAGGGCGCGCCGCTCACGAAGGAAGACCTGCCATCAGCCAACCGGAGGCAACCTAGATGTCGACCGTGCTCTACGAGCAGGCGGGCAGGATCGTCACCATCACCATGAACCGTCCCGACGCGATGAACGCCATCGATCCGAGACGCACGAGGCGCTGATCGCGGCCTGGACTCGTTTCCGCGATGACGATGCAGCCTGGGTCGCCATCCTGACCGGGGCGGGAGAGAAGAGCTTCAGCGCGGGCGCCGACCTCAAGAAGATGATCCCGGCCTCCTTCGCCAAGGGAGCGGCGCGCCGTGGTCACGAGGGCTATGGCCTGGGCGGTATCACGAGGGGGCTCGAGATCTGGAAGCCCATGATCGCGGCCATCAACGGCCACTGCCTCGCCGGCGGCATGGAGCAGGCGCTGGCCTGCGATCTCAGGATCTCGTCCCGCACGCGACCTTCGGCCTTCCGGAAGTCCGCTGGGCCATCATTCCGGGCGCGGGGGAACGCAACGGCTTCCGCGGACGGTGTCGCTGGCCAAGGCCATGGAGATGATCCTCATGGCCAAGACGCTGACGGCGGCGGACGCGCTCCAGGCGGGGCTCATCAACGCGGTGGTGCCCGCGGCCGAGCTCATGTCGACGGCGCGGGCGTGGGCCGAGACCATCTGCGAGAGAGGGCCCTTGGCGGTGCGCGCGGCCAAGGAAGCGGTCATGCGGGGGCTCGCCATGCCGCTGCCCGACGGGCTGCGTCTCGAGGCGTTCCTGTCGGGAACGCTGCGCGGCACCGAGGACGCGGTGGAAGGCCCCAAGGCATTCGCGGAGAAGCGGAAGCCCAGCTTTCAGGCCCGCTAGGTGGATCTGGCCGAGCTGAAGCGGCGCCTCGATGCGGGGCTCAGCCGGCGGCCCCGGCACGAGGCGAGCCGCAGCGACCTCATCTCGGCGGCCGTGCTCCTGCCCGTGACAGGGGGACCGAGTGGGTCAAGCGGACCGCACATTCTCTTCAGCAAGAAATCGGCCGACGTACCGCATCATAAGGGGCAATTCGCATTCCCCGGCGGCATCGTGGAGGAACGGGACGGCTCGCGCGTGGAGACGGCGCTGCGCGAGGCGTGGGAGGAGATCAAATTACCGGCGGACGCGGTCGAGGTGCTGGGGCTGCTGGACGATACGGAGACGCGGGCGACCCCGTTCGTCATCACGCCCGTGGTGGGCATCGTGACCCGGCCTGTGGTCTTCGAGCCCGATGGGCGCGAGATCGAGCGCGTGCTCGAGGTGCCGCTGGAAACGCTGCGGGACCCGGCCATCTTTCGCACCGAGCTCTGGGAGAGGGGAGGCGAGCCGCACCCGGTGCACTTCTACGACGTGTCCGTCGAGGACATCATCTGGGGCGCCACCGCGCGCATCCTGAAGCAGTTCCTGGATATGATCGACGAGGAAGCGGCGTGACCTACGAGACCCTCCTCGTCGACGTGAGGGAGGGTGTCGCCTCGGTCACCCTCAACCGCCCCGACGTCCGCAACGCCCTGAGCGCGACGCTGGCCGGCTTCTCGCCGACCGCCCTCGGGCTGGCCAAGGAGGCGGCGGCCACCTCGACGGGCATGGAGTACGATGCCGCCCTTCGCTACCTGCGCGAGCTGCTCACCCTGGTCGCCCTCTCCGACGATGCGCGGGAAGGCATCAAGGCCTTCTTCGAGAAGCGCGCGCCGAACTGGACGGGGCGCTAATCGTGGAGGACACGGCCTCGTGATCTTGCGCGCGTGGGGAGTGGTGATGATCCTGGCGGCGGCCCTCGCGTGGGCGGCCCCGGTGGCCGCTCAGCCGAAGGAGCTGCCGGCCACCGTGGTCACCCTCACGGGCAAGGCGGAGTGGTTCAGAAGGGCGATACGAAGTGGAACGCGGCCGATCTGCGGGATCAGGTCACTGAAGGCGACGGCGTGCGTACCGGCCCCGGCGTGCGGGCCGCTCTCCGGACGGTGGGCGGCAACGCGATTCGACTCGCCGCCCTGACCCAAGTCTTCTTCGTGCCGCCTCCGCCAGGCGGCCTCGATCCCCAACCGGTGCGCGTGCGCCTCGACCGCGGCTGGCTGTGGGTGGCGGTGACCCCGGGCGCCCATGCCTACGCGCCCCTCGAGGTCATAGCGGGACCGGCCCGGGTCGCGGTGCGAGACGGCGGCGTCAGCTTCCGGCTCGGCCGGGACGGCTCGGTGCTCGTGCGCACCAATCACGGGCTGGCCGTCCTGTCGAGCGCGGACCGCAGCGGCACCTGGGAGCGGAGTCTCCCCGCCGACATGGAGGTGGTGGTGCCACCGACGGGGCCGCCTCTCGAGAACCGCAAGATCACGCGCGAGCTGGCGGAGAGCCAACTGGATGCTCTGGAACGAAGAGCAGGACTATGTCGCCTACGGCGGCAAGCAGCCACAGCGGTGAGAGAGGAACCTGCCGGGTGGAACAGACGTTTGGAGGATTGCCGTGACCAGGGCCCTGCTCGCCATCCTCATGCTCCTGGCTTCCTCGGCGGTTGCCGCGGCCGCAGATCCGGCCCAGCTCGCTCGAGGCAAGTATATTTTTGGCGCCACCGGCGGCTGCGGCTGTCACACGGAGCCCAAGGGTGTCCTCAATGCCGGCGGGAGGAAGTACGACGGCCCGTTCGGCACCGTGTACTCGACGAATATCACTCCCGATGCCAAGACCGGCATCGGCGGGTGGACGGATGAGCAGATCGTCACCGCCATCCGTCTCGGGCGCCGGCCCAATGGCGAGCGAATTCTCCCCGTGCACCCGTTCACCTCGTTCAACGGTATGGCCCAGGAGGATCTCAACGCACTGGTGGCCTTCCTCCGAAGCGTGCCGCCCGCCAACCGGCCCAACACACCGAAGAAGATCAGCATCCCCATGTTCGAAAGCGTGTTCCTTCCCGCGTGGCTCATGACCTTTGCCTCCAAGGAGACGCCGCCGCCCGCCGCCCCCGCTTCGGGCGTCGCGCGGGGCGAGTATCTCGTGCACGCGGTGGGGCACTGCGGTGAATGCCATACCCCACGCTCGGCCATGACCATGGCCGTCGACAACTCGCGCTTTCTCGCGGGCAATCCCAAGAAGACGGGGCCCGAGGGCCAGGCCGCGCCCAACATCACGCCGGACAAGGACACGGGTCGCGGCGACTGGACCGAGGAGCAGATCGTGACGTATCTGGGGACGGGCAACCGGCCGGACGGCGACGTGGCGGGCGGGCTCATGGGAGAAATGATCCAGGGCACGGCGTCGGGCTACAAGGATCTGACCAAGGCCGATCTCCAGGCGATCGCCCGGTATCTGAAGACCATTCCCGCGATCAAGAACAAGATCGAGTAGGCGCCGGACATATCACACCACTGAGGAGGGGACATGACCCGACGCGCGACGTTGCACCGTAGCATCGTGATGATAGTGCTGGTCGCGGCCGCCGCGACCGCCTGCACTACAGGGTCGGCGCCGAGGATGGTCGGCACCGGTGACGTCGTCGCCGATCGTCAGCGGATCATGAAGCTGCAGGGCGCCAATTTCGCCGACATCCAGGAAAAGTACAAGGCGGGCAATATTGCGGGCATCGCCGTCAACGCCGAAGTCATCGCGGTCACGGCGCTGCAGATACCCTCGCTCTTTCCCGAGGGCTCGCTGACGGACAAGAGCAAGGCGCAAGCCCGAGATCTGGCAACGGTGGGGTGAGTTCGATGCTTCGGCCAAGAATCTGGCCATCTGGTCCGAGCGGCTGCGCGATGCCTCGCGAGCGAAGGATACTCAGGCCGTCAACGAGATTATGAAGGATTACGGTCGCGTCGCCTGCGGGTCCTGCCACACGCCGTTCCGGGTGCCGCCGACCCGGAGCTGAAATGGGTCAGCGGCTCAGGGCCACCACAGGTAGAGGAAGCGGGGCCCGAGCCGCTGACCAGCGCCGTCAGCTGCTGCAGCGACGCGTCGACCCCCGGCGTGGGCGCGGGCGCTGACGAGTAGTAGTTGGCGCGGTACTCCTTGGGCCGGTGATACATGATGACGCGCGCGTCGGTGACCCCCGCCGCCTTGCGGGCGGCCGCCACCGCGTCTTCCATGTAGCCGATCTCGTCCACGAGGCCGAGGGCCTTCGCCTGCTCCGCGGTGTAGATGCGGCCGTCGGCGGCGGCGCGGACCTTGTCCTCCGTCATCTTGCGCGATTTCACGATCAGGCCCACGAAGCGCGCGTACATCTGGTCGATCACCGACTGGAAGACGGTGCGCTCCTGCTCGGTGAGCGGGCGAAAGGGAGAGCCGGCGTCCTTCATGGCGCCCGACTTGATGGCGAGGGGAGCCACCCCGATCTTCTCCATGAGGCCCTGGGCGTTGACGGTGAGCATGACCACGCCGATGCTCCCGGTCACCGTGGTGGGCAGGGCCATGATGGTGTCGCCGGCGAGGGCCGCGTAGTAACCGCCGGAGGCGGCCACGTCCATCATGATGGCGATCACGGGAATCTTGCGGCGCGTCTTGAAGACGTCGATCTCGCGGTAGATCAGATCGGAGGCGGTGATGGTGCCGCCCGGGCTATTGATGCGCACGATGAGGGCCTTGACGTTGTCGTCTTCCTCCGCCTTCTGCAGCTCCTCGCGTACCCGGGCCACGATGGGCACGCGGGGCGGGGCGTGCCCAGCACCACGCTGCCCGTCTCGTCCGCGAGCACGCCCGAGACATCCAGGAGGAGGATCTTGGTCTTGCCCTCGCCCTCCACCGTCTCTTCCTGCAGGGGACGGATGCGGGGCTGGAGCTCGATGTCGATGAGCGAACAACCTTGGAAAACGAACACGGTGACGAGCAGGCCGGCGAGCATTCGCATGGGCGAAGTATACCTTGCGGGCGAGGCGCGCCTCGACAATCGCCCACGAGGGAACGTCGATCCGACGCTCCTCGCGAAGATACTCAGCCGGGAAGGCTGAGCCGCTCGGGGCCGGCGGCAGCTATCTGCGGTGATACTCCGGTATCACCTGCTCGGCGGCGAGGCGAGCTGCTCGAGCATGCGCTCGGGAGGACAGAGCGGGCGCAGGATGAACTTGGAGCCCCCGCCCTTGGCGTATTCCTCGATCCGCGACGCGAGCACCTCGACGGGGCCGAAGGCGGTGCAGGCGCGCATGGTCGCCTCGTCCACGCGACCGCGCGGCACATAAGGCTGGGCCATGGCGAACGCCTCGGCCTCGCTGGCCGCCACGGTGTAGTTGATGAGGGTGCCGAAGTGATCCTCGGGCACCTCACGCTTCTCCGCCGCGGCCAGCTCCTGCACCTTGTGCACGCCGACGCGGAACTCCTCGGGCGTGATGAAGGAGGGAATCCACCCGTCGCCGAGCCGCGCCGTGCGCTTCTGGGCCGCCTCGCTCTTGCCGCCGATCCAGATGGGCGGGGGAGTCTGCCACGGCTTGGGGAAGACGGTGACGCGGTCGAGCTTGAAGAACTCTCCCTGGTACGACACGTCGTCCTCCGTCCAGAGGAGACGCATGACCCGGATCGCTTCGTCGGTGCGCCGGCCACGCTCCTTGAAGGGCACGCCGGATGCGTCGAATTCGCGAGGCAACTCAACGCCCACGCCCACCGCGGGGAAGAGCCGCCCGCGCGAGAGCCAGTCGATCGTCGCCATCTCCTTGGCCGCCACCACCGGGGTGCGATAGGGCAGGACGAGGACGCTCGGCCCGAACTTCAGCTTCTGGGTGCGCGCGGCGATGGCCGCGAGGGACGTCATCACCTCGGGCACGGGCACGGGAGAAGACAGCCGGTCGGAGAGCCAGATGGAATCGATGTCGCTCTTCTCGCAGAAATCGGCGAGGTCGAAGAGGAACTGTCCGCTCTCCCGGCCGGGCGGCCACGGGCCCGGCATGATGCCGACGCGATACTTGATTCCCATGGGCCCGCATCCTACGCGCCCCCTCCCGGAGGTCAACTGCTTGACAGGCCTTCGCGAGCCGGTCAGGTTACTCGTCATGGGTCCGGCGGCCGAGCACGAATCGGAGTCCGAGACGAGCGGAAGCGGTCTTGCCGGCGACGGAGCGTCGGCGCGATCCGCGGGCGCATGTGCCGTGGCCGGCCGTGGTGCAGGACACCGACGGCGCCGTGGTCACGGGCGAGGTCATCGACGTGAGCCTCTCCGGCATGAAGCTCCGAGTGGGCGCCCACGTGGTGGTGGGCGGCGACGTCACCGTCCAGGTGACCTTGCCGCGCGGAGCTGGCGATATCGAAGTCGCGGCGCAAGTGATCCGCCGGGATTCCGAGGGCATCGGGGTGGCATTTCGGTGGAGCTGCCCGCCGCGCAGACGGAGCGGCTCAAGCCGTTCGTACCCACCTGGGATCTTCGACGCCGCGCCGAGCGCGTGGGCGTGGAGCTCGCCATCCACGTCGAGGGGCACGACGTCGCGACCGAGGGCCACACCGTGGATCTCTCCGTCGGCGGGCGGGCGCGTGATCACCGACGCCTCGCTGACCCCGGGGAACCTTGTGGCGGTCACCCTTACCCCGAAGGACGGGCAGGGGCCGCATGAGCATCCGCGCGGTGGTGTGGGAAGTGGATGCGCGCGGGTCCGTGCTCGTCTTCGCCAATCTCTCCACCGCCGACTTCGCGCGGCTGCGCGCGTACGTCGACTCGCTGCTCTCTCTCGTCCCTGACTTCTTCGACGTCGGCGGATTTCCCCGACAACCGCATTGACTCGCTCCATGCCCGCCCGTAGAATGAACCGCGGTTCAGTCACCAGTCATGCGTGATCCGGACAAGCCCCAGCAGATCATCGAAGCCGCCGTGCGGGTGTTCGCCCGCAAGGGTTACTACAACTCCCGCGTCTCGGACATCGCGCGGGAGGCGGGGATCGCCGCGGGCACCATCTATCTCTATTTCAAGACCAAGGACGACATTCTCGTCACGCTCTTCCGGGACAAGATGGCGGAGTTCGTCGGACTCGCTGCGCAAGGCGATTGCCGGCGAGCGGGACGCGGCCAGCAAGGTGCGGACGCTGGTGCGGCTGCACTTCAGCCTCCTCGAGAAGGATCCGGAGCTGGCCGAGGTGCTGCAGGTGGAGCTCCGCCAGGGGCAGAAGTTCTTCCGCGGCGCCTCCGGCCAGGAGATCGGCGCCTACTTCGCGCTGATCGGCTCCGTCCTCGAGGAGGGCGTGGCTGAGGGACGCTTCCGCTCGAGCCTGTCCGTCAAAGTCGCGACCAAGATGCTGTTCGGGGCCATGGACCAGATGGCCACGTCGTGGGTGCTCGGGAAGCGCGGCTATCGGCTCGCGGATACCGCCGACGCCGTGGCCGAGATCTTCCTGCAAGGCGTGGCCGCGACCACCTCATAGGAGATCCTCGATGCCGTACGAGACCATGACCGTGAGCCGCGAGGAGTCCTTCGCGGTCATCACCCTCAATCGCCCGCCCGCCAACGCCATCAGCGAGACGCTGATGCAAGGAGCTGAACGCCGCCCTGTCCGAGCTGGAGCCGGACGCCGGCGTGAAGTGCCTGATCATCACGGGGGCGGGAGACAAGATCTTCTGCGCCGGCGCCGATCTGGGCTCGGCCTTCGCGGGGCCCGATGTCGGCGCCTTTCATCCGCTTTGGCAACTCCGTCCTGCGCCGCATCGAGCGCTTCCCCAAGCCCGTCATCGCGGCCATCAACGGCCATGCCCTCGGCGGCGGCTGCGAGATCTCCATGGCCTGCCATATCCGCATCCTGAAGGAGACGGCGCGGATGGGGCAGACGGAGTCGAACCTGGGCATCATCCCAGGCTTCGGCGGGACACAGCGATTCCCTCGCTTGATCGGCCGAGGGCTCGCTCTCGAGCACCTGATCCTCGGCACGCAGATCCCCGCCCAGGAGTGCTACCGGATCGGCTTCGTCAATCGCCTGGCCAAGGAGGGCGAGACGCTCAACGACGCCAAGGCCCTGGCGCGCGAGATCGCCAAGCGGCCGCCCATCGCGTCGCGCCTCATCATCGAGGCGGTGGACGACGGCATCCAGGCGCCCATCGACCAGGCCATCGAGATCGAGGTGCGCGCCTTCGAGAAGGTCGCTCAAGACGGAGGATGCGGGCGAGGGCATCCAGGCCTTCTTCCAGAAGCGCCCCGCCCAGTTCAAAGGCGAAATAGCATGGATCTCGGCATCAAGGGGCGGGTCGCCCTCGTGACGGGCGGCGCGCGAAGCCTCGGCAAGGCGGATTGCTTCGCCGCTCGCCGCCGAAGGGTGCAAGATCGTCGTGCTCGACCTCAACGCCGAGGGCGCCACCGCCACGGCCGGCGGAGATCACGGGCCAGGGCGGTAACGCCCGGGGCTACGAGGTGGACATTACCGATCGCGGACGGCTCGCGGAGGTCGTGGACCGGGCCCAGAGCGAGGTGGGGCCCGTCGACATCTGCGTCAACAACGCGGGCATCATCTACACCATGGGACAGCTCAAGGACATGGCGGACGCCGACTGGGACATGAACCTCCAGGTCAACCTGACCGGCACCTACAATGTCACCAAGGCGGTCTTCGGCGGCATGCGCGAGCGCAAGTGGGGACGTATCATCTGCATGGCGTCGATCGCCGGGCTCATGGGTGGCTTCGGCCAGACCGCGTACGCCACGGGGAAAATGGGATTGATTGGCTTCGCGCGGTCCGTGGCGCTCGAGGGCGCCCGCTACAACGTCACTTCCAACGTCATCGCGCCCGGCATCATCGGGCCCAACGCGAACCTGTCGCCCATGTACGAGCGCATGGTGAAGCGCGTGGCCATGCAGGCGGAGGGGCAGCCTGAAGACGTCGCGAGCGCGATCACCTTCCTGTGCTCGGAGCGCGCGCGCTACATCACGGGCGCGGTGCTGACCGTGACAGGCGGGATGGACCTGTTCACCTTCTAGAACCTCAGAGAGGAGCGACTATGCCGACCGTGAAAGAGACATTCGACCTGATGCCGACCAAGTTCAAGGCCGCCAATGCCGCCGGCGTCAACAAGACCATTCAGTACGACATCAGCGGAGACGGCGGCGGAACCTGGCACGCCGCCATCAAGGACGGCACCTGCACGGTCACGGCGGGGCCGGCCCCGGCCGCGGATCTCACCGTCACCATGGCGTCGTCCGGACTGGCTCGACATGATCGGCGGCAAGCTCAACGGCCAGATGGCCTTCATGTCCGGCAAGCTCAAGCTCAAGGGAGACATGGGGCTCGCCATGAAGCTCGGCAGCCTCTTCCAGGCCTAGTCGTCAGACGACTCCGCTCTCCGCCGGATGCACCTCCCGCGAGGAGGAGGGTGACGGGTCTGATCTTCTTGACGCGAAGCGTCAGCGGAGCGTAACATAACGTCTGAGTCGGTGACTTCACGCCCAACGAGGAGCGGATGAAAGACGAACTGTTCACGATGACGCCCGAGATGCCGGCCATGTCGCCGGAGATGCTGGCCCGCTGGCAGGAAGAGCTGCGGCGCAACAGCCTCCGCATGAAGCACTTCAGCGAGATGGTCATGAACCCCAAAGAGCCCGAGGTCGGTCCCACCCCGCGCAGAGGAGATCTACCGCAAGGGCAAGTCACGGCTCTGGCGCTACGCTTCGAAGCGCACCGCACAAGACGCCGCTCCTCTTCGTGCCCAATCTCGGCATCAGCCGGCCCGTATATCTTCGACCTCATGCACAAGGGGTCGTTCATCGAGCACATGACCGAGCAGGGCTTCGACTTCTACCTCGTGGACTGGGGTGTCTTCGGTCCCGAGGACAACGGCCTGACCCTCGAGTACGCGGTGACGAAGATCCTGCCGCGGCTGGCCCGCAAGGCGCTCGAGAGCTCCGGGGCCAAGGAGATGTCGGTGCTCGGCTACTGCATGGGCGCGCCGCTGTCGATGCTCGTGGCTGGCCAGCACGCCCGAGTTTCCCGTGAAGAACTACATCGACATGGCGGGGCCCATCGACTTCAGCCAGGTCGGGCTGTTCGGGCTCTGGCTCGATGGCCGCTACTTCGACGTGGACAAGTACGTGGACACGCTGGCGGCGATACCGGCGGACATGGTCAAGATGGGCTTCAAGCTCCTCAAGCCCACCATGGATCTCTCCACGAATCATCAATCTCTGGTGGAACCTGTGGAATCCGGAGTACGTGGCCGGCTTCAACGCGCTGAACAAGTGGGCCAACGAGTACCTGCCGTTCCCCGGCGAGTTCTTCCGCCAGTGGGTGAAGGAGTACTACCAGCAGAACCGGCTCTATCAGGGGTGAGCTCACCATGGGGGCCGCCCGGTGCGGCTCGGGAGCATCCGCTGTCCGGTGCTCGCGGTGGGCGCCAAGGAAGACAACATCGCCCCGCCGGGCTGCGTGAAGCCGCTCATCGGTGCCGTGTCGAGCACGGACAAGGAATACGTGGAGCTCCCGGGCGGCCACATCTCGCTCATCGCGGGACGCGGCGCGTCGGTGCACTGCTGGCCCAAGGTGTCGAGCTGGCTCGCGACGCGGTCGTAAGGAGGGAGGAGACGATGGCCGACAATTCGGGCACCCAGCAGCTCTTCGACATGTGGAAGAAGCAGGTGGACGAAGGGACGCAGGCCTGGCTCAAGATGGCGGGGCAGGGACAGGCGCCCGATCCCGCAGGCTTTCTGGCGGCCGTTCATGGATCAGGGCATGCAGGCTTGGTCGAAGGTCATGACCCAGGGCACGGCCTCGCCGGACCTGATGGCGCAGTGGAAGCAGTTCCTCGATCAGTGGATCGCCGCGTGGTCGAAGGTGCTCGAGCAGGCCATGGGCACGGAGAACTTCGCCCAGGCCATGGGCAAGCAGCTCGAGGGCTTCCTCAATGTCTCCGCGCCGGTGAAGAAGGCGGCCGAGCAGCAGATCGAATCGGGACTGGCCACCATGGGCCTCCCTCGCGCAGCCAGGTCATCGGCCTCGCCGAGCAGATCGCGGGCCTCGAGGACAAGATCGAGAGCGTGGAGGATCGCATCGACGCGGTGCTCGCGCGGCTCGACAGCCTGGCCGTCGCCTCCAAGAAGGAACGGGAATGATCGGACTCACCATCGAGGACATCCGCGTCGGGGACAGCGCGCAGGTGGTGCGGCGCGCCACCGACGATGACATCGCGTCGTTCGTCGACGCGGTCGGCGACTACAACCCCATCCACGCCGACCGTGACTACGCGGCTACCACCATCTTCAGGGAGCCCATCGCTCCGGGCATCTGGACGGCGGGGCTGATCTCGGCCGTCATCGGGACCCGCCTCCCGGGCCCGGGCGCCATCTATCTCTGCCCAGGAGCTCAAGTTCCTCAAGCCCGTGCTCTTCGACGACGTGATCACCGCGCGGGCCGAGGTCGATCGAGGTCCTGCGCGAGCGCAACCGCATGCGCCTCAAGACCGTCTGCACCAACCAGCGCGGGGAAGACGTGCTCACGGGCGAGGCGCTGGTGATGCCGTCGAAGGTGCCCGTGGCCTACGAGGAGCCGCGTGGCCCAGGGAACGGGGGCGTCTGCCCTGTGGGCGCTTGGACCGTGGGCGTGGGCGGCCCAGGGCACCGCCATACTCGGCATGCTCGGGCTTTCCACCTTGAGCGTCTCTCCGGCGCCGGCGTCACGGCGGCCGAGAAGAGCTGATTCAGTGAGCGCGGGCTCACCACATGAAGAGCCCGCCGTTGATCGAGCAGCTCGGCCCCGGTGATGTAGTCGCCGTCGCTCGAGCAGAGATAGACGCAGGCCCGCGAGACCTCGTCGGCTTTTCCGAAGCGACCCATCGGGATCTGACCGAGCAGCTTCTGCTGCACCTTCTCGGGAATCCCGGACACCATCTCGGTCTCGATGAACCCCGGGGCCACCGCATTGATGGTGATGCCCTTGGCCGCGAGCTCCTTGGCGAGCGACTTGGTGAGGGCGGCCACGCCCCGCTTTGGACGCGGCATAGTTGGCCTGGCCGAAATTGCCGATCTGGCCGATGACCGAGGTGATGTTCACCACGCGGCCCCAGCTCTGCTGGATCATCTGGTCGATGAAGACCTTGGTGCAGTTGAACACGCCGTCGAGATTGATGGCGAGGACCTTGCGCCAGGAGGCGTGGTCCATCTTGACGAAGGTCTTGTCGGAGTTGATGCCGGCATTGTTGATGAGGATGTCGAGGTGGCCGAACTCCCGGAGCACGTCCTGGGCCATGCGGAACGTGTCGGGAAAGTCCGCCACGTCGGCCTGCGCGAGCGTGGCCTTGCGGCCCATCTTGTTGATCAGCTCGACGACCTGCTTGGCCTGGCGCCTCGCTCGAGACATAGTTGACGGCCACGTCGGCGCCTTCCTCGAGCGAGAGACAGCGCGATCGCCCGGCCGATGCCGCGCGAGGCGCCCGTCACGAGAGCCGTGCGTCCTGTGAGCTGCATGCGTCGCCTCCTCGGTGAAATCGACGGCGAGATCCGAATGGGAACGTGAGTATAACAGCGCGCCTCGGCCACCTGCTTGAGACGGTTGACGCGGGGTGTTAGACTCGCGACATGGCGTACGTCATCAAGCGTTATTCGAACCGGAAGCTCTACGACACGCAGGAGAGCCGCTACGTCACCCTCGAAGAGCTCGAGGAGCTGATTCGCGCGGGCAAGGAGATCTCGGTGGTGGACGTCTCCGACGGGGAAGACCTGACCTCGGTCACCCTCGCCCAGATCATCCTCGAGAACGAGCGCAGCCGTCGCGCGGGATTGCCCACGGCGTTCTTGCATCAGCTCATCAAGCACGGCGAGGCGTGGCAGGACTTCGTGCAGAAGTCCATGAAGTCGAATCTCGAGGGGATCATGTCGAGCCAGCGCGAGGCGGAGCGCGTGTTCCGCGAGCTGGCCGCGCGGGCGGGCTGGATGTCCTCGGCGCCCGCGGAGCCGAAGAGCGAGAAGAAGGCCGACGCTCCCGGCGAGGCGGAGGCCCTCCGGCATGAAGTCTCCGCGCTGCGGGAGCAGCTGCGGACGCTCGAAGAGCGGCTGGAGAAGAAGCGGGAGAAGTAAGAGGGCCGGGCGTTGCCTCCCGCCCGGCCCCCGATTCGCGGCGTCCGAGCGGAGACTAGGCGAGGGGCGAGGAGAGCGTTTTCACCTTGCCCGCGACCTGCGCGAACGTGGCCTGGATCTCCTTGCCCGTCTGCTCGGCGGTGACCTGCAGACGCTCCGCGGAGCGCGTCATCGCCTGCGCGTTGGTCTCGAGCATCTTGAAGGCCTTCTGCGCGCCTTCCACGGACTCGAGCACACCCTTCTGATACACGCTGAACGGATCACGCGACACCTCCTGCAGCTCGCCCTGGCGGCGAAGCAGGCAGGACTGACCTTCCTTCAGCGCTTCCACCGCCGAGGACGACAGCTCCGCGTAGAGCCGGACGCCTTCCTTGGCCGTGCTCGCCGAAAGATCTACCAGATCGCGCATGATCTTCTGGTTGGCCTCGGCGAACATGGAGAAAGCCTCCACCGCCCGGCCCGTCATCTGAGCGAACATCTCGCTGCCCTGCATGGTCGTGTTCATTGCTGATCTCCCTCTTCGTCTGCTGGTGAAGTGTTCGTCGTCCTACGCCGTCTACACGCTCACCATAACGCGGTGCGTAACAGCAGTCAAGACATTTGTTGCGTTGCGTCATCCGGGGCATGATATACGGGGGTGGCCGCATGGATACACCACCTAAGTACCTGAAAAAAGACTGTCATGAGGTTTCTTTGGGTCCTTGTCATCTCAGTGGTCATAGCAGGATGCGGGTCGGCCAAGCCACAGCTCAGAGGACCGAGCCGAGGCCGAGCGCACCCAGATCGATCAGGCCTTGGCGCCCCTCATTACCGCCTCGGCCATCTGCCGGGGGCAGGAGCGATGCCCCATCGGGGTAGGCGTGATTCAGCTCAAGCGAATCGACATGGCGGTGGGACCTCATCCTCCCAACAAGTTCGGTCTCACCATCACCTCGGGCGCGCTCAGCAACCTGCCGCCGTCCGAGCTCCAGGCCGCGCTGGCCCATGAGCTCGGCCACGTGCAGCTCGGGCACTTCGACACGAGAGCGGAGCGCCGCCAGGCCAAGGCGGAGGAGGGAGGCGAAGACAGCGTTGCGCAGACATCGCGTCTATGACCGGGAGGAGGAGTTCGCGGCCGATCGCTATGCCGTGGAGCTTCTCGACCGCCTGCCGGGGGGCCGGGGCGCGGCTGCACGGACATGCTGGTGCTGCTCGAGCATCTCGACCTGGAGATGACGGCGCCCGGCTGGTCGAACTGGCTCAGCACCCATCCCACGCCCACGGCGAGGCTCCAGGCCATTCAGACGGAGTGCGGCAAGAAGCCGTGAGCCTCGCCCTCCTCAGCGACGACAATATCCAGCGCTTCGGCGAGTACGAAGCCCTCGCCTTCGAAGGACGCCGTATCACCAACATGGATCAGCACCGCGCCGCTTCCCGCGTCGCCCATGCCCTCGTGCGCCTGGGCGTGCAGCCCGGCGATCGTGTGGTGGTCATGCTCCCCAACTGTCCCCAGGTGATGCAGAGCTACGGGGGCATCCTGCGCGTGGGCGCGGTGATCGTGCCCGTGATCTTCCTTCTCGGGGAGGCCGAGGTCGCCCATATCGTGGCCGACTCGGAGGCCAGGGTCGTCATCACCTCTTCCGACATGGTGGGGAAGATCGAGAAGCAGATCGGCGTGCTTCCGAATCTTCGCCACGTTCTCCTCGTGAGCGGCGGCGGGCAGAGCGGACTGCGCTCCTTCGAGGAGGAGACGGACGCGGGAGAGCGACCGCTTCGAGGCGGTTCCTCGCGGCGACGGAGATCTGGCGGTCATTCTCTACACGTCGGGAACGACGGGCACGCCCAAGGGAGTGGCGCTGTCCCACGCCAACCTCGAGTCGAATGCGCGCGCCTCGGCCTCGCTCTTCGAGCTCGATCGCGAGCGATGGGGTGTCGGTGTCCTCCCCTCTCGCATTCCTACGGTCTCACCGTGATGAACGCGGGCCATATCCTGGGTACCCGCTCGGCGCTTCTGCGCTGGTTCAATCCCGAGGAGGTGCTCAGGACCATCCAGGAGTTCCGCGCGGAGGCCATGTCGGGCGTGCCCACCATGTTCGTCTACCTCCTCAACTATCCCGGCGCTTCGGCCTACGACACCTCGACCATGCGCGTATGGGGATCGGGAGCGGCGCCGCTCCCCGTCGAGGTCGTCGAGCCCTTCGAGCGCCGCTTCGGCGGCAAGTTGCTGGAGGGTTACGGGCTCACCGAGGCCTCGCCGGTGGTGGCGGCCCATCGGCTCTCCGGGGTGCGCAAGCTTGGCTCGGTGGGCCAGCCCATTCCCGGAGTGACGGTCTCCATTCGTGACGACGATGACCGTGCCCTGCCTGTCGATGAGGTGGGCGAGGTGTGCGTGCAAGGGCCCAACGTCATGGTCGGCTACTACCGGAATCCGGAGGAGACGGCGAAGACGATCCGCGGCGGCTGGCTTCGCACGGGCGACATGGGCCGGCTCGACGCGGACAACTATCTGTACATCGTCGAGCGCAAGAAGGATCTGATCATACGCGGCGGCTTCAACATCTATCCGCGCGACGTCGAGGAGGCGCTCTACGCCTTCCCGGGGTCGCCGAAGCGGCGGTGATCGGCCTGCCCGACCCGCTCATGGGCGAGGAAGTGGTGGCGTTCGTCGTGCTCAGGCCGGGGCAGGCGGCCACCGCCGACGAGGTGGCCGGCTTCTGCCAGACGCGGCTCGCCAAGTACAAATGCCCCGAAGGAGATTCGTTTCGTCGACGCCCTACCCAAGAGCCCTGTGGGCAAGATCCTCCGCAAGGAGCTTCGGGGCCAGGCCCGCACACAGCCGTGAGGGGGACGCGCCATGTCTGATCAATCACTGGCCCGCATGTTCTGGAACCGCGTGGAGAAGAGCGCGGGATCGCCCGCCCACAAGTTCAAGCAGCAGGGAGCGTGGAAGACGCTGTCGTGGCGGGAGGTGGGCAACACGGTGCGCGAGCTCACGGCCGCCCTGGTGGCGCTCGGCCGTCGCCCGGGAGATGCGGTGGGCATCCTGTCCACGAGCCGGGCGGAATGGGTGCAGGCCGATTTCGCCATCTTCTCCGCGGGCGGCGTGACCATTCCCATCTATCCGACGTACCCCCGACCTCATCGAGTACATCGTCAACGACGCGGGGGTGAAGACCCTGATCGTGGAAGATCCGACCGCAGCTCGCCAAGGTCCTCGAAGTGGACAAGTCCATGCCGGGGCTGGAGCACATCGTGATCATGCAGGGCTACGAGGGCGCGAGCCGTCCCCGCGGACGTTCACCTGGGAGGCGCTGCAGCGCCTGGGCCGGGACAAGGCCGACTGCCTCAAGGCCGAGCTCGCGAAGCGGGTGGACGGCATCACGCGCGAGGACGTCGCCACCATCGTCTACACCTCCGGCACCACCGGACCGCCCAAGGGCGTGGTGCAGACCCACGGCAATCACTTGTCCGCCCTGGAGTCCGCGGCCCAGACCACCTCGATATCGGAGGGCGACGTCCACCTGCTCTTCCTGCCCCTCGCGCACTCCTTCGCGCGGCTCGAGTCCTTCATCGGCGTACACCGCGGGCTCTGCACCGCCTTCGCCGAGAGCATCGACAAGCTCCGGGAGAACCTGCCCGAGATCCAGCCGCACTTCATCTGCAGCGTGCCGCGGGTGTTCGAGAAGGTCTACGCGGGCGTCATGGCGCGGGCAGAGGGCGGCTCGCCGGTGAAGCGGAAGATCTTCAACTGGGCGGTGGCCGTCGGCAAGGACGTCTCGCGACTCAAGCAGGCCAATCGGCCGGTGCCGGCGGCCCTCGCTTTCCAGTACAGGCTGGCCGAGAAGCTCGTCTTCTCGAAGATGCAGGCCGCCCTCGGCGGCCGGCTGCGCTTCGCCGTCTCCGGCGGCGCGCCGCTCGCGCGAGAGATCGCCGAGTTCTTCCACGCCGCGGGCATCCTGATCCTCGAAGGGTACGGGCTGACCGAGACCTGCCCCGTGCTCACCAACAACCGGGAGGACGCCTACAAGTTCGGCTCGGTGGGCAAGGCCGATGCCGGGAGTGGACGTCAAGATCGCCGCGGACGGCGAGATCCTCGGCCGCGGCGGCAACATCGCCAGGGCTACTTCAAGAAGCCGGAGGCGACCGCGCGAGGTCTTTCTCGAGGACGGCTGGTTCGCCACGGGCGACATCGGGCGCTTCGACGACGACGGATTCCTCTTCATCACCGACCGGAAGAAGGATCTCATCGTCACGGCCGGCGGCATGAACATCGCGCCCCAGAACATCGAGAACCTGCTCAAGGGCGATCCGTTCATCAGCCAGGTCATGGTCCACGGCGACCGCCGGCCCTACCCGGTGGCCTTGATCACCCTCAACCCGGAGGAGCTGGCCAAGTTCGCCCGCGAGCAGGGGATCATGGCGGGCGACCACGTCCGTGCTCGCCAAGCATCCCAAGGTCGTGGAGCGCGTCCAGCGCACGGTCGACCAGAAGAACTCCGAGCTGCAGTCGTACGCCAAGATCAAGAAGTTCGTCATCCTGCCCGAGGATTTCACGGTGGAGAACGGCGCCCTCACGCCCACCCTCAAGGTCAAGCGCAAGGTGATCACCGAGCAGCACTCGGCCCGTGCTCGACACCCTCTACCAGTGAGCTCCGGCCCTCGAGGCGTTTCGGCTCGACGGTCGCGTGGCCATCGTCACCGGGGCGAGCCGCGGGCTGGGCCGCTCCATGGCCCTCGCCCTCGCCGAAGCGGGGGCCGACGTCGCGGTGGCCGCGCGGTCCGGAGGCAGAGCTGGCGGAGACCGCGGGAGCCATCGAGAAGCTCGGGCGACGCGCCCTCGCCATCTCCCACCGACGTGACCGGTCTACGCGCAGGTGGAGGCGCTGGTGGAGCGCACCGCGCACCACCATGGGCCGGCTCGACATCGTCGTGAACAACTCGGGGATCGCCGCGGTCATGCCCGTGGCCGAGATGCCGCCCGAGGATTTTCGCCGCAGCGTGGAGGTCAACCTCGTCGGCGTGTTCAATGGCTGCCGCGCCGCCGCCGCCCGGCTCATCGCGCAGAAGTCCGGCAAGATCGTCAACCTCGCCTCCGTGCTCGGCGCCGCGGGCCTGCCGGGCTATGCCGCGCTATTCCGCCTCAAGGGCGGCGTGATCGCCGCTCACCCGGGCCCTCGCCGTGGAGTGGGCCCGCCACAATATCCAGGTGAACGCGATGGCGCCGGGCTGGTTCGTCACCGACATGAACCGTGAGGCCTTCGACGATGCCAGGGTGCGGGAGCGGCTCCTGCGTGATGTGCCGGCGCGGCGGACGGGCCGTCTCGAGGAGGTCGGTCCGCTCGTGGTCTATCTCGCCTCGTCCGCCTCGGACTACATGACCGGCCAGACGGTGTTCCTCGACGGGGGCCACAGCGCGGCATGAGGGCGAGCCGTCTTGCCGCGCTCGCCGAGCCCTCCGGCCGTCGAGCCCTCCGGTATGATGAGCGCCATGCGCGCCGCCGTTCTCCACGGGCCTCGCGGATATCAGGATAGAGACCGCGCGGCCTGCTCGCTCCCGCCGAGGGCGAGGCGGTGGTGCGTGTCTCCGCGTCCGGGCTCTGCGGCACCGACTACCGGATCTGGAGTGGCGATCGGCCGGTGGCCTATCCGCTCATCATGGGCCACGAGTTCATCGGCGAGGTGGCCGCGGTGGGCGCCGGTGTCTCGACGCTTCGGCCCGGCCAGCGCGTCGCCGTGGAGCCCAACTTCTCGTGCGGCACCTGTCCCCTCTGCCGCGAAGGCAATCGGAATCTCTGTCTCTCCCGCACCGCGGTGGGCATCGACGTGAACGGCGGCTTCGCCGAGCAGGCCTGCGTGCCCGCTCGCTGCTGCTGGCCGGCGCCCGGCCGGGATCGAGCGCCGATCAGCTCATGCTCGCCGAGCCGCTGGCCGTGGTGGTGCGCGCGGTGGCGCGTGGCGACGCCGGTGGCGGGCGAGTCGGCGGCCGTGCTCGGAGTCGGCGCGCTGGGGCTCCTCGCCATCCAGGTGCTCAAGGCGAGAGGCCTCCGCGTCCTCGCCGTGGGCGCGAGCGAGCCGGCGCGAGGATCTGGCGCGGGCGCTGGGCGCGGATGGATTCGCCACCACCGAGGGAGGCGGGGGCGACGGAAGCGGCGCGCGCGTTTTCGGGACGCGAGGGCGTCGACCTCGTGGTGGAGACGGCGGGGACGGCGTTGGCGGTGGAGCAGGGCATCGAGCTCGCGCGTCCGGGCGGGACGCGTGGTCCTCACCGGGCCTGCCTCACGAGGCCTCCACGGTCAATTTCTTCTCCGTGGTCCGGCGCGAGATCCGCATCGTCGGCTCCATGATCTACCAGCAGGAGTTTCCCGAGGCCATCGCGCTCCTCTCGGAAGGGAAAGTCCGGGTCGGCGATCTCGTCACCCACCGCTTTCCCTCGAGCGCCTCGCCGACGCCTTCGTCGCCCACCGCTCGCCCGACGCCATCAAGGTCAGCGTCACCACGCTAGGCATGCGCCTCGCTGCTCTCAACGGCCGCCCCAACCGCGACGAGACAAGCGGAGACGTGATGTCGTCCTGCTCGCAAAGCGGACTGTCGGCGCCTTCGCCCGGCGGGCTCTTCCGGGTGAAGGCCTTCGTGTCGCGCTATTCCGGGGCCGCCTTCGCCAATCGCTCAGGGGCGAAAGCAGGCAGGTGAGGGATCTTCAGCCGCGCGATCCGGGGCGTCGTGCGCGGGTGAGGCGATGAGCGGACGGCTCGAAGGCAAGACCGCCATCGTCACCGGCTCGACCAAGGGGATCGGGCTCGGCATCGCGCGCGCCTACGTGCGCGAGGGCGCGCGTCGCGTGGTCAACTCACGGAGCGCCGCGGATTGCGCGAGCGTGGCTCGGGAGCTGGGCTCGGCCGCGGTGGCGGTGGCCGCGGATCTCTCACGCTCCGACGAGGTGCGCCGTCTCGCGACGGAGTCGCTGGCTGCGCTCGGGGGCACCGTGGACATCCTCGTCAACAACGCGGGCCAGCCCGCGCGTGGCGCCCTCGGAAAGCCTGCCCGAGGCCGACTATCGCTACACCTCGACCTCAACCTGAACGGCTGCTTCGTGCTGACCCAGGAGATCGTGCACGGCATGCTCTGGCCGCGGGGAGCGGCGTCATCATCCACGTGAGCAGCATGAACGGCACGCGTGCCCTTCCCGCAGCGTCTCGCCTACTGCGTGTCCAAGGCCGGCCTCAACATGATGACCAGAAGGTCATGGCCATCGAGTGGGCGGCCAGGGAGTGCGGGTCAATGCCATCGCTCCCGGCTATGTGCAGACGGAATTCATCACCATGCTCTCTGCCGCGGGCATCCTGGACGCCGAGAAGCTCGCCCGGCGGACCCCACATGGGACGCATCGGTACCCCCTGAGGAAATAGGTGAAGTAGCAGTCTTTTTGGCCTCGCCCGCCGCGTCCTTCATCACCGGCGAGATCCTGACCGTCGACGGAGGGTGGTCTTCATGCACGGCTACCTCTGATACGTTGGCGGTGGGCGTAAACAATTGGATACACCGGGGCGTCTCATGGCTGGGAGATCTTGGGGTGAAGTCACTCGTCGGCAGTCTGTCCGTCCTGGCCTTGGTGGGTGCGGGTGTCTGCCGGATGCTCCAGCGCCCCCGGCAAGTCCCACGTTCCCGGCAGCCGGCGGTGTCGGCTCCCGCCGCGCCGGCCCGGGCGACCATCGCGCTTCCCGCATCGACTCTGTCCGAAGACCAGCGCATCATCCACGTGCTGAATCGCCTCGGCTACGGCCCGCGCCCGGGGATCTCGAGCGCGTGAGGCAGATCGGCCTCGCCGCCTATGTCGACCGTCAGCTCGATCCCGGCCGCGTTCCTGACGACCGCCTCGAAGGCATCCCTCCAGGGCCTTTCCGGCCCTGACCATGCAGCGTGCCCGATCTCCTTCACGGCTATCCCGAGCCTGATCCCAAGCTTCTCGCCAAGGCGCAATCGGGCGAGATGAGCCAGCAGGAGATCCGCCAGATCGCGCCTCTCGAGCGGCGGCCGGCCCGCATCGCGGTCGAGCTGCAGGCGGCCAAGCTCACCGCGCGCCGTGCTCTCGGAGCGGCAGCTCCAGGAAGTGATGGTGGACTTCTGGTTCAATCACTTCAACGTGGACGCGCGCAAGGGCGCGGTGAAGTGGATGATCGCCGACTACGAGCGCACCGCCATCCGGCCTCACGCCCTCGGCAAGTTCCGCGACCTCCTCCTCGCCACCGCGCAGCATCCGGCCATGCTCTTCTACCTCGACAACTGGATGTCCACGAAGGCGCGACCTCGTCGTGCGCACGGGTCCCAGCGGGGCCGGCAGATGGGCCTCAACGAGAACTACGCCCGCGAGATGCATGGAGCTGCACACGCTGGGCGTGGACGGCGGCGTATACGCAGAAGGACGTCATCGACGTGGCGCGCCTTCACGGGCTGGTCCATCGACCGGCCGCGCGAGTACGGGGCGCCGGTGTTCCGCCTCGCCGCCCACGACCAGGGGAGAAGCGTATTCTCGGACACGTCGCTCCCGGCCGGAGGCGGCGAGCAGGACGGCGTGCGCGTCATCGAGATCCTCGTCGCGGCACCCGTCGACGGCCCGCTTCATCGCCACCAAGCTGGCGCCGGCGCTTCGTGAGCGACGACCACGCCGCCCGCCCTCGTCGAGCGCGCGGCCAAGACCTTCCGCGACACCGACGGCGATCTGCGCAAGGTGATGGTGACCATCATCTCGTCGCCCGAGTTCTTCTCGGCGGAGGCCTATCGGGCCAAGATCAAGACCCCGCTCGAGATTGTGGTCGAGCTCGGTGCGCGCTCGACGGCGAGCTCACCGCCCGCCGGCCCGGCGGGGAGGGCAGCCGGGCGGAGGCTTCGCCTCCGCGCAGCAGGTGGGCAAGCTCGGCGAGCCCGCTGTACCAGCAGCAGCCGCCCACCGGCTATCCTGACGTAGCCGAGGCCTGGGTAACACGGGCGCGCTCCTCAGTCGCATGAACTTCGCCCTTGGCCTGACGGCGAACCGGGTGCCTGGCGTGCGGCGTGGATCTCGCCCGTGCGGTGGGGACCGCCGGACCGGCGTCGTCCGGAGCGCGTCCTGGACGTGCTCTCGGCTCGGTGCTGCAGGGGCAGGCGACGGCCGAGACGCGCACGCGTGCTCGCGGCCCAGCTCGACAATCCGGAGATCACCCGCGCCACCGCGGACGACCGCACCAACACCGACGTGGAAAGCTCGCGGCCCTCGTGCTGGGCTCGCCCGAGTTCCAGAGGAGATAGCGGCATGAGCTGCGCCACGCGCCGCTCGTTCATGAAGTCCGGCGCCCTCGCCTTGCTCGGCCTGGGATCCGTCCCGCGCTTCCTCGTGCGCACCGCCTACGCCCAGGGCACGGCGACTCGGCCCAAGATTCTCATCGCCGTGTTCCAGCGTGGCGCGGTGGACGGTCTCAGCATGGTGGTCCCCACGGCGATCCCAGCTACTACGCCTCGCGCGGCAGCATCGCGGTGGCGCGCCCCGTCGCCGGCAACGCCGAGGCCACCGATGGATCTCGACGGCTTCTTCGGTCTCCATCCGGCCATGGCCTCCCTCAGCCGTTGTGGGACGACCAGCGCCCTCGCCATCGTGCACGCGTGCGGCTCGCCGGATACCACGCGCTCGCACTTCGACGCCCAGGACTACATGGAGTCGGGCACCCCGGGGTCAAGAGCACGCAGGATGGATGGCTGGCCCGTGGGCTCTCGGCCGCCCCGCCCCCGGGGCATCACCTTTCCGCGCGGTGGCCATGGGCACCCAGCTGCCGCGCTCTCTCGCGTGGCGACGTCGGCGCGGTGGCCATGGGCGCGGTGGCGGACTTCGACGTGAAGCAGGACATGGGGCGCAGAGGGCGGCGGCGTCAACGCGCGGAGCGGATTCGAGTCGCTCTCACGAGCAGGGCGTGCGCGGACATCCTGCACGGCACGGGTCAGGAGACCTTCGACGCCGTGAAGATGCTCAAGGCGGCGAACCCCAGCGCTTCCCGCCCGCGAACGGCGCGCAAGTACCCGCGCGCGGGCGGCTCGAGGAGAGCCTCAAGCAGATCGTCCCAGCTCATCAAGGCCGACGTGGGGCTGGAGGTGGCGTTCGCGGACGCGGGAGGCTGGGACACCCACGCCAATCAGGGCAACGAGAGGGGGACAGCTCGCCCAGCGCCTCACCGAGTTCTCCCAGAGCCTGGCCGCGCTGTACCGTGATCTCGGCGATCGCATGGCCGACGTGGTGGTCCTGACCATGTCGGAATTCGGCCGCACCGTGCGCGAGAACGGTAATCGGTGGCACTCGATCACGGCCACGCCACGGCCATGCTCGTCCTCGGCGGCGCCGTGAGAGGCGGCCGCATGGTGGGGCGGTGGCCGGGACTCGCGCGCGAGCAGCTCTACGAGGGACGCGACCTCGCCGTGACCACCGACTTCCGTCATCTCTTCGCGGAAGTCGCCGGACGGCACCTCAACGTGCCCGCGTCCGCTCCGCTTTTCCCCGGATTTTCCACGAATCCGGCCAGGTATCCCGGGGTGCTCGTGTAGACTCCGCGCATGTGGGAAGCCCTCGGCTCACCGCCGCACTCTGCCAAGTGCTGCGGAACACGGTGATGAAGCGCTTGGGGCACGAGCTGGACGAGTACATGGCGGTGTGGGGACGATTCACCTTCCTCCTGCCCTTCGCCGCCCTCTTCGGTGGCGTGGCACGGCGTGCCCGTCATCAAGCCGGGCTTCGTGTGGGCGTGTCTCCTCTTCGCCGTTTCCCAGATCATCTCGACCATGGCCCTGTCCAAGGCGCTCAAGCTCTCGTCCATCTCCATGGTGACCGCCCTGTGGAAGGTGAGCCTGCTCGTCCTCGTGGTCTTGGGTTACGTCACTCTCAAGGAGAAGCCCAATCTGCTGGGCATCGCGGGCATCCTGATCAGCATGATCGGCGTCTATCTCCCTCAACGGCAGCGGGCGCACATCTCGTGGTGGGCGCCCCTCGCCGTGCTCTTCACCGATCGCGGCCTCCGCTTCACCCTCCTCGCCGCGCTCTTCTATGCGCCGTCGGTGGTGACCATCAAGTGGGCCATGCAGCTGTCCGACCCGTTCATGGGCACACGCTCGGCGGCTATCTGGCGGCGAGCCTGCTCGTCACGCCCGTGGTGCTCGTCACCTCGAGAAAGTACTTCGCGGCTGTCCCGCGCCACGGGCTGGCCTTCGTGTCGTTCGGTCTCTTCCGCGGCACTGGGCACGGTGACCCAGGGCCACGCCTATCTCATGACCCTCGTCCCTACGTGGAGGCGGTGAAACAGGTAGAGATTCTCTTCGCCCTCGGCATCGGCGTCCTGCTCTTCCACGAGAGGCAGAAGGTCCGCGAGATCGCCCCGGGGCCATCGTCATGCTCGCGGGCGTGGTCCTCCTCTCCCTGGCCGCGTAGATGAGACGCCTCGCCGGTCTCCTGATGATCGCTCTCCTCCTCACCGCCTGCGGTCCCGCCAGCAAGGAGGACCTGGTCGCCAAGGCGAGGGAGGTCAAGACGCGCGCAGAGCTCGAGGCGCGCGCTTGGCAAGCCCGACGACGTGAGCAAGCTGGGGCCTCTCGAGAAATGGACCTACAAGGCCCGGAACGGTCAGGTGGTCTTCGTGCTCGTCGGTGACGTCGTGACTCTGGAAGCGGCCGGCCCTTCGGAGAAGAAGGACTAGGGCGCGGCCCCGAGGAAAACGGAGACGGGCGAGCCGGCGGCGAGCACCACGGACGCCGGCTTCTCGTGCGAGAGACGTTCCCAGGCCGGGCCGTAGACGGAGGCCCAGTCGAGGTCGAGGCTCCAGGATCTGACCGGATAGGTCTCCCACACCGGGTGCTTACACTCGTAGGCGAGGGTGCGACCGCGCCGGTCCCGGCCGAATCCCCAGTGATGCTCCTTGAAGAAGTGCTCGTCGCTGTCCTCCGCAGGGCGGAAGGCGGGCCGGTCGCCCGTCACCTCGATGCGATGATCCCGTCCGTGCCAGTGAAGTCGCCGGACGGTGGTCACCGCCGCCGCTCCCTCGTCGACCCGGCTGTCGATCGGAGCCACGAGATAGGGCTCGTGGTAGAGGGCACGGGCGAGCCACGAGACGAGGACCCGCGGCACGAACTCCCGGATGAACACGACCCCCGGCGAGACCCCTGCTTCACGTAGAAGCGCAGGTTCAGCTCGGGGAAGTCGCGGAAGCCCGGCCAGGGAACGCCGAGCATTCGCGTGTCGAGGAAATCGAAGACCACGAGGCTCGCGAAGGCCGTGCCTCCGCGCGTGTCGAGGGCGAGCCCGGCGGGCAGGTGAGGTTCGAGGAGAGCGGGCGGCGTCTCGTAGGTCAAGATGGCCAGGTTGGACCAGCGCGCGGTGAGAAAGGGCCGCCGGATGGCCTTCATGGGCACCGTGCTCATGCCACCCTCCCGTCGGCGATCAGATCTCGGGACGCTTGCCGTGGGTAGCGCGGACGACCGTCTTGATCCCGCCGCGCACGCCAAGTCGCCCACCACCTCGATCCAGCGCGGGGCTGACACGGTCACGAAGTCGTTGCAGGATGCGGTTGGTCACGTCCTCGTGGAAGGCGCCCTCGTTGCGATAGGACCAGATGTAGAGCTTGATGCTCTTGAGCTCGACGAGCACGCGATCGGGCACGTAGCGAACCCTGATGGTGGCGAAGTCGGGCTGGCCCGTCTGGGGGCAGAGGCAGGTGAACTCCGGGATCTCGAGAGCGACCTCGTAGTCGCGGTCGGGATGCGGATTGGGCACGACCTCGAGCTGGGTGCTGGGCCGGCTCGGCATGGGTCTATTCTACCGCGGCGCGCCCGCGGGACGGGCCCGCCACACGGCGTCGCGAGCCCGGTCGAGAGCCTGGAGAGGGAATTGCTCGAGGAGCACCACGCTCGCTCCCCGACGCTCGACGGCGAAGGCGCGCCCCCCTCCGCCCACGTCACGAGCCCGCCCGTCCGCCCCGAGGCCTTGCCCGCCAGCTCGGGATGACGGCGCTCCACGGAGGCGCGCAGCTGATCGGCGAGGGCGGCGGCCATCTGCGGGCTGGCCACGATCACGCGGTAGGCGATGGTGAAGCGCCCGGCTGCGTCTTCCCAGATGCGGTAGCGGTCGCCGCGCCAGCCGGTGGCGGCGCGCGGGCCCTCGGTGTCGCCCAGATGGAGAGCGAGCACGGCGCCCAGGGAGAACTCGCCGAGGTCGTCGTCCGACACGAGCTGGCTGCCCGGGAGGAGGCGTGAGAGGTCGGGAATGGCGACGGCCACCGGATCTTCGCGCCGGTCGAAGTACTTCTCGGGGTGGAGGATCTGCGTGGTGGATCGCGGCGGATCCGAGTAGATCGCGCTCATGGCCGCCCACGGCTGGCGTTTCCTGAACTGGTAGATGAAGCCGAGCCCTTCCACGTAGGGAAAGAGGAGGAGATCTCGCACGAACTTCGGCGCCTTGTCGATGACGGGACCGCCCGCGCTGGTGGTGATCAGGCCCTGGGTCATCGTGAGATCGGGCGAGGCGGCTGATGTCGGTGGCCTGGGCCTTGAGCATGAGATCGAAGGTCAAGGCCACCGCCTCGCCCTCGACGAGGGCCTGGCGCGTGAGGAGCCGATCGCCGTGACCGGGTTCGGGGGAGATGAAGGCGTCGATGGGCAGCTCGCGGTCCTGCAGGGCGTGCACCAGCTCGTGCACGAGGGCGGCGCGCTGCTCCTCCCGGGGCAGCCAGTCGCCCACCACCATGACCTTGCCGAGCGGATCGTAGTAGGCGGAGACCTGCTCCTCGAGCAGATCGAGAAAGAGACGCTGGAGATCGTAGTCCGCGGGCAGCACTCCCCACGCGACCATGCTCTTGCGCTCCGCCTCGAGCTGGTCCTGGGAGTAGCGCCGGCTTGATCTCCTGCTCGATGAAGCGCCGATTGTCCGCGCGCGAGCGCACGAGGACGGGCGGGGGCGGCCCTGGGGAGGCGATGCCCCGGAGCTCGGCGAGCTGATCGTAGAGCGGCGCGGCCACCGCGGAGAGCGCGGCCTGCTGCTCGCGCGTCGGGCCGTGACTGGGCGTAGAGGGGAAAGACGGCGGCGAGCCCGGCCGCCACGAGAAGCAGCGCGATGACGGGCGCGCGGCGCATGTATCGATACTACCCCAGCCCCCGGCATATCCCGCGCTCGGTGTACGCGCTCAGCGGCGCGCGGTGAGCGCGATGCCGGCCACCACGAGCAGGGTGGAGAGAAGAAGCTCGGGAGCGAGGCCCTCGCGTCCGATGGCCGCGGCCACGAGGACGCCCCAGATGGGTGTGGTGAGGGCCACCGTGGCCAGGGCGCTCGGGCGGTAGATCTGCAGGAGCTTCGCGTTCAGGAGAAAGTTGAAGCCGCCGATGAGCGCGCCCTGGAAGACGATGGACAGGACGAGGCCGGTCGTCCAGTGGGTGGGCCGGTCTCCCTCGGTGGCCACGCTGATGAGGAGGAAGCCCGCGCTGCCGATGAGGGACTGGTAGAGCATGAGGCGCACCGGATCCAGGCGCTGGACGGCCTTGGCGATGTACACGATGCGCTCCCCGAGGAAGAGGGCAGAGAGGGCGACGATGAGATCCCCCGCGAGGGTGCTGCTGGACATGGAGAAGCTTCGCGCGAAGAGGAGCACCACCCCGCTGTAGGCGATGAGGACGCCGGCGAGCTTGACGGCGTCAGCCGATCACCGGGAATGAGAAAGTGAGCGAAGACCACGGTATGGACGGCGTAGGAGTTGAGCACGATCACGCCGTGAGCGGCCGTGGTGCGCTCGAGGCCGAAGTTCATGAGGGCGACCTGGACCACGAAGAGCAGGCCGAGCGACCAGATGGGCTTGGCCTCACCCGGGCGAATGACGAGCACGTCGTAGCGCCCGGTCAGCATGGCGAAGGCGAAGATGACCACCGCGCTCAGCACGAAGCGCATCAAGGCGAGGCGAAGGGGCGGCATGTCGGCGAGACCGAGCTTGATGGCGACGGGATTGGCGCCCCACAACGCGGCGAGGAGGAGAGAGAGCGACGACGCCTCGGGCGTCTAGCGGGCGATGCTCAGGCACGAAGGCGGTATGGTAGCATGAGCGGGCATGAAGATCGGTCTGGTCGGGCTTCCCAAGAGCGGAAAGACCTCGCTGTTCAATCTCCTCACCGGCGCCTCGGTGGCCACCTCCTCGTTCGGCGGGGCGCGTGCGGAGATGCACTCGGGGTGGCGCGCGTCCCCGATGAGCGCGTGGACCGGCTGACCGGGCTCTTCAAGCCGAAGAAGACCACCCTCGCCTCCTTCGAGGTGGTGGACCTCGCCGGGATCAGCAAGGGCGACCGGGAAGGGCTCGACGCCAAGGAGTTCCGGAGCGCCGACGCGCTCCTTCACGTGGTGCGCGCGTTCACCGATCCGGCGGGGACGGCGCCCAATCCCAAGGGCGACATCGCCGATCTCGAGACGGAGCTGATCCTCGCCGATCTCGAAGTGGTGGAGCGCCGGCTCGAGCGGCTCGAGGCGTCGATCAAGAAGAAGCGCACGGATACCGACGTCAAGGAGCAGGTCATCCTGCAGCGGCTCAAGCCCGCCCTCGAGTCGGAGACACCCATTCGGGCCGCCCAGCTCTCCGAGGACGACGCGCGCGCCCTCCGCGGCTTCACCTTTCTCTCCCAGAAGCCCATCCTGCACTGCCTCAATCTCTCCGAGAAGGAGCTCGATCGCGGCCGGACGCTCGTGGAGAGCTTCGGCCTCAGCGAGATCGCGGGACGCGCGGGGACCGGGGTGGGCTGGGTCTCCGCGGTCATCGAAGCCGAGGTCTCGCAGCTCGCCGGCGAGGAGCAGGCGGCTTTTCTCGCCGATCTCGGTCTTGCCGAGCCGGCGATCCGGCGCGTGCTCCGTGACTGCTATGCCCTGCTCGGGCTACTGTCCTTCTTCACGGTGGGGAGGACGAGGTGCGGGCGTGGTCGGTCCCGCGCGGCACCCGCGCCCAGGACGCGGCGGGCGCCATCCACTCCGACATCGCGCGCGGCTTCATCCGCGCCGAGGTGGTGGGCTACGACGAGCTCATCGCCGCCGATGGCTCCATGGCCGCGGTGCGGGAGAAGGGTCAGTTCCGGCTGGAGGGCAAGGACTACATCGTGCAGGACGGAGAGATCTGCCACTTCCGCTTCAACGTGGCCAAGTAGCTTTCCTCCGTGGGGGGCGGCTCAGGGCGGCGGCGTCTTCTGGACGCCCCTCGGCAGGTGACCCCACACCACCCAGTGGCGATCGCTCGCGAGCTCGCACACGAGTCCTCCCAGCCCGCGCGAGCGGATCTGTGATCGCACCTCGCGCAGGGTAAAAGCCGCGCACAGCGAGTTGTAGAAGTCCTCTTTCAGGACGGGCGCCTCCTGGGCCGCGTAGCTCTCCACGATCGCGCGGGCCCGCTCAGGCGATTCCGGACGGAAGAGATCCATGATCAGCACGGTGGCTCCCGGCTTGCCCAGGCGCACCAGCTCGTTCCAGAAGACGAAGGGGTCGGGCATGTGATGGACGAGGCTGTTGGACACCACCGCGTCGAAGCTCTGCAGGGGCAGGGGGAGCATGGGCAGCCGGGCCCGCCGCACCTGCACGCGGTCGGTCACGCCCGCCGCAATCACCGCCTGCTGGGCGAGGTTCACCATGGCCTCGGAGCCGTCCACGGCGGTGATGCTGTAGCCGGGAGGGTGCGCGCGAAGCGCACCGGGATATCGGCGGGGCCGCAGCCGAGATCGACCATCTTGCCCCCGATGCCTTTGGGAAACGAGGCGCGGTAGCGGTCCACGAATCCCTGGTTGACGTGCTCGAAGCTCGCCGTCGCGTAGGCGAGGGTCTGGGCCTCGTCGGTCATGAGCTCAGGCTCGAGAATGCGGTCCACGCCTTACCGCCAGCGCACCCAGTACAGACAGGCAACGGGAAGGTGACGACGAGCCGATCGCTCGGATAGACCCGGTCCGCCTCGTAGCAGCCGTCGGCGATGCTCAGGGATCTTCGGTACCGAGGAAGTCGCCGTCCGCATGCGAGGCACAGGGAAACGTGCACAGCTCGAGATGGACGTGGGGGACGTCGCTGGTGCTGCCGCTCCGTCCCACCTGTCCGATGGGCTCGCCGCGGCTGACCGCTTGACCCGGTTCCACGGAGACCGCGTGCATGTGGCAATAGGTCGTCCACCGCTCGAAGGGAGGATGCTCGATGACCACGCCGTGGCCGCATCCGGCGGGTGAATTGATGACGCTGGCGACGATGCCATCGGCCGCCGCGAGCACGGGAGCGCCCAGCCGCTCTCCGAAGTCCACGCCGGGATGGCCGTTCTTACGCGGCAGCATATTCGCCCCGATATAGGAGCGGTAGCGCGAAAGGATGACGACCTCGTCCGGCGTCGCCGCGGAGGGGCCGACGGCGATGGGGACGATGAGGGTCGCCGCGAGGGCGATCCCGAGGATGAGCGCAGGCCGGCCCATTCTATTGAGGTTTGACCCCATGAGCTTGACCGTGCCGCCCAGCGATTGCACGAGATCGACGAGTGCCGCGTCGGAGTGCTGGGGCAGGAGCACGCACCCCGCGCCCAGAATGAGGCCGGTGCCTGCCGTCTGCTCGATCGCTTCCTGCGCCTCGGCTCGGGCGTCGGGTCCCGTGCCCTCCTTGAGGGTGGTCCACTGGTTGAGCCCGCCCTGCACCGCGCCCGTCACCAGCGCCTGGCCTTCGGCCAGGGACGGTCCCGCGCGCCGATCGTCCCAGTTCCACACATCCGCGGGGAGGGCGGCGAGCCGATCGAACATCAGGCGCTCGCCGTGGGCATGGAGCACGGTCAATCGGGAGTGCTCGCGCACCGTCTGGAGAATGCGCCGGTCATGCGGCTCCCCGAAGCGCGCGTACTCCTCCTCGGTGTGGAAGGCATGGCTCGCCGCCTGCACGGAGTAGAAGATGCCTTCGCCGCCTTCCCGGAAGCAGGCCTCCATGAAGGCGAGGATGGTCTCGGTGACCGCCTCCAGGGCGTCCTCGACGAGGGGCGTGTTCTCCTTCAAGTCGTAGTTGAGGCGATCGCCGGAGAGCTTGCGCGCCAGGGACAGCGGACTGAACACGGTGGGGATGGCCGAGGCGTCGGCGCGACGGTCCACCACGCAGCGGATGATGGTCTCGAGGTGCGAGGCCCATCCCGTGGACTCCATCTTGACCGGGCGGATCTTCTTCCAGTCCTCGGGGGCGTTCACGGCATGGCGCAGGCAGGGACGGTGGCCGTCCGGGGCCACCTCGTCGCTCTCCACGCATCCCCAGTCCTCGACGGCATAGCCGCCCGCCGGCGTCACCTTGAGGAAGTCGGAGCCGTATCGCTCGTGGAAGCGGAGGGTGGTCTGGGCGAGCGCGGCCGGGGAGCGATCCACGTTCGGAAAATGACGCCAGAACGCATACGGGGTCCGATCGGTCGGCTCGCGCTTGATCGCGGCCAGGATTCGCTCACGCTTGGTCATGGTGAGGCCTCAGTCCCGGGGAAGTTCATGCAGTCGACGAAGACGTCCTGGAAGTCGGGATGGGCGGCGAGAGACACGTGCTCGATGCCGCGCGCGATGGTCTCGGCTCTCCCGCGCTCCTCTCCGAGAGGAGGGCGAGCTGGGCGCCCATGAGGGCGGCGTTGCCGACGTAGCGGATGCGCGACTCGGGCAGGGCGGGGATGAGGCCGATCCTGAGCGCGCTCGGTATCGAGAGGTAGTTGCCGAAGCCGCCCGCCAGCATGAGCTCCGTCACCTTGTCCTCGGGCACGCCGGCGATGCGCTGGAGCATGGCCGCCCCCGACGCGATGGCCCCCTTGCAGAGCTGCACCTGGCGGATGTCGTCCTGGGTGAGGAGCAGCTCCTGGGTCGCGCCGCTCTCGCCGGGACGGGCGAGGATGACCGCGCGCTCCTCCCCGCGCATGATCACGCGCGAGGCGAGCGGGGAGGAAGCCGGTCGAGGTGGTCGAGATCGATGAGCCCGGTCCAGTCGATGACGCCCGCGTCGAGGAGCACGGCGATGGCGTCGATGAGCCCGGAGCCGCAGATGCCCTGGGCCGAGGCCTCGCCGATGGTGTGGAGCGCGAGGTCACCTCCGTCGAGGCCGACGCGGTCGATGGCGCCCAGCGCCGCCCGCATCCCGTGACGGATCTGCGCGCCTTCGAGGGCAGGGCCGGCCGGGGCGGAGCACGCCCACAGATGCTCGCGCGAGCCCAGGAGCACCTCGCCGTTCGTGCCGATGTCCACGGCCACCCTGATCTCCGTCGACTCGTCCATGCGCGTGGCGAGGGCGACGGCCACCGCATCGGCACCCACGAAGCCCGCCACGATGGGGAGAAGGCACACGCGCGCCTCGGGATTGACCTTGAGAAAAGCTCGCGCGCGGCGAGGGTGAGGGGATGGCGCATGACGGGGCGTAGGGGGCGAGGCCGACATAGGACGGATCGATTCCCAGGAGCACATGGTGCATGCAGGTATTGCCGACGATGACGACCTTGTAGATCCACTTCGAGAGCACGCCCGAATCACGGCAGACCTGCTCGATGTGCTGGTTCAGGAGACCCACGATGCGGGTCTGGAGCTTGCGGAGATTGCCGGGGTCGAACTGGGCGAAGGCGATGCGAGACATCAGATCGCCGCCGAAGACGGCCTGGGGATTGAGGCTCGACACCGACGCCAGCTGCTCGCCGGAGGCCAGCTCCATGAGGGTGGTCACCACGCTGGTGGTGCCCACGTCCACGGCGAGGCCGAAGGCGAGGAGATGGGTGTCGCCCGGCTCCACGGAGAGAATGCGCCGGCCGAACGACGCCACCGTGGCCTCGCCCTCGTGGCCGCGCAGGGCCTGGGGCAGCGTCTTCAACACCTCGTGAGAGCAGTCCTCGGGGCTCCGTCCGACGGCGGCGAGGAGCGCTTCGAGATCCGAGGTCTGGTGGTGCTCCTCGGTGGGAAGGGTGACGCGGACGAGTGTCTTGTCGACGCCCGCCTCGATGGCCACGGGCATGGGCGCGCCGGGCGGCCGCTCGGCGCCGAGGATCTGGAAGCTCCGGTCGTCCACGGGCGGCGAGACCTGCACGGTGATCGGGTCCGTCACGCGACACTGGCAGGAGAGGCGATAGCCCTCGCGCACGAGCGCGTCGCCGAGCTGGAGCTCGTCCATGATCGTGGGCGGGGAATGAGCCCGGAGACGAACTTGATGCGGCACGACGTGCAGCGCCCGCGACCACCGCAGGTCGCCTCGATGTCCACGCCGCCGCCGTGCGCCGAGGCGAGAATGGTCGCGCCTGCATCGACCTGGAGGGTGAGCCGGGCAGGAAGCAAGGTCAGCGCTACCGTCGCCATTTCTTTGAAGATACCACTTACCCCTTGACTTCCCCGAGCGGTTTGCCGATAGTGACCGCACCCCATGAACCCTTGGGCGCGTCCGGCCCGCAGGTGATCAGGGAGGCCCGGTGCTCAACTACACCCTCCGTCGGCTTCTCTGGCTGATCCCAACGCTCCTGGCGATGGCCCTCGTCACCTTTCTCGTCATGCACGCGACCCCGGCAGCCCGCTGGATCCCGTGGCCGAAGGCGCGAATCCGCTCTCGCCCGACGCGCAGAAGAATCTCGCCGCGGCCTACGGGCTGGACAAGCCGCTGTGGGAGCAGTTCGGCATCTTCGTGGCCAAGGCGGTCCAGGGTGATTTCGGCCAGTCCTTCGTGTACAAGACGCGCACGGTGACGGAGATCCTCAAGGACGCGTTTCCCGTGTCGCTGCTCCTCGGCAGCATGGCCCTCGTCCTCGCCGTGACGGGAGGGGTGACCCTGGGCGTGCTCGCCGCCGTGTACCAGAACCGCTCGTGGGACTACGTGTCGGTGACCGTGGCCACCCTCGGGGTGAGCGTGCCCAACTTCGTGCTCGCGGTATTCCTGATCGTGCTCTTCTCCTTCGTGATCCCGCTCTTTCCCACGGGCGGCTGGGGCGAGCCCAAGGACTGGGTGCTGCCCACCGTGACTCTCGCCCTCGGCCCCATGGGCATCATCGCCCGCTTCACGCGCTCGAGCATGGTGGAGGTCATTCGCTCCGACTTCATTCGCACCGCGCGGGCCAAGGGGCTCGCGGAGGGACCGGTCATCCTCAAGCACGTGCTCAAGAACGCGTGCATTCCCGTGGTGACCCTCCTCGGCCCGCTCTTCGCCGCGGTGGGCACCGGCTCGTTCTTCGTCGAGTCGATCTTCCGCGTGCCCGGCATGGGACGATTCTTCGTGCTCTCCATGACGGGCCGGGACTACCCGATGATCATGGCCGTGGTCCTGCTCTACGGTGTCTTCCTCACCTTGATGAACCTCGCCGTCGATCTTCTCTATGGCTTTATCGACCCCCGCATCCGGTACTAGCCTCGACGTTTCGGAGATCGTGGCGGCCGCGCCGTCGGCCGCGACCACGAGCCTGTGGCGCGACGCCTGGCGCCGCCTCCTCGCGCAACAAGCTCGCGGTGGTGGGTGGGGTGACGGTGTGCCTGCTCTGCTTCGTGGCCATCTTCGCCAATGTCCTGGCGCCCCAGTCCTACACCAAGGCTAATTTCGGGAACATCTACGAGTTCCCCAACCGCGAGTTTCCTTTGGGTACCGATCAGCTCGGGCGCGACGTGCTCTCCCGCATGATCTACGGCGCCCGCGTGTCCATGCTCGTGGGCCTGGGCTCACAGGTGATCGTCGCTCCTCATCGGCGTGCCCTTCGGCGCGCTCGCAGGATTCGTGGGGGGCGGACGGATATTCTGATGACGCGCTTCATCGACGTGATGTACGCCTTCCCGCGCCTCCTCTTCGTCATCCTCATCATGTCCATGCTGGGCGCCGGGCTTCTGAACATCTTCATCGCGCTCGGGCTCACGGGCTGGGTGGGCATCGCGCGCCAGACCCGGGCCCAGGTGCTGTCCCTCAAGGAAAAGGAGTTCGTGGAGGGCGCCCGCGCGCTGGGAGCCGGGGGTGGCGAGTGCTCACGCGTCACGTTTTGCCGAGCGCGCTCACCCCCATCGTGGTGTCCATCACCTTCGGCATTCCGGAGGCCATCTTCACCGAGGCCGCCCTGTCCTTCATCGGCGTGGGCATCAACCCGCCCACCCCGTCCTGGGGCCAGATGGTCGGCGAGAACCAGCAGTTCCTCCGCTCCTACTGGTACCTGTGCGTGTTCCCGTCCATCGCCATCGCGATCACCATGCTGTCCTTCACCTTCTTCGGCGACGGTGTCCGTGACGCCCTCGACCCCAAGATGAAATAACAGGGAGAGACACATGAAGATTACCGGATCAGCAGCTCGCCCTGTTCGAGCAGCGCCTGCAGGCCATCGGCCTCGGGCGCCGCGACTTCCTCAAGGCGGTGGGCGCCATGGCCGCCTTCGGCGGTCTCGGCTTCGCCACCACCGCGCCGGGCTGCCAAGCCGACCAAGCCCGCGCCGGGCGAGAAGCTCGCCAAGGAGCAGGTGTTCCGCTACGGCGGGGGCGGCTGGTACCAGAACGATCCCGCCAGCCACGACTTCAACAAGGACCTCTACTGCTCGGGCGTGCCCGCGCTCTTCGCCGGGCTCATGGTGTTCAATCGCGGACTTCGTGGCGGAGCCCTGGATGGCGAGCAAGGTCGAGGGCAACAAGGACGGCTCGGTCTGGACGTTCACCATCCGCAAGGACTCCCGCTGGTCGGACAACTCGCCCGTCTCCGCGCGCGACTTCGAGTACTCGTGGAAGCGGCAGCTCGATCCCGCCACCGCGGCGCCCTACGCCTCCGTTCCTCTACGACATCAAGAACGGCGAGGCGTTCAACAAGAAGCAGATCACCGACGCCAAGCGAGGTCGGCGTCCGCGCCAAGGACGACTGGACCTCGAGGTGACCCTCGAAGGCCCGCGCGGATACTTCCCGTGCTCGCCGCCTATCTCGCCGCGCTGCCCAGCTATCAGCGCGCGGTGGAGAAGTTCGGCGACAAGTGGACGGAGGCCGGCAACATCGTTGCAACGGCCCCTTCGTCCTCGAGACCTGGGAGCACAACAAGCAGATGACGCTCCGGAAGAACCCGTACTACTTCGGGGCCAAGGACGTTCACCTCACCAAGGTGGTCATTCCCATCATCCCGGTCGGCCTCGGGCGCGCTGCCCTACGAGAACAACGAGATCGACCTCACCCTCGCTCCAGGCCGGCGATCTCAAGCGCCTGCAGTCGGATCCGCGCGCAGCCAAGGACGTCTTCCGCTACCCGTTCCCCGGCACCTGGTATCTCCTGCCCGCAGGTGACGAAGGCTCCCTTCGACAACGTCGAAGGTGCGCCGGGCGGTCGGTCACGCCATCGACCGCGACAACGTGGTGAAGGTGGCCCAGGGGCTGGCCATTCCCGCGTGGTCCATGATTCCGCCCGGCTTCCCCGGGGCGACCGACGACCCGAAGATCAAGGCCCTCCAGCGCTTCGACAAGAAGGCGGCGATGGAGATGCTGAAGGGCACGCCCTACGAGGGCGGCAAGAACTGGCCGAAGATCATGCTGTCCATGCGCGATGAGGCCCTCGGGGCCAAGCCGCTGGCCGAGGCGGTGCAGGCGGTGCTCCTCGAGAACCTCAACATGAAGACGGAGCTGGAAGTGCTGGAGCAGCGGGTGTTCCGCGAGCGACTGTGGAAGCAGGATCTCCAGTTCGTGTGGATCCGCTGGTTCATGGACTACCCGGACCCGCACAACGAGTACTTCGACACCTTCTACGGCAAGAAGACGACGGGCAAGCGCCAGGCCTGGAGCAACGAAGCCTTCGACAAGGAGCTGGAGGCGGGACGCGACACTCGTGACCCCATCAAGCGCATGGCCAACTACGCGAAGGCCGAGGAGATCCTCCAGACGGACGCGGGCTACGTTCCGGTGGCGTGGGTCGTCCGGCTACGCCGCGGCCAAGCCTTGGGTCAAGGGCATCGAGAAGAACAAGAAGGGCGAGAACGTCATCGACGGCAATATCTACGTCGACATGCTGGAGCACATCTACATCACGGAGAGAGCCTAGCCATCGGGTCAGGTCCGGCCCGTCGGGCATTGGCCTCGACGGCAATGCTCCATGGCCGGACCTGATCCCCGAGCGACCCCGACCCGCTCGCCGACGCGCGCGAGCTCATGCGTAGCGCCCGGGCGTGGCGGCTATTCGTACACGATGACGCTGCGCTTCACCTCGCCCCTGCTTCATGAGGTCGAAGGCGTGATTCAGCTCGGCGAGGGGCAGGCGGCGGCTCACGAGCTCCTTGAGCTGATACTTGCCGTCCATGAAGAGGTCGAGGAGCAGCGGCACATCGGTGCGCTGGTGCCCGCCTCCGAAGGACGTGCCGGTGAGCACACGCTGCTGGAGCAACATGCCGGGATCGATGGACAGGCGCGTGCCCGCGGGGCTCACCCCGACCACCACGCACGTGCCGCCCCGGTGGGTCGAGGCGAGCGCCTGCTCGATGGTCTTCTGCGTTCCCACCACCTCGAAGGCGAAGTCGACGCCGCCCATGCCGCTGATGGCGTGCACGCGCGCCACCGGGTCTTCCTTCGAGGCGTCCACGGCGTGGGTCGCTCCGAATTCCTCCGCCCACGTGAGCTTCTGCGGGTTGACGTCGACGGCGATGATCTTGCCCGCGCCCACCATGCGGGCGGCCTGAATGGTGTTGAGCCCCACGCCCCCGCAGCCGAACACGGCCACGCTGGCTCCCGGTGGCACCTTGGCCCGATTGAACACAGGACCGGCGCCGGCGAGGACGCCGCAGCTCACGAGACAGGCCAGATCGAGCGGCGCGTCTTTCCGGATGGGAATCACGCTCTGCTCGGGCAGGACGGTGTGGGTGGCATAGCCGGCGACCTGGAGAAATGATGAAGGGGCTGGCCGTTCTTGCGAAAGCGCGAGGTGCCGTCCAGCATGAACCATCGCGGCTTGTCCCGGAGGGCGCACATGGTGGGCTGGCCGCTGATGCAGTACCAGCATCGTCCGCACGAGGGATATAGCTCGAGCAAACATGATCCCCAGGCGTCACCGTCTCCACCCCTGGTCCGATCTTCTCCACCACGCCCGCCGCCTCGTGGCCCAGGATGACGGGCAGGGGATGCGGGTAGTCGCCCGTCATCACGTGCAGATCGCTGTGGCATACGCCGTTGGCGACCCAGCGCACCTGCACCTCGTGAGGGCCGGGCTCGAGGAGCTCGACGTCTTCCACCACCAAGGGCTTCTTCGCCTCGTAGAGCACGGCCGCGTTCGCTTGCATGGCTCCCTCCAGGAAGGACGTGTCGGGCCGCTAGGTCGCGCGCCGCGGCGAGGAGGATGATCTCCACCTGACACTTGCCGGCGAGGACTGCGCCCACGCACGCCCGCTGCGGCCAATGGGCCGGATCAGGACCGATCCACGGATTCCACACCGCGTCGAAGCGGGCCTTGGTGCTCATGTCGGAGAGGAACACCTGCGCGGTGAGCAGCCGCGTCTTGTCCGTGCCGGCCGCGGCGAGGCTTTGATCGAGGAGCTCGAGGCAGCGTCGCGCCTGCGCCTGCACGTCGCCGGACTCGTCATCGGAGGTGGCGACCGCCCACACCATGCCCTGGTAGGCCACGGCCCGGCTCCGCCCCGCCGCTTGACCGCTCCAGCGCTGGATGGGAAGCATCAGGCGGTCCCCGGCTTGCCGTGGGCCGCTTCGGACTGCGTGGGCTGGAGCGACACGTGGCTGTGCACGCACACCCAGCGCCCTTCGCGGCGGGCGAGGATGAAGGTGGCGCGGCCCGGCCGCTTGAAGGGCTTTCCGTCCGGACCCGTCGCTTCCGACGACCACCCCGCGGCGATCCAGGCCGTCTCGCCGTCCGCACGCACGACGGGCTTGGCGTCGATGGTGAAGTTGCGGATGCGCGGCCACACGTTGCGCCATTGCTCCCGCACGATGTTGTCGAGGCCGTGGACGGCCATGGCCCAGGTGCCGAAGGCCACCGCGTCGTTGTCGAACATGCGCCGGCCCGCCTCGAAATCGCGGCCCCGGCAGGCCGTCTCGAACTCACGCAGCCACTGCAACGTCTCCTGATCGGGAGTGGGCATGGACGGAATTATGAATGCTCCGCCACGAAATGCAAGCCCGGGGCGGCGCGGGGGCGACGGCGATCAGCGACGCTCGAGGATGCGCAGGAGATTGTGATGGGAATCGGTGAAGGTCGGCAGCTCCGGCCGATCGTCGATGCTGTCGGCGGCCTCGGCGATGGTCGGCCAGGCGAGGAGGGCCTTGTTGCGGGTGACGATGATCTGGTCCGTCGACGAATACCAGTATTCCGGCCCGTCCCCGCCCTCCGCCACGTCGGAGATGTTGACGGCGTCGAGGCCGAACTCGGCGGCGAGGCGCTTGATCACGGGGAGGAGGTTGATGAAACGGTTGGTGGCCTGGAACACGATGACGCCGTCGGGCCTGGATATGCCGGACGTAGATGGCCATCGCCTCGCGCGTCACGAGATGCATGGGAATCGAGTCGCCGGAGAACGCGTCGATGCCGAGGAGATCGTAGGCCCGCGGCGCCTCGCGCTCGAGGGAGAGGCGCCCGTCGCCCATGACGATGGTGGTGCGGGCGGCGGTGTTGGCGAGGAAGGTGAACTCACGCCGGGCGATGTCCACCACTCGCGGGCTGATCTCGTAGAAGGTGAGGGTGTCGCCCGGGCGCATCCACGCCCCACCACGCCCGCGCCCAGGCCGATGATCCCCACGGTGAGAGGCCGGCCCGGGCGCATCTCGCGCAGGGAGGTGAAGGTGCGGCCGTAGCCGGAGTCGGGGCCGAAGTAGTCGGCGGGCCGGCTGCCCAGCCCGTCGCCGAGGAGCTGGCCGCCGTGCATGATGCCGCCGTGATACATCGAGCGGTACGGCACCGGCGAGCGGAAATCCGCCGTGCGCACCACCCCGTAGAAGTCGCGCTCCATCACCCGCACTCCCTCCGTGTACTCGGTGTTCGCGCGCACCACGAGGATCACCGTGGCCACCGTCACCGCCGCCCCGCCCACGACAGGACGCCCTGCAAGCGCAGGAGCAGCACGAGGGAGAGGAGGACGAGGGCGATGCCGAGCTCGAAGTATCCGGGCAGCACGAGGGGAGCCACGATGGCGACGAGGACGGCGCCGAACGCCCCTCCCAGCGACAGCACGAGGTAGTAGCGCGTGAGATGCCGGGGTCGGGCCGGAGCCGCGCGAGGTCGCCATGGCAGAACATGCAGGTGACGAACAGCCCCGCGGAGATAGAGGGGCGCCGCCACTTTCAGGTCGAGAGACGGAACATAGAACGCCATCATGGGCAGGAGCACGACGAGGCCGGCCACGAAGGTGCGGCGCGCGTACCAGCGCGGATGATCGAAGGCGAGAGTGAAGCTGATCAGGTAGAGGGCGAGAGGCAGCACCCACAGGAAGGGCACCCCGGAGATGTTCTGCGTGATGTGATTGGTCACGGCGAGCAGCATCACCGAGCCCATGGCGGAAAGGGCCAGCCACTGGAGCTGGGCGCCGGCCGAGGGCGCTTCGACCTGGGAGGACTGGGGAATGGATTGCTCCGCGCCGCGCCTGGACAGCCAGCGCCGTGGCCGCGCACAGGATCGCGAAGGCCACGAAGACGACGGACCACGCCCGGCCCAGCCACGTGCAGGTCGAAGGCCGGCTCGAAGAGCAGAGGAAAGCCGAGGAGGGCGAGGAGGGAGGCGAAGTTCGAGAGCGCGAAGAGGCGGTAAGGCACCGCGCGCCGGAAGCGGCGCCAGTACCACGACTGCAGGAGGGGCGTGGTGGTGGAGAGCAGGAAGTAGGGCAGGCCGATGGTGACGACGAGGAGGAGGAGGATGCGCGTGATCGGCTCTTCGTCGCCGCGAGGCTTCCAGCCGCTCGAGGCGAGGATCGGCAGGAAGGCGAGCGAGGCGGCGAGGAGGGCCACGTGGAGGAGTGGCCTGGCGGCGCGCCGCCAGCCGCGTGGTCAGGTCGGCGTACGCGTAGCCGGCGAGCAGCACGCTCTGGAAGAAGACGAGGCAGGTCGGTCCACACCCCGGCCGAGCCGCCGAACCAGGGCAGGATCTGCTTGGCGATGATCGGCTGCACGAGGAAGAGCAGGAACGACGAGAGGAAGATCGTTCCTGCGTACGGCAGGACGGCCAACCACGCATGCCGCGCTACCCGGCTAGAATGGCTTCCCGTTTGCGCCAAGCCCGTTTGCGCCAAGCCCGTTTGCGCCAAGCCAGAAGCGTGGCCGCCGCGATGGCGAAAGGATCGGGACTGGTGCATGCTGCAGGGCACCGGGCTGGTGCATGCCCGGAATTATGCGCTATTCTCCGGCCATGGAAAAGCTCACCGTCGACACGCTACGCACGCTCGCCCGGGCGCGGGGCCTCGATCTCACCGACCAGGAGCTGGCCGCCTTGCTGCCGCTCGTCGAAGCGGGACGGAGCGGGCTGGCCGCGATGACGCGATATACCGCCGGCCCTCGAGCCGGCTTCGCAGTTCCGCATTCTCTGAGCGAGGACACTCCGTGAGCGAGCTCTGCTGGACGCCCATGACGGAACTGTCGCGCATGATCGCGACGAAGAAAGTGTCGCCGGTGGAGGTGGTCCAGGCGCATCTCGACCGCATCGCGGCCCTCGACGGCAAGCTCAAGTGCTACATCACGGTGATGGGCGAGTCCGCGCTGGCCGCGGCCCGCACCGCGGAAGCCGCCGTGCAATCGGGCGCGGATCTCGGGCCACTGCACGGCGTGCCGGTGGGGCTCAAGGATCTCTACTGCACCAAGGGCGTGAAGACCACGGGCGGCTCGAAGATCCTTGGCGACTGGGTACCCGAGGAGGACGCCACGGTGGTCGCCCGTCTCGCGGGGGCGGGCGCCATTGCCCTCGGCAAGCTCAACATGCACGAGTTCGCCTACGGGCCCGAGGGCCTCAATCCGCACTACGGGACGCCGTGGAATCCCTGGGACGCCAAGGTCCATCGCATCTGCGGCGGATCGTCGTCAGGCTCGGGCGCGTCCGTGGCGGCGGGCATCTGTCCGGGAGCTCTCGGCTCGGACACCGGAGGATCCATTCGGCTTCCTTCGGCTCTGTGCGGAATTTCCGGCATCAAGCCGACCTATGGCCGGGTGAGCCGCGCGGGCGTGTTGCCTCTGGCGTGGTCCATGGATCACGTGGGGCCGATGTGCCGAAGCGCGGCCGATCTGGCGCTCATGCTCGGGCCCATGGCGGGCTACGATCCCCGTGACCCCACGACCAGCGTGCTCCCCGTGCCCGACTACGCGGCCGCTCTCACGGGCCAGGTCAAGGGCCTACGCATCGGGCTCCTGCGCTCGTTCTTTCTCGAGGGCGCGGGCGCGGCGCCGCGCGCGGCCGTCGAGGCCGCGGCCAAGGCGCTGGAAGGGCAGGGCGCGACCGTGGAGCTCGTGGATCTCGCGAAGGTCACGCTCGGCCCCGCGGCGTCGCATGCCGTGCTCGCGCCCGAGGCCTATGCCTATCACGAGGAGTGGCTGAAGACCCGGGCCGCCGAGTACGGCGCGGATGTCCGCGAGCGGCTCCGCGTCGGCGCTTTCGTCACCGGCGCGGAGTACCTCAAGGGCCAGCGCCTGCGCACGCTCCTGAGAGACGAAGTGGACGCCGCCCTCGCGAAGCTCGACGTCCTCCTCGCTCCGAGCGCGGCCATCGAGGCCACCCCCGTCGGCCAGAACGAGGTGCGGATCGGGAGCGAGACGTCTCCCGTGCGCGCGACCCTGATCCGGTTCACGCGTCCCTTCAACCTCACGGGCCATCCCGCCGCATCAGTACCGTGCGGTTTCACCGCGGAGGGTTTGCCCATGGGACTTCAAATCATCGGCCGCCCCTTCGACGAGGCGACCGTACTCCGCGTGGCCGATGCCTATCAGCGGATCACCGACTGGCATACGCGGCGGCCACCCATGGCCGCTTGATTCGCACCCGGCCCCTCGGGATCGGCATCGCCCTCCTCGCCGCGGGGTGCCTGACCGGTGCGCAGACGATGGAGCAGGACCTGGCCCTTCAGCGCTGGAAGCGATGCGACACCTTCTCGACCATCGTGCTCCAGCGCATCAACCTCGACGGCCGGGTGATCGTGTCGGGGCGCGGGCCCGAGGACAACGCGTTTCTGAGCTGCATGGCCGACCAGGCGCGCGAGCAGCGGCGGAGCAAGCCCGACCTGGTCGTCCCCGAGCCCATCTTCAGCCCTCTCCTGCGATGAGGGAGTAGATGGACGAGCCCGAGCCGATACGCCTCCCCATCGAAGACTCGCTGGATCTTCATCCCTTCGCGCCCCGGGACGTGCGCCCGGTGGTCGACGAGTACCTGAAGGAAGCGGCGGGAAGCGGCTTTCCGCGAGGTGCGCTTGATCCACGGCCGCGGCATCGGCGCCCAGCGCGCGAGCGTGCAGCTCGCTGCTCGCGGCTCATCCCCTGGTCCTGCGCTTCTTCGACGCGCCGGCCGAGCGGGGCGGCTGGGGAGCCACGGTGGTGGTGCTGAAGAGCTAGTCCCGGTCCGCTCGGATCAGGATGAGACGGTCCGCGAAGGTCTGGATGCGGCCGTCCTCCATGGTGAAGCCGAAGGCCTCCCGGCAGCGCGGCGGAGCGTCCGAGCACGAAGCGCTCGAGATCGGCCTTGGCCTCGGGCGTCATCCGCATGCGCGCCGTCCATTCCTCCCACGGCCGCGACTTGCTCAGGGTGCTCCTCGTCGATCACCGTCATCCCCGCCGCCTTGAGAAACGCCTCCCACTCGCGGTGGGTGAGGGCGCGCACGTGAGAGGGATCGCGGCGCTTCTCGACCTCCAGGATGAAGGCGGCCAGCTCCCGGTCGTCGTGTCCGAGGATGTCCTCGACGAGCAGGGAGCCGCCGGGCCGGAGCACCCGGGCCACCTCCTTGAGGGCGGGCAGGATGGCGGGAAAGTGATGGGCGGCGAGCCGGCAGGTGACCACGCCGTAGGAGCTGTCGCGGAAGGGCAGGGCCTCCACGTCGGAGGCGAGGAAGCGGACGTTACCTGTGGCGGCGGCCTTGCTCTGGATGAATCCGCGCGCGGCCTCCAGCATGGACGGCGTGAGGTCGGTGGAGATGACGGTGGGGGTGAACGCGGAGAAGGCGAGCGCGGTGTGGCCGCCTCCCGTGGCCACGTCGAGCACGCGGGGAGCGCCGCGCTTCCGCCCCCACGCCACCAGCTGCTCGAGATCGGCCCCGCCCGCGTGGCCCGCGCTCGTGACGTAGTCGTGGGCGCTCGCGCCGAACTGGGCCTGGACCTGCGCCTTGTGGCTCTCGCTCACGTGTTGCTGGCCCGCGGGCGCTCGGAGAGATGACGGAAGAGGAAGTCGGCGTCCAGCGGCGTGAGGTCGAAGCGCCGGCTCGCCTCGTCCACCAGCTTGACGCGGTCGGTGTCCGGCTTTTCGCGGAGCTTGTCGTCGATCCACGCCATGGCCTGCTTGATGGGCGCTTCTCCCTGGGCCACGGAGGCTAGCTCCCGCTCACAGGTCGCGCACCAGCCGGCGCGCCCGGTCCACGCTCTTGCGGTAGGTGTCGAAGGAGCTCACGAGCCGCGGCTTCCGTCCGCGCTGCCGATCGAGGATGAAGCACCGAGAAGGTGATGTCGTGGGCGAGGGGAAAGTCGCGATAGAGGATGCCCGCCACCCGCTGGGGATTCTCGGTATGGGTGATCTCGAAGGTGGCCGTCTGACGCAGCGGGGCACCCGCTCGCCGTGCTTGGTGCGCACCCACTTCATCGTGCCCCCAGGAGATAGGAGAGGAAGAGGCTGTCCACCAGCATGGACTCTGTCCACGGAATCTCCTTCTGATAGCCCGCGACGAAGCGCGCGCTGGTCGCCTCGAGGAATTTCTTGGCCGTGTCGGGCGTCACGAAGTCGCACGCGCCGAAGATGTAGCCCGTGGTCGGACTGGGGCGACAGTACTCGATCAGGCTCTCGAGGCGGATGACCTTGTCGCCGAGCCCCATGAGCTTGCGGCGCTCGCCGTGCGACGAGATGTAGCAGACCTGCGGCTTGCGGTGCCGTCGCGTCTCCTGGAGGAGCAGCCCCAGGTCGTAGTTGGAGTAGAAGCGACGATAGACCAGATTGATGCGGATCCCTTCCCACGCCAGCGATTGGCGGATGGCCTTCAGATAGGGCAAGACCGACGGCTCCTCGTTCAGGAGCTTGCCTTTCGGGTTCCACATGGACTCGAGGACGACGAGGCGCGCCATGGCTAGGGCGCGAATGATACCACGCGGTCCGTCGACCCTGAAATTGGATGATTCCTGAGCCATCCAATTGGCACTTTACATCATGTCAAGTGTCTGGATAATGGCTGGCACGAGCCAGGCATGAGGATACCGCTAGACCGCACCCGGGACAGCAAGCGACGTCTCCCCTCGCGCGCCAGATCCAGCTGCATCTGGAGCGTCTGATCAGCCAGCGCCTGCTCGCTCCCGGAGTGAAGCTGCCCGCCACGCGCGACCTCGCGCGGGACCTGGGCGTGAACCGGACCACGGTGGCCCAGGCCTACGAGGACCTCATCGCGGGTGGGTGGGCGCGCGCCCACGTGGGGCAGGGCACCTTCGTCGCCGAGCAGGCGCCCGCCGCCCCGCAGGCCCGCGCCCACCCCGCGCTTCGAATGGACGGGCCATCTCTCCAAGGCGGCGCAGATCGTGGCCGCGGACGCCCGGCGCCGCGGGGCGTACAGCCAGATGGCGCGCACCGCCTCCGGGGTCATCTCCTTCGCCGGCGGCATGCCCGACAGCACGCTCTTTCCCACCGACGCGTTCCGCCGCGTGCTCAATCGCGTGATTCGCGAGGAAGGGCGCGAGCTCCTCCAGTACTACCCGTCGAGCGGCTATCCGCCCCTGCGCCAGTACCTGTCCGGCTATCTCCTCCGCTTCGGCCTCGAGGCGCGGCCGGAGGACATCCTCATCGTGAACGGCACGCAGCAGGGCTTCGACCTCGTCGCGCGCACCCTCCTCGATCCGGGCGACTTCGTGGCCATCGAGCAGCCGTCCTATCCGCGCGCCATGCAGGTCTTCCGCGCCTTCGGGGCCCAGCTCCTGCCCGTGCCCGATGTCCGGTGGTGGCCTCTCCGTCGATCATCTCGAGCGGCTGCTCGAGCGGCAGGCGCCCAAGCTGCTCTATTGCCAGCCCAGCGCGCACAATCCGACGGGCTCCACATGCCCGCGGCCGCGCGGCGCCGGCTCCTCGACGTGGCGGCGCGTCACCGGCTGCCCATCGTCGAGGACGGCTTCGACGGCACGCTCTTCTATGGCGAGCGGCCGCCCGTCCCGCTCAAGGCCGCCGACGCCTCGGGGCAGGTGATCTACCTCGGCACCTTCTCCAAGATCCTCTTCCCGGACTGCGACTGGGCTGGATCGTCGCGCTCGCCCGAGCTCATCGAGCGGCTCGAGATGGCCAAGCAGCTCGCGGACATCCACACCAGCCCGTTGATCCAGGCCGCCGTCTATCACTTCTGCCGCCAGCGGCTGCTCGACCGGCACCAGGCGCGCGCGCTCCGCGAGTACGCGCGCCGGCGCAACGCGCTGCTGGCCACGCTGGGCCGCCGCATGCCCGAGGGCGTGACGTGGACGGAGACCCAGGGCGGCTTCTCGCTCCTCCTCGAGTTGCCGGAGGGCTGGACGCGGCCGCTCTCCTGCCGCGGGCCATCGAGCGCGGGGTGGCCTTCACCCCAGGCGCGGCCTTCTACAGCGAGGGCGGAGGTGAGCGCTCGCTGCGCCTGTCCTTCTCCGCGGTGCCCTTCGGGCAGATCGAGGAGGGCGTGCGCCGCCTCGCCGACACCATCCGCGAGACCCGCCGCCGCCCGGACGTGGGCATCCGCGAGCGCGGGTCGGCCGTGCCGCTGGTGTAGGGAGAGGAGCGCGCATGGACTTCGAGACCCGGGTGGCCCGCGGAGGCCGCGACGTCGTGTCGGCAAGCCGCCCGCTGACTCCGCCCATCTACCAGACCAATGTCTACGTGTTCGAGGACATGGATACCGTCGAGTCGGTCTGGGAGGCAAGAAGCCGGGCTTCGTGTACGGCCGCTACGGTACGGCCAATCACACGATGCTCGAGGATCTCGTGGCCGCCCTCGAAGGTGCGGAGGCCGCGGTGGCGTGCGCCTCGGGCATGGGCGCGACCACCGCGCTTCTCTTCGGGCTCTTCCAGTCGGGCGATCACCTGGTGGCGGCCCGCGATCTCTACGGCTCGACCGCGGCCTTCCTCTCCGACGAGGGCCGGCGCCTCGGCATCGACACGGCGTTCGTCGACGTCACCGATACCGCGGCGGTCCTCGGCGCGGTGCGGCCGAACACTCGCGCGGTGTTCGTCGAGTCACTGTCCAATCCGCTCCTGCGCCTGGCCGACCTGGACGCCTCGCTCCCGAGCTCGCCCCGCGCGGCATCGACCTGATCGTCGACTCGTCCCTCGCCTCTCCCGCCGTGCTGCGACCCATCGAGCACGGGGCGACCATGGTCATGCACAGCCTGACCAAGTTCATCTCCGGGCACGGCGACGTCACCGGGGGCATCGTCCTCGGCAAGGCGGAGCCGATGGGACGCGTGCGCGCGGCCATGATTCGCGCGGGCACCAACCTCGGCCCCTTCGACGCCTGGCTGGCCACGCGCGGTGCCCGGACGCTCTCCGTGCGCGTGGAGCGGCAGTCCGCCAATGCGCTCGCCCTCGCCGGCTTCCTGGAGACCCACCGGGCCGTCTCCCGCGTGTACTATCCCGGCCTCGCCTCGCATCCCGCAGCGCGCGCTGGCCAAGCGCCTCATGCCGGGGCCGAGCGGGCGCCATGCTGTCGTTCGATCTGGCAGGCGGCGCGCTCGCCGTGGAGCGGTTCATGACGCGGGCCCGCCTCATGGAGTTCGCACCGAGCTTCGGGGACGTGGCGACCACGTGGACGTATCCGGCGCGCACCTCGCACCGGCGCGTCTCCGACGAGGTCAAGGCCGAGATGGGCATCGGCCCCGGGCTCATCCGCCTCTCGGTGGGCCTCGAGAAGATCGGCGACCTGATCGCCGATCTCGAGGAGGCCCTCGCGATGACCGTGGCGTCCGAGACGGTGACGCGCGTGCGCCCCGTGATCGCTCGAGGGCCGGCACGTGCGGCTCGAGCCGCTCACGCCGGCCATGCGCGTGCGCTGCTCGCCGCGGCGGCGAGCGGGGCCCGCGCGAGACCTATGCGCTTCACCACCGTTCCCGAGGGCGAGCCCGGCGCGCTGCGGCTATATCGAGACGGCACTCCGCGATCAGGAGGCGGGGCGTTCGCTGCCCTTCGCCACCGTGGCGAGGTCCACGGGGCGGGTGGTCGGATCCACGCGCTTCCTCAACATCGAATTCTGGGCGTGGCCTGCCCGGCCATGCGCTGCAGCGCGGTGAGGACGTCCCCGACGTGGCGGAGATCGGCGCGACGTGGCTGGCCGCCGAGGCGCAGCGGACACCCATCAACACCGAGGCCAAGCTCCTCATGCTCACCCACGCCTTCGAGGAGTGGCGGGTGCACCGGGTGAGCCTCATGACCGACGCGCGCAACGAGCGCTCGCGCCACGCCATCCTGCGCGTGGGTGCGCGCTTCGACGGAGTGATCCGGGCCGCGCGACCGAGCTCGGACGGATTGATACGGGACACCGCCGCGTTCTCGATTCTCGAGAGCGAATGGCCCGCAGTGAAGCAGAAGCTGCACTCACGACTCGCACCATAAAGGAGATACGGACAATGGAGATCGGGACGCTGAGGCTCAAGGTCGGGCTGGCCGAGATGCTCAAGGGCGGCGTGATCATGGACGTGACCAACGCCGAGCAGGCCAAGATCGCCGAGGACGCGGGCGCGGTGGCCGTGATGGCGCTCGAGCGCGTGCCGTCGGACATCCGCAAGGACGGCGGCGTGGCGCGCATGTCGCCGGTGAAGAAGATCAAGGAGATCCAGCAGACGGTGTCCATCCCGGTCATGGCCAAGTGCCGCATCGGCCACTTCGTCGAGGCGCAGATCCTCGAGTCGCTGGGCGTGGACTTCATCGACGAGTCCGAGGTGCTCACGCCCGCCGACGAGCACTTCCACGTGGACAAGTTCGCCTTCAAGGTGCCCTTCGTCTGCGGCTGCCGTGATCTGGGCGAGGCGCTCCGCCGCATCGGCGAAGGGCGCGGCCATGATCCGCACCAAGGGCGAGGCGGGCTCCGGCAACATCGTGGAGGCCGTCCGCCACATGCGCGCGCGTCATCTCCGGCATCAGGCGGCTCAAGGCGCTGGGCGCCGAGGAGCTGATGACCGAGGCCAAGAATCTGGGCGCGCCCTACGAGCTGCTGCGCTGGGTCGCCGAGAACGGCAAGCTGCCGGTGCCGAACTTCTCCGCGGGCGGCATCGCCACGCCGGCCGACGCCGCGCTCATGATGCAGCTCGGCGCCGAGGCGGTCTTCGTGGGCTCCGGCATCTTCAAGTCGGCCGATCCGGCGGCGCGGGCCAAGGCGGTGGTGCAGGCGACCACGCACTTCAAGGACGCTGACATCCTGGCCAAGGTCTCCGAGGACCTCGGCGATGCCATGCCCGGCATCGAGACGTCCAAGCTCAAGGAGTCGGAGCTCCTGCAGACGCGCGGCTGGTAGCGCGCGGCGAGGAGCGACGGCATGGCCATCGGCGTGCTCGCCCTCCAGGGCGACTTCGGCCTCCACGGCAAGGCGCTCGACCGACTCGGACTCGAGTCGGTCGAGGTCGAAGCTGCCGCGGCAGCTCGACTCAGGTCGAAGGTCTCATCATGCCCGGGGGAGAGCACGACCCTGCTCAAGCTCCTCGACGAGTGGGGCTTCGTGCCCGCCCTCGAGAAGTTCCACGCCGCGGGCAAGCCCATCATGGGCACCTGCGCCGGCCTCATCCTCCTCGCCCGCGAGGTGGAGAGCCCGCAGCAGGCCTCGCTGGGTCTCATCGACATCACGGCCGAGCGCAATGCCTATGGCCGGCAGAAGGAGAGCTTCCGAGACGGAAGGGGAGGCCGACCTCGGCAGCCGGCGTCAAGCCGCTCAAGATGGTCTTCATCCGGCGCCCCGCATACGCCGGCTGGGGCCGGCCGTCACGCCGCTCGTCGATGCACCGCGGGGAATGCGTGATGGCCCGCGAGGGCAGCATTCTCGTGGCGGCGTTTCATCCCGAGCTGACCGACGATTCGACCGTGCACCGCTACTTCGCGGACATGGTCAAGCAGGCTGCGCGGCTAGCCGGATCCACCTGTTCTTCCTGCGGTAATTCCTCATTGACAGGCCCGGGGTCCCGGGCGCATAGTCTGGTCCGACCAGCGGACCAACAGGACAGGCGTGCCGGCAGCGCCCATCTTCCGGTGCCGCACATCTCGAGGAGGAGCGATGGCGCATTTCACGTGTGAGGTGGTCTACCGCGGCATCTTCCAGAAGAACCTCGCGGCGCGGATCAGCCGCGGCATCGTCCTCTCGGCGCGCAAGGCGGGCCGGTGGGGCATCGCCTTCGGGCGCTACGGCGACAGCCCCCAGCGCAACGGCATTCCCGCCAAGGACTTCGCGATCGTCGCCGACACGCAGGAAGAGCTCGAGCAGAACATGGCCCGCTACGAGCCGAAGGAAGTCGACGTCACCATCTGCGTGGACGACACGCTGTCCAAGGGCGTCGAGTCCTGGGCGTGGTACGGGCTCCAGCCCATCAATCGCCTCACCATTCCCAACGGGACGCTGCTCGATGACCTCGCTGCAGACTCCCGAGCAGCCTCCTCAAGGACATCCACAAGAAGGACGCGCCCTATAGCCTGGCCCTCATCCCCGCCAAGGCGTCCTTCTCGGGTCTCTGGGTCTACAAGGAAGATCACACGGAGGCGCGCGTGCTCGGGGCGCTGTCCAAGCTCCAGCCCGGCTTCCTCTCCCTGGACGCGGTGTGCGAGGCGATCAAGGAGGCCGAGTGGGGCTCCGATCTCAAGGCGGCCTCGGCCCGCAAGGCCCACGAGCGGCTCACCACCCGGCCCGTCAAGATGACCGAGGGCAACTCCGGAGACGCCGTTCGCCTTCGAGATGCCGAAGTGGTGGGAGATGCGCGAGGGCGTGACCATTCCCGCCATTCCCGTGGGCAAGCCCATGGAAGGCGGCAAGGGCTACGTGCCGGAGCGCAACCCGTACTTCAAGAAGTACACGACGCGCACCATGCGTCCGGTCATCGACTTCGACAAGTGCGTCAAGTGCACCCTGTGCTGGATCCAGTGCCCGGACTCGTGCTTCGACGTCACGCCTGACGGCCTCTACGACGCCAACATGGAGTCGTGCTGCGGCTGCGGCGTGTGCGAGGCGGTGTGCCCGGCCAAGGACTGCGTCACCATGGTGCGCGAGGACGTCTTCGACGACAACGCGAGCCAGTGGGAGATGTGGCGCAAGGACAAGACGCAGTACACGACGTGGCTCGGCAACAAGATCAAGTCAAGGAGCACGTCGTGCGCTCTCACGGCTTCCGCTTCCGGGGCCAGTACGAGGAAGAGATCAAGCAGGAACTGGAGCAGGGCGGCACCGAGATCACCGCGGGCATCCCCGGCGAGAACGCCGCGGGCAAGCAGCGCTAGGAGGAGAATGACCATGGCGGTAGTGACCACGACCCCCGGCGGCCCCGACGGCGGCCTCCGACGACAAGGAAATGCTCATCTCGGGCAGCGAAGCCTGCGCGGAGGCTCTGACCCTCGCCGACCTCGACGTCGTCACGGCCTATCCCATCCGGCCCTACGACACGGTCATGCAGGCCATCGCCAAGAAGATCGCCAACGGCCAGCTGGTGGCCGAGTACATCGTGGCGGAGGGCGAGCACAGCCAGTTCGAGGTGGTGAAGCACGCCTCGACGGTGGGCGCGCGCGTGTTCTGCGGCTCCTCCGGCGTGGGCTGGATGTACGCCATGGAGTGCCTGGTGGTGACGCCGCCGCTGCGCGTGCCCATGGTCTGCATGGTCGGCAACCGGGCCCTCGACGATCCCGGGGCCTTCGGCGTCGAGCACAACGACGCGCTCAGCGTGCGTGACCTCGGCTGGATGCTGATCTGGGTCGACACCGCCCAGGAGATGCTGGACACCACCCTCCTCGCCTATCGCATCGCCGAGGACCGGCGGGTGTTCCTGCCCATCGCCATCTCGGCCGACGGCGCGTTCCTGACCCATTCCCAGACCATCGTGCAGGTGCCGAGCCGGGCCAAGGTGGACAAGTTCCTCCCGCGCTACGACCGTGGCGATCTTCTGCTCCATCCGGACAATCCGATCACGGTGGCGCCCCAGGCCAACGAGGACTGGGTCATCGAGATCCGGCGGCAGAACAACGAGGCGATGAATCGCGCCTACACGGTGATCGAGGAAGCCTACGCCGACTTCCGCAAGACCTTCGGCCGCGGTCCCGAGAACCCGTGGTTCGAGGAGTACATGACCGAGGACGCCGACGTCATCCTGATGGGCATGGGGACCATCTCGCTGCCCTTCAAGGTCGGCATCCGCAACATGCGCGCGCAGGGCAAGAAGGTGGGGCTCATCCGGCCGCGCTGGTTCCGGCCGTTCCCCACGGAGAAGATGGTGGCCGCGCTCCAGGGCGCCAAGGCCATCGGTGTCATCGACCGCGACTACTCCTTCGGCTCGCCGTTCGGCTCGGGCGTGGTCGCCAACGAGATCCGCGCGTCCATGTACAATGCCGAGAAGCGGCCGCCGCTGCTCTCCTTCATCTGCGGCCTGGGCGGCCGCGAGGTGACGCTCGAGGATGTCTACAAGGCTGCGGACCTCTGTTTCGAGGCCGCCTCCACGGGCAAGTCCCCCTCAAGACGCTGTGGATGGGCGTAAGAGAATAGGGAGAAAACACATGGCCGAAGTCTTCGCGAACATTACGCAAACTCTCGAGCCTTTCCGGGGGTTAAGAAGGTTACCCTCGAGGAGTACTTCACCTCTGGCCACCGCACGTGCCAGGGGTGCGAGTCCGCGCTCGTCATGAAGCTCATGGTCAAGGCGGCCGGGCCACGGACCATCGTCCTCGGCTCGACGGGCTGCATGTACGTCGCCAACACGACGTACTACACGACCCCGTGGGTAGTGCCGTGGATGCACACCCAGCTCGGCTCCTCCGGCGCGGCGGCGCTCGGCACGTCGGCCGGGCTCAAGGCGCTCATGCGCAAGGGCAAGATGAAGAGCGAGCCGATCAACGTCATCGCCTTCTGCGGCGACGGCGGCGGAGCGGACATGGGACTCAACGGCATCTCCGCCACCCTCACCCACAAGGACTACAACTGCCTCATCCTGATGTACGACAACGAGTCGTACGCCAACACGGACATCCAGCTCTCCGGCTCCACGCCGTACGGCGCCAACACCACGTTCAGCCCGCCCGGATCCGTGCATCGGCTCATCCACACGCGCTGGAAGAAGAACACCGCGGGCATGCTGGCCGCCGGGCATCCCGAGTGCCGCTACGTCGCCACCGTGGACGCCTCCTACGCGGTCGAGATGATGAACAAGGTCCGCAAGGCGCTCACCATCGGCGGCCCGACCTTCATCCACTCGCTCGATCCGTGCCCCAAGGGCTGGGACTACGACCCGATGCTCAGCCACGAGCTGGGCGAGCTGGCCGTGGAGACCGGCGTCTTCCCGCTCTACGAGGTCGAGGACGGCGTGGTGCGCCACTACGGCAAGACCAAGGCCATCGTCGAGGGTCGGCCGCGCAAGCCGGTGCGGGAGTACCTGCTCAAGCAGGGCCGCTTCGCCCACTTCACCGAGGAAGACCTCGAGTATTTCCAGTCCAAGGTGGACGAGATGTGGAACAAGTGGGAGATCCCCGGCGTTATCCCGTTCTGGAAGGAAGGCAAAGCGAAGTAGCCGACCGCCACACCTTCGGGGGTCGGGCCGCGGCCTCGAGCCGCGCCCGGCCCCCACACGCCGTACCGCTCAATCGTCGTCCTGACGCGCCGCAGCTTCGAGCACCAAGTGTTCCGCCCTTCATATCGATCGACACGAGGGGGTAGGGGATGACACGTCAATGGCGACGCTTCCTTGGCCTGGGGCTGGCTGCTGTCCTTGCTGTCTGACCGCGGCGTCCGCGGTAGGCGCACGCCGCCTGGGAGCCGACCAAGCCCATCGAGTTCGTCGTCCCCGCGGGCACCGGCGGCGGCGCGGACCAGATGGCCCGCCTGATCGCGGGCATCGCGGAGAAGCACAAGCTCTCCCGCGTCCCATCATCGTGGTGAACAAGTCCGGAGGGGCGGGCGCCGAGGGCTTTCTCCACGTCAAGGGCAAGCAGGGCGACGCCGCACACCATCGTCATCACCCTGTCGAACATCTTCACCACGCCGCTCCACACGGGTATCCCGTTCTCCTGGAAGGACATGACGCCGGTGGCGCGCATGGCCCTCGACGAGTTCATCCTCTGGGTCAACGCGGAGACGCCCTACAAGACGGCGGCCGAGTACCTCGCCGCGGTCAAGGACGAAGGGCGGGGGCATGAAGATGGGCGGCACCGGCTCGGCCCAGGAGGACCAGATCATCACGATCCAGATGGAGCAGGCGCTGGGGGTGAAGTTCACCTACGTGCCGTTCAAAGGCGGCGGCGAGGTGTGCGTCAACCTCGTGGGCAAGCACGTGGACTCCACCGTCAACAACCCCATCGAGTGCGTGAGCCACTGGAAGGCCGGCCGGGTCCGGCCGCTCGCCGTCTTCGACTCCGCGCGCATCGACGTGCCGGAGTGGAAGGACATCCCCACCGTCAAGCAGGCCCTCAATGCCGACATCACCTACCTCATGCTCCGCGGCATCTTCGGCCCGCCCGCCATGCCCAAGGAAGCGGTGGCGTGGTACCAGGCGTTTCTCAAGCGGGTCATGGACACGCCGGAATTCCAGGCGTACCTGAAGGACGGGCGCGCTCAAGCCGGCCTGGCTCACCGGCCCGGAGCTGACGCGCGTGGATGGAGACGCAGGACAAGGCGCATCACGACCTGATGGCAAAGGGCGGCCTGCTGAAGAAGTAGATCGGACATGCGCGCGGCGGATCTCACCACGGCACTGGTGTTGATCGCGGGCGGGGCGCTCGTGATCTGGGACTCGCTCCGCATCGGCATCGGCTGGGGCACCGACGGACCCAAGAGCGGGTTCTTTCCCTTCTGGCTGGCCGTCCTCATGATCGGGGCCTGCCCGGCATCATGGGGCGCGCCCTCGGCGACAAGTCCGGCAAGCCGTTCGTCACGCGCGAGCAGCTGCGCCCGGTGCTCGACGTGCTGTGGCCCGCCGTGGCCTGCGTGCTCCTGATGCACTGGCTGGGCCTCTACCTCGCCTCCGCCCTCTACATGGGCTTCTACATGCGGCGATTCGGTCACTATCCGTGGCTCGCCGCGGTCAGCGTCAGCGTGGTCTTCGCCGTGAGCGTCTTCCTCATCTTCGAGATCTGGTTCCTCGTGCCCATGCCCAAGGGTCCGATCGAAGTCTGGCTGGGATACTGAGATGGGATTCGAGAATCTCCTTCTCGGCTTTCAGGTCGCGCTCCAGCCCTATAACCTCGGCCTGGCCGTGATCGGGGTCACCCTGGGCACCATCATCGGCGTGCTCCCGGGCTCGGGGGCGCCAACGGCGTGGCCATTCTCCTGCCTCTGACCTTTTCCATGGCGCCCACCTCGGCCATCATCCTGCTCACCAGCCTGTACTGGGGCGCGCTCTTCGGCGGCGCCATCACGTCCATTCTCTTCAACATTCCCGGCGAGCCGTGGTCGGTGGCCACGACCTTCGACGGCTATCCGCTGGCCCGGCAGGGGCAGGGAGGACAGGCGCTCACCGCGGCCTTCAGCTCCTCGTTCGTGGGCGCGCTCTTCGCGGTGGTCCTGATCACCCTCTTCGCGCCGCTCCTCGCCGAGGTCGCGCTCAAGTTCGGCCCGCCCGAGTTCTTCGCCATCCAGCTCCTCACCTTCTCGTCGTTCATCGGGCTGGGCGGCGGCAGCCCGCTCAAATCGCTCGTCTCCATCCTCCTCGGATTCATCATGGCCGCGGTCGGCCTCGACATCGTGACGGGCCAGCTCCGCATGACCTTCGGCATCGTCGATCTCATGAAGGGCTTCGACTTCATCGTGGCCGTCATCGGCCTCTTCGGCATCGGCGAGATCCTCCTCAGCATGGAAGAGGGGCTGGCCTTCAGGGCGCCTCCGCCCGCATCAATCCGCGCGTGGTGTGGGAGACGTGGAAGGTGCTGCCGCGCTACTGGCGCACCTTCGTGCGGAGCTGCTTCATCGGCTTCTGGATGGGCTTCAAGCCGGGCGGGGCCACGCCCGCCTCCTTCATGAGCTATGCCTTCGCCAAGCGCTTCTCGAAACACCCGGAGAGCTTCGGCAAGGGAAATCTCGAGGGCGTGGTGGCGCCGGAGACGGCCGCGCACGCCGCGGGCGGCGCCTCGCTGCTGCCCATGATCACCCTCGGCATCCCGGATCGCCCACCGCCGCCGTCATGCTCGGCGGGCTCATCATCTGGGGGCTCCAGCCGGGCCCCATGCTCTTCAAGGAAAAGCCCGAGTTCGTGTGGGGCCTCATCGCCAGCATGTACACGGGCAACGTCATCGGCGTGGCCATGGTCCTCGCCTTCGTCCCGCTCTTCGCGGCCATCCTGCGCGTGCCCTTCGCCATCCTCACCCCGCTCATCGTGGCGGTGTGCGCGGTCGGCGCCTACTCCGTCAACAGCCGCATGATCGACGTCTGGTATATGCTGATCTTCGGAGTGATCGGCTACGTGTTCAAGAAGCTCGACTATCCTCTGGCTCCGCTCGTCCTCGCCCTCGTCCTGGGCGATCTGGCCGAGAATGCCCTGCGCCAGAGCCTCATCATGTCCCAGGGCTCGCTCCTCATCCTGTTCGAGCGGCCGATCTCCGGGGCCATCACCGCCGTCGCCCTCTTCTTCTTCGCCCTGCCCATCATCACGCCGTGGTGGCGCCGGCTCCGGGGCGGTCCGTGCCGGCCGCATCGCCCCGGGAGACCTGAGCGGTTCTTCCCGCGTGAAGGTGCTTCTGACGAACCCGCAGTTCTGGATCCGCTGCGCCGAGATCGGCTTCCTGAATCTCCTGCTCTCCGGTGACAATGCGGTGGTGATCGCGCTCGCCGTGCGCACGCTGCCGAGACGGCAGCGCCTCCTCGGCCAGATCTGGGGTACGGTGGGCGCGGTCGTCCTCCGCCTCGCCTTCGTGGGCATCGTGAGCGTGCTCCTGCGCATTCCCCTCCTGCGCCTGGTGGGCGGCCTCCTCCTCGTCTGGATCGCCTACAAGCTGGTGCAGCCGGCGAGCGCCTCCCTCGAGGCGGGCCGGCACGGCACTTCCTTCTGGCAGGCGATCTGGATCATCATCGTGGCCGACATCACCATGAGCCTCGACAACGTGCTGGCCATCGCCGCCGCCGCCCACGGCGACATGGCCCTGGTCATCCTCGGCGTAGCGATTTCCCTGCCCATCGTGGTGGGGGAGCGGGATTCTCGCCGCCCTCATGAATCGCTTCGGCTGGATCATCTGGATCGGCGGCGGCATCCTGGGCTACGTGGCGGGAGACATGATACTGGAGGATCCCGTGGTCATGAACATGCTGGGGCCGCTCGCCCTCACGCTCGAGTATCCGCTCCCCTCGCGGTGGGAGTCGTCATCGCCACGCTCGGCTGGTGGCTGGCGCGCCGTCAGGCGCGGGAGAGCCTGGCATGACCTGGCTCATGGATCCGGAGTTCTGGGCGCGCCTCCTCGGCATCATCCTCATCGACATCTCGCTCGCCGGCGACAACGCCCTCGTGATCGCCCTCGCCGTCCGCGGGCTCTGCGCCACGCCAGCAGCTCCTCGGCCGGATCTGGGGCACGGCGGGCGCGGTGGGCCTGCGCGTGGCCTTCATCGCGATCGTGAGCTACCTGCTGAGCATTCCGCTTCTCCAGCTCCTCGGCGGCCTCGCCCTGATATGGATCGCCATCAGGCTGGTCAAGCCCGGCCAGAGGCGAGCACGGCGGACCGCGGCAGGGCACCATCGCTCCGCGAGGCGATCTGGATCATCATCGTGGCCGACGTGACCATGAGCCTCGACAACGTGCTCGGGGTGGCCGCCGCCGCCAAGGGCGACATGGTGCTGGTCGTCCTCGGCATCGCGCTCTCGCTGCCCCTCGTGGTGTGGGGCAGCGGGCTCCTCGCCACCCTCATGGCCCGCTTCGAGTGGATCGTGTGGCTGGGGGCGGCGTGCTCGGCTACGTGGCGGGCGAGATGATGACCGACGATCCCGTCGTGCAGCGATGGCTCGGCCCCGCCGCGAAGGCCGCCGACCTCTGGCTGTCGATCGTGCTCGGCGTCTTCGTGCTCGCGCTCGGATGGTGGCTGGCGAGGACGGCCGCTCGCCAAGGCGGCGAGCCCGGCCACGCCTGATGGAGCTCGAGCCGGTCAAGTCCATCCGGATCTACGAAGACATCGTCCGCCAGGTCAAGGCGCTCATCGCCGACGGCCGCCTCACCTCGGGCGACCGTCTCCCGCCCGAGCGCGAGCTGGCCGAGAGATTCCGGTGAGCCGCACGTCGGTGCGCGAGGCCCTCCGCTCGCTGCAGAGCCGCGGGCTCATCGAGATCCGGGCCGGGGAGGGCGCCTTCGTCCAGGACGTGTCCGGTGGAGGCCCTCATCGAGCCGCTGGCCCTCGTCATCCTCCCGCACCGCGAGGCGGTGGGCGAGCTCTTCGAGGCCCGGCTCCTCCTCGAGCCGGCCATCGCCGCCCTCGCGGCACGACGGGCGAGCCGCGAGGAGATCGCGGAGATGGAGCGCATCCTCGACGAGCAGGCGCGGAGGTGGCGGGCGGGCGCACCGGGATGGCCCAGGACCTCGTCGCTCCACGCCGCCATCGCCGCCGCCGCCCACAATCGCGCCATCGTGCGCATCGTCAATGCGCTCGTCGATCTCCTAGGTCAGAGCCGGGAGGAGAGCCTGCTCACGCCGGGCCGGCCGAAGCGCTCGCATCAGGATCACCGGCGCATCCTCGGCGCGATCCGGCGCCGGGATGAAGACGGTGCCCGCCGAGCCATGCTGGATCATCTGACCGCTGTCGAAAAGCTTGTCATTGGCAATACGGGCGGCGATACGGGGAAAGCGGGAGGCGCGGGGCGGCCGCGCCGAGCGTCCGCCCGGAAGGGCCGTGGTGGCTAAAGTCTCGTAAGTGCCCGTTGCTGAAGAAAATTCGTTGACATCATCCCTCCCTCGCATAGCATGATCGGATAGCGCAGGCCTCTTCGGGGCCTGCCTTTCTATCTCCGCACATCGCCCGGCGCGACGCGGAGTCGCCGCCGAGGGGGTCGTCGAAATGGCGCGCGTCACGTCTCGCTCGAAGGCACGGCGAAAAGCCACCGGCCTCCCGCGCTCGACGCTCCCAAGTACGTCTATTCCTTCGCCAACGGAAAGGCGGAGGGGTCGAGCGCGCTTGCGCCACCTGCTGGGCGGCAAGGGCTGTGAGCTGGCCGAGATGACCAATCTGGGCGTGCCGGTGCCGCCGGGCTTCACGATCACCACCGAGGCCTGGGCCGGCTACAGCGCGAACGACCGGAAGTATCCCGCGGGGCTCTGGGAGCAGGTCCAGGCCGGTCTCGCTCGTCTCGAGACGGCGGCGGGCTCAAGCTCGGCGACGCGTCACGCCCCCTCCTCGTCTCGGTGCGCTCGGGCTCGCGGGCCTCCATGCCGGGCATGATGGATACGGTGCTCAATCTCGGGCTGAACGACAAGACCGTTCTCGGTCTCGCCCGATGGACCAAGAACGAGCGCTTCGCCTGGGACTGCTACCGGCGCTTCATCACCATCTTCGGCGACGTCGTGCTGGGCATCGAGCGCCGCGCCTTCGACGAGCTGCTCGAGCGATGCCAAGGCCGCGGCGGGCGCCAAGACCGACGCCGACCTCCAGCCCGCGCCGCTCAAGGCGCTGGTGGCGGAGTTCAAGCAGCTGGTCCAGACGCGGACGGGCAAGCCCTTTCCCCAGGACCCCGCCGAGCAGCTGCGGCTGGCCGTGGCCGCCGTCTTCGACTCGTGGTTCGCCAAGAAGGCGGTGGACTATCGCCGCATCCACCGCCTGCCCGACGACTGGGGCACCGCGGTCACCGTGATGGCCATGGTCTTCGGCAATCTCGGCGAGACGTCGGGCACCGGCGTCTGCTTCACGCGCGATCCGTCGTCGGGCGAGCGGCGCTTCTTCGGCGAGTTCCTCGTGAACGCGCAGGGGGAGGACGTGGTGGCGGGCATCCGCACGCCGCAGCCCATCGCCGCCCTCGAGACGTTCGATGCCGAAGGTGTACGCGGAGCTGCGTCGCCATCAAGGAGCGGCTGGAGCGCCACTACCGCGACATGCAGGACATCGAGTTCACCGTGCAGGAGGGACGGCTCTACATCCTGCAGACGCGCTCGGGCAAGCGCACGGCGGGCGCCGCGGTGCGCATCGCGGTGGAGATGGTGCGGGAAGGCTGATCGAGCGGGACGCCGCGCTCTTGCGGGTGGAGCCCGCTTCCTCAACCAGCTCCTCGTGAAGACCGTCGATCCCCGGGCGACCTACACCGCCATCGCGCGCGGGCTGGCCGCCACGCCGGCGGCGGCGGTGGGCAGGGTCGTGTTCGATCCGGAGAAGGCCGTGCGAGATGGCGCTGCGCGAAGAGGCGGCCATCCTCGTTCGCCAGGAGACCTCGCCGGAAGACGTGGAGGGCATGCACGCGGCGCAGGGCGTGCTCACCTCGCGCGGCGGCCTGACCTCTCACGCGGCGGTGGTGGCCCGAGGCTGGGGCAAGAGCTGCGTGGTGGGAGCGGGCGACGTGGTGGTGGACGAGGAGAATCGGCTCTTCCGCGCGGGCCGGGTGGTGGTGCGCGAGGGACAGGTCGTCACCCTGAACGGCGCCACCGGCGAGGTGGTGCTGGGAAGCCTGCCCCTCGTCGACCCCAAGCTGTCCGCGGAGTTCGGGAGCTCCTCGACTGGGCGCGCCGGGCGAGCACGACCCGGGTGCGGGCCAACGCCGACACGCCCGGCGACGCGAGCAAGGCGCGCGAGTTCGAGGCGGAAGGCATCGGCCTCGTGCGCACCGAGCACATGTTCTTCAAGGAAGACCGCATCCCCATCGTGCGCGAGATGATCATGGCCCGCGATCCCGAGACGCGGCGCAAGGCGGTGGACCGGCTGCTGCCCTTCCAGCGCGAGGATTTCATCGGCATCTTCACGGCCATGGACGGCTACCCGGTGACCATCCGGCTTCTCGACCCGCCGCTGCACGAGTTCCTGCCCAGCTACAAGGAAGTGCTCGAGGAGTTCACGCGCCTCGACGCCCTCGGCATCAATCCCGCCCGCCACCAGGAGCTGGGTGCCATCAAGGCGCGCATCGAGGCGCTCCACGAAGCCAATCCCATGCTCGGGCACCGCGGCTGCCGTCTCGGCATCACGTTCCCCGAGATCTACGAGATGCAGGTGCGCGCCATCATGGAGGCGGCGTGCGAGGTGGCCCGGCGCGGCGTGAAGGTGGAGCCGCCCGAGATCATGATCCCGCTCACCGGCACGGTGGCGGAGATGAAGCTGACCCGTGACATGACCGTGCGCATGGCCGAGCGCACGGTGAGCGAAGATGGGCGTGCCGGTGGGGCACTCGGTGGGCACCATGATCGAGGTGCCGCGCGCCGCGCTCATCGCCGACAAGCTCGCGGAGCACGCCGACTTCTTCTCGTTCGGCACCAACGACCTGACCCAGATGACCTTCGGCTACAGCCGTGACGACATCGGCAAGTTCCTGCCCTTCTACCTCGAGAAGAAGCTGCTCCCGCACGATCCGTTCGCGGTGCTGGACCAGGAAGGGGTGGGGAGATGATCGAGATCGGGATCGAGCGGGGCCGGCGCACGCGCCTCAAGCTCAAGGTGGGCATCTGCGGCGAGCACGGCGGCGAGCCGTCGTCGGTGGAGTTCTGCCACCGCGTGGGCATGGACTACGTCTCCTGCTCGCCCTACATGGTGCCGCATCGCGTGGCTCGCCTCCGCCCAGGCGCGCATCAAGCAGCGGGCGTCCAAGTCCCGGAAGCGGGCGCGATGAGAGACTTCCGCGGCGTCTACCAGGGCGGCGCTGGACCTTCAGGGCTACTACGGCGGACCGTGCCGGGCGCCCCTCGTCACCCCGGACGGCGACGCCATCGACGAGATCACGGAGAGTCTGGCCTCGGCCGGCCTCCTCTAGCGGTGAGGAAAACTCACATGGATGCTGGCGGAACTCGCAGGAAACGGAACGGAGGACAGGCTGTGAAGCTTTCAGGCGCGCGCATCTTGCTCGAGTCGTTGAAGCGTGAGGGCGTGGATCTCATCTTCGGCCTGCCCGGAGGCGCTGTGCTGCCGATCTACGATGTGCTGTACGACTTCGAAGGGATTCGCCACATCCTCGTGCGCCAGGAGGCGGCGGCGGGGCATGCGGCCGAGGGCTACTCCCGCACCACGGGCAGGACGGGGCGTGTGCCTCGTCACCTCGGGGCCGGCCGCGACCAATCTGGTCACGGCGCTCCAGGACGCCCTCATGGACTCCATACCGCTCGTGGCCTTCACCGGCCAGGTGCCGACGCACCTGATCGGCAACGACGCGTTCCAGGAGGCCGACAATGTCGGGATCACGCGCTCGGCGACCAAGCACAACTTCCTCGTCAAGGACGGCAACGATCTGGCCATGACCATCAAGGAGGCGTTTCACATCGCCTCCTCGGGCCGGCCCGGTCCCGTGCACGTGGACCTGCCCAAGGACATCCTCGTCAAGGAGTGGTCCTTCGACTATCCCGACAAGCGTCCATCTCCGCTCCTACAACCCGACCTACGAGGGCCATCCCGGCCAGATCAAGAAGGCGGCGCGCGCCATCGTGCGGGCCAAGCGCCCCGTGCTCTACGTGGGCGGCGGCGTCATCTCGTCCGACGGCTCGCCCGAGCTCTACGAGCTGGCCGAGCTGACCCAGGTGCCGGTGACGCAGACCCTCATGGGCCTGGGCTCCTTCCCATGGCGCATCCGCTCTCCCTCGACATGCTCGGCATGCACGGGACGTACTACGCCAACATGGCCGTCCACAACTCGGACTGCCTCGGTGGCGGTGGGGGCGCGCTTCGACGATCGGGTCACGGGCAAGGTGGACGCCTTCGCGCCTACCGCGCGAGATCATCCACGTCGACATCGATCCGTCGTCCATCTCCAAGAACATCAAGGTCGACATCCCCATCGTGGGTGACTGCAAGCGCGTGCTCGCCGCGCTCCTCGAGGCGGTGAAGCGAGGAGATGAAGACCTATCCGGCGGGAGCGGTGAGGGAGGCGCGCCGGCAGTGGTCGGAGCAGATCGGGGAGTGGAAGCGCGGCGGAGCCCCTCCGCTACGAATGGTCCGACGACGTCATCAAGCCGCAGTACGTGATCGAGGAGATCTCCAACATCACGAACGGGGAGGCCCTCGTGGTCACCGGGGTGGGGCAGCACCAGATGTGGGCGGCCCAGTACTACCGCTTCAAGCATCCGCGCACGTGGTGCACCTCGGGCGGCCTCGGCACCATGGGCTACGGGCTGCCCACGGCCATGGGCGTGCAGGCGGGCAACCCGGGCAAGCTCGTGGTCAATATCGACGGCGACGGATCCTTCGCCATGAACAGCCAGGAGCTCGCCACCTGCTTCGAGGAGCGGCTCCCCGTCAAGACCGTGCATCATCAATAACGGCGGCCACGGGATGGTCCGCCAGTGGCAGCGCATCATCTTCAAGGAGCGCTTCTGCGCCGTCGACCTCGGGCCCGAGCCCCGACTTCGTCAAGCTCGCGGAGGCCTACGGGTGCACGGGCATCCGCGCCACCAAGCCTTCCGAGGTGGTGCCGGCCCTCGAGAAGATGATCGCCACCCCGGGGCCGGTGCTGCTGGACGTGTGGGTCAACAAGGACGAGTGCGTGTTCCCCATGGTGCCCGCGGGCGGCGCCAATACCGACATGATCCTCGCTCCCCCAGCCGCGAGGCCCGGGAGCGCGCGGCCAAGTCCCAGACGGGATTCTAGCGATGGCCGACGGGTCCGAGCACTCGAAGCACACCATCGCCGTCCTCGTGGAGAACAAGTTCGGCGTGCTCTCGCGCGTGGCCGGGCTGTTCTCGGCGCGCGGCTACAACATCGAGAGCCTGTCCGTGGGGGAGACCCTCGACCCCACGGTGTCGCGCATGACCCTGGTGGTGCGCGGCGACGCCTTCGTCATCGAGCAGGTCATGAAGCAGCTCCACAAGCTCGTCGACGTCATCAAGGTCAACGACCTGAGCGAGGAGACGCACGTGGAGCGGGAGATGCTGCTCATCCGGGTGAACGCGGAGCCCGCGGCCCGCGCGGAGATCCTCCGCATCGCGGACATCTTCCGGGCCAAGATCGTCGACGTCACCGCGGCCAGCTACACCCTCGAGGTCACGGGCGAGGAGTCGAAGATCGGCGCCATCCTCGAGCTCTTGCGTCCCTTCGGAGTCCAGGAAGTCGTGCGCACGGGCAAGGTGGCCATCGCGCGGGGCCCGAAGGCGCGCCTCCGGCGCGTGGACGAGAAGCTCGGGAAGGCCGCCCCGCCGCGCGCGGCCACCCAGGATCCTCGCGTCATCGGTTTCGCGGACTAAGTCAACTCACAGGAGAGCACACGAAATGCCGGCGAAGATTTTCTACGACCAGGATGCGGATCTCGGACTCCTCAAGGGCAAGAAGATCGCCATCATCGGCTATGGCAGCCAGGGACACGCCCACGCCCTGAACCTGAAGGACTCCGGCCAGGACGTGACCATCGGCCTCTACAAGGGCTCCAAGGGCTGGACGGCGGCCGAGAAGGCGGGCTTCAAGGTCATGACGGTGGGCGACGCCGCGGCGGCCGCCGACATCATCATGATCCTTCTCCCCGACCAGACCCAGCGGCAGGTGTACGAGGAGTCCATCAAGGGCACCCTGGGCAAGGGCAAGACCCTCATGTTCGCCCACGGCTTCAACATCCACTTCAACCAGGTGGTGCCGTCGCCCGACGTGGACGTCTCCATGATCGCCCCCAAGGCGCCCGGCCACGTCATGCGCGACCTGTTCACGGAAGGCCCGGGGTGCCCGCCCTCGTCGCGGTGTACCAGGACGTGTCGGGCAAGGCGCGCGACACCGCCCTCGCCTACGGCAAGGGCGTGGGCTGCACCCGCGCGGGCGTCATCGAGACGACGTTCAAGGAAGAGACGGAGACCGATCTCTTCGGCGAGCAGACCACCCTGTGCGGCGGCGTCTCCCACCTCATCAAGGCGGCCTTCGAGACGCTGTGCGAGGCGGGCTACCAGCCCGAGGTGGCGTACTTCGAGTGCATGCACGAGATGAAGCTCATCGTGGATCTCTTCTACCAGGGTGGCCTCGCCTACATGCGCTACTCGGTGTCCGACACCGCGGAGTACGGTGACTACAGCCGCGGGCCCCGCATCGTGAACGCGGAGACCAAGGCGGAGATGCGCAAAATCCTCAGCGAGATCCAGACGGGCCAGTTCGCCCGCGAGTGGATCCTGGAGAACCAGGCTCACCGCGCGGGCTTCCTCGCCATGCGGAAGCGCGAGGCGGATCACCAGATCGAGGAGGTGGGCGGGCGGCTGCGCAAGATGATGTCCTGGATCAAGCCGCCGCGGATGTAAGGCGGAGCGCGCGTGCGGATTCCCGTGGCCGCCGGAGGGATGGCCGTTCATTCTCGTCCCGGCGGCGGCGGCGTGTATTCTGGCCATGATCGGATGGTGGCCGGTGGCGGCGGTGCTCGGGCTCATTGCCCTCGCCTCCCTCGGCTTCTTCCGTGACCCGGAGCGCACGCCGCCGGCCGGCCCGGGCTCGTGCTCGCCCCCGCGGATGGCCGCGTGATGCGGATCGACGAGGTGGAGGACCCGTGGGTGGGCCGGGCGGTGCGGGCCTCCATCTTTCTCTCGCCGCTCGACGTGCACGTGAACCGATCGCCGGTGGCCGGACTGGTGGACAGCGTACGCTACGAGGCGGGGCGCTTCATGGCCGCCTACCGGGACGAGGCCTCGGAGCTGAACGAGCGCTGCACCATCGCGCTCGAGGGCGACGCGACGCGGATCGGGGTGAAGCAGATCGCAGGCGTGCTCGCCCGCCGCATCGTGTGCCGGGTGCGGGCGGGGGACAAGCTCGCGGCGGGGAGCGGTTCGGGCTGATCCGCTTCGGGTCGCGGACGGACCTCGTGGTCCCGCGCTCCGCGGAGATGCGGGTAAAGATCGGCGACCGGGTGAGAGGCGGAGAGACCGTCATGGGAGTGCTGCGGTGAGGGGTGCTGCGGTGAGGCGTCGGCATCAGAGCGGAGAAGGCGCGCGGCATCCTCGCCGCCGCCGCTGGCAGGAGCTGCGCGAGCATCCGCGCCGGGGCATCTTCCTGCTCCCCAGCCTGCTCACCACCGCCAATCTCTTCTGTGGCTTCCTCGCCATCGTGCTCTCCGCCCAGGCGCGCTTCGTGGAGGCGGCGGTGGCCGTCTTCGTGGGCATGGTCCTCGACATCCTCGATGGCAAAGTCGCCCGGCTGACCCGGACCACCACGCAGTTCGGCGTGGAGTTCGACTCGCTCGCCGACGTGGTGTCCTTCTGCGTCGCCCCCGCCTTCATCCTCTATTCCCTCGCCCTCTCGCACGCGGGGCGGGTGGCCTGGCTGGGCGCCTTCCTCTTCGTGATCTGCGGCGCCCTCCGCCTCGCCCGCTTCAACGTCTACCAGGGGTGACGGACCGCCGGTACTTCGTAGGGCTGCCCACGCCCGCCGCGGCCGGCATCGTGGCCTCCACCGCGCTCCTCCTCGAAGGCGTGGTGGTGTCGCGCTGGCAGGCCGCGGCCATGAGCGTGGGCACGGTGATCGTGGCCCTCCTCATGGTCTCGACCTTCCGCTACTACAGCTTCAAGGAAGTGGACTTCGCGCGCCGCCGCCCCGCCCAGGTTCTCGTGCTCGTCGTGCTCGGCGTGCTCATCGTGGCCACCCATCCGCAGTGGTTCCTGTTCATCCTCTTCTCCCTGTACCTGCTCAGTGGCCCCACCCGGCCCCTGTGGACGCGCCGGCGGGTGGAGCAGGCCCAGGTCCTCGAGAAGGGAATCTGACATGCGTTCTCCCGGGAGAGACAACACCATGGTGACTCGCCTGACCCGACCCGAGGCCCGCTGATGCCGACCCACAAGATCGCCGTGCTGGGAGGCGACGGTATCGGGCAGGAGGTGACGCCCGAGGCCCGCAAGGTGCTCGAAGTGGTGGGCCGGGCCACCGGCGTCTCCTTCGAGTTCGAGACGGCCCTCGTAGGCGGGGCGGCCATCGACGCCACGGGCGATCCGCTCCCCCGGCCACCCTCGCCCTCTGCGAGCGGAGCGATGCCATCCTCTTCGGCTCCGTGGGCGGCCCCAAGTGGGACAACCTGCACCAGGAGAAGCGCCCGGAGCGCGGGCTCCTGGGATTGCGCAAGGAGCTCGACCTCTTCGCCAACCTGCGCCCGGCCACCTGCTTCCCCATGCTGGTCGACGCCTCGCCGCTCAAGCGCGAGGTGGTCGAGGGCACCGACATCATGGTGATCCGGGAGCTCACGGGTGGCCTCTACTTCGGCGAGCCGCGAGGGCGGGAAGAGTTCGCCGACGGCGGGGCGCGGGCCATCAACACCATGGCCTATACCTCGCGGGAGATCGAGCGGGTGGCCCGGACGGCCTTCGAGGTGGCCATGAAGCGGAAGAAGCGCCTGGCCTCCGTGGACAAGGCCAACGTGCTCGTCGTCTCGCAGCTCTGGCGTGAAGTGGTGACGCGGGTGTCCAAGGACTTCCCGCAGGTGCAGCTCGAGCACGTGCTCGTGGACAACTGCGCCATGGCCCTCGTGCACAAGCCGACCCACTTCGACACCATCGTGACCGAGAACACGTTCGGCGACATTCTCTCGGACGAGGCGGCCATCCTCGCCGGCTCCATGGGCATGCTGCCCTCGGCGAGCCTCGGAGGAAAGGTAGCCCTCTACGAGCCCGTGCACGGGACCGCCCCCGACATCGCGGGGCAAGGGTGGCCAATCCCATCGCGGCCATCCTGTCGTCGGGCATGCTGCTGCGCTACTCGCTCAACATGGGCAAGGACGCGGACCGGATCGACGCGGCCGTCCTGCACGTGCTCGAGCAGGGCCACCGCACGCGGGACATCCGTGCGGAAGGGACGAAGGTGGTGGGCACCAAGGAGATGGGTGATCTGATCGCGGGCGAAGTCGAGCGGTCTTACTCTTGACAGGCGAGAAAGGGTAGCGAAATGGCCTCAGGACTGACAGTCGCGGTGGTGGGTGTCACGGGTGCGGTGGGACAGACCACCCTCAAGCTCCTCGATGAGCGCAAGTTCCCGGTGAAGGCGCTGCGCGTTTTCGCCTCCGAGCGGTCGGTGGGCAAGACCGTCACCTTCAAGGGCGAGACCATTCACCTCGGCAAGCTCGGGCCGGAGGCCTTCAAGGGCGTGGACATCGCCCTCTTCTCCGCCGGCTCCTCGCAGTCGAAGGAATACGCGCCCCAGGCGGTGAAGGCGGGGGCGGTGGTCGTCGACAAGTCGAGCGCCTTTCGGATGGATCCCACCGTGCCGCTCGTCGTCCCCGAGGTCAATGCCCATGCCCTGAAAGGGCATCGCGGCATCGTGGCCTGTCCCAACTGCACGACCATCGTCACCGTGATGCCGCTCAAGCCGTTGCACGACGCGGGCCGTCTCCGTCGCGTGATCGCCACCAGCTATCAGGCGGTGTCGGGGGCAGGGGTGAACGGGGTGGAGGAGCTGCGCAGCCAGACCCTGGCGTGGGCGCGCGGGGAAGCCATCACCCCCAAGTATTTCCTCCATCAGATCGCCTTCAACCTCATCCCTCACATCGACAAGTTCGACGACGGCGGCTACACCGGCGAGGAGATGAAGCTGGTCCACGAGGTGCGGAAGATCCTCGAGACGCCCGATCTCGCGGTGTCGCCCACCACGGTGCGGGTGCCCGTGTTCACGACCCACTCCATTGCGGTCAACGCGGAGACGGAGAGTTGCGGTGAGCCCGGAGAAAGCCCGCGAGGTCTTCGCCCGCTTTCCCGGCATCACCCTGTGGGACGATCCGGCGCAGAACCGCTATCCCATGCCCGTGACCGTGGAAGGCCAGGACGACTGTTTCGTGGGCCGCATTCGCCAGGACCTGACCTTGCCCAACGCGCTGAATTTCTGGGTGGTGGGCGACCAGCTCCGCAAGGGCGCCGCCCTCAACGGCATTCAGATCGCGGAGCTCCTGATCCGCTGAGGACGCCCTGCGCACCCTGCGCCTGACTCTCGCCTACGACGGCACGGACTTCGCGGGCTGGCAGGTGCAGCCGGATCGTCCCACGGTGCAGGGGCTCGTGCGCGAGGCCTGCGCCCGGATCCTCGGGGAGCCGGTCAAGGTGACGGGAGCGAGCCGGACCGACGCGGGCGTCCACGCTCTGCGGCAGGTCGCCACCCTGACCACAACGTCCGCGCTCGAGGCATTCCGGCTCGCCCGCGGTCTCAACGCTCTCCTTCCCGAGGCGGTGCGCGTGCTCGAGGCGGCGGAGGCGCCGGCCGGCTTCGACGCGAGACGCTCCGCCCTCGGCAAGCGCTATCTCTACCTGATCGACCGCGGCTCCGTCGCCCACCCGCTTTGCGGCGATTCGCCTGGCACCCGCGCGTCCCTCTCGACGCGATGGCCATGCGGAGCGCCCTCGGCGCTCTGCGCGGGAAGCAGGACTTCTCCGCTTTCTGCGCAGCGCCCGGCCGCGGCCGCACGCCTACCTGCACCGTGCGCTCGGTGCGGCTGATCGAGCGCGGTGATCAGCTCGTCGTGCTGCTGTCCGCCGATAGCTTCCTCCACCACATGGTGAGGAACATCGTGGGAAGCCTGGTCGAGGTGGGGCGCGGCGCCCGGCCTCCGGGCTGGATGGCGGAACTCCTCGCGGGACGGGACCGCACCCGAGCAGGGCCGACGGCTCCCGCCCAGGGCTCTATTTCTCGTGCGGGTGCTCTACGGCGACGGTGCTCGTGGCTGAGGAAGCCGGCGGGCCCCCGGGACCGTGGCTTCAAGGCGCGAAAGCGGGAGGACCACGCCCTCGTGCTCATCGAAGAGCTCAAGGAAAACCTCGGCGACGTGGTCAAAACACGCAGAATCTTGAAGGAACTTGGCCGCTACTACGACCCGGTCCTCGGGGGCGCCATCATGGAGTTGAGCCATCGGCGGGCCATCGTCGAAGCCGCGGAAGCAGGCAAGGTGGCCGAGCGCGCTGGCTCTGGTCGAGGAGCGCTACCGCCTCTATATAAAGGATAGGGCCCACCTCGGCCGGGGCGACGGAGTCTGACGCGACACCCTCGGGGAGCTTAGGTAATCTTGACTCGCCGCCCCATCTGCCCTGATAATTCGCGCAATTCCGCAACATCGGATCGCTCGATCGCTTAGGGCGATACTCATCGAGATACTCGGGTTATTGGACGCTCTCAAAGGAGAGGAGTGGCCATGAGCCTTTCACGCAGGGACTTCTTCAAGCACGCGGGCTCGGCGGGCGCGGGAGTTGCGGTGGGCGCCTCCGTTTTCGACCTCAAGCCGGTCGCCGCGGCCGCGACCACGCTCAAGCTCACGGAAGCCAAGGTTCACACGAGCGTCTGTCCATACTGCTCGGTCGGCTGCAACCAGCTCGTGTATTCCAAGGGCGACCGCATCATCGACATCGAAGGGCATCCCGACACGCCGCACACCCTGGGCAAGCTGTGCCCGAAGGGCGCGGCGACCATCCAGCTCTCCAACAATCCGCTCCGGCCGACCAAGCCCTTGTACCGGGCCCCGGGCTCCGACAAGTGGGAAGAAAAGCCGATCGAGTGGATGTACGAGCAGATCGCCAAGCGCTACTACGACACGCGCGAGAAGTACTTCATCGAGCGGGAGCCGGACAAGGACGGCAAGGAGGTGGTGGTCAACCGGCTCGACGCCATTGCCTCGCTGGGCTCGGCGTGCATCGACAACGAGGAGTGCTATCTCATCTCCAAGCTGAACCGCACCCTCGGCATCGTCTACCACGAGCACCAGGCCCGAGTCTGACACTCCGCCACGGTCCCAGCTCTGGGGACCACGTTCGGGCGGGGGCGATGACGACCAACCTGATCGACATCCAGCACTCGGATGTCATCATGTGCACCAACAACATGGCCGAGAATCATCCCGTGGCCTTCCAGTGGGTGATGAAGGCCAAGGAGCGCGGGGCCAAGGTCATCCACGTCGATCCGCGCTTCACCCGTACCAGCGCGGTGTCGGACATCCACGTGCCCCTGCGCTCGGGCACCAACATCGCGTTCTTCGGCGGCCTCATGAACTACGCGATCCAGAAGAACCTCTACTTCAAGGACTACGTCGTCCACTACACGAACGCGTCCTTCCTCATCGATCCCGCCTTCAAGACGCCCACCGACCTCGGCGGGCTCTTCGAAGGGCTGGAGCAGACGGGCAAGGGCGGCTCCGATCCGCATCTCGCCGAGACGTACAACAAGTCCTCGTGGAAGTACCAGCGTGGACGCGGAGGGCAATCCCAAGCGCGACCTCACCCTCCAGGATCCCCACTCCGTCTTCCAGCTCCTGAAGCGACACTACAGCCGCTACACCCCGGAGATGGTCGAGCGGGTGTGCGGCATTCCCCAGGCGAAGTTCGTGGAGGTCGCCCAGCTCTACTGCGGCAACTCGGGCCGGGAGAAGACGGGCACCATCACCTACGCCCTGAACCTGACCCAGCACACCAACGGCGTGCAGAACATCCGGTCCCTCTGCATGCTCCAGCTCCTCCTCGGCAATATCGGACGGCCGGGGGCGGGGTGGTGGCCCTGCGCGGGCACGCCAATGTCCAGGGAGCGACCGATCTCGAGCTGCTCTACCACGAGCTGCCCGGCTATCTCGCCATGCCGCTCCGCGACGCTCATCCCGATCTCAAGACCTATCTCGAGAAGGAAACGCCCAAGGGCGGATTCTGGGTCAACAAGCCCAAGTTCATGATCAGCCTCCTCAAGGCCTTCTACGGCGACGCCGCCACCAAGGACAACGAGTTCGGCTACCAGTGGCTGCCCAAGCGCGCTTCGGCCGACGCCTACAGCCATCAGCACATCTTCGTGGACATGTACAAGGGCAAGGTGAAGGCCTTCTTCTGCGACGGGCAGAACCCCGCGGTGGGCGGCCCCAACGCCAAGCTCGCCCGCGCGGCCATGCAGAAGCTCGAGTGGCTGGTGGTCGTCGACATCTTCCTCACCGAGACGGCGGAGGTGTGGAAGACCCCGGCACCAACGCCAAGGACGTGCCCACCGAGGTGTTCTTCATCCCGGCCGCGCCCGCCGCGGAGAAGGACGGCTCCCTCACCAACACCATGCGGCTCATCCAGTGGCACGAGAAGTCCGTCAACCCGCCGGGTGAAGTCCAGACGGACGCCCAGTTCGTGTGCACCCTCGCCCACCGGCTGCAGAAGCTCTACGCGCGCTCGAAGAAGGAGCGCGACCAGGGCTTCCTCGCCGCGAACTTCACCTTCGGCGAGAAGCCGGATCATCCGGACATGGAGCTCGTTCTCAAGGAGATCAACGGCTTCGCCACCGAGGAGATCACCGACAAGGACGGCAAGGTCGTCTACAAGAAGAACCAGCCGCTGAACACCTTCGCCCACATGACGGACGACGGCAAGACGGCGAGCGGCTGCTGGATCTACACCGGCGTCACCGTCGAGGGACCGGACGGCAAGCTCGTGAACAAGGCGAATGCGCACAAGCCGCCGGACAAGACCGACTACCTCGCCCACGGCTGGGCCTTCTCCTGGCCCGCCAACCGGCGCATCCTCTACAACCGCGCCTCCGCCGACCTCGAGGGCAAGCCCTGGAGCGAGAAGAAGAAGCTCATCTGGTGGGATCCCGGAAGCGCCGGGGCAGACGCCGGACAAGAAGGGCAAGTGGGTCGGTCTCGACGTCCCGGACTTCAACGCCTTCCTCGCTCCCGACGCCAAGGGTGGCGACAAGCCCTTCATCATGCGGGCCGACCTCGTGGGCGCCTTTTTCGGCCCCCTCAATGACGGCCCATTCCCCGAGCACTACGAGCCCATCGAGATCGCCGACGCGCAACCTCCTCTCCAAGCAGCAGAACAATCCCGTGGCCAAGATCTGGAGCCTTCCGGATCAGAAGAACGACCTGGCTTCCGTGGGCTCGAAGGACTACCCGTACGTGATCACCACGTACCGGCTCACCGAGCACCATCTCTCCGGCGTGATGTCGCGCTATCTGCCCATGCTCGCGGAGCTGTTCGAGTCGCACTTCGCCGAGATCAGCCTGGAGCTGGCCAAGGAGCTCGGCATCGCGAACGGGGACAAGGTCACCGTGTCACTCGCCGCGGGGCAAGATCGTGGCGAGGGCCATGGTCACCAACCGGCTCAAGCCGTTCAAGATCGACGGCAAGACGGTGCACCAGATCGGAGTGCCGTGGCACTGGGGATGGAAGGGTGTCGACTCACTGCCCGGGAGCCGGGGTGATATCACCAACGATCTCTCGGCCACCGTGGGGATCCCACCGTGTACATCCAGGAGACCAAGGCCTTCCTGTGCAACGTCAAGAAGGTGGAGGTGTAGCCATGGCCCGCACGCTGGCGATGTTCACCGGATACCTCGCTCTGCATCGGATGCCGGGCCTGCCAGGTGGCGTGCAAGGAATGGAACGAGCTGCCCAGCGAGCAGCCGGAGTGGACGGGCTCGTACCAGAACCACGCCACCTTCACCGACAAGACCTATCGCCTCGTCCGCTTCATCGAGAAGCCCCAGGCCAACGGCGAGCTCTCGTGGCTCCTCATGTCGGACGTGTGCAAGCACTGCGCCCAGGCCGGCTGCCTCGACGCGTGCCCGACCGGCGCCATCTACCGTACGGAGTACGGCACCGTCAACATCAACCAGGACGTCTGCAACGGCTGCCGCTACTGCGTCAGCTCCTGCCCCTTCGGGGTGGTGTCGTTCAACCACGACACGGGGCGGGCCAACAAGTGCACCTTCTGCAATGACCGCATCCACAACGGGCTGGGACCAGCCTGCGCCAAGACCTGTCCCACCGAGTCGATACAGTTCGGCTTCCGGGACGAGCTGGTGACCAAGGCGCGGCAAGCGGGTGGCCGCGCTCAAGGACATGGGCTACAAGGAAGCGCAGCTCTACGGCGCCGACTCCAACGGCCCCCTGGGAGGGCTCAACGCCTTCTTCCTCCTCCTCGACAAGCCCACGACCTACGCCCTTCCCGAGAAGCCCGCTCTCCCTCAGCGCAATGTGATCGTGGACTCGCTCCTGTCGGTCGGCTCCGCCTTGCTCGTGGGAGTGGGCGCGCTCCTAGCCTTCCGGCAGCGCGGCCGTGCCGACAGCGGCGCGTCAAGGCCGGCGCGGCCACGGACGGTGACGCCAAGGACGGCGGCCATGCTTAAGTCACCCGACTGGCACCTCCTCATCGTCTGGTACTTCTTCCTCGGAGGCATCGCGGGCGGTGCCTATTTCACCGCGGCCATCGCAGACAATTTCGGCAGCGCGAGGGACAAGAGCGTGTTCCGCGTCGGCTACGTGCTCGCTCTCCTCCTCGTCTCGGTGTGCGGCATCCTTCTCATCCTCGACCTCGGCACGCCCAGCCGCTTCCTCAACATGCTCAAGAGCTTCAAGTTCTGGGATCCCATGTCGATCGGCGCGTGGATGCTGGGGGTCTTCGGCATGTTCGCCTTCGGCTCCTCTGCCCTGTCCTTCATGGGGGCGAGGGAATGGCCAGGCTCCGCCGCCGGCTGAGCCTGATCGGCATCATCTCGGGCTTCTTCATCGCCGCCTATACCGGCGTCCTGCTTTCCGCCACCGCGATGCCCTTTTGGCGGGAGGCGCGGCTCATGGGCGCCCTCTTCCTCGCCTCCGGCGCGTCCACGGGCATGGCCGCCATCTCGCTCTTCCTCTATCTCTTCGGCGAGTCGGCGGGGGAAGGGTACAAGAAGGTCAAGCGGGCGGACCGCTACGCCATCATGTTCGAGTTGGTAGTCCTCGCGGTGTTCCTCGCCCTTCTCGGCGGCGCGGCCGGACCGATCGTCTCGGGTCACCTCGCGCCGCTCTTCTGGGGCGGGCTGGTGGTGGCTGGCCTCGTGATCCCGCTCCTCCTCGACGTGTCGGGCCTGCGCCTTCCCGGGGCGGTGCCCGCCGCGCTCGTCCTCGTGGGCGGCTTCATCCTCCGCTACGTCATCGTGATGGCCAACGCCTGACAAGGCGCTCTACTCCGGACGGCGACCCGGGGCCCCCATGCGGGGGCCCTTTGTCTTTCCCAACCGGCGTGGCACGATAGGGCCCATGCGGACGTATTTCCAGCTTCGGGCCGGCCGGCTGGATGAGGTGAAGGGCGAAGTCGTTCGCGAGCAGCCGCTCACCGTGTACATCGACGGCGAGCGCTTCCTCACTCTTCTCTGCTCGCCCTTCCAGCTCGAGCCGCTCGTCCTCGGCTATCTCTGGATGGAGAAGGTCATCGCCGGCCTCCACGAGGTCACCTCGCTCCGGATCTCCGAGGTGGAGGGCCGCGCCGACGTGACGCTGGCCCATCCGGTGATCCTTCCCACCGAGCGCATCCTCACCTCAGGCTGCGGCGGCGGCATCACCTTCCGCATCGACCCCCGGCTCTTCCCCGGCTGCGGTCCTCCCTGCGGGTGAGCCCGACGCACGTGGGCGATCGCATGCGCGACCTTCTTCGCGAGGCCGTACACTACCACGCCTCGCGGGGATACACGGAGCGGCTCTCTCCGATGGCGACCGTGTCCTCCTCGTCGCGGAGGACGTGGGCCGGCACAACGCGGTGGACAAGCTCATGGGGCTGGCCCTGCAGCGCGGCCTGCCCACCGCCGACCGCATCCTCCTCTCCACCGGTCGCGTGTCGTCGGAGATGCTGCTCAAGGCCGCCCGCATGGGCGTGCCGCTCGTCGCCTCGCGCACGTCGCCCACCGAGATGGCGGTGGCCCTCGCCGAGCAGCTCGGGGTGACCGTGGTCGGCTACGTCCGGGGCGAGAGCTTCAATCTCTACGCGGGAGACGCGATCGACTTGCCGGGCGCCGCCTGATCATGCCGGACTACAAGGCTCTCGTGGGCGAGTGGGAGGACATGCTGGGGCGCCGCCGGGCCATGGGCGACGCGCTCTCCTTCTGGACTCCCGTGCTCGAAGGCTGGCGGGACTGGGATGACGGCGGAGCGGTATCGCTCGGGTGGACCGAGGAGGAATGCGGGCAAAGCTGGGCGCGGGGCGTGCCGCTCCTCGCCGACGCGGCGCCCGTCATCGCCCCCGAGTCGCTCGAAGAGCTGCTCGGACCATTGATGGAGCGGCTGGCCGTGGAAGTCCCGCCGCGGGAGCGGCCCTCGCCCGCTTTGCCGCATCGTGGGACGCGGGGACGATCGGCCCCGCCGCGCTGTTTCCCGCACGGAACGGACGGAGCCGGCCTGGAAAACGAGCTGGGCCTTCCCGGCCATCTCACGGGGTTTCTCGCTCAGGCGGGCCTCCGTCCCGCCCTCGAAGTCTGGTTCTCCCGCGTACGTGCGCTTCCCGCGAGTGGCTGGGAGCGCGGCTTCTGCCCGTGGTGCGGAGGGATGCCGTCCTACGGTGACCTGCATGGAAGACGGACGCCGGCGGCTGTCGTGCCATCTCTGTGGCGGCGCGTGGTCGGCCGCGCGCCTTCGTTGTCCCTTCTGCCACGCGCGACAGTCGAGCGACATGGTGCGGTTGGTGGCGGAGGGTGCGGAGGAAGGGTACTTCATCGAGGCGTGTCTCGCGTGCCGCGGCTACCTGAAGGGTCTCGACCGCCGCGAGCGATGGAACGGAGCCTCTCCGCTCGTGGAAGACTGGGCCTCACCCCATCTCGACTACTACGCGGCCCGCGAGGGGTACCGGCGGCCCACTCCGTCGCTCGCCCAGCTCCTGCCCGCGGGCGGGGGATGCGGCCGGGTGAACGCCGTCGTCTTCGACATCGCGCTGACCGCCTACATCGTGGCCGCCGCGGCCGCCCTCGCCTCGCTCGTGTGGCGGCGCGACGGGCTGTCGCGGCTCGGCCGGAGCGCTGACGGTGGGCGGCTGGCTCTGCCACACCGCGGCCATCGTGCTCCGGGGCGTCGAGCTCCGGCGCGCGCCCGTGCTCACTCTGGCCGAGGTGGTGTCGCTGGTGATCTGGCTGGCCGTGCTCCTCGACCTCTGGGTCGAGCGCCGGTACGGCGTCAGCACTCTCAGCGCCTTCATCCTGCCCGTGGTGCTCGCCCTCGGCCTGGGTCTGCCCACCGGGCTGCGGGACCTCGCCCTCGAGCCACGCGCGCGGGAGCGCGTGGATCCTCGTCCACGTCGCCCTCGTGCTCGTGGGGCTGTCCGCGCTCGTGCTCAACTTCGGCAGCGCCATCATGTATCTCCTGCAGGAGCGGCAGCTCAAGGCGCGGCGGCCCGGGACCTTCTACTACCGCATGCCGTCTCTCGAGACGCTGGACCGGCTCACCCTCATGACCCTCACCGCGGCCTTTCCCTTCCTCACCGTCGGGCTGGCCCTGGGTTTCGTGCGCGCGGGCCGGGCGTGGGGCCGCGATCTCGTGGGCGATCCGCTCGCCCTCTTCTCCCTGTGATGTGGCTCGTGTACGCGGCTACCCTCTCCGGGCGTGTCATCGGCCACTGGCGTGGCCGGCGTGCCGCCTACTTCTCCATCGCGGGCTTCTGCGTCCTCCTCGCCACCCTGGGCGCCGGCGTCCTCTTCCAGGGGAGACACGGCTCGTGATCGAGCGCCTCTTCGTGGCCGGCCTGTCCCACCGCACCGCTCCCATCGCGGTGCGTGAGCAGCTCGTGGTGGACGAGGACAAGCTGCGCGAGATCCTCGCCGACCTGACCGGGCGGGGCACCTGCGCCGAGGTGATGATCGTGTCCACGTGCAATCGCGTCGAGGTCTACGGCGTGGCCGAGGTGGCGGGCGAGGCGCGCGGTGCCGCCTTCCGACTGATGGGCGCCCACCGTGGCATCGGGCTACCCACCCTCGAGCCGCTCCTCTACAGCATGGACGGCGCGGAGGCGGTGCACCATGCCTTCCGCGTGGCCTCGAGCCTCGACTCCATGGTGCTGGGTGAGCCGCAGATTCTCGGCCAGGTCAAGGACGCCTTCGCCCTCGCGCAGTCCTGCCGCACCGTGGGCCCCGTCCTCCACTCGCTGATGAGCCAGGCCTTCGCGGTGGCCAAGCGCGTGCGCTCGGACACCGAGGTGGGGCGGCATGCCGTCTCCGTGTCCTTCGCCGCCGTCGAGCTCGCGCGGAAGATATTCGACGGGCTCGATGGACGCTCCGTCCTTCTCGTGGGGGCGGGGAGATGGGAGAGCTCGCGGCCCGGCACTTTCAGGATCACGGGACGCTCCCCGTGTTCGTCGCCAATCGAACGGCGGGGCGGGCCCAGGCCCTCGCCCGCGATCTGGCGGGCACCGCGGTGCCGTTCGAGGATCTCTTCTCCGTGATGGGCCAGGTGGACATCGTCATCACCTCCACGGCGGCGGGCGAGGTCATCGTCCCCGCGGCGGAGGTGGCCCGCATCCTCCCGGCCGGCGGGGCCGCCCCTCTTCTTCATCGACATCTCCGTGCCGCGCAACGTCGATCCCGCCGTGAACGATCTCGAGAATGTCTTCGTCTACGACGTGGACGATCTCCGCTCCGTGGTCGAGGCCAACCTGCGCGAGCGGAAGCGCCAGGCCCAGCAGGCGGAGTCGCTCGTGGAGCGCGAGGTGGCGAAGTTCGCCGATCGCCTGCGCAGCCTCGAAGTGGTCCCGACCATCGTCTCCTTGCGCGAGAAGCTCGAGGAGATCCGCAAGGCCGAGCTCGGCCGGACCCTCGCCCGCCTCCCCGGCGCCGACGAGGAGACCCGGCAGGCGCTGGAGGCGCTCTCCCAGGGCATCGTGAACAAGATTCTCCACGCCCCCACCGTCAAGCTGCGCGGACTCCTCGAAGGCGGGCCACGGCCACCGGTGGATCGAGGTCATCTCGGAACTGTTCGGGCTCGGAGGCAAGAGCCGGGGTGGACCCGCGGCATGACCCTGCGCTTCGGCACGCGGGGCAGCCGCCTCGCCGTGGCGCAATCCAACCAGGTCGCCGACGTTCTCCGCGCCCGCGGCCTCGGAGGTCGAGCTCGTCACCATCCGCACCTCGGGAGACCGCCTCGCCGACGTCGCCCTCGCGGATTTCGGAGGCAAGGCCCTCTTCGTGAAGGAGATCGAGGAGGCCCTTCTCGACGGTCGGGTCGACGCAGGCGTGCACAGCCTCAAGGACATGCCTGCGTTCCTGCCTGACGGATTGTGCCTCGCCGCCTTTCCCCGCGCGAGGATCCGCGCGATGTGCTCCTCACCCGGGCGGGCGGCAGCCTCCACGATCTGCCGCGCGGGGCGCGTGTGGCGACGTCGAGCCTCCGGCGTCGCGCCCTGCTCCTGGCCCGGCGCCCCGATCTGAGCATCGAGCCCATTCGCGGCAACGTGGACACGCGGCTCAAGAAGCTCGGAGACGGGCTCTACGACGCCATGGTGATGGCGCGGGCGGGGCTCGATCGGCTCGGTCTCAAGCCCGAGCACGCCCAGGTGCCTCGGCCGAGGAGCTTTTGCCCGCGGTGGGGCAGGGGACGCTCGGCGTCGAGGTGCGCGCCGCCGATCAGCATCTGCGGGAGGCATTCCGGGCGCTCGACGATCCGCGGCGCGGGCGGAGGCTCTCGCGGAGCGCGCCTTCCTGCGTCGGCTCGGCGCGGATTGCCACACGCCGGTGGCCGGGCTCGCCCGCCACGCCGGTGTCACCGTCGAGATGGACGGGCTCGTCTCCAGTCTCGACGGCCGCACGGTGATCCGCGGCAAGGCGAGCGGCGCGGCGGACCGGGCCGAAGCGGTAGGCGAGAGACTGGCCGACGAGCTGCTCGCCCGAGGGGCGCGGACGCTGCTCGACGAGGGAGCCGGAAGGTGACGGCGGTGGCTTCCGCCAAGCCGCTCGCCGGTCGCCTGGTCGTGGTGACGCGACCCCGTGCCCAGGCCCAGGCGTTCGCCACCCTCCTCGAGGAAGCGGGCGCCACCGTGCTCCTCGTCCCGACCATCGTCATCGAGCCTCCCGCTTCGTGGGAGCCTCTCGACCGCGCGCTCGACGGGATCGGCGACTACCGATGGGCGGTGTTCACCAGCGTCAACGGAGTGGAGATGACGCGCCGCCGCCTCGAGCAGCGGGGACGGGAGGCGGGCGTTCTGCGCGGGCGCCGTCTGGCTGCCATAGGCCCGGCCACGGCGGGAGCGCTACGCGAACCTCGGGCTCGAGCCTGAAGTGGTGCCCGAGGAGTACGTGGCCGAGGGACTGGCCGGGAGCCTGCTCGGGCTGATCCGTCCGGGGAGCGCGTGCTGCTCGCGCGCGCCGCGGACACGCGCGACGTGCTCGTTCGCGAGCTCGAGGCCGCGGGCGCCTTCGTCGACGAGGTGGCCGCCTACCGTACGCGTCCCGCCCACGAAGATGCGGAGGAGCTTCGCCGCGCCCTCGCCGCGGGGCGGGTGGATGTCGTCACCTTCACGAGCTCCTCCACGGTGCGGCACTTCGCGGATCTCTTCCCGTCCGAGGACCTGCCGCGGCTCCTGTCCGGAGTGGCCATTGCCTGTATCGGCCCGGTGACCCGCGCCACCGCGGGGAGCTCGGACTCGAGGCACGCATAGTGCCGAGGGAGTACACTATTCCGGCGCTGGCCCACGCCATCTGCCAACACTACGCGAGGAGCTGAGTCATGCCGTTTCCCCTGTACCGACCACGCCGGCTCCGCGAGTCGCCTCTCCTGCGGAAGATGGTTCGCGAGACCGCGCTCCGCAGGTCGACGACTTCGTCTATCCGCTGTTTGCCGTCCACGGCCGCGGCGTGCGCGAGCCCATCGCGTCCATGCCGGGGCAGTACCGCCTCTCCGTGGACGAGCTGCCCGAGCGAGTGCAAGGACGCGGCGTCCATGGGCATACCGGCCGTGCTGCTCTTCGGGCTGCCCGCGGACAAGGACCCGCGGGGCGAGCGAGGCGTACGCGGAGGACGGCATCATCCAGCAGGCGGTGCGGGCGGTGAAGGAGACCATCCCCGATCTCCTCGTGGTGACCGACGTGTGCCTCTGCGAGTACACGAGCCACGGCCACTGCGGCGTGGTGGAGGAAGGGCGGGTGAAGAACGATCCCACCCTCGACCTCCTCGCGCGGACCGCGGTATCTCACGTGGAAGCGGGCGCGGACATGGTCGCGCCCTCGGACATGATGGACGGGCGGGTGGCGGCCATCCGTGAGGCGCTCGACGAGAACGGCAATCAGGAGACGCCGATCATGGCCTACTCGGCCAAGTACGCCTCGGCGTTCTACGGGCCGTTCCGCGAGGCGGCGGACTCCACGCCCCAGTTCGGCGACCGGCGCTCCTATCAGATGGACCCCGCCAACTCCGTGGAGGCGATGCGCGAGGTCGCCCTCGACGTGGACGAGGGCGCGGACATCGTGATGGTCAAGCCCGCCCTGCCCTATCTGGACATCATCGCCAAGGTGAAGAGCGAGTTCGGTCTTCCCGTGGCCGCGTACTCCGTGTCGGGCGAGTACGCCATGCTGCGCGCGGCGGGCCAGCTCGGCTGGCTCGACGAAGAAGCGGCCATGATGGAGGCGCTCACGGGCATCCGGCGCGCCGGCGCGGACATCATCATCACGTACTTCGCCAAGGAGGCGGCGCGGATCCTGGAGCGGGGCGGGCGTGACCGTCTCCGCCAAGGGCGAGTACGCCATCAAGGCGATGCTCGACCTGGCCCTCACCGACGATGGAGAGACGCTGCAGCCCATCCAGGACATCGCGCGGCGACAGGGCATACCCCAGCGCTATCTCGAGCAGGTGCTGCTCGGGCTCAAGCGGGCGGGGTTTCTCCACTCGCGGCGCGGATCGGCGGGCGGCTACCGTCTCGCCAAGGCCGCCCGACCAGATCACCGTGGGTGCTCTTCTCCGCGCCGTGGAAGGCCGCCCCGGCGTGGGCGCGGCGGGGCGTCCGTCGCGCGGAGCCACCGGGGATGCCGGCGGAGACCTGACGTATCTGTGGCGGGCGGTGTCGGACGCGGTGGATGCCGTGGTGGACGGCACCACGCTCGAGGATCTCAAGCGCCATGCCGCCGAGCGGCGGGCGTCCGCCAAGCCCATGTACCACATCTGAACCTTTTTTACCGGGGAACCAGCGTTCCCGATAGGATTGAGCGCCATGAGCCAGCGAAGGACGGCAGCACTGACCCGACCGCGCATCGCCGCGTCCGTGCTCGACGCGGTGGGCGGCACGCCGCTCGTACGCCTCAACCGGCTGCCCAAGCCGGGTGGCGCCGTGGTGCTGGCGAAGATGGAGTCGCTCAATCCCGGCGGCAGCGTCAAGGACAGGATCGCCGTGGGGATGATCGAGGACGCCGAGCGCCGGGAGTCCTCCGGCCAGGCTCCACGGTGGTGGAGCCGACGAGCGGGAACACGGGCATCGGCCTGGCCATGGTGTGCGCGGTGCGTGGCTACCGCCTCATCCTCACCATGCCCGATGACTACAGCGTCGAGCGTCAGCGTCTGCTTTCGCGCTACGGGGCGGAGATCCATCTCACCCCGGCCGTGGAAGGGATGACGGGCGCCGTCTTCGCGGCGCAGGAGCTCGTGAAGGAGCACCCGGACTATTTCATGCCCCAGCAGTTCGAGAATCCCGCCAATCCGGACGTGCACCGGCGGACCACCGCGCTGGAGATTCTCGAAGCGACGGAGGAGCGCCTGAACGTCTTCGTGGCCGGTGTCGGCACGGGCGGGACGGTGACGGGGGTGGGTGAGGTGCTGAAGGAGCGCGTGCCCGGCGTGCGCGTCATCGCGGTGGAGCCGACGCGATCGCCCGTGCTGTCGGGCGGCCGGGCACGGCCCCACGGGATCCAGGGCATCGGCGCTTCCTTCGTGCCGGGCGTGCTCAATCGCGCCGTTCTCGACGAGATCATGCAGGTGCGCGACGAGGACGCCACGGCGACCGCGCGCCGACTGGCCCGGGAAGAAGGGCTGCTCGTGGGCATCTCGGCGGGCGCCAACGTGTGGGCGGCCTGCCGCGTGGCCGAAGCGCTCACGCCCGATCAGGTCGTGGTCACCGTGCTGTGCGATACTGGCGAGCGCTATCTGAGCGTGTCGCTCTAGTGTCGGTCGAGAAGAGAAGGAGACAGACATGAGCATCGACGTCTATATCCCGACGCCGTTTCGTCGGGCCACGAACAACAAGGACCGCGTCTCCGTCGAAGCGCGCGATGTGAAGAGCATGCTCGACGAGCTCGAAGGGCGATTCAGCGCGCTCAAGGGCCTCGTGCGCAACGAGGCGGGCGAGATCCACCACCACGTGAACCTCTACGTGAACAGCGAGGCCATCGAGTCGCTCCAGGGACTGCAGACCTCGCTCAAGGACGGGGACGAGGTGTCGATCATTCCAGCCCTCGCCGGGGCGGCCAGCCTCGCGGGGCTGGACTCGGCGGCTGACTCGAGCTCGATGATCCTGACGCCTGAAGAGTACGCGCGCATCCGGGCCCAGGCGATCGCGGAATATCCCGGCGAGTGCTGCGGGGTGGTGATGGACAAGCCGGGTGAGCGGCTGCTCCTCGCGTGCCGCAATATCCAGGACGAGCTCCACGCCAAGGATCCGGAGCGCCATCCGCGCGATTCCCGCACCGCCTACTATATCGATCCGAAAGACCTCATCGCCATGGGCCGGCGAGAAGCCCAGGGATTCCGGGTCCTCACCATCTATCACTCGCACATCGACGCCGGCGCCTATTTCTCCGCCACGGACAAGCACAACGCGCTCGTCAACGGCGAGCCGGCCTATCCGGAGGCGACCTACGTCGTCCTCTCGGTGCGGGACCGGCAGGTGGACGACGCGGGAGCGTTCCGCTGGGACACCACGCACCGCGACTTCCTGCCCGTCGAGTGGAAGAAGCCCGAGAGCGATCACACCGCATGACGGACGGCTCGGACGCGCTCTTCGCGAGAGCCCAGCGGGTGATTCCCGGGGCGTCAACAGCCCTGTCCGCGCCTTCCGCGGGGTGGGCGGGAATCCCTTCTTCGTGGCGCGCGCCGAGGGATGCCGCATCACCGACGTGGACGGGCGGACCTACATAGATTTTCTCGGCTCGTGGGGACCGCTCATCCTCGGCCACGCCGCCCCGTCGCTCGTCGAAGCGGTGGGCGAGGCGCTCCGACGGGGCACGAGCTATGGGGCGCCCACCGAGGGCGAGGTGGAGCTGGCCGATCTGATCTCACGCGCCGTGCCCTCCATGGAGATGCTGCGCCTCGTCTCCTCGGGCACGGAAGCGGCGATGAGCGCGATCCGGCTCGCCCGAGGCGCCACGGGACGCGACGCCATCGTCAAGTTCGAAGGGTGCTACCACGGGCACGCCGACAGCCTGCTCGTCAAGGCCGGCTCGGGCGGCGCCACCTTCGGCGTGCCGGACAGCCTCGGCGTTCCGGCGGCGCTGGCCGCGCTGACCATCACCGTACCGTTCAACGATCTGTCGGCCGTCAAGGCGGTCATGGCGGCGCGGGGACGGGAGGTGGCGGCGATCATCGTCGAGCCGGTGGCCGGCAACATGGGCGTGGTGCCTCCGGCGCGCGGGCTTTCTCGAAGGGCTCCGGGCGCTCTGCGACACCCACGGATCGCTCCTCGTCTTCGACGAGGTGATCACGGGCTTTCGTGTCGCCTATGGCGGCGCCCAGGCGCTCTACGGAGTCCGCCCCGACCTCACCTGCCTCGGCAAGATCATCGGGGGCGGGCTTCCCGTGGGCGCCTACGGCGGCGCGCGGGCCATCATGGAGCGCGTGGCGCCGCTGGGCGGCGTCTATCAGGCGGGCACGCTGTCGGGGAACCCTCTCGCGGTGGCGGCGGGACTCTCGGCGCTTCGCGCCTCGCGAGCCCGGGCGTCTACCCGCGGCTGGAGGAGCGAGGCGCGCAGCTTCAGCAGGGACTCGAGGAGGGCGCGAAGGCTGCCGGCGTGGCCCTCACCGTCAATCGCGTGGGCTCGATGCTCACGGCATTCTTCACCGCATCGCCCGTGACGGACTACGCCTCGGCCAAGCGGTCGGACACCGCGCGGTACGGCCGCTTCTTCCACGCCATGCTCGACGGCGGCGTTTTCCTCGCCGCCTCGCAGTTCGAGGCGGCCTTCGTCTCGCTGGCGCATGCTCGCGCCGACCTGGACGAGGCCTCCGCCATCGCCGGCAAGGCCTTCGCCCGCGCCCGATAAGCCCTCGACCGCCATATCTCTATTGACCTCTGTTTTCTCGCGTGATACGGTTCACAAGGCCGCGAACCTGGAGTCGCATCAATTCGCCCTCCGGCCATAACTGGATCGCACGTTTAGCCGGCGCGATGCCGCGCGAGGAGCGCTCGAGCGTAGATGGTCGGTGAGCTCGCAGTTCCCGCCCCGACACCAGCGCCGCCGCACTCCCTTCGCCGCAGTCGACCCCCTCACGGTCAGCCTCCCACGGAGACGCGCATGAGTGGGTTTACCCGCCGGTCGTTCTTCAAGATCGTCGCCAGCTCCGGGGCCGCGGTCGCCGCCGGTGGATGCGGCAACGACGTCAACGAGCTGGTGGGCAACATTCCCGAGAAGCTCATCCCCTACGTCGTGCCTCCCGACAACATCGTGCCGGGCGTTGCCGCCTACTTCTCGACGGTGTGCCGCGAGTGCCCGGCCGGTTGCGGCCTCGTGGCCAAGAATCGCGACGGCCGCGTGATCAAGCTCGAGGGCAACCCCGATCATCCCGTGAATGCGGGGCTCTCTGCATTCGCGGTCAGGCCGCGCTGCAGGGGCTCTACCATCCCGACCGCTACCGCGGCGCGCTCATGGCGGGCAAGTCCGTGGCATGGGACGAGGCGGAGAAGCGGCTCGCCGACAAGCTCCAGGGACTGCGTCAAGGCCAAGCAGGGAAGCAAGATCGCGCTCGTCACCGGCCTCGAGACGGGAAGCCTCGGTCGGCTCATGGACGAGTGGACCAGAGGCGCTGGGCGCGCGGCCGCGCATCACCTACGAGCCGCTCGGCTACGAAGCGCTCCGCGCCGCCAATCGCGCGACGTTCGGCCGCGACAGCATTCCTCACTACGCCATCGAGGACGCGGACTACCTCCTCTCCTTCGGCGCCGACTTCCTCGAGACGTGGGAAGCAATGTGGCCAACACGAGCGCCTTCACCAAGATGCACGCCCTCGGACGCGGGAAGGCGGGCACCTTCGTGGCGGTGGAGCCGCGCCAGTCCATGACCGCGGGCAATGCCGACGAGTGGCTGCGCAGCGCGCCGGGCACCGAAGGCGTGGTGGCCCTCGCCATGCTCAAGGTCATTCGTCGAGGCGGGCCACGAGGCGAAGGGGGCCGATGGCGGCTCGCTGCGCGCCGCGGTGAAGAACGTCGACCTCGCCAAGGCCGCCGAGGTCTCGGGCATTCCCGCCGACACCATCAAGCGCATCGCCCACGACTTCGCGGGCGCCAAGAGCGGGCTGGCCCTGGCCGGCGGGGCGGCGACCACGGGCCGCAGGCCACCGACGCCCTCATCGCCGTCAACCTTCTCAACTCAGGCCGTCGGCGCCGTCGGCGAGACCATACGCTTCGGCGCCGATTCGGCGCTCGGCAAGGCGAGTCCTTACTCGGAGATGGTGAAGCTCACCAAGGCGATGGCGCGCGGGCGAGATCGAAGTCCTCGATCCTGGCCGACGTCAATCCGGTCTACGCCATGCCGCCCAAGTCGGGATTCGCGGAAGCCCTCGCCAAGGTGCCGCTGGTGGTGAGCCTCGCGAGCCGTCCCACCGACACGTCCGGCCGAGGCCGGGCTCGTCCTGCCCGTCGCTCCATCCGCTCGAGTCGTGGGGCGACTACGCGGCTCGCGGACGGCGTCATCGGGCTCATGCAGCCGACCATGGGGCCCGTGGCCGATCGACGGCAAGCCGGTCGAGGGCAAGGCCACCGGCGACATCCTGCTCTCCGTCGGACGCCAGGCCCTCGGCACCGAGGAGGGCAAGGGCCCGCTCAAGTGGGCGAGCTTCGAGGACTACGTGAGGGAGCAGTGGCAGGGCTTGGCGCGCGAGTACGGCGCGGGCAAGAATCCGCGTCGATTTCTGGGAGGAGTCGCTCCGCGCGCGGCGGCGCCTGGCGGGCGCCGCGCACGGCGGCGAGCGGCGGCGCGGCGAAGTTCGACGCGAGCCGCCTGAGCGTCGAGGCGGCCAAGCTCGAGGGCGACGGCACGCACGCCCTCATCGTGTATCCATCGCTCGCGCTTCTACGACGGACGGAGCGCCGACCAGCCCTGGCTGCAGGAAGCGCCCGACACCATGACCCAGGTGGCGTGGGACGGCTGGGTCGAGGTGCCCGACGGAGACCGCGAGCAAGCTCGGCCTGTCGCGGGGCGATGTGGTCAAGCTGACCTCGCCGAACGGCAGCGTGGAGCTGCCGGCGTGGCCTTCGCCCACCCTGCATCCGGGCGCGGTGGCGGTGGCCATGGGGCTGGGTCACGACTATCCGGGCGCGTACGCGCGGGCGGGCAGGTCTCCGCAGCGGGACATCTGGGCGACGTCGTGCTCAACGCGAGGCGCCAACCCGATACGCGCTCCTCGGCCGCGAATCCCGAAGCGGCCTCGGGCGGGCTGCCGCATCTCGCGGTGAAGGTCTCGCTCGTCGAAGACCGGCGCGCCGCCAGCCGCTCGCCATTCCGCAGGCGACCTTCGACGACGACGACCGCGAGATCGTGGAAGTGATCGGGTCTGGCCGCGGCGCGCGAGATGGAGCTGCGCGGCAAGTCGCCGGACGACGCGAGCCACCCGAGCATGTATCCGCAGGTCAAGTACCCGGACTACCGCTGGGGCATGGCGGTCGACTCCGACGCCTGCACGGGCTGCCAGGCCTGCGTGGTCGCCTGCTCGGCCGGAGAACAACGTGCCGGTGGTGGGCAAGGCCCAGGTCGCCTACGGCCGCGCCCAGCAGTGGATACGCCTCGAGCGCTGGGAGCACGGGCCCAGGCGGCAAGACCACCAACGTCTTCCAGCCCATGTTCTGCCAGCACTGCGAGATCGCGCCGTGCGAGCCGGTGTGTCCCGTCTACGCCGCGTATCACACGCAGGAAGGGCTCAACGCGCAGGTCTACAACCGCTGCGTCGGGCACGCGCTACTGCGGCAACAACTGCCCGTACCACGTGCGGCGCTTCAACTGGTTCAACTACAGCTGGACCTCGCCCCTCGAGATCCAGCTGAATCCTGACGTGACGGTGCGCCAGCTCGGGCGTCATGGAGAAGTGCACCATGTGCCTCCAGCGCATCGAGAAGGGCAAGAACGAGGCGCGCGACGCAGGGCGGGCGATCAAGGACGGCGACATCCAGACGGCCTGCCAGCAGACCTGCCCGACCCAGGCCATCACCTTCGGCAACCTCAAGGACGGCGGAGCCAGGTGTCCAAGCTCTCGGCCAGCCCGCGCAGCTACCACGTGCTGCGGGAGCTGGGCACGCGGCCGGCCGTCACCTATCTCGCCAAGGTGGTGCGCGGCGACGGTGCCCGGCCACGGGGACGGGAAGGAGCACAAGGCATGAGCGTGGCGACTCCGGCCGGGCAGCCCACGCTGGGCGGACGTCAACCGTGACGTCACCCGCACCGTCGGCATGCCCGGCAACACGTACTTCGCCTGGATGTGCCTGGTCGGTCTCATCCTCGGCTGCGGCGTGCTCGCCTGGGCCTGGCAGATCTGGACCGGCATGGGCGCGGCCGGCAAGCGCACGCCGCAGATGTGGGCGATGTACATCACGACCTTCGTGTTCTGGATCGGCATCGGGCACGCGGGCACGCTGATCTCCGCCATCCTGTACCTGTTCCGAGCGAAGTGGCGGACCTCGATCTACCGCGGCGCCGAGGCGCATGACGGTCTTCGCCGTCATGACGGCGGGCCTCTTCCCGCTGATCCACGCGGGGCGGATGTGGTTCGCGTACTGGCTGATGCCGTACCCGAACCAGCGTTACCTCTGGCCGAACTTCAAGTCGCCGCTGGTCTGGGACGTCTTCGCCATCTCGACCTACCTGACCATCAGCGTGGTCTTCTTCATCGTGGGCCTGGTGCCCGACATCGCGGCGCTCCGCGACGGCGCCACCGGGTTCAAGAAGAAGGTCTACACCGTGATGTGCGCTCGGCTGGGAGGGGTCGGACTCGCAGTGGCGCCACTACCGGCGCGCCTACGGGCTCTTCGCGGCGCTGGCGACCCCGCTGGTCCTCTCGGTGCACAGCGTCGTGTCGTTCGACTTCGCGATGGCGCTCGTGCCCGGATGGCACTCGACGCTGTTCGCGCCCTTCTTCGTCGACGGAGCCATCTTCTCCGGCTTCGCCATGGTGCTGATCCTGATGCTGCCGATGCGGTATCTCTTCAACTGGTACGACTACATCGCGCGACAAGCACCTCGACGCCATGGCCAAGCTCATCCTGGTGACGAGTCTCGTGCTGACGTACTTCTACCTCTGCGAGGCCTTCACGACCTGGTATAGCGCCGAGCACTACGAGCGGGCCTCGCTCTTCGACAGGGCGACCAAGCAGTATGCCTGGGCCTTCTGGCTCCAGTACTTCTGCAACAGCTTGGCGCCGCTCGTCCTCTTCTGGAAGAAGCCGCGCACCCACGTGATGACGCTGTACGTGGTCTCGATCCTGGTGCTGATCGGCATGTGGTTCGAGCGCTTCAACATCATCGTCCTGGGTCTGGGCTTCGACTTCTACCCGTACACGTGGGGCACGTACTACCCGACCGTCACCGACTCGACCATCATCGTGGGCTCCTTCGCCTGGTTCTTCCTGCTCTTCCTCGGTTTCATCCGCGTGATGCCGTCGCTCTCCATCGTCGAGGTCAAGGAGACGCTGGCCGCACCCGCTCAAGCACGCCGCACGGAGGCCACCACTAGCATGGCCACGGCCAATGTTCTGGGCGTCTTCGCTCACGTGGACACCACGCTGGACGCCATCCGCAAGCTCCGGGCCAAGGGCTTCTCGGAGCTCACCGTCTACACGCCGGTGCCGGTGGAGGAGATCGAGGAGGAGATCGAGAAGGTCCGCCCGCTCGAGCAAGGTGCGGCTCTTCACGCTGGCCGGCGCCCTGACCGGAACGCGCGACGGGCTTCTTCCTGACGATCTGGTCCTCGCTGAAGTGGGAGCTGATCACGGGCGGCAAGGACCCGTGTCCTTCCCGCCGCTTCGTCATCATCGCCTTCGAGCTCACCATTCTGTTCGGCGGTCTGCGCGACCCTGGTGGCGCCTCCTGCTGCTGGGCAAGCTGCCCAAGCTCAAGCCGTCGGCGACCTACGACCCCGCTTCACCGTGGATCGCTTCGGGGTGGCCGTGGCGTGCCCGCCCGAGACGGCGGAGCAGGTTCGTCTCGCTCCTCACCGGCGCGGGCGCGGAGGAAGTCAGGCGATGATGAAGTACGTCTTCGTCCTCGTGCTGCTCGCTCGTGGGCGCGGTAGCGGGCGTCCAGGGCCTGGCCATCGTGTACCGATGGACGCACGACATGATCGTGACCCAGCGCGTGACGGCCGGGCGAGATGAACTTCGCCATGGCCCCGGGCAGCCTGCCCCGCACCGGCAGCCAGCTCTACTACGCCGAAGGAGCAGCGCGAGGCCGCGGCCGCTGCGAAGAACCCGGTGCCCGCCACTCCCGAAGTCCATCACGAAGGGCGGCGATCTCTACGTCGTCTACTGCACGCCGTGCCACGGCGCCGTCGGGCAAGGGCAACGGGCTGGTGGCGGCGCAGTTCGTGACGCCCGCGGACCTCACCAACCCGGATCTGCAGAAGGGGCGCACGGACGGCTACTGGCAGAGCTACCTGTCGGTGGGCGGAGCGGTGATGCCGTCCTACGGCGAGTCGCTGTCCGCCGAAGAGCGGTGGCACGTCGTGAACTACCTCCGGACCCTGGCCGCGAAGTGAGCGTGGCCACCGTGGACGCGTCAGGCGTGAACGGCCGTTCCGGCTTCTCTGGGTGCCTGGTCGCCGCGGGCGCCGTCGCCTTCATCTGGGCGCGTCATCAGCGCCGATCCGCGGGCGACCTGGGGCATCTACCTCGTCAACCTGCTCTTCTGGTCGAGCTTCGCCATCACCGGTCCAGCCCTTGCCGGCATGATGCAGATGACGGAGGCGCGCTGGTCGCCCTCGGTCAAGCGACTGGCCCTGACCACGGCCGGCTTCTTGCCCGTGTCCCTCGTCGGATTCGTCATCCTCTTCTTCGGCCGGAACGACCCTCTATCCGTGGGTGGCTCATCCGCTCGCGAAGAAGGTGGCGTGGCTCAACGTGCCGTTCATGTCGCTGCGGATCGCCCTGGGGAGCCTCGCCCTGTACTGGATCGCCAGCACCTTTGCCAAGGCGGTGTTCGCCCAGGACACGCCGGAGCCGACACGCCCGCGGCCGTCGCCCGCCGCAACAGGCTCGCCACCATCCTCTTGATGCTGTACATGGTGGTGCTGTCGCTGTGGGGCTTCGATCTCCTGATGTCGCTCGACCCGACCTGGTACAGCGGCCTGCTCGGTGGCTACTACGTCGTGACCTCGCTCTATCACGGGCTTCGGGCTGGTGACCTTCCTCGCCATCCGGGCCAACGCTCGCGGGCGTGACGCAGATCGCCCCGTCGGGGATCCAGGACATGGCCAAGCTGACCTTCGCCATGTGCGTCATGTGGATGTACTTCTTCTTCTCGCAGTACCTCGTGATCTGGTACGGCAACGTGCCGATCGAGACGCGCTTCTTCCTCAACCGCTTCTTCAATCCGCCGTGGGGACAGATCGCGTGGGCCATCTTCATCGTCGGGCTGGCTCATTCCCTTCGCCTACCTGCTCAAGCGGCTCACCGGGCGGCCGCCCATCCGCCACAAGGTCTTCGTGGTCATTCTCTTCCTGGGCTGGATCGCCATCTTCGTCGAGCGCATCCTGATCATCTTCCCGTCGCATCGACAAGAACATCGGCTTCCCGCTGGGTCTCACGCGAGATCTTCATCACCGCCGGCTTCTTCTCGCTCTTCGTCCTGAGCCGGCGGCGCTTCCTCGCCAAGTACCAGGGCGCTCCTGCGTCAGTCCAAGTAACGGCGTCGCCCGCCCTCCCCCGCGGGAGGCGCGAGTGTACAATACGGCCGTGATCCCTGTCGAAGAAGCGCTGGAGCGCATCCTGTCCCGGGTGGGCGTGCTCGGTGACGAGCAGGTTCCCTGCGGCGCGCGCTTCACCGGGTGCTCGCCGAGCCGGCTCGTCGCCTCCTCGATCGTTCCTCCCTGGCCCAATTCCTCCATGGACGGCTATGCGCTGAGAGCGCCGACACTGGAGCGCGTCGGCGACCACGCCCGCCCGTCTTGCCATCGCGGGACGGGTGGCGGCCGGGCACGTCGGCCGAGCGTCGCGCTCCGGCCGGGCGAGGCCTTCCGCATCTTCACCGGCGGGACCCTTTGCCGGAGGGCGCGGACAGCGTCATTCCCCAGGAAGACGTGAATCGCGAGGGATCCACGCTCGTCGTGCCGCGCGCGGTAAAGATCGGGCGATTACTGTCCGGCCGCGCGGCGAGGACGTGAGGGCGGGCGACGCGGTGCTCGAGCCCGGCCGCCTCCTCGGCCCCGCCGAGGTCGGACCTCTCGCCGCCCTCGGCCGGTCGCAGGTGCGTGGTGACGAGGCGCCCGCGCGTCGGCATCCTGTCCACGGGCGACGAGATCGTGGACCTGGGCGGGCGTCCCGGTCCGGGCCAGATCCCGAACTCCAACACGTATTCGCTCATGGCGCAGGTGCGGGAAGCGGGTGGTGACCCGGTCAGCCTCGGCGTGGCCGCCGATCGACTGGAAGACATCGAGGCGCGCCTGCGGTGGGCCTCGGCTGCGATCTCCTCATCTCCTCGGCCGGAGTCTCGGTGGGCGAGCACGATTTCGTCGAAGGCCGCGCTCGAGCGCCTGGGGGCCGAGCAGCATCTCTGGCTCGTCGACATGCGTCCGGGCAAGCCAATAGCCTTCGCGACCATTCCTTCCGCGGGAAGCGCGCGCTCCCCGCCTTCGCGCTCCCGGGCAATCCGGTCTCGGCCATGGTCACCTTCGAGCTCTTCGTGCGGCCTTCCGTCCTGCGCCTGGGCGGTCACGCACGACTCGGTCGCCCCTTGATCCAGGCGCGTGCCCTCGCCTCCATCGCCAATCCGGGCCGTCGCCGCGGCTACCTTCGCGTGACCCTGGCCACCGACGGACGCGGGAGCTTGACACTGCTGCGCCTCACCGGCGACCAGTCCTCCGGCATTCTCCGATCCATGGTTGCCGCCGACGGTCTCGCCGTCGTTCCCGGCGATACCACGATTCAAAGCGGGAGCCTGTTCCCGTCATTCTCCTCCGCGATCCCCGCTAGCCCCGCTTCCGCACTTCGCTCCACACGCGTATCCATTGAAGAGCTTCGCGCGCAGCAGGATCGGAGGGGTGCGCTCCTGGAGCCGTATCTTCTGCGCACGGTCGGAGCGGCGAGCTCAGTCTCGTGGCTCGCCAGAGAGGCAACGCGGAGAGCGAGTCAGCGTGCTCCAGGGGAGCGCGCCCTCCGGTCCTGCCGGTGGGACTCCTCAGGCAGTCGTCCCGAAGAGCGCGCAAGGGTGAGCCAGCAGCCGACGACGATGGATGCGATCGTCACGAGGCTGCCCACGGCCAGCGTGGCGCTGTTGGTGAGCCCCTGCGTGATATTGCACCCTTCTCGCCCAGGATCGCTCCAGCCTCCCATGCAGCAGCGCCAGCCCGCGAAGATCTTCACCAGCGACCATCCCGGCGGCAGCTTCCAGCGAAAATCGCCGGCCGGCCACGCGGCGAGAAATGCGCCGATGGGCACGGCCACCAGCATCACCATGCTCCAGTTGACGCGATTGGGGAACATGACCAGCGGGTAGGTGAGGAGCTCGCCGGTGTTCACGGCGAAGGTGATGCCCACCGGGACGCTCGCCGAGGCTCGACGACCACCAGCCCGCGGCGATGAGCACACCCACCGCGAGGCCCGTCACCTGCCACGACCATTTGCCACGGTGAGACGCGGGGCGCGGGCGAAAGAGCCAGAAGCCGCCCGCGATCCACAAGGCGAGGATCACCAGCCACGGCGAGATGCCGAGGACGGTGGCGAGGGTGGGAGGAACATCGCCGATGGTGGGCGCCTGCAGCGTGGCGCGCAGCGGCCCGAGGACGCCGAGCCGCACCGTGGTGGCACCGAGGGCGAAGCCGAGGAGGATGATCCATGCCCCGACCGCGCCTTCACCCACGCGATACCACGTGCTGCCCGAGCAGCCTCCGGCGAGGACCATGCCCGCGCCGAACACGAGGCCGCCCGTGATGTTGGACATCCAGTGGAACGGCCGCACGGGAATGTCGACGAGCCCCGCGGCGGAGAGCGCCTGCACGCCCACCATGGCCACGAGGAGGGCGAGGCCGTACGCGCGCATGATGGTGGCATCGCCCATCAGGTACAGGTTGGACAGGGCGCGCATGAGACAGAATCCGCCGCGCTGAATGACGTAGCCGAACGCGCCTCCGGTGATCGCGGCCGAGAGATAGAAGATCCAGACCGCGTCGGCCATGCGCGCATGCTAGCGAAAAGGCTCGCACGAGTCAAAGCGCGGGGCGCGTGCGATTGACTTGGCGTGGAGGCGAGTGCTACGGTGCTTGTGATGGTCTCATGCTCCGTACGCGCGCTGTTCTACGGCGTGGCGGCGGCGCTGCTCACCGGATGCGCGAGTGGCAGCGGCACTCCGCCGCCCAACGAGCAAGCAGTCGCGGCGCCCGCTCCGACCCCGGGTCACCCTGAACGACGTCAAGAGCACGCAGGACGCGCAGGCCCAGGAGATCGCGCGTCTCGGAGCCGAGCTCAAGGCCCAAGACGCGCAGCGAGTCGTTTCTCGTGGCCGAGCTCAAGTCCGCTGAGCGAGCAGGTGACGAAGCTCAAGGCCTCGCTGGACGAAGCGGAGGGCGCGGTGCGCGCCGTTGCGCGCGACGCCGGTGGCCGCCGGAGACTCGGCCCGCCGCGCCGCCCGCGCCGCCTCCCGGCTCCGCGCCCGCCTCGTACGGCCGCCTGCCCGTGAGCGCGCCGCCTGACCCCGTGACGAGTCCGCTCCGCCCACGGTGAGCGCGCCGCCCGCCCCGTGCAGTGTCCTCCGGGTCTCCGCGCAATGTCGAGGCGGAGCGCATGTTCGCGGCCGCCCTCACGCAGCTCAGATCCGGCAACGATGGCCAGGCCGCGCTCCAGTTCACGGAATTCGTCACGCAGTATCCTTCGCATCCCCAGGCGGCGGCCGCTCAGAACTATATTGGCGAGGCGTTCTACCGCCAGCGCGACTTCCGGCAGGCCGCGGCGGAGTTTCAGAAAACGGTGGATCAACTACACACAGGCCACGCCGGTGTCGGAAGCCCTCTCAAGATCGGCCTGTGCCAGCGCGCCCTTTGGCGATGCCGCGGCGGCCAAGGCGGCGTGGGAGCAGGTGATCAAGCAGTTTCCCAAAACCGACGCGGCCCGGCAGGCCCGCACGCTTCCGCCGCGAAGCCCGGCGGCCCTCGCTAGGCGGTTTGACGGGGCTGGCGCGGCTCTCTGCTATACTGATTTTCACTCCGTCGAGCAGACGGAAAAACATGACGACATCTCGCGAGCGTATGCAATGGGAGACAGAGGGAGCGTCCGAGCGCATCGCGCTCGGTGATGCTGCGCTATCCCGAGAACTTGCGCGAGATCACCACTCCGCCCGAGCGGCTCTACGTGCGCGGCCGCTTCACCGAAGAGGATGCGCTCGCCGTGGCCATCGTGGGCTCGCGGGCCGCTACCTCGTACGGTCTCGCGGTGGCCGAGCGCCTCGCCGCCGACCTGGCCGCGCGCGGCGTGACGGTGGTGAGTGGTCTCGCCCGCGGCATCGACAGCGCGGCTCATCGCGGTGCCCTGCGCGCGGGTGGCCGCACGATCGCCGTCCTCGGCTCCGGCGTGGACGTGATCTATCCGCCCGAGAACCGACGGCTCGCGGGGAGGTCGCCTCGCACGGTGCAGTCGTCTCGCAGTTCGAGCCGGGCACGCGCCCGCTCTCCGGACATTTTCCCGCGCGCAACCGGGTGATCGCCGGTCTCGCCCTCGCCGTGGTGGTGGTGGAGGCGGCGGAGAAGAGCGGCTCGCTGATCACCGCGGGACTGCGCGGGGGAGATGGGCCGAGAAGTGATGGCGGTGCCCGGCCTCCTGACGAGCGCGCAGAGCGTGGGCGCCCACCGGCTCATCCAGGACGGCGCCGCCCTCATCCAGGGATGGGAAGACGTGGTGAGCCAGCTTCCGCTACGCTGGCGGGACCGCATCAAGTCGACATCGACGCGAAGCCACGGCGAGCGCTCTCGGTCGAGGCGGTGGCCATGAGGGCCGCGAACGCCACGGGCGGCAAGCCGCGATCCTCGCCATGCAGAGCAATCTTCAGCTCCTCGGCCTGATCGGCGAGGAACCCACGGATATCGACGGGATCATCGAACGGAGCGGCCTGACCCCGGACGCGCCTCGGCTCTCCTCGTGACGCTCGAGGTCGAGGGACGCATCCGGCAGCTCGAGGGCAAGCGCTTCGTGCAGGTGAGTCTCGGATGAAAGGTAAGCGAGTGGCGAAAAGTCGCTGGTTGTCGTGGAGACGCCGCCGAAGGGCAGAGCGTGGCCAAGCCTCCGCTGGCCGTGGTGGAGCCGCCACGCAAGAGCAGGGGCGGATCGAGAAAATCCCTGGTCATCGTGGAGTCGCCCACCAAGGTCAAGACGATCCAGAAGTACCTGGACTCGCGATTCATCGTCAAGGCGTCCATGGGGCACGTGCGCGACCTGCCCAAGAGCAAGCTGGGGTAGACGAGAAGAAGAGCTTCCGGCCCGACTATCGCGTTCTACCCAGCCAAGAAGAAGGTCCTCGACGAGCTGAAGAAGGCGGCGGAGAAGTCCGACTCGCTGTACATCGCGACGGACCCGGATCGCGAGGGCGAGGCCATCGGCTGGCACCTCGCCGAAGAGCTGGGCATGCCGAAGGCCAAGACCTTCCGGATCATGTTCAACGAGATCACCGGAGCGCGGCGGTCAAGGCGGCCTTCCTGCATCCCGGGAAGATCGACGCCAAGAAGGTGAACGCGCAGCAGGCCCGGCGCGTCCTCGACCGGCTCGTCGGCTACAAGCTCTCGCCGCTCCTCTGGGAGAAGATCCGGCGCGGGCTGTCCGCGGGTCGCGTGCAGTCCGTGGCCGTGCGCCTCTCACCGAGCGCGAGCGCGAGATCCTCGCCTTCGTGCCCACGGAGTACTGGTCGCTCCACGCCAAGCTCCAGGGCAAGAATCCGCCGGAGTTCGTGGCCACCCTGCGCGAGGTCAAGCGGAGAGAAGGCGAGCCTGCCCTCGGAGGCCGCGACACTCGCGGTGATGACGGATCTTCACGGGCGCGACCTGGAAGGTGAAGAGCGGTCACGCGCGGCGAGCGCCGCCGCAATCCCGCCGCCCCCTTCATCACCTCGACGCTCCAGCAGGAGGCGAGCCGCAAGCTCCACTTCACGGCCAGCAAGACCATGATGCTGGCGCAGCAGCTCTACGAAGGCATCGAGCTCGGCGAGCGAGGGCGCGATCGGTCTCATCACCTACATGCGCACGGACGCGGTGCGGGTGGCTCAAGGAGGCCCAGGACGAGGCCCGCGAGTGGGTCACCGGCCGGCTCGGTCGCGAGTACCTGCCCGAGGCTCCGCCGTCCTACAAGGCCAAGAAGAGCGCGCAGGAGGCCCACGAGGCGATCCGCCCGAGCTCGGTGGCGCGAGAGCCCAAGGTGGTCGCCCGCTTCCTGTCCAAGGATCAGCTCGCGCTGTACCGGCTCATCTGGGAGCGCTTCCTCGCCAGCCAGATGCTGCCCGCGGTGTACGACACGGTGGCCGCGGACATCGAGGCGGGCCGGTGCGTCTTCCGCGCCCAGGGCTCGAAGATGAAGTTCGCCGGCTTCACCGCGGTGTACGTCGAGTCACGCGAGGAGTCGGACGCGGTGCCCGAGGAGGAGCAGGAGTCCGTGGTGCCCCCGCTCACCGAAGGCGAGATCCTCAAGCTCCTCGCCCTCGATCCCAAGCAGCACTTCACCCAGCCGCCTCCGCGGTTCACCGAGGCCTCGCTGGTCAAGACGCTCGAGGAGCGCGGCATCGGGCGCCCCTCGACCTACGCGCAGATCATCTCGACCATCCAGGACCGCGAATACGTGCGTGCGGAGAAGGGCACCCTGTTCCCGACCGAGCTCGGCATGCTGCGTCACCGACCGGCTGGTGCCGTTCTTCCCGGAGATCATGGACGTGGACTTCACCGCCCAGCTCGAGGAGTCGCTCGACCAGGTCGAGGAGGGCGACAGCTGACTGGGTGGAAGCGGTCGGGCAAGTTCAACAAGCAGTTCGACCGGGACATCCGCAAGGCGCCAAGACGGGCATGCCGGACAACAAGATCGGCGAGAAGACGGGCGATGCGTGTCCGGACTGCGGCAAGCCCGTGGTCGAGAAGTGGGGCCGCTTCGGCAAGTTCCTCGCGTGCTCCGGCTATCCCGACTGCAAGTACACCAAGGACCTGAGCGGCCGGGAGAAGCCGGCCGACGAGCTCACCGACGAGACGTGCCCGACCTGCGTCAAGCCCATGGTGATCAAGCACGGTCGCTTCGGCAAGTTCATCGCGTGCTCGGGCTATCCCGGAGTGCAAGACCACCAAGCCCGTCACCCTCGGCATCGCGTGCTCCGAGCCCGGCTGCGGCGGCCAGCTCGTGGAGCGGCGGAGCAAGCGCGGCAAGACGTTCTACGCCTGCAACAAGTATCCCGAGTGCAAGTTCGTCGCCTGGGCGCGACCGGTCGCCGAGCCCTGCCCGAAGTGCGGAGCCACGTTCCTCACGGAGCGCGTGGCCAGCGGCGGCAAGCGGACGCGCCAGTGCATCCGCGGCGAGTGCGGCTACCGGGAAGAGGTCGCTCCCTCGGTGGCGTGAGCCACTCGTCATGAAGGATCCAGCGGGTGAGTTCCTCCGCTACCTCGACCACCAGCGCGGCGCCTCCCGACACACCCTGCGAAGCTATGCCGCCGATCTCGCCGACTTCAACGCCTTCCTCGCCCGCGAGAAGGTGGGCGGCCTCGCCGCGGCCGACGCCCGCGCCATCCGGGGCTGGCTGGCCTCGCTCCACGAACGGAAGCTGGCGAGATCCTCCGTCGCCCGCAAGCTCGCCACGGTGAGGAGCTGCCTCAAGTACCTCGCCCGCCGTGGGGCGGTCGAGCTCAATGCCGCCCGTCAGATCCGGAGCCCCAAGCTGCCCAGGCGATTGCCGTCGTTCCTGCCCAAGGACGAATCGAAGAACCTCCTCGACGCCGAGGTGGACGGCTCGCCGGCCGGACTCCGAGACCGGGCCCTGCTCGAGCTGCTCTATGCCACCGGCCTCCGCGTCGCGGAGTGCTGCGGCCTCGACCTGGCCGACATGGACCGACGGCAGGGATCGGTCCGCGTCATGGGCAAGGGCGGCAAGGAGAGGGTGGTGCCGGTGGGTGACGCTGCCCTCGCGGCGGTCGAGGCGTGGCTCGGGCGTGCGCGGGAAGGTCGCGGGCCCCTCTTCATCAATCCGCGCGGGGGCGGCTCTCCACGCGGGGGTGCATCGCATCGTCAAGAGCCGGGCACGCGCCGCGGGTATCGACCGGCGCGTCACCCCCCATACCCTGCGCCATACCTTCGCCACCCACATGCTGGGCGAGGGCGCCGACCTGCGGCTCATCCAGGAGCTCCTGGGGCACAGCCGGCTCAGCACTACCCAGCGCTACACGCATGTGAGTGCCGAGCATCTGATGAAGGTGCTACGATCGGGCGCATCCTCGCGCCAACTAGCCCATGACTCCATCGTCCACCGAGACCTTTCATGCCACCACCGTCGCCTGCGTGCGCCACAAGGGCCGCGTGGCCCTGGCCGGCGACGGACAGGTCTCCATCGGCCAGACCATCGTGAAGGCGGGAGCCCGCAAGGTCCGCAAGGTGTATCACGGCCGGGTGCTCGCGGGCTTTGCGGGGCCGCCGCCGACGCCTTCACCCTGTTCTCCAAGTTCGAGGCCAAGCTCGACGAGCACCGCGGGAATCTCCAGCGGGCTGCGGTGGAGCTGGCCAAGGACTGGCGCATGGACCGCGTGCTCCGGCGTCTCGAGGCGCTCCTCGCGGTGGCCGACGCCGAGGCCTCGTTCATCATCTCCGGCACGGGTGACGTGATCGAGCCGGACGACGGCCTCATCGGCATCGGATCGGGCGGTCCGTACGCGCTGGCGGCGGCGCGGGCCCTGTGCGCCCATTCAAGCCTTCCCGCGGAGCAGATCGCCGAGCAGGCGCTGCGCATCGCCGCGGGCATCTGCGTCTATACCAACGACCACATCACGGTGGAGACGCTCGAATGAGCGCCGCCGGTGAGGCCAGGCCAACCCAAATGAACGGACTGACGCCGGCCGAGATCGTGTCGGAGCTCGACCGCTACATCGTGGGCCAGCACCTGGCCAAGAAAGCGGTGGCCATCGCGTTGAGGAACCGCTGGCGGCGCCAGAACCTGCCCCGGAGCTGCGGGACGAGGTGGCGCCCAAGAACATCATCATGATCGGGCCGACGGGAGTGGGCAAGACGGAGATCGCGCGGCGGCTCGCCAAGCTCGCCCAGGCGCCCTTCCTCAAGGTGGAGGCTTCCAAGTACACCGAGGTCGGCTATGTCGGCCGCGACGTCGAGTCCATGATTCGTGACCTGACCGAGCTCTCGGTGAACATGGTCAAGGCCGAGATGGCCACCGCGGTGCGCGAGCGCGCGGAGCACCTGGCCGAGGAGCGGGTGCTCGATCTCCTCCTCCCGCGCCGACCCGGGAGTCCTTCTCGAGCGACACGCTCGAGGAAGTCTCGCCCGACGCCTCGCGCGATGCGACCCGGGACAAGCTGCGCGGCCAGCTTCGCTCGGGCAAGCTCGACGAGCGGCAGATCGAGATCGACGTCCAGGCCCAGGCCGGGCCCATGTTCGAGGTCTTCTCCGGGCAGGGCATGGAAGAGGTGGGCATCAACATCAAGGACATGCTCGCCAACCTCATGCCGGGAAGACGCGCCGGCGCCGGCTCAAGGTGGGGAGGCGCGGCGCCTCCTCGCCCAGGAGGAAGCGCAGAAGCTGGTGGACGTGGACGAGGCGGTGAGCCAGGCCATTCGCCGGGTCGAGGACTCCGGCATCATCTTCCTCGACGAGCTGGACAAGGTGGCGGGGCGGGAGGGCGCCCACGGGCCGGACGTGTCGCGCGAGGGGGTGCAGCGCGACCTCCTGCCCATCGTGGAAGGCTCGACGGTGACCACCAAGTACGGCATGGTCAGGACCGACCACATTCTCTTCATCGCGGCGGGCGCTTTTCACGTGGCCAAGCCTTCGGATCTCATCCCCGAGCTCCAGGGACGCTTTCCCATCCGGGTCGAGCTGGAGCCCTTGACGCGGGAAGATTTTATCCGCATCCTGTCCGAGCCTCAGAACGCCCTCATCCGCCAGTACGTGGAGCTCCTGAAGACGGAGGGTGTCACGCTGGAATTCGGGCAGGACGCGGTGGAGGCGGTGGCGGATATCGCCTCCACCGTCAATCAGCGGACGGAGAACATCGGGGCGCGGAGGCTCTACACGGTGATGGAGAAGCTGCTCGAAGAGGTGTCCTTCGGAGCGCCTGATATGCGCGGCGAGACGGTCGCCATCGACGCCGACTACGTGCGCGCGCGCCTCGCCCCGGTCCTCAAGGACGAGGACCTCTCGCGGTACATTCTCTAGCCTCGGGGGACGGGGTGGACACGGACACGAAGGCGATGGTGCAGCGGGCGGAGGTGCTGCTGGAGGCGCTCCCGTACATCCGCGCCTTCCAGGGCAAGACCCTCGTCATCAAGTACGGCGGCGCGGCCATGGAGCAGGCCGACCTCAAGGAGCAGTTCGCCAAGGACGTGCTCCTCCTCAAGCTGGTGGGCATGCGTCCCGTCATCGTGCACGGCGGCGGCCCTCAGATCGGCGCCCTCATGAAGCGGCTGGGCAAGGTCCCCGAGTTCGTGGGCGGCATGCGGGTGACGGACGCCGAGACGGTGGAGATCGTGGAGATGGTGCTGGTGGGCAAGATCAACAAGGAGATCGTCGGCCTCATCAACCTGCACGGCGGCCGCGCGGTGGGGCTGTCCGGCAAGGACGGAAGCCTCCTCCGTGCCCGCAAGCGCATGCACCGCCAGGCCGACGGCACCATGGCCGACATCGGCCTGGTGGGCGAAGTCGAGGCGGTCAACCCGGAGCCCATCCGCGTCCTCGAGGAGGGCGGCTTCATCCCCGTCATCGCTCCGGTCGGCGTGGGCGTGGAAGGGGAGACCTACAACATCAACGCCGACCTCGTGGCGGGCGACGTGGCGGCGGCGCTCTTCGCCGAGAAGCTGATCCACCTCACCGACGTGCACGGGATCAAGGGCGAGGACGGCCGGCACATCTCCACCCTGACCAAGCGCGAGGCGGAGCGTCTGATCAAGAGCAATGTCATCGACGGCGGCATGCTGCCCAAGGTCGAATCGGCCATCCGGGCCCTGTCGGGCGGGGCGCAGAAGGCGCATATCATCGACGGGCGCGCTGCCCCACGCCATCCTGCTCGAGGTGCTCACCAAGGAAGGTATCGGCACGGAGATCGTTCTCTAGAGGGAGGATCGCGGTGGATACGAAGCAGATGATCGACATGGCGGACAAGCACCTGATGGCGTTCACGAAGCGGCAGCCGGTGGCCCTGGTGCGCGGTGAGGGCTCCCGGGTGTGGGACTCCGACGGCAAGGAGTACCTCGACTTCACCGGCGGCATCTCCGTGACCGCGCTCGGCCACAGCCATCCCAAGGTGGTGGGCACCCTTCGGGAGCAGGCGGCCACCCTCCTGCACGTGTCCAACATCTTCCACATCCCCCAGCAGGCGCAGCTCGCCCAGCTTCTGTGCGAGCACTCCTTCGCCGACCGCGTCTTCTTCTCCAACTCCGGCGCGGAGGCCAACGAGACCGCCATCAAGCTCGCGCGCAAGTGGGCCAAGGAGCACGGGGCGAGCGATCGCGGCGACATCATCAGCATGCGCGGCGGCTTCCACGGGCGCACCCTGGCCACCGTGACCGCCACCGCCCAGGAGAAGTATCACCACGGCTACGAGCCCCTCCCCGGCGGATTCAAGTACGTGGCCTACAACGACCTCAAGGCGCTCGAGCGCGCCATCGACAGCCGGACCGCCGCGGTGCTCGTCGAGCCCATACAGGGCGAGGGCGGTGTCATCGTGCCCGACGACGGCTACCTGCCGGGGCTGCGCAAGCTCTGCGACGAGGCGGGGATCCTCCTCGTCCTCGACGAGATCCAGACGGGGATGGGACGCACGGGCAAGCTCTGGGCCTACGAGCATTCCGGAGTGGCCCCCGACATCATGACGCTCGCCAAGGCGCTCGCCAACGGCGTGCCCATCGGGGCTACCCTGGCCACGGAGAGCGTGGCGAGCGCCTTCACCCCGGGCAGCCACGGCTCGACCTTCGGCGGCAATCCGCTCGCCACCGCGGTGGGAGTGACGGTGTTCGGCGCGCTCCTCGAGGACAAGCTCCCCGAGCGCGCGGGACGCATGGGCAAGATCCTCATTCAGGGACTGGAGAGCCTGCGGGCGAAGTACCCGAAGGCCATCAAGGACGTGCGCGGCCGCGGCCTCCTCGTCGGCGTCGACATCGTGGCGCCCGTGGGCGATCTCGTGACCGCCTGCCGTGAGCGCGGTCTTCTCGCCCTCACCGCGGGAGACAATGCCCTCCGGCTCGCTCCCGCTCTGATCGTGAGCGAGAAGGAGATCGGCGAGGGGTGCGCCATCATCGACAAGGCCCTCGAGTCCCTCAAGCAATGACGCATTTCCTGTCCATCCAGGACCTGGGCAAGGACGACGTCGTCCGCCTCTTCAAGCTCACGGCCGAGCTCAAGGCCAAGGTGAAGTCGCGGGAGCGGATCAGTCCGCTCGGCGGGCGGACCCTCGCCCTCATCTTCGAGAAGCCCTCACTGCGCACGCGCGTCACCTTCGAGGTGGGCATGGTGCAGCTGGGCGGGGCCGCCGTGTACCTCTCCGCCCAGGAGATCGGGATGGGCAAGCGCGAGTCGGTGCCCGACGTCGCGCGCAACCTCTCGCGCTGGGTCGACGGCATCACCGCGCGGGTTTTTTCCCACCAGACCCTCGTGGAGCTGGCCCAGCACGCCACGGTGCCGGTCATCAACGCGCTGAGCGACTACGAGCATCCGTGTCAGGCCATGGCGGACATCTTCACCCTGTGGGAGCGCGGCATCGCGCTGGATAAGCTCGAGATGGCGTGGGTGGGCGACGGCAACAACATGTGCCACTCGCTCCTCTTCTCGCCGCGCTCACCGGGGTGAAGATGCGCGTAGCCTGCCCGCCCGGCTTCGACCCCGACCCCTCCGTGCTCGCAGCCTGCCGGGATCTCGGCGGCCAGGTGCGCCTCACCACGGAACCCACGGAGGCGATGGAAGGGGCCCAGGTCGTCTACACCGACGTGTGGATCAGCATGGGACAGGAGGCCGAGCGCGAGCACCGCCTCGAGAGCTTTCAGCGCTATCAGCTCAACCCGACCCTTCTCCGCTTCGCGCCTCCGGGGGCCCTCGTCATGCACTGCCTGCCCGCCCACCGGGGCGAGGAGATCACCGACGCCGTGCTCGACGGGCCGCAGAGCATCGTCCTCGACCAGGCGGAGAACCGCCTCCACGTGCAGAAGGCGATCGTCATGGAGCTTCTCGGGGTGAGCCTGTGAGCGTGTCCGCCAAGAAGGTAGTCCTCGCCTATTCCGGCGGCCTCGACACCTCGGTCATCCTCCGCTGGCTGATCGAGACCTATCGACTGCGATGTCATCGCGTACTGCGCGGATCTGGGGCAGGGGGAGGAGCTGATCCCCGTGCGCGACAAGGCCCTGCGCACCGGCGCCTCCTCCGTGCACATCCGCGACCTGCGCGAGGAGTTCGTGCGGGACTTCGTCTTCCCCATGCTCCGGGCCAACGCCATCTACGAAGGCTCCTATCTCATGGGCACCTCGATCGCCCGCCCGCTCATCGCGAAGGCCCAGGTGGAGATCGCGCTTACCGAAGGGGCGGACGCGGTGAGCCACGGCGCCACCGGCAAGGGCAATGACCAGGTGCGCTTCGAGCTGACCTATGCCGCGCTCGCCCCCGAGCTCACCGTCATTGCCCCGTGGCGGGAGTGGGACCTCAACTCGCGCACCTCGCTCATGGAGTTCGCGAGAAAGCACGACATCCCCGTGCCCGTGACCGCGGAGCGCCCTACTCCACGGACCGCAACCTCTTCCACATCTCTTTCGAGGGCGGCATCCTCGAGGACCCGTGGGTCGAACCGCCGCCCAAGATGTTCCTCCTCACCAACTCGCCGGAGTCCGCTCCCGACGTGCCGGTGTACGTGGAGATCGGCTACGAGGCGGGTGATCCGGTATCGGTGGACGGACGGCCGCTCGGTCCGGTGGCGCTCCTCGAGACCCTCAATCGCGTGGGCGGCGAGCACGGGATCGGGCGCGTGGACCTCGTGGAGAATCGGTACGTCGGCATGAAGTCACGCGGCGTCTACGAGACGCCGGGGGGACCATCCTCCACGCCGCCCATCGCGCCCTGGAGTCATTGACCCTCGATCGCGAGCTTCTGCACCTGCGTGACTCGCTCGTACCCCGCTATGCCGAGATGATCTACTACGGCTTCTGGTTCGCCCCCGAGCGCGAGGCGCTCCAGGGACTCATCGATCAGGTGCAGCGCGACGTCACGGGCACGGTCCGGCTCAAGCTCTACAAGGGCACGGTGACGGTGGCCGGCCGCCGGTCGCCCCGCTCGCTCTACCGGACCGATTTCGTCACCTTCGAGGCCGACCGGGTGTACCGGCAAAAGGACGCCGAGGGCTTCATCAACCTCAGTGCCCTCCGCCTGAAGATCCGCGCTCTCCGCGACCGCAGCCGGTAGGCCGCGACCGGCCATGCGGGTCCACGTGGCGCTCATGCCTGGCGAGTTTCCCGACTTGAAGCTGGAGGGTCGGGTGGCGCTGGTCGTGGACGTCTTCCGCGCCACGAGCATGGTGGTGGCGGCCTTCGGCGCGGGCTGCGCCGCGTCATCCCCGTGGCCAGCGCCGTGGCGGCCCGCGAGAAGGCCGCGGCCATGGCTCCCGAGCCCGTGCTCCTTGCCGGCGAGCGCGGGGAGACCCCATCGAAGGCTTCGACCTCGGCAACTCGCCTCTCGATTGCACGGCGGATCGCGTGGGCGGTCGCACCCTCGTCCTCACCACCACCAACGGCACCAATGCCATGCTCAAGGCCGGAGAGGCCGAGGCGGCGGCCATCGCCGCCCTCACCAATGTCGGCGCGGCCGCGCGGTGGGCGGTGGCCCGCGGCCGTGACATCACCGTGCTCTGCGCGGGCGAGCAAGGGCGCTTCTCCCTCGAGGACGCGGTGTGCGGGGGCTCCTCGTCGAGCGGCTCCTCGGTGCGGACCCGCGCTGCAGCTGAGCGATGCCGCCCAGGCCGCGCGCTGCCTCGGCCTGCGCTACGGCACGGACCCCGACCGACTGAAGCAGGACGCGGCATGGGCGCGCCAGCTCCACCGGCGCGGGCGCGCCGCCGATCTCGACGCCTGCGTGCAGATCGACGCCGCGTCGCTCGTGCCGGAGATCATCGGGGGGCGATCACGCCGGGGAGCGATTCCTTGACTTGGGCCGCCGGGGCGGCCGATACTCAGACGGGGCGAGGTCGTGGCCCGGGTGCGAACCGATGAGCTTTCCCTTTAATCTTCCGATCGCGCTGACGCTGTTCCGGATCGTCCTGGTCCCGCTCATCATCGTCTTCGTCATTTCTTCCGACCGCGTCAGAGTATTGATCGCCGCCGGCATCTTCGTGGCCGCCTCGCTCACCGACTGGCTCGACGGCTTCATGGCGCGCCGCCGCAACCAGGTGACACGCTTCGGCACCCTGCTCGACCCGGTGGCCGACAAGCTCCTCGTCGCCGCCGCCCTCGTGGCCCTCGTGCAGGTGGACATGGTGCGCGCCTGGGTCGCCATGGTCATCATCGGCCGGGAGCTGGCGGTGACGGGCCTCCGCGGCGTCGCCCTGTCCATGGGTGTGGTGGTGCCCGCCTCCTCCTTCGGCAAGCTCAAAACGGTGTCCCAGTACGTCGGGATTACCATCCTCATCCTCGAGCGCGGGGTGCCGCCGCAGTACGTGCCGTTCCACCTCCTCTCGGTGGCCGCGCTCTGGGTGATGCTCGGTCTCACCGTGCTCTCCGGCGCGGACTACTTCTACCGGTTCCTCCTCAAGGCGGGGCCGCGGGCGATCATCAAGGACCTGGAACGCTGGCCGTGAGGGTTCTCGGGCTCGTTGTCGTGTACCTGATCGGCTCCATCCCCGTGGGCTTCCTGATCAGCCGCATGGCGGGCGGCGTGGATATCCGTGGCCAGGGGAGCGGCAGTATCGGCGCCACCAATGTCCTCCGGACTATGGGACCCGCGCCGGCCATCGCCACCCTTCTCGGCGACGTGCTCAAGGGATATCTCGCGGTGCGGGTGGCCGAGGTGTTCGGGCCGCAGCCCGGGTGGGGCGCGGCAGGCGCCGTGCTCGCCATCGTCGGTAACTGCTGGCCCATCTTCCTCCGCTTCAAGGGCGGCAAGGGCGTGGCCACGGGACTCGGCGCGTTCCTCGCCCTCGCCCCGAAGGCCATCGTCCCCGCGTTCGGTAGCCTGGCTCGTGCTCACCGTGGCCTTTCGCTACGTCTCGCTCGCCTCGATCGTGGGCTGCGTGGTCATGGCCCTCAGCGTGTGGCTTCTTGGCTATCCTCACGTCTACGTGGCGGCGGCGGCGTGCGCGGCCGTGCTCATCGTGTGGCGCCATCATGCCAATGTGAAGCGGCTCCTGTCGGGTACGGAGTCGCGGCTCGGTCAGCGCGCGTCCGCCGCATGATGGCTCGCTCCTCCGCGGTGGCGGTGGTGGGAGCGGGGAGCTGGGGCACCGCCCTCGCCCTCCAGATCGGACGACGGGGCACGCCCGTGCGGCTGTGGGCCCGCGATGCGGCGCTCGCGGCTTCGATGGCGTCGATGCGTGAGAACACGCGCTATCTCCCGGGAGTCAGGCTTCCCGAGGGCGTGCTCGCCACCGCCGATCACCGCGAGGCTCTCCGGGATGTCGATCTGGTCATCCTCGCGATGCCGTCCCACTTCGTGCGGGACGCCCTCACGCCCATGGCCGCGGACATCACGCCGGGGGCGGCGCTGCTCTCGGCGACCAAGGGTCTCGAGCCGGTCACCGCACTGCGCATGTCCGAGCTCCTCGCCGAGCTGCTGCCCGACCACGCCGTGGCCGCGCTGTCCGGCCCGTCCTTCGCGCGCGAGGTGGCGCTCGGCCGGCCCACCGCCTCGTGGTCGCCTCCGCGGACGCGGTGGTGGCGCGGCGACTCCAGGAGCGTCTCACCGCGCCCGCCTTCCGCCTCTACACGAATCGCGACCTCGTGGGCGTGGAGCTCGGGGGCGCGCTCAAGAACGTGATGGCCATCGGCACCGGTCTCTCCGACGGGCTCGGACTCGGAGAGAACGCCCGGGCCGCTCTGATCACCCGGGGACTCGCGGAGATGGGGCGGCTCGCCCTCGCCATGGGAGGGCAGGCGGCGACCCTCGCCGGGCTGGCGGGGCTCGGTGATCTCGTGCTCACATGCACGGGCTCCCAGAGTCGCAATCATCGGCTGGGGCTGGCGGTGGCCCGCGGTCAGACCCTCGCCGAGGCGGAGGCCTCGACGCCGATGGTCGCGGAAGGCGTGCGCACCGTCGCCTCGGCGCGCGCCCTCGCCGCGCGGGCGGGAGTGAGCATGCCCATCTGTGACGAGGTCGCCGCCGTGCTCTTCGAGGGCAAGCCGGTCAAGGACGCACTGGCTTCGCTCCTCGGCCGGGAGCCGCGGCCCGAGGAAGAGTACGTCGTCCGTGCCTGAGCTCCGCCGCGATCCCGTGGTCGGCCGCTGGGTCATCATCTCCACCGAGCGATCGCGCCGGCCGTCCGACTTCGCTTCGCCTCCCGTCCGTCCGCTGAGCGCGGGACCGTGCGCGTTCTGCCCGGGACAGGAATCGCGCACGCCCGAGGAGATCCTCGCGGTACGTGGGCCGGGCAGCCTGCCCAACAGCCCGGGATGGCAGGTCCGCGTGGTCCCCAACAAGTTTCCCGCCCTCCGGATCGAGGGAGAGCTCGAGCCCGCGGGCGACGGCATCTATGACCGCATGAACGGCATCGGCGCCCACGAGGTCATCATCGAGACCCCGGACCACACGGCCTCCCTCGCGGATCTGTCCGCCGGGCACGTGGCGGTGGTGCTCGAGGCGTGGCGCCAGCGCATGATCGACCTGCAGAAGGACACGCGATTCGAGTACGTCAGCGTGTTCAAGAATCACGGGGAGGCGGCGGGAGCGTCCCTCGAGCATCCGCACTCCCAGCTCATCGCCACCCCCATCGTGCCCATGATGGTGGAGCAGGAGCTCGAGGGCGCGCTTCATCACTTCCGCATCAAGAAGCGCTGCATCTGGTGCGACGTGATCCGGCAGGAGATGCGGGGAAGGGCCGGCGGAGCGGCCGGCTCATCCTCGCCGAGGAGGGCATGGTCGCTCTCTGCCCCTACGCGCCGCGATTTCCCTTCGAGACGTGGATACTCCCCGAGGCGCATTTCTCGAGCTTCGAGGACGCGGAGGGCGTCGATCCCGGGCGGTCGCCCGCATCCTGCGGGAGGTTTTGAGGCGCATGGATCGTGTCCTGGGCGCCCCGGCCTGGAATTTGAGCCTGCACTCCGCTCCCCTCAAGACCCCGACCCTCGATCACTTCCACTGGCACCTCGAAGTCATCCCCAAGCTCACGAAGGTGGCGGGCTTCGAATGGGGCACAGGGTTCTTCATCAATCCGACCCTCCGGAGGAGGCCGCCAAGTACCTCCGGGAGGGGGTTCCGAGGGCCACGTAAGTTGACACTCCGTAGCCCGTTTGTTACACTCCGTCAGGTATTTGAGTCAGGTGCATTATTTGCGGGAATAGCTCAGTGGTAGAGCACAACCTTGCCAAGGTTGGGGTCGCGGGTTCGAATCCCGTTTCCCGCTCCATTTATATCGAGGCGGGGGCTGGGATATCGACGGGCCCCTGTTGACGTATGTGGCGGCGTAGCCAAGTGGCTAAGGCGGAGGTCTGCAAAACCTCTATTCAGCGGTTCGAATCCGCTCGCCGCCTCCAGTGCAGCTGGGCGAGCGCCGAAGGCGCCGGGGTGGCGGAACTGGGAGACGCAGCGGACTTAAAATCCGCTGGCCCTGACGGGCCGTGGGGGTTCGATTCCCTCCCTCGGCACCAGGTGCGCGGTGAACTTCAACGCGGGCGGCGCAGTACGGGACGCCCGGGATGACGGGGAGACGACGGTGCAGACCCTCAAGGTCGCGCGCAAGACGTTCACGATGTTGAGTGAGCACCGGACCCAGATCCTCGACATCACGAAGACCATTCGTGACGTCATGCTGAGTGCCGACATCAAGGAGGGCATCCTCCTCGTGAACTCGCTGCACACGACCTGTGCGCTGTTCGTCAACGAGTTCCAGGGGGCGCTCGTCGAAGACCTCAAGTCCATGATCGAGTCGCTGGTGGCGGAGAACGACGGCTACCGCCACGACGATCCCCGCTTCTCCGACTGCGAGCGCGGCAACGCCCATTCCCATCTGCGGGCCGCCCTCCTCGGCCGAAGCGTGGCCGTGGGCATCAGCGGGGGCGAGCTGTCGCTCGGGCGGTTCCAGTCCATCCTCTTCGCCGAGCTCGACGGCCCGAGGCCCCGCAGCATCGACGTCCAGATCATGGGCGTGTAGCGAAGCACCGGACAGGATTTCCACTCAGCGAACCCTCTCTCCATCGCGCCGCGGGCTCCGGGCGCGATTCGCCGTGGTAGACTCGACCCATGTCGTGGAAACTCAAGAAGAAAGTCCAATCCCTCATTGCCGGTGAAGAGGGCGCCGTCCGCAAGGACTGGGGCGGGCGTGTCTCGGTTGCCCTCGTCTATCCCAATACCTATGCGGTCGGCATGTCCAACCTGGGGTTCCAGACCGTCTACGAGCGGCTGAACGCCCTTCCTGACGCCGTCTGCGAGCGTGTCTTCTTCCCCGATCCCGAGGACACCGACGAGTTTTCCCGCACGGGGACCGAGCCCTTCTCCCTGGAGTCGCTGCGGCCGCTCCGTGAGTTCGACATCATCGGATTCTCCGTCACCTACGAGGGTGACTACATCAACGTGCTGCGGCTCCTCGGCATGGCGGGTATTCCTGTGCGCTCCGCCGACCGCGGACCGGGTCATCCCTGGTCCTCATGGGCGGCGTGTGCGCGTTCTCCAATCCCGAGCCGATGGCGCCCTTCATGGACGCGGTGGCGGTGGGGGAGGGGGAGGAGTTGGTGGGCGAAATCGTGGCGGCGTACGCGGAGGTCCGCGCCGGGAGCCCGGACGCCCTGCGGCGGCACGTGATCGAGCGGCTCAAGCCGCTCCAGGGAATGTACGTTCCCGCCGCCTATGCGGTGAGTTACGCCGCCGACGGAACCATCGAGGCGGTGGTACCCCGGGAGCCCGAGGTGCCGGCGGTGATCGTCAAGCGGCGGCTGAAGGACGTCAATCTCTTCGAGACGCGCTCGATGCTGAAGAGCCCGAAAGCCGAGTACGGTCACATGGCGCTCCTCGAGGTTGGCAAGGGGGTGCGGGAGAGGATGCCGCTTCTGCCTCGAGGGCCAGGTGTACCGGCCCGTGCGGCACCGGAGCCTGGAGGCGCTGCGCGAGTCCGTGGCCCAGATCGCCAAGGAGTCCAAGCGCGTGGGGCTGGTGGGAGCATGTGTCTCCGACTACCCGTGGATCGGTGAGCTCATGAAGATGCTCGAGGAATACGGCGTGGAGGTGTCGATTTCCTCCCTCCGCGCGGACAGCCTCACCGAGGATCTGGTCGCCTCGCTGCAGCGCGGCGGCCACCGGACGCTCACCATGGCGCCGGAGGCGGGCACGGAGCGGCTGCGCCGTGTCGTGCGCAAGGTCATCACCGACGAGCAGATCTATGCCGCGTGTGATCTCCTGCGCAAGTACGGCATGCCGAACCTCAAGTGCTACTTCATGATCGGCCAGCCCACGGAGACCATGGAGGACGTGGAGGCCATTCCCGATCTGGCCCGCCGCATGCTCGAGCGGCTTCGCGTGCCCGGGCCCGACGGCCATCCCTTCGGCAAGCTGACCCTGTCCGTGTCGTCCTTCGTGCCCAAGCCGTGGACCCCCTTCCAGTGGGCGGCCTTCGACGAGCCGCGCGATCTCGAGGCCAAGCTCGAGGTGATCAAGAGCGGTGCCCGCCGCATCCAGGTGCGGGTGGTCCACGAGAATCCGCGCGAGGCGGGACTCCAGGCGCTCCTCGCGCGGGGAGACCGGCGGGTCGCCGACTTCCTCGAGATTGCCGCGCGCATGGACGGGGACTGGCGCCGCGCCCTCCGGGAATGGGACGGCGATCCCGCCTTCTACGCGCGCCGCGAGCGCGCGGCCGACGAGATCATGCCGTGGGACCATTTCGACGTGGGGGTCAAGAAGGCGGGACTGCTCCGCGAATGGCAGCGCGCGGGCCTCGGCGAGCCGGTGACGGCATGACCGATCGCGTTCGCGTGGCCCAGGTTGCCGACGTGCCGGTGGGAGAAGCCCGCGTGGTGGAGGCCCAGGGCAAGGCCCTCGCCCTCTTCAACGTGGACGGGACCTTCTACGTCCTCGACAATGCCTGCCCCCATCGCGGGGGACCCCTCGGAGAAGGTGAGCTCGAAGGCACGGTGGCCGTGTGCCCGTGGCATGCCTGGCGCTGGGACGTGAAGACGGGAGCCAACGTCAACAACCCCGCGGTCAAGATGGCGTGCTTCCCCGTGTTCCGTGGACGGCGGCAGCGTCTACGTGGAGCTACCGTGATTCGCGACACGTTCGGACGGCCCCTGCGCAACCTGCGCCTGTCCGTCACCGATCGCTGCAATCTCCGCTGCGCCTACTGCATGCCCGAGGAAGAGTACGCGTGGCTGCCCCGCGCCGACATCCTCACCTTCGAGGAGACGGCGCGCCTCGTCGACGCCTTTGCCGAGCTCGGGGTGGACAAGGTCCGGCTCACGGGGGCGAGCCGCTGCTCCGGAAGGACCTCGCTCACCTCGTGAAGATGATCGCCGCCGAGCCGCGCCTCCGCGATCTGGCCATCACCACCAACGGCATCCTCCTCGGCGCGCAGGCCCCCGCCCTCCGGGACGCGGGCATCCATCGTGTCACGGTGAGCCTCGACACCCTCAAGCCCGACCGCTTCCAGGCGCTGACCCGGCGCGACTCCTTCGCCCAGGTGATCGAAGGCATCGACACCGTCCGGGCCATGGCCTGGCCCGGGCTCAAGATCGATACCGTGGTCATGCGCGGCGTGAACGACGATGAGCTCGCGGACCTCCTCGAGTTCGCGCGCCGGATGTCCGCGGAGATCCGCTTCATCGAATACATGGACGTGGGCGGGGCAACCCGATGGTCTATGGACAAGGTCGTCTCGCGCGCGGAGATGCTCGAGCGGTTGAGCGCGCGCTACGGACGGATCGAGGAGATCGTCGAGGAATCCTCGGCGCCCGCCGACCGTTTCCGGATCGGCGACGGCCTCACCTTCGGCATCATCTCCTCGACCACCGCTCCCTTCTGCGGGTCCTGCGACCGGAGCCGGCTCACCGCCGACGGCCAGTGGCTGCTCTGCCTCTATGCCACGACGGGCATGGACCTGAGGAAGCCCTTGAGGGAGGGCGCCTCGAAGGAAGAACTGATGGCGCTCATCCGCTCGGCCTGGACGGGACGCCGCGATCGGGGCGCCGAGGAGCGGCTCCTCCTCAAGGACCGAAGCCCCCTCGTCCAGATCACCGAGCTCAAGGCCAAGCCTCACCTCGAGATGCACACCCGCGGGGATAGCCGCGCGATGAGCGGAGTCGACGCAGGCCGGGGACCCGGAGGTCAGGGTAGAGGTCGCCGAGCGGGGCGCGAACGGCCAAAGGTCGAACCGCCGCCTCTTCATGCAGCTTCAGGCCTTCGGAGGCTGTGCGGAGCCCAAGGCGCTTGCCGGCGCGCTCGAGCGCAGCCAGATCGAGGCCGTCCTCTACGCCGACTTTCAGGATCCGTGCGGCGTCGCCGTGCTCGCCTTCTCGGAGGACCCCGCGTTCTTCGTGACGCGACTCCGGGAGGTACTGGGCGCGGAGCCGTTCGCGTCGCTCGATCACAAGCCGACGCTGGCCATGGTCGGCCGGACCTATTCGAGCGGTTACGAGCCGGATCTGGAGGACTGGCTCCTGCGCCGGCCCCGGCGCACCGTCCTCAATCCCGCGTGGCCCTGGGCGATCTGGTATCCGCTGCGCCGCACGGGCGCCTTCGCCAGGCTCTCGGCCCAGGAGCAGGGCGCGATCCTGCGCGAGCACGGCACCATCGGGCGCGCCTACGGCGAGGCCGACCTGGCCCACGACATCCGGCTCGTCTGCCACGGCCTCGACACCCACGACAATGACTTCCTGATCGGCCTCGTGGGCAAGGAGCTCCAGCCCCTCTCCCACCTCGTGCAGGCCATGCGAAAGACGGCGCAGACGTCGGAGTACATGGCGAGCCTCGGCCCCTTCTTCGTGGGCCACGCGCTCTGGCAGAGCCCGTCGCGATGAGGGCGCGGGCGCTTCGCGCCGGGCTTCTCCTCGCGGTGACGGCCGTCCTCGCGGGCTGTGCCACCGGCGCGCCTCCCACCCGGCTCATGAGCATCGAGCCGATCGTGGGCAAATGGCAGGGGACGATCGCGGTGGGCCTGGGCCCGCCCCAGTTCTACTACCTCACCATCAACCCCGATGCCTCGATCGTGGTCACGTGGGGAGCCAACTGGCAGTGGGGGACCATCACCGTCAACGGGACGGAAGGGGCGCGCTTCGAGCTCGATCACATCACGAGCGGCACGCTGCTCTACTACAGCGGACCGAGCGGTCGGTCCATCCAGATGACGCCCGACTTCGGCGGCTGGTACGTCTGGGTGACTCCCGTCAGGTAGCGCGGCCGCGCGCCCCGCACCACGCCGTCACGTTCGCCTCGATCTGGGCGGCGTGCACTTCCAGGTGCTCCGCATAGATGGTGAGCCAGTCCTCCGCCCCGTAGCGGCCCGATTCGGTGTGCCGCCCCACCCGCGCCCACGCGTCCTCGGGCATCCGGCGGAGGAGGGCCGCGGTGTTCGCCCTCACCGCTTCCACGAGAGCAAGGGCGGGCTCGAGAGGGAGCTGGTGATAGTCGAAGCGGCGCGCCCACTCCGCTTCGTCGTAGCCCTGGATGACGGGATCCGCCTCGGCGGCGAGCCAGCGTATGCGGCCCGCGGCATTGGTCTCCGAGTCGGCGCAGTGCACCACCACTTCGTGGGCTGACCACTCTCCCGGCTTGGGACGCCACTGGAGAGCTTCCGCGGGCACGGTGGCGAGGGCGGCCTTCAGGCGCGCGGGGCCGTTCGCGTATCGCCGGATGAGTGCCTCGCGCTCCGCCTGACTGAGGGCCATCAGCGGAGCGGGGCGGGGAGATCGCTCTTCCCCATCAGGTAGAGATCCACTCCGCGCGCCGCGCTCCGCCCCTCGGCGATGGCCCACACGATGAGCGAT